>Ga0193706_1000006_pt1 | contig 463413 bp, 348 predicted proteins | sample U3c1metaG_FD_160130 | JGI IMG/M metagenome (GOLD analysis project Ga0193706, IMG submission 160130) | Soil microbial communities from a riparian zone of the East river system, Colorado, United States - U3c1 | ecosystem: Environmental > Terrestrial > Soil > Riparian zone | place: USA: East...
ACAACCGCTGCTGCGCGAACGATAGCGGCAGGCGACCCGTCCGTGGCACCGGCAGGAGGGGGAGCGCCGGGGCCCCACCCGGCTCCAGGCGCAGGCGGTCCACCGCCGCCGCAAGGCCCGAGACCGTAGGAGCCTCGAACACCGCCCGCACTGCCATCTCTACCCCGAAGGCCTGGCGTACCCGTGAGACGAGTTGCGTCGCCAGCAGCGAATGGCCGCCCAGCGCGAAGAAATCGTCTTCCGCGGCCACCTGCTCGACGCGGAGCACCTCGCACCAGATCCCCGCCAGCAGTTCCTCCGTGATCGTGCGGAAAATCACCGGCTCCGTGCCGGACGCCGCGCCGGGCCGCGCGGGAACCGGCAGGGCGCGCCGGTCCACCTTGCCGTTGGGGCTGAGCGGCAGCGCCTCCAGGACCGTCCAGGCCGCGGGCAGCATGTACTCCGGAAGCCGCTCCTCGAGGTAGGACCGGAGCGCCGCCACCGGCAGCGCCTGCTGACGCGGCACGACATAGGCGGCCAGCAGCTTATGGCCCGGCTCGTCTTCCCGGGCGAGCACGATCGCCTCCCGCACACCGGGGTGCCGCAGCAGGATCGACTCGATCTCGCCCAGCTCGATACGGAACCCGCGGATCTTCACCTGCTGATCGATGCGGCCGAGGAACTCGATGTTGCCGTCCGGCAGGCGCCGCGCCAGGTCCCCCGTCCGGTACAGCCGCCCGCCCGGTTGCCCACCGAAGAGATCCGGGATGAAACGCTCCGCCGTCAGGTCCGGCCTCCCCAGGTACCCCCTCGCCAGCAGCGGTCCCCCGAGGAGAAGCTCGCCGGGGGCTCCCAGGGGGGCGAGCCGGCCGGCCCTCTCCACCACATGGGCGCTCCGCTCTCTGCCCGGGCCCCCGATAGGGACCGTCCCCGAAACAGTCCTCTCCTCTCCGACCGTATGCCAGGTGGCCGTGACCACCCCTTCCGTCGGACCATAGGCGTTCCACAGCCGGATCCCTGCCATCGGGGTTCGCCGCCAAGCCCGGGCGGTCTCCACCGTCATCGCCTCGCCAGCCGTGACCACGTGGCGCAACTTCAGACCCGCCGGCGGGAGCTCACCCGGCGTGACCGCCGCCACCCAACGGTTCCAATAGGCTGTCGGCAGGTCGAAGACGGTGAGCCCGAAATCCGCCGAGCGCTGCAGGATCTGTGACGGTTCCCACAGCTCCGGGTCGAACGTCACCGCCGCGCCGGACAGCAGAGCCGGCACGACCTCGTCGAGGGAGGCGTCGAAGCTCGGCGAGGAGAACAGATGCACGCGGTCCCCCTCGCCCAGCCCCCAGAGCTGCGCCACGGCCAGGAAGTGCTCGCAGGCCGCCCCGTGCTCGACGCCGACCCCCTTGGGGCGCCCGGTGGAGCCGGAGGTGTAGATCACATAGGCCAGATTGCCCGGCCCGGCACCCGGGAGCGCCGCCTTCACCGGCGCCACGGCCGGCGCCGCCGGAGAATCCAGGAAGATCACTCTCCGGCGGTCCCCCGTCAGAGCCGCCGCCAGCTCTCCCGACCTTTCCATCGCCAGCACCACCGGCGCTCCCGAGTCCTCCAGCATGAAGGCCAGGCGCTCTCGCGGATAGGCGGGATCCAGGGGTAGGTAGGCGCCGCCGGCCTTCCAGATCGCCAGCATCCCGATCCCCAGGCTCGGGTCCCGCTCGGCCAGCACGCCCACGACCACCTCCGGGCCGACTCCCTGGCGCCGCAGCTCCAGCGCCAGCGCGGAGGAGCGCCGCTCGAGCTCGCCGTAGCTCACCGCCTCGAGGCTCGACGCCACCAGCGCCGGAGCCTGCGGCCGCAGGGTCGTCTGTTCCTCCACCAACTGGTGAAGGCAGGCGCGCGGCATGGCGCCCGGCCCTCCACGCCATTCCCAGGTCAGCGCATGGCGCTCCGCCGCGGACAGCAGCGGCAGCTCCGACAGCCGCAGATCGGGACGGGCCAGCGCCGCCTCCAGCAGGCCGGCGAGTTGCATGACCAGGCGCCGGGCCGTCGCGGCGTCGAACAGGTCGAGGTTATATTCGAGCGAGCCGAGCAGGTTCTCCGCGCCCCCTCTGAAGCCGAGGCTGAGATCGAATTTCGCTGTCTCCACCCGGGTGGGCAGGGGGGTCAGGGAGAGGCCCGGCAGCTCCAGCTCCCCCGCCGGGGCGTTCTGCAGCGAGAACATCACCTGGAACAGCGGCGGGTGCGCCAAGCTCCGATCCGGGGCGAGCTCCTCGACCAGGCGCTCGAACGGCAGCTCCTGATGCTCATAGGCTCCCAGCGTCACCTCGCGGACCCGCTCCAGCAGCTCGCCGAACTCCGGATCCCCGGACAGATCGCCCCGCAGGACCAGGGTGTTGACGAAGACCCCGATCAGCCCCTCGGTCTCAGCCCGTGTGCGGCCGGCGATGGGCGAGCCCACCGCGACTCTCTCCTCGGCCGCGAGCCGGCCCAACTGCGCCTGGAACGCGGCCAGCAGAACCATGAAGGGGGTCGCCCCGAAGCGCCGCCCGAACGCCGCGACCGCTCCACCAGCGCCCTCCGGCAGGGCCAGCGGCAGGCTCCGGCCGCGGAAGGTCTGGAGAGGCGGGCGGGGACGGTCGAGAGGAAGGTTGAGGAGCGGCGGTATCCCTGCCAGGCGCTCGCGCCAGTAGGAGGTCTCGGCCCGCAGCGTCTCTCCGGAGAGCCAGGAGCGCTGCCATACCGCGAAGTCCGCGTACTGGACCGGCAGCTCCGGCAGCGGCGAGCAGCGCCCCTCGGCAAGGGCCGGGTAGAGAGCCGTGACCTCACGCGTGAGCACGCCCAGGGACCAGCCGTCGCTGACGATGTGATGCATCGTTACCGACACGACGTGGTCTTCCGCGCCGAGCCGCAGGAGCTGAGCGCGCAGCACCGGCCCCTGCTCCAGGTCGAACAGCCTTCTGGCGGCCTGGTGAGCCTGGAGCTCCGCCTCTCGCCACCGCACGCTCTCGGGCAGGGCTGAAAGATCGACGACCGGGAGCGGCAGCTCCGTGGGTGGGTGGATCCGCTGCTCGGGGTCCCCATGCGGAGCCGGAAAGGTCGTGCGCAGCACCTCGTGCCGGCGGACCACCTCGGTGAGCGTCCCCCTCAGGACCGCCGTATCCAGGAGCCCGGCCACCCGCAGGATCACGGGCACGTTATAGGCTGCCCCGCTCGGCTCGAGTTGCTCGATGAACCAGAGCCGCTGCTGGGCAAAGGACAGCGGCAGGCCCACTGACCGCGGCACCGGAAGGAGAGGCTCCGACCGCGCCGTGCTCCCCGCCCCGCGCTCGCGCTCGACCGCCCCGGCGAGCTCCGACAGCACCGGAGCTTCAAACACCGCCCGTAGCGGGAGCTCGACCGCGAAGAGCGAGCGGATGCGCGAGACGAGCTGAGTGGCCAGCAGCGAGTGCCCGCCGAGGGAGAAAAAGTCGTCCTCCGGATCGACCCGCTCGCGGCCCAGCACCTCGCACCAGACCGCCGCGAGGAGCTCCTCGGTCAGGGTCCGGAAAGCGGCGGCCTCGGCGCCCCTCACGGCCTCCGCCGCCGCGGGGGCGGGCAGCGCCCGGCGGTCCACCTTGCCATTGGGATTCAGCGGCAGGGTGTCCAGCAGGACCCAGGAAGACGGCACCATGTACTCCGGCAGCCGGTCGCGCAGGTCGCCCTGGACCTCCGCGAGCGCGAACCCCGAAGGCTCGCGGGGCACGACATACCCCACCAGCGTCTTGTCGCCGCGGGCGTCCTGCCTCACCGTCGCGGCGGCCGCGAGCACCGCCGGGTGAGCGAGCAGGACTGCTTCGATCTCGCCCAGCTCCACGCGGAAGCCGCGGATCTTGACCTGCTGGTCGAGCCGGCCCAGGAACTCGATCGTTCCGTCCCGGAGCGCGCGCGCTTGATCGCCCGTGCGGTAGAGACGGTCGCCGGGCGGACCGGACGGATTGGGTACGAACCTCTCCGCCGTGAGCTCCGGCCTTCCCAGGTAGCCTCGGGCCAGACCCCACCCTCCCGTGTACAGCTCGCCGGGGACGCCGACCGGCTGCGCGAGGAGCTCACGCGAAAGCACGTGGACCGTCGTGTTGCGGATCGGCCGGCCGATCGGCACCGAGGTCTCCAACGCCTCGGCGTCGTCGACCGGATAGCAGCAGGTGAACGTCGTCCCTTCGGTCGGACCGTACCCGTTGATCAGCCGCAACCCCGGGAGCTCCCGGCGGAGGCGGCGCACGTGGGACGGCGAGAGCACGTCTCCTCCCGCCAGGAGCTGGCGGACCCCGGCCAGGTTCTCCAGGTTGTGCTCCACCATCTGGTGGAACAGGCCGGCGGTCAGCCATAGGGTCGATACTCCCTCCCGCCGGAGCACCTCGCCGAGCTCATCGAGCCCCGCCACCCCGGCGGCCATCACCACCAGCCGGCCTCCGTTGAGCAGAGGCCCCCAGACCTCCAGCGTCGAGGCGTCGAACGCCAGGGGCGCGAGTTGCAGGAAGACCTCCTCCTCCCCGAAAACGGCGAAATCGTTGCCCCGCACCAGCCGCACCACGGACCGGTGCTCGACGGCGACTCCCTTCGGCCTGCCGGTCGAGCCCGAGGTGTACATCACATAGGCGAGGTTGCGGGAAACCGCGCCACTCACGGGATTGTCGGTGCTCTCCTCCCCCCAGTCCCCGGGTTTATCGAGGAAGACACTGGCCGCCACCTGCGGCAGGCTCCCGGCCAGGCTCCCCTGGGTCAGAACGACCGGCGCCCCGATATCTTCCAGCAGAAGCGCCAGCCGCTCGGCCGGCGCTCGGGGGTCGAGGGGGACGAAGTAGCCGCCGGCCTTCAGGACCGCCAGGAGCCCTATGATCAGCTCGGCCGAGCGCTCGGCGCAGAGAGCCACCGGGACCTCGGGCCCCACGCCCAGTCGCCTCAGCCGGTGAGCCAGCCGGTTGGCCATCGCGTTGAGCTCGCCATAGCTCAGCGCGACATCGCCGGAGGTTACGGCCACCCTGTCCGCCCGCCGCTCCGCCTCGCGCTCGAAGAGCTCGTGAACGCAGCGCTCGCCGGGGATGTCCGACCGCCGGTCGTTCCACTCGACCTGGACCTGGTGACGCTCCCCGGCGCCCAGTAGCGGCAGGCTGGAGACCGCCCGCTCGGGAGCCGCCACGGCCGCTTCCAGGGCTGACTGAAAATGGCCCGCCAGTCGTGCGACCGTCGCGGGGTCGAACAGCGCGGCGTTGTACTCCAGGAGCCCGGCGAGCCCTTCCGCCTGTTCGCTCAGGATGAGGGTGAGATCGAATTTCGAGGTCCGCCGGTCGGAGCCGAATTGCCGCAAGCTCAGGCCGGGCAGATCGAGCGTCTCGCGGGGAGCGTTCTGGAGCACCAGCACCACCTGGAAGAGCGGCGAATGGCTCAAGCTCCGCTCCGGCTGCAGCTCTTCGACGATCCTCTCGAAGGGGAGGTCCTGGTGGGCGTGGGCGTCGAGCACACCGGCCCGGACCCGCTCGAGGAGGTCGAGGAAGGATGGGCCGCCGGAGAGATCGAGCGGCAGCACGAGGGTATTGACGAAGAACCCGATCAGCTCCTCGAGCTCGATCCTGGTGCGCCCCGCCACCGGCGTTCCCAGCGCGAACCGCTCCTGGCCCGAGTAGCGGGAGAGGAGCGACGAGAACCCCGCCGCCAGGCTCATGAAGAGGGTGGAGCCCTCCCGCCGGGCGAGGTCGCGCAGGCTCCGCGTCAGCTCCGGCGGGAGGCGGAAGAGCTTCCCTCCTCCCGCGTCGCCGAGGATCATCGGCCGCGGGCGGTCGGTAGGCAGCTCGAGCAGGCGGGGGACTCCGGCGAGCCGCTCTCTCCAGAACGCCAGCTCCGCTTCGAGGATCCCGCCGTTCAGCCACCCCCGCTGCCACTCCGCGTAATCCACGTACTGGACCGGAAGATCCGGCAGCTCGGCGGGCACGCCCTCCGCGAAAGAGCGATAGAGCCTGGCGAGGTCTCCGATCAGCACCCCGCTCGACCAGCCGTCGCTGACAATGTGATGCAGGGTCAGCAGGGCGACGTGGTCGGCGGCGGTCAGCCGCAGGAGCCGCGGGCGCAGGAGCGGGCCGGCCGCGAGATCGAACGGCTGGCGCGCTTCCAGATCGGCGAGCCGGCGCGCCTCCACCTCCCGGCCGGCCGGATCCAGGGCGGTCAGGTCGATGACGGAAAGGGCGGGCGGAGCCGCCGGATGGACCACCTGAAGGGGTACCCCGCCCGCGGCGGGGAAGGTGGTGCGGAGCACCTCGTGGCGGCGGATGAGCGCTCCGAGGGCCGAGCGGAAAGCCGTCACGTCGAGCTCCCCGGAGAGCCGGAACGACCTCGGCACGTTATAGGCCGAGCTACCGGGCTCCAACTGGTCGAGGAACCAGAGGCGCTGCTGGGAGAAGGAGAGTCGCAGCGGGCGATCGCGCGCCACGGGGGCCAGCGGAGGGGGGGCGGACGAGCCATGGGTCTGGCGCCCGCGGGCCTCCTCGACCGCCCGCGCCAGCTCGGCGAGCGTCGGCCGCTCGAAGAGCGTCCGCAGGGAGAGGCGCACTCCCAGAACCTTGTCGATGCGCGAGACCACCTGCGTCGCGAGGAGCGAATGGCCGCCGAGAGCGAAGAAGCTGTCCTGTGGACGGACGCGGTCGAGCTTGAGGACCTGGGTCCAGACCCCGGCCAGGAGATCCTCCACCGGCGAACGCGCGGTCTCGGCCCCCGGCTCCCCGGCGGCCGGTAGGGCCAGCGGCTCGGGCAGGGCCTTGCGGTCGACCTTGCGGTTGGGGGTCAGCGGCAGCGCCTCCACGCGCACGAAGACCGCCGGCAGCATGTACTCCGGGAGGAGCCCGCGCAGGTGAGCCGCCAGCTCGGAGGGGGCCGGCGCCTCGGCATCATCCGCAGCCACCCAGTAGGCCGCGATCCAGCTCCCGACCCCCTCCCCCCAGACTGCGGCCGCGGCCTCGTGGACGGCCGGGTGCCGGGTCAGCGCGGTCTCGATCTCTCCCAGCTCGATCCGGAACCCGCGGACCTTGACCTGGTGGTCCTTGCGGCCCAGGCAGTCGAGCCTGCCATCGGGCAGGAAGCGAGCGACGTCACCCGTCCTGTAGATCCGGGCCCCCGGCGTCTTCCCGAAAGGGTCCGGCAGGAACGCCTGGGCCGTCAGATCGGGGCCCGACAGATACCCGCGGGCGAGGCCCGCGCCGCCGATGTAGAGGTCCCCCGGGAGGCCGATCGGCGCCGGCCGGAGCGCCGCGTCGAGGACGTGGATCGCCGTCGCGGCGATCGGCCGGCCGATCGGGACCGTGCCGGCGTCGGTGAAGTCGCCGGCGGCCACCGGATGCACGCTGGACCAGATCGTGGTCTCGGTCGGCCCGTACATGTTCCACAGCGAGCCCACGCACGGCGCGAGATCCGCCACCAGGCGGGGCTTGACGGCTTCGCCGCCGCACAGCGCCCGGAGGCCGGCCTCCCCTTTCCACCCGGCGTCGAGGAGCAGGCGCCAGGTGGCCGGAGTCGCCTGCAGAGCGGCCGCGCCGGCGAGCTTTTCGGCCAGCCGGACGCCGTCCATCGCTACCTCGCGGCTCACCAGATCGATCGTCCCGCCGGCGAGAAGGGGCAGGAAGATCTCCAGGCCCGCGATGTCGAACGACAGCGAGGTGACCGCCACCAGGCGGTCGCCGGCGGCCAGCCCAGGGCGCCGCGCCATGGAGTCGAGGAAGTTGCCCAGGGCGCGGTGAGAGATCTGCACCCCCTTGGGCCTGCCCGTGGAGCCGGAGGTATAGATCACGTAGGCGAGGGACTCGGGATGGAGCGGCGCCGTACCGATCGGCCTCAAAGGCTCCGCCGGGCGGCGGGCGATCTCCTCACGGTCGCGGTCGAGGGCGACGACCCGCATGCCGGTCTCGGGGAGGCTCGCCAGGAGCCGTTCCTGGGTCACCAGGAGCGGCGCCCCCGAATGTTCCATCATGTAGCGCAGGCGCTCTTGAGGATACGCCGGATCGAGCGGCACGTAGGCGCCCCCCGCCTTGAGAACCCCGAGCAGACCGACGACGAGATCGGCCGACCGCTCGACGGCGAAGCCGACGAGCGTCTCCGGGCCGACGCCCAGGTCCTGGAGGTGGTGCGCCAGCCGGTTCGCCCTTCGGTCGAGCTCCGCGTACGTCAGCTCCTCCCCCGCCGCCACCACGGCCAGGCTGCCGGGCGCGAGCCGCGCCCGGGCCGCGAAGCGATCCTGGATGAACGCGGGCTCCCCCGGGCCCTCCTCCACGTCGTTCCATTCGCGGCAGAGCTGGTGCCGTTCAGCCGCGGTCAGCGGGGAGAGCTCGTCGAGCCGCGCCCGGGGGTGGGCGACGGCGTCTTCGAGCGCCGCCCGGAAGTGCTCCAGCAGGCGGACGATCGCGGTGCCGTCGAAGCGGTCCGGGTCGTAGATCAGGCGCAGGCCGAGCTGGGGGCCGGGGCGCACGATCAGGCTCAAAGGGTAGTTGGTGCCGTCAAAGAAGCTCGCGCCTTCGACCTGGAGCTCCTCGCTGCGCGCCGGCGCCGCCTCCTCTACCCGATAGTTCTCGAAGACGACGATACTCTGGAAGAGCGCCCGGCCCGCCGGCACCTCGCTCCACTGCTGGACCCGGAGCAGGGGGCTGTAGTCGTAGTGGCGCGCCTCGGCCTGATCGATCTGCAAGGCCCGGAGCCACTCGATCCAGGGCCGGCCCGGGTCCAGACGCGCGCGCACCGGCAGCGTGTTGATGAACAGCCCCACCATCGACTCGGCGTCAGGCAGGTCGGCAGGGCGGCCGGAGACTGCGGCGCCGAAGACCACGTCCGCCTCGCCGCTCATCTCGCCGAGGAGCAGGGCCCAGGCCCCCTGGACTACCGTGTTGAGCGTGACCTGGTGCCGCCGGCCCAGGCCGCGCAACGCCTCCGTGGTCGCGGCCGGAATCGCGAGCGAGCGGTCGCGCTGGGAGGCGGAGGTCGCGGCCTCGGCATCCCCCCGGCGGTCGATCCCCAGCGGAGTCGGCGTGGTGAAACCGCGCAGGGCGCCGCGCCAGTAGGTCTCGGCGCCGGCGAGGTCGCACCCCTTGAGCCAGGAGATGTAGTCCCGGAACGGACGGCTAGACTGGGGGGGCGCCGGCTGCCGGCCGCAGAGAGCCTGGTAGCACCCGATGACCCGCCGCATGACCAGGGCCACCGAGAGCCCGTCGAGCAGGAGGTGGTGAAAGCTCCACACCATCCGGTGCAGATCGTCGCCGAGCTCGAACACCGAGATCCGCAGCAGCGGAGCCGCGGTGAGGTCGAAACCCGCCCGGCGGTCCTGCTCGCGGAAGAGCTCGAGCCGCAGTTCCTGCTCCCGGGGGGAAAGGCCTCGCCAGTCGCCGCGCTGAAACGGGATCTTCACACGCCGGCAGACGACCTGGAACGGGGCCTCCATCTCCTCCCACACGAAAGCCGTACGCAGGATGGTGTGGCGGTCGACGATCTCCTGCCAGGCCTGCTCGAGGGCCATGACGTCGAGCCTCCCCCTCAGGACGCAGCTCCACTGGCGGAAATAGTGCGCGGCCTCCGGCTCCAGAAGGGTATGGAAGAGGATCCCCTCCTGCATCGGGGTCAGGGGGTAGAGATCTTCGATGTTCTCGAGTTGCATCCGTTCAGACCTTCGCTTGCCCGACCTGCCGCGCGATCCGCTCGAGCTGCTCGCGGCTGAGGCCGGCGGCGAGATCGAAGTCCGCGGGCGACAGGACGGTCTCCGTGCGGGACCGGCAGTGGTCGACGATGCGCCGCAGCTCGTGGAGATACCCCTGCGCGAGCTCCTCGACCGTCTCTCTCCGGTGCCGGTTCTCGCTGTATCTCCAGACGACCTCCAGGACTCCGCCCGCCACCCGGCCGACCACCCCCAGCAGGTGGGTCCGGTGGCCCCGCGGGCTGCGCAGAGACCCGGCGCGCTCGGCCGCACGGGTGAAGAAGGTCGATTCGGGACCCGCCTGATCGAACTGGCCCAGATAGTTGAAGCTCACCTGTGGCTGCGGGAGCGCCTGGAGCCGCGCGGCCACGGCGGCGCCGCGCAGATAGCGGAGGGCTCCGAAGCCGATCCCCCGCCGCGGGACGGTCCGCAGCGCCTCCTTGGCGGCGACCAGCATCCCGCCCGGATCGTCGCCCGGACCGGCCTCGAGGACGACCGGGTAGTGGGTGGTGAACCACCCCACGGTCCGCGTCAAGTCGATCTCCTCGAAGAGGTCCTCGCGGCCATGCCCTTCCAGATCGACGGCCACCCGGTCCCGCCCGGTCCAGCGGCAGAGGACCCGCGCCAGCGCGGCGAGGAGGACGTCGTTGATCTGCGTGCGGAACGCGGCGGGTACCTCCTGGAGCAGCGCCGACGTCTCCTCGGCGCTCAGGGAGAGGGCCAGCGAGCGCTCGGAAGCGATGGCGGTCTCCCCCTCCATGCCGTCGACCGGGAGCGGCGAGAACCCCCCGGAGCAGGCCTCCCAATGCGCGAGCTCGCCGTCGAAACCACCCGCTTCGGTGAAGGCGGCGAGCCGCTCCGCCCAGCGCGGGAACGGCGTGGTGCGAGCCGGCAGCGTGGCGCCGGCCCCCGCCATGATCTCTTCGCAGGCGGCGACGAAATCCTCGATCAGGATGCGCCAGGAGACGCCGTCGATCACCAGGTGGTGGAAGACCAGGAGCAGGCGCGAGGAGCGGACGGCCCCGCCATCCAGAAAGACCGCCCGGACCAGCGGACCCTGGCTCAGGTCAAGGCTCGTATGGGTCTCCGCCGCGATCCTCTCGAGGGTGCCCGCGGCATCCGCGCCGGCGAGGTCGACGACCTCGAACGGCAGGGGCTCCGCCTCGGCGATCCTCTGCCGCCAACCCGCGGCAGCGGGCTCGAAACGCAGGCGGAGGGCGTCATGGTGCCGGTAGATGGCGGCGAAGGCGCCGCTCACGAGGTCCGGACGCACGCCCTCCCGTACCTCGTAAAGCGCGGCCTGGTTCCAGTGGTGGGGATCGGCGAAGCCCTGCTCGAAGAACCAGTGCTCGATGGGGGTCAAGGGGGCGTCGCCGCCCACCTCCTCGGCGGCGGCGGGCCCGGACGAGCTCTCGGCGACCGCGGCGAGATCGGCGAGGGTCTGCCGCTCGAACATCTGCTTCGGCTGCAGGCGGAGCCCGGCGCGGGCGGCGCGGGCCACCACCTGGATCACCAGGATGGAGTCGCCGCCGAGCTCGAAGAAGTTGTCGTGGATGCCGACCCGCTCGATCCCGAGGACCTGGGACCAGATCGCCGCGAGCGTCTCTTCGACCGCGCCGCGCGGCCCCTCCGCGCCCCCGGTCCTAAGCTGACGCTCTGGGGCGGGCAGGGCGGCCCGATCCACCTTGCCGTTGGCGGTCAGGGGGAGGGCCGCGAGCGGACAGAAGGCCGCCGGGATCATCGCCTCCGGCAGCCAGCGGGCGGCAAAGGTCCGCAGGTCGGCGGGCGGAAACGTGCCGCCGGCCCGCTTCGGGACGACGTAGCCGACCAGCCGCCGCTCCCCCGGCCGGTCTTCCCGGACCATGGCCACGGCCTCGCGCACCTCCGGATGCCGGCGGAGGGTGGCATCGATCTCGGCGAGCTCGATGCGATAGCCGCGGATCTTGACCTGGTGATCCACCCGCCCGATGAACTCGACGGCGCCGTCGGGGCGGAACCGCGCCAGGTCGCCGCTGCGGTACAGGCGGGATCCCGGCGCCCCGAACGGATCCGGGATGAAGCGCTCGGCCGTCAGATCGGGGCGCCCGAGATAGCCGCGGGAGACGCCGGCGCCGCCGATGTGGATCTCGCCGGGCATGCCGGTGGGGACCGGGCGGAGCCTGGAGTCGAGCAGATAGATCCGCGCGCTGCCGAGCGGCTGGCCCAGGGGCAGGGGAGCCCCCCCCTCCACATCCGGCGTCACCGGGTGGGTCATCACGCCCACCGTGGTCTCGGTCGGCCCATAGTGGTTCAGCACCCGCAGCCCGCGGGAAGCCGCCCGGCGCAGTTCGGCCACCAGGGCGGCGCTCGCCGCTTCACCGCCAACGACCAGCAGCCGCCGCGGTAGCACGCGCTCCGGAGAGCCGGCCGACAGCAGGGCTTCGAGGTGCGACGGGACGATCTTGAGCACGTCGATCGGATCGGAGGCGAAGCGGGCGGCCAGCGCCTCGGGGTTGCGCGCCTCCTCGTGGCCGATCACGTGCAGGCAGCCGCCGGTGGCGAGCGCGGGGAAGATCACGGTGTTGCCGAGATCGGCCGCGAACGTCGACACCACGGCATAGGCGGCGGCGTCCTCCGGGGCCATGCGGGCCAGGATCGCGTCGAGATAAGCGGTCACCTGCCGGTGCTCCACCGCCACCCCCTTGGGCCGGCCGGTCGATCCGGAGGTGAACAGCACGTAGGCCAGATTCTCGGGCTCGACGCCGGAAGCGGGCATCTCGGCGCCGCACCGCTCGATTGCCGCGCTCTCCCGCTCCAGCTCGACGACCCGGGCGGGCAGGGGCGGGAGACCCGGCGCGAGCGCGCTCTGGGTCACCAGGATCGGAGCGCCGGACTCCTCCATCATCAACGCCAGACGCTCGGACGGAAACGACGGATCGAGGGGCACGTAGGCGGCGCCGCTCTTGAGCACCGCCAGCAGCGCGACGACGAGATCGGCCGACCGCTCGAGCCAGAGGGCGACCCGCACCTCAGGCCCCGCGCCCAGCGCCCGCAGATGATGGGCGAGCCGGTTCGAGCGGACCTCGAGATCCTCCCAGGTGAGGGCGCGCTCCGCGTCGACCACGGCGAGAGCCTCGGGCCTCCGCGCCGCCTGCCGCGAGGCCCGCTCGTGCAGCAGGAGCGGGTCCGGAGGCAGCGGCGCGGCGCGGTTGAAATCGATCACCAGCCGTGCGAAGCCGGGCTCCGCGAGCACCTCCAGGTCGCGTACGGCCGCCGCGGGCTGCCGTACGGCGTCCCGCAGGAGGGTCGCGAAGGAGCCGCCGAGCTCCCGGGCGTGCCCGGCGCCGGTCCCCGCGGCGTCGTAGCCGATGCGCAGACGGAGCCCCCCCGGGCGATGCAGGCAGGAGAGTCGGAACCGGAACGGCTCGGAGCAGATCCACTGGTCGGCGAAGGCGAAGGTCGCCCCGCCCGCGGCACGGTCCTCGGGCCAGGCTTCGAGCTCGAAGGCGAAGGGGTAGACCAAGCGGGCCCTCTCCTGCTCGAAGCCGAGATCCCAAGGGGCGTACTCCTGCCAGTAGCGGAGCTCCCCCTCGACCTCGGACACCCGCGCGACGAGGTCCGCGAAGGCAAGCCCGTCCTCGATCCGGACGCGCAACGGCAGGGTCTGCGCGAACGGGCCCAGGGCCTTGGAGAAATCCTCGAATTTGCGGCCGTCGAACGTCGCTCCCACGGCTGGCGCCTCGCTTCCCGTAAAGCGGGAGACGAGAGCCACCCAGGCGCTCAGGAGAACGATCCGCGGGGTGGCTCCTAGCGCCGCGGCCGCCTCCTCCACCTCGCGCGTGAGCTCGTCCGCGGCCTCGACATCGACGAACTCGGGGGCGAACTCCTCGAGGCTACCCGGCGCGGGCTCCCCCATGAGTCTCTGGTCGCGGGCCGGGAGCTCCTGGCGCGCCCAGAAGGCCTTCGCTTGGAGCAGCTCGTCGTCGGCGCTCTGCAACAGCTCGCTCTGCCAGGCGCAGAACTCGAGGTACTGGAGGGGGTCTTCGCCGTCCGCGCCCCCGCCCGCGTACGCCTCCGCGATCTCCGCGAACAGCACCGCGAGCGAGCCCGCGTCGAGCAGCAGGCTGGGCGCGCTCACGGCGAGGGCCGCGCGCCCCTCCCCCGCCTCGACCAGCTCGAAGGAGACCAGGGGACCCCGCTCGAAATCGAGCCCTCCCGCCCCAGCGGCGGCGCAGGCGAATGCAGGCTCGACCACCGCCTGCAGCGGCACCGAGAGGACCGCCGCGTTCAGGAAGACGGTGCGGAGGGTCTCGTGCTGCCCGGCGACCTGGCCGACGGCCCTCCACAAGCGCTCCCGATCGATCTCCCCGGTCAGCGCGAAGGTAGCGCGCGCCCGATAGATGTCCCGCTCCGGCTGGAGCGTCCACGAACGCCGCTGCTGCGGCGAGAGCTTGAAACCCTGTAGCGTATTTTGCGGCATGACTTTCCTCGATCCAGAAGAGCGGACCGTGCTCTAGGCTCCCGAGGCCCCTTTCCGGCGGATGCTCCGCAGGCGTTCCAGCCGCGCGTCCTCACGCACCTGGAGCCCGGCGCTGCGTTCCCGCCGGCCGGCCTCGCTGTCGATCTCGAGGGCGCCGAGGCGGCTGTCGGGAGCGCTGCACGCACTGCGCAGAAGGGTCTCGTAGCGGTCCGCGAGCCGGCTGATGGTGGCGCGCGAAAAGAGCTCGGAACGGTAGTTCCAGGTGGCGACGAGCCGTCCTCCTTCCTGGGCGACGAACAGCGCGACGTCGAATTTCGAGGAGGTCACCCCGAGGTCGAACGGCTGCAGCGTGACGTCGGTGAGGCGAAGCTCCTGGCGCGGCGCGTTCTGGAGCACAAACAGGACCTGGAACAGCGGCGTGCGTCCGGGGACCCGCCTGCGCTTGAGCGCCTTCACGAGCTGGTCGAAGGGGAGATCCTGGTGGCTGAAGGCGGCGAGCGTCGTCCGCCGGACCCGCCGCAGGAGCTCGCGGAAGGTCGGATCCCCGCCGAGATCGGTCCGCAGCACCAGGTTGTTGACGAAGAACCCGATCAGGCGCTCCAGCTCCAGCCGGTTGCGGTTGGCCACGTCGGTTCCTACCACGATGTCGGCGGTCCCCGTCTCTCGCTGGAGCAGAGCCTTGAAGCCCGCCAGCAGCGCCATGAACAGGGTGGTCCCCTCCTGGCGGCCGAGCTCGTGGAGCGACCGGACGAGATCGTCGGCGAGAACGCGGGCGAGCGTCTCGCCGCGGAACGAGGCCTGCGGAGGGCGCGCGAAATCGGTGGGCAGCAGCTCCTCGGGGGCGCCGGCCAGGGCGCCGCGCCAGAAGGCGAGCTCCTCCTCGAGCTCTTCGCCCGCCAGCCGGCGGCGCTGCCACGCGGCATAGTCCGCGTACTGCACCGGCAGCTCCTCGAGCTGCGGCGGGCGCCCGGCGGCGAATGCCTCGTAGGTCGCGGCCAGCTCGCCGATGAAGACCCCCATCGACCAGGCGTCCGAGACGATGTGGTGCATGGTCAGCAGCGCCACGTGCTCCTCCGGCGAGAAGCGGACGAGGATCGCCCGCACCAGAGGCCCGCGCGCGAGGTCGAAGGGGCGCCGCCCCTCGGCCACCGCCAGCCGCGCCGCCTCGGCCTCCCGTGCGGCCTCCGGCAGCGCGCCGAGATCGACCACCGCGGGCGTGAGGTCGACGGCCGGCGCCACTACCTGCAGCGCCCGTCCCTCGAGAACCATGAACGTCGTCCGCAGAACCTCGTGACGGCAGCCGATCTCGTCCAGGGCCCGGCCGAGGGTGGCGATGTCGAGGCCGCCCAGCAGGCGCACCGCGCGGGGCACGTTGTAGGCCGAGCTCGCGGGCTCGAGCTGGCTCATGAACCAGAGGCGCTCCTGCGCGAAGGAGAGTGGGATCTCCCCCTCGCGGCCTGCGGGCGCGAGCGGCGGCCCCGGCCGCCCCTCTCCCGCCCCCCGCGCCCGCTCGATGCGGGCGGCGAGAGCGGCCACCGTGGGCTGCTCGAAGAAGGTGGTCAGCGGCAGGTCGACCTCGAACGCCTTGCGCACTCTGGAGATCAGCTGAGTGGCGAGGAGCGAGTGGCCGCCGAGCTCGAAGAAGCTGTCGTAGATCCCCACCGAGTCGAGGCCGAGGACCTCCGCCCACAGCTCCGCGACAATCTCTTCTCCGAGGTCGCGCGGGGCCACGAACCGCCGGCCGGGCTCCGCTGCCACCGCCTCGGGAGCCGGCAGCGCCTTGCGGTCCACCTTGCCGTTGGCGTTGAGCGGCAACTGCTCGAGGGCGATCAGGGCGGCGGGCACCATGGCCTCGGGGAGCCGCTGGCGCAGGAGCTCGCGCGTCCGCCGCGCGTCGAAATCGGCGTTCCGCCGCGGCACCACGTAGGCCACCAGCCGCGGCCTGCCCGGCTCGTCCTCGCGGACGGCCGCGACGGCGTCCCGCACCGCGGGGTCCAGCCGGAGGGTGGCCTCGATTTCGCCGAGCTCGACCCGGAAGCCCCGGATCTTGACCTGGTGATCGAGCCGCCCCTCGAAGCGGATCGCCCCGTTCGGCAGGCACCGGACGCGGTCGCCGGTCCGGTAGAGCCGGTCGCCGGGCCGGTCCGCGAAGGGATCCGGGAGGAACCTCTCGGCCGTCAGATCGGGCCGCCCGAGATAGCCGCGGGAGAGGCTGTCGCCGCCCACCAGCAGCTCGCCAGCCACTCCGGAGGGGGCGGGCGCCAAGCGTTCGTCCACGATGTGGACGCGGATGTTGGCGAGCGGCCCGCCGAGCGGCAGGGCGGCGAGCCGGGGGTCCGCGGCCCAAAGGTCCGCCGGGCAGGTCATGACGCCGACCGTGGTCTCGGTCGGGCCGTAGTGATTGAGGACCCGCAGACCGGGGGCGAGCCGCCCGATCCGGGCCACCAGATCGCGGCTCGATGCCTCGCCGCCGAGCACGAGGAGCTGACGCGGGAGCACGGCTTCCGGCGCCGGCGAGTCGAGCAGGGCGCTCAGGTGCGAGGGGACGATCTTCAGGCAGTCGACCGGATGCCGCTGGAAGTACTCGGCCAGGCGGACCGGATCGGAGATCCTCTCCGGCGCGACGACGTGGAGGCAGCCACCCCAGCAGAGGGCCGGGAAGATGACCGTGTTGCCGAGATCTGCCGCGAAGCTCGAGACCATCGCGTAGCTCGCGGCCGGAGCGAGCCGCAGGCGGTCGCCGATCCCCCGCAGGTAGTTGAGGAGCTGCCGGTGCTCCACCGCCACTCCCTTCGGCCGGCCCGTCGAGCCGGAGGTGAACAGGACGTAGGCCAGGTTCTCGGGGCGGCAGGGGACCGATGGATCGCTCGCCGGCTCGGCCGCGAGCTCCTCCGCGGGGTCCGCCAGATCCACCACCGTGGCGCCCGCGTCCCGGAGCTCGGGCGCCACCGGGCTCCGGGTCACCAGGACGCGGGCGCCGGCCTCCGCGAGCAGGGTGGCCAGCCGGTGCACGGGCAGCGCCGGATCGAGGGGGACGTAGGCCCCCCCCGCCTTGAGGACCGCCAGCATCGCAGCGATCAGGCCGACCGACCGCTCGAGGCAGATCCCCACCCGCTCTTCGGGCCCTACCCCCAGGCGGCGCAGCCGGTGCGCCAGCCGATTGGCCATGGCGTCGAGCTCGCCGTAGGAGACGGCCGCGTCCTCGCAGACCACCGCCGGAGCCTGCGGCGTGGCGCCCGCCGCGCGCGCGAACAATTCATGGACCGTCCGGGCGTCGAGCGGCTCGGCCGCCGTGGCGTTGAGCTCGGCCAGCTGCCGCCGTGCGGCGGCGTCGAGCAGGTCCAGGTCCCGCAGCGGCGTCTCCGGCCTGCCGAGCCCGCCGCGCAGCAGCGCCGCGAGCTGGGACAGCAGCGACGCGGCGTCCTCCGGCTGGTAGACCGCGGCGTCGTAGCGCAGCTCGAGCTCCACACCGCCGTCCCGGGCCACGCACCGGAGATCGAGCTGCCAGGGGAGGTCCGGGAGCCGGCGCTCCGCGAGCGACCACGCGACCCCTGCGGCCTCGACGCTCGTCGGCCACTCCTCGAACGAGAAGCCGACCGTCCGCGGGTCGGCCAGGAAGGGGCTCTCGTCGGGCTGAAAATACTCCTGCCAGCGGAACGCCTCCCGCCAAGCCGCGGCGGTCCGCTCCACCACCTCGGCGAAGCGGAACCCCTCCTCGGACGCGACGTGGAGGGGGACGGGGCCGGCGAGCAGGCCGACGACCCGCTCCAGGTCTTCGAACTTCCTGCCGTCGAGCACGCAGGCGAGCGTCATGGCCGGCTCACCGGTCAGCCGGCCGAGCAGGCCCGCCCAGGCGGCGAGCAGCCAGTCCCCGGCGGCCCCGGTGCGCAGGAGCAGATCGGCGGTCTCGCCGTCGAGCGCCGTCACGGCGAGAGATCTCGGCACCGCCTCTTCGCCGCCGGCGGTCCCGGCCGCGAGCGGCAGGCGGATTGGCCGGCACAGAGCTTCGGCGCCGCGCCAGTGGCGGAGTCCCGCCTCGGCCTCCACCTCCGCCACGATCTCGTTGCGCCACTCCGCGAACTGGAGGTACTGGACGGCCTCCTCCGACTCCGCCGCGTACGGCTCGGGAGCGGCGTAGGCCGCCGCGATCTCGGCGACGAGGCCGGCGAGGCTCCCGGCGTCGGCGAGCAGGGCCGGCAGGCTGATCGCCAGGAGGCTTTCAGTCGCCGACCGCTCGGCGAGCGCGAACCGGCAGGACGCCCCTCCGGCATGGAGCCGCCGGGCCTCTTCCCGCAGCAGGGCGGCGATCCCGTCCCGCGGCTCGACCCGCTCCCAGCAGGGACCCGCCGAGCCCAGGACCGTCTGCAGGGGGATCCTTACGCCGGGCCGCCCCTGGACCCGCGTCCGCAGGATCTCGTGGCGGTCGACCACCCGCCGGACGGCGGCCTCGACGGCGGCCCGGTCAAGCGCGCCGCGCAAGGCGATCACCCCTTGAACGACGTCGTCCCGCCGTCCCCGCAGCCATTGGAAACGCTGCTGGGGAGACAGGCGGAAACCCTGGAGGACGGCGTCCACCCTTACAGCCACTCCCGGCGGAACATCTCTCCCATCGCCACCGCGATCTTGCGGGGGCCCTCGAAGGGATTGCGCGCGTGGGCCACCAGCATGTTGTCGACCATCAGCGCGTCCCCCTGCTGCCATGGGGCGGCCACGCTCTCTTGCCAGTAGAGCGACAGGATGGCCCGCACGTCGGCGTCGTCGATCGGGCTGCCGTCGCCGTAGAAGACGTTGCGCGGCATCTCGTCGGGGGCGAACAGCGCCGTCAGCGACTCCCGCACCGCCGGCTCGACGCACGAGATGTGGTGGAGCTGGATCTGGTTGAAGAAGACCTTCTCGCCGGTCTGCGGATGTGTGATGACCGCCGGCGCGATCTGCCGCGTCCGCAGGCTCTCGCCCCGCCAGGCGAACTCGACGCCGTTGTCCCGGCAGTACGCCTCGACCTCCGCTGGGTCGTCGGTCATGAAGAAGTCCTGCCAGCGCACGTCGAGCCCTTCGGTGAAGTTGCGCACGTACATCAGCCCCCTGGTCTCCAGCCGCTCGCGCAGCCCCGGTTCCAGGAGCTGATAGATCCGGCGGCAGTCGACGATCGGCGTCTCGCCGCCGGCCAGCGAGGGGAGCACGCAGTAGAAGAACTGCTTGCGCGGCCACTGGTGCATGTGCGAGCTCTCGTTGTGGAACAGGATAGTCTTGTCCGCCGGGTAGGGGGTCGAGTTGTAGACCTTCTTGCCCTCGCCCGCCCGGGGCAGGTCGCCGTACTCGCCGAACAGCGCCGGGCAGACCGCGCCGGCGAAGCGCTCGAAGTCCGGGACCGCCGGCAGGTGGAAGCCCCGGAACAGGAGGGCCCCGTAGCGAGCCAGGTTCTCCTCGAAGAACTCGGGGCTGCCCGCCGCCCAGCCGGCGAGATCCAGGTCGGGCGCGTTCGGCTCGACGACCAGCGGCAGGCCCTCTCCCGAGCCCAGGTGGGCGGTCCTGACCAGCTCGCCCTGCAGCAGCGTCACCGCCTTCGGCTTGATGCGCTTGAACCTCGAAAGGCTCGCTTTCTCCTGACCCTCCAACTCCATGGCTCGCTCCCTTCTTTCTTGTTCGGTAAGAAAATCCAGCTCGTCCAGACGCGCCTCCGGAGTCGCGGCGGCGCTCGCCAGCAACGCCTGGAATCGCTCGGCCAAGCGCTCCACGTCCGCCGCGGCGAAGAGGTCCGACCGGTAGGAGAAGGTCCCGCGGACCTCCCCCTCGCGCTCGCTCATGAACAGCACGAGGTCGAAGCGCGAGGTCTCGTAGCCCGTCTCGAACGGACTCAGCCGCAGGCCGGCCGCCTCGGCCGTCCCCGTGGGGGGCAGGTAGACGAACAGCATCTCGAAGAACGGCGACCGCCCCTGACCGCGGCCGGGCGCCAGCTCCTCGACGAGCTTCTCCAGCGGCACGTCCTGATGGGTGTAAACCCCCAGGGCCACCTCGCGCACCTGCGCCAGCAACTCGCGGAACGCCGGCTGCCCCGCCACGTTCAGCCGCACCGGCAGGACGTTGACGAAGAACCCGATCAGCCCTTCCACCTCCGCCCGGCGGCGGTTGGCGAGGTCGGTGCCGACGACGAGGTCGCGCTCGCCGGTGGCCCGGTACAGCAGCGCTTCGAAGGCCGCCAGCAGGACCATGTAGAGGGTGACCCGCTCCTCCCGCGCTAGCCGCCGCAGCGCCCCGGCCGTCGCGGCCGGCACGGCGAAGGAGCGGTGATCCCCGCGCGCCGAAACCGCGCCTGCCGGCTCGCGCCGGAAGGGCAGCCGCGCCGGCGGCGGCGCGCCCGCCAGATGCCGGCGCCAGTAGTCGAGCTGCCCCGCCAGCGCCTCCCCCTGCAGCCACTGCCGCTGCCAGACGGCGAAGTCGGCGTACTGGACGGGCAGCTCGGGGAGCGGCGACGGGCGCCCGCACCGGAAGGCCTCGTACAGGGTCGACAGCTCGCGCACCAGCAGGTCCATCGACCAGCCGTCGCTGACGATGTGGTGGACGGTCGCCAGCAGCACGTGCCCGGTCGCGCCGAGGCGTACGAGCCGGGCGCGCAACAGCGGCCCGTGGGCGAGGTCGAACGGCTGCGCCGCCTCCTCGGCGGCCAGCCGCCGGGCCTCCGCCTCGCGCCGGCCGGGCTCCAGATCGCCGAGATCGCAGACCGGCAGCGCGACCGGCCCGGGTTCCCCGAACAGCTGCCGCGGCTCGCCGTCGATCTCCACGAAGCGCGTGCGCAGCGCCTCGTGCCGCCGCGTCAGCTCGCCGAGGGCCCGCGCGAAGGCGCCGGCGTCGAGGTCCCCCTCCAGGCGCACCGCCAGCGGCATGTTGTAGGCCGCGCCGCCCGGCTCGAGCTGGTCGAGGAACCAGAGCCGCTGCTGGGCGAACGACAGCGGCAGCGGCTCGCCGCGCGGCACGGCCACGAGGGCGGGCGCCGCCGCCACCCCGCCGCCCGCCAGCCCGGCCTCGATGCGCCGCGCCAGCGATGAGATCGTCGGCGCCTCGAACACCGCCCGCAACGGCAGCTCCAGCCCGAACGTCCAGGCGACGCGGGCCAGCAGCCGCGTGGCCAGCAGCGAGTGGCCGCCCAGATCGAAGAAGCTCTCCTCCAGCCCCACACCCTCGACCCGCAGCAGCTCACGCCAGATCCCGGCCAGCAGCTCCTCGACCGGGGTCCTCGCCGTCCCGGGCACGGCGGCCGGCCGGCCCCCCGCCGCCTGCGTCAACGCCAAGGCCTTGCGGTCCACCTTGCGGTTGGGCAGCAGCGGCAAGGCGTCGAGGCCGATGAGCTCCGCCGGCACCATGTACTCCGGCAGGCTGGCGAGCAGGAGCTCCCGCAGCTCGCGGGCCGGCGGCATGCCGGCCGCCGGCACCACCCAGGCGACGAGCCGCGGGTCCCCCCCGGCGTCCACCACGGCGGCGACGGCCTGCCGCACGGCGGGGTGGCGCGTCAGCGTCGCCTCGATCTCGCCGAGCTCGATGCGGTAGCCCCGCACCTTGACCTGCTGGTCGGCGCGGCCCACGAAGCCGAGGACCCCGTCGGGGGTCTGGATCACCCGGTCGCCCGTGCGGTACAGGCGGGAGCCCGGCTCCGCCGCGAAGGGGTCGGGAACGAAGGCGGCCGCCGTCAACTCTGGCCGCGCGTGGTACCCCCGCGCCAGGCCCGCGCCGCCGATGCAGAGCTCGCCGGCCTTGCCCGGCGCCACCGGCTCGAGGACATCGTCGAGGAGGTAGACCTGGGTGTTGGCGATCGGGCGTCCGATGGCGACCACCCCCTCCTCCCGGGGCGCGCCGACCCGCTGCAACGTCGACCAGATCGTCGTCTCGGTGGGGCCGTAGAGGTTCCAGACCTCGCCGGCCCGCCGCAGCAGATCTGCCGCGAGGCTCCAGGGCAGCGGCTCGCCGCCGCAGAGGACGCGCAGCCGGCCGTCGCCCACCCAGCCGGACTCCACGAGCATCCGCCAGGTCGCAGGGGTCGCCTGCATCACCGAGGCGGTGGCGAGGCGCTCCCGCAGCCTGGCGGCGTCCACCGCCGTCTCCCGGCTGGCGATCTCGACCGCGGCCCCGACGAGCAGGGGGAGGAAGAGCTCGAGCCCCGAGATATCGAAGGAGAGCGAGGTGACCGCCAGCAGCCGGTCGGCGCTGGAGAGGCCGAGGTCCTCGGCCATGGCGAAGAGGAAGTTGAGAAGGGCGCCGTGGGGGATCTCGACCCCCTTGGGGCGCCCCGTCGAGCCCGACGTGTACAGGATATAGGCGAGGTCCCGCGGCCCCACCGGGCAGTCCGGATCGTCCGCCGGCTCGGCGTCGATCCGCGGCCGGTCGCGGTCGAGGAGGACCGTGGAGGCATGCGGCGGCAGCGCCGCCGCGAGGCTCTCCTGGGTGACCAGCACCGAAGCGCCCGAATCAGCGAGCATAAAGGCGAGCCGCTCGGCGGGGAACGAAGGATCGAGGGGGAGATAGGCGGCTCCCGTCTTGAGGACCCCCAGGAGGGCGGCGACCATCTCCGGGGAGCGCTCCAGCGCCACCGCCACCACCGCCCCCTCCCCCGCTCCCAGGCGGCGCAGGTACCGCGCGAGGCGGTTCGCGAGGCGGTCGAGCTCGCCGCAAGTCATCGCGCGCCCCTCGAACCAGAGGGCGGGCGTGTCGGGGTGCCGGGCCGACCGCCCGGCGATCAGGCGGTGGACCCCCTCGGCGGTGCCCCAGGTCCGCGCGGTGTCGTTCAGCCCGGGCCCGGAGACGGGGACCGCTGGGAGCGCGGGGCCGGAGAGCTCCGCGTGCGGCCGCCCGGGATCGGCGGCCAGGGCCTCGAGCGTCTGGACATAGAGCCGCTCGACGAGGAGGATCCGCTCCTCGCTCAGCCGGCTCGAATCGTAGGCGGCCTGCAGGAAGACCCTGCCGCCGTCGGCCGGGTCCTGGCCGAAGGTCGCGGAGAGGACGAAGTTGGTGGCCTCCTGGATGCGGGTTTCCAGCACCTCGTAGCCGCCGGGCTTCATCGCGTCGTCGACGACGTGAAAGTGGATGTAGTTGAAGGCGATCTCGAACAGCGGCTCGCGGCTGGCCTGCTGGATGGCGGCCAGCGGATAGCGCCGGTGCGGCAGGATCTCCCGCTCCTCGTCGAACACCGCCTGGGCGAGGTCGGCCCAGCTGCCGGCGGGCAGCCGGAGGCGGAACGGCAGCGTATTGAGGAACAGCCCCCGGACCTGCTCCCCCCCCTCGACCTCCGGCCGGCCGTTGGACACCAGGCCGGTGACCAGGTCGGTCTGGCCGGTGAGCAGGCTCAGCGCTTTCAGGTGCGCGGCCAGGAGGACGCTCTTGGTGGGCACGGCGGCCGCCCGCGCGGCGCGCTTCAAGCTCTCCGACAGGGCGCTGGAGATCGGCGCCCGGCGGATGCGGACCCGCGGCTCTCCGGCCGCCCGCGGCGCCGCCGGCCCGCGGGGCAGCTCCAGGAGCGTCCGCCCGGCGAGCCGCTCCTCCCAGAAGCGCCCGCTCTCCCCCGCCTCCAGGGTGCGGCGCTCCAGGGCGACATAGTCCCGGTAGCGCACCGGCGGCGGCGGCGCGAGGGGGACCTCCCCGCCGCCGAGCAGGGCGAGATGGAGCTGGAACACCTCCGCGAGGGTCGAGTGGAGGCTCCAGCCGTCGAGGATCGCGTGGTTCTCGATCAGCGTGAACTGGAAGGTGTCGTCGGTCCGCTGGTGGACGTGGAAGCGCAGCAGCGGCGGCCGCGCGAGGTCGAGCGGCCGCGACCGGCGGCCCCGGAGGAAGCGGTCGATCCGCTCCTCCTGCTCGGCCGCCGGCAGCCCGCGCAGGTCCTCCACCTCGAAGCCCGGTTCCACCTCACGGTGAACGAGCTGCAGGGGCTCGCCGTAGCGGCTCAGGTCGAAGGCGGTCCGCAGCACGGGGTGGCGCGCGACGACCCGGCGCCAGGCCTCGGCGAAGGCTGCCCCGTCGAAGCGTCCGCGCAGGTGGAAGCTGTCGACGTTGTGGTACGGCTGCTCCTCTTCGGCCATCCGCATGTGGAAGAGCATGCCGTCCTGGAGCAGGGTCAGGGGGTAGGCGTCCTCGACATCGGCGGGCAGGCGGCGCCGGTCGGCCTCGGCGACCAGCGCGAAGGGCTCCGCCGGCGCTGCGGCCCCGTCCCCGGCGGCCAGGCGGGCCGCGGGGGCCAGCTCCGCGATGGTCTGCAGCTGGAAGATCTGATGCAGCGAGATCTCGAGCCCCCGCTCCCGGACCAAGGCGACGATCTGGATGCTCAGGATCGAGTCGCCGCCGAGGCTGAAAAAGTTGTCGTGGACGCCGACTCGCCTGAGGCCGAGCACGCGGCTCCAGACGCCGGACAGGATCTCCTCCGCCGGGGTCGAGGGCGCCATGTAGGCCTCCTCGAGATCGGGCCTCTTCTCGCCGGGCTCCGGCAGGGCGCGGCGGTCGAGCTTGCCGTTGGCAGTGAGTGGCAGGGCCGGCAGCGCGACGAACTGGGCCGGCACCATGTAGTCCGGGAGGCGCTCGGCCAGCGCGCGGCGGAGCGCCTCGACGGCGATCTCCCCCGCCGCGGGGACGATCCAGGCGACCAGCCGGCGGCCGCCGCTGCCGTCCTCGCGCGCCAGCACGGCGGCGTCGGCCACCGCGGGGAGCGCGGCCAGCGCCGCCACGATCTCGCCGAGCTCGATGCGGAAGCCGCGGATCTTGACCTGCTCGTCGATCCGGCCGAGGTACTCCAGGTCGCCGCCGGCGAGGCGGCGCGCCAGGTCGCCGCTGCGGTAGAGCCGCGCGCCGCTCTCGCCGCTCCAGGGGTCGGGGACGAAGCGCCCGGCGGTGAGGTCCGGACGGCCCAGGTAGCCGCGGGCGAGCCCGGCGCCGCCGACGTGGATCTCGCCGGGGATCCCCACCGGCGCCAGGTTGCCGGCGCGGTCGAGCAGGTGGAGGTGGAGATCGGGGAGCGGCCCGCCGATGACGCTGCCGGCGGCCGCGAGGTCCGGCAGCCCGATCGGCCGGCAGGTCACGTGGACCGTCGTCTCGGTGATGCCGTACATGTTGACCAGCCGCGGGCGCAGGTCGCCGTAGAGCTCAAACCAGGGGCGCAGGCTCTGCAGCTCCAGAGCCTCGCCGCCGAAGATCACGAGGCGCAGCGACGGCCGCCTCTCGCCCCTCTCGGCGGCCACCCGGACGAGCTGGCGGAACGCCGAGGGCGTCTGGTTGAGGACTGTCACCCCCTCGCGGCCGAGGAGGGCGTGGAAGTCCTCCGGCGAACGGCTGACCTCGTGGGGGACGATCACCAGGCGGCCGCCATGGAGCAGCGCGCCCCAGATCTCCCAGACCGAGAAGTCGAAGGCCGCGGAGTGGAACAAGGTCCAGACGTCGTCCGGGCCGAAGCCGGACCACCCCGCGGTGGCGGCGAACAGGCGCGTGACGTTCGCATGGGTGACGGCGACCCCCTTGGGCCGGCCGGTCGAGCCCGAGGTGTAGATGACGTAGGCCCTCTGCTCCGGCAGCGAGTCGACGTCCGGCGGCCCGCTCGCGGGCCCTGCGGAGCCATCGCGCCACCCCTCCGCGGCGTCCAGACAGACTCGCGGCAGGCCGGCGGGAAAGCGGTCGAGCAGCCGCTCCTGGGCGACCAGCGCGCGGGCCGCGCTGTCCTCCAGGGTGAACGCCAGCCGCTCCCGCGGATAGGCGGGATCGAGCGGGACGTAGGCCGCCCCGGCCTTGAGGATGCCCAGCAGGCCGACGAGCAGGTCGAACGACGGCTCGGCGCAGAGCGCCACGGCATCCTCCGGACCGATGCCCAGGGAGCGGAGACGGTGGGCCAGCCGGTCGGCCGCGCGGTCGAGCTCGCCATAGGAGAGCGAGGCCTCGCCGCAGCGGAGGGCGACGGCGCCCGGCGCCAGGGCCGCCTGCGCCGCGAAGAGCCGGTGGAGGCACGCCGTCTCGTGGAGCTCCCGGGCGCCGGCCAGCGCGAGCAGATGCCCGGTCTCGGCCAGGGTCAGCAGGGGGAGCTCCCAGATCGAGAGGTCCGGGTCCCTAACCGCCGCTGCGACCAGCCGCTCGAGATGGCCGGCGGCCCGCGCCACCGTGGCCTCGTCGAAGAGGTCGGTGTTGTACTCGAGCAGGCCGCGCAGGCCCTGCCTCTCCTCGGTCAGGTGGAGGGTGAGGTCGAACTTCGCGGTCCGCGTATCGAGGTCGAGGAGGCTCAGCTCGAGCCCCGGCAGCTCGAAGCGGGTCTGCGGCGCGTTCTGGAGGACGAAGGCGACCTGGAACAGCGGCGAGCGCGAGAGGTCCCGCTTCGGCTGCAGCTCGTCGACCAGGCGCTCGAAGGGGACGTTCTGGTGGGCGTGGGCGTCGAGCGCCACGCCACGGACGCGCCGCAGGACCTCGCCCACCGTGGGCGAGCCCGAGAGATCGGTCGCGAGGACCAGGGTGTTGGCGAAGAAGCCGATGAGCTCTTCGAGCTCGAGCAGGTCGCGACCCGCGACGGGAGTGCCGACGCGGATCGTCTCCTGCCCCGAGTAGCGCGCCAGGAGGATCTGGAAGATCCCGAGCAGGGTCATGAACAGGGTCGTCCCCCGCTCTCGCGAGAGCGCCGCCACCCCTTCCGCCGTCGCCGCCGGCCAGGCGATCGCGAGCTGGCGGCCGCGGTAGCCGTAGATGGCGGGGCGCGGCCGGTCGAAGGGGAGCTGGAGCAGCTCCGCCCGGGTGCCGAGCTGGCGCCGCCAGTAGGCGATCTCGCCGGCCAGGACCTCCCCCTGGAGCCACTCCTGCTGCCAGGCCGCGTAGTCGGCGTACTGCACCGCCAGTTCCGGCAGCGGCGAGGCCTCGCCGCGGGCGAGGGCGCGGTAGAGGGCCACCACCTCGCGCACCAGGACGCCGCGCGACCAGCCGTCCGAGACGATGTGGTGGAGCGTCACGGTGATCAGGTGATCCTCGGCACCGAGACGCAGGGCGCGCAGGCGCAGCAGCGGCCCCCGCGAGAGGTCGAAGGGGGTCCGCGCCTCGGCCTCGGCGAGGCGCAGGGCGGCCGCCTCGCGCGCCGCCTCCGGCAGCCCCCCGAGGTCGACGACAGGCATCCGCACCGTCCCAGGTGGCAGGATCACCTGCGCGGGCTGCCCCGCCCGGTCGGGAAAGACCGTCCGCAGCGCCTCGTGGCGGCGGACGATCTCCGCCAGCACCGCGTCGAGGAGAGCGAGGTCCAGCGGCCCTCGCAGGCGGACCCCGCCGGGGATGTTGTACGCGGCGCTCGCCGGCTCGAGACGGTGGAGGAACCAGAGCCGGCGCTGCGCGAAGGAGAGCGGGAGGTCGAGGTCCCCCGCGCGAGGCCGGCGGCGCAGTGGCGGCGCGGCCGTGGCATCCTCCCGGACCTCGGCCGCGATCCGCGCGGCGAGCCCGGCCACGGTGGGCGCCTCGAAGACGGTGCGTAGCGGCAGGTCGAGCCGGAAGGCCTCGCGCACCCGGGCGATGAGCTGCGTACCGAGCAGCGAATGGCCGCCCAGGCGGAAGAAGTCGTCGTCGCGGCCGACCGACCGGCGGCCCAGGAGCTGGCAGAAGATGCCGGCCAGCAGCTCCTCAGCCTGCGTCCGCGGCGCCGCCGACCCCTGCCCCTCCTGCTCCTCGGGAGCGGGGAGGGACTTGCGGTCGACCTTGCCGCTCGGCGTCAGGGGGAGCTTCTCCAGCGCCACGAAAGCCGCCGGCAGCATGTAGTCGGGGAGGAAGGCGCGGGCGCGCTGACGGAGCTCCTCGGCGGCGGGGAGCCCGGCGCCGGCGCGCGGCACGAGATAGGCGACGAGACGGGGGTCCCCGGCGACGTCCTCGCGGGCGGCGACCACCGCTTGGTCGATTCCGGGGAGCGCGGCGAGCACGCTCTCGATCTCCCCCAGCTCCACCCGCAGGCCGCGGATCTTGACCTGCTGGTCGACGCGGCCGAGGAACTCCAGCGCCCCCTCCGGCCGGGCGCGGACGAGATCGCCCGTGCGGTAGAGCCGCTCGCCGTCGCCGAAGGGGCTGGGCACGAACCGCTCCGCCGTCAGGTCCGGACGGTCGAGATAACCCCGGGCGAGCCCGGCGCCGCCGACGTAGAGCTCCCCCGGAGCGCCGAGGAACACCGGCAGCAGCCGCGCGTCGAGCACGTGGGCCTGGGCGTTCGCGATCGGCCGGCCGATCGGCACCAGCTCGCGGCGGTCCTCCGCGGCGACGGTCCAGAAGGTCGAGGTGACCGCCGTCTCGGTGGGGCCGTACTGGTTGTGGAGGGGGACGCCCAGGCGCTCCCGGCAGCGGTCGCGGAGGTCCGGAGCGAGCGCCTCGCCGCCGGAGATGATCCGCCGCAGCGACGGCAGGGAGGCCGCCTGCGGCTCCTCCAGGAAGGCGCGCAGGAGCGACGGCACGAAGTTGAGGACGGCGATCCGCTCCGCCGCCGCCAGCCGGGCGAGATAACGGCTGTCCTGATGCCCGCCGGGCCGGGCCACGACGAGGCGCGCGCCGGTGGTGAGCGGCCAGAAGATCTCGCGGATCGCCACGTCGAAGCTGAGCGGCGTCTTCTGGAGCATGCTGTCGCCCGGGCTCGCGGCGTAGGCCTCCTGGACCCAGCGCAGGTGGTTGCAGATCGCCGCGTGGGAGACCATCACCCCCTTGGGCCGGCCGGTCGAGCCCGAGGTGTAGATCACGTAGGCGAGGGCGGCGGCGGGTGCCTCGGGCGGGGCGGCGCCGGCTACTCCCCCGTCCCGCGCGAGCAGCTCGTCGACGCAAAGGGTCGCCGCCGCGCGCCCCGGCAACGAGCTCAGCAGGCGGGTCTGGGCGAGCAGGACCGAGATGCCGGCGTCCGTCATCATGAAGGCCAGCCGCTCCGCCGGATAGGCAGGATCGAGGGGGACGAACGCCGCGCCCGCCTTGAGGACGCCGAGGACCGCCGCCACCATCTCCAGCGACCGCTCGACGAAGACGCCCACCCGCGACTCGAGCCCGACGCCCCGCTCGGCCAGGGCGCGGGCGACCCGGTCCGCCCGGCCGTCGAGCTCGGCGTAGGTCCACTCCGCGCCTTCGAACGCCACCGCCGCGGCCGCCGGCGAGCGCGCCGCCTGCTCCTCGAACAGGCGATGGAGGGGGCGCGCCGGACCGTAGAGGCGGGCGGTGCCGTTCAGCCTCAGGAGCAGCCCGCGCTCGGTCTCGCCGAGGGCGTCGAGCTCGCCGGCCGGCCGCCGCGGATCCGCCGCCGCGCTGGCGAGCAGGGCGGCGAGGCGCTCGGCGAGGTGTTGCGCCTCCTCTTCGGGGAACGCCGCGGCGTCGAACAGGAGGCGCGCCCGCACCCCGTCCGCGCTCCGCCAGCCGGCCAGCCGCAGGACCGGCGACTCCACCGGCGCCAGCGCGCAGCGGACCGAGAAGGCCACCCCCGCCGCCGCCTGGCGCCAAGTCCAGTCCTCGAACTCGAACCCCAGCGGCAGGGACGCCCAGCGGTCCGTATCCGGCTCGAAGTACTCGTGGTAGCGGGCGAGCTCGTCGGCGGCCTCGTTCAACCTCAGGACCGCCAACTCGAACGGCTCCTCCGGCGCGAACCGGGTGCGCAGCGGCAGGAACTTGGTCAGCAGCCCCAGGGCTTCGCGCAGCACCTCGTGGCGGCGGCCGTCGCAGGAGAGCCCCAGCTCGAGCTCCGGAGCCGCCGCCCAGCGGGCGAGCAGGATCGCCCAGGCCGCCAGCAGGACGGATGGGACCGGCGCCTCCAGACGGGTGGCGAGGTCCTCGACCCCGGCACCGGCGAGCGGCACCTCGACGGCTTGCGGCCGGCTCTCCTCTCCGGATCCGCGCCGCCGCCCCGGCAGGGCCGGCTCCGCGATCGGCTCGGCCAGGAGCTTCCGCCAGAGCTCGCGGCCGGCGGCGGTGTCGGCGGATTCGAGCAGCTCGTGCTGCCACTCCGAAAGGTCGGCGTACTGGACGGGGCCGTCCTCCTCCCCCGCCGGTCCGGCGAGGCCGCCGCCATAGGCGCGGGCAAGCTCGCCGAAGAGGTTGCGCAGGCCGGCGGCGTCGGAGCAGAGCGTGGGCAGGCGCAGGATGAGGACGCGGCGGCCGGGGGCGAGCGCCACCAGCGACGCCGAGACCGTCCCTCCCGGCCGGAGATCGAGCGGCCAGGAGAGCTCCTCCTCGAACAGCGCGTCGAGCCAGGCCTCCTGCTCCGGGGCGGACAGGCCGGCGATGTCGCTCTCCGGCAGCTCGAGAGGCCGGCTCTCCTCGATGCTCTGCACAGGGAGCTTCATCCCCGCCGGTACCGGGAAGCGGGTGCGCAGGATCTCGTGGCTGCCGACGACCTGCTCGAGGGCCCGCTTCAGCCGGGCGGTGTCGATCTCCCCCTCCAGCAGCAGCTGCGCCTGGGCGCAGGCGGGCGCGCCGGCGCCCTCCTGCTGGAGCCAGAGACGCCGCTGCTGCGGCGACAGACGGAAACCCGCGATCACTTCTTGCTCCATACGGCGCTCTACCCCAGATCGGAGAGGCTGACCGGCTCCGCCATGGCGACGACGACCTTGCGCGGACCGGCATAGGGGGCCCGTCCGTGAGCCACCAGCATGTTGTCCAGGAGCAGGATGTCCCCCTGCCGCCAGGGGAAGGAGACAGTCTCCTGGCGGAAGGCACGGCGGACCTCCGCGAGCACCTCCGGCTCGATCGGCGCGCCGTCGCCATAGAGGCTGTTCTTGGGCAGGTCCTCCTCGCTGTACTCGGCGAGCAGCGCGGCGCGCGTCGCCGGCTCGACCGTCGAGATGTGGGAGGAGACGGCGGCGTTGAACCAGACCTCCTCGCCGGTCCGCGGGTGGCGGACCGCCACCGGGCGCACCGACCGCGTGCGCAGGCGCCCCTGCTCCTTCCACTCCACCCGCACGCCGGTGCGCCGGCAGAAGGCCTCCATCTCCTCGCGCTCCGCGGTCTGGAACGCGGTCTGCCAAGTGATGCCGAAGCCCTCTCCGAAGTTGCGGACGTAGGTCACCTGGCGCTCGACGAAACGGCGGCGGACCTCCGGGTCGATGGCCGCCAGGATACGGCGGCAGTCGGCGATCGGCGTCGCGCCGCCGGTCGGCGACGGGAGCTGGCAGAAGAAGGCGATGCGCAGCGGCCAGGTATGGGCGTAGGAGCTCTCGTTGTGCAGCTCGATCCACTGCTCCGGCGGGTACTCGGTCGAGGTGTAGACCTTGTCGGAGACCAGGCTGCGCGGCTGCACGCGGTCGCTGTAGCCCAGGAGCTGGCCGTAGAGGGCCTGGATCACCCCCTGGAACTCGGCCACCGTCTCGACGCCGAACCCGCGCAGCAGGACGCCGCCGCTGGTGGCGAGGTGACCCTCGAGGATCTCGCGGTTCGCCACCGCCCAGGCGGCAAGGTCGAGCCCCTCGACCGCCGGCTCGATCAGGATCGGGAGGGCTCTCCCCGCCTCCAGGGGACCGATGCGGACGAGGTCCTGCTGCGCCGTGCTCACGGCCTTGCGGCGCACGGCGCCGAGCTTCTTGATGCCAAGGTCTTCCAGTCGGTCCATAAGTTTCACCTCATCCTTGAGAAAGAGCGGCGGCGCGGGTGCGGGTCTTCAGCTTGCGCAGGCTCGCCTCGGCCAGCGTGGCTTCCTGCTCCCGCTTGCGGCGGCGCTCCTCGCCGGCCAGGAATTCGAGCAGCTGGCCGACGCGCGCCGAGGGGTCCTCGACGACGCGCGCGAGCAGCGCCTCGAGCTGCGCGAGCCAGTGGTCCACGGTCGCGGGACGGAACAGGGTCGTCATGTAGCGCATCCCGCTCCAGAGGCCCTGATCGGTTTCCTCCATGAGCAGGGCGAGATCGAAGACCGAGGTGTTGAACCTCATCTCCAGAGGCTCCAGGGCCAGATCGCCCAGCCGGCCGCGCCGGCCGGGGACGTTCTCGAACGTGAAGGCGACCTGGAACAGGGGGTTGCGCCCGCGGTCCCTGCCGGCCTGGAGCTCCTCGAGCAGCCGGTCAAACGGGACGGCCTGATGGAGATACCCCTCCAGGGCCGTATCGCGGACCCGCCGCAGGACCTCGGCGAAGGGAGGATCGCCCGCCAGGCTGGTGCGCAGGGCCAGCACGTTGATGAAGAAGCCGATCATCCCCTCCAGCTCCACGCGCTCGCGGGCGGCCACGGAGGTGCCGACGACGAGGTCCTCGCGCCCGGTCAGGCTCAGCAGCAGCACGTACCAGGCGGCGAGCAGCGTCATGTAGAGCGACGAGCGCTCCCGCCGGCTGAGGTCGCGGAGCCCCTCCAGGAGCTCCGGCGGCAGCAGGCGGCTGCGCAGGTCCCCGGCCGACGAGGCCAGCGGCGGGCGTTGAAAGTCGGTGGGCAGGTCGAGCGTCGGCGGCGCTCCCGCGAGCTGCCGGCGCCAGTAGTCGAGCTGGGCCGCCAGCTCGCCGCCCTGGAGCCAGCCCTGCTGCCAGGCGGCGAAGTCGGCGTACTGGAGCGGCAGCGGCGGCAGCTCGGGCCGCCTCTCCGCTGCCAGCGCTCCGTACAGCTCGTCCAGCTCGCGCACCGCCACCCAGGTGGACCAGGCGTCGCTGACGATGTGGTGGAGGGCTCCCAGGACCAGATGCTCCTCCGCCCCCAGCCGCAGCGCGGCTACCCGCAGCAGGGGGCCGGCGGCGAGGTCGAAGGGGGGGTGAGCGCCGGGGGCGAGCAGCCGCTCCGCCTCCTCGCGCCGCCGGGCTTCCGGCAGGGCCGAGACGTCGATCACCGGCAGGGGGACCCGGCGCGGGGGGCCGATCCGCTGGACCGGCTGGCCGTCATGGGCGGGGAAGGTGGTGCGCAGGGTCTCATGGCGCTCCACCAGCCGGTCGAGCGCCGCCGCCAGCAGTGGCACGCGCAGTGGACCGGTGAGCCGGAACGCCAGGGGCGTGCCGTAGGCCGAGCTCCCGGGGTCGAGCTGGTCGAGGAACCAGAGCCGCCGCTGGGCCGAGGAGACCGGCAGCGGACCGCCGTCCCGCGCCACCGGCGCGATCGACGGCAGAGCCCGCTCCTCGCCGCGCATCGCCGCCTCGATCCGGCGCGCCTGCCCCGCCACCGTGGGCTCGTCGAACAGGACGCGCATGGGGAGGTCGACCCGGAAGGTCTGGCGCAGCCGGGAGACCAGCTGGGTGACCAGCAGGGAGTGCGCGCCGAGGGTGAAGACGTCGTCGTGGAGCCCGACGTCGCCACGCCCCAGGACGTCGCTCCAGAGGCCGGCCAGCAGATCCTCGACGGGCGTGCGGAGCTCCGCCGCCGCGGCCGCCGGCGCCGCGCCATCGCCGTCGGCGGCGGGGGCCGGCAGCGCGGCGCGGTCCAGCTTGCCGTTGGGCAGCAGCGGCAGCTCGTCGAGGACCACGAAGGCCGAGGGGATCAGGTGCTCGGGGAGGACCGTCCGCAGCCGCTCGCGCAGGTCGGGGATGCCGGCGGCGCCCGGCCGCGGCACGATCCAGGCGCACAGCCGCATGTCGCCGGGCGCGACCTCGCGCGCGGCGACCACCGCCGCCCGCACGCCGGGGTCGCTGGCGAGCGCTGCCTCGATTTCCCCCGGCTCGATGCGGAAGCCGCGGATCTTGACCTGATGGTCGGCGCGGCCAAGGAACTCGGCGACGCCGTCCGGCCGGAAGCGGGCGAGGTCGCCGGTGCGGTAGAGCCGCGCCCCCGGCTCGCCGCTCAGGGGGTCGGGAACGAAGCGCTCGGCCGTGAGGTCGGGGCGGCCCAGATAGCCGCGGGCGAGCCCGGCGCCGCCGACGTAGAGCTCGCCGGCCGCTCCCGGCACGACGGGCTCCGGGTCCAGCAGGTAGAGCCGGGTGTTCGCCAGCGCGGAGCCGATGGGGACCACGGCGCCGCCGTCCGCCGCGCCGTCGCGCCGGCAGACGTGAAAAGTGGCGTCGATCGAGACCTCGGTCGGTCCGTAGAGGTTCACCAGCTCCGCCGGCAGCCGGGCGAAGAAGCGGTCGCGCAGCTCGGTCGGCAGCGCCTCGCCGCCGCAGAACAGGCGCCGCAGGGAGATGCAGCGCTCGAGCTCCGGGACCTCCAGCACCATGCGGAGGGCGGAGGGGACGAGTTGGAGGACCGTGATCTCCCGCTCGGCCACGGCGCGCACCATGTATTCGGCGTCCTGGTGCCCCCCGGGCCGGGCCAGCTCCAGGCGGGCGCCGGCGAACAGCGGGCAGAACAGCTCCCAGACCGAGGCGTCGAAGCTGACCGGCGTCTTCTGGAGCACCCGGTCGGCGGCGTCGAGGGGAAACTCCTCCTGCATCCAGAGGAGCCGGTTGTAGATGGCGCCGTGGGAGATCATCACCCCCTTGGGGGTGCCGGTGGAGCCCGAGGTGTAGATCACGTAGGCCAGGTCCTCGGGGCGCGGCCCCCCCTCGGGGCGCTCGGCGCTGGCGGCGGCCACCGCCTCGGCGTCGCGGTCGAGCAGGACCGTGGCGCCGTCCCAGGCGCCGGCCCTGGAAAGCCGGGCGGCGAGGCTCGACGTGGTCACCAGCACGCGCGCTCCTGAGCTGGCGAGGAGCAGGGCCAGCCGCTCCGTGGGATAGGTGGGATCGAGCGGGACGTAGGCCCCGCCCGCCTTCAGCACCCCGAGCAGGACGGCGACCAGCTCCAGGGAGCGGTCGAGGCATATCGCCACCAGGGTCTCCGGGCCGGCGCCGAGCCGGCGCAGGTGGTTGGCCATGCAGTTGGCCCGCCCTTCCAGCTCGCCGTAGGTCAGGACGGCGTCCTCGTCCGCCACCGCCGGCCGGTCCGGATGGAGCGCCGCCTGGGTCTCGAAGCGGGCGGTCAGGGTGCCGCCCAGCGTCGAGGCGCGGAGGGTGGCGTTCCTCTCCACCAGCCAAGCCCGCCGCTCGTCCTCGGCGAGGACGGGGAGCTCGGCGAGGCGGGTCGCCGGCTGCCGGCAGACGGCGGCCAGGAGGGCCGCGAGCCGGTCGGCGAGCGGCCGGGCGTCGGCGCGGGCGATCGCGCCCGCGTCGAACCGGATCTCGCCGGCGATCTCGGAGCCCTCGCGGCGGCACTCCAGAGCGAGGTCGAAGCGGTCGTCGAGGATCCGGCGCCGCTCGACGCGCAGCCCGAGCCCCGGCGCCGCGAGATCCGGCATCGCGTTCTCACAGAGGAAGCCGACGGGGAAGTACGGAGCGGGTGCCGGATCGCCCGCCGCCGCGGCGAGCTGCTCGAGACTGAAGCGCTCCTGCCACTGCCCTAGGGAGCGCAGGCTCTCGGCGACGCGGTGGAGGGCGCCGCTCCACGGCTCGTCCCGCGCCAGCAGGGCGCGCAGGGGGAGGGTCCTGGCGAGCGGGCCGACCGCGTCCGCGAGATCCTCGAACCGGCGGCCGTCGAGGCTCACCCCGACCACCAGATCGCGCTCCCTGGCGAGCCGCGAGAGGAGGATCAGCCAGGAGGTCAGCAGGACGGCGGCCGGCTCCACCCCTTCACGGCCGGCGAGGGCCGCCACCGCGTCTGCGAGCTCCGGGCCCCACCGGAACGGCAGGGCGGCGGGCGCGAACGGCGCCGGCGCGGAGGCGCGGGAGAACGGCAGCGCCGCCCCCCGCCGCTTCCAGAGCTCGGGCTCGTGGAGCAGCCGGCGCTCCTCCGCCGCCTCGCCGGACTCCAGGAGGTCGTTCTGCCAGGAGGCGAGATCGGCGTACTGGAGCGTCTCCCCCGCCTCGCCGGCGCTCCCTTCGTAGGCCTCGAAGATCCGGCGCAGCAGCACACTCAGCGTCGGCCCGTCGGCGCACAGCGCCGGCAGCACGAGGACGAGCCGCGAGCTCTCCTCGCCGGCGGCGACCAGCGAGGCGCGCAGGAGCGGTCCCCGGCTCACATCCAGCACTTCCGCGGCGAGGCGCCGCAGCTCGTCCTCCACGGTGGCGCCGGCGGCCGGCTCCTCGAGCCGGGGGAGCAGGTCGCCGGCCAGCACCTGCACGGGGTAGCCCATGCCCGGCAGGCTGGCGAAGACGGTATGGAGGATCTCGTAGCGCCCCGCCACGGCGCGCAGGGCGGCCTCCAGCCGCGGCCGGTCGACCGCGCCGTCGATCCCGACCACGGCCTCGGCCGTGTAGACGCCGCCGTCGGCGAGGCGCAAGGTCCAGAGGCGCCGCTGTTGCGGCGAGGCGAGCAGTCCTTCGACGAGACTCATGATGCCGGGGGGACCTCCACGGGTACGGACGGCTCGAGCCCGGCGCGCCGCCGCGGCAGCCGGCGCAGCGCCTCCAGGCTGGCGTCCGCGAGGCTGCGCGCCGCCTGCTGGCGATGGTTCCGCTCGTCCCGCTCCAGGCCGCCGCACAGCTCGCTCAAGCGGATCTCGGGCGCCGCCGCCGCTGCGCGCAGGACGGCCTCGTAGTGGCCGGCGGCGCGGGCGATGGTGCCGGCCTCGAACAGGTCGGAGCTATAAACGATCTCGCCGGCGAGGCCCACCGCCCCCTCGACCAGGTTGAGGTCGAGCTCGTAGGGGGAGGTCCCGTGCTCGAGCGGCAGCGGGAGCATCGAGATCCCGGCTCCCTGCCAGGGCGTCAGCGGCTCGCTCTCGAGCGAGAAGTGGGCCTGTACGAGGAGCGCGTGAGCGGGGTCCCGCACCGGCTGCAGGCGCTCCACCAACTGCTCGAACGGCAGCTCCTGACAGGCGAGGGCCGGCAGCGCCGCGGCGCGGGTCCGCAGCAGGATCTCCTCGAAGGTGGGATCGCCGGCGAGATCGAGGCGCAGGACCTGCAGGTTGGCGAACAGGCCCAGCACGTCCCCGGTCCCCGGTAGCGTCCGGTTGGCCACCGGCGATGCCACCAGCAGGTCCTCCTGGCCGGTGTGGAAGTGCAGGAGGACGCCGAAGGCGGCGAGCGCGGTCATGAACAGGCTGGCCTGGAACCGGGGGCCGAGCTCGGCGACGGCGCGGGAGAGGTCCGCCGGCAGCTCGAAGCTCCGCTTGCCGGCGCGGAACGTCTGCCGCGATGGCCGCGGCCGGTCCGCCCGCTGCCAGCGCAGGACCGTCGGCGCCCCCGCCAGGCGGCGGACCGCCGCCGCGACCGGCCGTTCCAGCGCCTCCCCGCGGAGCCACTCCCGCTCCCAGCGGGCGAAGTCGAGATAGCGCACGGCGGGCCGAGGGAGGGCCGCGGGACGGCCGCCGGCCGCCGCCGCGTAGAGCGCGGCGGCCTCGCGCAGCAGGATGACACCCGACCGGCCGTCGTGGACGATGTGATGGATGACGAAGAGGAGCCGGTTCTCCTCCTCCGCGAGCCGGGCCAGCAGGAGCCGCACCAGCGGAGCGCGGGCGAGGTCGAAGGGCGCGCGCACCTGCGTCCAGGAGATCCGCTCGAGCTCGGCCGCGCGCAGCGGCTCCGGCAGCGCGCGCAGATCGACCACCGGCAGCGGCACCGGCAGCGGCGGATGGACGAGCTGGCGCGGCTCCCCCTCCCCCTCCGCGAACGACGAGCGCAGCACCTCGTGCCGCTCGCACAGCGCGGCGAACGCGGCGCCGAAGGCGGGCGGGTGGAAGCGGCCGAGGATGCGCAGCGCGATCGACTCGTTGTGCATCGGGCTCTCCGGCTCCAGCCGGGCCAGGAACCAGAGGCGGCGCTGGCCGTGGGTCAGCGGCCCCTCGACCCGCTCCGACCGCTCGAGCGGCGGCGGCGCCACCGCCTCCAGGCTCGCCTCCGGCCCGCGGCCGGCCGCGATCAGGGCCGCCAGCGAGCGGACGGTCGGCGCGGTGAACAGGTCCGCCACCGAGAGCTGCACCCGCAGCTCCTGCTGCGCCCGGGCGACGACCTGCAGCCCGATCAGCGAGTTCCCGCCGAGCTCGAAGAAGGCGTCCTCGGCGCCGACCTCGTCGACGCCGAGGAGGTCCTGGAACAGCTCGGCCAGCCGCGGCTCCAGCGCCCCCGCGGGAGGGACGAAGGGGTTCTTCAACTGCGGCCGGTGGAAGCGCGGGCGCGCGGCGCGGGCCTCCTCGACGCCGCCCAGGAAACTCTCGAGGGTCAGCGACTGCACCTGGGCGACCAGCGCCTCGACCCCCTGCGGCAGCACCGCCACCTGGGGGTGCGGCCCGTCGAGGATGCGCGCGAACGCCTCGCTTCCTTCCGCGAAAGAGATGCCGAGCTCGTCCCGCATACGCCGGATCCGCTCGCGCAGCTCGGGCAGCCCCTGGAGGAGATCGTCCTGCCAGGCGTCCCACTGCCAGGGTCCCCAGTTGATGGCGGCGGTGAAGGCCGCGCCGTAGCCCGCCGGACGGTGGGCGAAGGCGTCGAGGAAGGCGTTGGCGGCGCAGTAGTCCGCCTCCCCCAGGCCGCCGGTGAGCGACGAGCTGGAGGAGAAGAGCGCCAGGAAATCGAGCCCCTCTCCCCGCAGCATCTCGTCGAGCAGGAGCGTGCCCCGCACCTTGGGCGCGAGCACGGCCGCGGCCTGGCCGCGCGGCTTGCGCTGGGTCAGGCCGCCGCCGGGGACGCCCGCCGCGTGCACCACGCCGTTGAAGGCGCCGAAACGCTCCCTCGCCAGCCCGAGGGCGGCGGCGAGCTGGGCCTCGTCGGCGACGTCGGCCGCGACCACCAGCACCTCCGCGCCCAGAGCCTCCAGGGCGGCGATCCGGCCGGCTTTCTCCCCGCCCGCTTCGCCAGAGCGCGACAGCAGCACCAGCCGGGCCTGGACCGTCCGCGCCAGGTGCTCGGCGATCGCCAGGCCCAGGCCGCCCAGGCCGCCGGTGATCAGGTAGACCCCGCGCTCCCGCAGCCGCGCCGGCCGGGTGGCCGCCGGCGGCAGCGGCGACGGCTCGAAGCGCTCGACCCAGCGGTAGCGCCCGCGGTAGGCGATCCTCGCGTCGCCCGTGATCTCGGCGGTCATCTCAGCGCTCAGCGCCGCCGCCAGACCCTCCCACTCCGGGCTCGCGAGATCGACGTCGATCAGCCGGCAGGAGAGGTTGGGATACTCCTGCGGCAGGACCCGGCAGGGTCCGAGGAGCGTGGCCTGCAGAGGGTTCAGGAGATCCCCGCCGAGCACGTCGCAGGCGTTGGCCGAGACGGCGTGGACGCGGAGCGGATCGCCGGCGCCCTGGTTGCCGATCGCCTGCGCCAGGAACAGGAGGCTGTAGAAGCCGGCCTCCAGCGCGGTCTCGGCCTCGCCGGCGGACCGCCCGCCGGCATCGAGACTCCAGAGATGGACGATGTCGGACGGCATCCGGCCGGCGGCCCGCAGTTGCTCGAGCAGCCGCTCGTACTCCGCGGGCGCGGCCGGGGCCAGCGTGTAGGCGTCCTCACCGGAGCGCTCGAAGCGCTCGCCCCGGCGCACCGAGACGACCTGGGCCCCGGCGCCGCGCAGGCGCGCCGCCAGGCGGTCGCCCAGGCCCCGCGCGTCCGCGAACAGCAGCCAGCGGCCCGCCGCCGGCGCGGCGGTCGCGGCGGCCGGCGGCAGCGGAGCCCGCCGCCACTCGGGGGTGAAGAACCAGCTCGCGAGGTCGCTCCGCTTGACCGCGGCGGCCGGCGCCGCAGGGCGCCGGCGGGCGTCGATCCAGTAGGGCCGGCGCTCGAAGGGGTAGGTCGGCAGCGGCACCCGCCGGCGCCGCTCGGCGCCGCGGAAGGCGGTCCAGTCGACCTCGACGCCGGCGAGCCAGAGCTTGCCGAGGGTGACCAGCAGGAAGGCGAGATCGGGCTGGGCGTCGTGGCGGTGCCGCAGCGACGGCAGGGCCACCCGCGGCGTATCACCGTCCCCGTCGCGGCGCTGCAGGGCGGAGCTGGTCAGCGCCTGCCCCGGCCCGACCTCGAGCAGCACGGAGCCGGTGCTCAGCAGCTCCCGCAGCCCGTCCTCGAAGCGCACCGGCTCGCACATGTGAGCCGCCCAGTAGTCCGGGTCGGTCGCCTGCTCCGGGGTGATCCAGCGCCCGGTCAGGTTGGACAGGAACGGGATTCGCGGCGCGCTGAGCTCGATCCGCCGCGCCAGCGCGGCGACCGGCGCGCGGACCGGCTCCAGCAGGGCCGAGTGGAAGGCGTGGGCGGCCTGCAGGCGCTGGCCGCGGGCGCCGCCGGCCGCCAGGCTCCGCTCCAGAGCCTCGATCTCCGCCACCGGGCCGCTGACCACGCAGACCGCGGGGCCGTTGACCGCGGCGAGCGACAGCCGGTCGGTCAGCAGCGGCAGCACCGCGGCCTCGGCGAGCGGCACCGCCAGCATCGCCCCGGCCTCGGTGTCCTGGATCAGCCGGGCCCGCCCCGCCACCAGCAGCAGCGCGTCCTCCAGCGACATCACGCCGGCCAGACAGGCGGCCACGTACTCGCCCAGGCTGTAGCCCATCATCGCCCAGGGGCGCACCCCCCAGTCCATCCAGAGGCCGGCGAGGGCGTAGTCGACGACGAACACGGCGGGCTGGCTAAGGGCGGTCCGCCCCAGCGGGTCGCGGCCGGCCGGCTCGCCGGAGCGGCCGAGCATCCCGCGCAGGTCGACCCCCCGCGGCGGCGCGGGCTCCCCCGTCCCCCCCTCGGGATAGAGAATGGCGCGGAGGTCGAGCCCGAGATGCGGCCGCAGGATCTCGCAGCAGCGGTCGACGCGATCGCGGAAGCCGGCCTCGGAGCTGTACAGCTCGCTCGCCATGCCGGCGTAGTGGTCGCCGAGGCCCGGGAAGAGGAAGGCGACCTGCCGCTCGCCGGGCGGGCACGAGCCGGTGGAGACGCGCCGGGCGTCGAGCGTCCGCAGGGCCGCGGCCGCCCCCTCGAGGTCCTGGGCGAGCACGGTCCGGCGATGCTCCGCGGCCCGCCGCCCGGCCTGCAGGGTGTGAGCAGCGTCGGCGAGGCTCAGGCCGGGGTGGCGGCTCAGATGGTCGGCGAGCGCGGCGCTGGCGGTCTCGAGCGCGCTCTCGGTGCGGGCCGAGAGCACCAGGAGCTGCCAGTCGCGCGACGGCCCCGCGGGGGCCGGCTCGGCGGCCTCCTCGAGGACGAGGTGGGCGTTGGTGCCGCCCATCCCCAGCGAGTTCACCCCGGCGCGCCGGGGGGAGCCCTGCGACCGCCAGGGGCGGGTCTCGGCGCTGACGTAGAAGGGGCTCGACGCGAGGTCCGACTCGGGATTGGGCTCGCGGAAGTGCAGGGTCGCGGGGAGCATCCGGTTCTCCAGCGCCAGGACCGTCTTGATCAGTCCGGTGACGCCGGAGGCGCGGTCGAGATGGCCGACGTTGCTCTTCACCGAGCCCAGGGCGCAGAAGCCGGTCGCGCCGGTCGTGGCGCGGAAGGCCCGGGTGAGCGCGGCGACCTCGATCGGATCGCCCAGGCGGGTGGCGCTGCCGTGCCCCTCGACGTAGGAGATCGTCGCCGGGTCGACGCCGGCGCGGGCGAGCGCCCGCTGGATCGCCTGCGACTGCCCCTCGACGCTGGGGGCGGTGTAGCCGACCTTCAGCGAGCCGTCGTTGTTGATCGCCGAGCCCTTGATCACGGCGCGGATGGTGTCGCCGTCGGCGAGCGCGTCCGCCAGCCGTTTCAGCACCACGACGCCGGCGCCGTCGCCGAACACGGTGCCGCCGGCCGCGGCGTCGAAGGACCGGCAGTGGCCGTCGGGGGACTCCTGTCCCCCCTCCTGATGGCTGTAGCCGAACTTCTGCGGCACCCGGACCGAGACGCCGCCGGCCATCGCCATGTCGCACTCTTCCATCAGCAGGCTTTGGCAGGCGAGGTGCACCGCCACCAGCGAGGTCGAGCAGTGGGTCTGCACCGCCACGCTCGGCCCCTTGAGGTCGAGCTTGTAGGAGACCGCCGTAGGCATCGAATCCTTGTCGTTGCCGATCACCATCTGGTAGGGATCGAGGCCGCCCGCGATCTCCGGATCGGCGTAGAGGGAGAGCATGTAGCTGCTCAGGTTGCAGCCGGCGAAGAGGCCGATCGGCCGCCCGTACTGCCGCGCGTCGTACCCCGCGTCCTCGAGCGCCTGCCAGGAGCACTCCATGAAGATCCGGTGCTGGGGATCCATGAACGCCGCCTCGCGCGGGCTGAAACCGAAGAAGTGGGCGTCGAAGCCCGCGATCTCGCCGAGGATCGGCCGGGCCTTGACGTACCCCGGGGCGGCGAGCGCCGCGGCGTCGACGCCGGCGTCCAGCAGCTCCTGGTCGGAGAAGAACGAGATCGACTCGACGCCGTCGCGCAGGTTGCGCCAGAGCTCCTCGACGCTGGCGGCGCCGGGGAACCGCCCGGCCATGCCGACGATGGCGATGTCGGCATTCTGGAACGGTCGCCGGGAGGCCGGGGCGATGTTAGTACCGGGGGTCGCGGCCCCGGCGGCGCGGCCGAGGAGCTGGGCGAGGGCGCTCACCGTCGGCGCCTCGAACAGGGTGACGTTCGAGATCTGCACCCCCAGCTCCCGCCGCAGGTCGGCGACGAGCTGCACCCCGATCAGGGAGTTGCCGCCGAGATCGAAGAAGTTGTCGTGGACGCCCACCTGGCGGACGCCGAGCGCCCGCTGCCAGAGCTCGGCGATCCGCCGCTCGAGCTCGCCGCCGCCGAGGGGCGCCGAGAGGGTGCCGGCAGCCCGGCTCGCCGGCGCCGGGGGGTGCGGGCGAGCCCAGAGCGCCCGGCGGGCCACCAGGTCGCCGGTAGACTGCACCACGCGGCCGGACAGCCCCGAGCCCACCAGGCGCAGGAAGGCGTCGGCCCCCTCCTCGGGAGTCATGGCGTAGGCCGCCACCGAGGCGCCGATCCCCCCGGCCCGCCGCTCGCCCGCCAGCCAGCCGTCCCAGTCGACGCTCAGCCACCGCCCGTCCGTCCGCGCGGCGGCGAAGGCGTCGAGGAAGGCGTTGGCCGCCGCGTAGGCGGCGAACCCGAGGCCGCCGAGGACGGTGGAGATCGACGAGGTCAGCAGCCGGAAGTCGAGATCGTGGCCGGCGAGGGCCTCGGCGAGCGCCTGGACGCCCCGCACCTTGGGCGCGAAGTGCGCCTCGCGGTCCGCCTCGCCAGTCTCGGCGAGCGGCCGGAAGGCCGCCGGGTCCACCGAGCCGGCCGCGTGCACCACCCCGTGCAGCGCGCCGAACCGCTCCACCGTCCGCCGGACGGCCTCCCGGAGGGCCACCGGATCGGCGGCGTCCGCCCGCAGGACCAGCACCTCCGCGCCGAGCGCCTCGAGCTCGCGCAACTGCCGGATCCGCCGGCCGGTCGGCTCCTCGGGGCGGTCGAGCCAGGACGCCCACTCCGCCGGCTCCGGGAATTCCGAACGGCCGACCAGGACGAGACGGGCCCGGACCTGGCGAGCCAGTCCGGCGGCGATGGCGAGCCCGACGCCGCCGAGCCCGCCAGTGATCAGGTAGACTCCGCGCGGCCGCAATCCGTCCGCCCCTGGAGCGGGGCGCTCGAGGCGGACCGCCTCCAGCTCCTCTACCCAGCGGCCGCCGGCGCGCAGGGCCACGCGAAGCCCGCGGCCTTCCGCCTCGGCGGCGAGCTCGGCCAGCAGCGGCGCGGCGAGCCCGCCGGCCTCTACCTCGGCCGCCGACAGGTCGATCGTCCGGCAGCGGATCTCCGGGTGCTCCTGGGGCGCCACCAGGCAGGGGCCGAGGACGGTGGCCTTCTGCGGCCAGAGCGCCTCGCCGCCGTGGACGCGGAAGAGGCCGTCGGCCACCACCGCCAGCTCCACGGTGCCGTCGAGGCCGCGGCCCGCCAGGGCTCTGACGAGGGCGGCGACGCTGGCGTAGCCCAGCTCCTCGGCGCCATCGCCGGGCCCGGCCTCGCCGGTGACGCCCCCCAAGTGGACGATACGGCGGGGGCGCAGGCCCTGGTCGTCGAGACTGGCGAGCAGGCGGTCGAAGCCAGCGGCGCCGGCCGGCCGCACCGCCACGGCCGGCGCCCCGGCGCGCTCGAGCTCGCTCCGCAGCTCCTCGCCCAGGCCGCGGCCGTCGGCGAGGATCAGCCAGGGGCCGCCGGCCACCAGCGCCGCCGCCGCCGGCGCGGGGCGCGCCGCGGCTTGGCGCCAGACCGGCTGGTAGAACCACTCCGCCGGGTCCGGCCGCTTGCCGGCCGCCGGCCGCTCCGCCGCGGCGGCCGGAGCGGTGAACCAGTGGCGCTGGCGCTCGAAGGGGTAGGCCGGCAGTGACACCCGCCGCCGGGGGCGGCCGGCGGCGGCCGCCGCCCAGTCCGGCTCGATTCCCTGCAGCCAGAGCTTGCCGAGGCAGGCGCGCAGGAACGCCTCGTCCGGCTGGCGCGCGTGCTCCGGCGGGAGCGATGCCAGCACCGAGGCGCCGGGCTCGCCGGCGAAAGCCGGATGCTGCTGGGCGAAGGAGCCGAGCGTCTGCCCCGGCCCTACCTCGAGGAGCACCCGCTCCGGCGCGCGGAGCAGCTCGGCGAGGCCGTCGGCGAAACGGACGGCGCCGCAGAGATGGTCGGCCCAGTAGGCCGGATCGCAGGCCTGGGCGGCGGTGATCCAGCCGCCGGTGACGTTGGAGAGATAGGGGATCCGCGGCGCTTGGCGCGGGCGCTCCGCGACCAGCCCGGCCATCGCCTCGCGCAGCGGCTCCATCGACCGCGAGTGGAAGGCGTGCGAGGTCCGCAGGCGCACCGAGACGAGGCCGCGCGCGGCGAGCTCCCCCTCCAGCGCCGCCACCGCCGCCGGCGATCCCGCCACCACGCAGGCCGCGGGCCCGTTGACCGCCGCCAGCGAGAGCTCGCCGCCGAGCAGGGCGCGGGTCTCCGCCTCGGGGAGCGGCACGGCCAGCATCGCCCCCGGCGGCAGCGCCGCGATCAGCCGCGCCCGCCGCGCCACCAGGGTCAGCGCGTCGGCGAGGGAGAAGACGCCCGCCAGCGCCGCCGCCACGTACTCCCCCAGGCTATAGCCGAGGAGCGCCGCCGGCTCGATCCCCCAGCTCGCGAATAGCCGGGCGAGCGACCAGTCGACGGCGAACACCGCCGGCTGGGCCACCGCCGTATCGTCCAGGGGCCCCGCCGCGCGCGCTGCGCCGTCCCGGCGGAGAAGCCGCCGGAGCTCGCCGCCGTCCGCGGACGCGGCCGCCGGCGCCGCGAACAGGGCCTCCCGCAGGTCCAGCCCGAGGTGAGGCGCGAGGATCTCGCAGCAGCGGTCGAGCTCGGCCCGGAAAGTCGGCTCGGAGCGGTAGAGCCCGGCCGCCATGCCGGGGTAGTGGTCGCCGAGCCCGGGGAGCAGGAAGGCCACGTCGCGGGCGGCGCCCACCCGCCTCGTCAGCACCCGCTCCGGGTCGAGCCGCGCCAGCGCCGCGGCGGCGTCCTCGCGGCCGCGGCAGAGCACGGTCCGCCGCTGCTCGAACCGCGCCCGCCCGGTCTGCAGCGTCCAGGCCGTATCGGCCGCCCGCAGGCCGGGATCGGCGGCGAGCGCGGAGGCCAGCTCCGCGGCGGCGCGGTCGAGCCCCTCGCCGGTGCGCGCGGAGAGCGGCAGCAGCTCCCACCCCTCATCCTCCCCGGCTTCACCGCCGGCTCGCGCGGGGGGCGCCGCGAGCACCACGTGGGCGTTGGTGCCGCCGAAGCCGAACGAGCTCACCCCGGCGAGCCCGGGGGCGCCGCCGGGCCAGGGCGCGAGGCCGGTCTGCACGGCGAGCGGCAGCTCGGCGAACGGGATCTTGGGGTTCGGCGCCAGGAAGTGGAGGCTCGGCGGGATCTCGCCGTGCGCCAGCGACAGGGCGACCTTGATCAGGCCGGCGGCGCCCGCCGCCGCCTCCAGGTGGCCGAGGTTGCTCTTGACCGAGCCGACGGCCAGAGGGCGCTCCGCCGGGCGCCCCGCCGCGGCCACGGCGCCGAGGGCCATCGCCTCGATCGGATCGCCGAGCTCGGTGCCGGTGCCGTGGAGCTCCACGTACTGCATCTCGCCCGGCGCCACGCCGGCCCGGCGGCAGGCCTCGCGCAGCACGCTCTCCTGCGCCGCCCGGCTGGGGGCGGTGAGCCCGTTCGAGCGGCCGTCCTGGTTGACGGCGGAGCCGCGGATCACGGCGTAGACCGGATCGCCGTCCGCCAGGGCGCGCGACAGCGGCTTCAGGACCACCAGACCACACCCTTCGCTGCGCACGTAGCCGTCGGCGCGGGAGTCGAAGACCTTGCAGCGCCCGTCGGGCGCCAGCAGGCCCGCCTTGCTGAAGACGACCGTCAGCGCCGGATCGACGATGACGTTAACCCCGCCCGCCACCGCCAGCGAGCACTCCCCCGACCGCAGGCTCTGGCAGGCGAGGTGGACGGCGACCAGCGACGACGAACAGGCGGTGTCCACCGCCAGGCTCGGACCCCGGAAGTCGAAGAAGAAGGAGAGGCGGTTGGCGGCGATGCTCGGCGAATTGCCGGTGCCCGCGTAGGCGTCCAGGGTCTCCAGCGAGCCGAGCTGGAGCCGCGCGTAGTCGACGTTCGAGAGCCCGACGAACACCCCGGTGGCCGAGGAACGCAGGCGGTCGGGCCGCAGGCCGGCGTCCTCCAGCGCCTCCCAGGCGACCTCCAGGAGGAGCCGCTGCTGAGGGTCCATGCGCTCGGCCTCGCGGGGGGAGATCCCGAAGTGCGTGGCGTCGAACTCGTCGACGGCGTCGAGGAAGCCGCCCCAGCGCGAGCTCATCTTGCCGGGCGCCGAAGCGTCAGGGTCGAAAACGCGGCCGAGGTCCCACCGCGAGGAGGGCACCTCCGAGATCGCGTCGACCCCGTCGCGCAGGAGCTGCCAGAAGGCCCGCGGGCCGCGTGCTCCCGGGAACCGGCAGCCGATGCCGACGATGGCGACCGGCTCCTCGGCCGTCGCGGCGGGCGCCGGTCCCGCCGTCTCTCCGGCATCCATTCCGGCGAGGAAGCGGGCGACGGCGGCCGGCGTCGGGTGCTCGTAGAAGAGCGTGGCCGGCAGGTCGCGCCCGAGCCGCTCGCCCAGCTCGCCGGCCAGGGAGACCGCCGCCGCCGAGTCCACCCCGTGGCTGGCGAAGGTCTGCCGCGGATCGATCCGCCCCGGCTCCACCGCGAGGCGGCGGGCGAGGCGCTCCACCAGCCAGGCCTCGACCTCCGCGACAGCCGCGACGGCGGCAGCGGCACCGTCGGCGGCCGTCTCCTCCGCCGGCCGCCGCCACAGGCCGACCGCGTCGAGTCCGCCGTCCAGCCAGGCCGCCCGGCAGATACGGCGCTGGACTTTGCCGCTGGTCGTCTTCGGCACGCTCCCCGGGGCGAGCAGGGCGAGGCCCCAGAGCTCGAGATCGTGCTCCTCGGCGACCCGGCGGCGCACTGCCGCGACCGCCTCGTCGAGGTCGCAGGCGGCGCCCCGCTTGAGCTCCTGCACCACGACGAGCCGTTCCGCCCCTTCGGCCTCGACCGAGAAGGCGGCGGCCGCTCCCGGCGCGAAGGCCGGGTGGCTGGCGTGGACCGTCCACTCCACGTCCTGCGGATAGTGATTCTGGCCGCGGATCACGATCAGGTCCTTGAGGCGGCCGGTGACGCAGAGGTCGCCATCGGCGAGGAAGCCGAGATCGCCGGTGCGCAGGTAGCCCTCGCCGCCGCCGCTGGCGGCGATGCGGGCGCGGAAGGTCGCCTCGCTCTCCTCCGGGCGGTTCCAGTACCCCTGCGCGACGCTCCCTCCCGACACCCAGATCTCGCCGACGCGCCCCGGCGGGCATTCGGCGAGCGACCCGGCGTCCACGATGGCGAGCCGCTGGCCGAGCCACGGCCCGCCGCAACCGACGAACACGGTGGCGTCCTCCCCGGGAGCGGCGGTCTCGGCGCGGTCCTCCTTCAGGGCCGCGGCGCTCACGCGGTGGCGGCGGCCGTCCTCGTCATGGCGGCCGGCGGCGATCAGCGTCGCCTCGGCCAGGCCGTAGCAGGGGAAGAACGCCTCCCGCCGGAAGCCGCACGGGGCGAAAGCCTCGGCGAACCGGCTCAGAGTCTCCGCCCGCACCGGCTCGGCGCCGTTGAACGCTGTGGTCCAGGACCGCAGGTCGAGCCCCTCCCGCTGCTCGGGCCTCAGCCGGCCGGCGCACAGCTCGTAGGCGAAGTTCGGCCCGCCGCTCGTCGTCCCGCGGTGGCGCGAGATCGCCGCCAGCCAGCGCAGCGGCTGCTGCAGGAAGTGCATGGGGGTCATGAACACGCACGGCGCCCCGGCGTAGACCGCCTGCAGGTGGTTGCCGATCAGCCCCATGTCGTGGAACGACGGCAGCCAGGTGACCACCGTCGAGCCCTCGAGATTGCGCAGCGAGAGGCGCAGGATCTCCGAGTTGTGGAGGAGGTTGCCGTGGCTGACCATCACCCCCTTGGGCTCCGAGGTCGAGCCGGAGGTGTACTGGAGGAAGGCGAGCGACCCGCGGTCCACCCCCGGATCGCGCCAGCGCTCGGCCCAGCCGTCCTCGACGGCGTCGGCGGCCAGGAGCTCGAGGCCCGCCAGCTCCGTCTCGCCGGCCAGCAGGTCCCGCGCCGCGCCGAGCTGCTCCTCGAGGATGAAGGCGAAGCGGGCCTGGGCGTCACGGGTGACGCTGCGTACCCGCGGCAGGCTGCGGCGGGCCTTCGACAGGGCGAGCGCCGCCAGCGGCACGGCGACCGCGCCGGCATAGAGGCAGCCGAAGAAGGCGATCAGGAAGTCGAGCCCCTGCGGCAAGGGCAGCAGGATCCTCTCGCCGGCGCCGCCGCGGTCGGCCAGCATCGCCCCAATCGCCCGCGCCCGGCGGTCGAGCGCGGCGTAGGAGATCGAGAGCGCCTGCTCGTCACCGTCCTCGAGGAAGGTGTAGGCGATCGCGTCCGGGGTCTCCTCCGCACGGCGGCGAAGGGTGTCGACGAAGCTCTGGGCCTGCTGGCCGGCGAAAGGGCGCGTCATACGGCTGTCGTCCCGGGAAGAATCCCTAGACTGCCACCTGATCCCGGGTCACCGGCTGAGCCATCCCGACCAGCACCTCCCGCCGCCCCGCGAAGGGGGCGCGGCCATGGGCGGCCAGCATGTTGTCGAGCAGGAGGAGGTCCCCCTTCTGCCAGGGGAAGCTGACGGTCTCGGCGCGGTACGCCTCGCGCAGGTGCGCCATCACCTCGGGCTCGATCGGGGCGCCGTCGCCGTAGAACGTGTTGGTCGGCAGCTCGCTCTCGGTGAACTCGGCGAGCAGGGCCGCGAGGATGTCCGGCGCCAGCGTCGAGGCGTTGAAGAAGGTGGCGTGGTTGAACCAGAGGACCTCGCCCGTCCGCGGATGGCGGGCCAGCGCGGGGCGGACGGCGCGCGTCCGCAGCCGGTCCCCCGGCTTCCACTCCACCTCGATGCCGTTCTGGCGGCAGTGCTCCTCCACCTGGGCCTTGTCGGTGGTCTGGAAGACGGTCTGCCAGGCGAGGCCGAAACCGTCGCCGAAGTTGCGGACGTACATCCACCCCTGGCGGGCGAAGCGCTCGCGGATCTCCGGGTCGATCCGCTGCAGCACCCGGCGGCAGTCGGCGATCGGCGTCTGCCCCCCCTGCTCGGACGGCTGCCGGCAGAGGAAGAAGATGCGCAGCGGCCACCGGCTCTGGTACGAGTTCTCGTTGTGCAAGAAGATCGAATGCGTCGGCGGATAGTCCGTCGAGGTGTAGATGTTCCCGCTCACCGCCGAGCGCGGCGACGAGCGCTCCCGGTACTCCAGCGACTCGCCGGCGAACGCCTGGATGAAGCGCTCCAGGTCCTCGGCCTCGTGGAGGTTGAAGCCGCGGAACAGGATGCCGCCGTGGCGGTCGAGCCGCTCCTCCAGGAGCGTCCGGTTAGTGGTGGCCCAGGCCGCGAGGTCGAGCCCGGCGGCCGCCGGCTCGACGAGCAGCGGCAGGTCCCGGTCCTCGAACAGCGGGCGCATCCGCACCAGATCCTCGTTCGACAGGCTCACGGTGCGCCGCTTGACCGCACCCAGGCTCCGCAGGGCATCCATCGTCATCTCCTATAACAGCGCGGCCAGGATGGCCTTCTGGGCGTGCAGGCGGTTCTCCGCCTCGTCGTAGCGCACCGACATGCTGCCGTCGACCACCTCGGCCGTGGCTTCGTCGCCGCGGATCAGCGGCATGCAGTCCATGAACAGGGCCCCGGGATTGGCGCGCTCGAAGTGGCTGGCCGAGACCCGCCACGCCTCGCGGTGCGGCTCGCGCAGCTCGCGGTCCTGCTCGGTCGTGGAAACCAGGCTCTTCCAGCTCTTGGCGTAGATCACGTCGGCCCCCTCGGCGGCCTCGTCGAGGTCGTGGCAGTACTCGACCGTGGCGCCGGAAGCCCGTGCCGCGTCGCGGGCGAAGGCCGTGTACTCCTCGTCCGGCTCGAAGCCGGGAGGGAAGGCGACCGTCAGGTTCATCCCCAGCAGGGCGGCCGCCACCATCATCGAGTGGGTCACCCCGGGCGACTTCTGGCGCTTGGCGTAGGCCCAGGTCAGCACCACCCGCTTCCTGCGGAAGTCCGGGCCGAGCTTCTCCTGCATCGTCAGCACGTCGGCCAGGATCTGGCAGGGGTGCTCCTTGTCGTCCAGCGCGTTGATCACCGGCACCCGCGAGCGCTCGGCCATCAGTTGCAGGTCCGCGCGCCCCTTGCCGTAGGAGCCGAGGTCGTACATCCGCACCACGATGCCGTCGAGGAAGCGGCCCATCACCTCGGCGGTGTCGATCAGGGTCTCGTGATTGCTCATCTGCAGCTCGGCCGGCGAGTAGTGCTCGGCGTGCGCTCCCAGCTGGCGGGCCGCCACCTGGAAGGAGATGCGGGTGCGGGTCGAGGGGACGGTGAACAGCATGCCGAGGTTCTTCCCCTCCAGGTAACGGCCGCGGTCGCGGCCGCTCTTCAGCTCGGCGGCGAGGGCCAGCAGGCCCTCCAGCTCCGCGCGGGTGAAGTCCTTGAGGCCCAGGAAATCCCGGTTCTTCAGATCTTTCAAACAGTTTCTCCCTGGCCTGCCGGCAGAAAAGAGGGGATGAAGGTGCCGCGGCCGGCCTCCCGAGCCCAGCCGGCGACCCGGGCTCCCACCGCGATGTCGAGCACGCCCAGACCGAAGGGGCTGAAGACGGCGATCGAGCCGTCGCCGCGCCGGGCCGGCGCCGCCCCTTGCAGGATGTCGGCGAGGGTGCAGCGGATGAAGTCGCGGCCGCCGGTCGCCTGCTCCGCCAGGTGCACCGAGGTCTGAGCCCGGCAGACGTGGTCGGGGTCGTCGACGACGTTGTCGCAGGCCAGGATCGCCTCCGGCGTCAGGTCGCGGAGCGAGACGTGCAGCAGGACCGCCCCGGGCACGCAGGCCGACAGATCGGAGACGTAGGGGCGCAGGGCCGTCGTCGCGAAGGAGACCAGAGGGGAGGCGGCGAGCAGCTCGTCGAGGCTGCCGGCGATGGCCACCTCGACCTCGCCCAGGATCTCGCGCAGGCTCGCCGCGAAGCGGCCGGCGCGCGCCGCGTCGAGATCGAACAGCAGGAAGCGGTGGACCGCCGGCAGGGCGGCGCGCAGGGAGCGCGCGACCTCCAGATTGATCACGCCGGTGCCGACCAGGCCGACCCGCTCCGGCGTCCGCGCCGCGAGCAGGACCCGGGCCGCCGCCGCCGCGCTCGCGGCCGTGCGGCGGGCGCTGATGATCGAGCCCTCGAGGATCGTCTCCGGCCGCCCCGTCGCGCGGGAGTTGAGGATCAGCACCGCGGAGGCGCGCTCCATCCCCTGCCGGACGTTGCCCGGAAACGAGGAGATCCACTTCATCCCCGCGACGTCGAACCCGTCGCCCAGGAAGGCCGGCAGCGCGATGATCCGGTTGGTGTCGTCGCCGGGAAAGCGCAGGAAGGTGGAGTGCGGCAGCGAGCTCTCGCCCCGCTGGTGCGCCACGTACGCGCTCTCCACGATCTCGATCACCTCGGTCTCGCGCCCGGCGAGCAGGGAATCGACCTCGTTGCTGCCCAGGATCAGGATGCCATCGTTGCTCATGAGCTCCTTTCGGAGCCCCCGAGCCAGAGGTGATCGATCCCACCGAAATGCTCGTGAACCCAGTCGTCGTTGAAAATGGTTTCCAGATACCGCTCCCCGCGGTCCGGGAGGATGGCGGCGCAGACCGCGCCGTCGGGGATCTGATCCCGGAACTTCTCCACCGCCGCCACCACGCCGCCCGACGAGCCGCCGGCCAGGATGGCCTCCCGCGCCATCAGCCGCCGGCAGCCGGCGATGCAGTCGACGTCGCTCACGTGGACGCACTCGTCGATCAGCCCGGGGCTGCAAAGCGGCGGCCGGATGCCGGCGCCCAGCCCGGGGATCATCCGCTTGGCCTTGACGCTGCTGAAAATCTGGCTCCCCAGCGCGTCGACCGCGACGATCCGGGTCGCGAGCCCATGGTCACGGACGTATTCGGTGCACCCGCGGATCGTGCCGCAGGTGCTGGTCCCCACGAAGAGGAAGTCGACCTGGCCGCCGAGGGCGGAGACCACCTCGTCGACCGTCGTATCGTAGTGGGACCTGGGGTTGCCCTTGTTGGCGTACTGATTGGGCCAGAACGAGTTCTGGATGCACCCCTGCAACTCCCGGACGCGATTGAGCCGCGCCTGCAGGAGCTCGCCGGTCTCGGGGTCGGGCTCGGTGACGACCTCGATCTCCGCGCCATACGCCCGCAGGATCCGCAGATTCGTCGCGGCGGTCCGGCTGTCGACCACGCAGATGAACCGCAGACCATGGTACCGGCAGGCCTGCGCCAGACCGATCCCCATATTGCCGGAGCTCGACTCGATGATCACGGTGTTCGGGCGGATGATTTCCGAACGGAGAGCCTCCTCAAGAATCGCCAGGGCCGGCCGGTCCTTGATGCTCCCACCGGGGTTCAACGCCTCGAGCTTGCCGAAAAGTTGGAAGCCGGCCCCCGGTATGAGACGCCGCAGATGGATCAAAGGCGTCTGCCCGACCGCGGAAAGAATGCCGTCGCACACCCCCCTCTTCACCCCGGCGTTCGTCACCAGATCCAAATCTCTTAAAGTAGACAGCATACGAACAGGCCCACTGAATTTAACATTGAACGATAAGTGCGGCGAATCCACTGAATGGGGACAGTAACGTAAAATCACTTGCCAGGCTAGTTATTTTTAAAACTCTTTACAACATTTTATTTTTTTAAACTTTTACACCATTGCAGTGGCTCTGGGCGGCCGGTCGCGGGCTGAGCTCGCGGGCGCGGGGTGGCGCGGCGGCGGCGGTCGTACAGGTTGTAAACGCCTCGCAGGCCCCGTTTCTTGTGATTCAAGATCGCCTCGCGACGCGATGCGTGGAACGCCGCTGCACATACTGCCGGGCGCTGCCGGCGTTGGGATCTTTGCCGGCGCCGATCTCGAGGAGGATGGTCTTGGCTCGCTCGCGAGCGTCGGCGAGGCAGATACGGTGAAATGCAATGGAAAAACCCGTTGCGCTGTGGTGCGCACAGCGCACCCTACGAGCTCCCCCTGTCCAGCAAGACCCTCCCTCTCCTTCAGGAGAGGGACCGAGGGTGAGGTCCGCAGGCCACGGACGCCTGAGCGGAGAGATGTGTGCAAGAGGGTGGGTTGAACCCCGGCTATCGAAGTGGACAGTATCGGATGGATGCTGAGCCAGTAGGAGCGAGCCGGTGCCAGCCCGCCCCTATTGCTGAGGCTTCATCAGGTCTTCTTCGATCCCGCCGCCACCCGCTCCTCGCGCTGATCGGTCCGCACCTTCGTCTCGGAGGCCTGGGCCTCGCGCTCGACGTCGGTTCCCGGGATGTCCCAGGTGAAGGACTCGGTGGTGGCGAAGCCGCCTTCGCGGCCGTAGTCGTAGGAACCGGTCTCGCCGGAGTCGATGGGCTCCTCCCCGGCGTGGGAGCCTTCGATGTGCATCGCCGCTTCTTCGGGGCTCAGCTCTTCGCCCTGAACCTCTTCGGGGTTTTCCGCCCCGTATTCGTAGCTCTTCTCGTCCTTGCGGTCGTGAGAGCCGTGGTAGATGTCTTCGCTATAGCCGTAAGTCCGTTCGGAGTCGTCCATTTCTCAATACCTCCTTTGGCTCTTGGACCTGCAAGGAGCGGGCCGCTCTTCCCCCGGTCAGGCCTTGGCCGGGGCCGCCGCCATCGATGCCGGGAGAATGGTTCCCGCGCTCGCCCCCGGATGGCGGGCCGGGGGCTTCGGCGCCTTTGAGGACTCTTCCGCCTTGCGGTCCAGGCTCGCCCGCGCCGCCGCCAGACGGGCGATCGGCACCCGGTAGGGGGAGCAGGAGACGTAGTCGAGGCCGGCCCGGTCGAAGAAGTCGATCGACCGCGGATCGCCGCCGTGCTCGCCGCAGATCCCCAGGTGGAGGTCCGGCCGCGCCTCCCTCCCACGCTCACAGGCTATGCGGACGAGCTGCCCCACCCCCTTCTCGTCGATCGACTGGAAGGGGTCGTGCTGGAGAATGCCGGACTTCAGATACTCCGGCAGGAAGCGGCCGGCGTCGTCTCGCGAGTAGCCGTAGGTCATCTGCGTGAGATCGTTGGTGCCGAAGGAGAAGAAGTCGGCGTGCTCGGCGATCTTGCCGGCCATCAGGGCAGCCCGCGGGACCTCGATCATGGTGCCGATCAGGATCTCCAGACGGATCCCCTCCTCCTTGAGGACGCGGTCGACGACCGCCGAGACCATCTCTCGCAGGCGCACCATCTCCGCCTCGGTGCCGACCAGGGGGACCATGATCTCCGGCCGCACCTCCTCCCCCGCTTTAGTCCGCACGCAGGCGGCGCGGACGATCGCCTCGACCTGCATCTCGTAGATCTCCGGAGCGGTGATGCCCAGGCGGCAGCCGCGCAGGCCGAGCATGGGGTTGGCCTCCGCCAGCGCCTCGGCCCGCGCCTTGACGGCGGCGGGGTCGATCCCCATCTGTTTCGCCAGGATGCCAAGGGCTTTCCCGCCATGGGGGAGGAACTCGTGCAGCGGCGGATCGAGCAGGCGGACGGTGATCGGCTTGCCGGCGAGCGCCGTGAAGATCCCCTCGAAGTCCTGCTGCTGCATGGGCAGGAGTTTGGCGAGGGCGGTGGCGCGGCTCTCATGGTCGTCGGCCAGGATCATCTGGCGGACCCAGGGGATCCGCTCGTCGGCGAAGAACATATGCTCGGTGCGGCAGAGCCCGATCCCCTCGGCGCCGAGCGCGGCGGCCACCCGGGCGTCGCGGGGGGTGTCGGCGTTGGCGCGGATATGGAGCCGGCGCTCGCCGTCGGCCCACGCCAGGAGCTCGAGGAAGCCCGCGGAGGTGGGCGAGGGCTCGGCGCCGTCGAGCAGCACGCGCAGCACCTCGGACGGCCGGGTGGGCAGGGCGCCGGCGATCACCTCGCCGGTCGTGCCGTCGATCGACAGCTCATCCCCCTCGCGGAAGGTCTTGTCCTCTACCCGCACGACTCCTTCCTCCTCCTGGACGTCGAGATCGCCGGCGCCGACGATGCAGGGCTTGCCGAGGCCGCGGGCGACGACGGCGGCGTGCGAGGTCATGCCCCCCCGCGAGGTCAGGATGCCGGCCGCGGCGTGCATGCCGACGATGTCCTCCGGCGAGGTCTCGGCGCGGACCAGCAGCACCGGTCCGGAGGCCGCCATCCCGGCCGCCTTCTCGGCGGTCAGGGCGATCCGCCCGGAGGCGGCGCCCGGGCCGGCGGGCAGGCCGTGAGCCAGGAGCGAGCCGCCGGCGACCGCCTTCTTCTTCGCCTCGGCGTCGAACTCCGGGGCCAAGAGCTGCGCGAGCTGCGAGGGCTCGACGCGCTCAAGCGCCTCGCGCCGATCGATCAGCCCTTCCTCCACCATTTCGACGGCGGTGCGCACGGCGGCCGGACCGGTGCGCTTGCCCGCCCGCGTCTGCAGCATGAACAGCTTGTCGTGCTGGATGGTGAACTCGACGTCCTGCATGTCGCGGTAGTGCCGCTCCAGCTTCTCGCAGACCTCGCGGAGCTGGCGGCTGGCCTCGGGGAAGTCCTCGGCCAGACAGTCCCTGCCATCCTCGGCGACGATCGGCTTCGGCGTCCGGATGCCCGCCACCACGTCCTCCCCCTGGGCGTTGGTCAGGTACTCGCCGTAGACCCGCCGCTCGCCGGTCGCCGGGTTGCGGGTGAAGGCGACGCCGGTCGCGCAGTCGTTGCCGCGGTTGCCGAACACCATGCTCTGCACGTTGACGGCCGTTCCCAGCAGCCCGGAGATCCCCTCGATCTTCCGGTACTCGCGCGCCCGCGGGTTGTTCCAGCTCGCGAAGACGGCGCCGATGGCGCCCCAGAGCTGCTCGCGCGGCTCTTGGGGGAACGGTTTGCCGCAGCGCTCTTCGATCAGAGCCTTGAAGGCGTCCGCCACGCCGCGCAGCGACTCCGCGGTCAGCTCGGCGTCGTTGGCCGCCCCCTGCGCCTCGCGGGCGGTGCCAAGAATCCGCTCGAACTCCGCGTGCGGCACGTCCATCACCACATCGCCGTACATGGTGAGCAGCCGGCGGTAGGCGTCGAGCACGAACCGGGCATCCTCGCCGCGTCCGACCCAGGCGGCCACGACCTCCTCGGAGAGACCGAGGTTGAGGATGGTGTCCATCATCCCCGGCATCGAGCGCGCCGCCCCGGAGCGGACCGAGACCAGCAGCGGATTGCCCGGGTCGCCGAAGCGCTGGCCGGTCTGCTCCTCGAGCCTGCCGAGGTGCTCCGCGACCTCGCGTTCCAGGTTTTCCGGATAGCCGCCGTCGTGCTCTTGGTAAAACGTGCAAACTTCGGTCGTGATCGTGAAGCCCGGCGGGACCGGGATGCCGAGCCGGCTCATCTCCGCGAGCCCGGCACCCTTCCCTCCGAGAAGGTACTTCTGGGTCCCGTCACCTTCCGCCGAACCACCGCCGAACGCGTAGACGTATTTGGCAGGCATGTCTCTTCCTCCGGATGCTCGGGCGATCAGTGCAGACACAACGTTCCCGTACGACCTCACTCGGAACAGCAGGATTCTTGCCAACGGCATCCGCTGGTACACTAAAGACAAGCGCCACAATCCATGAGACGAGGGCTGCGATGATGGACATCCAGAAAATTGAAACTCTTCCCGCGCTAGACGATCTGCTCGCGAAATCGAAGGAGACGCCGGTCTGGGTCTTCAAGCACAGCCTGACCTGCCCCATCTCGGGCGCCGCATGGAGCGAGTTCCGGCGCTTCGCCGCCAACGCGTCCCAGCAGGCCGAGGCGATCTACGCCCTGATCGAGATCCAGAGAGCCCGGCCGGTCTCGACCGCGCTCGCCGAGCGCACCGGCGTTCCCCATGAGTCCCCCCAGGCGATCCTGCTGCGCAACGCCCAGGTCGCCTGGCACGCGAGCCACTACGAGATCAATCTCACGGCTCTCGAGAGGGCGTGAGGCGCTCCAGCAACTCCAGGCTCAGCTCCGACGAGAGCCGATTCATCGCCGCTCGAACCTCCTGGAGAGTTATACGCAGTCTTTGCCGGGCTGCGTATAACCGGATCTTACGTCAACCTCGCTCCCGTCCGGGTTACCCTTGGCACCATGCTCCCAACCCTCCTTCTCGCCCTAGCCCTGGCGCAGGCTCCCCCACCCGCTCCTTTCCACACCGGCAGGGTCAAGGGGGTGCCGCTGATCGAGGTGCCGTCCTCGGCGCCAGGGCGGGACGAGATGGCCGTGCTGCTCACCGGCGACGGCGGCTGGGCGATCACCGACAAGGGGCTCTCCGAGGCTCTGGCGAAGGGCGGAATCCCGGTCGTCGGCTGGAGCTCGCTGCATTACTTCCTCACCCGCAAGGCGCCGGACCGCACCGCCCGCGACCTCGAGCGCGTCCTGCGGGTCTACCTCCCCCTCTGGCACAAGGAGCGGGTGATCCTGATCGGCTACTCCTTCGGCGCCGACGTCGTGCCCTTCCTGGCCAACCGGCTGCCTCCGGACCTGACGGCGAAGATCTCGCGGATCGTGATGATGGGCCCTTCCGGCGCGGCCGACTTCCGTTTTCACCCCACGGAGTGGCTCGGCAAGCCCTCGCCCGACAGCCTGCCGGTGCTGCCGGAGCTCGCGAAGCTCCGCGGCCGGCGGATCCTCTGCGCCTATGGCCGGCTGGAAAAGAACAGCCTCTGCCCCCGGCTGCCGAACGGCTTGGCCGACCTGCTGATCCGGCCCGGGGGGCACAAGGTCGGCAAGGACTACGGCCCGATCGCCGATTGGGTCCTCGCGGAGGCTTCGCCTGGAGGCGGGGTTGGTGCACAATGAACGGCCTATGATTTCCCTGGAAAAAACAACGTTCGCCGCCGGCTTGCTCGCCCTCACCCTCGCACTGCCCGCCGCCGCCACCGAAGAGACCTTCGATCTCGAGCCCTTCGGCAAGGTGACGGTGTATCACCAGACCCCGCGCCCATCGCACGTCGCCCTCTTCATCTCGGGCGACGGCGGCTGGAATCTGGGGGTCGTCGACATGGCCCGTGAGCTCGCGGGCCAGGACGCCCTGGTTGCCGGGGTCGACATCCGCCATTACATGAAGGCCTCCACCGCCAATCCCGACAAGTGCTGGGATCCGGGGACCGACTTCGCCGAGCTCGGCCGCGCCGTCGAGAAGCGGTTCGGCTACACCGCGCGGGTCCCGCCCGTGATCGTCGGCTACTCCTCGGGCGCGACCATCGTCTACGCCGCCATGGTGCAGGCGCCCCCCCATACCTTCCATGGGGGCTTGAGCCTCGGCTTCTGCCCCGATCTGATCGTCAATCACCCGATCTGCAAGGGGCGCGACCTCTCCTGGATCCGGGACCCGCAGGGCAAGGGCGTCGACTTCCAGCCCGCTCCCCTGGCCGACCGCTGGCTGGCCTTCCAGGGCGACGTCGACCAGATCTGCACCCCGGAGGACACCCGGACTTATCTCCAGAAGGTTCCGAACGGCGAGCTGGTCTGGCTCCCCAAGGTGGGGCATGGCTTCTCGGTGCCGAAGAACTGGATGCCCCAGTTCAAGGACGGCTTCACGCGCGTGGCCGGCGCGTCCCGGTAAGAGCTAGGCATGCTAACGGCCGAGGAGAAGTACCGGCTCCTCCTCGAGATCTCCGAGGCCGCCAATTCGCAGATCGAGATCGCGGCCGTGCTCGAGGCGGTGGTCGAGGGGCTGGAGCCCGCGATCCACATCGATGCCCTGGCGGTGACCACCGTCCACGGCGACCACCTGGTCCCCCATGCCGTCTACATCCGCGGCGTCGAGCGGCGGCAGGGGGACTCCTTCGCCGACACCCTGGAGCGCTGGATGCGCCTCTCTGGCGGAGAATTCATGGCGAAGCCTCCCGGTGGCCTGCCGCTGGCTGGGACGGGAACGGAGTACGTCGGGCAGGCCGGCCGGGCGTGGATCTGCGAGGATCTGGCGCAGGGGACGCGCTTTCCCGAGGATTCGCGCCTGCTCGCGGCCGGCATCCGCTCCTATGTCCGCGTCCCCCTCAGGGTGCGCGATCAGTTCGTCGGCTCGCTCGCCTTCTCCCGCGGCACGCCGGGCCCCTTCCCGCCCCAGGAGATCGACGTCTTCGAAGCGCTCGCCCGGCCGATCGCCGCCGCCATGGCCAACGCCCTGGCGTTCGAGGAGATCGCGCGGCTCAACGCCCGCCTCCAGGCCGAGAACCTGGCGCTGCGTCAGGAGATCGACGAGCGCTCGATGTTCGAGGAGATCATCGGCTCCTCGCCCGCCCTGCGCGAGACCCTGTCCCTGGTGGACAAGGTGGCGGCCACCGACACGACGGTGCTGATCACCGGCGAGACCGGCACCGGCAAGGAGCTGGTGGCGCGGGCTATCCACCGCCGGTCGGGGCGGGCGCACCGCGCCCTGGTGGCGGTCAACTGCGCCGCCCTCCCCCCCTCGCTGATCGCCTCCGAGCTGTTCGGCCATGAGAAGGGGGCGTTCACCGGCGCCCTGCAGCGCCGCGCCGGCCGCTTCGAGCTGGCGGCGGGGGGCTCGATCTTCCTCGACGAGGTCGGCGAGCTCACCCCCGAGGTCCAGGCCTCGCTGCTGCGGGTGCTCCAGGAGGGGACCTTCGAGCGCGTGGGCGGCGGCCAGCCGATCGCGACCGACGCCCGTGTCATCGCGGCCACCAATCGCGATCTGTCGGCGGCGGTGGCCGACGGGACTTTCCGCAGCGACCTCTTCTACCGCCTGAACGTCTTCCCCATCGCCATGCCTTCGCTGCGCCAGCGCAAGGAGGACATCCCGATCCTCGTCGAATACTTCGCCGCCCGCTACGCGCCCCGCTTCGGCAAGCGGTTCCAGAGCATCGAGAAGAGCTCGATGGACCGCATCCTCGCCTACTCCTGGCCGGGCAACGTGCGCGAGCTCCAGAACGTCATGGAACGCGCCGCTATCCTCTCCGAAGGGGACGTCCTGCGTATCGACGAGCCGCTGCTGGCGAGCGCCGGAGGCCCACCCGCCGCTCCCGCCGGGGTCCCCCTGCCGGACAGCCTGCGCGAGGCCGAGAGGCGGCGGATCGAGGAAGCGCTCGCCAAAACCGCCGGCCGCGTCTCCGGCGCCAAAGGGGCCGCATCCCTCCTCGGGCTCCCCTCGACGACCCTCGAGTCACGGATCAAGAGTCTGGGGATCGACAAGTACCGGTTCCGGTCGGTACCTTGAAAATTGAAAGGTCGGTGTTAGATTTTCAAGGTAATTCTATTCATGGGGTTGAGCGCCCCACGCCTCAGGGCAGAAGAGTAAACCGCCCTTTGCGGGGCAGCCTGTACACGTTGAAGTCTTTCTGGTCCAAGGTCAAGACCCGTCGCAGGCCCTCTCGCTCCGCGACCCGCACCAATGCGGCGTCGGCGAGATCCATGGGCAGGTCCCGGTACTTCTCCATCAGGGTTTTCATCGGTGGAATGTCGTCGCTGCCGAGCGGGAGAAGCTGAACCGTGCCCGTCTCGAAGATCTCCCAGAGCGCCTTCTGGGCTTGCCAGGAGAACGACAGGAGATACATGGCCTCTACCAGAACCGGCCAGACGCTGACGAGAGGATCCTGGATTTTCCGGAGTGCTTTCACGACCTCGTCGTGATGGGCATCGCTGCGATCCAGCAGGGCGATCAGAGGGCCGGCGTCAACCAGAACGGCGTGCATCAGACCGTTCTTTCAAGAGCTCGCGCAGCCGCTTCCCCGTCTCTGTCGAAAGCTGCTGCCCGCCGCTGTCCACAATTCCCGCGAAAGATTCCAACCGCTGGTAGGCGGAACAGGGCTCTTCCTCGTCAGCAAGACGGGTGATGGCATCGCGTATCACCTCGGATTGCGTCTGTCCCCGCCGCACCGACAAACGCTTCAAGGCCGTTTCAGTTCTGATGTCCAGTCGTACGGTTGCCATGCGACCTCCCTCTTGTGCTACGTTGACTGTATCACAAGCGGCAGAGCTCGCTCTTACGAGATCTCGTAAATCTACGAGATCTCGTTACGACCCTTCCCTCGTAATTTCCGCAAGTTGTTGATTCTTCGACACTGGCCTACTGGCACGGATCGTGGACTATGTTCCACCGGGAGTCGAATGATGCTGAGAATCGAAACCCGAACCGACACCAATTCAACCGTGACCTATGCCCTGTCCGGGCGGGCGACGCAGGAGCACCTGCCGGAGCTCGTTCAGCTTCTGACCGACGAGCGCGCCCGTGGACGCCGGGTGACGCTGGACCTCGAGGAGCTGATCCTCGCCGACCGGGAGTTCGTCAGATTCCTGGCCTGCGGCGAGGGCTCCAGGGCCGAGCTCGCGCATTGCCCCGCTTACGTTCTCTCGTGGATCCGGTGCGAGGGGGAAGAGGAGAGGAAACCTTCATGAAGACTCACATTCTGGCGGCGCTGCTGGCGCTGGGCATCGCGCTTCCGGCATCCAGCCAGGAGACGGCCCAGGGGACTCCCCCGCCGGTGCGGCTGTCCCTGGCGGAAGCCGTCTCCCGGGCACTCGACGCCGGCACCGCCGTCCGCATCGCCACCACCAGCACCCGGGTGGCCGAGGCGCAGGCGCAGGAGGCCCGCTCGGCCCTGCGGCCGCAGCTCAGCGCCGGCGGGCAGCTCGCCAACGAGACGATCAACCTGGCCACCTTCGGCTTCACCGTCCCCGGCCAGCCGAACGTGACCGATCCGTTCAACGTCGTCGACGTCCACCTCACGCTGGCCATGAACATCATCGACTTCGCCGCCCGGCGGCGCTACGCGGCGGCGCGGGCCGGAGTGAAGGTCACCCAGGAGGACCAGCGCCGGCTGGAGAACGAGGTGGCCGCCGCGGTGGCCTCGCTCTATGTTTCCTACGGCCGCAGCTCGGCGCGGATCGACGAGATCCGCGCCAACGTCGACCTCTTCCAGCGGCTGCGGCAGCTCGCCTTCGACCAGAAGAACGCCGGCGTCGGCACCCGCCTGGATACGACGCGCGCCGACTTCCAGCTCGCCCGCCAGCGGCAGGCGCTGCTGGTGGCGACCAACCAGCGCGACTTCTCCCGCCTCGCCCTGCTGCGGGCGATCGGCGCCGACCTCGGCGCCGGCCTGGAGCTGACCGACGACTGGACACGAGCCCTTTCGCCGGTGCCGCCGCTGCAGGCGGCCCTGGGCACGGCCCGCCAGCGGCGGCCGGAGCTCTCGCTCCTCGAGCAGCGGCTGCGCCTCGCCAACCTCAACATCGAGGCGGCGCGGGCCGAGCGCCTGCCCACGGTCGGCGCCCAGGCGCAGGGCACCGAGAGCGGCAACCGGGTACGCGACATCGAATGGAGCCGCACGGTCGCGGCGGTGGTCAATGTGCCGATCCTGACCGGCCGCCGGATCGAGGCGCGGGTCGCCGCGGCGACCGCGCAGCGGGATCAGCTCCTGATCCAGCAGAACGACATCGAGCGCCAAGTCGAGCAGGAGGTGCGCCAGGCGCTGCTCGCCTACGAGAACGCCCGCAGCCGGGTCGAGCTGGCGGGCCAGAGCCTGAAGCTCGCCCAGGACGAGCTCGAGCTGGCGAGCGACCGCTTCAAGGCCGGCGTCGCCTCCTCGATCGAGGTCGACAACGCCCAGACCTCTCTCGCCGCCGCCCGCGACACCCGCGTCGACGCGCTGGCCGACGAGGCCCAGGCGCGCTTCGATCTCTCGCGGGCCACCGGCGAGATCCGCAATCTGATTCCGAACGGAGGGTAACGAGATGAGCAGTCCATTGAGAGTCGAGAAGTCCGAGCCGGCCGAGGCGGCGCCCGCGAACGCCCCGGGCCGCAAGCGGGGGGGAGTCCGCAGGATCGTGATCCTCTCCGTCCTTGCCATCCTGATCCTGGTGGGGGGCGTCTGGGGGTTCCAGACCGTCGTCTTCTACAAGCACCACGCCACCACCGACGACGCGCAGATCGACGGCAACATCAACCCCGTCCTCCCCCGGGTCTCCGGCTACGTGCAGGAGGTCCTGGTGAAGGATAACCAGGTGGTCCATCCCGGCGACGTGCTGGTCAGGATCGATCCCGCCGACCTGCAGGCCAAGGTGGACCAGGAGCAGGCCGCGCTGCTCAGCGCCGAGGCCGCGGTGTCGGTCGCCGAGGCCGCGGTGGCCGGCGCCCGCTCCACCGTCGTCGGTTCGCAGGCGACGGTGGCGAGCAACCAGGCGGACGTGACCGCGGCCCGCACCCGGGCCGAGCAGACCGCCGCCGATCTCGCCCGCTACAAGCAACTGCTGAGCAAGGAGGAGATCTCCCAGCAGCAGTACGATGCCGCGAAGGCCGCCGCCGACTCGGCCCGCGCCGCCGCCGAGGCCGCCCGCGCCACCACCGAGTCGTCACGGGCCACGGTGATGTCCGGCGGCTCCCAGATCGAGGCCGCCACGCGCCAGGTCGCCGCGGCCCAGGCCCAGGTGGCCCAGCACCGGGCGACGCTGGAGGCCGCGCGGCTCCAACTCGCCTACGCCACGCTGAAGGCGCCGGTGGCGGGAATCGTCTCCAAGAAGGCGGTCGAGGTGGGGCAGTTCGTGCAGGCCGGCCAGCCGCTGCTCGCCATCGTCCAGGGAAACCAGGATACCTGGGTGAGCGCCAACTTCAAGGAGACCCAGCTCGCCAGGATGCACCCTGGCCAGAAGGCCGAGATCGAGGTGGACGCCTATCCCGGTGTGACCTTCCACGGTCAGGTCGAGTCGCTCGCCGCGGCCACCGGCGCCCGGTTCTCCCTGCTGCCGCCCGACAACGCGACCGGCAACTTCACCAAGGTCGTCCAGCGCGTGCCGGTGAAGATCGTGTTCACCGACGCGCCGGACCCCCGCCACCCGCTGCGGGTGGGCATGAACGTCAACGCCACCGTGAACCTCGACGACTAGGCTGGACTGAGAAAGGGAGGCGGGACCGCTCATGCCCCATCAGGGCGCCAACAAGTGGCTCATCACGATCACGGTCATCCTGGCCTCGGTGATCGAGCTGATCGACACCTCGATCGTCAACGTCGCCCTCCCCCAGATGATGGGCAACCTGGGGGCGACGCTCGACCAGGTCGCCTGGGTGGTGACCGGCTACGTGGTCGCCAACGTGATCGTCATCCCGATGACCGGCTGGTTCGCGGCGAAGTTCGGCCGCCGCAACTACTTCATCGGCTCGCTCGTCCTGTTCACCATCGCCTCGTTCTTCTGTGGCCATGCCACGGGGCTCTGGGAGCTGGTCATCTTCCGCTTCATCCAGGGGGCGGGGGGCGGCGCCATGCTCTCGACCTCGCAGTCGATCCTGGTCGAGACCTTCCCGCCCGAGGAGCTGGGTCTCGCCAACGGCCTCTTCGGCCTCGGCGTGGTCGTCGGCCCCACCGTCGGCCCCACCCTCGGCGGCTGGATCACCGACAGCTACTCCTGGCGGTGGATCTTCTATGTCAACCTGCCAATCGGCATCGTCGCCATCCTGATGGCCATGGCCTTCCTCCCCGAGTCCCGGGTGGCCCGCAAGATCGGCTCCGTGGACTGGGCGGGGATCGGCCTGCTGATCCTCGGCGTTGGCTCGCTGCAGATCGTCCTCGAGCGCGGCGAGGCCGAGGACTGGTTCTCCGCCCGCTACATCATGGTCCTCGCCGCGACCGCCGTGGTCGCGCTGGCGGGGTTCATCTGGCGGGAGCTCACGGCGGCGCACCCGATCGTCGACCTGCACGTGCTGCGCGACCGCTCGCTGGCGGTCGGCACGGCTTTCACCTTCATCCTCGGGTTCGGGCTCTACTCCTCGGTCTTCATCTTCCCGGTGTTCGCCCAGAATCTCCTCGGCTTCACCGCCATGCAGACCGGCCTGATCCTGCTGCCGGGCTCGCTCGCCACGGCGGTGATGATGCCCGTGGTCGGCAAGGCGATGCAGAAGGGGGTGCCACCGCAACTGATGAACGCCGCCGGGTTCATCTGCTTCTTCCTCTTCACCTTCATGCTCAGCCACTCGACCCTGAGCTCGGGGCGCGGCGATTTCTTCTGGCCGCTGGTCTGGCGCGGCGTCGGGCTCGGGCTGCTGTTCGTGCCGCTGACCACGATGGCGCTCTCGGGGCTGCGCGGGAAGGACATCCCCCAGGGAGCCGGGCTCACCAACATGATGCGCCAGCTCGGCGGCTCCTTCGGCATCGCCCTGGTGACCACGTTCATCCAGAAACGCTCGTGGACCCACCGCAACAACCTGCTCGCGCACATGTCGATCTATGACACGGCCGTGCGCGAGCGCCTGGCGGCGATCACCGGCGGGCTGATGGCGAAGGGATCGGACCTCTACCAGGCCCAGCAGCAGGCCTACGGCGCCCTGGAGGGGGCGGTCGTCAAGCAGACCTACCTGCTCACCTACATGGACGCCTTCCGCGTCGTCGGCATCTTCTTCCTGCTCTGCATCCCGCTGCTGCTGCTCTTCAAGCGGGGCGGCAAGGCCGCGGCGCCGGTATCGATGCACTGAGAGCTTAGAGGAAAAACGGGATCAACTCTGACCGTTTGCAGACAGGTCGAGGCGTACCCTGGGATCGAGATCCGGCAGTGCGAGAACGCCCTCCCGCGCTGCTGGGCTGCGCTGCACGGCTCGCAAGAGCAAGCCGTACCCTCTTTGCCGGAAACAATCAGCCAGACGCAAGCCGATGAACCGAAGCAACTCCTCGGCGACGCCCCCCTGATCCAAGAGGCGGACAAGCAACGCATTCGCATCCTCGAAGCTCAAGACTTCCATTCGGCCGTCCAATAAGGCTTCAAGCGCCTGAGGCCGGCGCTGAATGCCAATGGCAATGCTCCGCAGTACCGTCTTCTTGCGCATCTCGTCTGCACAACCCGCCACGTAGGCCAAGACCGCAGACAGATTGGTGGCCGCCGCCTTCGAGAGCTGCCTCAAAACAAAATTTTTCGCCTTACTATTCTTTTCGTTGTTCAGATAATCCAGGGCAAGATCGATGTATCTGGCTGCCGCTTTGCCTCCAGTCAACAGAACCCCCAAAATATTCGATCTACCGGAGCGCATAGGGTTAGAGAAAAAAGTCTCGCCCAGGCGTAATAAATCGTCCGCGCCATCAGATCGAGCAATGAGAGTGGAGAGTAAATGAACGGCTTGGGCTCCTTCGAAATTGGCCTTGATCCAATCGGTGGCCCGCGTACGAACTGCTTCGTTTTCAGGGTTCGCCGCTACAAGTGGTGCCAAGACCGTGAAGATCTGCGGATGGCTCTGGTTCGACTCGACCCAGTCAGTCGCCTGCTTACGAATCGCCCCGTCTTCAGGGTTCGCTGCCACAAGTGGTGCCAAGGCCATAAAGACCTGTGGATGGCTCTGGTTCGACTCGATCCAGTCAGTCGCCTGTTTACGAATTGCCTCGTCTTCAGGGTTCGCTGCCACAAGTGGTGCCAAGACTATGAAGACCTGTGCATGGCTCTGGTTTGACTCGATCCAGTCAGTCGCCTGCTTACGAATCGCCTCGTCTTCAGGGTTCGCTGCCACAAGAGTTGCGAGGAGTTGGTAGACCTGCGGATGGCTCTGGTTCGGCTCGATCCAGTCAGTCGCCTGCTTACGAATCGCCTCGTCTTCAGAGTTCGCCGCCACAAGAGCTGCCAAGACCATGTAGACCTGCGGGTGTCTCAGGTTCGATTCGATCCAGTCAGTCGCCTGCTTACGAACCATTTCGTCTTTAGAGTTTGCCGCCACAAGAGCTGCGAGGATCCGGTAGACCTGTGGATGGCTCAGGTTCAACTTAATCCAATGGGTCACCCGCTTAAAAATATCTTCGTCTTCAGGGTTTGCCGCCAAAAGGGATGTCAAGACTTGGTAGGCGTACGGATGATCCAGGTTCGACTCAATCCAATTGGCCACCCTCCCACTGACTATCTGATCACGAGGGAATATCGCAAGGAGAGCCCGAAGACTGATCCACGCCTTGGGATGAGCATAAGTTTCAAAAATTCTTTCGACGACTGCTTCGCAGGCGATGGGGCGATTTTTTAATAACTTCACAAACTGCTCAGCGGCTGCTGGAGCGAAATGGAAATCGGCAACTCGTATTAGGCTTAGTAGATCAGTATCCTCCAAGAGGTACTCCTTTGCCGCAGACCTCAAACCGGGCTCTCGGATCAGAGTCAAAACTGCGAGCCAGCTCTGCTCGTCTCTACGCACGACACAAGACTCAAGGCCAGGTGTCAAGTTGCGGGCTTGTCCTGGGTTCTCTTGCACCGACAAAGCAGTGTGTAAAATGTAAAGACTTTGGACCTCCAACTCTCCTGTCCTCGCTGCCTGATTCCACAAGGAGATCAACTCATCGGGAAAGTTATTTCTTCCACCTTGATTCTCCCTTCCAAGTTGAGCTGCGAGCTTGCCAAGATCCCTCGCGGCTGCTTGGGCAAAAAGTGATGCTCGGGTCACCCACTCTCCTACGTCGAACGCCGGCACCGGTCTTCGCCGCCAAGCCTCGACGGCCACACGCGCGTGGGCAGTTCCAATCCTTGCACCCAGAAATTGTCGACCCGCCTCTGGTTCTACCAAGCCAAAGATTGACCAGCCATGCTCATCAAACAAGCGTCGTAGCTCATACTCGATTCGGTCTGGGGGCTGGTCTCGCCCAGAGTGACTCAGAATAGCCCGCATCAAGACCTCGGGGCACCACAGATAGAACCGATGAAAGTAGCAAGCGACTAAGTACGCCCGTACCGTCCAAGGCAAGTCTTCCGGATACAGATCGGGATCGATTGGGCGGCCACGGTTGAGCGTGATCCAAATTCGATCGATGATCGTGTCGAACGAAACACCTGCCGAGGCCTCCATGACCAGGACGAGAAAATCTTCATCCCGCTCAGCGAACGCTTCAGGATCTCGCCCATGAAGCTGGGCCAACGCTCTGCGCTCCATTTTGAGCGGGCGAGGCAGAAGTAGGGTTTGGCAATCAACTTGGCGCCCAGCCGTTAGGGTGTAGCCGAACTCCCTATAGAGGTACTCCGGGCTGGCACCCAGGACGGCCGCTCTGCGGCTCCTCTTTCCCAAACGTCGGAGCAAGTTCACCCAGCCCGACTCCGCGAAAAAGGGATCGTCCAGCATCAGCAGGACTGGCAAGGAGCCTTCCTCCAATCGAGTTAGGCCTTGGAGAAATGGCTCCACCTCGTCTTCTTCGATGGAGTCCAGGTTCAGCTTAGGGGCAGCTACGACAACGAGCCCCTCCTGAACGAGGCGAGCTGCCGCCCGCAGCACCAGAGTGCTCTTTCCGGCTCCCGGTGCGCCGAGCACGAAGAGCATGGGCAGCGCCTCACCCATGCCAATCTTGGCCAGCAACTCATCACGGATAGTTGAGAGGACTTGGTCAGTCGTCTCTCGCTCCAGGAAGCGGATTTCTTCGTTCTGACCGTGAACCACGTCGGACCACCGCGGTCGCCGAGCCACAAACGGCTGCTTCGGCTTCGCTGCCTCCTCCTCCAGGATTTGCCGGGTCACCACCTGAAAGAGCGGTCGCTCCTCGGACGACGGCTGGAAATCGAAAAGGGCGTAATGGATATCATCAAAACCGAGGATCCACGGCTCGCGGTCGAGGGCTGGAACCGCTCGGGTGCCGCTGGGATCGAACTCGACCACGTTCGCATGCAGCAGGGTGCGTAGCGCCGCGAGGGCTGACCGTTGTTGGCCGGCCGCGACGAACTGCATCCGAACCAGAAGAGCCAGGGCCTCCCACTCGGCTCGGAAGAGCGGCCCGGCAGGATCGTCCGCGAAGATCTCCGCGGGCAGGTACAGCACCTCCATCTGATCCCAGAGCGCTTCGCACAATCGCGAAAACCCAAAGGCTTCCGCCTCGGGCTGCCAGAGAGCCCGGTCGGACTTCGATCCTGGGGGGACCTGAAGCCGCGCGATGGTGGCATCCAGAATGGCGTCCCGGTTGGACTCTCCAGGCCGCGGCTGGTAGGACCGCAAGGGAATGGGACCAAGACCGGCGAACCGAGTGTCGGTACAGACGAGGCGGAAGCGCAGGACCGGCCGCCGACCCTCGGGAGACCACAGCCATTTCGGCGCAAAGCCCAGCAGAACGTCGGCAAGAGCCCCGGCCTGCCCGATGTCAGCGATGCGCTTGCACTGGGTAAGAACGACCCTGCCATCCGTCTCGACCTCGTCCAGGTCCTCGGCCCAGTCAAATCGAAGCAGAGTGGGAAACCCGTCGATGTCTAATACAGGACGGCGCGTATACAAGCTGGCCAGCCTGGCGACGGCGTATCCCGTTTGATAGGCGAACCCGCCGAGGCTAACCCGGCCCTGACGGGTGGCCGCGAGTTGCCGAACCCGCGCTCCGTCGATTAGGAAAGAAGCGCTCACTTTCGGGAAAAGAGGCGAGGACTTGCTACGTTGAGCAGGATCATGTAAGAAAGTTTAACAGGATTCGGGACCGCTCCTCTTCAAGCGTCTACCTTTGTGGCAGGGCCGCTCAGATGCACCAGCAGCTCGGTGGCGTAGCTCCCCCGCTCGTCGCGGACCCACATCTCGCCCGGTCCGGGGAGCATCTCCACCACGTGCAGGGTGGTGTCTCCAGAAACAGCGCGGCGCAGCAGGTCGACCGCGAGCGGCGAATCGAGGTCGGCGTGGAACGGCTTGGGATCGGCCGCGGTGTGGAGGAAGACGTGGCGGGGGATGCCGTGCTTTCGCCGCAAGCGCGCCACCCCGGCGAAGAGGGCGGCGTCCGCCGCCTCGGGGATCTCGCCCGGGGAGACGATCCAGCGGCGGCGGAAGAGCACCAGCCGGCCGCTGGCGAAGCGCGGCCAGCGGAAAATCCCGGGGACGTCGAAGCCGGGGAACCAGGAGAGCGGCTGCAGGCCCTGGCGGCCGATCTCGACCAGGAAGGAGATGAACCCCTCCGGACTGACCCCGCTGCTGATGACTGGAATCACCTCTACCCCGTCCGCCTCCCGGCGCAGCACGAATCTCCCCTCGCCTGAATCCCAGCGCACGGCCATCTCGCGCAGGTGGATCACCTCGGCGCCCGGGCTCGCCCGCATTCCCGGCACCTCGATCTCGTGGCGGAAGAGCGACGGCCGCAGGCCGGCGTTGGCGCTCCGGCCGAGGTGGTTGTAGGTGACCTCGGCGAGCACCGCCCCCTCCCGCTCCAGCGGTTGCCAGCTCCGCAGCACCTCGCGGGATACCGGGTTGTCCGGACCGTCAGGATCGGAGCCGCCATGCAGATGGGCGAAGCGGGCGAGCGCGATCCCGGCGCCGAAGAGGGCGTTCAAGACCATGCGGTAGCGGCCGGCCGTGATCTCCTCAGGAGACCGGGCGGCGATCTGGAAGAGGGCGCCCGCCGACCAGACCGGCTCGGGAGGCAGGCCGTCCAGCAGCTCGTCCCAGTCCGCCTCGGAGATCTCGACCTCCTCCCCGTTATCCTCCTGGCTCATCCGGGCGCGCGCCGCGAAGAAATCCCGTGTCCGCAGGAAGACCGCTCCGGCCTCGGTGGCGCCGGGGGGCGCCGGAGGGAAGGCATCCGGCCGTTGATCCTGCGCCTCGGGCTCGAACAGGCCGTGGTAGAGGTCGAGGAGCGGGACGTCCGTGTCCGCCGGATGGCGCGACAGGAAGCGCCGCGCCCAGGCCTCGCGGAAGGCCAGCTCGGGGTAGAGGCCGGCGAAGAGGCGCGCGCAACGGCGCAGCGGGACCTCCAGGTCGGCGCGCACGCGCTCCGGCAGGGTGACCTCGACGCCCGCGGCCGTATCCACCCGGAACAGCTCGTCCCCCTTGAGCGGGTGGACACGCGGCAGGGGCGCGATCCGCTCCTCCAGGCGGTCCATGGCCGCTATGCGCTCCTCGGGCGCCAGCGCGGGCAGGGCCGCCACCTCACGCTCGACCGCCTCGATCTCCGGCAGCCATGGCGCGTCGCAACCGGCGCGCCGCATCGTCTCCGCCAGGAAGGCAAGGGGGCGGCGGGCGTTGTAGGGGGGCTCGATCTCGGCGATCAGGATGCCGGTGCCGACCAGCTTCTCGAAGAAGGGGGCGAGCTCCTCCACCTCGATCCCATAGCGCCCGGCGACCGCGGCCAGCAGCTCGGGGACGGCGAGGCTCCCCTTCGCTGTCTCCTCGAAGAAGAGATCGAGGACCGGCTGCGCCGGGGTGCGCGAGAGCACCTCCAGGTCGCTCTCCAGGCGTGGCGTGGTGGGGCGCCAGAAGATCCAGGCGTCCTCCTGCGGGGGCTGCCGGCGCAGAGTCGGGTTGGAGCGCGGCACGATCGCCGGCCAGGCGGCGCGGTCGGCCCCGGCGCAGGCCGCGACCTTGCGCGCCTCGGCGACCGAGAGCAGCACGTCGACTCGCGCCGGCCGGCCTCCTTCAACTCTCGCCTCCTCCCCGCCGATCCAGGCCAGGGCGGTGGCGCAGAAGACCGCGTTGGGGCTCGTCTTGGTGGCGAAGCGGCCGGCGTAGGCCGCGAGCTTGGCCGCGGCGTGACGCTCGTCGTGCCGCCAGCGGCCGGGGTCTGTTTTCGCCAAAGCCCGCAGCCGCTCGAGCAGGGAGCGGCTGACCAGCCGCATCCCCTCCTGAAAAGTGGGATCGCCGGCCAGCGTGAGCAGGGCGCGCCGCGACCGCAGGAGGTCCCGTTGATAGGCGCGCTCGTATTCGGCCAGCAGATCCGCCTGCCCGGCCCGTCCGGCGAGGTGCTCCGCGACGGCGGCGAACAGCTCCGGGGGGAGCGCCGGCCGCGCCGCTTCGAGCTGCGCCGCGGCGACCCGCCGCCGGTTGTGGAGCGCCCGCCGCAGGGCGATCACCGCCAGCCGTCCGCGCGCCGCCTCCGGGTCCTCGCCCGGCGGCTCCCCCGCCGCCGCGTAGAGGGCGTCGGTCAGCCCCGCCACCTCGGCATCGAGCCGGTCCTCGCGCTCCAGGACGGGAGCCAGCCGCGCCAGGGCCTCGGGAGCGGCCAGCGGCGCCAGGGACTCGAAGGGGAAGGCGGCGATCCGCAGCAGGGCGAGCCGGGCGCTCAGGCGGGGCCCCCGCCGTCCTCGACCAGCCGGTACATGAAGTAGCGCAGCAGGGCCTCGGGGGTGGGGTCGATCCCCAGGCGGTTGCAGTGCATGTGGGCGTAGGACCAGGAGAGCTCGGCCAGATCCTGGTGGATGCGCCCGGCGGCGTGAGCCTCGAGGATCGCCTCGACGACCGGCGCGCTCGCCGCCAGGCACTCCTGGGCGATCCGCGCCGGCTCCTCGCCCCCCCAGAGCAGCTCGGGATGGCCGCTCTGCTCGCCGGTGAAGAGGTCCTGAAGGCCCGGCTTCAGCGTCTGATAATGCTTCTCGGCCGTCTCCAGCTCGGCCTCCTTCCAGGCCCCCATCTCGCGCGTCCAGCGGAAGCCGACGGCGTAGAAGGCGAGGCGCTGCGCGCGGTCGAAGCGGAGCAGGTCGAGCAGCCCCTCGGTCATCAGCAGCGACCACTCGCGCCGCGTCTTGGCGAGCAGCCCCTGGCGCTCGGCTTCCATCAGGTCGAGGGCTGCCAGCGAGTCGTGCAGGAAGAGCTTCTCCGCCAGGGCCATCCCCTCTTCGCCGCCGTAGCGCTCGAGCTCGCGGTCGTACTCGGCGAACTCGATTTTCTCGACGGCGCCCGCGGCCTGGAGAGGCGCGAGCTCCCGCTCGACCCGCTCGCGGACTGGTCCGGCGATCCAGCCGGGACTTCCCAGGACGCGGAAGCGCACCTGCCAGCTCGGCACGTTGTAGCGGGCGAAGAACAGGGAGTGCAGCTCGGGAGCGCCGCGCAGGTCGCGCGCGATCGGCGTCGCGAAGTCGGCGAGGATTTTCTCGTGCTGCTCGCGAGGCGCGTAGAGCATGGTGAAGAGACAGAGCTGGTCGTTCAAGTTTTCGCTCCGGGGGCGCGGAAAAGAACAGGGACGAACAGGGACAGACACGGACGAACAAGGACAGCAGGACCCTTGTTCGTCCGTGTCTGTCCCTGTTCGTCCGTGCCAGGCTCCTAGCTGGTGGCCGTGGCCGTGAACAGGCTGCCCGCCGTCGTGGCCGAGATCGGACAGGTGCACTTGTTGCTGGTGGTCGACGAGCCGCAGCCCGGGTTGCAGGTCTGCTCGAGCGCCTCGACCTCGAGAGACAGGGCCTGCGGTTTCCTTTCGGGGTTCTTGTGCATGGATTTCTCCTTTCATCCGCAGGGGCAACTTGCCCCTACTTTGGCAAGTGCTTCATCGGCCCCGGACCGGGACGATTTATAGAAAATGGCGCATGAACGATGCCTGTAGACCGCCCCCCCGGACTTCCGATACTCTCACCTCACAACATGACGGTATCCGAATCCAACGATCGACGCGGCGCGTGGGCGTCAGAGTTGCATTCCGTTTTTTTCCAGACATCGCCTGGATGCTCCGGCGAGTGTCCGCGAGCGCGATAAATCCTATGCCCTTGTCCTATCGCCACCGGCTGGTCCCCAAGCCTCTGCCCTATGCCGATCCGCTGTCGGATGAGATCCCGTGCGGCGACTTCGAGTGCGCCCGCGTCGAGTGCCCCGAGGATCTCCCCGCCGCCGATCCGCGGATCGTCGACATCGCCGTGCTCGACATGAACCACGGCTGGCCCAACCTTGGCCACGACTGCCTGATCCACGGCCTGCTCGACGCCTCCAGCGAGCTCCTCCCCATCGCGGCGGAGACCGGCATCCGCATCCGCGCGATCTCTTTCGACGTGCGGCGCTGCGGCATGATCCCCGAGCTTCCGGGCGGGCGCTTCGCGCTCTACATCGGCACCGGCGGCCCCGGCCACATCGATCCATACCAGAACGACGGCATCTCGGAGTTCAGCCAGGGGGTCAACGAGGACCCCTCCTGGCAGGCGCCGCTCTACCAGCTCTTCGACGGCATCGCCGCGGACGAACGCGCGGCGTTGCTCGCCGTCTGCCACACCTTCGGCGTGATGTGCCACTGGTCGGGGCTGGCCCGGCCGGTCCTCCGCGGCCCCGAGAAGGGGGGCAAGAGCACCGGCGTGCTGGAGAACGTGCTCGATCCGAAAGCCCGCGAGCACCCCTGGTTCCGCCGCTTCGACGACGAGCTCACCGACAGCGGGCGCCTGCGCGTGCTCGACAACCGCCTCTTCGATCTCATCCCGGGCCACGAGACCTTCCCGACCGGCACCCTGCCCGTCGGCTGGGAGACTCTCGGCGTCAGCGGCCCGCCGGGCGACGCGATCACCATGATCGAGTTCGCGCGCGACGCCGGCGGCGTCATGCCGCGGATCTTCGGCGTCAACCACCATCCCGAGATCGTGAACCGCGCGCGGCAGCTCGTCATCCTGGAAGAGAAGCTCGCGCGTGGCGAGGTGAGCGCGCAATGGGTGGAAGAACGGCGGGAGATCCTGACCCGCAACTATCCGTACGAAAGCTCCGAGCACCTGCTCCAGCTCACTTCCAACTACACCCTGCTCCGGCCGTTGCGCTTCCACCTCTGGCGCCAGATGCGGCTGCGGGCCGAATCGCTCGGGTTGGCCGTCGACCTGCACGAGGACCGGGTGGCTCTGGAGCCGTCCTTCGCGCCGCGCCTGTCGGCGCTCGAGATCCGTTGAGGCCAAACCCACAGTGATTCCACAGCACCCCTTCCCCATCGATCTCAGCCCCGAGGCCGAGCTGGCCGAGTTCCAGCTCCTCAAGCCGAAGCTGCTCGAGGTCTGGAACGCCCTCACCATGCAGGACGAGGCGGCGCACACCTCGGTGGTCGTGCCGTCGATGACGCTGGACCAGAGCGAGCTGCGCAAGCTCGCCGGCGCCAGCTTCTACGAAGAACGGCTGCTCTTCCTCCTGATCCGGCTGCGCAACCCGCGGGCGCGCGTCGTCTACGTCACCTCGCAGCCGGTGCACCCGATGATCCTGGACTACTACTTCCAGCTCCTCGCCGGCATCCCCGCGAGCCACGCCCGGGCGCGCCTGACGCTGCTCTGCGCCTACGACGCCTCGCCGCGCTCGCTGACCGAGAAGATCCTCGAGCGCCCGCGCCTGATCGAGCGCATCCGCGAGGGGATCCAGGACCGCTCGCGCGCCTACCTCACCGTCTTCAACTCGACGCCGCTCGAGCGCAAGCTCGCCGTCCTGCTCGGCATCCCGCTCAACGGCGCCGATCCCGATCTCGCCCACCTCGGCACCAAGTCCGGCAGCCGCAAGGTGTTCCGCGAGGCCGGCGTCCCCCTGCCGGAAGGGTTCGAGGACCTCCAGAGCCAGGAAGACATCGAGGAGTCGCTGATCGAGCTGGCGGCGCGGCGGCCGGGTATCCGGCGCGCCGTCGTCAAGCTGAACGACAGCTTCTCGGGCGAGGGGAACGCCATCTTCCGGTATCCGGAGGTGGGGAGCCGGGCGGCGATCCGCGAGGCGCTGCACCGCATCGAGCTGCCGGTGCCCGAGGAGACCTTCGAGAGCTACAGCGACAAGTTCTGCCGCATGGGCGGCATCGTCGAGGAGTTCATCGAGGCGCCCGAGAAGGTCTCGCCGAGCGCGCAGCTCCGCATCAGCCCGCGCGGCCAGGTGCTGCCGATCTCCACCCACGACCAGATCCTGGGCGGCCCGAGCGACCAGGTCTTCCTCGGCTGCAGCTTTCCCGCCCGCGAGGATTACCGGCAGCGCATCCTGGAGGCCGCGATGCGGATCGGCGAGGTCCTCGTTCCCCATGGCGTGGTGAGCCGATTCGCGATCGACTTCCTGCTCTGGCGGAGCGATCCGGCCGCGGAATGGAACATGGCGGCGCTGGAGATCAACTTGCGCATGGGCGGCACCACCCACCCCTACCTCGCGCTCCAGTTCCTGACCGGCGGCCAGCTCGACCGCGAGACCGGCCTCTTCTACTCCCCCACCGGCCTCGCCAAGTACTACCGGGCGACCGACAACCTGCGCTCCGACGCCTACCGCGGCCTGCTCCCCGAGGACGTGATCGACATCCTCACCGAGAACCACCTCCATTACAGCCACAGCACCGACTCCGGCGTCCTCTTCCACCTGATCGGCGCCGTCTCCGAGTTCGGCAAGCTCGGCCTCACCGCCATCGGCAACAGCCGCGAAGAGGCCGACGCCCTCTACTTCAAGACCCTGGAAGTGCTCGACCGCGAGACCGCCTACGGGCGGCGGTCGGGGTGAGGCCAGTCGCCGCCCGGGATTGAAATCCCGGGCTACCGACAATCGCCCCTTACCGGGGCTCTGCAACAAACTGGCTTGGGAGTCCCGGACGGGACGGCCGTAGGTAGCCCGGGATTTCAATCCCGGGCGGCGGCCATCGGCGCTCCGCGAAGGGTCTGTCTTCCCTCCAGGCACGTTTTCACCACGACGTGTGTCTAAGGGAAATAAGCGGCCCAAAACCGGGACCGCCCACATCCGTTGGGGAGGAAACACCCCATGTCACGCACCGTCACGATTCTCGGCCTGCTGACCCTCGCCGCCGTCGGAATCACCGCCAGCCTGGCCGGCGACGCCCGCTCCGGCTCCGCCGCCGGTTTGAATTCCACCACGTTCCAGCCCGCCTCCTTCCGGTTCGCAAAGAGCGCGGCCGGTGATCGCGAGGCCGAGCCGGCCGCTCCGATCGGCCTCACCGCCTCGGACGGCACCGGCCTCGCCCTGGTCGCCCTCGAGGCGAACGGCGTTCTCGAGCCCCCGCTCGCCTTCACCGAGCTGCACCTGACCTTCGACAACCCGCGCAACGAGACGATCGAGGGGCGCTTCCGCATTGCCCTGCCGCCCGGCGCGGCGCTCAGCCGCTTCGCGATGAAGATCGACGGCGCCTGGCAGGAGGGGGAGGTGGTGGAGCGCCAGCGCGCCCGCCAGGTCTACGAGGACTATCTCCACCGCCGGCAGGACCCCGCCCTGCTCGAGCAGGAGGCGGGCAACGAGTTCTCGGCCCGCGTCTTCCCGATCCCGGCCCGCGGGCGCAAGGAGCTGATCGTCTCCTACTCGCACGCCATGGCGCGCGCGGACGAGCCCTACGTCCTCCCTCTCCTCGGGCTCTCCAAGGTCGGCCAGCTCGACGTCCGCGTGCTCCTCGGCGGGCAGACAAAGAGCGACGCCGCGGCGAGCAATCTCGGCGGCGAGGTCAGCGACCTCCGCGTCGTCGAGCTGCACAAACAGTCCTGGACCCCCGACCGGGACTTCGAGATCGCCCAGGACCGCGCCGCCACCCGCACCGGCCTGCGCCAGGGGAACCTCGCCGTGGTGCGCGTCGCGGCCCCCGTCGATCCCGTGGCGCAGGAGATCGCCGGCCTCTATGTGCTGGTCGATTCCAGCGCCTCGCGCGCCCTGGGCTACGCCACCCAGGTGCGCCGGATCGGCGAGCTGATCGCCGGCCTGCGCGCCGGCGCCGGCGGCTCGACGGCGGTCGGGATCGCCGCCTTCGACCAGGAGGTGGTGCCGATCTTCGAAGGCCGGGCCTCCGGCTTCGGAGAGGAGGAGCTCCAGCGCCTCGACGCCCGCCGGCCCCTGGGCGCCTCCGACCTCGAAGGCGCGCTCGCCTGGCTCGGCGACCGCCTGCCCCGCAACGGCCGGAAGTACCCCCGGGTCCTGCTCGTCACCGACGGCGTCGCCACCGCCGGCGAGACCGAGGCGCGGGAGCTCAAGGCGGCCGTGCATGCCCTCGGCGCCAAAGGAGTCGAACGGCTCGACGTGCTGGCCGTCGGCGGCCTGCGCGACGAGGCGGCGCTACGCGAGCTGACCACCGGCAACCTCGCCCACGACGGTCAGCGGATCACCGGCTCCGCGCCCCTCGCCGAGATCGCCCGCCGGCTGACCCTCGCCTGCCGCTCCGGCATCCCGGTGACGATCGAGGGCGCGGCCTGGGTCTGGCCCGAGACCCTGGACGGCGTCCAGCCGGGGGACGAGACGCTGGTCTACGCCGATCTGCCGGCCGACCGGCCGTTGCGCCTCTCGCTCGCCGGCCGTCCCATCGGGCTCGGCGAGCCGGCGTCCGCCGAGCGCCCCCTGCTCGAACGCGCCTGGGCCCAAGCCCGCATCGAGCGGCTGCTCCATCTGCGCGAGATCGTTTCCGACGGCGACGAGGACCTCCGCCGCGCGCTCGGACTGCAGATCGTCGAGGTGAGTGTCAAAAACCGGGTCCTGAGCCCGTTCACCGCCATGCTGGTGCTCGAATCCGAGTACGAATACCAGCGCTTCGGCCTCGACCCGAAGAGCCTCGCAAACATCCTGACCGTCGGCCCGGGCGGGCTGGACGTGCTCGCCCGCGGAGCGTCCTCCCGGCTCGCGTCGGCCAAGCGAGCGCTGGAGCCCTCAAATCCGATGGAGCTCGACGAGCTCAAGTCCCTCGGCTACGCCGGACCGCCCACGGACGCGGCATCCCAGGACGCCGAGGCCCCGGGGATCGCGGATGGAGTCGAGGGCGGAGTCGAGGGCGGGGTCGTCGGCGGCGTGCCCGGTGGAGTGGCCGGCGGCGTGGTTGGCGGCGTACCCGCCGGAGCGGCCGACGAGGCGCCCCTGCGGGTATCTGAAATCCCGCAGCCGGTTGCCGTGCCGCCTCCCCCGCCGCCGGCCCCGCGGGTTGCCGCACCCCAGGAAGAGGAGCCCTTGGCGGAGACGATCTCCGTCCCCCGCCCCATGGCGCAGAGTCGCATCCGCGCCAAAGAGCGGCAGGCCGCGCCGTACACCGGGCGTTTCGCCGAGGTAAAACAGCACCTGGCCGCCGGCCGGACTGCGCGGGCCCGCGCCCTCGCCGAGGCCTGGAGCGCCGAGGCGCCGGGCGACGTGCTGGCCCTGCTGGCCCTGGGCGAGGCCTGGGAAGCCGCCGGGGAGCAGGCCGCGGCGGCCCGGGCCTACGGTTCGCTGATCGATCTCTTCCCAAGCCGCGCCGACATGCGCCGGCTGGCCGGGGAGCGTCTCGAGCGGCTGAACGAGCACGGCCTCGAGCTGGCGATCGACACCTACCGGAAAGCGGTCCTCGAGCGGCCGGACCACCCCTCCGGCCACCGCCTCCTCGCCTGGGCCCTGCTGCGCGCCGGCCAGTTCGGAGAGGCCTTCGAGGCGCTCGAAAAGGGTATCGAACAGAAATACCCGGAAGGGCGGTTCGCCGGCGTCGACCATGTGCTGACGGACGACCTCGGCCTGCTCGCGTCAGCCTGGCTGCGCGCCGAACCGGCCCGCCGCGGAGAGGTGCTCGACCGCCTCCAGGCCCACGGCGCCCAGCTCGACGGCGAGCCGTCGCTGCGCTTCGTGCTCACCTGGGAGACCGACGCCAACGACGTCGACCTCCACGTCTACGACCGCCAGGGCGGGCACGCCTACTACGAGCAGAAAACCTTGCCATCCGGCGGCGAGCTCTACGCCGACGTCACCACCGGCTACGGCCCCGAATGCTTCACGGCGCCGGCGTCGGCCGCCGGCGAGGCCGCTCCCTATCGGCTGGCGGTGGACTACTACCGGCGGGGCCCGATGGGCTACGGCATGGGGACCGTCCAGATCGTCAGGAGCGACGGCAAGGGCAGGCTGGCGGTCGAGCCGCGGCCCTTCGTGGTGATGGCCGACAACGCCATGGTCGACCTGGGATCGGTCCAGGCAGGCAAGGCCGGCCGCTAGGGAACTGGGGACGGCAGGGACAGCAAGGACGACAGGGACAGCAAAGACAAGCCATCTTGAGTCCTTGTTGTCCCTCAGGTCTCTGCTGTCCTTCGGCGCTGGAAAACTCCGAGACCGGCGAAAATCAAAGCGAACCAAAAAATCCCGCCCAGAGCGAGCGCCAGCCAGCCCCAAAGCGCCGTTCCCAACCAGTCGTAGGTGACACCGGGATAGAGCAGAGGAAGCGCAATCGCCTGGAAGACCTTCTGCGCCGGACTGGAGTCGTGGATCCCCAGGATCAACGAGGCGAAGCCCGCCCCGGTTACCAGGATCGTCCCGGCCGCCGCGATGAGTGCTTTGAGCGCCAGCTTCATGGGTCCAGTATAGATCTCCAGGTCACGGACGCCGCCGCCCTCAAGGGCGGCGGCGTTTCTTTTTTTCCGGTGGAATCACGGGCGAAGCGGGATCAGCAGGAAAGGCTGGTCGTCGGCCGCGCGCCGCACTGCGACCAGCAGGAGCGCAGGGCGGTGTTGCAGTTGGTCACACAGGAGTCCTTGACCGTGCAGTGGTTGATGCAGGTGTCGTACCGGTCCTCGCAGGTGTTCCTGCAGGCGTTGTAGGCGTCGATCGCCACGCAGTTGAGGGTCTGCCCGCAGCAGGTGACGCTGGTGCCCGAGCTCGTGCAGGTGCCGCTCGCCACGTTGCAGCTCAGCGAGGTCCCCGACGAGCAGGTCGCGGTGCAGACCTGCGACGCCGAAACCACCGCCGGCCGCCCATAGACCGCCAGGAACACGATCATCACCAGCCCAGCCATCAGGAAAAATCTCCGCATGAACTCCTCCTTCGTTGAATCTGGCCTTCGAGGGTCTTCCCTCTCCCTCTCGGGTGCGTGGGAGGACCGGAAGGGGCGCGGGTGACTCCGGGCGAGCCGGCTCCTCGCTGGATCCGCGCAGAACAGACCCTATGCGAAGAGCTCGCGATCGCGGATCTTCCGCGCATTCGTGTAATGCTCGGTCCACCAAGGCTCTTCTCCCGCGCTTCGCGGCGGCTTGGCCAACGCGAGTTCTTTTTTCGCCGCCTTGGCCTCCTGCTGGGCCACCCTGAAATGGTAGTGATCGAAGATGCGCAGCGCCTCGACGACGTAGGACACCGCGATCCGGCGGTCGCGGAAGAGCAGCAGGTTCTCCCCGTTCTTAAGGTCCGCCGGCGAAGAGAAGTTGTAGGAGCCGAGATAGACCCGGGCGGTCGGCTTGTCGAAATCGATGACGACGAACTTGTGATGCATGCGGATGCCGCCACCGCCGGTGGACTCCTCGGAGAACGGCTTTGGGACGTTCTTGCTCAGCTCCTTAGGAAAGACCGGCGAGACATTGCCGTCCGGCTTCTGTAGATCGAGGCCGCCGACCTTGCGGTCGGAGATGCCGTAGACGAAAATCTCGTCATCCTCCGACACCTTCTTGATCGCGTCCTGAATAGGCCCCGCGGTCTGGTAAAGAAACGCCAGTGAATAGAACAGACTTGAGGTCGTCTCGTCCCCGATATCGTCGGCGATCGCCTGCAACAGCGCGTTTGACGACTTGTGAGGAGAGAACGCCACGCGCGCGTCGATGCCGCTCAGGCCGAGGTCGGTCCATTTGGCGGACGCCGTGCCGCCGAAATCCTTCGGCGCCTTCGACCAGTACTCCTCGAACGCCCCCAGAAAGATTTCGACAACGTTTTTCCCTTGCAGGATCATGGCGTTGTTGGACTGCACGAAAAAACCGCGCCAGCTGAAGTTGGTCGAGCCGCAGACCACCGTCTGCACGTTGGGGCCGTCAACCACGATCATCTTGTTGTGCTGGAGGCTCAACATGTGCTGCCTCTTCACGTTGCCGGCGTCTGCCGAGGCCGCCAGGCGCGCCGCCGCCTGGGTCTCGCCGGAATCCGCCTCCCCATGGTCCGCGCTGTCGTCGATGATGATTTTCAGCCGCCCTCCGAGTTTCTCCAGACGGGACACGATGCCGGGCTCGTTGAGGTCGTAGGCCACGACGCGGACCTCGGCATTGTCAGCGATGGCTTGGTCGAGCACCTCGAGGATCGCCTTCCGTGCCTCAAAGCCCATCCAGGCCAGGGCCTCCTCGGCCTTGGGGTGGGTCGGAACGAAGCGCAGCCCATCGACCGCTTTCGCCGGCAGCAGAGTGGCAATGGCCCCCGCGGACTCATAGCGGTCTACGAAGGCCTGCGAGGAGACGAAGCCGCGGGTGAAGGTGGCGTTGAGCAGCCCCGGATAGGTTTCGCGCCGGAGCTCGATGGCGGCCTCCTGGCGCTCCCCATAGCTCAACTCGTCCTGGTCGTTCATAAATGCCGGGGTGATCCTGTAGATGAACTCGCCGTCGAGTTCGGCGTTGCGCGGAAAATGCACCCAGCGAAACATCTGGATCGGCGACAGCCGGGTCGACAGGATGTTGGGGTTGATCTCGCCCCCGGAGCCACGGAAACACAACCGGTTCTTCAAGCCAAAAAACTTGTCCCCGCCGGGCTCCTGGTATTCGATGGCGAAGCCCACGAAGTCCTCCGGCGGCTTGCCGTCCTTCCAGTTCATCGCAACGAGGGTCATGCCATCGCCACGATGAAGCTTCAGCGTAAACAGCGCCGCCGCATTTTGACCACTGACCTGGAATTCACCCATCATGCATCACCTCAGGAATGATTTCTAATGAATTGGCGCTAAATTCAGCCTACTCTCAACACGCAAATGCGTCAACGCAATGCATGCGGTCGCATAAGCAAATCCCCGAAAAGCCGAGAAAAAAAGGCCAGAGAGAACGGCCGCCACGCCGCCCCCCCTGGCCAAAGGTGAATCAATTGTCAAAGAGCCTGCAACCGTCTCGCGGGCGAACTTCAGATGCCGGCGAGACGTCCTGCGCTACTGGTGACCCGACATCATGGACGTCAGGCGATGGCCGGGGGCGGCGGCGCCGGGGGCTTCGTCACCTCGGTGGTGGCCCGGGCCCGCGAGCGGAGCGGCTTGAGGTCGAATTCGACCAGCTTCTCCGCCCGGTTGCCGTAGCGCTGCCGGACGCCGTTGCGCAGGAAGTTGGCCAACTTGCGGCCGTCGGCGAGCATCGCCTGCAGACGCTTACTCGCCTCCTGCTTGGTGGCCGCCATCGCGGCCTGCTGGACCGAGGTCTCCTGCGCCGCCGTGAGCATCGCCTTGAGCTGCGTTCGGTAGCTCTCGAACTGCGGGAAGTCCTGGCCGTTGGCCTCCAGCGAAGCCAGCAGGCGCTCCCATCCGTTCAGGGTGATTCCGTACTTCGGTTCTCTCGCCATGGTCCTTCTCCTTTATCAGGCCCGTGATGGGCCCGTATCCGCGCCTGAATTGGCGACGGAAATCCCGCTGCCTATCACCCCGGCCCCTCGGCTGTTCCCGTTTCAGCGTTCCCCTGAGAGGCCGGGGGTGTTCGCTTTCGATATGAATACTATCCGTCATAGTCTCTAGTCTGTCAACCCCTTTACTCAGAAATTTTCGGCTCCCTCCCGAAGCTTTACGCTTGGCGGTGGATGGGACCAATTGTGCTTTTCTGGAACGGTTACGGTATGATTCCCCGGAGATCAGACCTTAAATCTCATGTGGAATGGCTGAAATGGCAGGGGAATGAAGGGTTCCCCCGGCTCTCTCAAGCTTTCCCCGGAGGGAATGGCACATTCCCCTATTGTGCATAGTATATTTCGTCAGGGGACATGTCCTTCCCCTCGCGGGGACCTCATTCCCCCGGGGGAACGCCCGATAGAGCGGCGATCCCCCGGGACGATGCACAGGGAATGCGGCGGATGGCCGCCTCGCGCCGCGTTCCCTTGAGCTCACCAAGGCGTTCCCCGCGGGGAAGACGCGCCGGAGGCTGGGGAATGAGTCGCGAGGGGCGGGGAATGCGGCGCGAGCGAGCGGTTGCGGGCTCTTTGACAACTGAATTTTCACCAGGGAAGCGGGAGTCGTACCGTTCCCCTGGCCTTCCTATACACAGAGGGTGCGGCTAGACTCCCCCACGATGAAGACGGGAGCTCAGATCAAGGACGCCGTGCTGGATCTCCTGCGCTCGCGCGCTCCTCTCGCCGGGAACGGCGCGCTGCCGGACGATCTGCGGCTCGGCGCCGGCGGCCTGGGGCTGGACTCGATCGCGATGGTCGAGCTGCTGCTCGATTGCGAACGGCGGTTCGGCATTTCGGCGACCGGGTTGCTCGAGGGCCCTGTCATCACCGTGGGCCGTCTCATCGCTCACGTGCGCGACGCTGTTCCCCAGTGAACTGGCCCCGCCATACTTTTGACACCCTGGAGCGCGGGCTGGCGCCGCTGGTGGCGCGGCACCCCCGGATGGCATTGCCTGCGGCCTCCGGTCTTGGAGCTCTGCGGAACCGGTTGTCCCACCGCTGGCCCAGCCCGGAGCAGATCCAGACTCTCTTTCCCCAGCTCGCTCCGCGCGCGGCGGCGCGCGTCGCCTGGAAGATCGGCGCTCTCGAGGCGCGCAACCGTCTCCTCGTCGAGGCCATCCGGAGGCAGGGGCTCGAGCCGGTCCGGCGGCTGATGCGGCCCGCCTCGGAAGCGTTCGCCGCGCTCCGGCCGCCGCTCATCCTGGGGACCTTTCACGTCGGGGCGGTGCAGGCGCTCGGCGCGGCGATCGAGCGGCTGCCCGGTCCGGTGCTCGTGCTACGCCTGGGGGCGCTGTACTCCCCCAGTCCGCCGGTGGAAATTGTGTCGACGGAGGGGGACGACCAGCGCCGGGCTCTCGCCTTCCAGCGCGCCCTCGCCCATCTGGCGGGGGGCGGCTTCGTCGTCCTGGCGCTCGACGGGTCTCCGGGTCCCGGTCTGCGGGTCCCCTGCCTCGGCCGGACCCTCGAGCTGGCGCGCGGCCCCTTCGCGCTGGCGCGGCTCACCGGCGCGCCGCTCGTGCCGCTGGTGGCGCGCTGGCGGAATAGCGAGGTGGAGGCCGAGGTGGGCGCGGCGATCGTGGGGATGGAGGAAGGAGCCCTGGCCGCGAGCGCGGCGCGATGGCTCGAAGGGTATCTGATGGCAGCTCCCGAGGAGATCGGGTTGGGGTTGGTGCGGGCGCTGCTCACCCCGCCTCTCGCCGCGCGCTGAACAGCACCGCCCCCCGCCGTTCCAGATCCCCCTCGATCAGCTCGCGGCGCAGCTCCGGGTGGCGGATCTTGCCGTTGGCGGTGCGCGGGAGGGTTCGCGGCGCCAGCACCACCACCCGGTCGGGTGCGAAGCCGAGCGCCTTCTCGATCGCCGCGGCCACGTCTTCCGCGATCCGGGATGGCTCGCAGGCAGGGTCGATCTCGATGGCGACGGCGATCTCCTCGGTGGCGGTCTCGGGGCCCGGCGGCATTCCGACGGCGGCGGCGATCCGCAGGCCCGGCACGCCTTCCGCGGCCTCCTCCACCTCGCGCGGCGCCAGGGGAGCGCCCCCGCGCTTGATCATCGCCCGCTTGCGGCCGAGGACGTAGAGATGGCCGTCGGCATCGAGTTGGCCGATGTCGCCGGTGTGAAGCCAGCCGTCGCGGAGGATCTCGGCGCTCGCTTCGTCGGCTCCGAAGTAACCGGAGAAGACGGCGGCGCCGCGGACCAGGATCTCTCCCGTCCCGCCAGCTTCCTGGGCGATGCGCACCTCGACTCCGGGGAGCGGCCGGCCGCAGGAGACGTTGCCGCGGGCATCCACGCGCAGCGGCTCGCCCTGGCGCAGGCCGGTCACTCCCAGGGTCGCCTCCGCGAGCCCGTAACCCGGCCGGATGACCCCCGGTACGCCGAAGCGCTCCTCGAAGGCGAGGATCGTGCTCTGGCGCACCGGCTCGCCGCCGTTGGTGGCGAAGCGCAACGACGAGAGGTCGAGCCCCGCGGGATCGACGAGCCGGGTGGCGAGCCGCCACGCGAAGTCGGGCGCGCCGAGGATGGTGGCGCGGACCTCGGCGGCCGTTCGCAGCCAGAGCGGGAGGGTGCGGATCGCGGGCGGCACCAGATGGCAGGGGGTCCCGAAGTAGACCGGGCCGAGAAGAAACCGGAGCAGGCCGAGGTCGTGCCAGGGGGGCACCCAGCTCACCAGGACGTCGCTCGGGCCGATCTCCAGCATCTCGCGGGCGGCGCCCAGCGAGGCGAGCGCGTTGCGTTGAGTGATCATCGCCGCCCGCGCCTCGCCGGAGGTGCCGGACGTAGGCTGCAGAAAGGCGATCTCCTCCTCCCCCACCTCCAGCCTGGGCGGCGGCGTTGCCCTGGACACTTCCAAGAGATCCGCGCAGCGCAGCCCGGCCCCGGTCAGCTCCTGGGCCAGCCCGTCGGTCTCGGGTCCGGCGACCAGGGTGAGGCTCGGACGCACCCGCTCGGCGCGGCGGACGGCAGCGGACGGCGGTCCCCCGGGCGCGAAGGCACAGGGGGCGGCCCCGAGGCGTTGCAGGGCGAAGAAGACGCGGATGAAATCGAGCCCCGCTGGCAGGAAGAGGACGACGCGTTCGCCGCGTCCCACGCCCAGGCGGGCCAGGCCGCCGGCCAGCTCCCCGGCCTCGGCTTGAAGCCCGCCGTAGCTCAGGCGTTCGCTCCCCTCGGCGAAGGCGAGCGCGTCCGGAATCTCAGTGGCCCGGAGGGCCAGCACGGCGTCGATCGTGTGGAGAGCGGAGAGCATGAAAGCTGTCTCGGTCGTCATCGTGGCCTCCGCAGGCAAGTATATGAACTGTAAATTATTGTCCCCGAGTTATGTTTTCTGCATATCTGCAACTGACTTGATCCCGGTGGATCGGCCTTGTACAGTGGAATGCTCAGCCGGGGCTGGATTCCGGTTGAGTCAGCGAAAGGAGCACAACATGATTCGTAAACTAATCCTCGGACTTACCCTCGCCGGCGCCCTGGGCGCCGCCGCCTATGCCGACCAGTGCGTGCCGGACCCGAACGCGATCTGCTATCAGATCTATGCGCCGGTCGTCTGCAACAACGGCGTGACCTACACCAATCAGTGCTACGCGGACGCGGCGTGCGCGAGGGGCTGCCACCCCGTCTAGCAGACACTCCCCCGGCCCGGCCCCTCGCCGCGCGGGGGACCGGGCCTCCCCGGCGGTCAGGCCGCGGCTCCGCGATAGAGGTCGACGAGCCCCTGCAGGAATCCCAGGTTGTTCACCGCCGTCAGCACCACCAGGAGCACCAGGAGCAGGTTCACCGCGCGCTCCCAGATCCTGCCGGATCGCGAAACTCCCTGGAGGCCCCAGGCCACGGCTCCCACGACGAGAAAGACCCAACTGCACGAATAGAGGAACAGGTCGTCGCCGTAGAAGTAGTGGAAGGCGGAGAGCGTGGCGATCCCGAGGACGAGCGCCTGCAGGACCGGCTCGCGGAAGAGGCGGGCGCGGAAGATCCCGTAGACGGCCAGGGCGTAGAGCGCGAACAGCAGGCCCACGGCGCAGCGGCCGGCGACGCCGAAATCCGCGAGCGTCGCCTTGTGGAAGGTCACCCAGGGGACCGGCGAGCCTTCCGGCGTCCGCGCCAGCGGCCGCGGCGCCACCAGGCCGAACACCGTGACGTGCCGGAGCAGCACCCGGGCCCGGATCTCGGCCCGCTTGGCGGAATGCGGGACGAACATGTAGCCGGTGTCCTCGCGGAATGATTCCGGCACGAAGAACAGGTTCGACGACGGATAGACGGCCTTCTGGAGGAGGCTCAGGCCCACCGCCGCCAGCAGCACGAGGACGACCAGCGCCACGGACTTGCGGACGGCGGCGCGAAACCCGTCCGCTCTCCACGCGCCGGCGGCGAAAAGCAGGCTGAACGGCCCCAGGTTCGTCGTCGCCATCCCCATCGAAAAGATGCCCGCGGGCACGCCGAGCCGGAGGGAGCCGGATCGCCTCGCCGCCAGCCACGCCCCGATCACGAAGCTCAGGGCGGTGAAGATGAAGGTGTCCGGGAGCGACGCGAAGATCAGATGGCTGGTCGAGACGCCGAGCAGGCAGGAGAGCGCCGCCGCCGCCGTGGGGCCGAGGCCGGCGGCGGCGAAGAAAGCGTGAGCGGCGACGACGCAGAGCGCGCCGCCGCCGGCCCCCAGGATCACCGCCGCGAGCAGCGGGGATCCCGTGAGCTTGCGCAGCAGCGTGCCGGCGGGATTGAGCAGGATCACGAACAGCGGATGCACCTTGGTGCGGTAGTGGTCCGCTCCGCGGTCGGTCAGGTCGCGGACCGCGCGCGAGGTGTCGGACTGGAAGATCGCGTCGTCGTAGGCGAAGACACCGGTCGAGCCGAGGGACCGCCCCGCCGCCAGATAGAGGGAGAAGAAGCCGAGGAACAGCACGGCCCGCACGACCCGATTTCGCGTCATCGCGGCAGAGTACCTGAGGCCTTCCGCTTGTAGTGGATCGGCCAGTTGACCTTCCAGGTCTTGCCGTCGTCGGCGGAGGCCTCCCAGCGCCAGTCGAACGAGTCGGGCTTGATGTTGGTGAAGACCATCCGCATCAGGCGCGGCTTGCCGTCGGGCCCGACGGCGTGACGGCTGAGCCGCATCTCGCCGTTCTGAAAGACGCCCGTGAAGTCGAGGTACCCGCCCTGGTCGTCCACCCAGGTCTGCTTCCAAACTTTTTCCCACACGCTGTAGGTCGAGACGCTGCGCCCGTTGAGCGGCTGCGCGCCGCCGCCGGCGAAATTCTCCTGGATCACGCAGCCGCCGAGGATCTTCTCGACCCGGTTGGTGCCGGTGCCCGCAGGGCCGCCCCCCTGCGCGGGCCAGGTGAGGTCCCACTCCCCCACCCAGAAATCGAGCTGACGGAACTCGGGCGCGGCGCAGGGGGCCGCGGGCGCGGCCGCCGGGGCCGCCGGCTGCTGGGGCGCGGCAAGCGCCGGGGCCGCCAGGGCCGCGATGATTGCGAGCAAAAGCGCCTTTGTCATCTCGGATCTCCTTGTCGTCGAGGTTCTGGATGGTACCTCAGGGTGGAGTCGAGGACGTACACGGACGGCAAGGACGCACAAGGACGGGATGGCGGTGCTTTGACGTAGCATGCCGGGCATGAACCTGACTCCGAAGCTCGCGACCGCCGCGGCGGCGCTCGTGCTGTTCGCCGGCTCCGCCCTCGCCGCGGACCGGCGCCCTCTCCTGATCTCGATCGACGATCTGCCGGTCGCCGCCGGCGATCTCCATGCCGATCCGGCCGGGCGGGCGCGGATCACCGACGGCCTGCTGGCGGTCCTCGCCAAACATCACGTCCCCGCCGTGGGGCTGGTGATCTGGGGAAACGTGAAGAGCGACGCCGACCGCGCCCTCCTCCGCCGCTGGCTGGCCGCCGACCACGAGCTCGGCAACCATTCCGCCAACCACCTCGACCTCACGAAGACCGCGGCCGACGCTTATATCGCCGACGTCGAGGCCGGGCGGGCGGGGCTGGCGGATTTCCTTGCCAAAGAGGGGAACCGCCAGGTCCGCTTCTTCCGCTACCCGTTCCTCGACGAGGGGGACACCGAGGCCAAGCTCGACGCCGTCCGCGCCTATCTTGCCCGCTCCGGGCAGCGGAGCCTGCCGGTGACGATCGACGATCAGGACTGGAGCTTCGAGAAACCCTGGATCGAAGCGCAGGACGCGAGAGCGCGGGCAGAGGTCGGCGAGGAGTACCAGGAATCGCTCCACGTCGAGCTCCGCGACCAGGAGGGGCGAGGGGACCGTCTGTTCGGCCGTCCGGTGCCGCAGATCCTCCTCCTCCACGCCAACGAGGTCGGCGCCGCGCAGTGGGACCGCCTGTTCACCTGGCTCGAGGAGCGCGGCTACCGCTTCGCCGCCGCCGATGAGGTGCTCGCCAATCCAGCGTTCTCCGAGGAGCCGCGGTACGTAGGACCCTCCGGCTTCGGCCTCTGGGACCGGCTCGCCGCCCTCCGCCGCGCCGGGGATGCCCGCGCCGCCGTCGAGGCGCTGCTCAAGACGCAATCGGATGCCTGGAACCGCGGCGACCTCGAGACCTTCACCTCGGTCTACGCCGAGGACGCCGCCTTCCTCACCACCACCGGCCTCACCCGCGGCCGGCAGCAGGTGTTGGAGCGCTACCGCCGACGCTATCCGGACCAGAAGGCGATGGGGACGCTGACCCTGGAGGTGATCGAGGCGCGCCCCGCCCAGGGGGTCGAATTCACCCTCCTGGGAGACGCCCGGCCAAGCCGCGTGCACAGCCTCTCGGTCGCCGCCCGCTGGAAGCTGGCCTACCCCGGCCAGCCGGACAAGAAGACCGCCGAGGGGTTGACCCTCCTCGTCCTGCGGCGGCACGGGGATACCTGGGAGATCGTGCAGGACGCTTCGATGTAGGGGGGCGCAGGAGTGAACCTCGCCGCCCGGGATTGAAATCCCGGGCTACCGACAGTCGCCCCTTCCCGGGGCTCTGTATACAGGTTTGTGGGAGTCCCGGATGGGACGGCCGTGGGTAGCCCGGGATTTCAATCCCGGGCGGCGAGGCCACCGGCCTCCCGATCAGCCCTCGCCCGTGCACACCCCTTGCAGTAGGCTCCCCGCCATGAAGGAGACAGGCGCTACCCAACCCGGCGGGCTCGGCTTCATGCTGCGCGCGCTGCGGCACCCCAACTACCGGCTCTTCTTCGCCGGCCAGACGGTCTCGCTGGTCGGCACCTGGATGACGCGGATCGCGACGAGCTGGCTGGTCTACCGGCTGACCGGCTCGGCGCTCCTGCTCGGCCTCGTCGGCTTCGCCGGGCAGATCCCCTCGTTCCTGCTCGCCCCCTTCGCCGGCGTCCTCGTCGACCGCTGGAACCGCCACCGGCTGCTGGTGGTCACCCAGATCCTCGCCATGCTCCAGTCGGCGGCGCTGGCGGGGCTGACGCTGGCCGGCGTCATCAACATCTGGCACGTCCTGGCTTTGAGCCTCTGCCAGGGGCTGATCAACGCCTTCGACATGCCGGCGCGCCAGGCCTTCGTGGTCGAGATGGTCGAGAAACGGGAGGATCTGCCGAACGCCATCGCCCTGAACTCCTCGATGGTCAACGCCGCGCGCCTGCTGGGGCCGTCTCTGGGCGGCGTGATCATCGCCGCCGTGGGAGAGGGGTGGTGCTTCGCGCTCGACGCCGCGAGCTACGTGGCGGTGATCGCCTCGCTCCTCCTGATGCATCTGGCACTGCGGCAGCGCCGGGCCGTCGGCAGAGAGACGAAGGTGTTGCACGAGTTGCGCGAGGGGTGGGCCTACGTCGTGGGCTCCCCCGCGATCCGCAGCATCCTCTTGCTGCTCGCGCTGGTCAGCCTGGTCGGGATGCCCTATACGGTGCTGATGCCGGTCTTCGCCTCGAAGATCCTGGGCGGCGGCCCGCATACCCTCGGGTTCCTGATGGCGGCGACCGGCGTCGGCGCGCTCTCGGGGGCGGTCTTTCTCGCCAACCGCCGCTCGGTGCTCGGCCTCGGGCGGGTGATCCCCCTGATGTCGGGGCTCTTCGGCGCCGGCCTGATCGGCTTCTCGCTCTCGCGCTCGCTCTGGCTCTCGCTCCCCCTCCTGGTGGCCACCGGCCTCGGCTTCATGGTGCAGATGGCGGCGAGCAACACCCTCCTGCAGACCCTGGTCGACGACGACAAGCGCGGGCGGGTGATGAGCTTCTACACCATGTCCATCATGGGGATCACGCCGTTCGGCAGCCTGCTGGCGGGAGGGCTCGCGAGCCGGATCGGCGCCCCGCACACGCTCCTCTTCTGCGGCGCCGGCTGCATCCTCGCCGCCCTCTGGTTCGCCAGCCTCCTCCCCCGGCTGCGCGAGCGGGTGCGGCCGATCTACATCGAGAAGGGGATCCTCCCCGCGATGGCCGCGGAGGGGATCAGCGCCGCCACGCAGTTGACGGTGCCGCCGGAGCGGTGAGGACGGAATCCTGCCGGCGCGGTATACTGGCTGCGCTTTTCAACCGATATTTTCACTCGTACCTGAGGGGTCCGTTTTGGCGAGCCTTTCTCTGTCCATCTCCGAGCAGGTCGCGGAGCGGCTGGCGCCCTACATCGGCGAGTTCAACGCCCGGATGTGGGTGAAGACGGTCGCCCGGCGGGAGCTCAGCCTGTCTCCCGAGGAGCTGAGAGCCGCCCATCTCACGACTCTGGTGGATGGCTTGCGCCCGTTCCTCGGCGCCCTGATGGGGCGCGGAGCGGCGGACGACCTCCTGGCACAGATCGGACGCGAGGTTCGCTGATGCGCTTTCGCTGGCTGGCGGCGTTTCCCCTGCTCTACGCGGCGGTCTTCAGCGTCATCGCCTGGTCGCTCGGCGGCGGCGAGGCGCTCGCCGCGTTCGCCGGCGGCCAGAAGATCCTGGTGCGGCTGCTCGCGATCGTGGGATGTTTCCTGGCGGTCTCGGCCTTCGAGCGCGGCGATCACCTGCGCGCGGCCTGGCTCTGGCTCGGCGCCGGAAGCGTCCTGATCCTGCTGCGGGACCTGCTGCGGTTCCTGCCTCCCTTTCAGCCGGCGACCGCGGGTCCGGGGGCGCAGGCGATGGTCAGCGGGCTCGGAATCCTCAGCAACGTCGCCCTGCTGATCGGCATCTGGATGCTCGCCCGGTCGTGGCGGATGGCGGCGATCATGATGCCGGGTGGCCGCTCCGGCTTCGTCACCGTGGCGCTGATCGCCGCGGCGCTCGCGGTCGCGGTGGCAGGCCCGGGAGCCTGGAAGAGCGCCCTGGCGGTCGCGCATGGGGATGGCGGCGCCCTGATCGTCCTCGTCTCGGCGGTGGTGGACATCCTCTCCCTCTGCCTGATCAGCCCCCTGCTGCTGACCGCCGTGTCGCTGCGCGGCGGGCTCTTCTCCTGGCCCTGGGGCCTGATCACCGCCAGCCGCCTCTCCTGGCTGCTCTACGACGCCGCCGTCAGCTTCGCGCCGGCGGGCGGATTTCCCCTCGACGACCTCTTCCGCGGCCTCGGCCAGAACTTCCTGTTCGCCGCCGGCGTGGCCCAGTACCTGGTCGTCCGGCAGGTCCGGCGGCGGGCGGGGTAGGCGGGCTCGGCAGGCGACAGCCCCAGATCACTTTCGCACCCTCGCGGAATAAACCCGCAAGATTCCAGTCTGGGACAGGCAAAGGCAGTCCGGACGGCGGCGCTCGCCGCCGGACCGGCGCCTCGACCGGCCGCGCAAGCGGCCCAAGGAGAGCCATGAAAATCCATCGCTTTGCCATTGCCCTGTCCCTCCTCGTCCTGGCGCTCGCCGCGAGCGCCTTGGCCACCGACAAACCGAGCGGCGTGAGCATCCAGATCCTCAAGCCCGCGGACCAGGCCCAGCTCGACGCCGGAGAGCCCTACCCGCTCGACTACCTGATCACCCTCGGACCGGGCGACGACCACTTCCACGTCTGGGTGGATGCGGAGCGCAGCCCGGGGATCCACGATCTCAAAGGCACCTACATGCTGCCCAAGATGACCCCGGGCGTGCACGTGATCACCCTCAAGCTGGTCGACAAGGGGCACGTGCCGACCGGCCCGGAGAAGTCGATCCAGGTGAAGGTGAAATAGGGCGGGCCCCCGGGGATCCTCATGGCCCCAGATGCCCAGGTCGCCAGCGGCGGGTATACCATCGCGGAGACAGAACACCCCGCGATGCTGAACAGACTGCGAGATCGCCTCTTCGGGCAGGACGACCGGCGGAGCCGCTTCGACCGGACCGTCCTGCCGCATCTCGACGCCGCGTACGACCTGGCCCGCTGGCTCACCCGCAACGATCAGGACGCCGAGGATGTGCTGCAGACGGCAATGCTGCGGGCGCTGCAGTTCTTCGACGGCTTTCACGGGGTGAACGCCCGCGCCTGGCTGCTGACCATCGTCCGCAACTCGTTCTACAGTTGGCTGGAGCAGCGAAACCGCGGCCACGAGAGCGCCGATCCCTTCGACGAGGAGATCCATTCGGCGGCGAGCGGCGGCGCCGATCCCGAGCTGGAGCTGCTGCGCCGGGCGGACGGCCGGCTGCTGTGCCAGGGCTTCGAGTCGCTGCCGCTCCCGCTCCGCGAGGTGATGGTGCTGCGCGAGCTGGAGGGGCTGTCTTATAAGGAGATCGCGGCCATCGCCGCGATCCCGATCGGCACCGTGATGTCGCGCCTGTCGCGCGCCCGCCGCCAATTGCAGGATTTTTTGATCGCCCACGGGGTCAAGGAGGGGCGGCCATGAGCTGTCCGCACAGCGAGCAGGAGGTCGGGGCCTACCTCGACGGGGAGTTGGACCTGACCAGCTCCCTGGCGTTCGAGCGTCACCTCGAAGAGTGCCCGGACTGCGCCAGGGCTCTCGCCGCGCAGCGGGCACTGCGCGAGGCCATCGGAGCCGCGGATCTACGCTTCCGCCCCTCGCCGGCGCTGACCCGGCGTCTGCACCGTACCCTGGCCGACGAGCCAGCCGCCGGCGCGTGGCCGTCGTGGCGGCGGCTCCAGGCGATCGCCGCACTGCTGCTGGTGGCGGTCGCCTCCTGGAGCCTGGGGCGCGTCTGGCCGCCGCGGACCGCGCCGGACTTCGCGGACGAGATCGTGAAGAGCCACGTCCAATCGCTGCAGGCCGACCACCTGGCCGACGTCGCCTCGACCGATCAGCACACGGTGAAGCCCTGGTTCACCGGCAAGCTCGACTACGCGCCGGCCGTCGTCGACCTCGCCAGCCACGGTTTCCCCCTGATCGGCGGCCGTCTCGACTACCTCGGACATCATCCGGTCGCGGCCCTGATCTACCGGGCCGACCGCCACGTGATCAACGTCTTCACTTGGCCCGACGCCTACGGCGTGGAGGGTTCCGGGGCCGGCGGCCTCGACCCGGCTGCCGCCTCCCGGCAGGGTTTTCACGTCATCCACTGGTCGCAAGGGGGGATGACCTACTGGGCGGTCTCCGACGCCGGCGAGGACCGGCTGCGGCGACTCGCCCGCCTGCTCCTCAGGAAGCAAAGAACAAGTTGAGCGAGGTCGTCGAGGAGGCGATCGAAAGCGAACCTCAGATCCTGACCCGGCGGGGCGTGGAGGTCGCCGTCGTCCTCTCCTTTCCCGAGTACCTCGCGCTCAAGGGCGGGTAACCCGTCATCCCTGAAGGGAAAAGACTTGGGCGAACTGTCGCCTTCCCCAAGTAACATTTCCCCACATCGTCGCGCCTGAAAGCAGTGCAGGAGATTCCAAGCCTGTCGCGTAGGCAGGCTTACGAAGACTCCCAATCCGCTTTCAGGAGATACCAGATCATGTCTCACCGATATGTCGCGATCGACCCCCTCGCCCTTCTGCTCAGCCCCAGCGTCTACGTCCGACTGACGCTGCCCGATCCGCCGCCGGACGGCGTCCTCGCCAAAGAGATCGCGTTGCTCGTCCGCGGGATGGACGAGACTGAGAGAAGCGTTGCCGCCACCCGGGTCAAAGCCCTCCGGAGCTACGTCGAGGGCATGGAGAAGGCCCTGGCGGCTCGCCAGTAATTCAACCCAGCAGAAACCGGCATCCTCCCGCCTCGGCACCGAGGCGGGAGGGCTCGTGCCTTTATCAGCGGCGCGTGAAGATCCCCTGCCCCGGCGCCAGCAGGGCATCGGGATCGAAAGCCCGCTTGGCGGCGAAAACTTGCGGCCAGCGGTCGCCGAAGTGCAGGCGCCAGTCCTCGGGGCTCATCGGCACCGAGTCGATGGGATAGAAGAAGCCCCCCACCGCCCGCGCCTGCTCGAAGAGCCGGCGGTTCGCGGCGACCAGCTCCGCCGAGCGCTCCGGCGTAGGCGGGATGGCCGTGCGCAGCAGGCCGAAGAGGAAGAAGGTCTCCCCCGCCGGCACGCGGAGGTTGGGCGTGTCGAAAGGGTTTCCAAGATACGGGTAGACGATGATCGGCCCCTGCCCCACGTCCGCGGGATCGAGGGCCGCGAGAGTGCCGCCGATGAAGCTCTCGGCCCGGCTCGTGGGCACCAGCAGGTCGATCCACGGATGCGGGAAGGACCAGACCCCGATCTGCTTGAGGAACTCGACGGTGGGCCCCAGACGGTTCAGGTAGTCGAAGTAGAGAATGTCCTCGGATGTCTGCTGGCCCGGCACGAAGTGGAGCCCGGCCAGGAGGGCCGCGTCGTTGGGCTCGTGCCCTGGCTCGAAGTTCTTCGTCGCCTCCAGCGTGTAGTTCCACCCGCCCCCCGCGAGGGCGTTGACGAACCCCTGAACGGTGTCGAAGCGGCCGTCGTGGATCAGGACGAGCAGATCCGACATGAAGATCGAGAGGTCGTCGTACGTCGCCTTGTAGTAGCGGGTACTGGGCAGGGCGGGCACGAGGAGGACGCGGGCGCGCACGATGACGCCGAACTGGCCGAGCCCGGCGCGGACGGCGTCGAAGAGCTGCCGGGTCTTGAGGGCGGAGGCGCGGCGCGAGGAGGTTGAAGCCCTCTCCACGATGAGCGGCATGGACCTCGCGAACCAGGATGTCATGTCCAGACCCTGGCGCTCGTGAAGGCTCGAATCTAAACGTACTGGGCTTGACTGAGGTGCTCCGCCGTCCCCGAGACGGGGTATCCTCCGTTGATGCTGGAGCTACCCGAGGCGCGCCGTTGAGCCCCCTCACCCCCTCCTCCCCAGGCGTCCGCCAGATCGAGGCGCCCGTGCTGGTCGATCGCAAGGGGACGGTGTGGATGCCGGGGCTGATCGACGTCACGCTCCGGCTCGGGGATCGCGTCGTGCTGGCCGAGTCGCCGCCGCCGGAGATGCCGGCGAAGCTCTCGCAGCTCCTGCGGGATGGCGCCACGCGTTTCGCGGCAGCCCGCGGCTCTTCCGGCACTTTCACGGTGTCGTTCCTCGTCGATCCCGCCAGCGGCGAGCAGCGCTTCCTGGGCACCGTGCCCGGCCTGCCGGCGGCGGTGGCGGTCGTCGAGTCGCGGAACGAGCTGGATCTCTCCGCCCTGGAGAGCCACCTCTCTCGCGGCGGCACCCTCGACGGCGAGCTGCCGGACCCTCGCGGCCACGCTCTCCAGGTCTGCCTCTCGGCCCTCGATCCCGAGGCGGGCTTCGTGCCCCGCCCCGGCGTGGTGGAGGCCCTGCGCCTCCCCGCCGGTCCGGGCCTGCGCGCCGACGCTGCCGTCGACGAGGGGGAGGTGCCCGCGAGGGGAGAGGAGATCGCCCGCGTCACCGCTCACGGGCGGACGCGGGCCGAGGCGCTCGCCCGCCTCCAGCGCGGCCTCGCCCGGACGGAAACCTCCCTGCGCGACGGCGCCACCGACAAGGCCTTTCTCACCGAGGTCCTCGACCGCCCCGAGCTGACCTCCCGCGGGCCCGTGGACCCGGGGTGGCTCGACGCGCTGGTGGCGAGCGGCGAGCACCTCCCCCGGCGCGGCGCCGAGGTGGCCCTGCTGGGCGCGGCGGTCGCCGGTTACGAAGCGGATCTCGACCTCGCCCGCGCCCGCTTCTACGCCTCGGCGGCCCGCGGCCGGCCCGAGGTGCCGAAGGAGATCGGCCGCGCGGTCGAGCTGCGCTACCGGGGACAGGAGTACCTCTTCCGCGTCTCCCGCCTCGACCGGCGGCGCTTCCGCCTCGAGGTGGACGGCCTCCGCCTGGAAGTGCTGGCCGATCGGCCGGGACGGACCGGCCGCGCCATCACCTGCGGCGAGCGGGGCTGGCGGGTAGCGATCGCCACACAGGGGGACCGGCAGCTCGTGGAGGTGGACGGCATCCCTCACCGGATCGAGCGCGAGAGCGGCGAGGTGGTGCGCGCTCCCAGCCCGGCGGTGGTCGTCGCGCTCGCCGTCGGAGAGGGGGACGAGGTGGCCGCCGGCGATCCCGTGGCGGTGCTCGAGGCCATGAAACTGGAGACGACGGTGCTCGCCCCGCGGTCTGGCCGGGTGCGCAGGGTGCTGGCGCGGAAGGGCTCCTATGTGGGGACCGGTGCTCCTCTCCTCGTGCTCGCGCCCCTGGCCGCCGAGGACGGCGCCGCGCCGGCCGCCGGCCGGAAGGTGCGGTTCGACGCGCTGGTGCCGCCCGCGGACGGCGCCCCCGATCCTCGCCGCGAGAGCCTGGAAGAGGCCCTGCGCCTGATGCTCGGCTACGATGCCGATCTCCAGACGGTCGAGCGCCTGGTCTCCGGAGAAGCCGCCACCGGCGCGGATCTCCCGCGCGAGGAGGAGATCCTCCGCGCCTTCGCGGACGTCAGCTCCCTCTTCCGCCACCAGCCGGCGGAGGACGGCCGCCACAGCCCCGAGGAGTACCTCTTCACTTATCTGCGCGACCTCGACACACGCGGGGCGGGCCTCCCGCCCGCCTTCCTCGAAAAGCTCCGCCACGCCCTCGGCCATTACGGAATTCAGGGCCTCGACCGCTCGCCGGAGCTCGAGGAGAGCCTGTTCCGGATCTCCATCTCCCAGCGGCTCCCCTGGCAGGTGCCGCCGGTGCTCGCCATCCTGGAGAGCTGGCTGGAGCGCGGCGACCTCCCGGCCGGCCCCGGTCTCCGCGAGCTCCTCGACCGGATGGTCGCCGATACGCAGGGGCGCGAGCCGGCGATCCACGACCTCGCCCGCGAGGTGCGCTACCGCGCCTTCGACCGCCCGCTCCTGCTCGCCGCCCGCGAGCGGATCGACGCCGCGGCGGCCTCCGATCTGGCACGGCTGGCGGCCGGCCCCGGACCGGAGGAACGAGAGGAGCTCGTCCGCGCGCTGGTCGAGAGCACGCAGCCGCTCCATCTCATCCTGTCGCAACGGTTCGCGGGCGCCGGCCAGTCGGAGGAGCTGCGCGCGGCCCTGCTCGAAATCATGGTGCGGCGCTTCTATCGCATCCGCGCGCTGGGCGGGATCGAGAGCTTCCGCGTCGAGGGGCAGACCTTCGGCGTCGCCGGCTACGAGCACCGGGGCTCTCACGTCCACCTGATCGCTACCCATGCCGGATACGAACGCCTCGCCTGGAGTCTGCAGACGGTGCGCCGCCTCGCCGGCGAGGCAGCCGCCGGCGCCGAGATCGTGGCCGACCTCTACCTCTGGCGGCAGGGCGAGCCCCTGGAGGAAGGGGCGGTCGCCGGCGAGATCGCCGGGCTGCTGGCCCGCCTGCCGATGCCGGCGGGATTGAGCCGTGTCGCCGCCGCCCTCTCCGGGCCGGCCGGCACGCAGCACTTCACCTTCCGGCGCGAGGCGGACGGCCTGTTCCGCGAAGAGCAGGTCTACCGCGGCATCCACCCCATGCTCGCCCTGCGGCTGGAGCTCTGGCGGCTGCGCAACTTTCACCTCGAGCGTCTGCCCGCTCCCGACGGGATCTACCTCTTCCACGGCGTCGCCCGCGAGAACCCGCGCGACGAGCGGCTGTTCGCCGTGGCCGAGGTGCGCGACCTGACCCCGGTGCGCGACGAGGCCCGCCGGATCGTCCATCTGCCGCAGCTCGAGCACCGGCTGATGGAGGCGCTGGCCGGGCTGCGCCGCTTCCAGGCCCGCCGCGCCACCGCCGAGCGGCTGGCGTGGAACCGCGTGCTGCTCAACGTCTGGCCGCCGGTCGATCTGCGGCCGGACGAGATCGACAGCCTGGTGCGCCGCCTGGCGCCGCTCACCGAGGGGGTGGGCCTGGAGAAAGTGGCCGTGCGCTGCCGCATCCCCGACCGTGAGAGCGGCGAGTTGCTCGACCGGGTGCTGGAGATCTCTAGCTTCGAGGCGGCGGGCGTGGTCCTGCGCTTCCGCAAGCCGTCGGAAGCGCCGCTGAAGCCGCTGCGGGAGTACGCCCAGAAGGTGGTGGACCTGCGCCGCCGCGGCCTCCCCTACCCTTATGAGGTGATCAAAAGGCTGGCGCCACGCGAGGGGCAGGCCGACATCCCCAGGGGCGAGTTCGTCGAGCACGACCTCGACGAGGCGGGCCGTCTCATGCCGGTCGAACGTCCCTACGGCGGCAACACGGCCAACGTCGTGGTGGGCGTCGTGCGCAACTTCACGGCGCGGTATCCGGAGGGGATGACCCGCGTGCTCCTGCTCGGCGATCCCAGCCGCGACCTCGGCGCGCTGGCCGAGCCCGAGTGCCGGCGGATCCTTGCCGCTCTCGACCTCGCCCGCGAGATCGGCGCGCCCGTCGAGTGGTTCGCCCTCTCCGGCGGCGCCCGCATCGCCATGGACAGCGGCACCGAGAGCATGGACTGGATCGCCCTCGTCCTGCGCCGGCTGGTGGAGCTCACGCAGAGTGGCGGCGAGGTCAACCTGGTGGTGGCCGGCATCAACGCCGGGGCCCAGCCCTACTGGAACGCCGAGGCCACGATGCTGATGCACACCAAAGGGGTCCTGATCATGACCCCCGAGGGGGCGATGGTGCTCACCGGCAAGCGGGTGCTCGACTCCTCGGGAGTGGTCTCGGCCGAGGACAACTTCGGGATCGGCGGCTACGAGCGGATCATGGGACCCAACGGCGAGGCGCAGTACTTCGCCCGCGACCTCGCCGACGCCTGCCGCATCCTGCTGCGCCACTACGAGCACACCTACGTGCTCCCGGGCGAGCGCTTCCCGCGCCCCGCCCCCAGCAGCGACCCGCGCGAGCGCGACGTCCGCGACTCCCCGCACGGCGGCCTGTTCCGCACCGTTGGCGAGGTCTTCTCCGCCGCCGCCAATCCGGGGCGCAAGAAGCCGTTCGAGATCCGGCAGGTGCTGGCCGCCGTCGCCGACCAGGATCATCCCCCCCTGGAGCGCTGGTTCGGCATGCGCGACGCCGAGATCGCCGTGGTCTGGGACGCCCATCTCGGCGGGCATCCGGTCTGCCTGCTGGGCTTCGAGTCCAAACCCATCCCCCGTCTGGGCTGGGCTCCCGTCTACGGGCCGGACCAGTGGAACGGCGCCACCCTCTTCCCCCTCGCCGCCAAGAAGGTGGCGCGGGCGATCAACGCAGCGAGCGGCAACCGGCCGCTGGTCGTGCTCGCCAACCTCTCGGGTTTCGACGGCTCGCCGGAGTCGATGCGCCTCTGGCAGCTCGAGCACGGCGCCGAGATCGGCCGCGCGGTGGTGAACTTCCAGGGACCAATCGTCTTCTGCGTCGTCTCCCGCTACCACGGCGGCGCCTTCGTGGTCTTCTCCCACACCCTCCACGACAACATGGAGGTGGCGGCGCTGGAGGGGGCTCACGCCTCGGTGATCGGCGGCGCGGCGGCCGCCGCCGTGGCCTTCACCCGCGAGGTGGACGAGCGGACGCGGCGAGACCCGGCGGTGGTCGAGCTCGAGCAGGCGATCGCCGACCCCGAGCGCGGGGACAAAGCGCGCCTGCGCTCCCAGCTCGAGGAGACGCGCGAGGCCGTGCGCGCCGGGAAGCTGGACGACGTGGCCGCCGAGTTCGACGGCGTCCACACCGTCCAGCGCGCGCTCGAGGTGGGCTCTATTCACCAGATCATCCCGCCGGAGCGGCTGCGCCCCTACTTGATCGAAGCCGTCGAGCGCGGCATGGCGAGAGAGCTCGCCGGCTCGGCCTGAACCTCCGGCCGGAGGACGAGCTTTCGTACGAAGACCTGCCGCAGGCGGGCCGCTCCGGCCTCCACCGGCACCTCGCGCCAGCGGGGATCGTCCAGGAGATCGTGCTCGATGCGTTCCATGGCGCCGGGGACCGTCCGTTGAGGATCGCGGAGGCGGACAAGGTAGAGGACGCGGGCTCCGCTCTCCTCCTCGAGGGTCCGGAGTTGCTCCGGCCCCTGGTAACGCCAGAACGGCTCGTAGACCAGACCCGGCCGGCCGCCGGAGAAGGCCAGGATCTGGGTGGCCACACCCCAGTCCGACGCGATGAAGATCGTTCCTTTCTCCCGATCCGCCGCGAACCGGCCGATCTCCGCGAGCGATGGGTCCCAGGAGGACGACGCCCGGCCGGCCGCCAGCGCACGCTCGGTCTGGACGAGTCCCGGCAGCCGCATGGCCAGCCAGAGGGCGGTGAGAACCGCGAGAGTGATCCCGAGGGCCTTCTGTCTCCCGATCCCTCGCGAGAGAGCCGGCAGCGCGAGGGCCACGGCCGCGTATTGGAAAGGGGTGCCCAGGAGCCAGTGATGGACCCAGGTGGGGCGCGGCAGGAAATAGAGGCCGAGGCAGACGGCCCCGTAGCCCACGAGGGCGATCCCCGCGCCGCGGATGGAGGGCTGGGATGTCCGGCCTTCCCTGCCCACGGCCATGGCCGTGACGATGGCAAAGACGGCGGCGCAGACGGCGGCGGCGATCGCGGCCTCCAGGATCTCCAGCCGGGGAAGGCCGTCGAGCCCCAGCACGAAGCTCCTGACGGTTGCTCCCTGCCCTAGCGCGAGATAATCCCCCACAAAGGCCAGGAAACCGGCCGGCGAGCGTTCCATCCCCGGACCCCCTCCCAGAGAGATCGGCTGGCCGCGGACGACGAGCGCTCCGAGGTGAACGGCCGCGAGCGGCAAGGCCCCGGCCGTGAAACCCGCCACGACGGCCAGGAGGTGGCGGCGCTCCCTCCGGCGGGGGCTACCGAGGACCATCGCCGCCAGGGGCAAGACGAGCACGAGCGCGCTCAGCTTCTCGAAGGCGGCAAAGCCCACCAGCCCGCCGAGGCCCATGGAGCTCCGGACAGAAGGCCCTTCCCCGGCCTCGCTTCCGATCCAGAGGCCGAGCAGCGCGAGCCGGATGGTCAGCGACAGGGCCACCGGTCCCCAGTCGGAGCGGCCGGCCAGCAGCACCGTTCCGTCCGTCAAGAGCAGGGCGAGGAAGACCGCCATCGTCCACGGCGGCAGGGCCGGCCCGGCGAGAACGCAGAAGAGGACGATACCGGCGGCGATGAGGAGGATCCCGAACAGACGCCAGCTCGCGAGAGTGAACCGCGCCCCCGTGAGACGCAGCCACGCGCCGTAGAGATTCGTCTTGATCGCCCCGCTGTAGGGCATGTTGAGGATGCAGACGCCATGGAACGCCCGGCAGAAGATCGGCGGCGGCGGCGCCCCCAGCCATGTGAAGGCCCCCACGGCCTGGTGCAGCTCGTCGTACTGCGGCCCCTGCGCCTCGATCCGCACGCTCGCGAGAAGGACGAAAAGGACCGCCGCCGCGAGACCCAGACCCACGGCGGTGGCGAGAGGAGAAGAAGACCGTGGGCCCACGGGGCCGGATCATTTCACGTCGACGGCTTCGGCGACCTCCCGCAGGAGCTGCCGGGCCAGGTGGCGGCGCCCCAGGAAGCGCCGTTCAGCGCCCGTCGACCCCGCCGATCCCGCCGCCGCCCAGGGCGACGTACAGCGCCACGAGGTTGTCCGCCTCGGCGCGGCGCAGTTGGAGCAGCGCCTGCTCGGCGGCGAACAGGTTGCGCTCCGCGTCGAGCACCTCGAGGTAGTTGACCACTCCCTCGCGATAGCGTGTATGCGCCAGCTCGGCGATCTGGCGCTGCGCCACGGTGCCGCGCTCCTGCGCGGCGACCTGCTCGGCGAGGTAGCGGCGGCCGGCGAGCGCGTCCGACACCTCCTGGAACGCGGTCTGGATCGCGCGCTCGTAGGAGGCGATCGCGATGTCCTCGCGCGCCCGGGCGACGCTCAGGTTGCCCCGCAGAGCGCCACGGTTGAAGATCGGCAGGCTGATCGACGGGCCGAAGCTCCAGGTCAGGCCGTCGCTGCCGACGAGCTTGCCGAGCTCGGACGAGGCGAAGCCGAGGCTGCCGGTCAGCGAGATCGACGGGAAGAAGGCGGCGCGCGCGGCGCCGATGTCGGCCCTGGAGGCGCGCAGCCGCTCCTCGGCGGCGAGGATGTCGGGCCTGGCGGTCAGCAGCTCCGAGGGGAGCCCCGCGGCCAGGGTCGCCGGGCTCCCCTGCCTGACGAGCGGCAGCCCGGCGGGCAGCGGCTCGGCGATCGGCCCGCCGACGAGGACCGCGAGGGCGTTGTCGCGCTGGATCTTCGTCAGGCGCAGCCCGGCCAGCTCGGTCTCGGCCTGGGTGAGCAGCGACTCCGCCTGCCGGTAGTCGAGCGCCGACGTGATGCCCGCGTCCAGCCGCACCCTGGCGATCCGCAGCCCCTCCGCGCGGCTGCTCACCGTCGCCTCGGCGAGCTGAATGCGCTCGGCGGCCTCGAGGACCGCGAAGTACGTCGAGGCGACGTCGCGGATCAGCGACAGCCGGAACGCGCGCTGCGCCTCGACCGTCGCCAGGAACTGGGAGCGGGCCGATTCCGTCAGGTTGCGCACCCGCCCCCAGAAGTCGAGCTCGAAGGCCGAGACGCCGACGCCGACCGCCAGGCGGTCGACCGTCGCCGGGGGCAGCCCGCTGCCGGTGACGCGGCTGCGGGACGCATCGCCGCTGAGGAAGGCCGTCGGCAGCCGCCCCGCCTCCTGGATGCGGAAGAGCCCGCGCGCCTCCTCGATCTGCGCCACCGCGACGGCGAGGTCGCGGTTGCGCGTCAGCGCGGTGGCGACCAGCGCCGCGAGCCGCGGGTCGGCGAAGAAGTCATGCCAGCCGATCGCGGCCGCGCGCGTGCCGAGCCCGGGGTCGCCGGCATAATCGGCGGGATAGACCGGCGGCGCCGGCGATTCGGGGCGGACGTGCGGGGGCGCCAGCTGGCCGCAGCCGCCGAGCAGCGCGAGCGCCAGGGCCGCGGGCGCCAGGGCTGCGAGCGCCAAGGCCGCGGCCGGCCTACGCACGCGAGGGCTCCGTGCCGGGGTGCGGCGCCTCGCCGGGGGCGGGCGGGCGCTTGCGGCTGATCCAGCGGCGGACCGACAGGTAGAACAGCGGGATGAAGAAGATGCCGAGCAGCGTGGCGGTGAGCATCCCCCCCGCCACCCCGGTGCCGACCGCGATGCGGCTGGCGGCGCCGGCTCCGGTGGCGCGCACCAGAGGGACCATGCCGAGGATGAAGGCGAGCGAGGTCATGATGATCGGGCGCAGGCGCAGCTTCACCGCGTTCATCGTGGCGTCGAACGTGCTCTTGCCCCCGGCCTCCTCCTCGATCGCGAACTCCACGATCAGGATCGCGTTCTTGGCCGCCAGGCCGATGATGGTGATCAGCCCGACGTTGAAGTAGACGTCCGCCGACAGCCCCCGGGCCATCGAGAACAGCACCGAGCCGAGCACGCCGAGCGGCACCACCAGCAGCACGGCGAGCGGCACCGTCCAGCTCTCGTAGAGGGCCGCCAGCAGCAGGAAGACGACGACCAGCGACAGGCCGAGCAGGAGGCCGATCTGCCCCGCCGACTGCTTCTCCTCGAACGACAGGCCGGTCCACTCGAAGCCGAAGCCCTCGGGAAGCTGCCGGGCCAGGCGCTCCATCTCGTTCATCGCCTCGCCGGTCGAGCGGCCGGGCGCGGCCATGCCCGAGATCGTCATCGCCGGATAGCCGTTGTAGCGTTCGACCTGCGGCGTCCCCGCCGTCCATTCGACCTTGGTAAAGGCCCCGAACGGCACCATCGCGCCCTGTTCGTTGCGCACCTTCAGATCGAGCACGTCCTGCGGCGTCATGCGGAAGGGGGCGTCGGCGGCGAGGAGCACGCGGAGGATGCGGCCGTCGCGGCTGAAGTCGTTCGCGTAGGCGCTGCCGAACGTGATCGCGAGGGTGGCGTTGACGTCGCGGATGGCGAGGCCCAGCGCCCGCGCCGTGATCCGGTCCACCTGGACGCGAAGCTGCGGCGCGTCCGCCTGCCCCTCGGGGCGCACGCCGACCAGCAGCGGGCTCTGGCTCGCGAGCCCGAGGATCTGGTTGCGGGCCTGGAGCAAAGCCGCGCTCCCCCGCCCGGCGCGGTCCTGGAGCTTGAACGTGAAGCCGCTCGCCACCCCCAGCCCCTGGATCGCCGGCGGGTTGAGCGCGAACACCATCGCCTCCTTGATCGCCGCGAAGGCGGCGGTCGCCCTGGCCACCAGCGCCTGGGCGCTGTTCTCCTCCCCCGGCCGCTCGTCCCAGGGTCGCAGCGTCGCGAAGGACATCGCGTTGGCCTGCCCCTGGCCGAAGAAGCTGAAGCCGCGGATGAAGATGATGCTCTTCATCTGCGGCTGGCGGTTGTAGTACGCCTTCACCTGTTCGATCGCCAGGTTGGTGCGCTCGGTGGTGGCGCCGGGCGGCGCCTGGACGGCGGTGATCAGGCTCCCCTGGTCCTCGGTGGGCAGGAAGCTGCCCGGCAGCCGGGTGAAGAGCAGGAGCGCGATTCCGACCAGCAACGCGAAGAGGGCGAGGAAGCGGAGAGGCCGAACGAGGATCCCCCCCACCGCGCCCTGGTAGCGGTCGGTCGTCCGCTCGAACCAGCGGTTGAACCCCCCGAACACGCGGCCGGCGAAACGGCCGATGCGGCGGCGCCGCGGCTCCCCCGCGGCCGCCGGGGGCTTGAGCAGCGTCGCGCAGAGCGCCGGCGTCAGCGTCAGTGCCAGCAGCGCCGAGAAGGCGATCGAGATCGCGAGCGTGACCGAGAACTGGCGGTAGATGCCGCCGGTCGACCCCGGGAAGAACGCCATCGGCACGAAGACGGCGACGAGCACCAGGGTGATGCCGATGATCGCCGAGGTGATCTGGGTCATCGCCTTGACCGTCGCCTCGTAGGGAGGCAGATGCTCCTCGCTCATGATGCGCTCGACGTTCTCGATCACCACGATCGCGTCGTCGACCAGGATGCCGATCGCCATCACCATCGCGAACAGCGACAGCACGTTGATCGAGAAGCCGAACAGCCAGAGCCCGAGGCAGGCGCCGGCGAGCGCGATCGGCACCACGATCGTCGGGATGAGCGTGGCGCGCCAGTTCTGCAGGAAGAGGAACATGACCAGGAAGACCAGGGCCATCGCCTCGACCAGCGTCTCGATGACGGAGGTGACCGAGGCGTTGATGAACGGCGTCGTGTCATACGCCACGGTCCAGCCGATATCCGGCGGGAAGGCGCGGGCGAGCTCCGCCATCCGCGCCTTGACGTCCTGGGCGACGGCGAGCGCGTTGGCCCCGGGGGTCAGTTGCACCGCCATGCCCGCCGCCGGCTTGCCGTTCAGCTCCAGGCTCGAGAGGTAGTTCTGGGCGCCGAGCTCGACGCGGGCGACGTCGCCCAGGCGGACCACCGATCCGTCGGCGTTGGCGCGCAGAATGATCGACGCGAACTGTTCCGGCGTGGTGAAGCGGTTCTGGGTCAGGATCGTCGCGTTGAGCTCGCTCCCCTCGGCGAGCGGCTGGTCGCCGATCGAGCCGCCCGTCGACTGGGTGTTCTGCTCCTGGACCGCGGCGAGTGCGTCGGCCGGCGACAGCTTGAAGGACGCGAGCTTGTCGGGGTCGAGCCAGACCCGCATCGCGTACTCGGAGGAGAACGACCGGATGTCGCCGACGCCCGGCACGCGGCGCAACTCGTCGACGACGCGCGTCGACGCGAAATTGCCGAGCTCGAGCGTCTGGCTGGCGCCGCTCTTCGACGTCAGCGCGATGATCATCAGGAAGCCCTGCCCCGCCTTGTTGACCCGGACGCCCTGGCGGCGCACCTCTTCCGGCAGCCGCGACTCGACGCTGCGCAGCCGGTTCTGCACGTCCATCAGCGCCGTGTTGATGTCGGTGCCGGTGGCGAAGGTGACGGTGATCGACGCGCTGCCGTTCGACTGGCTCGACGACGTCATGTAAAGAAAGCCCTCGACGCCGTTCAGCTCCTGCTCCATCACCTGCGTCACGTTGGTGGCGAGCACCGAGGCGTCGGCGCCCGGGTAGACGGCGCCGATCGTCAGCGAGGGGGGCGCGATCGAGGGGTACTGCTCGATGGGGAGCGAGCGCAGCGCGATCACCCCGCCGAGGATGATGGCGAGGGCGATCACCCACGAGAAGACGGGGCGGTCGATGAAGAAGCGGGGGGTCATCGCGGGGCGCTCGCTCAGGGCTCGGTCGCGGGTTGCGCCGCGGCAGGTTTCGCTTCGCCGGCGGCCACCCGCACCGGCTTGCCCGGCTGCGCCTTCTGGAGGCCGTCGACGATCACCCGGTCGCCGGCGGCGAGGCCGCTCAGGATCACCCAGGAGCCGCCGCGCAGCTCGCCCACTTTCACCGGCCGGTTCTCGGCGACGTCGCCCGCGCCCACCACCATCACGCTGGCGCCCTGCGGCGTCACCGTCACGGCGCGCTGCGGGATCAGCAGCTCGCGGGGCCGCACGCCCGCCTGGATGCGGACCCGCACGAACTGCCCGGGGAGCAGGATGCGCTCCGGATTGGGGAACTCGGCCCGCAGCGCCGTCGTGCCGGTGGCCTCGTCGATGCTGAGGTCGAGGAAATTCAGGTGCCCCGGAGGGCCGTAGACGCTGCCGTCCTCGAGCACGAGATTGGCCGCCACCCGGCGGAGGGCCGGCACCTTCAGCTCGCCCGCGGCGACCTCCCTGCGGATCGCGAGCAGGTCCGAGCTCGACTGCGAGAAATTTACATAGATCGGGTCTAATTGTTCAATCCGGGTGAGCAGCGTCGCGCTGGCGGCGCTCACCAGCGCGCCCTCGGTCACCTCGGCCCGGCCGGCGCGGCCCGAGATCGGCGCCGTCACCGTCGTGTAGCTGAGGTTCAGCCGGGCGGCCTCGACCTGGGCGCGGGTCTGGGCCACGTCGGCCTCCGCGGTCCGCAGGCGCGCCACCGCCGTGTCGTACTCCTGCTGGCTGAGCGCCTGCTGGGCGACCAGCCCCTTGTAGCGGGCGACATCCTGCGCGGCGTTGGCGGCCGTCGCCCGCGCCCGCGACAGCGCCGCCTGCACGGCGCTCAGTTGCGCGCGCAGCTCGCGCGGATCGATGGCGAACAGCGGCTGGCCGGCGCGCACGTCGGTGCCTTCCTGATACAGGCGGCGCTGCACGATGCCGTCGACCCGCGCCCGCACCTCGGCCGCCCGCACCGCCTGCAGGCGCCCGGGGACCTCGATGACGTTGACGCCCGGCTGCGCCTCGGCCGTCATCACCCGGACTTCCGGCGGCGGCGGCGGCTTCGGGGGGGCCGGCTGCGAGCAGCCGGCGAGGAGCAGCGCGAGGAACGCCGCTGCTCCGAGCTGTCCGTTATGAATTGAGATTGAATTTGTCCGCGGCATGGCCTCTCGCGTCGACGCCGTCCGAGGCATGCATGATGGGTGCCCGGCGTTCGCCTTTCAGCTCTCTCCGCGCAGGAGCTGCTGGGCTACGATATAGCCCGAGCCGCCGTTGACACCGTGGCCGGGCCAGGTGGCGGCGCCCAGGAGATAGACGTTGGGCACCGCCGTGCGATGGCTCGGCTGGCTCGGCAGCGGGCGGAAGAGGTAGCTCTGCGCCAGGTCGTGCGAGCCGCCGTAGGGGTCCCCCGGTCCCTGGTTGGGGCTGAAGCGGGCAAGGTCGCCGGGGCTGATGACGTGGCAGCCCAGGATGGCGCCCCGCAGGTTCGGAACATGGCGGCCGGCGATATCGAGGATGCGGTCGGCGAAGCGCCGCTTGAGGTCCTCGGTCCAGGTGCCGTCCCCGACCTCGATCCGCCCCGCCGCGTCGCCGCGCGGGTTGCAGGGCACCTCCAGGATCTGCAACCGCGCCACCGCCTTCCCTTCCGGCGCCCGCGACGGGTCGATGCCGGTCGGCACGTCGAAGGAGATCGTGGGCTCCTTCGGCAGCAGACCGGAGAGCGCCTCCTGCACGTGCATGCCGAGCCCCGAAAGGCCGGGGGTCAGGTGCACCAGCCCGGCGGTGTCGAGCCGCTCGTCGGCGAAGCGCGGCGCCTCCGAGAGCGCCAGGTGAATCTGCACGCACCCCCGGCCGTAGCGGTACTTCCCCGCCTCCCGGCGGAGCGGCGCCGGCACGTCGGCGTCCGCCAGCAGGCGCAGGTAGAGCTGGTCCGGATTGGTGGAGGCCACGACCGCCCGCCTGGCGTGGAGCTCCTCCCCACCCTCGGTGCGCACGCCGACGGCCCGGCCGCCCTGGACGAGGATCTTCTCGACGCCGCTCTCCGTGCGCAGCACCCCGCCGTGGTCCTCGATCAGGCGCGCCAGGGCGCGGGCGAGCTGCTCGCTCCCCCCCTCGGCGGTCGCCATGCCGCCGCCCATGATGGCCGCCAGGGTCAGCGGCACCCAGAAGCCGCTGTTGGCGCCGTCGGGCGTCCGCCCGAGGTGGAGCACCCAGGGGGCGATCATGCCGCGGAAGACCCGCGAGCGGAAACGCGCCTCCAGCACGTCGCGGGCGGGGAGCAGGAAGTCGGAGGCGAACGGCGACGGGCCGGTCCCCTCCGGATTGACCATCAGGCGGCGCAGGAAGGGCGCGGCCTCGGCCGAGGCCAGATCGAGCCCGAAGAGCGGGAAGATGTCGGCCGCGTGGGTGTTGAACTCCCCCATCATCTCCGCGAAGGCCGAACCGTCGCCGGGAGAGAGCCGGTCGGCCTCGGCGACGTTCGCCTCCAGGTCGCGGAAGAAGACGGCGGACTGGCCGTCCGGCAGCGAGGCGCCGGTCGGGCGGTCGGTGTTGAGATAGCGCAACCCGCGCTCGGCCAGCTCCGGCCCGAGCTCGGAGTAGGCCTGCGAGGTGACGAACAGGGGGTGGGAGCTCGAATAGACGTCGTGGCGGAACCCGGGAACCGTCAGCTCCTCGGTCCGCACCAGGCCGCCCACCCGGTCGTTCCGCTCCAGCACCAGCACGCTCCACCCGGAGCGGGCAAGATAGGCGGCGGCGATCAGCGCGTTGTGGCCGCTGCCGATGAAAATCGCGTCGAACTGCTTCACGTCGTGGTTCCTCCTGTGCGGCGCGGGGGGGGGATCTCCCCCGGTTTCGGGAAAACAACGACGCGGGAAAGGCGATTTCCTCACCGCGCCTCGTCTTCGCATCCCGCGGCCAGGAGCCGTAGCGCATGTGAGCTATGATGTCGCGGCAAAAACAATAGGAAAGGGAGATCTCTCCATGAGCCCACGACTCTCGCCCGCCCTGTGCGGTGCCCTTGCGGTCTCAATCGCTCCGCTCTTGCTGGCCGGCGGCTCTCTGCACGCGCAGGCACCGCCTCAGCCCACGGTGCATGCCGCGTACGTGCTGCTCGCGGAGTCTCCCGCGGGGAACACCGTGGCCTTCGCGCGGGTGATCGTCGATCCCAACCAGGCATGCCCGGCGCTGATCGACGGAGCGAAGCGGACCGCCACGACGCCGCGCAGCAATCCGCATGGGTTCGTGGTCAAGGTCTGCGAGGCCCGCTATCCATTCGGGCGCTCGCTCGCGGTCGAGGGCGGTCCGAAGCTCCCCCCGGTGGTTGAAAAACCCTCCCGTATCGCGGTGCTCGGCGATTCCGGCTGCAAGCCGAAGGATCAGCAAGGCTGCGGGCTGGAGGACCCGGAATGGCCTTTCCCGGCCCTGGCCAAAGCTGCCGCCGCCAGCCGGCCAGACCTCATCCTCCATGTCGGCGACTACAACTATCGCGGCACGCCGAGCGGCTTCAAGGTCACGGTCGACGGCAAAGAGGTCCAGCGCTGGTATTACGATGCCGGTGACGGCGCGGAACCCTCGGAGAAGTGCGGGCTTCCCGGTCCCTACCTCAGCCAGAACAGCAAGGGCAATCCCGACGCCGACCGCTGGGAATCGTGGTGGCTGGACTTCTTTCAACCCGCCGGCGACCTCCTGACCGCGGCACCCTGGGTTTTCGCGCGCGGGAATCACGAGGTGTGCAGCCATGCGGGCCCGGGCTGGTTCTACTTCCTCGACCCGAGCTCGGAGCTGCCCGAGGGCGGCGGCAGACAGCTCGCCTGCCCATCGCAGGACGGCGAGGGTCCGGCCCTGCCCCATCTCCAACTGACCGGGCCGCAGGTGCTTCACCTCGGTGATCTCGATCTGGTGTTGATCGATTCCGCGAACGCCTGCGATCAGTTGCCGGGCCTGGTCGACGTCTACCGAGGCCAATTCACCGCGGCGGCGCGGCGGCTCCGTGGCCAGACCGCATGGCTGATGACCCACCGGCCGATCTGGGGGGTCGTGGACGCTTCGGCCCCCCTGTACGGCTGTGACGGCCAGCCGCAGAGCGGACCCGCGCTTCCCTACGGAGAGCTCAACCAGACCCTCCAGTGCGCTCTGCGGGGCGAAGCCGGGGAAGCCCTGCTGCCCAAGCTCGACCAGATCCTCGCCGGCCACATGCACCGCTTCGAGACCCTCTCCTTCGCACCCCCGACCGGCCGTCCGTCGGTGCTCATCGTGGGCAACAGCGGAGTCGCCGAAGACACCGGACCGCCGGTCGGCGCCTTCGCTCAGACGGTGGACGGCGCGCCCGCCTCGGGGTTCTCGATCCTCCAATTCGGGTATCTGGAACTGGCGCGGGACCGGGACGGGAAAGGCCTGTGGCGCGGGTCGATCGTAGCTTTCAACCCCGCGGCCTGGTCGCCGTTCCTCGCTCCCTGCGCCGCGCCGGATGCTGTAGATCAGGCTCTCTGTGTGAAGCCTGGAGGGAAGCCGTAATCGGGCCTACCCCGCCTTCGCCCGCGCCTCCGCCTTGTCCACCACCACCTCGGTGAGCTTGGCCGTGCGGGAGACGGCGCGGCCGATCGCCTGTAGGAGGGCGATGCGGTTGCGGCGGACGTTCGGGTCCTCGGCCATCACCAGCACCTCGACGAAGAAGCGGTCGAGCACCGGCGCGATCGGCGATGCGGCGCAGGCCGCGTCATAGTCGCCGGCGGCGGCCGCCTCCTCGATGTCGGCGCGCAGCCCCGCGAAGACTTCGGCGAGTTCCTTCTCGGACGCCTCCACCAGCAGGGACTCGTCAACCGGCGTCTCGGCCGCATCCTTGACGATGTTCGCGATGCGCTTGGCCGCCAGCACCACCGAGAGGAAGGACACCGACAGAATCACCTGATACCCCTTTGGCGCTGCTGCTTGTCTTGGTCTTTATAAATTTATTCTATATAGGCATAACATGGTGTCGCAATCGCGGGCGGCGCTAATGGGAAGAGTCCATCTCTGCAACATTGAGAATCAACATGCGCTAAACTGGAGACGCCCAAACCAGGAGGTAGTTATTGGCCTCGCCAGCCGTAGACCGACCGGCGTCCGGAGCGGAGTGCGGACTGGAGGTCGTCGACCATTAGGGGTAACACAACGGCTTTACTGACCCAGCTTAGACGGAGGATATTGATGTTCAAGCGTAGGTCAACGCTAGTTCTTATCGTTCTTTCCTTCGCAGCCTTCTCGCCAGAAGCTGGGCGAGGTGCCGAGATGACTCCTGCCGATGTAATCAATCTGTTCCAAGCCGGGCTTGCCCCGGAGACGATCCTCGAGCAGGTGAGACGGGAGGGTATGGCCCAACCGCTGACGACCGCTGACCTCCTGAGCCTTCGGAAGGCCGGGGTGTCCGCCTCCCTGATCGATGCCCTCGTCCGAGTCGCAATACCGGACTCTTCGGCAGCTAAGTCTGCCCCCGATGACATCCTTTCTCGCGCCCGACGTCTCTTTGACCAGCGCGATCTCGCTGGTGTGATTTCCCTTGTCGGACCACATCTATTGAAAAGCCCGGGGGATGACAGGGCGCGCGCCGTCCAGATCGCGGCGCTCCTCGCCAGCGGCCGTCGCGAGGAAGCGGAGGCGCATTTGAAGGTCTTGCGAGCAGCGACCTCGGTTGAGGCCCGGGGATTCACGGCCCGGCTTGAGGCTGTAATCGCGAAGCTCGACAGTCAGAACCGAAAGGTCGGAGAGCTGGTGGCAGCGGTCCAGCGCGGCGATCGCGAGGGCGCACTGTCGGCGGTTGGGCAGCTCGACAGCTCGGAGTCGATGAAGTGTTCACTGAGAGTTCGGCTCGCCATGCTGGCGGCTGACTTCGACGGAGCGCTAACCACGCTGAATGAGATACCGCCTTCGACGTGGGCGGATGTTGCTGAAGCACCTAGACTCAGAAAGCAGATCGAAACGTCGCGGGCCGAGTTCCAGAAGGCATGGGATGAGATCGAGTGGCACCTTTACTCGCCATGGATGTCGCAATCGCCGTTCACCTCTGTCGACTATAGCGTAGTTATTGAAGCACATCGATTTTCTCTTGAAAAATACATCACCTCGGTGAACACTCTCGCCATAGCGTATCCCCTGAATCCGAGGGCGGCCGACCTTACTTTCCACGCCGCACTCTTTGCCCTTCCGTATGACAATCTGGAAGCGCTTGGGGACAAGCTGTTACATGATCGCGGGCAGATCTCGATTCCATTCATGGCTCGGCGCACCCACCTCAATCTGGTTGTGAATGTAGCTTCCAAGCGACTGTCGCTTGACAAGGCAGGAGCCCATTTTACTTCTATCTTCATGAAGAAGGTAAAGGGTGGCTGGAGCATCCCTTCAAGATGGGCGAAGAATCGTCCCGACATGGTGCTTTTGGATGCGAACGACCCAACGGCCACCGCTGGCATGACCGACTACTTCGAGAAGGTCTATAAGAAAGGCATTGGTGAATACCAGTCGTTCAATTTTCCGTTCTCGGACATCGTCTCGCTTAGCCAATCCGCCGACGACAACTGTGGCGACGATGGTTGCTGGCTGAGGGCCAATCAGTTCGCGTTGCAATTTAAAACACGCTCCGGCGCGGTCGGTACCGCACCTCGGTACTCGCTCATGACGGTCCTCCAGGCCGTCTACGGTCTCGAGGCACAACGTGAGGTAACCCAGAAACTGGGACGTTTCATCGTCCACGTCCTCAACAACCCTCGACTTCAAGCCAAACTGACCGTCCCAGGAAAGATCTCCGCATGGCAGATCGTGGATATCGTGGCAAACGGTTTGACCGCGGGGGCCAATGCTATCCAAGGAGCAAAAAGCGTCGGCTCCATGGAGACCGCGCAGATGTTGAACGTAATGGCAGGCGAAATTGGAAAGGGCATGCAGCATCTCGAGAGTGGGAAGCAGGCAGAGGTTCTTCAGTGGCAGGCGCGGGCAGAGCAGCTGTTTGGTGGGGTCAGCTTCACCTCTGATGTGCTAGATCTCAAGGATGTTCTGGATGAGACGACAAAACCCTGAGCATCGACTGCCAAGCGCGGTCTGGGCAAGGCCTTTACACGGTCTAGTCGCTGTCAGGTTGGCCGTGGTGGCAGTCCTGCTGATGAGCGCCTCCACCGCTGGGGCGACGTCGTGCCCCAACGACCTACCGTCGTGGGTTCAGGCACGGGTCACGGCATCCGAGTTGCAAAGCTCCGTGGCGTTCGACGCCAACAGCGCGATCGCCCAATCCGGAAGTGCTCAGGCGGCGTTAGCCTTAACCCTGGAGCAGATCCGCCAATACGAGGACTATCTAGGCCAGCTTCGTTCTTCGGGATCCTCGCCCTTGATCCAGCACGCCATCGAGCTGACCGAGCAAGCGCTGGTCGTAAACAAGGCAGCCGCAGACGTGCTGCGCTGTTGGGCCAGCCAGCCTGCGGCTCCAGGTGTGATTGCGAATCAGTGGTCCACCACTGCTATCGCTGGGCTGCAAGGTGTCTTGAAGAAACTGGAACTGCGCCGCGCCGGATCGGACGTGAGCCCGCCAAGCGCGGGCGGTCCAGATCCGAGGTGTCCAGTAGGGATACCGTGCGCGGTAGAGGACCCCGAATTCAATGCCTGGCGGTCACAGCTACAGCACGAGGGGGACGGCGCAGTCGCAGCGATTAGGGAACGGGACCGTAAAATCCTCGAGCGGCAAATCCGGGAGGTCAAGGCGCTCCTCGACGTAGCCACGAGCGGAAGCCTGATGGATGACCTCGACTCGCTGGTCTCGGAGATTGCTGCACCTGGGGAACAACAGGGAAACGCGCTCGCCGGCGCGAGGGCAGGCGAGCTGCCACCCAAGCACAAGCTTGCTCCCAGTACCCCATGCACTGTGGAATTTGAGCGAGGGAAGATTGTCGGAGCGCCAGCGGATTCCCGATTCAACGATATCTATACGTTTACTATTCGGGTCACACCGTCCCTCGCCTGTGCGCAAGTTCGCTTCGAGACCGAGGAGCGCTGCCGTTCGCGGGATGGAAATATCGGGGACTGTCGAGATTTCGACAGCAACCGGTACTCGAAGGTCCAGGTGATACGCGTCTATGCGGGTCGATTCTCAGAGGAACGCGGGGACAACCTTGGAGGTAACTATCTCGACAGTATCTGGGTCGCGGCGCCTGAATGCTTTTCTTGCGACGCGCCCGAAGCGAAGGCTCCCTACATCCCCAAGCTAGGTATTGGTTCTTGGCTCATCGCAGATCGCCTCACCGATGAACCAAAGAAGCCAAGTGCCAAGAACTACTCCGAAGCGGAGTTGAAGCAGTTGTGCACAAACCGATCTGCAATCCAGGATCGGCTCTTCGCCACGTGGCAAGCGACGAGTGTCAAGGCTCTGCTATTCGGTGACTTGGCCTCCGACCTTGAGAACCTTCGAAAGCAACTTCTCGAAACTTACGACAAAGACTTCGACGAAGCACATTTAGCAACGGGCTTGCGCGTTACCGCTCATGCGGCGTCGGCGATTCTCAAATCGGTTGTCGCACTCGGAGCCGAAGCCAAAAATTTCGCCGCTCGGGCCAAGACGATCCAAGAATGCCTGGCCCCACTTTCCAAGGATTTAAAGACACTGCCGGAAACCGTGGCTGCGGTTCTCGAAGACCAGGAGTTCGCCAGGAATCTGGTTTCCGGGAAGCTCGAAGAATACCCCATCGAAGCTGTGAAGTGCGGCGCGAAGACGCTCCTACCAGCGCTGGAGAGCCTCCTGCCAATGGTCGACGCCCTCACCGAGTCAGGGCAGCTCAAGCGTGGCATGGAAGGATACCGTCAAGCAGTCATTGACCAAATTGCTCGCCTCGATCCACAGATCAAACAGGCAAAAGGAATCGAGAGCTGGCAGTGGCAGCAGACGCAGCAGCTTCAGCTAGCCATGGATGCCTTGCGCCAGACTTGCCACGATCTGGGGCCGGCTGGGAATCCTCACATCTAACGAGGCTCCGCCTCAGGCCGACGAGCCCCATGTTAGAGTGTCCCCCCAAGAAGGTCGGAAGGTAGAAAGGTTCGTACGTACACCAACGACAGCCCATGAACCCCGGCGCACTGCGCCACGGGTTTTGCCGACGATCGGCGTCGGCCATACCTATTACTGTCAGGTTATGAATAGCGGGCCCTCTCCTGATCGACCACCCTGGCCCAGCGCAATACGCTGGGAAGGAGAGATTATAACCTTTATCAAATTTGACTCACGCACACCAAGTTTCACAGCTCAAGGACTCTAGCGGAGCAGCAGGACTCCGCCTTTGGGAGGCGCTTCGTAGTCGTCTTCGCTCGACTTGATTGGCCCCCTACCCCGCCTTCGCCCGCGCCTCGGCCTTGTCCACCACCACCTCGGTGAGCTTGGCGGTGCGGGAGACGGCGCGGCCGATCGCCTGCAGGAGGGCGATGCGGTTGCGGCGGACGTTCGGGTCCTCGGCCATCACCAGCACCTCGACGAAGAAGCGGTCGAGCACCGGCGCGAGGTCGGCGATGCGGCGCAGGCCGCGCTCGTAGTCGCCAGCGGCGGCCGCCTCCTCGATATCGGCTTGCAGCCCCGCGAAGGCCTCGGCGAGCTCCTTCTCCGACGCCTCCTCCAGGAGGGATACGTCGACCGGCGTCTCGGGCGCGTCCTTGACGATGTTGGCGATGCGCTTGGCCGCCAGCACCACCGAGAGGAAGGCCGCCTCCTCGCGCACCTTGTGGAGAGCGTCCACCCGGGCCTTGAGGTCCGGCAGATCGCTGACGCCGGCGGCGAGCGCCGCCTCGATCTCGTCGTAGGCGTAGCCGGCGAGACCGAGGATGTAGCGGATGCGGTCGTAGAGGAACGGCCGGAGGTCCTCCAGGATCTTCTCCGCGCCGCGGTTGAGGCGGTCGCCGTAGAGGCTCGCGGACTTGACCGCCACCGCCTCGAGGTCGATCGGCAGCCCGCCTTCGAGGGCGATGCGCACCACCGCCTGCGCGGCGCGGCGCAGTCCGAAGGGGTCCTTGGAGCCGGTGGGGATCATCCCCAGGCCGAAGATGCCGACCAGGGTGTCCATGCGGTCGGCGAGCCCGACGACCTGACCGGCCCGGCCGCGCGGGGTGCGGTCGTCCGCCGAGGCCGGCATATATTGATCGTAGATCGCCTGCCAGACCTCCTCCGGAGCGCCGTCCTCGCGGGCGTAGATGCCGCCCATGATCCCCTGCAGCGAGGTGAACTCCTTGACCATCTCGGTCGTGAGGTCGACTTTCAGCAGGCGGGCCGCGTCGACCGCCTGCGGCTTCACCGATCCCCAGCCGAGCTGGTCGCAGATCTCGGCCGCCAGTGCCACGATCCGCTCGGTCTTCACCGCGTAGGTGCCCAGCTTCTCGTGGAAGTTGAGGCGCTGGAGCTGCTCGGCGCGCTCGGCGAGCGGCTGCTTGCGGTCCTCGCCGTAGAAGAAGCGGGCGTCGGCCAGACGGGCGGCGACCACCCACTCGTTGCCCGAGCGGGCGCGCCCCGCCGGATCGTCCGGCCGGTCCATCACGGTCAGGAAGTACGGCAGCAGGCGGCCATCGCCGTTCGGAGCAGAGACTGTCAGCGCGCTCTGGTGATCGCGCAGGCTGGTGGCGAGCACCTCGGCCGGCAGCTCCAGGAACGCGTCGCCGAACTTCCCCTCCATCACGCCGGGGATCTCGCAGATGGCGGCCAGCTTCTCGATCAGCGCCGGGTCCTCGACCAGCCGGCCGCCCAGCGCCTCGGCGCGGGCGAGCATGGTCTCCTGGAGGGCGCGCCGGCGCTCGGCCGGGCTCACCTCGAGGGAACGCGCGGCGAGATGGCGCCGGTAGTCCTCGACTCCCTCGACGCGGAAGACGGTGGGCGAGAGCGTGGGATGCCCGAAGCTCAGGTCCCCCGCCGCGATGCCGAAGAGGTCGAACGGCACGACCTCGCCGTCGAGCAGGGAGACGATGCCGTGGATCGGGCGCACCCACGGCCCCTCGCCGCTCCCCCACCGCATGGTCTTGGCCCAGGAGATGCCGGTGAGGATGCGGGGCACGATCTCGGCCAGCACCTCGCGCGTGGCCCGCCCCGTGGTCTTCTTGGTCGCCGCGAGGTACTCCCCCTTGTCCGTGGTCACCCGCGCGAGCTGGTCCGGCTCCAGGCCGGTCCGCTTGGCGAAGCCGAGCAGGGCCTGCGTCGGCGCGCCGTCGGCACCGAAGGCGGCGCGCACCGGCGGCCCCATCACCTGCTCCTCGCGGTCGGCCTCGCGCTCGGGCAGACCGGAGAGGATCAGCACCAGCCGGCGCGGCGTGAAGCCGGTCTCCACCTTGCTGGGAGCGATGCCGCGCGCCATCAGCTCCTCGAAGACCCGGGTCGAGAGCTCCTTAACCCCTGGCTCCAGCATGCGGGCCGGGATCTCCTCGCTTCTCACTTCCAGAAGGTATTCGCCAGAATAATCACCGCGCGGCATCGGCCACCTCCGTCACAACTTCCTGTCGTGCCTCCCCCTTGAGCAGCGGGAAGCCCTGCTGCTCGCGGCTCTCGACATAGGCCTTGGCGCAGCCGACCGCGAGGTCGCGCACCCGTTTCATCAATCCCACCCGTTCGGTGACCGAGACGGCGCCGCGGGCGTCGAGCACGTTGAAGCTGTGCGAGCACTTGAGGGCGCACTCGTAGGCGGGCAGCACCAGCCCGGCCTCCAGGCAGCGCTTGGCCTCGCGCTCGTAGCCGTCGAACAGGCTCTGCAGGAACGGCACGTCGGCGACCTCGAAGTAGTAGCGGGAGAGCTCGTACTCCTCCTGCTTGCGGACCTGGCCGTACGGGATCCCCTCCACCCAGTCGATCTCGTAGATGCTCTGCGAGAGCGAGAGGAACATGGTGAGGCGCTCGAGGCCGTAGGTGATCTCGGCGCTGATCGGCTTCAGCTCCAGGCCCCCCGCCTGCTGGAAGTAGGTGAACTGGGTGATCTCCATGCCGTCGAGCATCACCTGCCAGCCGACGCCCCATGCGCCGAGCGTCGGCGCCTCCCAGTTGTCCTCCTCGAAGCGGAGGTCGTGCTGGGTGAGGTCGAGCCCGATCGCCTCCAGACTGCGCACGTAAAGGCGCTGCACGTCGAGCGGCGAGGGCTTGAGGATCACCTGGAACTGGTGGTGCTTGCCGAGCCGGAACGGGTTGTCGCCGTAGCGGCCGTCGGCCGGCCGGCGCGAGGGCTGCACGTAGGCCACCCGCCAGGGCTCGGGGCCCAGGACGCGCAGGAAGGTATCGGGATGCATGGTGCCGGCGCCCACCTCGAGGTCGAGCGGCTGCTGGAGCACGCACCCCTCCCGGGCCCAGAACTCCGAAAGCTTGAGGATCAACTCCTGGAACGTTTGCATGGCCTCTCCACGACTCCGATGATTCCAATGCCTGAAGCCCCCAGGGGCGGCAGGCGCGCAAGGGCCGAATCCTATCCTGTCGGGGCCGTCCTGTCGCCCCCTCCGGCATGGGAGAGGTCCGCCGGCGTTTCCGAGAGCCTCGCCAACGTTTTTGAGGGTCTCGCCGGCGTTTCACGGAGTCTCGCCGACGTTCCACGGAGTCTCGCCCGCCTTTTTCGGGGTCTCGCCAACGTTTCCGAGGCTCCCTGAAACGTTTCCGAGGCTCCCCGAAACGTTTCCGAGGCTCCCTGAAACGTTTCCGAGGCTCCCCGAAACGTTTCCGGGTCTCCCTGAAACGTTTCCGGATCTCCCTGAAACGTTTCCGGAACTCCCTGAAACGTTTCCGGAACTCCCTGAAACGTTTCCGGAACTCCCTGAAAGGTCGTGTCCTATTAGTGTGTGGGCGGTAACGGGGTGAAACGCATGGCGGATACTAGCTCCTGCGGGGGACTTCTCTCCCGCGCCAACGCAAACGGCCCGGAGGTGTGCGTCAACACGTCCTCCGGACCTGAGCCCAGCAAAGGAGCTAGCCAATGCCGGACCTGCCCGAAGTGTATCCGCCCACCGTCCCCCCTGTCATTGCCCCTACAGCCTGGGAGGACTTCCCCGCCTTCCGGGAAACCTTCCTCATGTACGTCACCCCTCCGGGTTACTCGGCTGCTCTGCGAGCCATGGGAGAGATGCTCTACTCCCTGCTGCTCGACTCTCCGGCTGAGTGGCCCGGTTGGGCGGAGTCCTCGACACGTACCGAGATGCGTGCGGCTGTTGCGGATCTGCGCCACATACAGGGGTTTTTGGCTAGCGTTGGAAGGGAGCGGGAGACGTCTAGCCTGGACTCGGAGGACGCCTACCTTAGCCAGATCGCGGCCAAGCTCTCCCGCCAGATCGGACACGCGGCGGATGGGATTGACCGAGAGCTCGCGGGGGTGCCGTGATGGGATGGGACTCAAAACCGGGCTATCCCGCTTCTGCCCTGCGCACCGTCCAGGTCAAGGCAACCGACTGGCAACGCGCCCGTTGGGAGGCGGAAGGCAAGCGCCTGGGAGTGAGCCGTGGGGCCTTCATCGCGTGGGCGGCGGATATGGCGATCGGCTTCCGGGAGGCGTACAACAAAGTCACCGAGGAGCACGACCGTGAGATGCACCCCGAGAATTATAGGGTGCTGCCGGAGTCATGAAGACTCTCAAGGTTGCGAGTTTTACCGTTCGCGCAACAGTCGTACAGTCCGCGAGATGGAAGCAGGCGGCAGAGTCGGAAGGTCATGCTTCTGTGGGGACGTGGATGGCGGAAGCGGTGGACGCCTATCTAGAGCACCGCACGCGGGCGGGGAACCCTCTGCCCCTGTTCTGGAGTCACGGACGGTTCTGTGTCGAGCTGGAGGACGAGAGCATGCCGGAGGTGCGGGGGCAGATCGCCCGTCCTTTCGGCATCTTCCGGGGGACCGATGCCGGGCCGCGAGGTCGAGGAAGCCACGCCTTCGCCCTGGTGTACATCCCAAGCCGGCGGATCGTAGCCAGCTTTCGCAGCGCTCGACACTGCAAGAGTTTGGCTTCTGAGCTGGCAAGGACATGGGTGCGTTGGGGCGGACAAGAGCCTGTAGAAGACCCTGCGCCGTTGCTGCAACGGTTTCAGCGGGAGAACGTCTAAGAGAGTCTGCTAGAATTTGACTTGAGGGACATTTTGCCTCATGCTTAACGGGGCAAAATGTCCCTCTTGCACATACGGTCGGCGTTCGGGCAAAATAGGAAGAAGAGGTACTCCAATGGTTTCAACGCCCACAGCAACATCTACGGACAGTGTTAGCGAAGCAACCAGAATGCAGATCTGGCGCTTTCTTCTAGACAGTGACTTCGGTGAACGTTACTACCAAGAAATCGCAGCTAAAGTATCGAAGCGCGAGAGACAGCTTCAGGGTCTGCAATTCTTGCTTAGCTCTGGCGCTCTTGCAACGCTGCTCGGTGGAGTCCCATCTATATGGAAAACAGTTGTGGCCTTAGCAGCAGCTCTGCTCAGTGGAGTCCTCCTAATTCAGAAGCTCTCACGGTCAAGCAGTACGGCTGCGCAACTTCAAGACGGGTGGTCCGATCTTGCTCGGCGGACCGAATTGCTTTGGACTCGGCTGGAGAAATTAAGCGAGGAAGAAGCTCTCACAGAGTGGGAGAAGCTTGCCGTAGAGGGAAAGGCCCTCAACAGCAAGGCAACTCAGACATTTCCCGCAGACAGTTACAAGGAACTTCAAGAAAAGTGCTGGAATTCCATGTTGCAGGACCGGGGTCTTCCTCAAGCGGCTACGACTTAGAGCGCAGGCGAATTTACCCGACACCCCCACCCACACCTCCACCGCCGCCACGGTCCGAGCCTCCACACAGGCCACTAAGGGAGGCCCCAAATCCACCACCCCCACCGCCGCCGCCTCCACCACCTAGGCGACAAGGATATCCCGCATAGTCCAGGGCTTCCGAGCAATCCCCGCCTTCATGGCGGGAGTCATCCTGATACCCTTGTGCATCCAAGTGAAGTTATAAGTGGCGAAGTGCAGCGCTAGTGCAGCCTGTAGATTCTCACGCTTCCGACTAAACGCATTCGTCAACCGAGTAAACCGTCTCATTTGCATGCGAATGTGAAGGTTAGAGCGCTCGACATGCGACGTGCAAATCTTCTCCTCTAACGGACTCCCCGAGACAGCTACCTTCTCAGCCGATATTATGTGCGCCGGTGAGTACCGGCGCTCTGAGTCCACCGTTTCCGCGCTGTAAGTCTTGATAAGCTGGCCGAAGTCTACGCGGCTTCCGAAGTGCTCTTCTACGGCAGCGGGATAGCCATGGAATCCGTCCGTGGAGATCTGGAATCGTCCAGTAGTTGCCGCATCCATCTTCGCCATGAAGATAGACGCATCCTCAGCGGTACGCCGTCCCATATGGAAGCCTAATAGCAGTTTGCTAGTCCGCTCAATGCCAGTGAAGGTATAGACGTCTCCCATGTTGGGGTCGCCGTTCTTCTTCAGCTTCTTAGTCCGCTCCTTCATCCCGACGTAGCACCAGAGTTCATCACACTGCACGTCCTCGACAGGGACACGTCGCACCAGACGATCCATGAGCGTCTGACACTTGGCACCCGCAACCCGAAGCAGGCTGCAAATGGTGTCGCGGTGGGTGCCAGTGATCCGCTCCGTGCTGCGGATGCTGGAACCCTCGGTCAGCAGGGAGAGGCAGAGCACAGCCTTGTCCATGTCCAGGCGCATGGCGCCGAGCGGGCGCTCCGGGATGATCCCGAACGTCGCTTTGCAGGCCCGACACTTCCGGCGCGGGTTGCCGTACCGGTCCTTGCCCCAACCAATGGACGGCTCGCCGCAAGTGCGGCAAGCAATCGGGTTCGGGGCTGAAGTGGTAGCGGACATAGACGTTTTGTTCTCGACCTGCATGCATTGTACTGACAATGCATGTCGCCGTCAAGGGGTTGGGGCTTGAATATGGCGGATATTTTCCGTACGCTGTATGTCATGGCTACCGACACGAAAACCTCCAGGCTGGACCTACGGTTGACCGAGGAAGAGCGGGACCTGTACGAGCGAGCGGCAAGAGCCGATTCCCGCACCCTAAGCAACTGGATACGGGATCGGCTCAACAAAGCCGCGAAAGCTGAATTAGGGGATTAGGAGAAGAACAGTAGTAGCTCCCCTCCTCCCCCATTGCGGTATCTGCCCCCGGGGGAGACCCGGGAGCAAGAGACCCTCTAGCTGGCGGTGAAGAGACACGACTCCGCCAAAGAAAAGGGCCATAAGCACCTCCTTTCTTGTTGACAAGAGAGGGCTTACGACCGTAGAATGGCGGTCTCTGAGGTCGCCTTATTCTTTGGTCGTAAGTGCCTCTGAATTTGGTTAGAGGAGCCTGCCAGTGGCAGGCTTTTCGCTTTTAGAGTTCCACTTTCTCCTTTCTCATCTGCTTAGATTCTCCATAGAAGCAAGTCCTTTTGAATCAGAGGCTTGCAACAGGGGCACTGTACGCCCATTCCGGATTTTGTGTCAACTTTACATTTCTTAACATCGAAATAGGACTGCAAATGTCGCCAATGATGAAGACTGAAGATCAAAATTAGTCTCTGTGGCGAGATCTTACAAAGATCCGAAATTGGACACGTCCTTGAAATTCGCCAGCTAAGAGAGAATTCAGCCCGTATTTCAGGATTGATACAAGACTGGATGCGAGGATGGATGCCGGACAGACTTCTAGATAGATCTGAGAAGAGATAGATATGCAAGATCAGGCATGTCTAGCGCCCACACTGAGCTAGGACACGACCCCCTGAAACGTTTCCGGAACTCCCCGAAACGTTTCCGGATCTCCCTGAAACGTTTCCGGAACTCCCTGAAACGTTTCGGCGGGTCCCGAAAACCCTGGCGGGCTTCCAAAAAACTCGGGCGGATCGCGAAATAAGCCGGGCGAGCGGCGGTACGGCCGGGTCTACAGCTTCGCGAGCGTCCTCTGGATCACGTCGTAGCTGCGCAGCTCGCGCTGGAGGAAGTGGCGCCGCACCTGGGCGCAGAGATCCTCCACCTGCCGCAGCACCGCCGGCGAGGGTGGGTTCCCGGCCGCCGCTGGCAGCCCCTCGCGGCCGATCCGCCGCAGGAAGTCGAGCGTCGCGGCTCCGATCCGGAGGCCGATCACGCCGCCGCACTCGAAGCAGAGCATCGTCTCGCCGCCGCGCGGCAGGATGGCGCCCTCCGGCGGGAACGGCCCGCCGCAGGAGGGACAGGAGTGGGGGGACGGGAAGACGCCCGCCAGCCGCAGCATCCAGGACTCGAAGTAGCGGGTGGCGAGGTCGCGGTCCACCCCGGCGAGCAGGGCTTCGAGGGTGGAGTCGAGCAGACGGAAGAGGTGGTCCGAGGCCTCCTGCTCCTGCGCGAACTCCAGCAGGTGATCGGCGAGATAGCTGCCGAGCAGGAGCCCTTCGAGGTCGGTCTGCAACAGATGGGCCGTGCGCACCAGCTCCACCGTGGAGATCCGGGCGAGATCGCTCCCCTCCTTCTCGAACCAGGTCACCTCCACCTTGGCGAGCGGCTGAAGCTGGCCGCCGAAACGGCTGTGCTTCACCCGCGCGCCCCGGGCCACGCCGCGCTTCTTGCCGTACTCGCGGGTGAGAAAGGTGACGATCCGGTCGCGGTCGTGGAGGTCGGTGACGTCGAGGATCAGCGCCTCGGCGGTTTGCAGGCCCATCGGACAGATCATAGCATGATCAGGGCGTAAGTTATTGATTTCAAGGCCCCGCAGTCCTCACCCTGACCTTCAGCAGGAAGTCCTGCAGCGTCTGGCCGGGTTCCAGGGCGAAGGGCTCGGCGAGGACCTCCGGGTTGGCGAGGCGGTCGAGCCGGAAGCTGCGATGATCGTTCCTCAGCTCGCACCAGGCGACGAGGGTCCAGACCGCTCCCCAGTAGAACAGGCCGAGCGGCCAGACCGTGCGGACGGAGGCGCCGCCGTCCTCCCGGGTGTAGTCGAAACGGGTCTTGCGCTGCTCGGCGACCGCGCGGCGCAGGAGCCCCACGTGCTGCACGGGGTAGCCGCGGAGATTGGGCGCGTAGAGCGCCTCGCCCGGATCCTCCAGGTCGGGCGGCAGGACGGCCTCGATCTTGCGCAGGGCGTTGGCCGCCGCCTCGGAAAGCGCGGGATCGGCCCAGGTGCGCACCATGCGGGCGCCGAGACGCAGGGCCTGGAGCTCTTCGCGATCGAACATCAGCGGCGGCAGATCGAAGCCGCGGGCGAGCCGGTACCCGACGCCCGCGGCGCTCTCGATGGGGAGGCCGCAGGCGCTCAGGTCCTGCACGTCGCGGTAGATGGTGCGTTCGGAAACCTCGAGCGCCTGCGCCAGGTCGCGGGCCGTCGCGATCCGGCGGCGGCGCAGGTAAAGGACGATCTGGAAGAGACGGTCGGCGCGCCGCATGGCGCCAAGCTTAGCGCTACTTCCGTGGCCTTACCGCGGCGAGTGGAGCGCCATCCGGTTCCCTTCGCTGTCCAGGAACATGGCGATCGAGCCGATCTGGTCGGAAAGGTGCGTCGCGCCCATCACGACCTTGCCCCCGGCGGCCTCCACCCGGTCGAGAGCGCCGGCGAGATCGTCCCCGGCGTCGAGATAGACGATCGTCCCCTGGGTGCTCGGCTCACCTTTGATCAGGGCGCCGCCGACCCCGCCGTTCTCATAGGGCAGGATCGCCATCTCCCGGCCGCTCATCGACTCTTCCCGCAGATCGGCTTGCAGCACGCGGCCATAGAACTCCTTGGCGCGGGCCAGGTCGGTGACGGGGATCTCGAACCAGTTCAGGGCGTTGCTCATGGCTTACTCTCCTTGGGATCGCGGACCGGCGGCGTGCCGGTCCGCTGTGAGAGAAGCCTAGAGGGGTGCTCCTGACAGCGTGGTGTCAGGAGGGTTTGCCGGCGAGGAGCGAAATCACCGCTGGAACGGAACCTCCACCACCTCGGAAGCGTCCGAAACAAAGGCGACGCCGGTGGGTCCCACCGATTTCACGCTGGCGTCCTGGAGCTTCAGACCGGCCTCCAGAGAAAGAAAGGTCCTCCAGGGGGAGTAGGCGTAGGCCTTCCAGTCGCCTCCGCCGCGGCCGAGGCCCGCCAACTCGAGATCGGCGAGGCGCATCTCCGGCAGGCTCCGTTGCGGTGCCAGCCGCGAGGGAGGCCCGGAGTCCGGGATCTGGCAGACGTCCACCGCTTTCGACCGGCCGCGGACCTTCGCCGCCGAGGCGGTGCCGCCCCACAGGCGGTCGCCGTCCGGCTTGGAGACCAGCCCGGCCGAGGTGAGCGCCCCATCGAATATCTGGTCCCAGGGCAGGTATTCGACGAAGATCGAGAGCCGGCCCGCCAGCTCGCGCGGAGCCGAGATCTTGCGTTGCGAGATCTGCTCGAACATGCACAGGAAGGTCGCCAGATCGCTGTCCTGGAGCGACACGGTGATCTTTTCGCCGGTGTAGGGCGCGTGAGACGGCGCCGCCGCCGGCCGGCTCGCCGCCCGCGACACCCGCCGCAACGGACCGGGCCCGACGGCCACCCCCACCGAGCTCATCGCGGCGAGCGTCTCCTCGATCGTCGCTCCCTCGACCTCCACGCTGACCCGTCCTTGCACGTCCGGATCGACGACGAACTCCTCGCGGGTCAGATCGTGGAGCGCGAGAAAGAGATGGACGAGCTCGACGTCGCGCATGCGCAGGGTGAGAGCGCGCCCTTCCGGGGTGGCCTGGGCTCCATGGGCCACCACCTTGCCGAGAGAGGGCCGCGAGGCGCAGAACGCGGCGGTGTCATTGTCGAACAGGCCGTTGCGGAGCACCACCGCCCTCTCCTGGTCCGGTTCCCCCGGATCCAGCCGCGCCGTGATGGAGAACTTCTGGCATTCCTCCGCGGGCGACGTTTGCACGTTCCCCACCTGGAAGCCGGCCCTCTTCAAGGCCGGTTCGAGGCCGGTCCGTGACGAGGCGCCGGAGACCACCCCCTCCAGGACGATCTCCTGGGCGGAGCGGACCTCGGTCAGCGTCACCGCGCTGTTTCCGATCTCACGGCCGAAGGCGCCCAGGGCGAGGGCCAGCCGGGACGTATCGGCACGGGCGGTCAGCTCCTCCACCTTTTGATAGGTTCCGAGCAGCCAGGAAAGATGGTCGGCGAGGAGCATTTCGGGGGTCGACCCCACCGGTGCGGGGTTTTCCTCATCCGAGTAGCAGGGCAACGCGAACCGCGCGGCAAAGCTCACGGTGCCGCCGGCCTCGGCCCTGAGGCGCAATGTCTCGAGATCCATGAGGCGCGGGCGTTGAGCGATTCTCGAGAGGAAGACGTCGACCCTCTCGTACGGCTCGCGCCCCGAGATCTCCATCCGGAGGAGCTTCATCGGCGTTGGGCGGCCGTCCTCCAGCCGCAACCTCTCGGCTTCGGCCACCGGCTTGACGTCGAAGGACTCCAGCTCGCCCGTGGTCTTGGCCCACACCGCGAGCTGATGTTTCTCCTCGGCGGGATCGCATTTGGGCACGCGGCGCCACAGGGTATCGAGCTGGAGCTCTAGCGACGCCATTTCCTGCTTGAGCTCGTCGAAGGTGGGCTCCGTCTTTGGCGGTTCGGCCGCACCGGCGACGCTCGACGCCTGGGCCAGGCTGGCGGCGATCAGGAAAGCTCCGACACTGCGGCCAATAGCACCCGTGGCCCTGAACAGGGCGAATTTGTCTCTGTCCACGCCTCCCCCTCTCCAAGGTAAGGTAATCCTGCGGCTATTCTTCCACAGGTAGGCTGGAAGGGCGCGAAAAGGGCCGCTTCCTCAGCACGATCTGCTGACCCGTAGGGTGCGCTGTGCGCACCATGAACGACCTCGAAGGTGCGCACAGCGCACCCTACGAGCGCCTCCCGTCTGGGCGGACGTCGCGGAGAAGCGCGGAAACCCCGGCGAGCTTCAAAATAACCTGGGCGAAGAGGAAAACAAGCTGGGCGAACAGCGGAATCGCCCCTTCCCCTCACGGTAAAACGTCCTGGACCGTCCCCGGAACGCGGGCGGCAACGGGAAAAAAGCCGCGAAACCCGCTTTCACCCTCCCCTTCCCCCGGCAGATCCCTGCGCTATGCTCGCGCGATGAGTCCGGAGACCTTGCGATGACCGTCGGAGGCGATCCGTTCCTGGCGACACTGGCGCTAATCGGGACGGTGATCATCATCTCCGCCCTGCTCTCGGGGCTGATCGAGCGCAGCGGCGTGCCGCAGGTCGGCGTGCTCCTCGCGCTGGGCGCCGTGCTCGGCCCCTACGGCCTCGGTCTGATCGATCCGCGGCTCGACTCGCCGGCGCTGCGCGCGGTCTCCATCCTCAGCCTGACGCTGGTGCTGTTCACCGACGCCCTGTCGCTCGATCTGGCGCAGATCCGCCGCCACCTCCGTCTCACCCTGCTCGTCGTCGGCCCCGGCACGATCCTCTCGGCTGTCCTCGTCACCCTGGCAGGATACTGGATTCTCGACCTCGCTTGGCCCGCCGCGGCCATCCTCGGCGCCGCGCTCGCCTCCACCGACCCGGTTCTGCTCAGGGGCCTGCTGCGGCGCCCGGATCTCCCCTCCTCGGCCCGGCTGGCGCTGCGGCTGGAGAGCGGCCTCAACGACGCCGTCCTGCTGCCGATGGTCCTGGTCGCCATGGCGTTCCTCGGCGAGAGGTCGCTCGCCCACCCCGCCGACTGGTCGCGGATGGGGCTCCAGCTCTTCCTGCTCGGCCCGGGGGCGGGGGTGGCGGTGGGGCTGCTGGGAGTCGCGACCCTCGATCTGGTGCGGCGGCGGCTGGGCATCCGCCGCGACTACGAGTCGCTCTACTCGCTGGGCCTCGCGTTCGCGGCCTACGCCGCCGCCGAAGCGGTCCACGGCAGCGGCTTCCTCGCCGCGTTCGCCGCCGGCATGACGATCTCGATCTTCGACGTCGAGCTCTGCGACTGCTTCCAGGAGTACGGCGAGACCACCGCCGAAATGGCCCTGCTCTTCACCTTCGTGCTGCTCGGCAGCTCGCTGATCTGGAGCGGCTTCACGATAATCGACGGCCCGACCCTCCTCTTCGCCCTGATCGCCCTGCTGGTGCGCCCCATCGTCCTCCTGCTCGCTCTCGCTCCGCTACGGCTCGACCGCAAGAGTCTGGCGCTGATCACCTGGTTCGGGCCGCGCGGCCTCAGCTCGCTGCTGCTCGTGCTGCTGCCAGTGTTCGCCGGCCTGCCCGGCACCGCGCGCCTGTTCTCGATCTGCAGCCTCGTGGTGCTGTTCTCGGTGGTGATCCACGGCGGCTCGCTGATGCTGCTGGGGAAGCACGCCGGCGGTGCCCCGGGCCCATCGCCGGAGCCGCCGCCGGGACCGCCGGAACCCACCCCGCCGCCGGCGCCCCGGAAGGTCAGCCTGCCGGTCCTGACGCCGGAGGCGCCGGCGCACGCTCCCGTGCAGATCGGCGTCGAGGAGTTGAAGGCGCTCCAGACGGCGGGCGAGCCGGTGGTGATCCTCGACGTCCGCAAGCAGCGCTCCTTCGAAGAGAGCGCGACCACGGCCGCGGGGGCGGCGCGGATCGACCCCGAGCGCCCGGTCCAGGACGCGGAGCGGCTCCGGCTGCCCAAGGAGGCGTGGCTCGTCGCCTTCTGTGCCTGAAAGAACGAAGCGACGAGCGCCCGGGTGGCGCTCGAGCTCAGGCGGGCCGGCTGGCCCCGCGCCGTGGCCCTCACCGGCGGCTGGGACGCCTGGCAGGCGGCGGGGTTGCCGGTGCAGCCCCGGGGGTAAGGGGAAAAGAAAAAAAGGGACAGCAGGGACAGCAGGGACGCCAGAAACAAAAACAGCGTTACCGGTAAATAAGGCAAGAGGCGCTCCAGGCTGGAACGCCCCTCGGCCAAGGACCGCGAAACTCAGAGTCGCGGCTAGCGGCGCCGGTTCGCCGGGTCGTCCAGGTTCTTGACGTCGCCGGTATGGACCACTTCCGCGCGCTCCTTGCGGACGTCGTCTTCGACGAGCTGCTCGCCCTGCACCTGATGCTTCTTGATGACCAGCTCTTCCTTCGGCACCACCCGCTTCTGGACGGTAACCTCTTCCTGGGAGAGAGGGACGCGGATCTCGTCATCCCGGATCTCCGCCGCGGTGCCCGTACCGGTGACCGGCCGGCGCTCCACGGTGACCTCCTCGCGCATCACCGGCACCGCCTCGCGGACGTGCTCGGTCTCCACCCGCTTCTGCACCCCGACCTCGCCGGCGGAAACCGTCCGCTTGCCGACGGCCAGCTCCTCTTCGGAGACGGTGAGCCGCGCCTCGCGCTCCGTATCCGTATTCAGGCGGTCTCTCGTTCCTGTCTGGGCGAAGCCCTCCGAGCGGGAGAACGAGTCGAGATCGTACTCCTGCATGGAACCGATCTCCGAGCTGCCGAGCGAATCGAGATAGACCTTCCGGTCGCGGTCGAGCCGGACGTCCGACACGGGGATCAGTACATAGCCGCTGCCGCCGGTCAGGGCGGAGAACAGACCGCGATCCCGGCTCACCGCCAGATAGCGGACCTCGCGGGAGGTGCGGTCGACCAACATGTCCTCGACCTTGCCGATTCTCTTGTCGTCGTTCGCGAGCACGTCCCAGCCGCGGACGTCCGGATCGTTGCTGGCGATCTTGAAGTCGCCCATTCGGCTGAGCGGCGTGAGGTTGGTGGTGTCGATGGCTTCGTAGGTGCTGGTTCTGTTCATGTTGCAACTCCTTGTTGTTTCGCTCCAGAGAAAACTCCGCGGGCGAGGAGTCGCTCGGCAAGGTCGTGCAGCGCTACGATCGTTGGTACGGCAGGCAGGTGCAAGCCAACTACAACATCGCTACGACTACAGGGAATCCGATACCGCCTCGTCCCCTCCCACGGAGCGAGAGGCTCTGCAAGGATCGGACCCGAAATGTGATCGGAACGGGGGAACCCCAGCCCTCGCGGCCATAAGGGTCCCCCGTGCCCGGATCAGCGGCCCGGAGTCGTGGCGGGCGCCCCGAAGTCGACCTTCGGCGCGACGTCCGATCCGGGAGCCCCCTGGAAGTACGGCCGCGGCTGGAAACCCATCGCCGAGGCGAAGAGAGCCGCCGGGAAGCGGCGGACCTGAGTGTTGTAAGTCTGCGCTACCTGGTTAAAAGTGCGGCGCTCGACGGAGATGCGGTTCTCCGTCCCCTCGAGCTGCGTCATCAGGTCGCGGAAGGCCTGCACGGCCTGGAGCTGCGGGTACTGCTCCACCACCACCATCAGGCGGGAGAGGGCCGAGGAGAGGCCGTCCTGGGCCTGCTGATACTGGGCGAACTTCGCCGGATCGTTGAGGATCTCCGCCGACGCCTGCGGGCTCATCTGCCCCACCCGGCTGCGGGCCTCGATGACCTGGGTGAGCGTCGACTGCTCGAAGTTGGCCGCTCCCTTGACCGAGGCGACCAGGTTGGGGATGAGGTCGGCCCGGCGCTGGTAGACGTTCTGCACCTGCGCCCACTGGGACTCGACCGCCTGCTGGGATCCGACCAGGCCGTTGTAGGAACCCATCAAAAACAGCCCGAGGACCAGGACCGCCACTACGATGCCGATCAGGCAACCGTACTTTTTCATGTTCTCTCCTTCCGGCGTCTGCCGGCGCGCGGAGGGGATCATATCGCGGTCGCCGATTGCTGGGGATGGAACGCGGTGTGCAGAGCGTGGCGGCTGATGGCGTCCATCAAGCGAAGGCTGATCCTCGGCGTGCTCGCCATCCCCCTTCTGGTCTTTCTCTACCGGGTCTTCGCCGTCTACACCGTCCGTTCCGGCGAGTGCCGTCCGCGGCCGGCCGACCCGGGCCTTCGCCTGCTGACGCGCGACGAGCACGGCACGCCCGTCAGCTTTCCGGAGCGGACCGGCTTTCCACCGCAGCGCCGGCCTCTCGTCGTGATGACCTACAACATCGCAGGGCACGACGAGCTGATCGACGGCGATCATGTGCGGCACATCGCCGAGGCGATCCGGCGCCTCCACCCGGACATCGTGGCCCTGCAGGAAGTGCATCGCAAGACGTGGCAGTCGCGCTTCCGCGATCAGCTCGCGGAGCTGGAGTCGCGCACCGGTCTCCACGGCTACTTCGCCCCGAGCTATGTCCGCTGGGGTGGCGAATTCGGCAACGCGATCCTCACCCGCGGCCAGATCGTGCGGGCGCAAGTGCATCCCCTGCCCTGCCTCGGAGAGCCGCGGGCGCTCCTCGAGGCGACGATCCGCATCGACGGGGCCACGATCAGCCTCTACGCCACGCACCTGACGACGTGGGGGCGCCTCAACTCGAAGATCCGCGGGGAACAGTTGCGCTGCCTCGCGCGGGAGGTCCGCGCCAGCCGCTCCCCGTACATCCTCGCCGGCGACTTCAACACGGGTCCGCATTCGCCGGAGATGGAGGCGTTCCGCCGCGAGAACGTCGCGCAACTCGCCACACAGGGGATCGGCCCGACGTTCCCGCACTGGAACGAGCAGATCGATTACATCTTCGCCGACCACGGCTGGCGGGTCCGCGCCTCGCGCGCCTGGCCGATCGAGACCTCGGACCACCTGCCGGTTACGGCGGAGCTGATGTGGGAGCGGTAACGCCGCCTTAGAGATGCAGGAAGCAGGCGGTACGGTATAGTGAAGACAGACGACCGATTCTTACTGCTGCCGGGCTTTGCCGCCGGCTCTGGGCCTAGAGGAGTGTTCTGTCTTGAGCCATTCAATCGCGCAGGGTGGTAGCCGTCCCATTGTCCTCAGCGATCGCCAGGGATTCGACCGCCGCTGGTTCGCGCCCGACCTGCAGGCGGTGTACGTTCCGACGCATCCGGACCAGGTGGCCGACTGTCTGACGGCCGCCCTCAACGCCCACGGCAGAGACGTGAGGATCACCTCGGGTCGACACTGCTATGAGAATTTCGTCCACAACAGCAGCACCCGGGCCATCATCGACATGTCCGCCATGAGCCAGGCCGGGTTCGATCCGGCGCGCGATGCCTTCTTCGTCGATGCCGGATGTGAAAACTGGTCTGTGTATCGCACGCTGTTGAACGGGTTCAACAAGACCTTGCCCGCCGGTAGCTGCTATTCGGTCGGAGCGGGCGGTCATATCACCGGCGGCGGGTATGGACTGTTGTCGCGGATGCACGGCTTGACCGTGGATCATCTGAGCGCGGTGGACATCGTGACCTGGGACGCCAGGGCCGGACAGGCGCAATTGCGTCACGTTTCGGCCGAGAGCGCGACGAGCGACGAGCGGGACCTGTTCTGGGCCTTGTGCGGCGCCGGGTGCGGCAACTTCGGCGTCATCGTGCGCTACTACTTCGCCCAACTGCCCGACGCGCCGGATCACGCCACGCTCCGTACGCTGGCCTGGAACTGGTCCGATCTCGACCGCAACAGCTTCGCCGGGCTGCTGGCCGCCTACGCCGAGCTCGTCGTGGAGATGCCCGATACCGACTTCAGCCTCCTGAAACTGAATCACGTCTCGAACGGACAGATCGGCCTGATCCTGCAGTTGGTGTCCGCCCCAGGCGTCGAGTATCGCGACCATCGCCAGCGGGCGGAGAAGAGCGTTCAGCGGGCCAAGGCGCTTTTCGACCAGGTCGTCCCGAGCGTGGCGCTCAGGAAGCCTCTCGGTGGGCACCCCGGCTACATGACGACCATGCCGGCCGGCGACGCGGCGCAGCACGTCACCTACCTCGAGGCGCTGCAAACGCTGAACGGTTCCGGGCCGAATCAGTTTGGCAAGTACAAGTCGGCCTACATGAAGAAGCCCTTCCCGGACCCTCAGGTCGAGGCCATCTACAAGTGGTTGAACACCACGCCGGCCGGCCTCCCCGCCGCCGACATGAGCCAATCCCTGCTGCAGGTGGACAGCTACGGCGGCGCGATCAACCGGCGGACAGCCGAGTCGACGGCCGTGCCGCAGCGCAGCTCCATCATGAAGCTCCAGTACCAGACCTACTGGCTCAACGCCTCGGAGCCGGGCCAGAGTCACCTGGAGCCCTACCGGGCTCAAGCCGAGGCGCACCTGCAATGGATCAACGACTTCTACCGGGAAGTGTATGCCGAATACGGCGGCACGCCTGACCCGGCCAGGGACAGCACCGGTACGGTCGATGGCGCCTACTACAACTATCCCGACACGGTGCTGGGCAGCCACGAGCGCGGTGACGTCGATCACGCGCTCTGGCTGTATTTCCTGGATAACTTTCGCCGGAATCCGCGCAATCTGGTCAAGGTCAAAGAGCGATGGGATCCGGACGACTATTTTCACCACGCGCAATCGATTCCGGTGCGATGATCGCGCGGGCAGCGAAGGGCACCAGTATTGAAGACGGAATGTATTTCTTCTAAGCTATAAATCCGCGTGACTGACGTCCGCCTCGCGGATCCGAAGGGAGTGTCATGACGAAGAAGATGGGTATGTTCCTGTTCGCTCTGGCCCTCGTGGCCACGGCCCTCGTCGACCGGCCGGCAGCCGCCGCCGCTTGCGTGAAGCCGACCTGCCCTTCATCACCCGCCTGCTGCAGCAACTCGGAGTGCGTGTCCTGGTGCCAATCCATCGGTGGCGGCGCGGCTGTCTGTCTGAAGCCTGGAACGACGGGCGGCTGCTGCGCCTGCAGGCCGCTCGAAGGCTGACAGGTCAGGGCCTCAAGGGCTTCGGATAACTGCCTTGCACCCCCTGCTGGGCTGCCCGGCTGTGATGGACGATGCTGATCGCCGGTCTCTCCGTCTACGGAGCGAAGGTACTCAGGCGATTTGTCACGGTCCCCTGCCCTCAGCGAAAGTGTGTGCCCAAGCGGTAGGAGGGGTATGAAACTACCTCAGCTTCCTATGACTTGCGCGATACCAAGCGTGGGGGAGCGGAGCGCGGCAAGGAGAGCGGGGACAAGCGGCCTGAGATCGGCGAGTCGGGTGGTCCGTGCCCGAAGGACGATGACCGCGATGGGGAAAGCAACGAGGTTCTGTTGGAACGATAGATTTCGGTCGACTGTAACGAAGACATCGAACTGTTGTGCCGCCAGGGCTAACAACTCACCATTCTTGATGGTCGCCCACCCCATCTGCCGCGCGGTCTTGACATCATGGCCGATGACGTCTCGCGACAGCCTCCAATCGACGCATTCGTCGAGCAGGACTCTCACGACGCCTTGGCAACCAGCAGATCCTTCGCCTCTTCAAGGAAGGCGATTACCTGCTCGCGAGAAACCGTCGGGAAACCTTCGAGAAAATCGTCAATTGACTCTCCGGCTTCGAGATAGTCGAGCAAGGTCTGGACCGGCACACGCGTCCCGGCAAACACTGGAGCTCCCCCCATCACGTCGGGGCTGCGGGAGATGGTCTGTCGTTTCATGGAGAAAAGACTAGCCCTGATCGGCCGGCAGAGCAACCATAGCCGGTCGGCGGAGGGGGCACTGCGCGTCTTCGCGAATCGGGCCTACCTCCCCGCCGCCTCGCGCAGCCGCTCCACGTCCCGCACGGGGGGCTGTCCGAACAGCCGCTTGTACTCCCGGCTGAACTGCGAGGCGTCGTCGTAGCCCACCCGGTGGCCGGCGCTGGCGGCGTCCAGGTTCTCGCCGAGCATGATGCGCCGGGCCTCCTGGAGCCGGAGGTGCTTCTGGAACTGCAAGGGGCTCATCGCCGTGACCGCCTTGAAATGGTGGTGAAAGCCCGAGACGCTCATCCCGAGCTCCTGCGCCAAGCTGTCGATCCGCAGCGGCTGGTTGAATTCCCTGCGGAGCCGCTCGATGGCGTCCGCGATACGGTCGGGGTGGCCGCCCAGGAGCGCCAGGTGGCGGAGCCGGTTCCCCTGGTCTCCCATCAGCAGCCGGTAGACGATCTCCCGCGTGATCAGCGGCCGCAGAACCCGCGTTTCGGCGGGCGAGTCCAGGAGCCGCACCAGGCGTACCACGGCATCCAGCAGGTCCGCGTCCAGCGGGCTCACGTCGATCGCCCGTACGTCGCCCCGGTCCCGGGACGAAAGATGGCCCGTCTCCACCATCACCGAGCCGACGAGAGCCGGGTCGAGGTCCAGGCGGAGGCTCAGATACGGCCGTTCCGCCGACGCCTCGAAGACCTGGCCCACGATGGGCAGCTCCACGGTGGCGAGCAGGTAATGGGCGGGGTCATAGCGGTAGCGGCTGTCCCCCAGCAGCACCTCCTTGCTCCCCTGCGCGATCACGCAGAGGGAAGGCCTGGAGACTCCGTGGAGCGGCTCCGTCGGGGTCGAGGAGCGGTTGAGGAGGAGCCCTTTCAGCGGCTCAATCTTGCCGTCTGCCGGGATGGCCCGCGCGATGCGCTCCGCCAGCTCCTCTCGGTAAGCGTACGTCCGGTGCGTTCCAATCTCTGACCCCTGGTGGTCTGTCGAGCTCATATCCTTATCCTAGTCCCGTCCAGCGGCCTCTGGATACTTTCCGAGTAAATTTGCAGGATCGTCCAAGGATCTTCCAGGATCGTCATACCGCCCCGTCCTTTGGAGCCCTACCATGGGCTCTCACGGACGGGGCGCACCTCAGCGCGCTGAAGCATCCCGCGGGTCTGAATTTTGCAAAACGCGTTGGAGCCGTGATGCCGCTGGTCAAACGGCATCACCAGCCCGCCGCCCTTGCCATCAATCCTAGACGGCACACCCCATCCACCGAGCGCTGAGTGCCGTGAGGGAGGAGAGAACAATGCGGAAACGAATCCTTGGACAAAGCAATCTGGAAGTCTCCGAGATCGGATACGGCTGTATGGGACTGGAGGCCGTCTATGGCCCGGCGACCGACCGGCGGGAAGGGATCAGGATCCTCCACGCGGCGGTCGAGCGCGGCATCACGTTCTTCGACACCGCCGAGACCTACGGTCCATTCACCAATGAAGAGCTCGTCGGCGAAGCGCTGGCTCCATTCCGCGACCGGGTGGTGATCGCGACGAAATTCGGGTTCGACATCGCGCCCGACGGGCAGCGGAGAGGCGGCCTCGACAGCCGGCCGGAGCACATCAGGCAGGTCGCCGATGCCTCTCTCAAGCGCCTGAAGACCGATGTCATCGACCTTTTCTATCAACACCGTGTGGATCCGAACGTGCCGATCGAGGATGTCGCGGGCGCGGTGAAGGAGTTGATAGACAAAGGCAAAGTGAGGCACTTCGGGCTCTCCGAGGCTGGCGCGAAGACGATCCGCCGCGCACACGCCGTGCAGCCGGTCACCGCCGTGCAGAGCGAGTACTCTCTGTGGACGCGCGATCCCGAACCGGAAGTGCTGCCGGCCTGCGAGGAGCTCGGGATCGGCTTCGTTGCGTGGGGCCCGCTTGGGCAGGGCTTCCTCACGGGAAAGATCGACCCCAGGACGAGCTTCGACAGCTCCGACTTCCGTGCCGCTTCCCCCCGCTTCACCCCCGAGGCGCGGGAAGCGAATCTCGCCGTGGTCGATCTGCTCAAGGAGATCGCGGCCCGCAAAAGCGCGACACCGGCGCAGATCGCGATCGCGTGGCTGCTTGCGCGGAAGCCGTGGATCGTTCCGATTCCGGGAACGACGAAGCTGCACCGTCTCGAGGAGAACATCGCCGCGGCAGGCGTCGAGCTCACCGCCGACGATTTGCGCGACATCGAGGCCGCTGCATCGAAAATCAACGTACACGGGGCGCGGCTTCCGGAAGCAATCCTCGCTCTGAGTGGCCGCTGAGGAGGCTCGAACAATGCAGAAGCAACGCACATCCGGTACGAACCGAATCGACCGCCGCGGCTTTCTCGGGCTGGGGTTGGGATTGACCGTTGCTGCCGCAACAGGAGCATTGCTGCCTGGTGCGGCCAGCGCCGGTGCGCAGGTTCCACAGGCAAACCCGTCGCCTCTCGGACGCCGCAGGCTCGGTTCGCTGGAAGTCTCGGCGCTCGGGCTGGGCGTCCAGAATATGAGCCGCAAGTATGAAACGACCGTGCCGTACCGCCCGGAGATGATCAACATCATCCGCGCCGCTTTCGACCGTGGCGTCACCTTTTTCGACGCGGCGGAGGCGTATGGCCCGTTCGAGGTGGAGCGCATCCTCGGCGAAGGCGTAGCGCCGTTCCGAGACAAGGTCGTGATCACATCGAAGTTCGGCTGGAACATCGATCAGGAGACCGGCGAGCGGCGCCCGGGGCTCAATAGCCGGCCGGACCACATCAAACGTGTGGTCGAGGGCATGCTCAAGCGCCTTCGCACCGACCGCATTGACCTCCTTTACCAGCACCGGGTCGACCCGCAGGTCCCGATTGAGGATGTCGCCGGCGCGGTGAAGGAGCTGATGGCGCAAGGCAAGGTTCTGCACTGGGGCCTGTCTGAGATGGGGCTCAAAACGCTGCGGCGCGCTCATGCGGCGCTGCCCGTCACGGCGGTCCAGAACGAATACTCCATGCTGTGGCGCGGGCCCGAGAAGGAAGTGATCCCGACGTGCGAGGAACTTGGAATCGGCTTCGTGCCGTGGAGCCCGCTGGGTGTGCAGTTCCTGACCGGCTGGATTGACGCGAACACGCGGTTCGCTCCCAGCGACATTCGCGGAGTCGAGTCCCGATTCTCGCCGGAGAATCTGCCCCACAACCTGGCACTCGTGGACCTGGGGAAGAGGTGGGCCGAACGAAAGAATGCCACCCCCGCCCAAATCGCGCTGGCATGGCTGATGGCGCAGAAGCCCTGGATCGTGCCCATCCCCGGGACGACACAGATGGCGCATATGCTCGAGAACAACGGCGCGGCTGCAGTTCGATTCACACCTTCCGAGCTCGCCGAACTGAATGCATCTGTTTCGGCGATCCAGATCCGGGGGCAGCGCCTCCCAGACCAAGTGCTGGTCTTCTCGGGCGTGGAGGCGCCGCCGAAGAAGGGGGGATCGAGAACTTGAAACCGCGAAAAGTGGGAAGGAGCGGTCATGCCGAAGTTTTCCGGAGGATGAGAATGATCACCGTTCTGTCGCTGGTGATCCTGGCAACCGGCGGTCTCCTATCCAACGGCTCGCAGGCGCAGCTGTTGGCCGACGCCAATCGGCCGCTGCGGCCAGCACAAAAGATACTGATTGTGTATCTGTCCCGGACCAATAACACCAAGGCTATCGCAGAGATCATCCATCACAAGGTCGGCGGCACGATGGTCGCGCTGGAACTGGAGAGACCTTATCCTGCCGACTACAACGCGACTGTACAACAAGTGGCTCGGGAGAATGAAACCGGCTATTTGCCTCCTCTGAAGACAAAGATCGACCGCATCGAACAGTACGATGTTGTGTTCGTAGGCTTTCCCACTTGGGGCATGCGGCTACCGCCGCCGATAAAGAGTTTTCTGCGACGATACGGCCTGAAAGGAAAGACTGTCGTCCCGTTCAACACGAATGCGGGATACGGCGAAGGGAGCAGCTTTCAGATGGTAAAGGAACTCTGTCCGCAAAGCACGGTCCTGGAAGGCTTCGTCACCAGGGGCGGAGTGGAAAGGGACGGACAGTATCTGGTCATCAAAGAAGCGAGGGCGGAGGAAGCACAAAAAGAAGTCGAGAGGTGGTTGAGGAAAATAAAGATGCTGCAATAAGGCATACCGGAGCGCGTTCATAGGACGGAAGGAGAACAAAATGCAGAAGCGTAAATTGGGTAAGAGCAATCTTGAAGTCTCGGCCATCGGGCTCGGCTGCATGGGCATGAGCTTCGGCTACGGACCACCCCAGGACGAGCAGGAGATGATCTCCTTGATCCGCTCCGCCGTCGACCTCGGCGTCACCTTCTTCGACACCGCCGAGGCCTACGGTCCGTTCATAAACGAGGAGCTGGTGGGCAAGGCGCTTTCCCCCGTCCGTGAGCAGGTGGTGATCGCCACCAAGTTCGGGTTCCACTTCGACGCCAACGGGAAGCAGGCCGGCCTGAACAGCCGGCCCGAGCACATCAGGGAAGTCGCGGAAGCGTCGCTCAAGCGGCTCAACATCGACGCCATCGACCTTTTCTATCAGCACCGCGTCGACCCTGACGTGCCCATCGAAGTCGTGGCGGGGGCGGTGAAGGAGCTGATCCAGGAGGGCAAGGTCAGACACTTCGGCCTCTCCGAGGCAGGTGTGCAGACCATCCGCCGCGCGCACGCTGTCCAGCCCGTCACGGCCCTTCAGAGCGAGTACTCGCTCTGGTGGAGAGAACCCGAAGAGGAGATCCTCCCGACTCTGGAGGAACTCGGGATCGGCTTCGTTCCGTTCAGCCCGCTGGGCAAGGGCTTCCTCACAGGGAAGATCGACGAAACCACGACCTTCGCCAGCTCCGACTTCCGCAACACCGTCCCCCGTTTCGACCCGGAGAACCGGAAGGCAAATCAGGCCCTGGTGGATCTGATCGGCAGGATCGCCGCGAAAAAGCAGGCGACCCCGGCACAGATCGCGCTCGCCTGGCTGCTCGCCCAGAAGCCGTGGATCGTGCCGATCCCGGGTACCACGAAGCTGCACCGCCTGGAGGAGAACCTCGGCGCGGCCACCGTCGAGCTCGCGCCCGGCGATCTTCGCGAGATCGAGAACGCCGCCGCCCATATCGCGGTGCACGGGGCGCGGTACTCCGAAACCTCGCAGCGAATGGTCAACCGCTGAGCGGGAGAAGAAATAAATGAGGCTCCTCAACGCCTTCGGGCTCATCACGGCCGCGGTCATCACCTCCGCATGCGCGACCGCAAGCGGAAACCATCATCCCGGAAACAATAAGCCCGAGCCGCTGATAATCCAGGAGCAAGGCAGCTTTGCGGCCGGCGGGACGGTCGTCACCGCTCCGGGCACGTTCGACCCGATCACACAGGGTGGGTTCAACCCCGCCGGCCCCGATTCCGCGGGACAGACCTTGCACGGTGATCACGATTATGTGTTCTACCAGGTCCCGGTGAATGTCAGAAAGCTTCCTCTCGTGTTCTGGCATGGCCACGGACAGTCCGCCAGGACGTGGGAAACCACGCCTGATGGGCGGGAGGGGTTCCAGAACATCTTCCTGCGCCGCCGCTTTCCGGTCTATCTGATCGATCAGCCGCGACGCGGCCGCGCGGCACGCGGCACGCAGCCGGTCAACCTGCCGGTCACGCCCGACGAACAGCTCTGGTTCGGCATTTTTCGCCTCGGTATCTGGCCAAACCTCTTTCCGGGCGTGCAGTTCTCACGCGACCCGGAGGCGCTCGACCAGTTCTTCCGGCAGATGGTGCCGAGCATCGGGCCCATCGACATGGAAGTCAATTCCGACGCGGTTTCCGCACTCTTCAACCGGATCGGGCCGGGCATTCTCGTCACGCATTCCGCAAGCGGTACCATGGGCTGGCGCACGGTAGTCAAGAACAGGAATGTCCGAGCCGTCGTTTCGTATGAGCCGGGCGGCAACTTCTTTTTTCCAGAGGGCGAAGTCCCCGAGCCGATGACCCATGCCGGCGGCACGCTGAGAGCCGTCGGCGTGCCTCTCTCGGATTTCATGCTGCTCACGAAGATCCCGATCGTCGTTTACTACGGCGGCAATATTGCCGAGAAGCCGAGCGTGAATCCGGGCGAGGACCAATGGCGCGTCTTTCTTGCCATGGCAAGGCTGTGGCGGGATGCCGTGAACCGTCGGGGCGGCGATGTCACCCTCGTGGTTCTGCCCGAGCTGGGGGTTCGCGGCAATACGCACTTTCCAATGTCCGATCTCAACAATCTGCAGATCGCCGACCTTCTGTCGCAGTTTCTGGCGCAGAAGGGTCTGGACTGAACCGCCAGAAGGAGCCGCACATGAAACTGCTCGCCGCGACCGTCCTCTCCTTTTCTCTCGTCGCTTCCGTGTCAGCCCAGACCATCAGCATCGCGAGAAGCGGGTCGCAGCCGCCACGGCAGGGACCGGCTGAGAACTTCACCGGCTCGGTTCGGGTCGACCCGCTGTTTCAGGCGAGCGATCCCGCGCGCGCAACAGGGGGGCTGGTCACGTTCGAAGCCGGCGCGCGATCCGCATGGCACAGCCATCCGCTCGGTCAGGTGCTGATCGTGACAGCCGGCACCGGACGCGTGCAGCAATGGAGCGGACCGGTCGACGAGATCCGGAAAGGCGATGTCGTCCGCATTCCGCCGAATGTAAAGCACTGGCACGGAGCAGCGCCAACGACCTCAATGACGCACATCGCCATCGTGGAACAGCTCGACGGCAAGAGCACCGATTGGATGGAAAAGGTCAGCGAGGAGCAATACAACATGCCAGTCCGTAAACAAGCATCGTCATCCGTTCCCAAGGCACCCGCGCAGAGCACGCAACCGACGCCGGCTCAACGATTGATCGGTGACTTCTCTCCCAAGCTGGTCGAGCTCACCGACAACGTACTGTTTGGAGATGTGTGGGCACGTCCGCAACTCTCCCCACGCGACCGCAGCCTCGTGACCGTGAGCGCGCTGATCGCGATGAACCGGCCGGACCAGCTCCGTTCTCACCTCGCCAGAGCGCGCGACAATGGCGTAACACAGGAAGAGTTGGTCGAGACGATTACCCACCTGGCGTTCTACGCCGGCTGGCCGAGCGCGATCACCGCGGTCACCGTGGCCAAGGAAGTCTTCGAGAACAAGTGACGCGCGACGAAGGCACAGAGGAGGATCCTGCAATGAACGACGACTTCGACGAGACCTCGGAACCTGGACTGACGGAGGACGAGGAGGCGCTGCTCGAGGAGATGCCGGAGTTGACCGACGCCGGGCTGACGCGACGCTCGTTCCTGGGGACGACGATCGCGGGCGGCCTCGGATTTCTCGCCCTCGACCTGCTGGCGCAGGAACAAGCCTTGGCCGCGCTGAGTCCTTTGCCCGGCGCGGTGGCCGCCGCGGGTCCCGCGGCGGAGAATCTCCTGAAGGTCGCCCTCAAGGTCAACGGGGCGACGAAAAACCTGGAGATCGATTCACGCGTCGTGCTGCTCGACGCGCTACGCGAAAGGCTCGCGCTCACCGGCACGAAGAAGGGGTGCGATCAGGGCCAGTGCGGGGCCTGCACCGTGCTCGTCGACGGGCGGCGCGTCCTGTCGTGCCTGACGCTCGCCGCCAGCGTCGAGGGGCGGGAGGTCACGACGATCGAGGGGCTGGCGAAGGGGGATCAGCTCCACCCGATGCAGGCGGCCTTTATCAAGTATGACGGCTTCCAGTGCGGGTACTGCACGTCGGGGCAGATCTGCTCCGCCGTCGCACTGCTCGAGGAGGCGCGCCGCGGCGACGTGAGCCACGTCACGGAAGACGTGACCGTGACGACGACCCGGCTCACCGACGACCAGATCCGCGAACGGATGAGCGGCAACATCTGCCGCTGCGGGGCTTACCCGGGGATCGTAGCGGCGATCCAGGAGGTCCATTCCGGCCGACAGACGGCGCGGACGTGGCGCTTCGTCGACGAAGAGCAGTTGGCCCGCGTGAGAAAGGAGGATGCCAGTGAGACCGTTTAGGTACGTGCGCGCGAGCGATCCGAACGCCGCCGCCGGCGCCGTCGCGGCGAACCCGCTGGCGAAATTCCTGGCGGGCGGGACGAACATCCTCGATCTGATGAAAGAGGACATCGAACGCCCCACCGAGCTGGTGGACCTCACGCGCCTGAAGCTGAAGGAGATCAGGCCGAAGCGCGGCGGCGTCTCGATCGGCGCCCTGGCAACGAACACCGAAACCGCCAATCACCCCCTCATCCGCCAGAACTACCCGCTGCTGACGCAGGCCATCGTCGCGGGCGCCTCCGGGCAGATCCGTAACATGGCGACCAATGGCGGAAACCTCCTGCAGCGCACGCGCTGCCAGTACTTCTACGACACGGCGATGCCGTGCAACAAACGGGAGCCCGGGACCGGCTGCGGCGCCCGCGAAGGGCTCAACCGGATTCACGCCATCTTCGGCTGGAGCGACAAGTGCGTCGCTACCTACCCGGGCGACATGGCGAACGCGCTCTACGCGCTCGACGCCGTCGTGAGGGTCCGCGGCGCGGGCGGTCGTGAGCGCACGATCCCGGTCGGCGATTTCCACCGCCTGCCGGGCGACACGCCGGAGAAAGACAACAACCTCCAGCACGGCGAGCTCATCGTGGCCATCGAGCTGCCGAAGTCCAATTTTGCGAAGAATGCCTATTACCTGAAAGTCCGCGACCGCGCCTCGTACGCCTTCGCGCTCGTCGCGGTGGCCGCCGGCCTGGAGCTCGATGGCGGCACGATCCGGCAGGCGCGCGTCGTGCTCGGGGGCGTGGCCCACAAGCCCTGGCGGAGCCGGGAGGCGGAAGCCGCGCTCTCCGGAAAATCCTTGTCAGAGGAGAGCTTCCGGCGGGCCGCCGAGGCGGCGCTCCAGGATGCGAAACCCCTCGCCCACAACGTCTACAAAGTCGAGCTCGGGAAGCGGGCCATCGTTCGCGCGCTGATGCGTGCGAGCAAACTGGCGTGACGGGAGGAATGCAATGCCGAGATACATAGGAAAAGAGATGAGCCGCGTCGATGGCGTGGCGAAGGTGACGGGCAAGGCGAAGTACGCGGCGGAGTTCCAGGTGCCGAACCTCGCGTACGGCTTCATCGTGCTGAGCACGGTGACGAAGGGCACGATCAAGGCGATCGACACGCGAGAGGCCGAGGCCCTCCCTGGCGTGATCCGCGTGTTCACGCACCTGAACGCGCCGAAGCTCGGACCAGGTTCCACGGAAGAAGCGCCGCCGCGGGGCAACCGGGAAGAGAAGGACAAGTCGTTCCGGGCGCTCCAGTCCGACAGAATCTTCTTCAATCGGCAGCCGGTAGCGCTCGTCGTGGCCGAGACATATGAGCAGGCGCGCTATGCCTCACGCCTGGTCAAAGTCTCCTATAACGCGGAGAAGCACGTGACCGACACGGAGGCCGTGCGCGAACGTGCGCGCGTGCCATCGCAGGGGCCGCCCCCGAAGCGTCGCGGCAACCCTGAGGAGGCCATGAAGAGCGCGCCGGTGAAGATCGAAGCCGAGTACCGCATCCCCATCGAGCACCACAATCCCATGGAGCCGCACGGGGCGATCGCCGTCTGGCAGGGGGACAAGCTCACGATCTTCGACAAGACGCAGGAGGTCTACAACGTCCGCGAGCACCTGGCTTCGAGGCTTGGCGTCCCCGAGGAGAACATCACCGTCATCTCGCCTTTCGTCGGCGGGGCCTTCGGATCGTCGCTGCGGCCGAACTACTACCCCGCCCTGACGGCGATGGCGGCCCGCGAGCTCAGGCGCCCGGTCAAGGTCGTCTACACGCGCACGCAGATGTTCAGCGGCCACGGCTACCGCCCGTACACGATTCAGAAGGTCGCGCTCGGCGCGGACCGGTCGGGGAAGCTCTCCGCGATGATTCACGAGGTCGTGCACAACACCTCCTCCTTCGAGGATTTCTCGGACGGCACCACGAATTTCACGCGCCAGGTCTACGCCTGCCCGAACCTCTACGCGCCGGTGAAGATCACCGGCACCGACCTCAACACCCCGACCTGGATGCGCGCACCCGGCGCCGTCAGTGGGATGTTCGCGCTCGAATGCGCGATGGACGAGCTGGCGTACGCGCTGAAGATCGATCCGCTGGAGCTGCGCCTCACCAACTACGCCGAGGTGGACCCCGAGAGCGGCAAGCCGTGGTCGAGCAAGGCGCTGCGGGAGTGCTACCGGCTCGGAGCCGAGAAGTTCGGGTGGAAGGACCGCAAGCCCGAGCCCCGCTCGATGCGGGATGGGCGGTGGCTGGTCGGCTGGGGAATGGCCACCGGCGTCTGGGGCGCGTTCCAGAGGCCCGCCAACGCCAGAATCACGTTGCGTGCAGACGGCACGGCGCACGTCACCAGCGCGACCAGCGACATCGGCCCCGGGACCTACACGGTGATGACCATGATCGCCGCCGAGTACCTGGGGCTGACGCCGGAGCAGGTAAAGTTCGAGCTCGGCGACACGAACTTCCCGCGGGCGCCCTCGCAGGGGGGCTCGCAGACGACGTCGAGCGTCGGCTCGGCCGTCTATGGCGCGGCGTTGGCTGTCGGCGCGAGGCTGTTGTCGCTCGCCAACCAGGAAGCGGAATCGCCGCTGCGAACCGCTGCCGCCGCAGACGTGGAGTTGCTCGATGGCCGGCTGCGGCTCAAGAGTGACCCGTCACGTTTCGTCAGCGTCTCCGACGTGATGAGGCGCAACGGCCTCACCGAGATCACCGAGACCTTCGAGTCGAAGCCCTCGAAGGAGCGCGAGAAGTACGCGCTGCTGGCGCACGGCGCGCAGTTCGTCGAGGTGAAGGTGGACCCGGACCTGGGCAATGTCCGCGTCACGCGGGCGATCGAGGTCACCGCGTGCGGGAAGATCATCAACCCCAAGGCGTCGCACAGCCAGGAGATCGGCGGCGTGGTGTGGGGCATCGGCATGGCGCTGCAGGAGGCCACCGAGATCGATCACCGCTACGGACGGATCATGAACCCCAACCTCCAGCACTACCATGTCCCTGTCAACGCCGACGTCCACAGGATCGAGACGATGTTCGTCGAGGAGGACGACAAGATCGTCAATCCGCTCGGCGTCAAGGGCATGGGTGAGCTCGGGATGGTCGGCATCCCGGCGGCGATCGCCAATGCCGTCTTCCACGCCACGGGCAGACGCATCAGGGAGCTGCCGATCACGCCGGACAAGCTGCTATAGGCGAACAGGAGTCATCGATGAACGAAGTGCGAGCGTTAGTCGAAGCGTTCGACGCGGCGAACATCAGAGGCGAACGGTGCGCGCTGGCGACGGTCGTGAGTGTCGAAGGGTCGTCGTACCGCCGCCCGGGAGCGCGGATGCTGGTCTGCGAATCTGGTATCGGTATTGGCATGACCAGTACGGGCACGATCAGCGCCGGCTGCCTCGAAAGCGATGTCATCGAGCACGCGAAGCGCGTCCTGCAAACGGGTGCCGCGAAGCTCGTCGAGTACAACACCGCCACGACGAGCGACGAGGAGGCCTGGGGACTCGGGCTCGGCTGCAACGGCATCGTGCGCGTGCTGGTCGAGCCGCTCGCCTCGGGCTCGCTCTACATCGAGGCGCTGAGACGTTCCTGCGAGGCGGCGCCCGACGCCGCGCCCATATCCGTGGCGACTGTGTATCAATATGCATCATCCACCGGTGTGCGCCTTTTCATCGACGAGGAGGGGGACGTCAGGCACGAGACGATGAGCGGCGAGATGGCCGCGATGCTCGCGAGCGAGGCGCGAGCGCTGGCGCGCGGCGGGGTGACATCCGCCGCTCGCGTCTATGACGTGGACGGCGTCGCCGCGAAAGTCTTCATCGAAACGCTCCTGCCCCCCGTCCCCCTCGTCATCTTCGGCGCCGGGCATGACGCGCTGCCGGTCGTCGAGCTCGCGCGTGAATTGGGTTGGCGGACCGAGGTCGTCGACCCGCAAGCCCGCCTGGCCAGCCGTTCCCGGTTCGCGATCGCCGACAGGGTCACCCTCTCGCGCCCCGAAGATGTCGGGGCGCACGTCAGGATCACGCCGCGGACGATGACGCTCCTGATGTCGCACAATTACTCACAGGACCTGGCATTGCTCAGGTTTCTGCTCGCCTCCCCCGCCCGCTATATCGGCGTCATGGGTCCCCGCAAACGGACCGAGCGGATGCTGAGGGAACTGGTGGCGGTCGAAGGGATGACACGCCTCCATTCACCGGCCGGTCTGGACATCGGCGCCAATGGTCCCGCCGAGATCGCGCTGTCCATCGTCGCGGAGATGCGCGCGGTGCTCAACGGCCGGCGCGGCGGACTGTTGCGCGAGCGCCGGGGCTCCATTCACGGCAGTCCGGCGGACGGCGAGTGCGTCACCGCCGCCGAGGAGCGAGTCCGGCCCGGGGTGGCAGCGTGACGGACGAAGGCTCGCGCGGAGGGAGCGTCGGCGCTGTGATCCTGGCGGCGGGGTCATCCTCCCGCATGGGCAGCCCGAAACAGATCCTTCCATTCCGCGGCATCAGTCTGCTCAGGCGCGCCGCACTGGCCGCGCTGGACGCGGGGTGCTCTCCCGTCATCGTGGTCACCGGCGCCTGCGCGGAGCTGTCGCGACGCGAATTGGACGGGCTCGACGTGCGGGAAGCATTGAATCCCCGCTGGGAGACCGGGATAGCATCGTCGATCGGCGCGGGGCTCGAAGGTCTTCTCGGCGTGGATCCGGAGGCAGCCGCGGCCGTCATCATGCTGTGCGACCAGCCTCACGTCACCGCCGATGTCATTTCCGGCCTTGCCGCGGCGCACCGCGTTACCGGCAGTCCCGTCATCGCCTCGACGTATGGCGGGAGCTTCGGCGTGCCGGCGCTGTTCAGCAGGCCGCTCTTCGCCGATCTGGTACAGCTCGAAGGCGGGGCCGGCGCCAAGCAGGTGATCCAGAGATATGCTTCCGAGGCGCACTTCCTGCCCTTCCCAGGCGGTGAGGTGGACGTGGATACTCCTGATGATTTCTCGCGCCTTTCATAGAGAGGACTGAAGCGGCGATGAGGGTGTTCGAGGTCGTCATCGCGATGCTGCTGGGGGGCGCGGCCCTTGCCGCCCTGGCGCGGCGGTTCGGCGCGCCCTACCCGGCGCTGGTGGCGCTCGCCGGCGCCGCGCTCGCGCTGATCCCCGGCCTGCCGACCCTCATTCTCGATCCCGAGCTCGCGCTCGCGCTGTTCGTCGCGCCCGTCCTGGTCGACGCCGCCTTCGACTCCTCGCCGCGCGACCTGCGCGCAAATTGGCGCGCGGTCACCAGCCTGGCCCTTGGCGCCGTCGCCCTCACGATCGCCGTCGTCGCCGTCGTCACGCGGCTGCTCGTCCCGGACATGCCGTGGACGGCGGCGATCGCGCTCGGCGCCATTGTCGCGCCGCCGGACGCGGCGGCCGCCACCACGGTGCTCAAGCAGCTCCGTCCACCGCACCGGCTGCTCGTGATCCTGGAGGGAGAGAGCCTGTTCAACGACGCCAGCGCCCTGCTCGTCTACCGCCTTGCGGTCGGCGCCACGGTCACCGGTGTCCTGTCCGGCTGGAGCGTGCTGCCGACGCTGCTCGTGGTCACGGCTGGCAGTGTCGTCCTCGGGCTGGTGCTCGCGCCGCTCACCCTCGCCGTGAACGCGCGCATCGACGATGTCGCGACCGCGGTGGTGGTCCAGTTCTGCTCGACGTTCGGCGTCTGGATCCTCGCGGAGCAGTTGCACCTCTCCGGCATCATCACGCTGGTGGTCTTCGCGATGGCGGCGTCGCGCCGCGCGCCCGAGATCATGCCGGCGCGCATCCGCATTCCCGCGTGGGCGGTGTGGGAGGTCTCGGTCTTCGTGCTGAACGTGCTCGCGTTCATCCTCGTGGGCTTCCAGCTCAAGTCCATCGTAGTGCGCGGGGCGATCGGGACGCGCTACGTGGTCGTGGCGGCGGTGGTGTGCATCGCGGTCATCCTCGCGCGCATCGCGTGGGTGACCGGCGCGGCGGCGTTCAGCCGGTGGCGCTGCCGCCCGCACCCGGACGGGAGGCCCGGACCGCGCGACACGGTGGCGCTCGACGCGCGCGGCGCGGCCGTGGTGGGATGGTGCGGCATGCGCGGCACCGTGACGCTCGCCGCCGCGCTCGCGCTCCCGACCGGTTTCCCCTACCGGGACCTGATCCTCGTCACCGCGTTCGGGGTGGTGCTCGGCACCCTCGTGTTCCAGGGGCTCACGCTGCGGCCGCTCCTGCTGCGCCTGCGGCTCGAGGATGACGGGACGGTGGACCGCGAGGTGCGCTCCGCGCGGGTCGAGACGTTGCGGGCGGCGATGGAGGCCGCCGCGGCGTGCCCGGGAGCCGAGACCGCTGAGCTCGTACGGCACCGCTACGACCTGCAGTTGCGTCGCGCGGAAAAGGAGCTCGGAGCGCCCGAAGAGGCCGCCGCGGATACCGACGGCCTGGAGGCGGACGCGGCGGTCGTGCGCGCCGCGACCGAGGCGGCGCGGCGGCGGCTCATGGCGCTCCGAGGTGACGGCACGATCGGCGACGCCGCGTTCCAGCGCGTCGAGGAGGAGCTCGACTGGGCGGATCTCGACTGGGCGCAGTTCCTGCGCACGGCGGACGAAGAGGGATAGGCTCTCGCCTGATTTAGCGCGGAAGGAGAAAAAAATGCAGAGACGCAAACTTGGAAACAGCGGCCTGGAGGTCTCGGGCATCGGGCTCGGCTGCATGGGCATGAGCTTCGGTTACGGTCCGCCCCAGGACGAGCAGGAGATGATCTCTTTGATCCGGTCCGCCGTCGACCTCGGCGTCACCTTCTTCGACACCGCCGAAGCCTACGGTCCGTTCGCGAACGAAGAGCTGGTGGGCAAGGCGCTCTCCCCCATCCGCGAGCGGGTGGTGATCGCCACCAAGTTCGGGTTCCACTTCGACGCCGACGGCAAGCAGGCCGGCCTGAACAGCCGGCCCGAGCACGTCAGGGAGGTCGCGGAAGCGTCGCTCAAGCGGCTCGGCATCGATGCCATCGACCTGTTCTATCAGCACCGCGTCGACCCCAACGTGCCCATCGAAGACGTGGCGGGGGCGGTGAAGGAGCTGATCCAGGAGGGCAAGGTGAGGCACTTCGGCCTCTCCGAGGCAGGCGTGCGGACGATCCGCCGCGCGCACGCCGTCCAGGCCGTCACGGCCCTTCAGAGCGAGTACTCGCTCTGGTGGAGAGAACCCGAGGAGGAGATCCTCCCGGTGCTCGAAGAGCTCGGAATCGGCTTCGTTCCCTTCAGTCCGCTGGGCAGGGGCTTCCTCACCGGCAAGATCGACGAGAGCACCTCGTTCGATAGCAATGATTTCCGCAACAGCGTCCCCCGCTTCGCCCCGGAGGCCCGGAAGGCGAACCGGGCGCTGGTCGATCTGCTCGGGAGCATCGCTCAGCGCAAGGGCGCGACGCCCGCCCAGATCGCGCTCGCCTGGCTCCTCGCCCAGAAGCCCTGGATCGTGCCGATCCCTGGCACCACGAAGCTCCATCGCTTGCGGGAGAACGTCGAGGCGGCCGCCGTCGAGCTCACCGCGGACGATCTCCGCGACATCGAAAACGCCGCCTCCCAGATCACGGTGCAAGGGGACCGGTACTCCGAGACCTCGCAGCGAATGGTCGACCGCTGAGCAAACCCAGAAACCAAGGAGACATAAGATGGAAATCAAGCGAAGCGGCTCGCGTCCCTCGGGGAAAGGCCCAGCCGATTGGTTCACCGGCACCGTCCGTATCGACCCTCTGTTCGCGGCCAACGCTCCGGCGCGAGCGGCCGGCGGCGCCGTCACATTCGAGCCCGGCGCGCGCACCGCATGGCACACGCATCCACTCGGGCAAACGCTGATCGTCACCTTTGGCTACGGCCTCGTGCAGCGTGAGGGGGGGCCGGTCGAGGAGATCCGGCCCGGCGATGTCGTCTGGTTCGAGCCGGGCGAAAAGCACTGGCACGGAGCGTCGCCGGCGACCGCCATGCAACACATCGCCATCAACGAGGCCTTGGATGGCAAAGCCGTCGACTGGCTGGAAAAGGTCAGCGACGAACAGTACAACCAAAGGTAGCTTCAGCATGAGCTCGCCGGCCGTTCTCATCCGCCCCGCGGCGCCCACGGACCTCGAAGCCATCGGCCGGCTCGGCGCGCTCCTCGTCCGTACGCACCACGACTTCGACCCGGACCGCTTCCTCGCCGCGACGCCGGGGACCGAGCACGCCTACGGCTCGTTTCTCAGGAGGCAACTCGATGAGCCGAACATCATCATCCTTACCGCGGAGCGCGACGGCGAGGTGATCGGCTATACATACGCGGGAGTCGAGGGGAATGATTACATGGCGCTACGCGGGCCGGCGGGCGTGCTGCACGACATCGTGGTCGATCCCGCCCATCGCGAGCAGGGCGTCGGCCGGATGCTGCTCGACGCCACGCTGGCGGCGCTCAAGGGCCGCGGCGCGCCCCGGATCGTGCTCTCGACGGCAGAGCGGAACGAGTCCGCGCAGCGCCTGTTCGCTCGCGCGGGATTCCGGCGAACGATGATCGAGATGACGCGCGAGTTGGAAGGCGCCGCGGGATGAGCTCCTACGCTTCGCCGCCGGAGTCCGGTCCGTCCAACTGGCGCACCTCGCACTCGAGATCCCACTCATCGCCGTGGACCTCGAGGAACCGCCGGGTGTGCTCGATCGCCTCCTCCTTCGACTTCGCCTCGAGGATCGCGTAGCCGCCGATGACCTCCTTGGTCTCGGTGAACGGTCCGTCGACCGTCGACAGCTTGCCGCCACGCAGGCGCACGCGCACGCCTTCGGAGGTCGGCCGCAGCCCGGCGGTGTCGATCAGCACGCCAGCCTGGGTCATCTCTTCCATCAGCTTGCCCATATCGGCCATCAGTCGCTCGGTGGGTGCCTTGGCAGTCTTCTCATCGATCCGGATCATCGAGAGGAATCGCATGGGGGTCTGGACTCCTTGTCGTCGTTTGCGTGGCGCGGGGCCGCCAGATTCTCCAGCGTTCAGAACCCGCTCCTGACACTACGTCGAACGAAGGCCGGCCGAATCGACAAGATGCGCGGGGCAATCGTCAGGATTCAACCAGGATTCAACCAGGATTCAACGAAACGGAGGCGACGCATGCGGATTGGAATTCTCGGTTCGGGATTGATGGGTGGCAAGCTCGGGACGATCTTCGCGCGCGCCGGGCATGAGGTGGTGTTCGCTTACGCCCGCCACCACGAGAAGCTGGAACAACTGGCGCGCGAGGCCCAGGGGAACGCGCGAGCGGGCACACCCCGCGAGGCCGCGCGGGAGGCGGACGCTCTCCTGCTGGCGGTGCACTGGTTCCGAATGGACGACCTCCTGGCTCAGGCAGGCGACCTGTCGGGCAAGGTCATCCTGACCTGCTCGCTGCCGATGAACGCCGATGACACCGGGCTCGTCATCGCCCATATGACCTCTGGCGCGGAGGAGCTTGCAAAGAGGGTTCCGGAAGCGCGAGTCGTATGTGCGTTCAATACCGTCCCGAGCGAAGTGCTCTTCGGCGTCTTCGAGGCCCGGCGCGAAGCCACCCGGCCCAGCCTCGTATACTGCGGGGACGATTCGGGCAGCAAAGGGATCGCGGCCGGGCTGATCCGCGACGTGGGTTTCGATCCTGTGGATGCCGGCCCCTTACGGATCGCCCGCTATACCGAGCCGTTCGCGCTGCTGGTTGCCCAGCTCGCATACGAGGGAACAGAGGGGCCGGAGCTGGCGTACCGGTTCGAGTGGTTGGGCAGCGGTCGAGAAGAGGAGAAGATGTAGGAGTCTTGAGAAACGAAAGCTCGGGCGCCGAGGGCATGAATCTTGGACGTCACCTCGGCGCCCCGGAAGAGTCGGCGAGCCAGAGCTCACCGAGGCCCAATGCAGAAGGGCCCACCGCAGAAGGAGAACTGGTATTCCCACAGACCGTTGATGCATTCGTAACGGTCCTTCGGGGTCGACTGCCCGTCCTCACAACTGCAGATGGAACCGACGGTCACATTCCTGATCGTTCCATTGGTGCAGCAGGGCGTGCAGTAGGTGGTCAGGCCGTCGCACGTGACGGAGCCCGGCCCCGACGGACAGGTCTGGCTCTGGTTCACGGCGCTGCAGGTGTTGCCGCTGCACGAGACGGAAGCATTGAGATCCCCGCAATTGGCGGTGCACGTCGCTTTGGTCGGGAGACCACCGAGGGGAAAGGGCTGCTTCACCGGCGCCGTGGCGCTGGAGCTCAGCACCGGAGCGGAGAGGGTGAGGGGGGGCGCCGCAACGGGGGGCGGTGCGGCCAGGGCGCCGGCGAGTACGACGAAGCTCAAGACTGCGAACATGTCGACACCTCCTTCAGTTCCGGTGCCGTGCGTGGCGCCGGAAGCTCTACAGCGATGCTCAAGATTGAACCTATGACATCACAGCCCGCGCGCATTTGTTGTCTCACAAATACGAGTGAACGTCAATATAGGGTGCCGGCGCGACCAGGGACAGGAGTGAGGGTTCGCTTCCTCAAGCGTGTTAGATTCACCCGCCATGAGGGCCTACCTGGACCTGCTCCAGCACATCCTGGACCGCGGCATCCCGAAGTCCGACCGCACCGGCACCGGCACGCTCTCGGTCTTCGGCTACCAGATGCGCTTCGACCTCTCCCAGGGGTTCCCGCTGCTGACCACGAAGAAGCTGCACGTGCGCTCGATCGTCCACGAGCTACTCTGGTTCCTCGCCGGCGACACCAACGTCCGCTCTCTCCAGGAGCACGGCGTGACCATCTGGGACGAGTGGGCGGACGCCGAGGGGGACCTCGGGCCGATCTACGGCGCGCAGTGGCGCTCCTGGCCGGCGCGGGACGGCGGCACGATCGACCAGATCGCGCGCGTCGTCGAGGCGATCCGGAAGAATCCCGACTCGCGGCGGCACATCGTCAGCGCCTGGAACGTGGCGGATCTCGACGCCATGGCCCTCCCCCCCTGCCATGCCCTGTTCCAGTTCTGGGTGGCCGAGGGGCGGCTCTCCTGCCAGCTCTACCAGCGCAGCGCCGACACCTTCCTAGGCGTGCCCTTCAACATCGCCTCCTACGCGCTGCTGACGATGATGGTGGCCCAGGTCTGCGATCTCGCCCCCGGCGACTTCGTCCACACCCTGGGCGACGCCCACCTCTACCAGAACCATCTGGAGCAGGCGCGGCTCCAGCTCACCCGCGAGCCCCGGCCGCTGCCGGCGATGACGCTCAATCCCGAGGTGAGATCGATCTTCGATTTCCGCTTCGAGGACTTCACCCTCGGCGGCTACGATCCGCATCCGGCGATCAAGGCGCCGATCGCCGTGTGAACGGCGTATGAACGGAAAAATGACCCGGATCTCGCTGATCGCCGCTATGGCCCGAAACCGCGCCATCGGCATCGACAACCGCCTCCCCTGGCGCCTGCCCGCCGACCTCAAGCGCTTCAAGGCGCTGACCAGGGGGCACACGCTGGTGATGGGAAGGAGGACCTTCGAGTCGCTCAACGGGCCGCTCCCCTGGCGGACCACGATCGTGGTCACCCGCCGGGAGGACTACGCGCCGGCAGGGGTGCTCGTCGCCCATTCGCTGGAAGAGGCCCTGGAGCGCGCCCGCAAGGAGGAGGCGGAGGAGATCTTCATCGCCGGCGGTGAGGAGATCTTTCGCCTGGGGCTCGGTCTCGCCGACCGGCTGCAACTGACCTATATCGATCAGGACTTTCCCGGCGACACCTTCTTTCCGGAATTCGATGCTTCCGCCTGGCGGCTGGTCGAGCGGGAGGATCACGAGGCCACGGAGGAGACCCCATTCGCCTACAGCTTTCAGGTCTACGACAAGATCCCTTGAAGCCGCTCCGTCTCTTCGTCCTCGCGCTCGTCGTCCTGGGCGTCCTCGCCGGCTGCTCGCGCCTGGACCCGGAGGGCGCGCCCGCCCAGGATGTCGAGGCCACGGCGATGATCCGCAAGGCGCGGATTCACCTGATCGCGATCGAAGGGCGCGGGGGCTCAGACGATGCCGTCGGCTGCGGCGACCGCACCGGGACTCTGGACGTGGAGCTCCCGACCTCCGAGCCGGCGCTCTGGGGCGCCCTCCATGCCTTGCTCGACGCCGGCAAGCGCTACCAGGGCTCCGGCCTCTATAACGCCCTCGCCAACTCGCCCCTCAAGGTCGAGCGGATCGACCGCCGGGGGGGCGGGGCGCGGGTCTACCTCACCGGCTATCTGGAGTTGGGTGGCGAATGCGACAGCCCGCGGGTGCTGGCGCAACTCACCCGCACGGCGACCCAGTTCTCCGACGTCAAGACGGCGGAGTTCTTCCTCGACGGCAAGCCGTTGCGCGATCTGTTGTCCGGGAAGGGGTGAGCCGAAAGCGCCGGCCGTGAGGCACGGCCGGCGCGAAGGTGGAGCGTTTTTTAGTCGGCCTTGCAGCGGCAGCAGTCGCCGCCGGTCGGAGCCAGATGGTAGCCGACGGGGCAGGCCTCGCAGCGGACGAGCGAACAGTCGACGGCCTGAGCCGAAGCCTGCGGGACGGAAAGCTGACCCACGCCAAGGGCGCCGGCGAGGACGAGACCTGCGAGAAGCATTCTCTTCATACGAAACTCCTTCTTCCTGAGTCAGGACGACGGGCTACGAGCCTGTCACCCGGTTGGACCTGGGGTCTACGGACGGCGGCCATCCGCCGTCTATCCCCCGTGCGGGGAAAACGACGCCCGTACGGCGATCCCCTCACCCGGTCTCCCTGGTAAAGATTCAAGTTGAAAAAGACCGCCGCTTGCTCGCGAGAGCGAGGCAAGCCGGCGGTTGAAAAGAGGGCGAGAGAGTGAAACCCTCGCACCCTCGGGGGAGCGTTGGAAAGTGTTTCTCGTCAAACCGGAACGCAGCGGCAGCAGTTATTTCCCGTGGGGGAAAACACCGTGCCCTCAGGGCACGCTATGCAGCGGACGCCATCGCAGTTACCGGCGCTGGCCGGGGTCGGAATCAGGGTGATGCCCCAGGCGCCCAGAACGACCAGACTGGCAAGGATGAGCTTCTTCATGGGAGTCCATCTCCAAGTTGATTGAGGCGCGGACAGCATTGACAGCGCACGTTGGTTGAAGTGCGGAAAGACTGGAAAACCGGGACAGGGATCAGGCAAGCGCTATCAGCTTGCCGCCCGGGACTCAAATCCCGGGAGGCAGATCCTACCCTACTTCGCCGCCGCCGCCGCCGCCACCGGCCGCTCCGCCCGCTCCCGGAACCACGCCGCGGTCCGCGCCAGCCCCTCGCTCAGCGGGATCGGCTGCGGAAGGTCCAGCTCGCGTCGGCCGAGGCTGCCGTCCACCACCGAGCGCTGCTGCTCCCCCTGCTTGGCCGCGCCGTGCTGGGCCTGGAGGTCGGTCCCCAGCGCGCGGGCGATCTCCTTGTAGAGATCGACCACGGAGGTCTCGATGCCGGTGCCGACGTTGTAAATGTTGAACCCGGGCCGGCCCACCGCCGCCAGGTTCGCCCGCACCACGTCGGAGACGTGGACGTAGTCGCGGGTCTGCAAACCCTCGCCGTTGATGGTCGGCGCCTGACCGCCGAGCAGGCGGTTGAGGAAGATGGCCACCACCCCGGCCTCGCCGTGCGGGTTCTGCCGCTCGCCGTAGACGTTGGCGTAACGCAGGCAGGTGGCGTTGAGTCCGTAGGTGACGAAGTAGTAGAAGAGGTAGCGCTCGAACGAGAGCTTGGAGACCCCGTAAGGGGAGACCGGACGCGCCGGATGGTTCTCGTCCGCCGGGAAGTAATCCTGCTCGCCGTAGATCGCGCCGCCGGTCGAGGCGAAGATGATCTGGCGCACGCCGCCGCGGCGGGCCGCCTCGGCGAGGTTCAGGCTGCCCAGGATGTTGACCTCGGCGTCGAACACCGGATCCTCGACGGAGCGGCGGACGTCCATCTGCGCGGCGTGGTGGACGAGGATCTCCACCCCGGCGTTGCGCACCAGGTCCGCCGCCTCCTCCGAACGGATGTCGAGGACGTGCAGCTCCGCGCCCTCGGGCACGTTCTCCCGCTTGCCCCCCGACAGGTTGTCGATGATCAGCACCCGGCGCCCCGCCGCGAGATGGGCGTCGGCGACGTGGGAGCCGATGAACCCGGCCCCTCCGGTAATGCAGACGGTTCCCTTGGATCGATCGTTTTTCATGGCGCAGGGAGCTTATAGCAAGAGCCACGCCAGAACAGGCGTCGTGATAAGTTTGTACGCAATGACTCGCGATGCCGAGCGCGACCGCCGGACCGCCCTGATCCTGGCCCTGCTGGCGCTCCTGGTCTACAACGCCAACTTCCGCCTGGTGGGGGCCGGGGACACCTACCCCGCCCGCTTCCTCCCCTTCGCGGTCTGGAACCACGGCACCCTCTACATCGATCCGATCCGCGAGGTCACGGCGCAACGGAACCCGGATCCCTACTGGATCCAACCGACCCCGGACGGCCGCTGGGCCTCCCTCTATCCGGTGGTCACTCCGCTGCTCGCCGCGCCGCTCTACCTCCCCGCCGCGCTCTGGGTGCGCTGGAAGGGTGAGACGTACGAGCGGATGAGTTGGCTCGGGGACCTTCTGGAGAAGCTCGCGGCGTCCGGCATGATGGCGGTGGCGGTGGGCTGGATCTATCTGCTGCTCCGTCGCCGCCTGTCGCGGCCGGACGCCACGCTGCTGACGCTGGCCTTCGCCTTCGGCACCAACACCTGGATCACCGGCAGCCAGTCGCTCTGGCAGCACGGCCCGGCGGAGCTGCTGGCCGTGGGCACGCTCTGGTTCCTCGACCGCGAGGAGCTTTCGACCAGGAGCCTCCTGGCCGCCGGGACGCTCGCCGGGCTGATGGCCGCCAACCGGCCGACGGACCTGCTGTTCACCGCCGCCTTCGGAGCTTATGTCCTGATCCGGACACGCTGGCGGGCCGTCTGGTTCGCAGCGGCGGCGGCGGTGCCGGGGCTCCTCGCCGCCGCGTACAACCTGACGATGTTCCGCAAGCTGGGCGGCGGCTACGGCGCGATCGGCCTGATCGGCGGCGACTTCTTCTCCCACCCGGTCCTCCGGGGGCTGGCCGGGATGCTGGTGAGCCCGGGCCGGGGGCTGTTCGTCTACTCTCCGTTCTTCCTCTTCCTGCCCCTCTTCGCCCACCGCGTCTGGGCGCTCCGCGAGCGGCGGACGCTCACTCTCTGCCTCGTGGCCGGCGTGCTCCTCCAGCTCCTGCTCTACGCGCCGACGGACTGGCGGGGGGGCTCCTCCTACGGCTATCGCTACCTCTCCGACATGGTGCCTGTCCTGATCTGGCTGCTCGCCCCCGTGCTCGCCTCCCTGGGCCGGCCGGCGAGAGCGGTCTTCCTGGCCTGCTGCCTGTTCGCCGCCGGCGCGCAGGCGATCGGGGCCTTCAAGTATTCGGGGATCAGCGAGCTGGTGATCAACGATAGCGCCGACACCGGGATGCGGAACGTCTGGAAGATCGAGGCTTCGCCCATCCTGGTCGAGGCCCGGCAGCCCCGCGCGCCGTTCTCCCTGCTGCGCGCGGCGCTGAACCCGCCCTGACCGGTCAACCCCCGGTGGCAGCTCCCGGCTCCAGGCAGATGGCGGTCAGGTAGAGGCCGAGGGAACGGTTGTCGGCGAGACCGTGGCGAGCGGGGACGAAGGCCGAGTCGGTCGTGACCTCCACCAGGGCGGGATCGTCCAGGGGGGCGCCGGTCAGGGGGGCGGAGAGGCGGAATGGACCGCCCGGCAGCTCAGCTTCCAGCACGGGGTGACGGTTCACGCTGAGCGTTACCCGCACCGGCGCCGGACGGAAGTTGTTGCCGCTCACCAGCAGCTCCGGCCGGGTCTGGCCGGTGGGGATCGCCAGCACGACGGAGCTGCGCTGAGCGCTCCAGCGGCCGGTGCCGTCCGGCTCGTACCACCCCGCGAGCAGCGAGAGATCCCCATCCTTCTTCTTCCCGATCTGGGCGCAGGAGGTGACGGCGCCGGCGCCCGCCCAGCCCAGCCTGCCGTTGGGGAAAGGGTCGGCCGGCCCGATCCGCCGCGGCACCCCACGTCGCGGCAGAGACTGGCCGGCGGAGAGGTAGCCCAGGTCGGCCAGGCTCCGCACCAGCTCGCTCCCCAGTTGGGCGTCGTCGCGTTGCAGGCGCTTGCGGGAGTAGCCGTTGTAGAGATCGGCCAGCTCGCCGGTGAGCCGCGTGAAGACCGTGCCGTCCCCCGGGCGGCCGAGAAGATTCGCGCGCTCCCCGGGATCGGCGTCGAGGTCGAAGAGCTCCTTGCGGTAGGGGTTCTTCTGCAGCACCACCTTGTAGCGCCCCTGGGTGAGCGCGAGGGCGGTGCCGTCGACGAAGTCGAGCTGGGCGAGGAACGGCCGGTCCGCCGCCCGGGGCTCCCCGGCGAATCGGCCGGCGAGGCTCACGCCGTCCAGGGCGCCGTCGCCGCGAGGCTGGCGCACCCCGAGGAGCTCGAGGAGCGTGGGAACCACGTCCATCAGGCTCGCCCGGCCGGGGTGAAGCCCGGCGGGGACGGCGCCCGGCGCGCGGATCACCAGGGGGACCCGCAGGATCTCCTGATAGACGGTCTGGCCGTGGCTCATGCGGCCATGGTCCCCGAGCTCCTCGCCATGGTCCGCGGTCACCACCAGCACGGTGTTCTTCATCAGCCCCCGTTGCGCCAGCCGGCCCACCAGTTGCCGGAGCCCCTCGTCGGCCTGCCGGATCTCGCCGTCATAGGAGTCGCGGGCCCGGGCCAGCAACTGCGGAGACCGTTGCACGAAGTGGGGAGCGTCGATCTCCTCGATCGTCACCGGGTGCGACCGCAAGGCCGCGGGGAGCGGCTTTCCATCCCAGCCGATATCGGGGTCGTAGGGGATGTGGGGGTCGATATAGTGGACGTAGAGGAAGAACGGGGGCTTGAGCCGGTCGAGCTTCGGCAGCAGGTCGCGGTTCAGCGCCGCGGCCTTGACGTTGTCGCGAAAGAGGAAGTCGTCGAACCCGCGGGTGAAGCCGAAGGCCGGCGAGACCCAGCCGTTGGCGCTCGCGCCCAGGGTCTGGTACCCCTCGCTCCGCAGCCGCTCGGCCAGGGTGAGGGCGGCGGCAGGCAGGCTGTCCACGCGGTCGATGGCCTGGTGGTGCACGGGGTGGAGGCCGGTCAGCAGCGAGGCCGTGGCCGGCTTCGTCCACGGCGCGGGAGTGATGCCGTCGAAGGCGGCCCCCTGCCGGGCCAGCTCGCCGAGGAACGGGGCCGGATCGCGGGAGTAGCCGTAGGTCGCCAGGTGGTCCCGGCGGAGGGTATCGATCACCACCACCACCACATTGCCCCGATGGACCGCCGGACGGCTCTGCCGGCAACCGGCGAATCCGGCGAATCCGGCGAATCCGGCGGCAAGCGCGAGCAGCAGCGCTCCGGCGGCGAGCCTGCCGGCGGCTCCTCCACTCGCCATGGCTCAGGCCGGGAGGGGCTTGCGGGAGACCGCGATGATCCCCAGGCCGGCGCCCGGGACGAGGTGGTCGACCCGCCGGATCGCCGGCACCAGGGTGTTGAAGATCTTGAGCTGGTTGCGGCTGAAGTGGCGCCGCTTCATGAGCTTGCCGTTGAGGAACCAGCCGGGCACGCCGAAGTGGTTGAAGTCGCGCAGCGTCTCGAGCTCGAAGCCGATCGAGCGCAGCTCTTCGCCCAGCATCTGCTTCGAGTAGCGGCAGCGGTGGCCCAGCACCTCGTCGAGGCTCGAGTAGAGCCCCTGCCCCTGCGGCACGTAGAGGACGAGGCGGCCGCCGGGTTGCAGGGCGTCGTACATGTTGCGCAGCGCCAGCAGCGGATCGCGGACGTGCTCCAGCACGTTCAGGCAGACCACGGTGTCGAACTTCTCCTGCCACGGCTCGAAGCACTGAGAGTCCTCGAGATCGATGCGGGCCACCTGGAGATAGGGCTTCCCCAGCGAGAGGTTCTTCAGGTAGTCGAGATAGTGGGGATTGATGTCGCTCGCGAGATAGAAATCGCGCGGCAGCAGCCAGGTCGTGATGTTGCCGATGCCGGCGCCGATCTCGAGCACCCGGGCGCCGACGTAGGGGGCGATCGCCTCGGCCATCCAGCGGTTGAAGTGCTGCGCCTTCTCCAGGCTGTGGAGAATGTGGGAGCCGTACTCGTCCTCGGCGTAGATGTCGTCGATCAGGTGGTACTTGACCATCGTGCGGAACGCCTTGAAGCCGTCCTTCCAGCCGATCTTCTTCCCCTCGCGGTAGGTGCGGCCGAGATAGCTGATCGGCACCTCGAAGATCCGGCACTCCCGCTTGGCGACCTTGGCGGTGATCTCCGGCTCCATGGCGAAGTCGTTGGAGCGGATGGGGATCGACTTCAGCAGCGGCGCCCGGAAGATCTTGTAGCAGGTCTCCATGTCGGTCAGGTTGAGGTCGGTGAGCCAGTTGCTGAAGCGGGTCAGCAACTGGTTGCCGAGCGTGTGGCGGTAGTTGAGGACGCGGCGGCGCTCGCTGGGCAGGAAGCGCGAGCCGTAGACGACGTCCGCGCCGTCCTCCAGGAACGGGCGGATCAGGCGCGGATAGTCGCGCGGGTCGTACTCGAGGTCGGCATCCTGGAACAGGATGAGGTCGCCGGTCGCCTCGGCGATGCCGCGGCGGATCGCCGCCCCCTTCCCCTGGTTCTTCCCCTGCTCCAGCAGGCGGATGCGGTCCGGGTGTTCGGCCGCCAGCCGGCGGAGGATGTCGAGGCTGCCGTCCTTGGAGCCGTCGTCGACGAGCAGCAGCTCCATCTCGCGGATCTCGGGAGCGGACACCGCGAGCACCCGGTTGACCAGCTCCGCCACCAGGAAACGCTCGTTGTAGACCGGTACGACGACACTCAGCTTGACCCCGGTTGAGGTATTTTCTTCTTTCACGGACGGCTCCTGCTCCCCTCGAAGGCGGTGCATGATAGCACTCCCGCTCAGCGGCCCGCCCCCGCGGGGGGTTGCGGTACCGGTGCCAGGCGGTCGAGCGCGTTGAGGGTCCACTCGGCGAGATACCCCTCGCCGAAGACCAGGGCCGGGGTGTCGCCGTTGGCCTGGAGGTCCGCCAGCCGCGCCCGGGTGAGCGCCCGGGTCAGCTTCATGTCCACCGCCCCGACCGGAGCGCCGCCATACTGCAGACCGAGAAAGAGGGCGTAGTAGTCGTCCTCCGGGCAGCCGGCGGCGACCTGGTGCCAGGCGGCGGCGGCCGCCGCACCGGCGAGCGAGCAGAGCGGCGGCCCGGTGGCGACGCGGAAATGCACCGGCCCGATCTCCGCGAAGTCGATCTCCCCGCCGGAGCTCCCCCAGGCCGTGAGCGCCGCCCGCCGGGGGGCCACCCGCTCCTCGGCGGCGGGGAACTCGGCCGCCAGCGGCGGCCCGGCATAGACGATCGCCGACGCGCAGGCCATGGCGGTCTGCAGCGGCGCGCAGCTCAGCGGGTAGGGGACGTAGCCCACCTGCCAGGGGTCGGTCTTCCCCTCGAGCATGAAGGCGGCGTCGAGGTTCTCCGGACCGAGCAGCCGGCTGTCGAGGGCCACCACCGGCCGCCCCGCGGCATTGGCCACCGGATAGGGCGGAGCGGCGAGGCAGGCGCAACGCCCCGGGCTGCCCGGAGGCGCCAGGGTGCGCAGGCGGGCGATCGTTGCCCCGACCAGGTCCGGGTACGGCGTCATGCGCACGCCCCAGGGGACGCCGTCGATATTGGTGTGCAGCCAGCCGTAGCGGCCGGCGACCGGCTGCGAGCCGACCCCGACGCCGAACAGGTTGACCGGGATCAGCACCGCCCCATAGAGCAGCATCGCCACCACCGCCGCCTGGCGCCAGCGCGGGGCGAGCGTGGCCAGCCCGGCTCCGACGGTCACCGCCAGGGGCACCACCAGGAGGGCATGGTCGCGGGTCGTCCCCGAGTTCCCCAGCAGCAGGACGACGCCGGCGGCCGACATCGCCGTCCAGACCGCCAGGAAGCCGGCGAGCCGGCGGCCGGCGGGAGAGCGCAGCAGGAGCAGCAGAGCCAGGAACGCCAGGATCAGGTGGAATGGCAGGAAGACCTCGAAGATGCGGATGAAGATGCCGTACATCGTCACGGACGCCGCCTGCTGGTAGAGGGCCCGCGCCTGCACCGCCCAGAAGGAGAGTGGCTCGCGGTTGATCCAGAGCGAGACCGGCAGCGGCAGGAGCCCGAGGGCGAAAAGGCTCAAGCCTCGCCAGGCCCGCCGCCTGCCCTCGGTGCCATCGGGCGTCAGCAGCGGCCGGGCGACGTAGAACGCCAGCGCCAGCCAGCCGAAGACGAGCGACATCTTGGCGATCAAGGTTCCGGCGCTCAGCAGCCCGGCCCACAGCGACATCCCGGGGCGCGACCACCCGTCGGTGGCGAGCATCGCGAGCGCCGTGGCCGCGAACGCCGCCACCAGGAACGGAGTGGGGCCGAACAGATGGCTCCAGATCAAGATGCAAGGGGTGAGGACGGCGTAGATGGCGGCCGGCGGTCCCGCCCCCTTCCCACCCATCCGGCGCGCCAACCCGGCGATGCAGAAGGCGGCCACGATCAGGCAGAGGAGATTGACCAGCACCCCGAGATCGTAATCCGGCCGGAAGAGCTGCCAGACGATGGCGACCGCCAGGTAGTAGGGCCAGCCGTACCAGGGCTTGACCTGGTCGAGCCGCGCCTTGAAGAGGACGCCCAGGGAGGGGGGGCGGTCGGCAGCGCCGAAGGCGGCGGTCCGCGTCTCCAGCGCCCGCTGGACGTGCTGGGCCTCCTCGCGATCCATGAACCGGTCGCGGTCGATCCAGACCGCGAGGGCCGCGCAGACCATCGCCAAAGCGAGGATCACCGGCCAGAGAGCGGCGATCCGCGGTCCGGCGGAGATCTCGGGATTTACTGAATTCACCGCCGGATTCTAGTCCGTTCTTCTCTGTGAAGGTCAAAATGACGGTCAAATCGGGGAAGATGCCGCCGTGATGCTCCTCCACCGACGACGTATCGCGCTGGGCGCCGCACTCCTCGCCGCCGCCGTCCTGGCGATCTACGGCGCGTCGATCGACTACGAATTCGTCTACGACGACCACGTCCAGATCGAGCGCAACCCCTGGCTGCGCGATCCCGACGGCTTCCGCCTGTTCCTGACCCGCCCCTTCTGGGGTTTCTATCAGGACCGCGGGGATGGGCCGTCCAACTACTACCGGCCGGTCTTCGGCTGGGCCTACTCGCTGGTGGCGCGGGGGTTCGGCTTGCAGCCGGCGGCGTTCCACGCCACCTCGGTGGCGCTGCACATCGCGGTCACCCTGCTGGTGGCGCTCGGCGCCCGCCAGCTCTTCTCCGATCGAAAAGGGCTTGATCGGCGGGGGGAAGTCGCGGCGCTCGCGGCCGGCCTGCTCTTCGCCGTCTACCCGGCGCACGCCGAGGCCGTCGCCTGGATCGGCGACCAAGTCGATCTCCTGACCGCGCTGTTCGTGCTGCTGGCTCTCTTCTCGTATCTGTCTCACAAGGACCGCGGCGGATGGACGGGGTGGACCGGCCCGTTCGCCTACCTCCTCGCCTGCCTCGCCAAGGAGCCGGGGACGGCGCTGCTCCTGGTGCTCGGCGCCGTCGAGGTCGCCGAATGGCGGCGCGAGGGCTCGCTCGGCGCGGCTCTGCGGCGCGCCTCGGCGCGGCTCGCCCCCTATCTCGCGATGTTCGCCGTCTACGTCGCCCTGCGCATCCATGCCCTCGGGGGCTTCTCCCCCCGGAGCTACGGCGTGACCGCCTCCCCCGCCGGCGCCGCGGCCTTCGCGGCGGGCCTCTTCGCGCGCTATCTGGCGTTTCTCGCCGCCCCCTTTCCCCCCCGGATACTGGCGAGCGTGCCGGCCCCCACCCTCCTCTCGCCGGTGGCGATCGCCGGCCTGGCCGCGGCGGCGGCCGCCCTCCTCGGGCTTGCGGCGGCCGCCTGGAGCGGCAGGGCGCGGCGGGAGATCGTCCTGCCGCTCGCCGTGATCGTGGCGTTCCTGCTGCCGGTGCTCGCCGCCAACTCGATCGGCGGCTCCAACTTCTCGGAGCGCTATCTGTACCTCCCCTCGATCGGCCTCGTCTGGCTGGCGGGCGGGCTCGCGGCCTGGCTCGCGGGGGTCCTTCCGGCCCGGATGCGAAAAGCGGTGGCGGCCGCGGGCCTGGCGCTCCTCGCCGTCCTGGGAGCTACCGCCTGGGCGCGCGCCGAGATCTACCGCAGCGACCTCACCCTGTTCCGGGCCGCCGTGCGCACGAATCCCAACTCGGAGATCGCCCGCAACAACCTCGGCATGGCGCTGTTCAATCATGGGCGCAACGACGAGGCCGAGCGCGAGTACAAGCAGGCGTTGCGGCTCGACCCCAGGGCCGTGCCGCCGCTCGCCAACCTGGCGGTGTTGCGCGAAAAGAAGGGGGATCTCGCCGGGGCCGAGGCGACCTTCGAGAAGGTCGTGCGGCTCTCCCCCACGCACACCATCTCCGTGGTGCACCTCGCCCGCCTGCGGCGCAAGCGGGGGGACCGGGCCGGGGCGATCCGCCGGCTCGACACCCTGTTCGTCGCCGGCGGCGAGAGCTACGACGCCCTGATCGAGCGCGCCGACCTCTGGCTGGAGGATCGCCATCCCGAAAAAGCCCTCCCGCTGCTCGAACGGGCCGTCCGCACCTTTCCCGATTATTCGCGCGGCTGGGGCCTCCTCGCCCGGGCGTACGCCGATCGCGGGGAGACCGCGAAAGCCGCCGAGGCGGCGCGCAAGGCGGCGAAGATCGATCCCAAGAACGCGGACGCGCGGAAGGTCTTTGGGAAAGCAATACCGGGGAGAGCCTCCTGACCCTCCTGATCTGCCCCGTCCGCGACTGTGGCGAGCCCCTGGAGCGGCGGGAGCGCGCCCTGGTCTGCCCGCGCGGGCACTCGTTCGACCTCGCGCGCGGCGGCTACGTCAACCTGCTCCAGCCCCAGGACCGGCGATCGAAGGAGCCCGGCGATCCGCGGGAGGCGGTGGAAGCCCGGCGGCGGCTCCTCGACGCGGGGTATGGCGCGGCGCTCCTGCGCGCCCTCCTGGAGGAGGTCCGATCGCTCGGCCTCCCCGCCGGCGCGACGGTCCTCGACGCCGGCTGCGGCGAGGGGTATTACCTCGGCTCGCTCGCCCGCGAGCTCGGCTCTGAGGCGCACGGGGTCGATCTCTCGTCGGCGGCGATCGCGCTGGCGGCGCGGCGCTATCCGGAGGGGACCTGGGTGGTCACCAACGCCGACCGCTTCCTCCCCTGGGCGACGGGTGCGTTCGACCTCGTCCTCTCGATCGACGCCCGGCTGAACCCGGCCGAGATGCGGCGGGTGCTCAAACCCGGCGGCCGGCTGCTGGTGGCCGTGCCGGCGGCGGACGACCTCGTCGAGCTGCGCGCGGCCGTGCTCGGCGAGGGGGTGCTGCGCGACCGCCTCGAGGGGGCCGCCGGACGGCTGGCGGCGGATTTCGCGCTGGAAGGGCGCCGGACCGTCCGCGACCGCGCGCGCCTCGGGCCGGACGAGGTCCGCGACGCTCTCGCCGCCACTTACCGCCTGCGCGAGAGCCGGCGCCAGGCGATCGCCGGCATGGACGTCACCCTCAGCCACGACCTCGCCCGGTTCAAGGGTAAGATCGCCGCCTCCGATGGCCTCTTCCAACGCTCCTCTTGATTGGAACCCGCCGGCGCCGGCCGCCGCGCCCGGGCCCGATCGCGCGCCCGGACCGGTCGACGTGATCGTCCCCGTCTACGGCGCCGCGGCCGAGCTCGAGGCGTGCCTGGAGAGCCTGGCCCGCCATACCGATCTCGGCCACCACCGGCTCGTGCTGGTGATCGACGGGCCGCAGGAGCCAGACGTCGAGGCGACGCTCGGCGGCGTGGCCGGCCGGCCGGAGAGCGAGGTCATCATCCTGCGCAACCCGGCCCGGCGTGGGTTCGTGGGCAGCGTCAACCGCGGGATGGGCTTCTCCGACCGCGACGCCGTCCTCCTCAACAGCGACACCGAGGTGACGGCGAGGTGGCTGGAGAAGCTGCAGGAGGCGGCGTACTCCCATCCCGCCATCGCCACCGTCACGCCGTTCTCGAACAACGCCACCATCGCCTCCCTCCCCCGCTTCACCGAAGTCAACGCCCTGCCCGCCGGCTGGAGCGCCGACCGCTTCGCGGCGCTCGTCGAGCGCGCCGCGGCCCGGGAGCGCCCGCGCCTGCCCACCGGGGTCGGGGTCTGCCTCTACATCAAGCGCAAGGCGCTCGACCGGCTGGGGCGGTTCGACGAGGAGCGCTTCGGCCTCGGCTATGGGGAAGAGAGCGAGTTCTGCTTCCGCGCCCTGAAGGCGGGGTTCCTCAACGTCCTCGACGACGCCACCTTCATCTACCACGCCGGCCAGCGGAGCTTCGGCTCCTCGCGCTCGTCGAGAGTGAAGGCCGCCCACCGCGCCATGCGGCGGCTCCATCCGGAGTACATCCCCACCGTGGCGAGCTTCCTGCGCGCGGACCCGCTGAAGCCGGCGCGGGAGCGCGTACTGGTCGATTTAAGGCGGTCAGAGCTGCGCGGCGACAAACGGCCGCGCGCCGGCGGTCCCCGGCGGGTGCTCCACCTGGTGCACGGCTGGCCCCCCTGGAACCCGGCCGGCACCGAGGTCTACGCTCGCCGCCTCGCCCTGCGCCAGGCCGCCTGGCGCGAGGTGACCGTCTACGCCCGCATGGCCGATCCCGGGCGCGAGCTCGGCGAGGCTCTGGAGTTGGAGGACGGCGGCGTCCGCGTGCGGCTGGTGGTCAACAATTTCACCCAGCGCGATCCGCTGTCGCGCAACGCCCTCCACGACCGCCGGCTGGCCGCCGGCTTCCGGCGGCTGCTGGAGGAGGAGCGGCCGGACCTCCTGCACGTACATCACCTCGCCGGGCATGCCGCGACCCTGCCGGGCGTGGCGGCGCGCCGGGGCATCCCGATCCTCTACCAGGTCCAGGACTGGTGGTCCCCCTGCGCGCGGGTCAACCTGCTCGACGCCGGCTGGCGGCTCTGCTCCGGCCCGGCGCCGGCCAAGTGCTCGGCCTGCCTGCCGCTGACCGGGCTCCCCCCGGCGCCGCTGCTCAACCGGGCGCTCTACGCCGCCCGCGGCCGCCTAACCCGGCAGGCCCTGCGCCAGGCGGACGCCCTGGTGATGGGCTCCCAGGCGATCCATCGCAGCTATCTCGATCTCGGCTGGCTGGGCCCCGAGGACCGCGCCTTCGTGATTCCCTACGGCATCGAGCGGCCCGGAGGAGAGAAGAGGCCGCGGCGCCCTCCCGGCACGCCGCTCCGCTTCGGCATCATCGGCTCGATCCTCCCCCATAAGGGGATCCACATGGCGTTCCGGGCCTTCCGCGGCGTCGACCCAGCCACCGCGACGCTCGAGGTCTGGGGAGATCCGGCGGCTTCCCCGGTCTACAGGGCCGAGCTGGCGGCGCTCTCCTCGCCGGCGGTCCGCCTCGCCGGCAGGTTCGACGAGGAGCGGCGGAGCGAGATCTTCGCCGGGCTCGACGTGCTGATCGTCCCCTCCCTGGGACTGGAGTCCTTCGGCCTGGTGGCCCGCGAGGCGCTGGCCGAAGAGGTGCCGGTGCTGGCCGCGCGGCGCGGCGCCCTGGCCGAGTTGTTCGACGGCCAGGCGGAGCCCTGCGGCGCCCTCTTCGACCCCGAGAGCCCGGAGGAGCTGCGGGGGTGGATCGAGCGGCTCGTCCAGCGGCCGGAGATCGTCGCCGCCTGGGCCGCGAGCCCGCCGCCCATCAAGGAGATGGACGAGCACGCCGAGGAGATCGAGCGGATCTACGAACAGATTTTGGCGACGCGGCGCGGCACCGCATAGTAGAATGGCTGCTCCTGCAATGAATTCACCGCTGGCCTGCACCATCGTAGCGAACAACTACCTCGCGTACGCACGAGCCTTCACCCGCTCGTTCCTCGCGCGGCATCCCGAGGGGAAGGTCTGCGTGCTGATCGTGGACCGCCCGCAGCCCGGGCATCGCTACGAGGACGAACCGTTCGCCGTCATCTTCGCCGATCAGCTCGGCATCCCGGCCTTCCCCCACTTCTCCTTCCGCTACTCGCTGCTGGAGCTCAACACGGCGGTCAAGCCGTCTTTCCTGCTCCATCTCCACCGCACCCTGGGGGTCGACCGCGTCTGCTACTTCGATCCCGACATCCTGGTCCTGGGGGATCTCACCGAGCTCTACGAGCGCCTGGGGCGGGCGGACGCGGTGCTGACGCCGCACCTGACCGCGCCGATCGAAGACCGGGCGGTGCCGAACGAGCGGGAGATCCTGCTCTCCGGAATCTACAACCTGGGCTTCCTCGGCGTCGCCTTCAACGAGCGCACCCTCCCGTTCCTCGAATGGTGGGCCCGCCGCCTCTATCGCGAGTGCCTGCACGAGGTCGAGCGCGGGCTGTTCGTGGATCAGCGCTGGATGGACTTCGCGCCCGCGTTCCTGCCCAACGCCGTGGTCCTGCGCGATCCCGGCTACAACGTCGCCTACTGGAACCTCTCCCACCGGCGGGTCATGAAGGGGAAGGATGGTTGGCTCGTCAATGAGGTGCCGCTCCGTTTCTTCCACTTCAGCGGCTACGACTTCCGGCGGCCGGAGCTGATCTCCAAGTTCCAGAACCGCTTCACCTTCGCCGACCGCCCCGACGTCGCCCCGCTGTTCCAGCTCTACGGCGAGCGAATCCGCGCCGAGGGGCAGGAGACGGTCCAGGACTTCCCCTACCAGTACGGCCGCTTCGACAACGGCGTGCGGGTGCCCGAGGTCGCCCGGCGCACGCTGCGGCAGGTCGATCCCGAGGGGAAGGGGTGGCCCGACCCGTTCGCCACCGGCGAGGAGAGCTTCTTCGAATGGCTCCGCCAGCCGGCCGGCGATCTGCCGTCGGCCCTCGCGCTCCCCCGGCTGGCGCTGATCCTCTGGGACCACCGCCAGGATCTCCAGAGCTTCTTCCCCCACCCCTGGCGGGAGGACCGCGCCCGCTTCGCCGCCTGGTTTGCCGGCAGCGCCGGCGCGCCGGAGAACATCGATCCGGCGTTCACCGTGGCGCTCGCGCGGGCGCCGCGGACGCCGCAGCCGCCCGGGAGCGAGCTGCCGGCGGAGCGGCGGACCGCGGCGGAGCGGACGCTGGCCGATCTCTCGTCGCTCCTCTCCGCCAGTTCCTACGAGGCGACCGGCCGCCTCGACCGCGAGGAGATCGCCTGGCTGACCGCCGACGCCGGCCATGACCCGAAGCGGCGGCCGCGGGTGCCGCGGCTGGCGCTCGCGATGCACCGCCGCCGGCCCGACCTGCAGCGCTCCTTCCCCGACCCGCTCGGGGCGGACCGCGAGGGGATCGCCCTCTGGTACGCGACCTCCGGGCGGCTCGAGTACCGGCTGCCGCCGGTGGTCGTCCACCCGGTGCTCCGCACCCTGCCCTGGCGCCGGCGCGCCTGGGCGCTCCTCTGGTGGCAGAAGCATAGCCGCGTAAAACCGGCAGAGGCTCCACCCCCGGAGCCAGCGATGGAGCCGGCCCTGCCGCCGCGCCGCTCCGGCCCCGAGGGGATCAGCGTGATCGGCTGGGCGACGGCGCCCACCGGCGTCGGCGAGGCCTGCCGGGGGACGCTCTCGGCCCTCCATCACGCGGAGATCCCGTGCGCGCTCTGGACCCTGGACGGCCGGGCCGACGGCGCTCCCGGCGCGGCGTGCGAGGAGGACCGCCAGGGGCTCCCTTACGAGCCGCTCCTCTTCCACGTCAACGCCGACATGATGGAGACCGTCCAGAGCCGCATCCCCGGCTCGCTGCACCTGGGCCGCTACCGGATCGGCTACTGGTTCTGGGAGCTGTCGCACTTCCCGCTCGGCCTCGCCGGGGCCTTCGACCACGTCGACGAGGTGTGGGCTCCGACCCGCTTCTGCCTCGAGTCCTACCGGGCGGTCTCCCCGGTCGAGGTGCGCTGGATGCCCCCCTGCGTGGTGCCCACCGAGGCGGTGCCGGCGGACCGGGCGGACCTCGGGGTGAAGCCCGGCGAGTTCCTCTTCTTCTTCGCCTTCGACGCCTTGAGTGTGCCCGAGCGGAAGAATCCCGCCGGTCTGCTCGCCGCCTTCGCACAGGTGGCCCGCGGCGCCCACGCCACAGGACGGCCGGTCCGCCTGCTGCTCAAGGTGAACCACGCCGAGGCCGAGCCGGACTACGTCGAGGCGCTGCGCCGCGAGGCCGAGGGGCTGCCGGTCACCCTGCTCACCGGCACCCTCCACCGCGACGCCCTGAACGGCCTGACCGCCGCCTGCGACGCCTACGTCTCCCTCCACCGCTCCGAGGGGCTCGGCCTGCCGCTGATCGAGGCGATGTACCTCGGCAAGCCGGTGATCGCGACCGGCTACGGCGGCGTCACCGACTTCCTCGACGACGAGACCGGCTTCGTGGTGCGCCACCGCCTCGCCACCCTCGCGCGGTCGCACGGGCCCTACCCGGCCGGCGCGGTCTGGGCCGAGCCGGACACCGCCCACGCCGCCGCCCTGATGCGCGCCCTCGCCGACGCGCCGGAGACCGCGGCGCCGCGGATCGCCGCCGCCCGCCGGCGGGTGCTGGAGCTCTACTCCTGCGCGGCCGCCGGCGAGCGCATCCGCCACGAGCTCGACCGGATCCGCCGGGCGAGGCGGGACGCCGCATGAACGGCGCCGGCTCGCTCGCCTTCCAGATCGCCGGCCGCGTGCTGCGGGCCGAGGGCATGACCGGCCTGCGCGAGCGGATCTCCGACCGCCTGCGCGAGAGCCTGCGCCGGCGCTCGTTCCGCGCCGCCGCGAGCGCCTCGGGGGTGCCGCAGATCCCCGTGCTCAACCTGCTGCCGACGGCGCCCACGCCGCGCCTGGGCGGCATCCAGGCGCAGCTCCTCACCCGCATCGAGGACGAGGCGGAGCGCCGGCCGGTGGCCCTGCTCTACCCGGAGACGGAGGGGTACCGCCTGGAGGTCGCCGCCGGCGGCCGGCGGCTGGCGCTCGGGCTCGAAGAGACGCCGCCGCCCTCGCCGGTGGCCCTGCGCGACGCCGCCTTCGAGCGCGCGGTGGCGCGCGCCGCCACCGAGGTGGGAGCCCGCGCCCTGCACGTCGAAGGGCTGGCGGGGATCCCCTTGGGCTCGCTCCTGGAGCTCCACCGCTCGGGGCTCGCGCTCGTCCTTTCGGTCCACGACTTCAGCCTCTTCTGCCCCCGCCCGCACCTGCTCGAGCGCCCGCGGCTCCGCTTCTGCGACTACTCGCGCGACCGCGAGCGCTGCGCGAAATGCCTGGCTCAGGACTGGCCGGTGGGCCTGCGGTTCCAGGATGAGCGCCGGGAGATCGCCCACCGGTTGCTGCTCGCCGCCGCCGCGGCCGTCTACCCCTCCGGGTTCCTCCGCGACCGCCACCTGGAGCTGTTCCCCGGCCTGCCGCCGGACCGGCAGCGGGTCATCGAGCCCGCCGGCCCGCCGCGCCGCAAGGCGGCGGAGCCCCGGGACGGCCCGGCGCGGCACGTCGCCTACATCGGCCAGGTGCAGCCGCACAAGGGGGCGCTGGTGTTCGAGGAGGTGGTGCGCAGGCTGCCGCCGGAAGCCTATCCGGCCCTCCAGTTCAGCGCCTACGGGGGCGGCGACGCGGCGCTGCTGCACCGCCTGCGCCTGCTCCCCCGGGTGCGGGTGCACGGCTATTACCGCTCGGGATCGCTGGTCGACCGCCTGCGGCGCGACCGCGTCGACCTCGCCCTGCTGCTGTCGATCGTCCCGGAGTCCTACAGCCTGGCGCTCTCGGAATGCCTGGCGGCGGGGGTGCCGGTGATCGCCTTCGATCACGGCGCGATCGCTGAGCGGGTCCGCCGCCACGGCGGCGGCCTGCTGGTCGCTCCGGAGACCGGGGCGGCGGGGATCGCCCCCCTGGTGGCCGCGCTGACCAACGGCCAGCGGGTGCCGCCGGGAGAGCCCGACGGGACGGGCGACGCCGCCGGCGATTTCCAGCGGCTCTACCGGGAATTGGGGCTCAACTGAGACTCCCCGCGCGGCGCGAAGAGCGGGCTGGCGAGGAGGCCTTTCTTCTGCAGCTTGTAGCGCGCGAGGACGCCGAGCACCGCCAGCCCGTAGCGGACGCTGCGCCGGAAGCCGATCTGCGAGGCCTCCGGGAAGTAGCGGGTCTGGATCGGGATCTCCTGGATGCGCAGCCCCGCGAAGACCCCCTGGGCGATGATCTCGGTGTCGAAGACGAAGTCATCGGAGTTGCTCTCCAGGTTGACCGTCTCGAGATAGCGCCGGCTGTAGGCGCGCAGCCCCGAGTGGTACTCGGAGAGGAAGACGTAGAACGTGGCGTTGGCCACCGCGGTGAGGAAGATGTTCGCCAGGTACTTCCACTTCGGCATCCCCCCCTCGAGCGGGCGGCCGCCCAGCATGCGGCTGCCGAACACGGCGTCGCACTCGCCGCGCAGCAGCGGCGCCACCAGCGCCGGGATCGCCTTGGGGTCGTACTGATGGTCGGGGTGCACCATCACCATGATGTCCGCGCCGCGGGCGAGTGCCTCGCGATAGCAGGTCTTCTGGTTGCCGCCGTAGCCGCGGTTGCGCGGATGGGTGAGCACGTGGAGCCCCAGCGAGCGCGCGATCTCGACCGTGCGGTCGCGGCTGGCGTCGTCGACCACCACGACGTCGTCCACCCACTCCAGGGGGAGGTCGCGCCAGGTGCGCTCCAGCGTCTTCTCGGCGTTGTAGGCCGGCATCACGACGCAGATCTTCCGCGTCCGCCGGCGCGGATCGATGCCGGGAGGGGAGTCGAGGTCAGACACCCGCGGATTCTACCCCCTTCTCCCGGCCGGTCCTGGGCTAGCCAAGGGCACGCCAATTTACAGATAATCCTGGAATGGCTATGAGCGGCGCCTTCTTCTACCCGGAGCGCCCGCACGACCGCGCGCTGACCGTGGCCGGCGAGGCCGAGCGGCTGGCGCGCGCGGCGGTGCGCCATCTGCGCGCGGGCCGGCTCGGCCTGGCCAGAGTCCTACCCCGACCGGCGCTGGCCCGGACCTCCGCGGATGCCGCCGACGAGATGACCAGCGCCCTGGCGGCGAGCCATCCCACCGGTCCGCCGGTTCTCTATCTGCCCGCCGTCTCCTGGAGCTACCGCTTCCAGCGCCCGCAGCACCTGGCGCTGGCGCTGGCGCGCGCGGGGCACCCGGTGCTCTACGTCGACGGCTTCCTGCGCAGCCGCCTGCTGCCGGCCCGCCACGTCCTGCACACGCAAGGGGGTCTGCACGTGCTGCGCATGCGCGTCCCGGGGCGGCCGGACCCCTATCGCGAGCCGCTGGACCGGCGCACCGCGGCCCTGATGACCGAGACGATCCTCGCCGGCCTGCGCCACGAGCGGCCGCTGATGGTGCTGGTGCAGCTCCCCTTCTGGACCGAGCTCGGCCGCGAGCTGGCGCGCCGCCTCGACATCCCGCTGGTCTACGACCGCATCGACCTCCACGTCGGCTTCCCCGGCGTGCCAGAGCGGATCGAGACGGTGGAGGCGCGGCTGATCCGCGAGGCCGACCTGGTCTGCGCCACCGCCGGCCTGCTCGCCGAGCGGCCGCGCGAGGTGAGCCCGCAGGTCCTCCTGCTCCCCAACGGCGTCGACCTCGCGGCCTTCCCGGCGCCGGCGGCGGTGCGGCAGCCCGGGAGCCCGGTCGCGGTCGGCTACGTCGGCGCCCTCGGCCCCTGGTTCGACGTCGAGGCGGTCGAGGCGGCGGCCCGGGCCTTCCCGGACTGGCGCTTCCGGCTCGCCGGCCAGGTGGAGGACCCCGAGGTCGCCGCGCTCGCCGGCCTGCCCAACCTGGAGACGGTGGGCGAGATCCCCTTCGCCGACGTCCCCAGCTTCCTCGCCGGGCTCGACGTCGCCCTCGTCCCTTTCCGCGACCTGCCGCTCACCCGCGCCGTCGATCCGGTCAAGCTCTACGAGGCGCTCGCCATGGGGCTGCCGGTGGTCGCCCGCCGGCTCCCCGAGACCGAGCGCTGGGCCGAGCCGCTGGTCTATCTCTATGACGACCCGGCCGGCTTCGTCCGCCAGGTGCGCCGGGCGGTCGAGCAGCAAAGCCCCGAGCTCGCCCGCGAGCGCCGGCGCGTCGCCGAGGGGGAGAGCTGGGACCGGCGCGCCGACGCGCTGCTGCGGGCGGTGGGGGGGCTGGGGGAAGGAAAGGGAACAGGGTAGGAACACGGACTTACACGAACCCACACAGACTGACACGGACAAGGAATTCCTGTCCGTGTGAGTCCGTGTCAGTCCGTGCAAGTCCGTGTTCCTGCCCCTGTGGTAAGGTTTTTCGCCGATGATCGACATTCCCCGCTCCGCCCGCATCTACGTTGCCGGCCACCGTGGTCTGGTGGGCTCGGGGATCCTCCGCCGGCTGCGGGCCGAGGGGTTCGACAACCTGCTGACCGCCACCCGCGACGAGCTCGACCTGCGCGAGCAGGCGGCGGTCAACGAATGGTTCCGGGCGAACCGGCCGGAGTACGTCTTCCTGGTCGCCGGCACCGTCGGCGGCATCCTCGCCAACTCCACCCGCCCGGCCGAGTTCATCTACGACAACCTGATGATCCACGCGACGGTGGTGCACGCGGCCCATCTCCAGGGCGTCCGCCGCCTGCTCTACCTGGGGAGCTCGTGCATCTATCCGCGCGATTGCCCGCAGCCGATCCGCGAGGAGTACCTGCTGACCGGCCTGCTCGAGCCGACCAACGAGGCTTACGCGATCGCCAAGATCTCCGGCATCAAGCTCTGCCAGGCCTATCGCCGCCAGTACGGTTCCGACTTCATCTCGGCGATGCCGACCAATCTCTACGGGCCGCACGACAACTTCGACCTCCAGAGCTCGCACGTGCTGCCGGCGCTGATGCGGAAGTTCCACGACGCCAGGACCGGCGGCGGGGAGGAGGTCACCGTCTGGGGCACCGGCGCCCCCCGGCGCGAGTTCCTCCACGTCGACGACCTCGCCGACGCCTGCCTGTTCCTGATGCGCCACTACGACGGCGACGAGCACATCAACGTCGGCACCGGCGAGGACCTCAGTATCCGCGAGCTCGCCGAGACCATCCGCGACGTCGTGGCCCCCGGCGTGCGGCTCGCCTTCGACCCCGGGAAACCGGACGGCTCGCCGCGCAAGCTCCTCGACGTCTCCCGCCTGCACGCCCTGGGGTGGCGGCACCGCATCGAGCTCGGCGACGGCATCCGCGGCACCTATCGCTGGTTCCTGGAGAACCACGGCGAGGTCGAGCAGCGGGCCGCGGCCCGTGCCGTCGCTTAGGATCAGAAGCCCATGGACACGAAACGCCTCCTGCGCGCCCTCCGCGGCGCCCCCGCTCCCGCCACGCCGCCTCCCCCGCCCGCGGAGGGGGACGAGCTCGAGGCCTCGCCGCCGCTGGAGTGCACCGAGCGCGAGATCGAGCGCTGGAACGCCGAGTGGTTCGAGTACCTCAAACGGGAGTGGGAGTACCAGCTCGCCCCCCACACCGCCTATCCCGACCGGCCGCCGCTGCCCGCCGCGCCGCTCGACCTGCTGCGCCTGCGGCTCGGCCACGGCTGGCCGCTCTCCCTCTACTGCGACCGCGACGCCCTGGAGGGGCGGCGGGTGATGGAGATGGGGTGCGGCTGCGGCAATCTCGGCAAGCTGCTCGGCCGCTACGTGGGCTCTTATCTCGGCACCGACTACAGCACCCTGGCGCTGAAGATCGCCCGCCTGGTCTCCCCCGCCAACTGCGCCTACGTGCACGTCGCCGACCGCGCCGCGCTGGAGCCCTTCTTCGGCACGATCGATACCGTCATCGGCCGCTATTTCTGGATCCATCAGAACTTCAAGCTCGCCGGCTGGAACCTGGAGTTCCTGGCGCGCTTCCTGAAACCCGGCGGCCGGCTCTACGCCGACTTCTACTGGCCCGACCCCAAGGCCGAGCAGGCGGTCGTCTTCACGCCCGACCATCCGCTCTCCAGAACCTACCCCTCGGCCACCTTCCGCTACAGCGACGAGGACGTCCGCCGCCTGATCGCCGGACGCCCGTTCGCCATCCTGCGCGAGGAGATCTCGCCGGAGATGCAACGCCGCTACGTGGTCCTGGAGCGCCTGCCCGAGCTCTGAAGCAACAGGGCGAACAGCGAGGCGAACGTGATCGCCTGCACCACCAGCGTGGCGGGGTACATGAAGCGGAAGTCGTGAGCCGGGGTCGCCGGCAGGTACGACAGATAGAACGCCAGCGGCAGGAGCAGCACCAGCGCCAGGGCGCGCCGGCGAAAAGAGACCAATAAGGCGATCCAGGCGCAATCGGCGAGCAGCCAGATCACGTGGACCCCCGAGATCAGCCGCCAGCCGGGGCTCTCGCCGGCCGCCCGCACCAGACCGGTCAGCCCCTCGCGCACCGGCGCGAAGCGCTCGTTCAACCGCAGCCCGTACTTGTTCGCGTCCAGCGTGTCATGGAAGAACCCGACCGGAGCGTGGAACCCCAGCAGGGGCGCGAACGCCTCCAGCTTCACCTCGGCGAGAGCCCCCGGAAAGCTGCCCGCGGCCCGCAGGTACTCGGCCCGCAACCGGCCGCCGTCCCACTGGATCCTGGGATCGAGCACCGCCGGATCCGCCCAGAAGGAGACCCCCAGGTCCCCCGGCACGTAGCGCCGGCGGTAGTCCGCGACCTTGAACCTGCTGCTGACATAGGGGATCGAGCCGCACACCCGGGCGTCGAGCGCGCACATCCCGAAGAGGTCGAAGGCCATCATCTGCCGCTCGAGATGGGCCTTGCGGACGTGGAACGCCAGATCGAGCGCGTTGTCGCAGACCGCGAAGGCCAGCAGCGGCGCCAGCAACATCGCCGCGGCCAGGCGGCGGGAGCGCCGCGCGGCGGCGTACCCGAGCACCAGCCCGATGGCCGGCAGCACCATGACCGCGTTGTGGCGCACCATGCCGAGGGCGACCGACAGGGCCGTCGCCGCGGCGATCCGGAGCCAGGGGAGACGGCTCTCGTCCCCCTCCTCCCGGCTCACCAGCGGCAGGGCCGCGGCGCAGGTCCAGACCAGGAGCACGGCGGCGGCCGAGTCCTTCCAGAAAGTGACGAGATAGAACGGCAGCGGCGACACCGGCAGGAAGAGGACGAGAACCACCAGGAGCGCGATCCCCTCGGCCCGGCGCGGGGGGACCGGGGAGCCGAAGAATGCCCGCAGCCAGGCGAGGACCAGCGCGCGCAGGCCGAACAGCCCGGCCAGACACTGCACCAGCATCAGCGCCCCGATGTTGCGGCCGGCCTTCAGGAACAGGTGCAGGACGACCGCCAGCAGCGGCGGATGCCAGTCGTTGTAGCGCCCCACCCAGGCCTGGTTGAACTGGATCACCGAGTCGTAGGACATCAGGGCGGGGAAGAACACCCGCCAGAGGATCAGTCCGAGGACGACCAGCAAAAGTTGTGAAATCCGCGCCATGCTCCCAGCCCGGGGGGGATTCTACAGCAGACGCTGTGCTACGCTTTCGCCACCTTCCAGAGGGGTCTTTTCCTGTATCCCAGCCGATTCCTCCAGGCCCTCCGTGGTCGAGAACCCCTCGCGTTCGCCCTGCTGCTCCTGCTCGGCCTCGGCTCCCGGCTCGCCTTCGTGACGCTCTTCCCCGTCCGCCCGGTCTCCGACTTCCAGGAGCTGGTCGACTTCGCCCGCCAGATGCGGGACGTCTCCTGGACCGTCCCCTCCTGGCGCTGGATCTATTTCAGCCCCGGCCTGCCGCTCGCCCTGTCGTTCGTGCTACGCCTCTTCCCCGGTCCGCCGGTGGACGTCGCCCGGCTGGCGACGGCGGTCGTCTGCGGGCTCGTCCCCCTGCTGCCGTTCGCGCTCTGGCGCGGGGTGGTCTCGTTCCGCGTCCGCCTGCTCGCCGGGGTGCTGCTCGCGCTCTGGCCGGGGCAGGTCTTCTTCTCCGGGGTCGTCGCGCAGGACAACTGGGTGCTGCCGCCCACCGTCGCCCTCGCCTGCCTCGCCGCGCGGGCGCTCCTCACCGGTGGCCGGGGGCGGCCGGTCCTCGCCGGGCTCCTCTATGCCCTGGCGGCCGCCATGCGGCAGGAGATGCTCGTGGCGCTCCTTTTCCTCCTGCTCGCCGGCGCCGGGCTCGGCTCCCGCGAGGACTACCGCGAGAAAAGACGCTGGCGTCCGGCCGCCCTGTGCGCCCTGGCGGCGGCCCTCCCCCTGCTCTTGCTCGCCACCCAACGCGAGCTGGCGACCGGACGCTTCGCCCTCACCTCCGAACATGCCGGCCTCTCCGTGCTGGGCGCCTACGTGCCGGGAGCCGCCGCCGACTCCTGGGCCGACCCCTGCCCTTACATCGCCTCCGTCCGCCCCTCTCTCCTCTGGGATTACCCCCGGATCCGGCGCGAGGCCGGCGGCCTAGCTCTGCGCGAGGCCCGGCGGCGGCCCGCCTTCCACGCCGTCCGCATCGCGGCGGCGATCCTCTCCCATGGACTCGACGGCGAGACCGCCAGCCTCTTCTGGAGCCTGCTGACCCCGGGCGGCCTGCCGGAGCCCCTGGTGCCGCGGGGGCAGCGCTTCGCCGCCCACGCCAAGGAGGCGCTGGCGATCGAGCTCGCTGGCCTCCAGGCGCTCTTCCTCGCCACCGTGATCCTCGCCATCGCCTGGCGGCACCGGGCGATCCTGGTGATCTGCGCGGCGATCACGCTCAAGGTAGGCATTCACGCCGTCACCGTCTCCCAGGGGAGATACTTCCTGCCGGTCACGGCGATGGAGATCCTGGCGATTGCCCTGGCGGTCGAAGAGGTGTTGCGGCGGCGTCAGGGACGCCTCCCCGCGATCGCCCTTGCCTGCGCCGCCGCCGCCATCCTCGCCCTCACCCTCCTCGCTCCCCGGGCCACCGGATGGGTGCTGAGGCATGACGTCGAGCCCCAGCGAACCTACCGTTTCACCTTGGAGGGGCCCGCGCCCGGTGCCACCCTCGCCTGCGTTGTCGATCGCGGCCTCCTGATGAGGCTCGACGCCCGCCAGGCCACGATCGCCCCCCTCGACGTCGATCCCGCCCCTGGCGAGACCGCAAGTGCTAGTTGCGAGCTGACCGGCACGCCGGCCGCGCCTCTGGCCCTGCGGCTGCGCGACGCGTATGCTCCCGGCGATCTTCCGGACCGGGTCCGCCAACGCGTCGAGATCGACGGCGTCGAGGTCCTCGACCGCGACCTCGCCGCCACGCCGGGGGACGGCTGGCTCAGCATCCCCCTCGGGGCCGGTCCGCCGGGCATGCCGCGGAAGATCCTGATCCAGGTGACCGCCGTGCGGCCTGACCCCGGCGCCGCCTGGGGACGGGCGGCGGCCACCCCGTTCGAGCTCGCGAACGCCGAGGAGAGACCATGACGTTGACGGAATTCACCCCCCCCGCGGCCGTCCATTCCCCGGAGCCGCCGCTCCGCGACGATCCCGCCGCCGAGGCCTACCAGCGGGAGCGCGTCGAGCACTGGGACGCGGTCGCCCGCCGCTGGGAGCGCCGCTCCGGCCTCGCCGGCGCCTACCACGCCCGCCTGGAGCGGGTCTACCGCTTCCTGGTGCCGGCGGGCTCGAAGGTGCTGGAGATCGGCTGCGGCACCGGCGACCTGCTCGCCGCCCTCCAGCCCGCGACCGGCGTCGGGATCGACTTCTCGGGCGAGATGGTGCGCCGGGCCGCCGAGCGCCACCCCGGTCTCCGCTTCCTCCAGGCCGATGTCCACGAGTTGGAGGGTCTGGGCGGCACCTCGAAGGAAGAAGCGTTCGACTTCATCATCCTCTCCGACCTGATCAACGACGCCTGGGACGTCCAGCGCCTGCTGCGCCGGATCGCCCCCCTCGCCGACCGCCGGACGCGGGTGATCCTCAACTTCTACAGCCGCCTCTGGGAGCTGCCGCTCTCCCTTGCCGCCCGCCTGGGGCTGGCCCGGCCGGCGCTGTTCCAGAACTGGCTCACCGTCTCCGACGTCAAAAACCTGCTGCGCCTCGCCGGCTTCCAGACCATCCGCCACTGGCAAGAGGCGCTCCTGCCGCTGCCGATCCCGCTGCTGGCGCCTCTGGCCAACCGCTTCCTGGCGCGCTTCTGGCCGTTCAAGCACCTCGCCCTCGCCAACCTCCTGGTGGCCCGGCCGGCGCCCCGCCCGCTGCCCGCCGAGCCGGTGGTCACCGTCGTCGTGCCGGCGCGCAACGAGGAGGGGAACATCCCCAACATCTTCGCCCGCACGCCCGAGATGGGGGCCGGCACCGAGCTGCTGTTCGTCGAGGGGCACTCCAAGGACGGCACCTGGGCGGCCATCCAGCGCGAGATCGCCGCCCACCCCGAGCGGCGGGCGCGGGCCTTCCAGCAGACCGGCAAGGGGAAGGGGGACGCCGTCCGCCTCGGTTTCGCGGAGGCGAGCGGCGACGTGCTGATGATCCTCGACGCCGACCTCACCGTCCCCCCCGAGGACCTCCCTCGCTTCTACGAGGTCCTGCGCTCCGGCCAGGGGGAGTTCGTCAACGGCGTGCGCCTCGTCTATCCGATGGAGAAAGAGGCGATGCGCTTCGCCAACCTGCTCGGCAACAAGTTCTTCAGCCTCGCCTTCTCCTGGCTCCTCGGCCAGCCGATCAAGGACACCCTCTGCGGCACCAAAGTCCTGCGCAAGCCCGACTACGACACCCTCGCCGCCAACCGCGCCTACTTCGGCGACTTCGACCCCTTCGGCGACTTCGACCTCCTCTTCGGTGCCGCCAAAATGAGCCTGGAGATCGTCGAGGTGCCGGTGCGCTACCGCGAGCGCACCTACGGCGAGACCAACATCCAGCGCTGGAGCCACGGCTGGCTGCTGCTCAAGATGTGCGCCTTCGCGGCCGGGCGGATCAAGTTCATCTGATGGACCCCCGATGAACCCCCTCAGGCGCTGGCTCGAGCACCCGCTGACCCGGGGGCTCGACATCGATGATCCACGCACCACGCACCTGCGCCGGCGCATCCTGGCCGGCAAGCCCTTCCTGCGGCTGATCTACGCGGAGTGGTACCAAGCGCTCGCCGCCTCCCTGCCGCCCGGAGGCGCTGCCGTGCTGGAGCTCGGCACCGGCGCCGGCTTCCTCGCCGACTTCATCCCCGGGCTGGTGCGCTCCGAGGTCTTCTACACCCCCGGGCTCGAGCTGGTGCTGGACGGCCTGGCGCTGCCGTTCGCCGCCGGCTCGCTGCGGGGGATCGCGATGACCAACGTCCTCCATCACCTGCCGCGGCCGCTCCGCTTCTTCGCCGAGGCGGCGCGCTGCGTCCGTCCCGGCGGCGTGGTGACGATGATCGAGCCCTGGGTCACCCCCTGGTCGCGGTGGGTCTACACGCGGCTCCACCACGAGCCGTTTCTGCCCGAGTCCCGCGAGTGGGAGATCCAGGGCGGCGGACCGCTCTCCGGGGCCAACGGCGCGCTGCCGTGGATCCTCTTCCAGCGCGACCGCGAGCGGTTTGAGCGCGAGGCGCCGGAGTGGCGGGTGCGCTCCGTCGAGCCGATGATGCCCTTCCGCTACCTGGTCTCCGGCGGGGTCACCCTGCGCGGCCTGATGCCCGCCGCCACCTACCCGCTCTGGCGGGGGCTCGAAAGCGCGCTCTCCCCCGCCGCCGGCCGGCTCGCCATGTTCGCCCACGTCGTGCTCGAACGGGGGGTCACGTGAGCGGCGACCCGATCGTCCACCGCATCGGCCGGCTGCTCACCCGGGTGCTGCTCGCGCCCGGCCTCCGCGACCTCCCCCTGGCGCGCGCCGCCTACACCCGCTTCTACGTGCTGGGGAAGACCCTGGCGGAGCCCCGCGAGCGCCGCTTCTTCCGCGAGCATGTCGAGCCGGGCATGGTGATCTTCGACGTCGGCGCCAACGTCGGTTTCTACACCCTCCTCTTCGCCGACCGGGTCGGCCCCGCCGGCCGCGTCCACGCCTTCGAGCCCGACCCCTTGAGCTGCGAAATCCTGAGCCGCCGCGCCGCCCGCCGCGCCAACATCGAGATCAACCAGACCGCCGCCGGCGACCGCACCGGCACCATCACCCTCTTCACCAACCGCTCGAACCGCGCCGACAACCGTGTTCACCCCTCCCTGGGAAGCGAGACCGCCGAGGCCCTCGAGGTCCTCCTCACCACCCTCGACGACTACTGCGCCGCCCGCGGCATCGATCGCCTCGATGCCGTGAAGATGGACGTCCAGGGCGCCGAGGTGGCGGCCCTCGCCGGTTTCCGCCAGACCCTCGCCCGCCTCGAGCCCCGCTGGATGCTGATCGAATTCTCCCCCGAGCATCTGCGAGGCGCGGGATCGACTCCCGAGGCCTTCTGGAGAATCCTCGACGACCTCGGCTTCGAGCCCTGGGGCTTCGACGATTCGGGGAAAACGTTTCGGATCGAGGACACGGCGGCGTTTACTCGTGCGTATGAGAGCGGGTACACGGATGTGTGGGCGCAGGGGAGATGAGCCGGGCCGCATCGGATGCGTTACCCGTAACCCAGGGCGTTGCCCTGGGCTAAAGGAGCCCGGGCCTTCAGCCCGGAGTTCGGTGGTTTTTGAGGCCCAACGGGCCGCCCTCCTTTAGCCCAGGGCAACGCCCTGGGTTACGGCCCGGAACGAAAACACCCGAGCCCCAACGGGGCGACCTAACCAACGCCCCGTCGGCCCGTACCATGATGCCAGACGCCTATCCACGCATTGATCGCGCGGCCCTTCAGGCCGCATTGGGATTCGTGGATGAAATTGACCCAGGGCGATGCCCTGGGCTCAAGGAGAGCGGCCCGTTGGGCCTCCGGATCGTGGCTTATCCTGTCAATCCCAGACGTAATTTTCGTCATAGGCGATCTGATACCGACTCAGAAACCTCCGGTATTCCTCCTGGAACGTCACTTTCCGGTGGTGCTCCACCTGATTCTGGATGTATCCAACCACTGCACCGACATTAGACTGACTGACGGAGAAACCGCCATAACCCGCCTGCCAGTGAAACTCTGCGAAGACCGCTCCCTTGCCCTTGATCCATTTGGATGAACTGGTTTTCACGTTTTCGACCACCTGCGCCACGGTCCGGGTTCGTGACAAGCCAAACAACAAATGAACGTGATCCTCGACACCACCCACCTGCAAAGAAGGGCATCCGTCCTCGTGCAACACACCAGCGAGATACGGATGCAACTCGGCACAGATCTCAGGGTTCAGAACCGGATCGCGGTTCTTCGTACTGAAGATCAGGTGCACCAGAATGCAGCAGAAACCCGTTGGTCCTCCGGAACGGCCTCGCGGAAAGGCCACAAATAGAATAGTTTATTTGCGATGAGAGAATGTTGCAGCCTGATCCAAACTAATCGAAAGAAGGCTCGTATAATTACGAGCATGCGACCCAGACTTCTATCGGTCCGGGGCTGCGGCCTCTTCGGGCTCGCGGCCTTCATCCTGTCCATTCTATTCGCCACATCGACGCGAGCCGAGGCTCCAAAGCCGGAGGAGACCCTCTCTCCCGGCGAAGCTCGCGAGCGCCCGATCGCGGCAGGCGAGACACACTCCTGGCGGGTCGTGATGCCGCCGGGCACCAACCTGCTGGTGACGGTCGAGCAGCACAGCATCGCTCTGGTGGTGGAGGCCCGGGGGCCCAGAGAACGCGAACCGATCGCGGTCACGGCGAGCCGAGACAGTTGGGGCTCCGAAGTTCTGCTGCTCGACCGTGCGGGCGAAACCCGGATTGAGGTCCGGTCGCGGGACAAGTCCGCCTGGCCCGGCCGCTACACCCTGCGCATTGACGTCCTGCCGGAGCGAAAAAGCGCCAAGCGTGACGCCCTGGCCTTGATGAGCCGGGCCGGCCGCGAGACTCTGCCGGACACTCCTGACTCCAGGCGGCAGGCCGAGGCCACCTACCGCGAGGCCCTGGTGGTGTGGCGGGCCCTAGGAGAACGCGCCTGGGAGGCCGAGGCCTTGACGTGCCTCGCCATGCTGGAGTCGGAAGCGAGCGATCTTCAAACCTCGACCGAGGACTTCCTGGCGGCGCTGCCGATCTGGCGTGAGTTCGGCAAGCCTCAGCGCGAGGCCGACGCCCTGAACTGGCTGGGCGTCATCTACCAAGACACGCAGGGAACCGAAAAGGCCCGCGAAACCTGGGAGAGTGCCCTTTCGCTATGGCGCAGCCTCGGTGAACCATTCGACGAAGAGCAAACCCGCGGCAATCTGTGCGTTCTCGAAGCCGCCATCGGATCTCTGACCACAGCCCTGGCCTGCAATCAGGAGACCCTCGAGTTCTTTCGTGGGCATGGCATTACGACGCTGGAGGCGGAGATCCTCAACCGCATCGGCGGCGTCTATGACCTTCAGGGCGAGCCCGACGCCGCGCTCGTCTCCTATCAGCAAGCCCTTGCCTTGTGGCGCACCCTCGCCGCCCGCGATAAGGAAGCGAAGACCCTGAACAACATCGCGGTGGTCTACCGCAGGCTGGGCGATTGGCAGGAAGCACTGCGCTTCTACGACCGCTCTCGCGAGGTCTGGGGTCCTGCCGGAGATCCTGCCTTGGCAGCCACGCTACTCAACAATATCGCCTTCAGCTATAGCAACCTGGGTGAGCCGCGACGGGCCCTGGGCCTCCTGGAGGATGCCTTGAAACTTCACCGGGAGGTGGGCAGCCGATCGGGAGAGATCTTCACCCTGAACAACCTCGGCACGGTCTGGCGCAAACTGGGGAAACTGGAGAAGGCGCTCGACCGGCACCAGCAGGCTCTCGCCCTGGCCAGGTCCCTTCAGAGTGACCAGCAACAGGCGGCCAGCCGCTTGGGGCTTGCCGAGGTCTATCTCGATCGAGGCTATGCCACCCCGGCGCTCCGCGAACTCGAAACGGCCCTCCCGGTGCTACGGGAGAAGGGTGATCGCCACACCCAAGCAAATGCCCTCGACCTTCAGGGGCGGGCCCTCACCCTGGCCGGGCGACCGCGCGAGGCGCTCCCCGCGCTTCAGGAGGTTCTCGCCCGGCGGCAGGCCGTGCGCGACCGTGCCGGCGAGGCGGAGACGCTCTACGCGCTCGCCTTGGCGGAACGGTCTCTCGGCCTCGCCGCCGAGGCTCGCTCTCACGCCGAGGCGGCGGTGAACCTCGTAGAGGCGTTACGGACAGGGGTCCTCAGCGTCGACCTGAGAGCCTCTTTCCTTGCGACGCGGCGGCGATCGTATTCGCTCCTGATCGATCTGTTGATGGACCGGAACGCCGCCGATCCGAGGAAAGGACACGACCGCGAGGCCTTCGCGATCAGCGAGCGTGCACGCGCCCGCGGCCTCCTCGACGTCCTGCGCGCCGGGAGCGCCGGCCGCACCGCGAGCACCGCGCCCCCGGAACTGTTCACCCGTCGGCTCACCCTTCTCCGCCGCCTGAGCGCCAAGGTCGACCGGCGATGGAAGGAGAACGGCACCAGGGCGGACGCCCTGGGGAAGGAGATCGACGGCATCCTCGCCGAGGCCGACGGGGTGGAAGCGGAGATCCGCCGGTACGATTCACGCTTTGCCGACTTCAGCGCGCCGCAGCCGGTCAGTCCGGAGGAGATCTCCCGCGGGCTGGAGCCTGGCACAATGCTCCTCGAGTACTCCCTCGGCGACGACCGCAGCTTCCTCTGGGCGATCGAGGACGGACAGGTCCGCTCCTTCGTCCTTCCCGGCCAGACGAAGATCGAGGCCCTGGCGCGCCAAGTCTATAAAAAGATGAGCACCGTCGAGTCCGGGAGCGCGCGTCAACGGGAAGCGGCAGAGGCGCTGGGCAAGATTCTGCTCGGTCCCATTTGGAGTCCTCCAAGAGGGTCCGTGCCGCTCCGGCGGCTGGTCGTTGTGCCCGACGGAGTGCTCGCCATCCTCCCCTTCGCAGCCCTGCCGGTCCCTGATCCCGGCCGAAGCTGGCAGACCCCGGGAACCCTCCTGCCTCTGCTGGAGCGCCTGGAGGTGGTCTCCATCCCCTCGGCCACCACTCTCGCTGTGCAGAGACAACGGCTCCAAAAGCGCGCGGAAGCCCCCCGGTGGGCAATGGTCTTCGCCGATCCGGTGTTCACCGCGAGCGACCCGCGCCTGGCCCACCGCTCCGCCGAGAACACCCGCGGCGGTCCCCTCCCTAGGCTCGAACGCCTGCCCGCGACCCGCCGGGAGGCGGACGCCGTGGCGTTCCTGGCGCCCGCCGGCGAGGTGACGCTCGATCTCGGTCTGGCTGCCAGCCGCGAAGCCGCGCTCGCCGCTGACCTCCGCAACTACCGCATCGTCCATTTCGCGACCCACGCCCTGGCCGACCTGCAGAATCCCGAACTGTCCGGCCTGGTGCTCTCGCAGGTAGATGCCGAGGGGCACCCCCGCGAGGGCTTCCTCGGTCTGTCGGACATCTACGAACTCGACCTCAATGCCGACTTGGTGGTCCTCTCCGGCTGCAGGACCGCGCTCGGCAAAGAGGTCCGCGGCGAGGGATTGATGGGGCTGACGCGCGGTTTCCAGTACGCCGGCGTGCCCCGTGTCGTGGCGAGCCTCTGGCCCGTGCAGGACCACGCCACGGCGGAGCTGATGAGCCGCTTCTATCGGGCGATGTGGCGCGATCATCTGCCCGCAGCGGCGGCCCTGCGCGAGGCCCAGCGGTCGCTCCGCCGCGATCCTCGCTATAGAAATCCCTATTCCTGGGCCGGTTTCGTCCTGCAAGGAGACTGGCGCTGAGAGTCCCCTTCCGGCTCTTTTCCCGCATCCCATGAAGTAGGGTGAGACAATCCGCGCCCTCGCGACAGTCCAACGGATGAACCGAACCGGGCTCCCGAAGAGCCCGATAAAAAGGAGTCCGAGATGGCCACCAATCAGAACCAGAACCCAACATGGATGATGAACCGAAATTGGCAAGTTGTCATGGCGAATCCGGTGAATAATTCTCTGAGTGACAGCATTATCATGACAGACACCCTGGTCTTCACATCGCAGGGCACGATCGAGTTCACTCACAACTTTCCGCAGACGACCAATGTTCCTCTCAGCAGCCTGCCTTCCCCTCAGATCTGGGGCACGTGGGACCTGAGCTCGGCCAATTCCAACAGCCTCAAAGGCACGACCAGCTCAGGAACGCCGTTCCATGTCGATTACGCTGGGGGGCAAGTGCAGTGCTTCCTGGACTCCCCCCAGGTCCCTCGACGGGGATGGGCTTTGGCCTTGGGAGTTTTCGCCGGCGCACTGACCGGCGGAGCGGTCGGCGCAGCAGCACGCGCTCCATTCGTGGGTGCCTTGGCTGGCTTGGCGGCCGGGACCAGTGCCGCGTTTACAGTTGCCCTCATCAAAGGAGTCTATTCCACCCAGGGAGGCCCGAACGCCACCTGGGTAGCGAACGATGGGGGGGCCGGGGTGCCGAAGCCTAAGCCGCAAGAGGCGCCACAAACGTTGAAGGCGGTGAGCGCCTGATACGCCAACCTTAAGGACCAAGGCTCCAGGAGGCGTCCACCATGCGCGCGGCGTTGACGCCGAGCCCCGATCTCCGGGATATGATGTTCGTCGTTCTCGGAAAATCTGGAGCGGCAGGCGTCATGAGTATCGATGCGGTATCCGAGCCGGACGAGGCGGCGGTCGCCGCCGACCTCGTCCGGCGGATCGCGGCGGGAGACGAATCCGCCGAAGGGCAGCTCGTCGAGCGCTACCGGCGAGGACTCCTCTATCTGCTGCGCCGCCTCGGAGCCCTGCCGGACCTCGCCGACGACCTCCAGCAGGAGACCTTCCGCATCGTGATCGAACGGCTGCGCAAGGAGGGCCTGGCGGACCCCGCCGGCCTCGCCCCCTTCCTCCATGGTACGGCCCGCAACCTCCTCATCGCCGATCGGCGCAAGGCGGCGCGGCGACGCACCTGGGGGGACACGGGAGAGCTGGCCGAGGCCGTGGCGCCCGCGCCGAGCCCGCTCCAGGCCGTCCTGCTGGACGAGGAGGCCGAGATCGTGCGGCGGCTGATCGGCGAGCTCCCCACAGACCGCGACCGGCAGCTCCTGCTCCGCTTCTACGTCGGCGAGGAGGACAAGGAGAGCATCTGCGCCGACCTCGGACTCCCCAGCCTGCACTTCAACCGCGTCCTCTTCCGGGCCCGCCAGCGCTTCAAAGAGCTGCTGGAGCGCTTCCAGAAGCGGCAGACCACGACACGGCCTTTTACGGGATCCGGCGGGACGACGGGGTGACCATGGACCATACCTACATCGAAGAGCACCAGATCGCCGATCGCTACGTGATGGGCACCCTGCCGGCGGAAGAGGCGGAGCGGTTCGAGAACCATTATCTCTCCTGCCCCGAGTGCCTCGACCGCCTGGACCTCACCGAGTCCGTCCAGCGCGGCTTCCAGCGGATGGCGACGCAGGACGCGACGCGGCTCGCCACCGCGCGGCAGCTCGCCCTGGTGGCCTGGCTCGCCCGCCTCGGCCGCGGGCCTCAGATCGCGGTCCTCCTCGCGGCTCTCCTCATTCTCGCGGTCCTGCCGGCCGGCCTGGCGTTCCGCGGCATCGCCGGGCGCGAGCGCGAGCTGGCGCAGGCCCGCTCGGCCCTGGAGCAGGAGCGCCAGCGCTCGGCCACGGGATCGCAGAGCGCGGCGGAGGCCGGGAAGCTGCGCTCGGAGCTTGAGGCCACGCAGCACGATCTGGCCGGCGAGCGCGAGGCCCGGGTCCGTGCCTCCGAGCAACTCGCCCAGGTCCAGCAAGCCCAGGCCAATGTCCCGTCCCTTTTCCTGGATTCGGTACGGGGCGGCGGGCCCTCCGCGAACGAGCCGCCGCAAGGCTTGCACCGGCCAGAGGGCGCAGGCAGGATCATTCTCTTCCTGCAAGTGGGTTCAGCCTTCCAGCCCCCCTTCCGCGCCATCCTGCGCGACGTCCAAGGCCGTGAGGTTTTGCGCGTCGAGGATCTGCTGCCGAACGAGCGCGACGACTTGAGCCTGGGCCTCCCCGCCAGCCTCGTGCCGCCCGGCGAGTACTCGATTCTGGTCGAGAGCCTCGCGCCCCGCCGCAAGCCCGTCGCCGCCGGCCGGTTCGCCTTCCGGGTCCTGCCCCCCGCCTGAAGCTCGAAAACCTCTCGAATTCTTTCTGACACCGCGCGGCGCCGCAAGGCCCGCCTCAATTCGCGTGAGACATCAGACCGTCTGGCGACAGTCTTGGATTGGAGCCTGGGGGCGGTAACGATTTAACGAAAGGAGCCGGCCATGAAACTCGAGACATCTGCACGACATGCGTTTCCACCTCTCCTCGCCCCAGCGATTCTGTTCGATGCCGGCTCTGTTCCTGCCGGGAAACAGGGAGAGAAGGTACCGCGGTGGAGTCACGGATTCCCGGGGGCTCGGTCCACCGTGAAAACGATCATCACTAGTCCCATCCGTTAGAAGGAGAAACCCATGAAGATCAAGGAAACGATTTCAAGGCCCACCCATCTCAACTGCAGCAACGTGACCACTTATCTCAACGACCACCTCGGCGCGAAGTGCAAGTCGAAAAAGAATCACCTCAAGCCCTGCCATGACGAAGCCGCGCACGGGGGGTGCGGCTGCGGTGGCGCTTCCAACGCCACCGGTAACCTCGTCGACCTCATCATCCTCATCGACCGCAGCGGCTCGATGACGACCGCGGCGCATCTCGTCAACGACGCCGCCACCAACGCCCTCGAGATCGCCCACAAGAAGTGCCCGTCGGAGTTGCGGGTCCAATGGCTCACGGTGGACAGCAACAACCCCGGTACGACCCCCAGCGGCTCGGGAGGATGGTCGGGGACCCAGTTCACCCAGACCCACGAACAGTACCTGCAGGGCAAGGGAATCACGGGACCCTTCTTTCACAACAATGCCCAGACCCCTGACGGTGCCCCTTTCTACAATGAGCAGGGAGCGGACGCCGTCGCCGACCTGTCGAAATTCTACAATTGGCGGCCGGGCGCCTGCCGGGCGATCTTCTACATCAGCGACACCACCCTGGACGCCGGCTGGACCCAGGGCGCGGACGATACCGCGGCGACCACGAACGCCATCTCCCAGGCGCTCGCCAACCAGGTCACGGTGTTCGCCCATTTCGTGGCCCCCCATCAGGAGAACCCCGCCGATGTGCCGGCGACCCGGGCCGACTACCAGGCCCTGTGCCATCAGACCGGCGGCACCTACTACGAAGGGCCGGTCAGCAAGGAGCAATACATCACGATCCTTACCGACGTGGTCTGCCACGCCTGCGGGGGCTGCAAGGAGATCAAGGTCCCGGACATCGGGCCCTGCGTCTCGATCTCGTGGGGAGACAGCGTCTGCGACTGCATCGAGACCGACGATGTCGAGATCCTCTGCATCACGCTGTGCAACTGCTACTCCAACGTCTCCTTCGAGAACGTCGTCGTCGGCACGATCGTAGTGACGGACAGCGCGGGCAATGCCGTCGCGACCCTGCCGGACGGCACCCCCTCCATCCAGGCGATCCCCATCGGGCCGATCTGCTTCGGCAGCATCGGACCCTGCAAGGACGGCAACGCCACCTGCGTGTCCCGGGAGTTCGTCCTGCGCACGCGCGGGGCCAAGGGTGGCGGCTATCAGGTCCATGTCCGCCCGATCTGCTTCAGCGTCACCTTCCACTACCAGAAAGAGGAGTGCTTCCTGGTCCCGATTTGCCAGGATTGACCGGCATGCTGAGACAAGGCGGGAGCGTCGGCTCCCGCCTTGTCTCGATCAACAAGGAGCCCGTCATGGGGATCATGACTTTTGCATGATATCTATCCATCCCTTTCCTCGCCCCGGCGATCACGCCTTCGAGCCCGACCCCCTGAGCTTCGGCATCCTGAGCCGCCGCGCCGCCCGCCGCGCCAACCTCGAGATCAACCAGACCGCCGCCGGCGACCGCACCGGCACCATCACCCTGTTCACCAACCGCTCCAACCGCGCCGACAACCGCGTCCACCCCTCCCTGGGAAGCGAGACCGCCGAGGAGAATCTCCCCCGAGCACCTGCGAGGCGCCGGATCGACCCCCGAGGCCTTCTGGAAGATCCTCGCCGAGCTCGGCTTCGAGCCCTGGGGCTTCGACGATTCCGGAAAAACCTTTCGGATCGAGGATACGGCGGCGTTTACTCGCGCGTATGAGAGCGGGTATACGGATGTGTGGGCCAAGGGGAGATAATTCCGGGCCTTCAGCCCGGAATGCGGTGGTTTTTGGTTTTTTGAGGCCCAACGGGCCGCCCTCCCTCAGCCCAGGGCATCGCCCTGGGTTACGGGCCTGGGAACGAACAACAACGCCATCCTGCGCCCCCAACGGGGCGCGCTAACCAACCCCGATGTCACCCCAACCGCACGTATTACATCCAGCCCCTGTCTGCGCGCACTAGCGCCGCCCTTCAGGCCGCACCAGGATTATGGCCATCGGATCGAATCCCAGGGCGATGCCCTGGGCTAAAGAAGGGCGGCCCGTTGGGCCTCAAAAAGCCAAAACCACCGCATTATATCAGGATTCAATCCCAGGACGATGCCTCGGGCTTCGGGGCCTCCTACGCCCCCGTCCGCTTCCTTGTATAGAGCGCCTCGTGGAGGGCCCGCCCTTTATGGGCCAGGCGGAGCTCGCCTTCGGCGAGCATCCGGCGCAGGACGTCGGATGCGGTCCGCGGACGGATGGGCTCGCGCAGGCGGTCCCGGAAGCGGCGGTTGGTTTCCGCCGCCACGGCGGTCGCGCCGAAGGGCTCCGCCAACTCCGGGCTCTCGACGGCCAGACGCACCAGGCGGCTCACCATCAGCCGGCCGGAGGACGGCAGCTTCGCCACCTCCACCGCAGCGGACGTGGATCTCGGCGCCGGCGGCACGGCGAGATCCACGGCGGATGCGGACACCGCGCGGAAGGCCTCCAGGTTCTGCAGCACCTTCTCCAACTCGGCGGCGTGCAAGGCGCGCTGTTCCTGGTGAAGCACCTCCTGCTCCCGGTGATGCGCCTCCTGTTCGCCGTGGAATGCCTCCTGCTCGCGATGGAAGACCACGCGCTGCTCCAGGTTGGACAGCACTTCCGCGACGGAAAGGTTCGAGCTCATTCCTTGTCTTCCTCCGGCAATCGCCGCAAAGCCGCGGTCTCGCGGCCTCGCTCGTTCCAGTTGCGGTGAATTTGTGCGGCCGAGGATAGCACGCTCGCGGCACGCGATCTGGCCGGAAGTCGCGGTGGAGATCGTCAAGTCGCGGTGGAGATCACGGAATCGCGGTGGAGATGGCGGGGTTGCGGTGGGGCCGCCGAGTCGCGGCAGGGCGGTATGCATCGCGGCAGAGAGGACAGCGTTGCGGCAGGTTTGCGCGAGACGCGGCAGAGCGCTCGACGTCGCGGTGAAGGAAGCTCAGTCGCGGTGGAGCGCCTTGATCCGCGGCGGAGATGGCGGAGTTGCGGCAGAGCACTGGACACACCGCAACTCAAGGATCAATTGCGGCAGATCTCCTGACTCTGCGGTGGAGCGCCCGACGTTGCGGCGAGTCCACAGCCCTGCCGCAACTCAGCTTCCGTTGCGGCAGAGCGTTCTCACTTGCGGTGGAGCGAGAGGCGTTGCGGTGAAGAAGCGGCGTCGCGGCAGAGAGCTCCGCGTTGCGGTGAAGAAAACGGAGTCGCGGTGGAGCCGCTGGAGTCGCGGCAAATATGGCCAGAATGCGGGAAGAGGGGTGGATCGCCTGCGCCTCCGCCCATACAATGCGGCGAGGCATTGGGTCCGCCGGTCATGGCACTGAGCCTGAACCCGGGCGGTCCAGAATCAAGGTGGGTTGCCATGTGCAGGAACATCAAGCCCCTCTTCAATTTCGAGCCGCCCGTCACCGACGACGAGGTCCGCAACGCGTCGCTGCAGTTCGTGCGGAAGATCAGTGGCTTCACCAAGCCGTCCAAGGCGAACGAAGCCGCCTTCGAGGCGGCGGTCGCACAGGTCTCCGAGGCGGCCCATGCGCTGCTCGCCTCGCTGGTGACCAACGGCGCTCCGCGCACTCGTGAGGTCGAAGCCGCGAAGGCCCGCGTCAGGTCGGCGCGCCGGTTCGCCACGGGCGCCGCGGAGCCCGCACTCCCCTCTCGCGACTGATCCAGAGTAGAATTCCTGCAACCCAAGCAGGTCTTCTCGAGAGGTTTGGTGAGCCATGGCCGACTCCGCCAGTTGGATCAAAGAGCCTCCTCGGAGCCGGCGGCGAGCCATCCTGATCTCGCTCTTCGCCGCCTTCGTCCTTCTGATCACGTCTCTCTGGCTGGCGGGAGCCGCCTCCTGGTTCCGGGCCGAGGCGGAGCCCGAGCCCCTGCCGGCGAAGCCGCGGACGACGCTTCGCCCCCCGGTGGCGGAGCTCCTGGCGATGACGCCGGCCGATCTTCCCGCCGCCGTGCGCGGCCGCTACCGCCTGGGACCCGACCGGCGGCTGCTCCAGGCCGTGGCCGAGGTCCATCGGCTCCGGACCGTTACGGCCGCGGCGCCGGTCAAGGCGGAGTTTCGAGAGGGGCGGTGGCGGATTTTCTCCGGCTCCGACGAGGTGGGCGCGCTCTCCGAGTTTCCGAGCTTCGAGGAGGCGACCAATCTGCTCGCGCGCTGGGCCGACCACCTGCCGGCGGCGGCCACGGCTCCCCCGGGCGCGGGTGACTCCTCCGCGCTGGAGCGGGCTCTCCGCGGAGCGGATGCCGCGGCCCTGGTCACAGCCCTCTCCTCGCCCGGCGGCTCGCCCAAGGACATCACGTCCGGTCTCGCCTGGCTCTCCACGCTGACCGTGGACCGGCTCGATCAGGCCGATCCTCTCCTCGCCGAGGCCTGGGCGTGGCTGGCCCTCGAACGGACGCGCGATGCCGGCAATGAAGCGCTGATCGCCCGGGCGCTCGGCTACGAGGCCGCCGCCGCGCGGGCGAGCGCGAAGCTCGCCGCGGACGACCCCATCCGGCTCTATGCCACGGGCGACGAGTCCCGCCTCGGCGCCCTTTGCGCCGAGCACCCGGCGGACCGACCCTGCCACTTCCTCCGTCTCGCGCTGCTGGCGGAACGCGACCAGGGGGAGCGCTTCCACGCTGCGCTCCTCGACTCTCCGTTCAAGGACGGGACGAGCCTGGCCATCCGCGGGCTGGAGACGCGGCTGTCGGACTTCGCGGCGGGCGTGGGCCCGGGCCGCGCCTATGCGTCCGCGGCGGCGAAATCTCTCCTCGGCAAGGACGACGAGACCACGGTGGAGGCCCAGACCCGTGACTTCGAGGCCGCGGTCGACCGGCTCGCTTCCCGTCCCAAGGCAGGACCTGTCGACATCGCCGCGATCCAAGCCGCGCACCGGGCGGCTTTCTACTCCGGCCTTTTCGACGTGGCGAGCTTCACCGTCAATCAATACACGTCGGGGCCCGCCGCGGGCGAGCTTGCGGCGCGCATGGCAACGCCGGCGGTGGGAACCGCCGAGGAGCTCCGGCGCTGGATCGAGGTGAAGGGGCAGGCGCTGGACGGATCGCGGGATCCGCGCCCCCTGGCCGAGCTCCTGGGATCGTCCCAGTCGATCGGCGCCGCGCCGCTGGCCGATCTCGGGCTCACCATCGCTCGCCAAACGGCGAGCACGGACCCGTGGCGGCGGCGGCCGGTCCCGGCTCTGTTCGAACGGCTGGACACCCGGCCGTCCCATCTCGTGATGGCCGCGCGGATGGCGGAACGGAACCTGGTCAGTCCCCTGCTTTTCGAGCAGCTCGCGCGGGCCGCGGCCGAGGCGGCGCCGCACCTCAGCGAGGAGCTGCCGGCCCTGGCCGCGAAGATGCGGGAGGACACGGTCCGGCTGCGCGCGATCGCCGATGACCCAATGATGCCGCGGTATCCGCAGATGGTCGCTCTCGCCGCTCTGGGGAAATTGGGCAAGGTCGACGACGCGTTCGTCCGTGCCCGTTACGAAGCGATCGCCGCGGATTCCGACTCGGGGACGCACGCGCTGGCGGACCTGCTGGAGAAGCGGGGCGATCTCGCGGGCGCCTCCGCGGCGTTGGATGCCGCCATTCAGCGGGGCAACCATCACAGCGGGCTCGACGTCGCCTACCTGCGGACCGAGAAGGCGCGGCTGCAACTGGCGATGGGGAAACCGGACGCCGCCTTCGCGATCCTCCAGCCCGCCCTCGCAACCAGGATGGAGGACGCTCTCCTGCAGGGCGCCAAGATCGAGCTGGCGCGCGACCGCCCGCAGAGCGCCCTGGCGCTGGCCCAGTCGGCGCTCGGCAGCTACCCCAACAGCTCCGAGGCTTCGGGCCTGATCGCTCAGGCCCGGTGGCGGCTGAACGACTTCTCCACCGCGGCGAAGGAGCTTGCCGCCACCCGCAACGGCATCGTCGGGCCGTGGAACCGGTATCTCCCGGAAGCTTTCGCCGCGGCCTTCGCGACGGCGCCGGAAGCCTCGGTGCGGCAGGCCTTCTCCGAGCTCGTGACGGCGGGGATCGCTCCTCACGTGCTCGCCAACGCGGCCATCGCCCTGGGCAGGAAAAGGGGCGTCGAGGTCGCGCTGCCGCTCCTCGCGGGTCTCCACGAACCGGCGCAGGAGTGGCGCGACGCCAACCGGATCGCCACCTACGACCTGATCCGGGAGAAGCAGGGCGCGGACGCGGCCCTCGCCTGGATCCGCGCGGCGATCCCCGACCGGCCCAAGGGTTTCGTACTGACGCTCTACCAGATGCGCAAGTACGACCTGCTGCTGGGCCTCTATCCGAACGGCGAGAAGACCGAGGGGCCGAGCATGGTCCGGATGGTGAAGGCCGCCGCTCTCCTGCATCTGCGCGAGACCACCGGCCCGCGCTGGGACGGGCTGGTGGCGGAGATCGCGGAGGATCCGGGGGAAGATTTCTTCGCTCAGGCCGGACGCTATCTCACCGGCCGGACCGACGCCGCCGGGCTCCTGAAACCCGTTCCGGACCCCGGCCACCTGGCGAGCCTGGGCTGGGCGATGGGCGTGAAGGCGGCGAGCGAGCACCGCTTCACCGACGCCGAGGGGTGGCTCCAGGTGGCGCTCGAATCCGGCCAGCAGCAACAGCCGCCGCACGCCTGGGCCTGGGTCATAGAAAGCGAATGGAAGCAGGCCGGGCGCTCGCTCGCGCTGCTGGAGAAAGAGGGGGCGTTCTGATCTAACGGTTCGCGCGCTCCAGGGCTCCGGTGCGGAGCAGGGCGTCCGCGTCCTGCATGACAAAAGAATTGACACAGCCGGAAGGACACAAATGGATGCAAATGCTGTCACCCTGCTTGACCTTTTCGAAAAGAAAATGCGACTCGAGGTGCCTCTCTTTCAGAGGCAGTATGTGTGGAACCAAGAACAACAGTGGGAACCGTTGTGGGAAGACATCGTCCGAAAATTCACTGAGTACCTGGAAGGCCGAAAGGATGCTCCGGTTCATTTTTTAGGCGCCATGGTACTCGATCTTAAGCAAACCCCAGCGACGCATGTAGAAAAGCGTCAAATCATCGACGGCCAGCAACGCCTAACTACATTTCAAATTTTCCTAGCGGCCTTTCGGGACTTCTGCCGCGAGTACGGCTGTGAGGATCTGGCAGGAGAATTAGAAGGCTACACGCTAAACAAGGGAATGATGGCCAACCCCGAGATCGACAAATTTAAAGTTTGGCCAACCCAAGCAGACCGAGGCCAATTCATAGACGTCCTAAGCTTGGGGTCAAGAATAGCAATCGAGAAGAAACACCCTGTAGTGCGACAAAAGTACGCTCGAAATCCAGACCCTCGGCCGCGCATGGTTGAAGCCTATATATTTTTCAGTGACGAAATATATTCATTCTTTATTGGCACCGAGCAGGAACCACCACTAGCGGCAGAACAGCCAATCGCCATGCGAATAGAAGAATGCTTTCAGGCCTTGAAGAACGCATTGCAGGTGGTTGCGATTGATCTTGGGCAAGGCGATGACGCACAGGTGATATTTGAGACTCTTAATGCACGGGGCCAAGCACTTCTTCCAGCCGACCTGCTGCGGAACTATATATTCCTCCGCGCGGCACGACTCAAAGAACCACAAGAAGAACTTTACGAGAATTATTGGCGCAGCTTCGACGACAGTTTTTGGCGCACCGAAATACGGCAGGGACGACTGTTCCGTCCGCGTAGTGACCTTTTCATTCAACATTTTCTAGCCAGTCGTCTAATGGTAGATATTCCCGTAAAGCACTTGTTTGTGGAGTATCGCTCCTGGATCGATCGAGACAAACCATTCAAGACCGTTGCAGCCGAGTTGGCCGTGCTATCGAAGCAGGGAGACGACTTCCGCCGACTCTTGGATCCCCGAAAGGACGACTATCTCCATAGGCTAGGAACTTTCTTGAATGACTTCGACATCAGCACTGCTTACCCACTCCTTCTGTTTTTCCTCGACAAGGGCCTAAGCGACGGCGATTGGAAGATTATTTCAACCGCCTTAGAGTCCTATCTTTTGCGGCGGGCGATACTTGGCTGGACTACGAAGTCTTACAACAAGATATTTCTCAACCTCATAAAGGCAATGCAGCATGCTGCCCTCACGCCTCAGGCCTTAATCGACTCTCTTTCCAGGCTGCATGGCGAATCCGCAGCATGGCCTAACGATGAAGTCTTTGCGGAGGCATGGCAAACTATCCCAGCTTACAATGTGATGAACAACGCTAAGCTCGTTCATGTTTTTCAACGACTCGGAGAGACATACCTGACTAAACGTAGCGAGGACGTGACCATTAACTGCCCCTTGACCATTGAGCATATACTCCCTGCGAGCTGGGCAGAACACTGGCCCTTGCCAAATGGTAAGCGTGGCTTAACTCCTCGCGAGCTAGGAGACGTCGATAGCGAAAACCCCGAGGCCATAGCCACCAGACGCCGAAACTCTGTCGTGCATACGATCGGCAACCTGACCGTCCTTACCCAGAATCTAAATTCCGTAGTGTCAAACTCGCCCTGGCCGACGAAGAAACCGGAACTACTAAAATCGTCTTTGCTTCCGATCAACCAACAATTGCATAAATATCAAGCATGGAACGAAGAGACGATTGAAGAACGCGGGAGAGAACTTCTAAGGAAAGCTGTAATCGTTTGGCCTACCCCCTGAAGAATGAACTGATCTGCCATCGATGGAGCCATTCACACTTCGAACTCATAAGCCGTTAAAGTTAAAGAGGATGAATCCGCACCTCGGGATTTGCCGCTGCGAGCCGCTCGAGGTCGTCGCGGTCCCCGGTGAGAAGATCGCCTCCTCCTCCCTCCACGGCATGGGCCAAGACGAGAGCGTCCACGGTCGCGGCCGAGCGAGCCGCTGCCAGGAATTGTCCGGCCAGCCGTCCATGAACCTCTCGGGCTTCGGGCACCGAACCGATCGCCTTCAGCACACGGTTGACGGGGGCGTCGCGCGGTCCGCCGCGTACCGTTTCAGCCACTACGACCACCGGGACCTCGACCCGCGCCCCCAGTTCCAAGGCCCGGGCCAGGAAAGCTCGCGCCCTCTGGGCTCCACGGGCCAGGGCGATGACCGCTCCCGAATCGAGGATCAGGCGCTGCGACGTTTGATGGCGCGCTCTTCCGGTGTGGACCATGCTTCACGGACCTCCTCGAGCACCCGCGGATCGATCGGTCCGTGTTCCTGTTCGAGCTCCGCCAGAAGGCCGGCGAGACGATCGTGCTGCAATTGCTGACGCAACGCACGGTTGACGTAACTCGACAGTCCTCTGGCACCGACGGCCTCGCGAGCTTCGGCCAGAAGCTCTTCTTCCAGGGAGAGAGAGACTTTCTCGGTGCGCATGTCTTATCCTACCTCAGGTAGGATTAAGGAACAAGCGCCTGGACCCGCAGGAAATCCCCAGCCCGATGGTTTAACCTCCCAGCGGCACCCGAATCAGTGCGGCGAGATCGGAGGAGGCGCGATGAAGGGATTGAGACGTCGAGGCGTAGGCATCCTGGCGATTCTGCTCGGGCTGGCGGTGCCGGAGCTGGCGGCCGCGGCGGCCAAGGGGACAGCGGCGGCGCCGGTCTTCACCCCGAAGCCGGGGCGGTACACGGCGCCGCTGATGGTCACGATCGCCACCGCCACGGCCGGCGCGGCGACCTACTACACGACCGACGGCTCCAACCCGGCGCGCAAGACCAGCCCGGTCTACAAGGGTCCGCTCAAGCTCACCGCCACCACCACCCTCAAGGCGTTCTCCTACAAGCCGGGGCTCAAGGCCAGCGCCATCACCTCCGGCGCCTATGTCCTCAGCGCGCCGCCCCCTCCCCCGCCGCCGCCGCCGCCTCCCCCTTCCGAGACCGGCGGCACGCTATTCCTCGCCTCGCTGACGCCGCAGACCGGCGCCGCGAGCTCGGGCGCCGGCTCCTCGACCCTGACGCTGACGCGGGACCAGACCGCGGCGGTGCTGCGCTTCTCCTTCTCCGGCCTCACCGGCCCGATCACCAGCCAGCACATCCATGCCGCCGACGGCACGATCCTCTTCGACATCGACACCACCAAGCCGCAGGCCGACGGCTCGCGGGTCTGGCGGATCCAGCCGGCGGGGACCTTCGACACGGCGAAGATCCTCGCCATGCTGCGCGACGGCGAGTGCTACCTCAATCTCCATACCGCCGCTTTTCCCGCGGGGGAGATCAAGGGCTTCTTCCGCCAGTCGAGCGGCAGCCAGACCTTCACGCCACCGCCCGCGCCGCCGGCTCTGCCGCCGGGCGCCCCCACGCAGGAGGACGCCGCCCGCTTCCTCTTCCAGGCGACCTACGGGCCGCGCCCCGGCGAGATAGGAACCTTGCAACAGGAGGGCTTCGCGCGCTGGCTCGACGAGCAGATGGCGCTGCCCACGGTCTCGCACCTCGCCACCTACGATCAGTTGCTGGCGGCGACCGGCGAGGAGCCTTCACCCGGGCTGGTGAGGGAGTCCTTCTTCGCGCAGGCCGTCCAGGGGCCCGACCAGCTCCGCCAGCGGATCGCCTTCGCGCTCTCCGAGCTGTTCGTCGTCTCCGACCGCGACGCCGAGGTGCGCAACAATCCGGACGGCCTGGCGGCGTATCTCGATCTGCTGGAACAGCACAGCTTCGGCAACTTCCGCGAGCTGCTCGAGGCGGTGACGCTCAGTCCCACAATGGGGGTCTACCTCGACATGGGGGGGAGCAGCAAGTCGATCCCCGAGCGCGGGCTCAACCCCAACGAGAACTACGCCCGCGAGATCCTGCAGCTCTTCTCGATCGGCCTCTACGAGCTCCACCCGGACGGCACGCTGCGCCTGGACGCCGGCAACCAGCCGATCCCGACCTACGACCAGGAGACGGTGAAGGCGTTCGCGCGCGCTTTCACCGGCTGGACGCTCGGCGGCCAGAATCAGTCCGATTCCCGGCGCTTCTTCCGCCCCGTGCGCCACTACCGCACCCCGATGGAGCCCTGGGCGGTCTATCACGCCACCGACGAGAAGCGGCTGCTCGGCGGCGCCGTCCTGCCGGCCGGGCAGAGCGCCCAGGCGGACCTCGAGCAGGCGCTCGACGCCGTCTTCCAGCACCCCAACGCCGGCCCCTTCTTCTGCCGCTTCCTGATCCAGCGGCTGGTGACCAGCAACCCCAGCCCTGCCTACGTCTACCGCTGCGGGCAGGCCTTTGCCAACAACGGCGCGGGCGTCCGAGGGGACCTCAAGGCGGTCGTGCGCGCCGTTCTTCTCGACTACGAGGCGCGGGCGGCGGCGCTCGCGGCGCGGCCGGATGAAGGGCACCTGCGCGAGCCGGCGGTGCGCCTCACGGGGCTTCTGCGCACTCTCGACGCCCAGCCGCGCAATGGCCGGTGGCGCTCCCTGCGCCAGCTCGACCAGGCGGGGCGGAGCACCAGCCAGACCCCGCTGCGCGCGCCGACGGTGTTCAACTTCTTCGAGCCCGGCTATGCGCTGCCGGGGGAGATCGCCCAGGCGGGCCTCGCCTCGCCGGAATTCCAGATCGCTACCGAGACCACGGTCGTCGGCGCCGCCAACCTCCATCTCGCGCTGCTCGGCAACGGCGGCCAGGGCGGACCGTTCACCTTCAACCTGGCGCCATTCCAGCCGCCGCAGGCGCCGACGGACGAGGCCCTCCTCGACCGCGCCGACCTGCTGCTGTTCGCCGGCTCGATGTCCGACGCCACGCGCGGCATCCTGCGCGGCGCCCTCGCCGATCCGGCCTTTCCGCGCCAGGTCAATCAACGCGTGCTCAAGCTGCTCTGGCTGGCGAGCCTGGCTCCCGAATCCGTGGTTCAAAAGTAGGAGATGCCGATGAGTGAGATGAAGATGACTGATCACAAAGGCACCACCCGCCGCCAGTTCCTCCGCCGCTCCGCCTGCGCCGCGGTGGGCATGACCGCGATGGGCAATACCATTTTCGATCTGCAGCGCATCGCCGCCGCGGCGCCGCTCGCCGATTACAAGTCCCTCGTCTGCGTCTTCCTCTACGGCGGCAACGACGGCAACAACGTGATCGTTCCCACCGCCGGCGCCGACTACGCCCAGTACGCCGCCGCGCGCTCCGCCCTGGCGCTGCCGCAGAGCTCGCTGCTGCCGCTGCATCCGCTGGTGGCCTCCGGGGATTCGCGGGAGTGGGGGCTCCATCCGAGCCTCGCCGGGGTGCAGGGTCTGTTCAACGCCGGCCACGCGGCGGTGGTCGGCAACGTCGGGCCACTGGTGGCGCCGCTCACCCGCGACGAGTACCTGAGCCGCAGCGTGGCGGTGCCGCCGCAGCTCTTCTCGCACAGCGACCAGACCGTGCACTGGCAGACCTCGGTGCCGGACCAGCCGGCGAAGACCGGCTGGGGCGGGCGCACCGCGGACCTGCTGCATTCGCTCAACGAGAACGCCCGCATCTCGATGTCGATCTCGGTGGCCGGCACCAATACCTTCCAGGTCGGCAACGTCGTCACGCAGTATCAGGTCGCGCCGGAGGGACCGGTGGGGCTGACCTCCTACGTGCCCGCCGACCAGGGCGCCGACGCCTCCTCGAACGCCATCCGCGCCCTGCTCGCGCGCACCTATGGAAACCTTTTCGAACGCGGGTACAGCGGCGTCTTCGGCCGCGCGCTCGACAATCAGGAGCTGCTCTCGGGCGCGCTCGCCGGGGCGCCGGCGATCGCCACCGCGTTCCCGCAGACCGACCTCGGCCTGCAGCTCCAGATGATCGCCCGGCTGGTCTCGGTGCGCGAGACGCTCGGGCTGCGCCGGCAGGTCTTCTTCTGCTCCGGCCAGGGCTTCGACACCCATGGCGGCCAGATCGGGACGACCGCTCTCGACGGCTCCCACGCCGACCTGCTCGGCGAGCTCGACGGCGCCCTCACCGCCTTCCAGGCCGCGATGACCGAGCTGAACGTCGCCGACTCGGTGACCGCCTTCACCGCCTCCGACTTCGGCCGCACCCTGGTCTCCAACGGCGACGGCTCGGATCACGGCTGGGGGAGCCACCACTTCGTGCTCGGCGGCGCGGTGCGGGGGGGCCGGATCTACGGCCAGCTCCCCACCCTCGCCGTCGACGGCCCGAACGACGCCGGCGAGGGGCGCTGGATCCCCACCACCTCGGTGGACGAATACTCGGCCACCCTCGCCCGCTGGTTCGGCGTGGCGGCGAGCGACCTGCCGCTCGTGCTCCCCAACCTCGGGCGGTTCGCGACGCCGGATCTGGGGTTCATGGGTTAAACTTGTAAACGTCCCGCCCCTGTGGTAAAGAAGTCATCAGGTCATCATGGCGAGCAGCCCTCCCCGGGCTGCCCACCCTCCCGTCGCGCGTCAAGGAGGTGGACTGATGAATCTCACCCGCAGGGACTTCCTGAAAGCCAGTGCCGTTGGAGGTGTCGGAGCCACGATTCTCGGCTTCGACCTCGCCCCCGCCTACGCCCAGATGCGCGAGCTGAAGATCGCGCGCGCCACCGAGACCCGTTCCACCTGCCCCTACTGCTCCGTGAGCTGCGGCGTGATCATCTACACGCTGGGTGACAAGGCCAAGAACGTCACCTCGCAGGTGGTCCATGTCGAGGGGGACCCGGACCATCCGATCAACCGCGGCACGCTCTGCCCCAAGGGCGCCTCGCTCCAGCAGGACATCCTGAACCCGCGGCGGCTCACCAAGCCGCAGGTCCGCCGGCCCGGCTCCGATCACTGGGAGGACATCTCCTGGGACACGGCCATCGACGAGATCGGCCACCGGGTGAAGAAGGCCCGCGACGAGACGTTCGTGGAGACGGACGAGCAGGGTCAGACGGCCAACCGCTGCGAGGGGATCGCATTCACCGGCGGCTGCACGGACACCAACGAGTTCAATTACCTGGTCGTCAAGACCATGCGCAGCCTGGGGGTCTGCTACCTGGAAAACCAGGCCAGAGTCTGACACGGCCCCACGGTCTCAAGTTTGGGACCATCATTCGGACGCGGGGCCATGACCAATGGCTACACCGACATCAAGAACACCGACATGATGCTGATCATGGGTGGCAATCCCGCGGAGAACCACCCCTGCGGCTTCAAATGGGCCATCGAGGCCAAGCGGGTCCGCAACGCCAAGATGATCGTGGTCGACCCCCGCTTCACGCGGACGGCGGCCACCGCCGACCTCTTCCTGCAGATCCGCGCCGGCGCGGACATCGCCTTCCTCGGCGGCCTGATCAAGTACGCGATCGACAACAACCGGCTGGCCAAGGACTACCTGATCAATTACACGAACGCGGCCTTCATCGTCAAGGAAGGCTTCAAGCTGCCGGAGGACGGGCTCTACTCGGGATTCAACGCCCAGACGCAGGTCTACGACAAGTCGACCTGGAACTACGAGGCGGGCGGCAACGTCACCGGACAGCCGGTCGCGGCGTCAGCGGCGCCATCTCCGGCCAGCACCGCGAAGCCCGCCGCGGGGGGCTCCGGCTCCGCCGGCTCGGTGAGCCATGACGCCGCCGCCGCGGGCGCCTCCGGCACCGGCGGCGGGAAGGAGGCCCCGAAAGGTTTCTATCCCACCGAGGCGGTGGTCTCCGGAAAGGGGAGCGCGGGCGCTCCGCCCGCCACCCTGCCGCCGGACGTCGCCTACGACCTCTCGCTGCAACATCCGCGCTGCGTCTTCCAGTTGCTCAAGCGGCAATACTCGCGCTACACGCCGGAGATGGTCGAGCGCGTCACCGGCATCCCCAAGGACCAGTTCCTGAAAGCCGCGGATCTCTTCACCTCCGTCCGCAAGGACGGCGACATGAAGAAGGCCGCCACGATCATCTACGCGGTCGGCTGGACGCAGCACACCTTCGGCTCGCAGATCATCCGCGCCGCGGCCATCCTGCAGTTGATGATGGGCAACGTCGGCCGGGCCGGCGGCGGCGTCAACGCCCTGCGCGGACATTCCAACATCCAGGGCGCCACCGACATGGCCGGCATCTACGACAACCTGTCGGGCTATCTGAAGGTGCCGGCCCCCGCGGACAACGACTTCGCGACGTATGCGAAGCGCACCACGCCGACCTCGGCGAAGCCGTCGGAGTGGGATTCGTACAATTATTGGTCGAACACGCCCAAGTTCGCCGTCTCCCTCCTGAAGGCGATGTACGGCGACGCGGCCACGAAGGAAAACGACTGGGCTTTCCACTACCTGCCGAAGGTGGACCGCAACTACTCGTGGACCCAGCTCTGGGACAGCATGTACAGGGGCAAGGTCAAGGGGATCTTCGCCTTCGGCATGAACGGCGTGGCCATCGGTCCGGACTCGCAGAAGAACATCGCGGCGCTGAAGAAGGCCGACTGGCTGGTGGTCGGCGAGATCTATCCGGACGAGACCAGCGAGTTCTGGAAGTCGCCGGGGATCACCCGGGACGAGATGAAGCGGATCAACACCACCGTCTACCGGCTCCCCTGCGCGGGGTTCGCCGAGAAGGACGGCTCGATGACCAACTCGTCGCGCTGGGCGCAGTGGAAGAACGTGGCGCTGCCACCGCCGGGGACCGCACGGCTGGACCAGGACATCGTCGCGCAGATCTTCTTGAAGGTGCGCGAGCTGTACCAGAAGGAGGGGGGGAAGTTCCCCGATCCCATCCTCAAGCTCACCTGGGCCTACACCGATCCGCGCCACCCCTCGCTCTCCGAGGTGTTGAAAGAGATCAACGGCAAGGCCCTGGCCGATCTCGAGGACCCGAACACCCACCAGCAGATCAAGGCGGGCCAGCAGCTCCCCGGCTTCGCCTGGCTCAAGGACGACGGCACCACCGCCTGCGGCAACTGGCTCTACTGCGGCTCCTGGACCGAGGCCGGCAACCAGACGGCGCGCCGGGTGGTGGACGACCCGTCCGGCCTCGGCATCCATCAGGGCTGGGCGTGGTCCTGGCCGGCCAACCGCCGGGTGATGTACAACCGCGCCTCGTGCGACCCCGCCGGCAAGCCGTATGACCCCGAGCGGCGGCAGGTCTGGTGGAGCGAGGCGGCGCAGAAGTGGATGGGCAACGACGTGCCCGACTTCAAGGCCGACTCGCATCCCCAGGACCACATGGGGCCGTTCATCATGAACGCGGAAGGGGTCGGGCGCCTCTTCGCGCCGCTGGCGTTCTTCGCCGACGGGCCGTTCCCGGAGCACTACGAGCCGATCGAGAGCCCGGTCAAGAATGCGTTCCATCCGGCGCAGTCGAACAACCCGGTGGTCAAGAAGTTCAGCACGGATCAGGACAAGTACGCCGAGACCGGCGGCGAGTTCGACATCATCTGCACCACCTACCGCCTCACCGAGCATTACCACTACTGGACCAAGAACAACCCGGTGAACGTGCAGCTCATCCCCGAGCCTTTCGTGGAGATGCCGGTCGAGCTGGCGGAGGCGCTGGGGATCCAGGGCGGCGACAAGGTGAAGGTGACCAGCGCGCGCAGCCACTACCTCGCCAAGGCCTTCGTCACCCGCCGCATCAAGCCGATGATGATCGACGGCAAAAAGGTCTATCAGATCGGCATCCCGATCCATCAGGGGTACCGCGGCATCCAGGAGGACGAGGAAAGAAACGGAAGGACGCTGGCCAACCGGCTGTCGCCCACGGTCTACGATCCCAATGCCTACACGCCCGAGTTCAAGGGCTTCCTGGTCAAGGTCGAGAAAGCCTAGGGGGACCCGATGACTCAAGCCAATCTGGAAATCCGCCGGATCTCAGCCCATCCCGGTCCCGTTCCCGGCGTCGGCCTGAAGCGGGACCTCGAGGTCGCCAAGCTGATCGACACCACCACCTGCATCGGCTGCAAGGCCTGCGAGGTCGCCTGCCTGGAGTGGAACAGCCTCTCGTTCAGCGAGACCACCTTTCAGAACAGCTACCAGACCATGCCGGAGACGGCGTGGAACTTCTGGAACCTGATCAAGTTCGACGAGTACGAGCCGGAGGACGGCGGCCTGATGCTGCTGATGCGCAAGGACCAGTGCATGCACTGCGAGGAGCCGGGGTGCCTGATCGCCTGTCCGGCCGACGGCGCCATCGTCCAGTACGCCAACGGCATCGTGGACTTCAACCAGGACCAGTGCATCGGCTGCGGCTACTGCATCACCGGCTGCCCCTTCAACGTGCCGAAGTTCAGCCCGGAATCCCGCAAGGTGTTCAAGTGCACGCTCTGCTCGGACCGCGTCGCCGAGGGGCTCGAGCCCGCCTGCATCAAGGCCTGCCCCACCGGCTGCCTGCACTTCGGCACCAAGGCGGAGATGCTCGAGCTGGGCGAGAACCGCGCCCTCCAGCTCCGCGAGGAGTCGGGATTCGCCCACGCGGGGGTCTACAACCCTTCCGGGGTCGGCGGCACCCACGTTCTCTACGTGCTGCACGACGCCACCAACCCCGAAGCCTACGGCGGCCTGCCGAAAGACCCGCGCGTCCCGTGGACGGTCTGGCTCTGGAAACGGCCGCTCAAGTGGATCGGCAACCTCGCGATGGCCGGCGGCCTGATCGGCATGTTCGTCCACTACCTGCGCTTCGGACCGAAGGTCGTCGACGACGATGATGAAGAATTCCGGGAGGGAAAACAGCCATGAGCGACTCGCTTCTGCTGCCGAACGGTCGGGTGGTGCGCTACACCTTCCGGGAGCGGCTCATGCATTGGCTGGCGGGGTTCTCCTACCTCTATCTGCTGCTCAGCGGCCTCGCCTTCTGGTCCCCCTGGCTGTTCTGGCTCACCGTGCTGCTCGGCGGGCCGACGATCGCCCGCGAGCTGCACCCCTGGTTCGGCCTGATCTTCACGGCGGCCGTGATCTGGATGTTCGGCGTCTGGGGCTCGCAGATGCACCTCACCGACCGTGACCGGGAGTGGTTCCGCTCGATACGGCACTACGTCCGCAACGAGGACGACCAGGTGCCTGACGAGGACCGGTTCAACGGCGGCCAGAAGGCTCTCTACTGGGGCTTCCTGGTCTGCGGGATCGTTCTGCTCCTCACCGGGCTGGTCCTCTGGGTCCCGCACTGGATCCCCTGGAGCCTGAGCTTCCTGCGGCTGATCTCCGTGATCGTGCACCCCATCGCCGCGCTGCTGACGATCGCGCTGTTCATGATCCACGTCTACATGGGCACGGCGGTCGAGCGCGGGGCGTTCTCGTCGATGATCCGCGGGGACGTCTCCCGCAGGTGGGCGGAGAGGTTCCATCGCGTCTGGTACGAGCGGATCGTTGGAGAATCCACGACTCGGGATTCCGCGGCTCGGGACTCCGCGGCCAAGGAATGATCGCGGACAAGTGGGATCAGCGGATCCGGCGCGCGCGGGAGCTCGCCGGGACGTACCCCTTCGCCGCCGAGGGCCTGCGCTTCTACGAGCGCCTCGCCGGCTTTCAGAAGTCGCTGTACGCGGACCTTGCGGCCGCCAGCGGCCCGGCGAAACAGGTCCGTCCGCCGGGCTCGCTGCGCGACGAGCCGGCGACCTTCGTTCTCCTCCCCCGCTTCGCGCCGTTCCTCTCTTTCATCGAGGAGATCGCTCCGCCCCCTCTCGCGCAAGCGGCCGCCGGGCTGAGCGCCCAGGGGAAAATGCGCTGGGAGGTGCTGCTCGACGAATTCTGGCGGCAAGACGAGGCGCTCACCGCCGCCGAGGCGCTGATCGCCTGGACCTTCCTGCAACCCCACGCCGAGCATCTCGCCGACCACACCGAGAGGCTGGAGATCCACGCCACGCCGCCGCTCTGTCCGCTCTGCTCCGGAAGTCCACAGGTCGGAGTCCTGAGGCCGCAGGGGGACGGCGGCAAGCGCTCGCTGATCTGCTCGCTCTGCGCGACGGAGTGGGACTTCCGGCGGATCGTCTGCCCGGCCTGCGGCGAGGAAGATGTCGACAAGCTCCCCGTCTACATCGCCGAGGAGCTCGATCACGTCCGCGTCGAGGCCTGCGACACCTGCCGCCACTACATCAAGACGATCGACCTGACGAAGAACGGCAGGGCGGTGCCGGTGGTCGACGAGCTGGCGGCGATCCCCCTCAGCCTGTGGGCGGCGGAGAACCGCTACACGAAGCTGAGCGCCAACCCGCTGGGCCTCTGAGCGCTCGTGTGAGCGGCTCCGCGGGCGCCCGGCATGGCAGAATCGCGCATGCCCAAGTCCACCGACTCTGTCCCTGGTTATCTGTACCCCTACCACGAGGCTCGCCAGCAGGGGGCGAAGGGGTTTCATGCGCTCCTCTGGGCCAGCCCGGAGGGGCAGCGGCTCCGTTTCGCCGCCATCGCGCAGAGCTTTCCGCTGACGGGGATGAGGATTCTCGACGTCGGATGCGGGCGGGCGGATCTGCTGGGTCATCTCCTGGAGCGCGGCATCGTCCCGGCCCACTACACGGGGCTGGAGTTCATCCCCGCGACGATCCGGGCGGCGCGCCGGAAGAAGTACGAGAACTGCCGGATCATCGCGGCGGATTTCGTGCGGGAGCCCGAGAAGCTCGCGGTGGGGGCCGACGTGGTGATCTTCAGCGGCTCGCTGAACACGCTCCCGGGCCCGCAGTTCCACCGCACCCTGCGCGCGGCCTGGGCGGCCGCGGGCCGGGCGCTGGTGTTCAATTTCCTCAACTCGCAGTTCTGGGCCGGCGAGGACTGGCTCTACTGGCACCGCCGCCAGAACGTGGTCGCCTTCTGCCGGGCTCTCGGGGGAGAGCCCGGCTACGACGACAGCTACCTGGAGGGGGACTGCACGGTCGCGGTGAGGCGGCCGTCTCCTAGTTCCCGTTCGGCTTGGGGTAGGACTGCACCGTGATCCCGGGGGGCTGATTCAGGGACAGCGTGCTGGCTCCCGTCCCCCGCACGTACTGATCGAAGAAGGTGCGCAGGATGACCCTCCCCTGCTCCATCAGCATCGCCGGATCGGTCACGGAGGGAAAAGACTGGGGGTAGATGATCCCCAGATCGTTGAGGTTGTTGTGGCGGAACTGGCTCCAGTTCAGGAGGTAGGCTTCGGCGCGGCGGCTCGGAAGGGAGTCGAGGATGGTCTGCCTGGGTCCCACCGGCAGATAGGGACCGAGAACGATCAGGAAGGGCGTCTTGAGCCCCCGCACCCGGTCGTCCTTCGAGACCGCGCCTTCCACCATCGCGAAAGCCGCGAACCGGGGGTCGGTCATCACGGCGCCCCCGCAGGTGCGGGCGCCGAGCGAGTGGCCGTACGCGCCCAGGCGATGCCAATCGATCTTGCCGGTCAGGCGCTGGGCGGGGTCGTTGTCGGTGACCTTCTTGAGCTGGTCGAGCGCGAACATCACATCGCCGGCTCCCAGGACCCCCGGCAACTCCAGGAACTGGTCGATCGGTTCGTAGGAGGGACCGTTCACCATCTCGGGGGTGGGGATGAAGATGGGGGGGAAGTACCGGCCGTCCGGGTAGAGCGTGGAACCGATGTGCGGGCTGTCCAGCACCAGCGCGATGTAGCCGTGACTCGCCAGGTCCTCGGCGACCGAGGTGTAGTAGTACCGGGCCGTCCTGGAACCCGGGCAGATCACGATCAGGGGCGCTTTGCGGACCTGCGAGGTGAAGGGCACGGAGGGCTGGCTCCAGCCGGCCGTGTTCTCGTCCTTGTCCAGGGGAGCGTAGACGTGCGTGGCCGCCGCCGCCTGGGTATCGGCCGGGTACCACGCCTGGGCCATGACCTCGCGCACGTCCTCGGGATCGGCGGTGAGCTCGTCGTGCCGCTTCGCGTCCGCCCAGTCCCAGACCACCGTCCCCACGCCGAACTCTCCCGTCGGTCTGGGGATCTCGGTCGAATCGCTCTGGGCCATTACCGACGTCGCCGCACCCGCGAACAGAAGAAGCCCCGCCGCCAGCACAAACTTTCCACGCATCATGATTGCCTCCCTTAAGATATATGGATGGTAGCTTACTTTTTTGAAATGAGATTGCGCGAATTCGGTCAGGGGGCCGTTCGCGATACGATGCTTCGCCTGAAAGCTGTCGTTCCAAGATCTCGAAAGGAGCATCCCCCCATGAAGCGATTCTCACGATTCTCCCGGTGGCAGGCCCTGCTCGCGGGCATTCTCCTCGCGGCGCCCGGCATGGCGCAGCAGATCGGTTCTTCCAACACCGCGACCGCCGATCCGCCGGTGCCGCGGCCGGGCACCACGCCCTGCGTCGTGCAGCTCTACTCCGACCTGACGTTCGCCGACTTCTCGCCGAAGCCGTTCGCCTACGCGCCCCCCGCAGGCTGCCCGGCGCCCTGGTCGAAGGTGGTCCTGGAGGCGGACTTCTCGGTCACTTCGGGACGCCAGTTCGACCGCACGGCACAGATCGCCCTCGGGCACGTGAACATCTACTTCGGCACCACCATGGAGCCTTCCGCGAGCGTCAGCCCGTCGTGGCACGTGGAGCGCGATCTCACCGATTACAGCCCGCTGTTCCGCACCGCGCAGGCCGGCGACGTGAACCTCGGGAACCTGGTCAATTCCACCTACACGGGGATCATCCACGGCAGCGCCCGCGTGCTCCTCTACCCCGCCTCCGCCACGGCGCCGGCGCCACGGACTGCCGACGCCGTCCTGCCGCTTTCAGAGGCTCCGGGGGGCGCGGCCCTGCTGGCCACGACGTCGAGCGTGCTGGCACCGACCTTCTCGCTGCCGGCCAACGTCGAGGCGGCCTATCTCGACGTCATCCCGCAGAGCCAGTCGAGCGACGAGTTCTGGTTCACCTGCGTGCCGGACGACGTGGCGGGGGTTCTCTTCAGTTGCCCGGGGACCTCGTTCCGCGAGGCGGAGGTGACGATCGACGGCCAGCCGGCCGGCGTCGCGCCGGTCTACCCGTGGCTGTTCACCGGCGCCATCGATCCGCTGCTCTGGCGTCCGATCCCCAGCGTCCAGACGCTGAATTTCCTCCCCTACCGCGTCGATCTCACGCCCTTCGCGGGGGTGCTCAGCGACGGCCAGCCGCACCAGGTGGGGGTCAGCGTCTACAACGCCAACAACTACTTCACGGTGGCGGCTTCGCTCCTGCTCTATCTCGATCACGGCGCGAGCCAGGTGACGGGCGCCGTCACCCGCAACACGCTCGGCGCCATCCAGCCCGCCACCCTCCGCGAGGACCTCGCGACGGCGGACGACGGCACGGTCAGCGGCACGGTGTCGACGACCTCTGAGCGGCGGTTCACGATCGCGGGGTATGTCGACACCTCGCACGGCCGCGTGCAGACCACGGTCCGGCAGACGCTGAGCTTCTCGAACCAGCAGCGGTTCCTGATCTCGGCGACGGATTACGTCCAGAAGATCCGGCAGGGGACGGAGATCTTCTCGGCGGTGGATACCACGGGCCCCCACGCCGTCGTGCACTCCGACCAGCATTTCTCCTATCCGCTGAGCCTCGACTACACCTTCGTCGGCAACGCCGACGGCTCCGGCGCGCAGACGACGTCCATCGATCAGAAGTTCGAGAGCCAGAAGGCCCGGGTGGGAGGCGGCCGCCCCACCCTCGCCACCGTCTCCAACGCGGTGAAGTCCACAGATACGCTGCTGTTCAACGCCTCGGGGGCGGTCACCGGATTCCAGGACCGCAAGAGCTCGCAGGACTATTCCGGCTTCAGCACCGACGGGACCTGCTATCAGAAGAGGATCGAGTCGGAGAACGGCGTGCTGACGGCGGTTTCGAGCGGAGGGGTTTGCGGGCACTGATCCCTCGGGTTCCTCCCCCGGGAACCGGGGGAGGTTAGGAGGGGGCCAGCCGCCGCAGCTCCGCCGCCAGCACCGCCAGGGCCGGCTCGGGCGCGAACCTCGCCAGCACCGACTCCCGCGCCCGCCCCCCCAGGGCGGTGCGGAGCCCGGCGTCGGCGAGCAGCTCCTGGATGCGGTCGGCGGCGGCGGTGGCGGAGCCGGGGGTGAAGAGGGTGCCGGTCTTCCCGGGCTCGACGAACTCGGGGAAGGCGCTGTGGTCCGGCGCGGCCACGGCGCAGCGGCGGGCCATGGCCTCGGCGATGGTGAGGCCGAAGGACTCGCCGCGCGAGGTGGAGACCACCACCCCGCCGGATTCCCGCACGGCGTCGAGGAAGCTCGGGATGCGGCCGTAGGGGAGAGCGCCGAACCAGCGCAGCCGGCGCAGGACCTTCTCCTCGCGCGCCGTCTCCAGCAGCCGCGCCGGGCCGTCCGCCTCGATCGGCTTGCCGATGATCCAGGCCTCATGCCCGGCGCCGCGGCGGCCGAGGACGCCTGCGATCTCCAGGAACCCCCGCCAGTTCTTGTGATCGTCGAGACGGCCGATCCAGGCGATCACCGGGCGCGGCGGCGGCGCGGGAAACGGCGCCGGCTCGGCGACGAACTCCTCGCGCAGGGGATTGGGGACGACCCGTACCGCAATATTGTTCGAAATACTCTGCCCCACCCGCTCCAGCACCAGCCGCCGCTGGGCCTCGGAGGGGGTGAAGACCGCCGCCGGCCGGTGCGCCGCGAGGCTCCGCAGATACTCGATGTTGGCGAGGTAGGCCGAATGGCATTCCATCACCAGCCGCGGTCCGCCCGAGGAGCCGTTGAAGCCGGGGAGCACTTCCTCGGTGTCGATCGAGCTGAGCAGGTCGAACCGCTCCCGGCGCGCGAAGCGGAGGCACTCCTCGACGGAGCCGACGTGCAGGCGGTCCTCGCGGCCGCGGAAGATCGAGCGGCCGCCGTAATCGTGGAAGAACCAGGAGTGCGCCTCGATCTCCGAAGCCGCTAACCCGTCGAGGCGGGCGCGCAGCACGGCCTCGACGCCGCCCAGGGTCAGGTACTTGTAGACGAACAGGACCTTCATGGCGCCGCTTCTCCGGACAGCCCTAGCAGGGCGCGCTTCTCGGCTACTCTTTGCCGCCCCTCGGCGAGCGCGCCGAGCAGCGCCTCCAGCCGGTGATCCCAGGTGCAGGTGGCGGCGAAGGCGCGGCGGGCGGCGATCTCCCCGGGCTCCTGGCGGGGGGCGGCAAGCTCGATCTCGCGCAGGAGCTCCTCCACCCCCTCGGCGCGGGCGACGAACGCCTCCCCGCCGGTGGGCGGGTAGACGCCGGTCACCACCACCGGCAGGCCCATGGCGAGGTACTCGTAGGTCTTGATCGGATCGGCCCCGGCGGCGAGGCGGTCGGGCTTGAAGGGGATCAGGGCGACGTCCCAGTTGGCGGCGAAGGCGGCGAGGTCGGCCTGGGGCTGCTTGCCGAGCAGCTCGACATTGGCGGGGAGCGCCATCCCCCCCGGGCTGCCGCCGTAGCCGATCAGGTAGAAGCGCCAGGCGGGGCGGCGGCGCGCGGCCTCGGCGATCAGCTCCCAGTCGAACCAGGCGCCGGCCAGGTAGCCGAAGTAGCCCACCGTGATCTCGCCGCGGACGAGCGGGCGCGGCTCGCGGACCTCCTCGATCCCCGTCTTCAGGCCGTTGCCGGCGAGCTCGACGCCCTCCCCGCCAAGCTCGCGGACGCGCCGGGCCAGGGGCTCGTTGATGGCGAAGACGGCGTCGCAGGCGCCGATCAGGTGGCGCTCGAACTCCTCGTCGTACCAGATCGCCTGGCCGACGCGGTGGAACTCCTCCCAGTCGTCGAGCACGTCGTAGACGGTGATCCAGCCGGCCGAGGCGGCACCGGCGAGGGTCTCGAAGAAGCCGGGATGGGGAAACTCGAAGAGGGCGATCCGCTCCAGCCCCTCGAAGGCGGCGGTCAGCGTCTCCGGGCGCCGGGTCACGACGTCGATCGGGATCTGCACGATCCCCTCCTCCAGCCGGTCCTGCGGGCGCCATTCGTTGTCCCACCAGCGCCAGTAGACGAAGACCACCGGCACGCCGCTCCGCGCCAGGGCGAGGGCGAGCTGGGTGGGGCGCTGCCCCTCGCTCTCCAGGAGCTGGGTGCCGGAGAAGATCGCCACCACCCGCCCGGCGCCGCCGGCGCGCACCCGCGCCTCGAAATGAAGGAGGTCGGCCCGGGGGTCTGGGGCCGTGGTCTCGGAGGACGTGCCGGCCGGGGCTCCCCCCGCCCCTTCCTGCCAGGCGACCTCGGGCCCGGCGCCGAGCAGCCGGCCCACGGCCCTCCGGCCGAGCCGGTAGACCTTGCGCCGGCGGGACCCCTCGGGGAAGACCCCGCGCATCAGCCGCCAGAAGCGCGACACCAGGCGATAGGCGAGCGTGCGCTCGACGGCGGTCAGCCGGCGGTCGAGGTCGCCGCGCTCGGCGAGAATCAGGTCGCGCTGCTCACTCAATGCCAGGCGCTCGCGGTCGAGCGCCTGCAGCCGCTCGGCGAGCTGCCGCTTCTCGGCGGCGAGGGCCTCGCCCGCGGCGCTCGCTTCGCGCAGGCGCTCCTCCCGCTCCCGCGCGAGGCTTTCAGCTTCCCGCCGGCTCTCCTCCCGGGCGGCGAGCTGGGCGTCGCGCTCGTAGAGGAGGAGCCGGCCGCCGATCTCCCGCTCGGCGGCGTCGGCGCGCAGCCGGGCGAGGGTGCCCTCGATCTCGAAGAGACGGGCCCGCAGGGCGGGCTCGTCGGGGGGTCGCGTCGCGTCCATGGCACCCCTTTCCAGGGGAAGAAAAGTTCGCAGGAGGTCCTCCCAGCGCGTCCGCCAGCGTTCGATCCCGAACCCCTGGACGGTGGCCAGCCCCTGGCGCGCCAGGCGCTCGCGCAGCTCCGGATCGAGGATCAGCCGCTCGACGGCGCCGCGCAGGGCGCCGGCGTCCGGCTCGATCAGCAGGCCGTTGTAGCCGTCGAGAACGAGGTCGGACAGGCCGCCGACGCGGGTCGCGATCACCGTCCGTCCGGCCGCCTGTGCCTCCAGGGCCGAGAGCGAGGTCCCCTCGCTGTGCAGGGTGGGGATGAGCACCACGTCCGCCGCCGCGTAGGCCTCCGGCATCCGCTCCGGCGGCAGCGAGCGCCAGTGGACGCGCCGGGGATCGAGCGCCACCAGGCGGCGGACCTCCTCCTCTTCCTCGCCGGCGGCCTCACCGACGAAGTGGATCTCGATCCTGGGATGGTCCGCCAGCAGACCGGGGAGGATCTCGGCCACCAGCCAGAAGCCGCGGGCCGCGACCAGCCGGCGCGGGAAGAGAAGGGTGAGCGGGACGCCCTCGCGCGGGGCGGGCCGGAACTCCTCGAGGTCGACGAAGTTGGGGACGTAGACCATCCGCTCCGCCAGCCGCGCCGAGGTCGCCGCCACCCAGTTGATCGTGTTGGTGTCTACCGAGACCGCCAGATCCAGATGCTGCAGCGACTCCAGCGCTTGGGCGCGGTGCCAGCGGAACTGCGACGGGGTCTGCGAGGCGGGGTCGTCCCAGTAGACGCCATGGCTGATGCCGAGGGCGGGCCGGGGGGTGTCCGGCCCGGCGGTGTAGAACGCGAGATGGATGGTCAGCAGCGGACGGGAGCCGGTGGCGGCGAGCACGGCGCGGTCGAGCCCGGCGTACCCCTCCACGGCAAGGTCCACGGCGAGGCCGTGGACGCGCAGGCCGTCGGTCTCGCGCACCCACGGCTCCGCGGCCGGCTGGAAGACCGCGACGGGGAGGCCGAGCCGCTCGACGACCCGCGCCAGCTCGACCAGATAGCGCTCGGCGCCACCGCGAAACACCCGCTCGCCCTGGGGATCGAAGAACGCCGGGGCGAGGATGCGCACCTCGCGGCTCACCGGCTGAAGGGTACCGGAGGCGCCCAGAGCCGGCGGCCAGCCCCCCGCGCGCAGCGCCGGGCGCTCCTCCGCCGGGACGCCGGCGGCCGCGGCAAGGCGCAGCTCCTCGCGCTCGCGCAGGACGCCGAGGAGGTGGTGGCGCAGCCGGCGCGGCAGGGGGCGCGGGGCGGCGTCGAGGAGAGCTCCGGCCAGCTCGTCGTTGCGTCCGGCGCGTGCCCGCATCGCCGCGGCGAGCTCTCGGCCGCGGCCGGCCCAGTCCTCACGCCCGCTCCAGACACGCTCCAGCGCCGCGCGCAGCTCCGGGGCGGCCAGACTCCCGATCGGCAGGACCGGCGGCGCCGGATCGAGCAGGCGGGCGTGGAGCGGCACCTTGGGATCGTAGTCGAGGGCGACGAACGGCGTGCCGGTCATGCAGGCGAAGAGGATGGAATGCAGGCGCATGCCCACCAGCAGCTCGCAGGCGCCGAGCGCGCCGGCCAGCTCCTCCGGCGGGCAAGGACGATCGAGGACGGCCGTGGGCACGCCGTGCAGGCGACCTCTCAGGCTAAGGGCGAGATCGAGGTCGTTCTGCAGCCCGGTTTGCGCGTGCTGGAAAGGGAGGAAGAGGACGCCGAGTCCGCGCTCGGCGGCGAAAGGGGCGATCCCCGCCAGCAGCTCCTCCTCCCAGCGCGCCTGGTCGACGCCGACGTTCCAGTTGCGGACGGCGACCCCCAGCCAGCGCCCGCCGGCGATCCCGGTCTCCGCCAGCAGCCGCTCCAGCCGCTCGCCGGCCGCCGGAATCAGCCGCCAGACGGGATCGGCGGTGACTTCGACCTCGAGATCCGCGCCGGCGAGCTCGCGGAGGATCTCCGCCGAGGCGGCGTCGCGCACGGTGATCCCGCCGGCGGCCAGCGCCACGTCGCGGGTCAGCTCGCGGCCCGCGGGGTACAGCAGGGGGCCGACGCCGACGGCGTAGAGCAGGACCGGCTTGCCCAACCGGGCGGCGAGCCAGGGGATGCCGCAGTAGTAGCTCAGCCCGAAGTGGCCGGCGGTGAACATGGTCTCCGGGCGGGGATCGACGTAGTCGTGGAGCAGGCCGCCGCCGCCGAGGATCACGAGGTCGGCCGCGTCGACGGCGTCGAGCATGCGGCCGATGTCGCGGAAGGGGAACGACTCGACGCCGTGGCTCGCGCGCAGCCCCGCGGGGTCGGCCGAGTAGGCGGGGACGATGAAACGGAGATCCGGGCGCCCTTCGCGCAGGCCGCGCATCATGGTGGTGAGGACGGCCTCGTCCCCGGTGTTGCCGTCGCCGTAATAGCCGATGACGAGAACCCGCTTGCCGGCCATGGTCAGGATGCCGGCGTGAACGGAGTCCAGGGTTCGCCCGCCAGGATGGCGGCGATCCTCTCGCCCGCGTGGCCGTCGCCGTAGGGGTTGCCCGCGCGCGCCATGGCGAGGTAGGCGGTCTGGGAAGTGAGCAGCCGCGAGGCCTCGGCAAAGATCGTTTCGCGGTCGGCCCCCACCAGCCGCGCCACCCCGGCCTCGATCCCCTCCGGCCGCTCGGTGGTCTCGCGCAGCACGAGCACCGGCTTGCCGAAGGTCGGGGCCTCCTCCTGGATGCCGCCGCTGTCGGTGAGCGCGAAGCGGCAGCGCATCAGCCGGCGCACCAGCTCGCGGTAATCGAAAGGCTCGTGGAGATGGAGGTTCGGCAGGCCGCCGAGGATCTCGCGGGCCGGGCCCTGGACGTTGGGATTGCGGTGCACGGGGTAGATCCAGTCGACGTCCGGGAAGCTCTCGGCCAGGCGCCGCAGCGCCGAAAAGATCTCGATCAGCGGCGCGCCGAAGCTCTCACGGCGATGGACGGTGACCAGCACCTCGGTCCGCCCGGTGATCCGCCCGGAATCGGGAGAATCCGAAAGCTCGCCCGCGATCGTCCCCAGGGCGTCGATCACCGTGTTCCCCACCACATGGACGCGCGCGGGGTCGCTCCCCTCCGCGAGCAGCGTATCGCGGGCGCGGGCGGTGGGAGCGAAGAGCGCGTCGGCGAGCAGATCGACGATGCGCCGGTTCGCCTCCTCGGGAAAGGGGCGCCGCAGATCGCCGGTGCGCAGGCCGGCCTCGACATGGCCGACGCGGATGCGGCGGTGGAAGGCGGCGAGGGCGGCGGCCATCGCGGTGGTGGTGTCCCCCTGGACCAGGAGCCAGTCGGGGGACTCGGTGGCGAGCACGCCGTCGATGGCGGCGAGCGCCGCCGCGGTGAGCCCGTTGAGCGTCTGGTCGGGGCGCATCAGCCGGAGGTCGAGATCGGGGCGGAGCCCGAGCAGATCCTGGACCTGGTCGAGCATCTCCCGGTGCTGGCCGGTGGTACAGACGCGCACGGCAAACCTCTCCGGCCGGCGCGCCAGCGCCGCGAGGACCGGCGCCATCTTGATCGCTTCCGGGCGGGTGCCGTAGACGGCGAGGACTCTCGAGGGCGGCGAGGGCGGTGGAGTCAAGGCGTGTCTCCGCGCGAAGGGCCCCAGCCCGTCACGCGGGGCGGACTATACCCGATCCCTCCGGCAAGGACAAAAAACGAAAGCCCCGCCAAGAGGGGCCGGGGCCAGAACAAGCGAAGGCGACTTTCGTGAGGCGGCCCGGTGGGGGCTGACCTCGGGCTGCGTCTGACTCTTGACGAAGGAAGCGTGGCCGAAGGTTGAGCTCCGGCCCACCTCGAATCAGGATGGGGGTAGTTGGAACGCCTGGCTACATCGAGCCGCCGTCGTTCCCGTAGGGACGACCAGCGGTTGAGCCAACCGGGCCGCTCGCCTGAGCGTGTAGCGCGCCGGAACCCAAAGACGACAGGATCGTCGGAGCCGCAAACGCGAGCCCGGCGCCCATGACCGCCTTCTTGATGAAAACTCTACGATCGGAAAGCGAGTTGTGATCCATCAGACACCTCCTTGAACATCTTGAACATGTTGCTCGTTCTTGACCCTTGCTGAGACGCAGCCTATAGTCCCGCCGTGGTCGCCAAACCGGCTTCTGCAAAAGCCACACCCGCGAGCTGAAACCCATGCCAAACCTGGATCCCCAAGCCACCTTCTCCCTCGGACCCGGCGTCAAGCTCGAGCCTCTGGGCGACGGCAGCGCGGTTCTGTACTCCAAGGACCTGGACGAGAGTCTCAGTCTCAATCACACGGCCGCTCTGCTCTGCAGTTTCGCCGATGGTCAACATACGTTCAGCATGATTCTGCAAGAGCTAGGCCAGATCTTTCCACAAGATGCCATAGACGAGAGCGCGCTACTTAAGTTCCTCGGCGATCTGGAAACGCGGAAATTTATCCAGATTTTGCAATGAGTGCCGTAAATCCGGGTTGGATTTTGCTCGGTACGGCGTTCCGCGTCCACGGCGCGCCGGAGCCGGCGCGGCACGATCTCGATGCTCTGCTGAACGGGTTCCCCCCGGCGGACGGCGCGGCGGGTATGGATGACGTCGAGCTGACAGTCGAGACGGAGGGGACGGGCCTCGCTCTCACCGACGGTCGCACCCGCTGGGACCTCGGCGAGCCCTTGAGCTCCCACCTGGAGTACCGCGTGGTCAACGAGGCCCTGCTGCGCGCCCGCGACCGCTGGGTGCTCCACGCCGGGGCGGTGGCGGCGCCGGGAGGCACCTGCCTGCTGATCGGCGAGTCGGGCGCGGGAAAAACCAGCCTCACGCTCTGGCTCTGGGCCAGCGGCCTGCGGCTGGTGACCGACGATCTCTGCCCTCTCCGCCACGGCACGCTGGCGCCGGAGGTCTTCCCCCGCTCCCTGCACATGGACTGTGAGTACTCGCCGCGCCTGCTGGAGAAGATCCCGCCACGGCCGCCGGGCTTCCCCGCCGATTACTATCCCTTCCCCGGTGGGGCGGATGCGGCGCCGCCCCCGGTGCGCGGCCTGCTCGTCATCGAGCGGGGGCCCAAGCCCGAGGGGGAGCTCACCCCCTTGAGCCAGTCCGAGGCGGCGCACCACTTGGTGAAGGCGGTGATCAAGTCCCCCGCCTTCCAGTTCGAGCAGGCCCTGCGGGACATGCTCCGCCTCTCCGGGCAGGTGCGGGCGTACCGGCTGAGGAGCGCCACCCCCGAGGGGGCGGGGGCACGGGCGCTGGAGTGGCTGGAAAAAGAAGGGAGGAACACGGACTAACACGGACGAACATGGACCAGGCTTTCTTTGTCCCTGTTCGTCCGTGTTTGTCCGTGTTAGTCCGTGTTGCCCGTTCCCCCCCTTCAGGCCTCCCCCCAGGAGGCCTGAAGCCGGCTGGAGATCCCCTCCCGCGAGGCCCCGGCCAGAAAAGAGAGCAGCGGTTCCTCCGAGAAGAGCCATTCGTGGAGCGCCTTGGCCGCCCGCCAGCCGGGAAGGCCCATCCAGGGCTCGCCCAGGAGCAGCGCGGGGAGCAAACGCCGGAGCAGGGCGCGCTCGACGCGGTCGGCGTCGAAGCCGTCCGCCAGCTCCGCCGCCTCCGGCACGCCGCAGGCCGCGAGATACCAGAGCGGCCCGTAGGCCGCCCGCCGCGGCCACGCCGCCGCCTCCGCCACGAAACCCTCGCGGGCCCCGGGGATCGGCAGCAGCAGCTTGAGGTCGGCCAGCCAGCGCAGGCCGGAGAAGAAGGAATGGCGCGAGAGGTGGAGACAGCCGAAAAGCAGTTGATGCTCGGGCGAGGGAACGCGCAGAGCGCAGCCGTGGGACACCACGGCCCGGCTGCGCGCCCAGAAGCGGTCGAGAAATCCCGGAGGCGAGGAGGAGTCGAGGTCCCAGTGGAGCTCGACCACCGCGCCGCGCCGCTCGAAGCCGAAATGGAAATGGTTTTCCAGCAGTCCCTGGCGGTCGAGATAGGAATCGTCGAGACGGAAGCCCATCCCGCGCAGCAGGGCCTCTGCCGTCTCCAGGTGCTCGCGGCGCAGCAGCACGTCGACGTCGCACTGGAACCGGCCCGCCAGGTCCCGCCGCTCCGCCCGCAGGGCCGCCCCCTTGAGCAGCATGAGGTCGATCCCCTCGCCCGCCAGCCGGGCCAGGGCCTCCCCCAACTCCTCGTCGCGCAGGAGATTCTGCACCGTGGCCGCCGAAACCTGCTGCCGCAGGCCGCTCAGCCAAGCCGCCTGCCGGGATCCCAGCCGCTGCTGGCGGGGACCCAGACAGTTGAGCACGTAGGATTCGACGCTCAGCCGGGAGACGAGGGCCGAGAGCGCCTCCGGGTCAGCGGCCTGGAGGGACTGCAGATCGCAGCCCCCCAGGCAGAGATCGATCAGCAACCGCTCCTCGGGCCGGATGGCGCTCTCCTCCCCTGATTCGCCGCCGTTGCGGCGTTACTGCGGCAGCGGCAGGTTGAACACCACCGCCAGGAACTTCGCCATCTGCGAGCGGATCACCCGGCCCTCCGGGCAGTACTGCGGCCCGGTGGCCGAGCAGCCGTTGGTCACGCCGTCGCGGAACATCTGCTCGATCGATCCCGATGCCCAGTAGCTGGGCGGCACGTCCTGGAAGACCCCCGTCGCGGCCGGCGGTACGTAGTTGACTCCGTACCGGACGCGGGTCAGGAAGGTCGCCATCTCGGCCCGCGTCACGGTGCCCGTGGGGCAGTAGCGCTGCGGATTGAGGGCGCACCCATTGGTGATGCCGTCGCGGAAGAGCTGCTCGATGTGCGGCGCCGCCCAGTAGTCGGCGGGGACGTCGGCGAACACCGTGCCGGTGGCCGGCGGCGGCACGAAGGCGGCGCCGTGCGCGGCGCGCACCAGGAAGATCGCCATCTCCGCGCGCTGGATCTGGTTGTTCGGGCAGTAGAAGCCGACGCTGCAGCCGAGGGTGATGCCGGCGTTCTCGATCGCCTCGATGTAGTTCCAGAACGAGGCGGTGGAGTACGGCACGTCGAGGAAGGTGTGGTAGTCGGCTTCGGCGCAGATCAGATCGGTCTGGCCGAGCGCCGCGCCGCGCGAGGCGTGGACGCCGAGCTGGCCGTACATCGTCGCCTCGGGGTCGTTGTGATGCCCGAAGCCGACGCCATGGCCGACGAAGTGGGTCATCACCTCTTTGAAATCGGTCTCGCCGACGCACTGCGCGCCGTTGTTGACCACCACGGACATCCCCAGGATCGGCCGCCAGTTGTCGCCGTCGTGGTTGTTGAGCTGGCTCATGTCGGAGTAGGTCAGGAACCTGGCGACCTGGCCGCAGCAGGGTGAGGTCCAGCTCGGCGGGGTCGTCGAGCCGTCCTCGCAGGTGGCCGCCAGCTCCGGCACGTCGTTGCAGGGGTCGTTGAAGACCACCTCGTTGTTGGGCGCGAAAGCGGTGTTTCCCGAGCAGGTGGTGCTGCGGGCCTTGGACCCCGCGTAGTTGACGTTGACCACCGAGGAGATCGGGTTCTTCCAGGCGGCGGCGGCCTCCTGGACCGCGCTGACGCCGCCGTCGGCGATCCCCACCTGTCCCGGTGTCGTGTGCCAGACGCCGAGCGAGCCGCCGGTCTCGAAGGTGGTCCAGCGGGTGGGATAGCCGTCCGGCGAGGTCACGTACTGGCAGGCGGCGGGCACCGACTTGAGAGCCGCGCCGGCGAACGCGGCCTCGGTGGTCTTCTCCAGCCCGAGGTCGAGGGGCTTGATCTCGACCACCTCACGGTACCAGGGGGAGGCGCCGCTGGCGACCGCGCCCAGCAACTGCAGCAGCTCCTTCTCGCGGTAGGTGCCGATCGCCTCGACCCCGGGCCGCTCGACGATCTGGAGGTCGGCGGCCTGGGAGAGCGGGCGCAGCGTCCCGGTCTCCTTGTCCTCGCGGAGAATGCCGTAGGAGAGCATTTTCGTCTGCCATCGCTGGCCGTCCGCGGCCGGGTCGAGGAAGAGGAGGTAGCGCCCCCCCTTTTCGAACTTCGCGGCGCCGAGGACCGTCACGCCGACGGTGCCGGCGACGCCCCCCTGCTCCTGGACCTCGAAGGTGCCACGCACCTGCCCCTTCACTTCCTGCACGGTCCGGAAGGCGGTCACCGTATAGGGGACCGTGCCGTGGACCTCGTTCCACTCGCGCACCACTTCGGCGAACACCACGGCCTTGCTGACCTTGGCGAGGGCACCGATATTGCGAGGCGGAGCAATGGTCGAGGCGAAGCCGGGGATCGCCAGGAGCGAGAGCATTAAGCCGGTGAGAACTAGAACCCGAGAGGTTCGCCGCATGTTGAACTCCTTTGAAACCTGAACCAATTCAGCAGACCGAGCAAACAAAAAGCAACAGCGGCTCTCTTGAGCAAAAGACGTGCCTGAAATTCAGCCTACGCTTCTACTGTTGTTCGATGAGTCCCCCACGCGCCGAAGGTCCGCTCGCCGGGCGGATCCTCGCGCAGGCATGACTTCCAACGGGCGCTCCTTCTCGCGGAGATCATCAATGCTTAAGCGCTTGCTGCCGAGTTGTTCATCTGCCGTTTTGTTCATCTTTTTTTCCTCCCTGGTTGCAAATCTTCCCGCCGGGGCCACCACCGTGGCGCCGCCGGCGAACCTCGGCCATCTGGCCCGGATCAGCGACGCCGTGGTCTTCGCGGCCGCGATCGAATCCCGCGTCGACGAGAACGGGGACCTCCCGACCACGATCACCCGGTTCCAGCTCCTGCGGCCGGTCGCCGGCGCGGACACCGGCGCCCTGTTCGAGGTCCGGGAGCCGGGCGGGAGAGGCGAGCACCGGGCCGCGGCGGTGGCCGGCGCTCCCCGCTTCGAGGCGGGCAGGAACTATCTGCTCTTCCTCGACCGCGCCCCGGACAACCGGTGGCAGGCCCGGATGATGTCCTACGGCATCCTCGCCGAGGGTCCGGGGGGCGATCTGCTCGCCCCTCTCCCCGAGGCCGACCGGATCGAGGTGGTCGCCGGCAAGAGCTACGAGCCGGTGGGCGTCTACCGCAAGGAGCTCCTGCTCGCGCACCTGCGGGACGTGGCGCGGGGAGCGGAGTGGAAGGGGCGGCAGGTCGAGGCGCCTCTGCTCCAGCAGCTCCAGACCCAGGACACCGCCGGCGCGATCGCGGGAGCGGCCTACACCGCCCCGGCCAACTGCGTCTTCATCGACGACGACACGGACCATCTCCCGATCCGCTGGTTCGGCTACGAGAACAACAGCACCGCCTCGACGGTGATGGCCACGACCCCGGGGCAGACCGGGATCTCCGACGGCGGCGTCGCCGCCGTGCAGGCCGGGACCGGCGCCTGGACCAACCACCCCGACTCAGTTCTCCGCTTCAACTACGGCGGCACCAGGGCGAAGAACCTCACCTGCTCGGGCAACTTCGACTACGACACCAACGCTGTCGTCTTCAACGACCCCTGCGGCGACATCTCCGATCTCTCCGGCTGCTCCGGCACCCTGGCCTTTGGCGGCGCGATCTACGATCCGGCGAACCCCCGGGCCTACGACGGCCAGTCGTGGCACCGGGCCTTCTCTACCTTCGTGGTGGTGAACAACGGCGCCCAGTGCGTCGGCGAGACCGGCTTCAAGGAGGTGGTCTCCCACGAGCTCGGGCACACCCAGGGGTTCGGCCACCATACGCCGCCCAATCCGGCCGACGCCATCATGTCCGCTTTCCTCAAGAACGACGGGCTGGGCGCCGCGCTGCGCTCGCAGGACAAGATCTGCGCCGAGTTCGCCTACCACACCTTCCTCGACGTGCCCTACGCCAGCACGTTCTGGAAGTACATCGAGGCGATCGAGAACGCCGGGGTGACCGCCGGCTGCCAGGTCGGCTCCTACTGCCCCGCCAATTTCGTGACCCGGGCGCAGATGGCGCTCTTCCTGGTGCGCGCCCTCCATGGCAGCGGTTTCGTGCCGCCGCCGGCCTCGGGGACCGTCTACGCCGACGTGCCGGCGAGCGACAGCACGGCGCGCTACATCGAGCAGCTCGCCCGCGAAGGCATCGCCCTGGCCTGCCAGCCGGGCTACTACTGCCCCTCGAACTACATGAACCGGACCGACATGTCGGTCTTCCTCGAGCGGGCCAAGCGCGGCGGCTCCTACACGCCGCCGGCGGCCTCGGGAACCCTGTTCGCCGACGTGCCGGCGAGCTACCCGCACGCGGCCTTCATCGAACAGCTCTCCCGCGACGGCATCACCGCCGGCTGCGCCACCAACCCGAACCGCTACTGCCCCGTGGACGCGGTCTCCCGCGACCAGATGGCCGCCTTCCTGGCCCGGACGTTCGCGCTGCCGCTCCCCTGAGCTCCCCGCCGGCGGGCACGCAGCCCGCCGGCTGTGGTATTTTTCGCGGATGTACCTCGATCCTTCTTCCGGCAGCATGATGCTGCAGATCATCCTGGGCGGACTCGCCGGCGCGGCGGTGGCGTTCAAGCTGTTCTTCCGCCGGGTCCGGGCGTTCTTCGGCAAGGCGGAACCCGCCGAGCCCGAGAGCGCGGAAACGCCGGATGGAGTTTGAGCCCGGCTCGTTTCGCGATCGCACCGGCCGAGTCTTCTACCGCGGACAAAACGTCTACCGCGCCCTGACGGCGCCGGCCCTCGCCGAGTGGGAGGCCCTCCGCGGCAAGGCCTTCCTCGCCCGCGGCATGGCCGAGGGACGGATCGTCGCCACCGGGCTCGCCGGCCCGGAAGTCCCGCTGCCGGGCAATGACCCTGGCAATGAAAATCAGTGGGCCGCCGTTCTCACCCACGAGCGCATTCCCTTCATCTCCTACCCTTACGAGTGGTGCTTCGGCATGCTGCGCGACGCGGCCCTCTTGCAGCTCGAGCTGCTCGCCGCCGCCCTCGCCGAGGGGATGACGCTCAAGGACGCGACGCCGTTCAACGTCCAGTGGATCGGCTGCCGCCCGGTGTTCATCGACCTGCTCTCCTTCCGCCGCTGGCAGCCGGGCGAGCCCTGGGTGGGTTACCGGCAGTTCTGCGAGCTGTTCCTCTATCCCCTGCTGCTCGAGGCCTATAAAGGGGTGCCGTTCCAGCCCTGGCTGCGCGGCCGCATCGACGGCATCCCGCCGCGCGACTTCCTGCGCCTGCTCTCGCCGCGCGACCTGCTGCGCCGGGGGGTGCTCACCCACGTCTATCTGCACGCCCGCAGCGAGGGGGCCTGGAAGGCGCCGGCCCGCGACGTGCGCGGCGACCTCGCCGCCGCCGGCTTCCACAAGGAGCTGATCCTCGCCAACGTGCGCAACCTGACGAAACTGGTCCGGGGCCTCGCCCTCCCCCGCCGGGAATCGGTCTGGTCGGGCTATGGCGAGGAGCCCGGGTATCGCCCGGAGGACCGCGAGGCCAAGGAGGGTTTCGTCCGCGAGGCGGTGGCCGAGCAGCGCTGGGAACGGGTGTGGGACCTCGGCGCCAACACCGGCGAATACTCGCGCATCGCCGCCGGCAACGCCGATTGCGTCGTCGCCCTGGAGGCCGACCGCGACGCCGTCGAGCGGCTCTATGAGGCCGGCCGCCGGGAGGGCGTCCGCAACGTCCTGCCGCTGGTCTGCGACCTCGCCGACCCCTCCCCGAATCAGGGTTGGCGCGGCCTTGAGCGCAAGGACCTCGCGGAGCGCGGCCGGCCCGGCCTCGTGCTCTGCCTGGCGCTGATCCATCACCTGGTGATCGGCGCCAACCTCAGGCTGGCGGATTTTCTCGACTGGCTGGGCGGGCTCTCGCCGTTCCTGGTCATCGAGTTCGTGGCCCGGGAGGACCCGCGGGTGCAGGGTCTCCTCGCCAACCGCGACGCCGAGCTCTACGCGGACTACGACCTCCCCGGCTTCGAGGCCGGGCTCGCCGCCCGCTTCGAGGTCCTGCGCCGGCGGGAGATCGCCGGCGGCCGGCGCGTCCTCTACTTCGCGAGATCCCTGCGGGTCGCCAGGTCCCGCCAGACGTGAAAGAGATCTCCCGGGGCGCGGCCTGGACCACGCTCGCCGCCCTCACCGCGCTCGCCGTCTTCTTTGCCGTCTTCATGGAGTGGCTGTTCTTCGCCACCCAGCAATCCTTCCTCTCGGCGCTCGGGTTCGGGGAGCAGTTGCGGGCCCTCGGGGTGGCGGCCCTGCCTCCCCTGGCGGCCGGGCTGATGGTGGTGACGATCGCCGCGGCGCTCTCTCTCTACTCCCGGCGAGCGGCGGGGCTCCTCGGCCGGAGCGTGCCGGCCCTCATCCTCACCGCCTCCTTCCTGCTGCTGGCGGACAACTTCACCCACACCGTCTTTCACTTCGGCATCTTCTCCCTGCGGGGGTACGCGCGCTTCCTCTACACGCCCGTGCTGGCGGCGCTCGCGCTCGCCGCCTGGCGGCTCGTCCGCGGCTGCGAGGCCGCGCTCCTGCGCCGCCGCGGCCTGCGAGCCCTCGCCGTGGCCGCGGGCGTGGCGCTCACCCTGGCCGCCGCCGGAGCGGCTATCATCGGACCGCGGGAGGAGCCGCGCGAGAACATGCCCACGACCGGGCCGGGCAGCCGGCCGAACATCCTCATCCTCGGCAGCGACGGCGTGGAGGCCCGCCATCTCTCGCTCTACGGCTACCGGCGCGAGACCACCCCCTTCCTCGCCGCCCTCGCCGGCGAGTCGCTGGTCTTCGACAACGCCTACTCGAACGCCGGCAACACCGGCGGCTCGATCACCTCGATCCTCACCGGGCGGCTGCCCACCGCGATGCGCGTCATCTACCCGCCCGACGTCCTTCACGGCGAGGACGCCTACCGGCACTTGCCGCGGATCCTGCGGGGGCTCGGCTACCGCGCCGCCCAGCTCTCGGTGCGCCACTATGCCGACGCGGTCGACCTCAATCTCCGCGAATCGTTCGAATGGGCCAACTTCCGCCCCGTCGGGGAACGGGAGAAGATCCAGGATCGCGCGCTCGGGCAGACCGGCGGCTACTTCCTCCAGCAGATCGCCGAGCGCCTCGCCGGCCGCCTCCGCCATCTTCTGACCCGCAACGAACAGGAAGAGCCCTACCGGCAGGTGACCGACGATCGCACCGCGAACCATGGCGACGACGAGCGGCTGGCCGCCCTCTTCCGCTTCCTCGGCGAGCCCGATCCGCGCCCCTTCTTCGTCCACGTCCACCTGATGGGGACCCACGGCGCCACCTTCGAGCCGGGCCAGCGCCGCTTCTCGCGCGGACAGGAGCAGACCGAGGGCTGGCTTCCCGACTTCTACGACGACGCCATCCTCGACTTCGACGGCGAGGTGCGCCAGGTGGTGAGCTTCCTGCGCCGGAAGAAGATGCTCGACCGGACGATCCTGGTGATCTACTCCGACCACGGCATGCGCTACACCACCGCTGTGCGCGTGCCGCTGCTGGTCCGTCTTCCCGGCGGAACGAAAATGGGCAGGGTCTCCGCCGTCGTCCAGAACCTCGACATCGCCCCCACCCTGCTCGACGCCCTGGGAGTTTCCCAGCCCCCCTGGATGACGGGGCGCTCGCTGCTCCGCCCCGATCCCGAGCCCTGCCGGCCGGTGCTGAGCGTCGCCGCCAAGCCCCAGATCCACCTGCCCAACAATCTCTGGGTGACCCTCCCCACGGCGCCGTTCTACAGCCTGGGCAGGATCTCTCTGCTCACCGGCGGCACGGGCGGCCGGCAGCTCACCCTGACCCTCCCGGAGGGCGCGCTCGCCGAGGCCCCGGCCGAGGGGGCCGGACCGGCCTGCCCCGCTCCTCCTGCCGACACGGCAAGAACCTTGCTGATCGATCACCTGCGGCGCAACGGATTCGACGTCTCCCTCCTCACCCGTTAAGCCATGCTAAGGTGTCTAAGGATCGATAAACGGGAGGCACCCTCATGCGCGATCGAGTCCAGTCCACGCCCTTTTCCCTGAAACTTCTCGCCGCTGTCCTGCTGCTCGGCCTGGTCCTCAACGCCGGCGGGGCTGGCGCGGCCACCTCGGGTGGCACGCTCACCATCGTGCCGGTGGCGGGGGCCTTGAACAATCCGGTCGGCGCCACCAACGCCGGCGATGGCTCGGGCCGGCTGTTCGTGCTCGAGCGTCCGGGAAACCTCCGGATCTACAAGAACGGCCAGTACCTGACCACCCCGTACCTCAACATCCAGTCGCTGATCGCCTGCTGTGCCGGCGAGCGCGGCCTCCTGGGAACGGCGTTCCATCCCAGTTATGAGACGAACGGATTCTTCTACGTCTCCTACACCCGGGTGTCGGACGGCGACATCGTGCTCGCCCGCTATCACGTCTCCGGCAACCCGGACGTGGCCGACCCCGCCTCCGCCCTGATCCTGCTCACCATCGAGCACTCAGCGCAGTCCAACCACAACGGCGGCCACCTCGCCTTCGGACCCGACGGTTACCTCTACATGAGCGTCGGCGACGGCGGCGGCGGCGGCGATCCGTTCGAAAGCGGCCAGAGCCTCAACACCCTGCTCGGCAAGCTCCTGCGCATTGACGTCGATCATGGCTCCCCCTACGCCATCCCGGCGGGCAACCCCTTCGCCGGCGCCACCCCCGGGCTCGACGAGATCTGGTCCTACGGCCTGCGCAACCCCTGGCGCTTCAGCTTCGACCGCCAGACCGGCGACCTCTACATCGGCGACGTCGGCCAGGGCGCCCGCGAGGAGATCGACTTCCAGGCCGCGGGCGCGGCCGGCGGGCAGAACTACGGCTGGGACTGCCGTGAGGGGAAAGCGAGCTACAACGACAGCAGCGACACGGTAAACAACCCCCCCGTCTTAAACTCCGACTGCCCCGGCCGCACCTTCGTCGAGCCCGTGCTCGACTACCCCCACTCCCCCGAGTGCTCGGTGACCGGCGGCTACGTCTACCGCGGCCGGGTGGCGAGCTTCCTGACCGGCCAGTACATCTATGGCGACTACTGCAGCGGCAAGATCTGGCGGGTCGCCTCGAATGGCGGCACCTGGACGCCGACCCCGATCTCCGACACCGCGTTCAACATCAGCAGCTTCGGCGAGAGCGAGAGCGGCCGCATCTATGTCGCCGACCTCGCCAGCCAGACCCTGCAGTGGATCGCGGTCTCCACCTTCTCGGACGTCCCGCCGACCCACTCGGCGTGGAGCGAGATCGAGGCGATCCAGACCGCCGGCATCACCGCCGGCTGCGACGGAACGAGATTCTGCCCCGACACGACCCTCACGCGCGCCGAGATGGCGATCTTCCTGGTGCGCGGCATCCACGGCGCCGCCTTCACCCCGCCGCCGGCCACCGGCGTCTTCGCCGACGTGCCGGCGAATTACTGGGCCGCTCCCTGGATCGAGCAGCTTCGCGCCGACGGCATCACCAGCGGCTGCGCCACCAGCCCCCTGCGCTTCTGTCCGGAGAGCTTCGTCGGCCGTGCGGAGATGACGATCTTCCTGCTGCGCGCCCGTCACGGCAGCGCCTACACGCCGCCCGCCGCCAGCGGGACCGTGTTCGCGGACGTCCCGGCCAGCCACTGGGCCGCGAGCTGGATCGAACAGCTCTATGCCGAGGGGGTCACCAACGGCTGCGCCAGCAATCCGCTGCGCTACTGCCCGGCGAGCACCCTGAGCCGCGCCCAGATGGCCCTGTTCCTCGCCCGGGGTTTCGACCTGCCGCTCCCCTGAGTGACAGTTTCCGATCGCGGGGGTGTCACTCTTTGTCACTCCCGCTTCTCTTCTTTCTTTCAAACTACTGATTTTAAATAGCTTCATGGCGACGATGCGCAGGTATGCGGCTTGCTCTATAGGCTTGCCGTGCATCAAGCAAAGGTTGGCTTTCTCCGGGTTGGCCTGGCCCCCCTCCTGGGGCTCCTTTTGTCCGCCGCTCCAGCGCTGGCGCAGGGTACCTCCACGCTGCAAAACCCCACCGCCTCTTTTTCCACGCCGGGCGCCAAAGAGGTCACGTTGAAGGCGTGCAGCGCCACCGGGCTCTGCACCACGATGACCAAGACGGTGGTGGTTCTGGACCCGATGCCCCACATCGTCAGCATGGGCGCCGTGGCGCCGCTGGTGGGAACGGCCGAGACGATCTCCCTCTCGGCCCAGACCACGGGGCGGCCCGCGCTGGCTCATCAGTGGACGATCTCGGGGACCCCGGGCACCCTCACACTGACCGGCAACCCGGTCAGCTGGAGTGCCCAGACGCCGGGGGCCGGGATCTTCCAGGTCTCGCTGCGGGTCCAGAACACGGACGGTTCCGTCACCTCAACGCCGGTCACCGTCGACGTCCGGCAGACGACCTTCGCCGACGTCCCTCCGACCTATTGGGCCTGGAACGACATCGAGACCCTCTACACGCAGGGGATCACCAGCGGCTGCGGCTCCAACCCGCGGACCTACTGCCCCACCGGCACTGTCTCGCGGGCGGAGATGGCGATCTTCATCGTACGCGCCAAACATGGCTCCACCTTCGCGCCGCCGTCGCCCCTCGGGATCTTCTCGGACGTCGCGACCACCTACTGGGCGGCCCCGCAGATCGAGCAGTTCTTCGCCGACGGCATCACCACGGGCTGCGCCCTCTCCCCCCTGCGCTTCTGTCCCACGAGTTTTCTGAGCCGCGCCGAGATGGCGATCTTCCTGCTGCGCGCCAAGCATGGAGCGGCCTACCTCCCGCCACCCGCCAGCGGGACGACGTTCGCCGACGTTCCGGCCACTTACTGGGCCGCCCCCTGGATCGAGCAGCTCGCCGCCGAAGGGGTCACCAACGGCTGCGCCACCGCCCCCACCCGCTTCTGCCCCGACGCCCAGGTCAGCCGCGACCAGATGGCCGCCTTCCTGGTCCGGACGTTCAGCCTGGGCGGGCTGTAGGCGCAGGATTAAGAACAGCGCACCCTTTCAGGGTGCGTTGCCGGCCGGCAGGACCTGCCCTCCGAATCCTCACCCTCGGTCCCTCTCCACGAAGTGGAGAGGGAGGGCCTGACAGAACCTCCCGCGCTTGTAGGGTGCGCTGTGCGCACCACGGTTCCGCAGGATTCACGGGCTCCGAAGGAGCCCAGGCATGTAGCCTGGGGCGTGAGCCCCAGGTAGGGGATGACAAAAGAACCCCAAAGCCCCGGAGGGGCGACGGCAGATCATCGCTCCGAGGAAGAATGCCGTCGCCCCTTCGGGGCTCGTGAGGTCTTGAGCTCCCTTCACCTGGGGCTGACGCCCCAGGCTACATGCCTTTGCCCTTTCCGGGGCAAATTCCGAGACTGGACGAGATGTGTGGAATGGCATGGGTTGACACCCAGGCTGGATCAATCCGCCCTGCGGGCGGGGGTACCTTCGGGAATCCTCCCCAGGAAAGGGCAGGTCGTACCCTTCGCCGCCAAATGAAAAGGGCGGGGAACAAGTCCCCGCCCCGGTCACACCTTCAGGAAGACGGAGCCTACGGCCCGATCTCCTGGGGCGGCAGGGAGAAGGTGCGGAGGAGGAACACCGCCATCTGACCGCGGCTCACCGCGTCCACCGGGCAGTAGCGCAGCGGGTCGGTGGCGCAGCCGGAGGTGACCGCCTCGTTGTAGAGCTGCTCGATGAACGGCCGGGTGAAGTCCGCCGCGACGTCACTGAAGATCCCGGTCGCCGGCGGCGGCGTGTAGCCCGATCCATGCTCGGCCCGCAGCAGGAAGACGGCCATCTGGGCGCGGGTCACCGGATCGCTGGGGCAGTAGCGCAGCGGCGAGGTAGCGCAACCCGAGGTGACGCCGTCGTTATAGAGCTGCTCGATGTAGGGCGCCGTGAAGTTCGCCAGCGAAACGTCGCTGAAGATCCCGGTCGCCGCCGGCGGCACGAAGGTCGCGCCGTGGGCGGCGCGGACCAGGAAGACCGCCATCTGCTCGCGGGAGACGTTGCCCGCCGGGCAGAACTGGCCGACGGCGCACCCGGAGGTGATCTCCGAGGCGTAGAGCCCCTGGACGTACTTGAAGAAAGCGTATGAGGTCGGCACGTCGCTGAAGAGCTGGATCACGCCGATGTAGCCCGTGCGCTGCGAGGCGAAGTCGTCGAACTTGGCCGTGCCCGAGGTCGCCGCGTCGACGCCGTTCACCGCGCCCAGGCGGGCGTAGTTGATGGTGCCGTTGTCATTGTCCAGCGAGGCCAGGTTGGCCTTCTGGACGCCGTCCACCCAGAGGGTGAAATGGCCGTTGCCGGTGCCGGTGCCGCCGGCCGTCGACTTCGCCCAGTCGACCTCCAACATGCGCCAACCGTCCGCCAGGATGACTTCCGACGGGATCTCGACCTCGGAGCCGAGGTCCGTCCGCACGAAGGCGCTCAGCACCTTCTTGCCGGCGGTCTGCCGGGCCACCGCCCGGAACAGGACGTTGCCGGTGGTCGCCGGCGGCGTCGGATCGGCGCCGTCGGAAGCCGCGAAAATGTCGAACTCATTGCCGTTGGTCATCGTCAGACCGCGCAGGTTGACGAAGAAGCGGAGGCGGTAGACGGACTCAGCGACGGGGTGGCTGCTCTGCACATAGGCGGGGTTGCGGTCCGGGGTCGCCACGTCAACCTCGAGCCCATGGGTTCCGGTATAACGGGCTACTCCGCCGACGCTGGGTACTCCGGGGCGGACGGTGAGCGTACCGGCGAAGACTCCGGTCCCCCCGACCAGAGCGAAGCCGAGTGCGAGGGCTGTGGCCCGGCGCAAGCGTGAAATCTCCATCCTGCGATCTCCTCTCAATGCCATGAGGCGGTGGTTCCTAGTTCAAAATCATCGCTGAAAATGCCGTTTACCGGACCGAGTTGAAAGATGCACTGACTGACGCGCGCCTGGATCTTCGGCGCGATAAGGCTCACGGTGCGGGTGGAAGACCGCTGTGGAACCGCATCCGGTCAGGTGGCAGTAGCTCATTACCGTTCCCTTGACGTTCGTCACGCCGTTGATCGTGACCGGCGCCGGACAACTTGTCGAACCAGTGTAACAGGCCTCGCCATTGTAGCAGGTATCGGTCGGTGGCGCATAGCAATGTGTGTGCGGCGAGCCGACATTGTGGCGGCGGCGAGCGGCGCCGCATCCGGCCGGGAACATCCAGTTCTTCATCCTGTAAATCTCCTTCTCGCCGCGCTTACTGCCAGGAGGCCTTGGTCCCCGATTCGAAGCCGTCGTTGAGGAGGACGTTCGACGCTGCCACCGGAGCGATGCAGCTCGGGTTTCCCGCGGCCACCGAGGCGATGTAGCCGTTCATCTGCGCCGCCTCGCGCGCGGGCTGCACGCCAAAGCCGAACCCTGTGCCAAACGTCAGCGTGATGTTGCCGTAGCCTCCCGATCGCAGGTGGCAATAGCTCATGATGGTGCCGCTCCCCGTGCCGGCCGGGCCGGGAGTCGAGGTCGCGCCGGAGTAGCAGCCGCTCTCGCTGCCATAGCACTGATCGATGGGGCTCGCGTTGCCTCCGATGCCGGCGTAGCAGTGGGTGTGAGGGGAGCCGAAGTTGTGGCCGAGCTCGTGGCTGAACGCGTAGATGTCCCAGACCACGCTCGGGCTGTTGATGCTGAAACCTCCGAAGAGGTTGCCGGTATAGCCGTAATCGCCCCCCCAGGGGGTGCTCTCGGCGCCGAGGCCGGGGCAGGATGCCGCGCCGCCGGAGAAGAAGGAGCCATGGCAGAGCGCGTTCAGCCAGGCGACGCCGCCGCCCGTGGCCTTGCCGCTCAGGAAGTGGGCGGTCGTCCGCGAGACGCCGGTCCGGTTCTGGTTCCAGTACTTGCCGAACTCGAACAGGCTGCAGAGGGTGTTCGTCTGCGTCCAGGGATCGCTGCTGGTCTGCCAGAGGCTCAGCGACTGCACGGCCAGGGAGGTGCCGAGCTCCGCGGCGTAGATCGTCGAGGCGTAGCCGACCAGGTTGCCGACGTAGGCGGTGGCGTTGATGGCGGCGTTGGGGTTGGCGGGAGTGTTGAAGAGCTGGTAGAACTCGAAGTCGGTCTCGATGGCGATCCTGCCGGTGTGCACGGCGATGGCCTTCTCCAGCGGTGCCGTGGCGAAGGCCGTGAAGTCCGGGACCGGCCCGGTTCCCGGGCTCGCCGGGAGCTGCGCGTCGCCGCAGTTGAACAGCCCGGAGCGGGACGACTTCAGCAGCGCCGGATCGACGCGGTGCAGGGCGAGCGGATCGCCGAGGGCCTTGACCGTGGCATCGTCACCGCCGATCAGGAAGATCGCCCCCTCCTCGCTGACCACCCCCTGGAAGCGCCCATCCTCGAGCCGGGCCAGGAAGACGCGCGACCCGGGGCTGCCGTCCACCGTGCCGCGGAAGTAGGCGTTCGCCGGCGCCGGCAGCACCCGGTCCCCGGCGTCGCCGTGAACGGTGATCACGGCATCTTCCGCGAACACCTCGAAGCGCTCCAGCACCAGCGTCCGGGGCTCTTCCGCGTCCGCCACCTGGACGTTCTCCAGCCGCAGGCGCGCGCCGACCGCCAGCCGGGCGGCCATGGTGGCGAAATCCCGGCTCTGCACCACGGGCAGCTCCGGCCCCGCCGCCCGGGTGGGACCCGCGGCGGCCAGCAACAGCCCACAACCGGTGAGGATCATCCGCTTCACGTTCCAACGCATTCCAATCCCTCCTTGTGGAGGCAAGCGCGAGGGCGCTCAACCACCCGTTCTAGATCCCATGGCTTACATCTCTCGAGGATGCGTTGCCGAGCATTTTGGTTAGCTAACCGAGATATGTCAATCGACGCATACATATAACGCCGGTTTTTGTCACCCTCGGCTCGCAATCCTTGTCTCCGCCGCTGCGCGCCATCAAACAGCGCAGCAGCTTGAAATCAAGCATTTACCTGCCTCGCAACACTCTTGATCGACGGCCTTGAGGGGAGAGAAACGCAAGGTTCGGGCCAGAAAAGTCACCGCCTGCGACGTTCCCGCGCTATGATCCGTAGACTCTGACGGGTCCTCTAGGGAGTCTCTGCATGGATTTGAGCCGCGGCGCAAGCCGCCCGCCAGTCTCCGATCGTCCGCTCCGGCTCACCCTGGCCCTGGGCCTCTGTGGAGCCGCTCTCCTCGCCACCGCGGCGAGCGCCCAGCCGTCACCCGGCCTCTTCTTCTGGCTCTCGCGATCCTCCCCGCCGGCGGCGGCGCCTGAGTCGCCCGTGCTGGCGACCGGACCGGAGTTTCAGGGGATCCCGCCCGGGAGCGTCATCGGCGAGGTGCGGGTGGTCGCGCAGGACATTTTCGATGAGAAGAATCCCGGCGAAGGCAACCGGCTGTTCCGCTTCGCCAACCGCCTGCACCGCACCACCCGGCCGGGCGTGATCCAGAGCCAGCTCCTGTTTCGCCCGGGCGACGCCTTCTCCCCCGAGCTGGTCGAGGAGTCGGCGCGGCTGCTGCGCTCCCACGACTACCTCTACGACGTCGCCATCCGCCCGGTGCTGCGCGGCGACGGCAAGGTGGACGTGGAGGTGAAGACCCGCGACGTCTGGACGCTCGAGGGGGGCGCCTCCTTCGGCCGCGCGGGGGGCCGGAACAGCAGCAGCTTCTCGCTGAGCGACAGCAATTTTCTCGGCACCGGCAAAGAGGTCTCGCTGGCCCGGATCGGCACCATCGACCGCACCTCCAACCTGGTGCGCTTCACCGATCCGAACCTGATCGGGAGCCGTGTCCGCCTCCTCCTCTCCTACGCCGACAACAGCGACGGCGGGCGCCAGCGCCTGGAGATCGAGCGCCCCTTCTACTCGCTCGACACGCGCTGGGCGACCGGTCTGCGCAGCTTCCACGACGACCGCCTGGAGAGCCTCTACTCGCTGGGCAAGGTGGAGACCGCCTTCCGTCACCAGACCGACTTCGTCGAGGTCTACGGCGGCCTCTCGTCCGGGCTGGTCGGCGGCGCCACCCACCGCTGGGAGGCGGGCTTCACCTACTCGCGGGACGACTTCGAGCGCTCCACTCTCCCCTTCCCCTTCTTCGGGGGCAAAGAGCTGGGCAAGGGGCCCTTCGACCGGATCCCGCTGCCGCCGGACCGCACGCTGGCCTATCCATGGCTCCGCTTCCAGTCGATCCAGAACCGCTTCGTCGTGGAAAAGGACCTCGACCGCATCCAGCGCTCCGAGGATCTGAACCTGGGCCGGCAGTTCAGCGCGCTCGTCGGCCTCTCCTCCCCCACCTTCGGCGGCGACGGCTCGCGCTGGGTCGCGCAGACCGCGGTCTCGGACGGCTGGCGCCCCGCCGCGGGCCAGATCGTGCTCGCGCAGCTCGGCGGCTCGACCCGCTGGGCGGAAGGGGACGCCGAGAACCTGGTCGCCGGCGGGCGCGTCCGCTGGTACGTCCGCGACTTCGGCCGGCACGTCTTCTACGCCTCGCTCGGCGCCGACCTCGCGCACCGGCTGGACGGCGAGGACCAGCTCCTGCTCGGCGGCGATAGCGGCCTGCGCGGCTACCCCATCCGCTATCAGGCCGGCGACCGCCGCGTCCTGCTGACGCTCGAGCAGCGCTTCTTCAGCGACCGCGAGATCTTCCACCTCGCCCATCTAGGGGCCGCCGTCTTCTTCGACGCCGGCCAGGCCTGGTTCGTCGACACCCTCACCGAGCGCGACGTCGCGCTGCGCCAGAACCGCAGCGTCCTCAAGGACATCGGCCTCGGCCTGCGCCTCGGCTCCAGCCGCTCCTCGCGCGGCGGCGTCCTCCACCTGGATGTCGCCTTCCCCCTGGACGGCGGGCGCTCGCTGCAGAATGTGCAGTGGCTGGTGTCGACCGGGGACACCTTCTAGGGGGGAGGGTGAACACGGACACTCACGAACGCACACAGACGAACACGGACAAAAGAGACGACGAAGGCAACCCTGTCCTTTTCGTCAGTGCTTGTCCGTATTCGTCCGTGTTCGTCCCTTCAGCCTCCTAGAACTGATACCCCAGCGACAAATAAGGCTCCCGGTACCGCCGCGCCGAGATCCCCCAGAGCCACTGGTTGTAGCCGGCCTCGAGGGCGAGGCCGCGCCAGTTCAGGGGGACGATCACCGCCAGGGTGCCCTTGGCCAGGCTGGCGTCGTTGAAGTTGAGGATGGCGCTGGAGCCGAAACGGTCGTCGGGCTGGCGCGGCGAGTCGTTGCCGAGGCTCCGGACGTAGGTGATCGCGCCCTTGGCCGTCAGGCCCCACCAGGGGAGCGGATATCCCAGCTCGGCGTAGGCCGGCACCTGATCCGCCGGCGCCCCCTCGCGCCAGGTGTAGCCGGCCTCGAAGTTCATCCAGCCCCGCCCCTCCTGGAAGGAGTGGCTCAGCATGTAGGTCAGCGTGTAGTCGTGCTTGAGCACGCCGCGCCACTCGGGGCTGACGCCGCGGCGGTTCCCCTGCGCGTCGAAGAGATAGCGGTTGTAGGCCCCCGGGAGGTCATAGAGAATCGGGGTGCGCTCGGTGGCGGCGAGCGCCATCGGCCAGTCCCCCTTGGCCAAGGCGTACTTGAGGCCGAGCCAGGTGTCGGAGAAGCCGACGTTCTTCTCCTCGTCGGCATGCACGCCTTCCAGGCCGTAGAGATAGGTGACCAGGTAGCGCGCGGAGAGACGGGGGAACAGCCCCACCTCGCCCGAGAGATAGGTGTAACGGAAGTCGTGGTAGCTGATCTGGCCGGCGGCGTTGGTGTTGGTGTAGACGTCGCCGTCGCTGTTCCAGGAGGTGCTCGCCGTCTTGCGGCTGAAGCCCAGTTGCACGTCCCCCTTGCCCGGCTCGGGCACCCAGGCCCCGCCGCAGTAGCCCGCCGCGGGGATCAGCAGAAACACAAACAGAATCCAGATCGGCTTCGATATCTTCTTCATCAACGTCTCCCCATGGAGTTGGATGGCGGTGGGGTGCTACGGCTAATGACGCGAGATTCTGCCCATACCCTTTAAGACTGCCAGAGAGGCGCGCAGAGGCCAGACATCCCCGACCCGGAGTAGAATCCCTACAGCTCGATCTCATGCGTCTACACTCCCTCAGGTGCCTCCACGGCGTTTTTGCGCTCCTGCTCCTGCTCGCGGGCACCCTCGCCGTGGCCGCCGCTCCGCCGGAGCGCGGGTTCCCCCTGATTCAGGCCTACGAGCCCAACCTGCCGGAGGCCTCGACCCAGTTCTTCGACGTCACCCGCGACTCCCGGGGTGTCCTCTACTTCGGCAACCTCAACGGGGTCCTGGTCTTCGACGGGGCGTGGTGGCGGCGGATCGAGGTCGGCAAGGGGATCACCGCCTACCGGGTGGCGAGCGGCGAGAACGGGAAGGTCGGGGTCGGCGGAGTCGACGAGATCGGCTACCTGACTCCCGACGGCCGCGGCACCTTGCGGTACGTCTCGCTGCTGCCTCTCCTCCCTCCTGGCCAGCGGAAGCTGGGGCAGGTCCTCGCCATCCGGCCGCTGGCCCAGGGGTTCGCCTTCATGACCTCCAGGTGGCTGCTGATCTGGGATGGAACCCGCGTCACCACCGTGGCCACCTTCCCCGGCGACCGCCCGTACGCGGCGCTCTTCTCCGTCGGCCCCGAGAGCTACGTCTGGAGCCGCCAGGGGATCTCCCGGCTTCAGGGAATGCGGCTCGAACCGGTGCCCGGAGGCGAGGTGTTCCGCGGCCGGCGGGTGGACCAGATCCTGCCGGCCGACGGCGGGCTGCTCGTCTCGGTGCGCGGCGAGGGGCTCTTCCTCCTGCGCGGCGGCAAGGCCGAGCCGTTCGCGCCCGAGGCGTCGCGGTGGACGGCGGCAAAACGGGTCCTCGAGGGGATCCGGCTCGCCGACGGCCGCTGGGCCCTGGGCTCGGTGCTCGGCGGTCTCCTCCTACTACGACCCGACGGCGCGGTGGACCAGGTGATCGATACGGCGGCGGGGCTCTCCGACGACTTCGTGTCCGGCCTGGTGGAGGACCGCGAGGGATCGCTCTGGCTCGCCCTCAACAACGGGCTGGCGCGAGTCGAGATCGCTTCCCCGCTGTCGGTCCTCGACCGGCGGACGGGGCTGCGGGGGGAGACCTACAGCATGGCGCGCCATCGCGGCGCCCTCTGGATCGGCACTTCCGGGGGGCTGTTCACGACGGCTGGAGCGGAGACCGGCCCGCCCGCCCATCTGCGCCTGGTGCCCGGCGTGGTCCCCAGCATCTGGAGCCTGCTGTCGAGCGGCGACGACCTCCTCGCCGGAACCGCCTTCGGCGTCTTCCAGGTCCGCGGCACGGCGCCCTTCCTGGTGCCCGGCTCGGACCAGTCGACCACCTACGTCCTCGCGCGCTCGGACGCGGACCCGGAGCGGGTCTGGGTGGGCCAGGAAGACGGCCTCGCCGCGATTCGCCGGGATGGCGAGAGGTGGCGCTTCGAGGGGAAGATCGTGGACCTGTCCTCCGAGATCCGCTCGATAGTCGAGGGGGAGGACGGCACCGTCTGGTGCGGCACGCTGCTCGACGGCGTCATCGGCGTCCAGGTCCCGGCGGCGCCGGGACCTGTGAAGCCGCGGCTCCGCCGGGTCGCGGCGAGCGAGGGCGCCAACGTTTTCCGGATCGGCCGCCGCATCCTCGCGGTGAAGGACAACCAGGTGCTCCGCCTCGACGAGTCCCGAGGCGCGCTGGTGCGGGACCCGGCACTCGCGGGCGTCCGCGCCCAGACCGACTTCTCCCTCCTCGCCGAGGACGCCGGCGGCAACCTGTGGATGAACTCTCGCCCTCCCGCGGTCGCCCGGCGGCGCGGGGCGGGGTGGGAGCCGGCGCCGCGCTCGCTCGCCGGGGTGCCGGGCCGCAACGCCGAGACCATCCTCACCGAGCCGGACGGGGTGGTCTGGCTGGCCACCGACAAGGGGCTCGTCCGTTACGAGGGGACGGTCCAGTCGCCGGCCATGGCCCTGCCTCCCCCGCTCCTGGCGCGCCTGACGTCGAGCGGCGCGCTCCTCTTCGGCGGCGCTCCCGGCGTGGCGCCGAGAATGGCGGACCTGCCCCCCTATCTGCGGCATCTGCGCATCGAGTTCGCGCCGCTCTCCTTCCGCGCCGGCCTGCGCTACCAGACCCGCCTCGAGCCGCTCGACGCCGGCTGGAGCGCCCCCACCGCGGAGCCCTTCGCCGAGCTGACCCGCCTGCCGCCGGGCGCCTACGCCTTCCACGTGCGCACCCTCGGCCCCAATGGCGAGCAGGGACCGGAGACGGGGTGGTCGTTCCACGTCCGCTCCCCCTGGTACCAGACGCCGCTGGCGCTGGCGCTCTGGCTCGCCCTCGGGCTGCTGGCGGTCTGGGGCTACGCCTGGCTGCGCGGCCGCGCCCTCCACCAGCGGGCGGCGCGGCTGGAGGCGCGGGTCAACGAGCAGACGCTGGAGCTGCGGAGCACGGTCGAAGAGCTGCGCCGCGCCCACGACGATCTCGGCGCCGCCAACGCGCGGCTCGAGGAGCTGTCGCTGCGCGACGAGCTGACCGGCATCGCCAACCGCCGGCGCCTGCAACAGGCGCTCGCCGAGGAGTGGGGCCACACCCGGCAGTCGATCGCCTTCGTCCTCCTCGACCTCGACTTCTTCAAGCGGCTCAACGACACCCACGGCCATCTCGCCGGCGACCTCTGCCTGCAATCGGTGGCGGGCCTGCTGGCGGCGGCGGCGCGGCGCAACGGCGGCCTGGCGGCGCGCTACGGCGGCGAGGAGCTCGCGGTGCTCCTCCCCGGCCTCAGCCTCGCCGGCGCGCTGAAGGTGGCCGAGCAGCTCCGCGAGGGGATCGAGGCCCTGGCGATCCCCAACGAGGCGGCGCCTCTGAAGCGGGTCACGGCGAGCTTCGGCGCCGTCGCCATGCTCCCCTCCCTTGGCCAGACGGCGGAGGGACTGATCGAGGCGGCCGACCAGGCTCTCTACCGCGCCAAGGCCGAAGGGAAGAACCGCGTCTGCGCCGGGGGCGTCAGGAGCGAGGCCGGCGGCGAGCGGACGAGCCCCGCCGCCTGACCGGAGCGTGCTCCACCTACCACTGGTGCTGGGTCGCTCCCGAGTGGTCGACCATCGTCCGCCCGTTGTCCTCCAGCGGCTCGAAGGCGGACTGCACCGCCACCCGCCCCGGTCCCCAGAGGCGCAGCCAGAGATAGCGGTCCCCCCAGGAACGCCAGGAGCGCCAGGTGCCGGCCGGCCGCTCGATGTGGAGCTGCATCTGCACCGTCGTGTCCTTGAACAGGAAGGCGGTCGGCTTGACCAGGATCGTCTCCCCCTGCTTGAGGTGGCGCACGAAGACGTTGCCCGCCGCGTGCAGAAGCAGCAGCCCGGGCGCCGCCGGCGCCTGGAAGCGGTCGAGGAGCATGCCGAGCGGGTAATGCGTCTCGGTCTCGTCCCCCTCCTTGGTCTTGAACCAGACGTTGGAGCTGAACCAGTCGTAGGTGACCGCGCCGGTCGCCACCATGAACAGGTGCTCGCGCACGTCGACCGCCTGCCCCGGTTGCAGAGGCAGCGAGACCATCTCCCCCGGCGCGTCGCGCGAGAAGGCGATGCGCCCCGGCCCCACCGCCTGCGTCATGATCAGCGGCATCCCGGCCAGCATCCGCTTCCAGGCGCCCTTGAGCGACATGGCGCTGACCTTCACCTGGGTGTCCATCCAGAGCAGGACGTGATGGGAGAAGTAGACCCAGTCGTTCGCGGCGAGGTTCATGTCGGCCACCGGCACGTAGGTCCCCTCGACCTGGCAATACGAGTTGCCGAACTGGATCTTCGCCATGTCGCGGCGGCCGGGCAGCTCCGACCAGCCGGAGCGGCTGACCACGGCCCTCACATCCACCGCCGCCCCGCACGCCGGGCAGGAGAGGGCGGTGCCGTCGCCGGCCATGCCGCACCAGGGGCAGGTGTAGCCGCGCCCCGAGGAGCCCGCGGCGAGTATTGGAGATGCAGGGGACGCCGGAGATGCAGGGGACGCCGGATCAGGATTCGTCATCGCGCCTCCCTACTCCGTGGTGTGGTGGACGTACATGGACTGGATGCCGACGCGGCCGGGGCCGGTCATGCGGGCGAGGTTCATGCTGGTGCCGCCGAAGAAGCCGCTGGTCAGCTTGATCGCCTCGACGTCCATGGCCACGGCGGCGTCCTTGTAGAGGAAGGCGCCGGGCTCGACCAGGATGCTCTCCCCCGGTTTCAAGGTCCGCTCGAAGACGTTGCCGTAGCCGTGGAGCAGCAGGAGCCCGGGCGCGCTCCGGGTGACGAAGCGGTCCATGAACATCCCCTGGCCGCCGAACAGGATGTTGCGCAGCCCCTTGATGCGCAGGAAGCTGTACTCGATCGTATGGGACGAGAGCAGGAAGGCGTGCTCCCGCACGTCGAGCTCCTGGCCGGGATGGAGCGGCAGCACGACCAGCTCGCCGGTGGCGTCGCGCGAGAAGGCAATCCGGCCGGGGCCGTGGGCGACGCTGATGATGAACGGCATGCCGGCGAGGGCGCGCTTGACGCCGCCGGTCAGCGGCAGCACGCTCATCCGGGTCGCGTCGTCCTTCCACAGCAGCACGTGATGCTCGAAGAAGACCGAGTCCCCCGCTCCCAGACTGATCTCGGCGACCGGCACGATCTCCCCCTCCACCTGGCAGGAACTGGCGCCGAACTGGATCTCCGTCATGTCGCGGATGCGCGGCGCCTCGCGCCACCCCGAGTCGCTCACCAGGTCCTTGACGTCGAGCGGGGCGCCGCACGACCGGCAGGCCAGCGCCGTCCCCTCGTTCATGCTCTTGCACCACTGGCACTCGATACGGACGAGAGGATCGTTCTGCGGCTGGGGCTCGGTCATAGCGGTCGCCTCTCCTGTGGGTCGGGGACCTCCTGTAACGGAGATGTAAAAGAGTCTACACCTGTTTGGCCGCGCGCCCTCACCTCTGGCAGCGGTGAGGAGCCCGGGCGGAGGGGGGCTCTAGCTCACCGCGGGGCGGCTCGGGATCCAGCGCTGGAAGAATGCGGAGATCTCGGCGACGGAGAGGAGGGCGCTGGAGTTGCGGAACTGGCCGTCGCGCTGCGCGATGACCAGCGTGCCGTCCGGCTCCAGGATCGCCACCGAGGGGATACCGCTTCCCACGTTCATGCCGTACTCGGACATCAGGTCGAGGTTGCGGTCCCGGTTGCCCACCGAGACCTTGACCACCACGAAGTGCGGATCGACGATCGGCGCCACGAGGCGATGCCCGAGAGCGCGCTTGAAAGCCTCGCAGTCCGGGCACCAGTTGGCCCCGAAGACCACCGCGACTCGCTTGCCCTCCTCCGCCGCCTGCCGGCAGGCGGTCTCGACGTGGGCCCGGGCGTCCTCCTGATCGGGGGAAGGGGAATGTGAAGTTTCCATCTCGGGCTTATTGTGCCATCAAAACGCGAGAGCGGGACTCTAAGCCGGCGTCACATAGGCCGCCGTGATGCCGCCGTCGACCAGGAAGGTGGCGCCGGTGGTGAACGACGATTCGTCGGAGGCGAGGAAGAGGGCGGCCTGGGCGATCTCGCGCGCCTCGCCGAAGCGGCCCATCGGGACGTGGACGAGACGCCGCTGGCGCTTCTCCTCGGTGTCCAGGTACTTCATCAGCAGCTCGGTGCGCAGCGGACCGGGGCAGAGGGCGTTGACCCGGATGTTCTCGCGGGCATGGATCACCGCCAGCTCGCGGGTCATCGCCAGCACGCCCCCCTTGCTGGCTGTATAGGCGAGCTGCGGGGTGGCCGCTCCCAGCAGGGCCACGAAGGAGGCGGTGTTGATGATCGATCCGCCGCCGGCGCGCCGCAGGGCCGGGATGCCGTACTTGCAGCCCAGGAACACCCCCTTCAGATTGATGTTCATGGTGAGGTCCCAGACCTCCTCCTCGGTCGCCACCGCATCGTCGTCGCGGGCGTGGGAGATGCCGGCGTTGTTGAACAGCACGTCGAGCCGGCCGAAGCTTTCCTCGGCGGCGCGGACCATCCCCTCGGCCTCGGCGCCCTTGGAGACGTCGGCGCGGACGTAGACCGCCTCGCCGCCGGCGCCCCGCAGCTCCTCCACGACCGCCCGGCCGGCGTCCTCGTTGACGTCCGCGACGACCACCCGGGCGCCCTCGCGGGCGAACAGCAGCGCCGACTCGCGTCCGATCCCCGAGCCGGCGCCGGTGATGACGGCGACTTTGTTGGCAAGGCGCATTGGTTTCTCCTCTCTGGAAAAAACGACACGGACTAACACGGACTAGCAGGGACTGACAGGGACAACAGATACCGGGCTTCGTGTTCCTGAGGTCCCTGTTAGTCCCTGTTTGTCCGTGTTCGTCCGTGTTTTCTCTTCAGGCCCGTTCGAAATACCGCGCCCGCTCCCAGCAGGTCACCACCTCGTCGAACTTGCGCTGCTCGGTGTGCAGGAAGTGCAGGTAGTGCTCGGCCACGTCCTCGCCGAAGGCCTCGCGGGCCAGCTCGCTCTGCTCGAATTCCCCAATCGCCTCGCGGAGGGTGGCGGGGACGCGCGGCAGCTCGCGGGCGGCGTAGACATCCCCCTGGAAGATCTCGGGCGGCTCGATCTTGTTGCGGATACCGTCGAGGCCGGCGGCGATAGCCGCGGCATAGACGATGTAGGGATTGGCATCCGCCCCCGGGATGCGGCACTCGACGCGCAGCGACGGTCCGCCGCCGACCACACGGAAGCCGGCGGTCCGGTTGTCGTAGCTCCAGGCGATGGTGGTCGGCGCCCAGGAGCGCGACTGGTACCGCTTGTAGGAGGAGACGTAGGGGGCGTAGCAGGCGGTGAGGGCGCGCGCGTGGCGGATCCAGCCGCCGAGGAACCAGCGGAAGGTGTCGCTCGCCTCCACCGGCCCGATCGGCCGGTCCCCCTGGAAGGCGTTGCCGCCGCCGTCCGCGCCCCAGAAGCTGACGTGGACGTGGGCGCTCGATCCGGTGTGCTTCTCGTCCCACTTCGACATGAAGGTCACCGACTTCCCCTGCGCCCAGGCGATCTCCTTGGCCGCGTGCTTGTAGAGGACGTTGCGGTCGGCCTGGGTGAGCGCCTCGCTGTAGCGGAGGTTGATCTCCTGCTGGCCGAGCCCGGCCTCCCCCTTGCTGACCTCGATGGGGACGCCGCTGCGGCCGAGGTGCCGCCGGATGGCGCCGATCAGCTCCTCCTCCTTGGTGCCCTGGAAGATGTGGTAATCCTCGTTGTAGGCCCCCATCGGCCGCAGGTCGTGGTAGCTCTTCGCCTGCGCCTCCGCGTAGCTGTCGTCGAAGGCGTAGAGCTCGATCTCCGTGCCCCCCATCACCGTGAAGCCGGCCTCGCGGGCCCGCGCGAGCTGGCGCTGCAGCATGCGGCGCGGCGAGACCTCGACGGGGTTCTCGTGATGATCGAAGAGGTCGCACAGCACCAGGGCGGTCTGCGGCAGCCAGTCGGCCCGGCGCAGGGTGGCGAGGTCGGGGACGCAGTGGAAGTCGCCATAGCCGGTCTCCCAGCTCGTGTACTTGTAGCCGGGGATGGCCTCCATCTCCATGTCGCAGGCGAGCAGGTAGTCGCAGGCGTGCATGCCGCCGCGGGCGACCTCCTCGACGAAGAAGGGGCCGGTGACCCGCTTCCCCATCAGCCGGCCGTACATGTCGGGGAACACCGCCAGCACCGTCTCGATCTCGCCGCGCTCGACGAGGGCTCCCAGCTCCTCGAGCGTCAGCATGCCCTTTTCACCCATCCCGTCGCCTCCTACTCCATAGCGATAAACACGCTTTTCCACTCGCTGTAGTGATCGAGCGCCGCGGGGCCCAGCTCGCGCCCCATGCCGCTCCGCTTGACGCCGCCGAACGGCATCTCCAGATGGACGCTCCAGCTCGAGTTGACCGAGATCACACCGGTCTCGACCGCGCGGACCACCCGCAACGCCCGGCCGATGTCGCGCGTCCAGAGGGAGCCGGAGAGGCCGTAGATGGAGCCGTTGGCGAGCCGGATCGCTTCCTCTTCATCGTCGAACGGCAGGATGCACACCACGGGCCCGAAGATCTCCTCCTGGGCGATGGCCATACCGGGGGTGACGTCGCGGAAGACCGCCGGCTCGTAGAAGCTGCCGCGGTCGTAGGCGGCCCCGGTCATCGCCCGGCCGCCGGTGCACAGCTTCGCCCCCTCCTCGACCCCGCGCCGCACCCAGCCGTCGACCTTCTCGCGGTGCTCGCGGGAGATCAGCGAGCCCATCTCGGTCGCCTCGTCCATTGGATCGCCGACGCGGATCGCGCGGGCGCGCTCGACGAAGCGCTCGACGATCTCCTCGTAGACCGGCCGCTCCACCAGCACGCGGCTGCGGGCGCAGCAGTCCTGCCCCGCGTTGCCCAAGGCGCCGGAGATCGACGCCCCGGCCTTCTCGAGGTCGGCGTCGGCGAAGATCAGGTTGGCGGACTTGCCGCCCAGCTCGAGGGAGACCCGCTTGATGTCGCCGGCCGCCGTCCGCATCACCTCGCTGCCGACCGCGGTCGAGCCGGTGAAGGCGACCTTGCTCACGTCCGGATGCCCTGCCAGGGCCGACCCGGCGGCGCTGCCCGGTCCCGGCACGACGTTGAGCACGCCGGGGGGCAATCCGGCCTCGGCGGCCAGCTCGGCCAGCCGCAGGGCGGTCAGCGGCGTGGCGGAGGCCGGCTTGACCACCACCGAGTTGCCGAGCGCCAGCGCGGGAGCGACCTTCCAGGTGGTGATGGCGAACGGGAAGTTCCACGGCACGATGAGACCGCAGACCCCGACCGGCTCGCGGAAGGTGAGGCCGATGCCGGGAGCGCCGACCGGGACGGTCTGGCCGCCGAACGCCGGGATCAGGCCGGCGTAGTACTGGAAGCAGGCCGCGCCCATCTCGATCTCGCCGCGGGCTTCTTGGATGGGTTTGCCGACGTTGCGCGATTCCAGGCTCGCCAGCTCGCCGGCCGCGGCGCGGATCTTCTCCGCCAGCCGCAGCAGCACCCGCGCCCGCTCGGAGGAGGTGGCCCGCCGCCAATCCCCCTGCTCGAACGACCGCCGCGCCGCCGTCACCGCGGCGCCGATATCCTCGGCCCCCCCCTCGGCCACCCGGGCGATCTCCTCGCCGGTCGCGGGGTTGAGGACCGGCTCGTACCGGCCCGAGCGGGCGGGGACGCGCTCGCCGTTGATCCAGAGGTTTTCTTGGGGTAGGTCGTGTTCCGCCATGGCAGGCGGATCATATCGCCTGGGGGCGGCCGTGGATCGGTCTTCTAGCGGGGAAAGATCTCGGAAACCGTGATCCGCAGACCCGGGAGAGCCCGCGAGGTGACCGACTCCCCCCGGCCGCCGCGGCTCAGCTCCAGATAGCGTTTCCGGTCCTCACTCAGGCAGTGGACCCAGATCGTCAACGCAGCGGGGTCGGCAAACCACACCTCGGGAATACCCGCCTCCAGGTAGGCGCCGAGCTTGGTGCCCAGGTCGTACCGGCGGGTGCCGGGCGAGAGCACCTCGACCACGAGGGCCGGAACCCCCTGGAAATTCAAGGCATCGTCCCCCGGCTCCTCACCGGCCCGGATGAAGACCAGGTCGGGTTGTACTGGCTCAGCGAGCCCTTCGGGGAGCAGGATGTCGAAGGGGGCGAAGAAGACCTCCCCCAGGCTCTGCTCGCGCACGAAGCGGTCGAGCCTTGAAAAAAGTCGGCTCAGAGCGCGCTGGTGGATGGCCGAAGGAGATGGGCTCACGTAGAGATAGCCTCGGATGACTTCGTAACGCTGGCCGTCGTCCGGCAAACGGCAATAGTCGGCGTACGTCCACTGCCCCGGCGCAGGCCAGGACCCAGTGTCTTCTCGTTCCGGAAAAATCAGCGGACGTGCCGGCTCGGGCATCGGTGCCTCCTTGCTCCCAGGGACGAGACTAGCGGCCCCCTCCGGGGCTGTCAATGCGTATCCGTCGCCGGTAAGCGTAATCCAGGTTTCGTCGAACGGCAACCCACGGGCGCTGTCACCCAGGAGTACGCCGCCCGCAACCGGGGAGAGGAGGCGACCGTCTCCCCTCAAAAGGAGTACCAGCCGATTCATTCAGCTCGTACCGGCCCGAGCTGGCGGGGACGCGCTCGCCGTCGATCATAGCGACGGAAGATCAGAAAATGTCCGTTGTACAAGGGGGACGTTCCCCCCGGGAGATAAGGGCCTTGTAGTAAAATCCCCTCATGAGACAGCGCGCGGAGACCGTCTTACAGGAAGCGTTGAAGTTACCCGAACAAGAGCGGACTGAGATCGCCAGTGCCTTATTGGAGAGCTTAGGGCCTGAGCCAGAAGCCGATGTCGAGGCGGCTTGGCGCCAGGAGGTAGCAGCTCGAGTAGCGGCACTGGAGGCCGGGGGAGTGGAGATGACTCCCTGGGAAGAGATCCGAGAGGGCTTTCTGGCGAGGCTGAGTGAGCGCCGCCCGGGTTGAGTTTACCCCGGAAGCTCTTCGGGAGATCGATGACGCGTTTGAATGGTATTTTGAACGGAGCACCCAAGCGGCAGAAGCGTTTGTTGGCGAGGCGACGAGCGCGTTTGCTCTGATCGCGAGCTCTCCTGGCCTTTGGCCTGACTTTGAGGCCGGTACCCGGCGGTGCGTTCTCCGCAAGTTTCCCTACAGCATCATCTATCGAGAGATCCAAGGCGGTGTCGAAGTGGTTGCCGTAGCACACCACAAAAGGCGACCCAGATACTGGCGGAGTCGTTTGTCTCCGAAGCATTAATCTGATTCATGAGATCGACGAGGAGGCCGTGGCCCAAAGGTCGAGAACGGGCAGCCAGCCGCTGGGCATCGCGGCGATCCTGGGCCAACACCACCACGATCGTCCGAAGCGCTCCAAGAGATCGCCCGCGCCGCTCTTCCATGTAGTGAGCGCCCGGGTGCGCGATGAGCTCTGGGAAGGCTATCGATGGTTCGTGGCGGTTTTCCGGGATGCCGCGGAGAAGCTCAGAGTGGGAGACCGCAGCGCGGCGTTTCCGGCCGGAAGCTTTCCTCCCGTCTTGCCGTTCCTGGGCGGATAGGTTCCGGTTCAGGCCCCGAACCCTAAGAACTCCTATCAAAACCGGCCCAACGGGCCGGGAGAGCCCAGCCCAGGGCTGAGGCCGGAGGCCGATGCCCTGGGGAGAAAGCACAACAAACCAAAGCGGCCTGTAGGGCCGCGAGAGCTCTGCTCACTGTCATCGGCTCTATCCAGCTTAGGTTCCCGCGGCCTTTCAGGCCGCCTAGCGGTTTGGCCTGCTTACCCAGGCTTACCCAGGGCATCGGCCTTCGGCCTCAGCCCTGGGCTAGGCTCTCTCGGCCCGTTGGGCCGGTTTTGTTAGATGCTCTAAAGACGTTGGAGTGAGCTTCTCGAGCGAGGCAGGCCCGACGTGTGCCCCGAAGGCCCGCAGCCATCAGAAAGTAGCCTCAGAATAGACGATGCGGGGCCTTCAGGGCGCTCACAGCGAGGCCGGACTGCGACTTCAGAGCCTCCAGAATGCCTTTCGGTGCCGTGACGACGGCGAGAAGAGGTTTAGTCCGGCGAATCCTTGGCTACTCTTCACAGAGTCGGCTGGCACTTATTTGCCTTGCGTTGGGATCAGCTGAACGACCAACATCGCGAGTATAAACGTGGAACGCTAAACTGCGGTACAGCAACACCATTTTCGCTGACTATTTCGCGGGCAAGAAAGCCAAGTCTCTCCAGTAGATCAATTTGCACGTTGATGGGCCCTTCGCTGGTGTCGAACAACTTTTCCACGTCCCTCGTTCTGAATACCGAGATCTTCCCACTCTTACAGTTTCTCACAAAGCTCACCGCAACACGAAAATCATTCACGACCTCCTCGAAGGCACTCTCAGAGACGTCGCGCATGGCGGCGATGAGCTCAGTCTCACTGAAGACCGGAATGTGACGGCGTTCGCCTCGAGCACGTTGCTTGAGAAAATTGAGAAAGAGTATGATCTGTCGAGGCGCGACATCCCCACGGCCGTTCCTGAGTGATTCGTGAAGCCACTCCTGTGCGGGCTTCCCTTCTACAACGGCGGGAAAGAGAAGTCGCAAATGTAATTCAGCTGTACCAGTCGTCACGCCGAGGCTTGTGACGCCCGTGGAGATAATTCGCAGTCTCTCATTGGCAAACGCACGTCCCAGCATTTGAAGAACGATCTGAGGCCAGTTCCACGTGAGACTAACGGTCCGAGACACAAATTTGTTCTTCTCCTGAATATCGTAGACCTCGTACAAATCGGTACGAAGAAGAACAATGAGGCGAACCGCTCTTGTTTGGGATAAGTAGGTCTCCGCCAAGAAGAGACCTTGCACCATTGCCTCCTGCATTTGTCGGTCGTACTTGTGAAGCTCATCGATCTGATCGACGACGATGAGCAACCGTGTGCTGTGCCCAGTTAGCACCGTGTCGGTGCGATTGATGAAGTCGTCAATTTCCATTCCACCACGTGCCGACCCTGCTTCTGAACGCGACCACTCTGGTTCGATTGTGACCGGACCGGCCGAGAATGAGACTTTGTGAGGCAGCAGCCTCTTCGCTCCTTCCCACATCTTGTGGAGGCTGTGTTCTCCCCGAATGCTGCTAGCCCATCCAACATGGCGAAGCAGCCGCCATGCGGCGGCCGCATACCGTTTGCCGCTAGGAGTATGGAGGACACGCGGGTGCACTTCACGCGCCGCAAGCGCGGAACAAAAGAGAAGCCAGAGTGCCTTGACGCGATCTGCCGATGATGCTCCGCCGTCCCTCGCGCTGTATTTTTGAAGAAATGTGGCCGGATCTTTGGACAGCGCGACGATGACGTTCGTTGGTTGAGCCATTACTTGAAGCGTGCCTTGCGTCCGGAACCCGCCCAGACTGCGAAATACGGCACTCTTCCCGGCGCCGCGATCACCGAGAACGATGGTCTTGTCTCCCGACATGATCTGAGATAGGTCCGGCGGCGCCACAAACTGCGATTCCAGCAGCGCGTCTTGTTCCGCGGCTTCTGCTCCAAACGAAAGTTGTTCGGGCGCCACGGTGGAGACCGGAAACAGCAACCGTGGAGCGACCTCAAAAAGAGTTTTGTGCGAGAAACTCCAGTCTGAGCGTCTTTGCGCTACCAGCCCCCCTCGACCAAGAGACTCTAGTGCCTCATTGACCGCCAGTGGGTCTAGACCTGTGGCTGCCCGTAATTGTTGCGGTGTCGCCAATTCGAATACGGCAAGGCAGCCCAATAGCGCCCTTTCCGCTGCCGATCTATTCTTCAGGTCAAAGATGCGCTGGAGCAGAGTGTCCTGTAGCGCCGGCGCACCCTGTGCCAGTTGGTCGACAACATCGGCGGCGCCGGATTGCTTCACCGCCTCGGCGACAAGTTGAAGAATAAGTGGATTGCCGTTAGCAATACTGAGTATCTGAGACAATGCGTCTAGCGGTATGGATTCGCCCACGGCGCGCTGCAAAAACGCCTTCGCTTCGGCGAGACCCAGTCCAGTGACTTCGAAACTGTCTACGATACGGGAGCGCTGGAACCTTGAAACGACGCTGATTGGACGCGAAGCCAGGACAACGCGTAGTACTCCCTGTGCCTCGACCAAGAGGTTTTCGAGTAGCGAGGCCAGACTGCCAAGTTCTTGGACTGCGTCGAGGTCATCGACAAAGAGAAAGACCGGCCTCCCGATCTTTCGGAGTTGCTGCAACATCGGGCGAAGATCGAGGCTCCCCTGCAGCGCGCGGACGTCAGAAACTGCCGGTGACTCATCAATGTCAAGCGCGCGAGCGATTCGCGCAACCAGCGCATCGACTGACGGCTCTTCACTGGCGCTGATCACTGCCACTACCGCGCCGTCAACTTTCAGCTGCTCCGCGATGTAGGCTAGCAGGGAGGTCTTTCCCGATCCCGGCGCGCCAAGAACCAGGGCATGCCGATTGTCGCGCTGTTGAAGGAACCTCAGCAGTCGCTCAGCAACCGCAGGGACGATGAACTGCTGATTCATGCCCTTAGCCTCAGGAGAAAGCTCCCGTCAGGACCGCCTTTAGACGCTGCAACGGTGTAGTCTTCAGGAATCGGACAGACAGCGTGTCTCGAAGTCACTTTAAGTGCCATGAGTTTGGACCTGGATCGCTTCCGGGCTCCAGATATGGTTCCCTTGATGGCGAGCGAATGTCCTGAGACCAGCGAAGATCGTTCAAATACCGCCGGAGCCCACCAGAGCTTTCCACGAGAGTTCCCCAACACCGGCGTGACTGAGCATGAACGGATCTTGATCTCAGCGTTCCCGTAGCTTGTATTATGCCGTCTAACGCCTCTGAAGGTGAGCGCGCGGGAACCGCGCTGTTTGCTGTTTACGTCCGCTCGACCCTGGGGGTTAGGTTTCATATTGGAGTCGCCAGTGCCAAGTTTGGAGGTCGGCCCTCCAGATGTCGCAATTCAGAAATTCCCTGAAGCCATTCTGCAGAAACTGCTCAAAGTCACCCCGAAATGTTGTACCTTCTTGGGTCTGCGCGAAGAACCCTCTGTTGTGGGATATAAAAGTTGGATCAGTCATGGCCAAAAATGTTTCCCGGGCAAATCGTTCAGATTCCTCCTTTCGAATGCGTGCCTCGCGTATAGCGAGATCCTCTCCTAGGCGATACTCTTCGATCCGTGAGGCATGGAGAAACATGATGCGAGTTGAGGGTAGGAACTTTGCTATACCAATGCCATTAGAGGCTGCGTATGCAAGGGCGGACTTCTGGATTTCACCCGTGAGGACAACTGTGCCCTTTGTCTTATCAGCCCCGATCTGCTGGAGCTTGGCGTGAAACTCTTCAATGTGACCGACTGACAGTGGGGAGTGGTGGTCCTTAGATTCCCAGACCCAGATGAGAAAGGGTAAGGAGGCGCCGGGGAGTGTAACTTCGATTGCTACGTCAACGACTATATCTGTCCCGCGGTCACGCGAGAAGTAAGCCCGTTGATGAAAGACTTCGCAGCACTCTGGTAGAAGCCCAAAGCGTTTCTTTCTGAGTTCACGGCGAATGGCGCCGTATAGCGCGAGTTCTTGGGTAAGACCCTTGTTCATTTGAGTAACCTAACTTTGGTATCACCGTCTAAGCACCCCGACTCTGACTCCGCCATTACAACATGGTCGAGAGCCTGAAGACGTTGCGGCGCCCGATGTCATCCTTTCTTATCTGACTATCCAAATTCAACTTACTGGAAGCTTACTGCCGAACCGTCATCACGTCAACGCAATGCGGGCTATCGCATAAGCAACTGAGCGGATGAGGGTTTACGGCCACTGCTTATGCGAAAATCCCGCCGAAGGGAGGGGATCGGCCGGCCGGAGTGTTATGCGACAGGTCCTTGGCCATAAGAACCCGTGAGATCCTCTGCTAGAGCCTCTATAAGACTAAAGGCAGTGTCTTAGCGGCCATACAGGCGCTTGGCGAGACAATGAATCCTCGCCGTCCGCACACAAAGGACAGCGGAGCGGCCCCACACCCGCTCCCCTGCCCAAAGTACTTTCAGTTGTCAAAGAGCCTGCACCGTTCGTCAAGGGAAAGACCCGGACCGGCCTCAACGCTCGGTACGACGGCGGAGCCCCTCGATCCGTGGAATCCCCAAGTCCTCTCGGCGGCTGACTTCGATGCTCCCGAGAGGCCTCTGGACAAACGACTGTGATGTGCATACATTAATCCCCGGGGAACGCGCTGTCAAGACGCCAGCGATGGGGTCGGCGAGCTTCTCCGGTCTTCGGCTGAGGAGTATCGGCGGCTTGCAGTACGGTCTTCGGAGCTTCTTCCCCGGGAATCGGCTGATGTTCCCTGGAGGGAATGGCTGCGGCAGGCGGGGGAATGGTTCATTCCCCAGACTTCGCGGAACATTCCCCAAGGGGAACCAGCGATTCCCCAGGATGCGCATGATGCAAGGGCTGTACGCGTCCTGTTCCCCGTTCCACGGACGATGCGGGGCCCGGGGAATGGCCCGTTCCCTCTCTGGTGGGAAACGCGAAGCGCGGGGAATGCGATGGAGCGGATCCTCGCCTCTCGTTCCCCGGAGGGAATGGGTCGCGCCGGAGGGGGAATGGGGTCTGAGACGCAGGGAATGGCTCATGGAGAGCAGGGAATGTCTCTCGGAGCGCGGGGAATGAGGCTGGCGGAGCCGTTTTTGAGGTCCGCCGGTGCGACTTGGCTCTTTGACAACTGAATCGAATGAACCGCGCGGGGCGAGAGGGGGCTCGCCCCGCCGGTATCGTCCTTTAGAGCATCTAACAAAACCGGCCCAAAGGGCCGGGAGAGCCCAGCCCAGGGCTGAGGCCGAAGGCCGATGCCCTGGGTAAGCAGGCCGAACCACCATGCGGCCTGAAAGGCCGCGAGAACCTAGGCTGGATAGAACCGAGGACGGTGAGCAGAGCTCTCGCAGCCCTACAGGCCGCTTGGTTTGTTGTGCTTTCTCCCCAGGGCATCGGCCTCCGACCTCAGCCCTGGGCTGGACTCTCCCGGCCCGTTGGGCCGGTTTTGATAGGAGCTCTAAGGGGAGGAAAAGCCTCACCCCTCCGGCGCGAACACCGCGTGGAACCCCAGATGCACCGGCGCCGCCAGCGGCAGCACCGCCACCGGCCCTTTCTCCACGGCGAAGGCGTCGAAGACCAGGAAGGCGCTCTCCCCCTTCTCCGCATCGAAGCGCTGGCAGATCACCGCTCCCCCGCCGTCCGCAGGATTCGGCGCGAAGGCGGGCTCGCCGCCCAGGTACCAGCCCGGCGGCGCCTGCCAGACCTCCACCCGGTCGGGGTGCGCCCAGGAGGCGTGGACGACCTGATCGAAGAACTTCCTTCCCGGCCGGCCGGTACGGGAGATCCCCAGCATCCAGAGATCTTCGTAAGGGCGCCCCGCCAGCGCGGGATCGATCGCCGGGAAGTCCGGGGCGCGGTCGTAGGCGATCTCGCGGGTCTCCAGCAGGGTGCCGCTGGGGAGATCGATCACGAAGCGGACCGGCCGCCCGGGTCCGACATCCGTGAACAGGCCGGAGAGGACGTACTGATCGTAGACCGGACGGTCCAGCTCGACGACGTCCACCGTCAGCCGGTCCCCGTCTTCAAAAGCGTTGATGCCGTGGAGAACGTAGCGGCTCCCCACCGGCACCGAGGCGACCGGCTCGCCGTCCTCCCGCCGGACGATGAGGAGCTCGCTCCCCCGCTCCGGCTCCCAGCGCAGCGCGTCCAGCAGCGTGCCGCCCGCGGCCAGGCGGGACATGTCCATCACGTAGGGGCCGACGTGGAAGATCACATGCCGACCGGACAGGCAGAAATCGTGGAGCGACGCCGGGACTCCGAGCGGCAGCCGGCGGCGGTAGACGAGGCTCCCATCGGCGCGGAACCGGTAGAGGTTGAGGCTCGGCTGGGCGGAGGCGAAGTTGATCCCGAAGTTGAACAGCTCCCCGGTCTCCGGATCGATCTTCGGATGCGCCGCGAACGGGCTCACCGGATTCACCACGCCGCCGAAGTTGAACGCGCCGCGCGTCTCCAGCGTCTCCGGGTCCAGCTCCCAGGGGAGCCCCTGCTCGCCGAAGGCCAGCAGCGAGCCTGCCCAAGGGTAGATGCTGACGTTGAGCGGCGATTCCAGGGCGACGCCGCGCACCAGCCGGTCCCCCGGAAAGGCCGTGCCAAACGAGCGATAGAGCAGCCGGCCCGCGGCCTCCTCATCGGTGAGCCGCGTGCCGCGCACGTAGCGCGAGGTGAAGCGGACCCCCTCCGCGCCGAAGCGGAGGGAGCAGACCATGCCGTCGCCGTCCAGCCAGTGCCCGTAACGGCCTTCGCCGCGCTCGAAGCGGGCGGGGCCGTTCAGGTAGTACGTGCCGCGCAGGAAGGCCGGGACCTTCCCCTCGCTCCGCGGCACGCAACACTGCTCCGCCGGCGCGGCGAAGGCCCGATCGAGCCCCGGGGCATGGTCCTCGATGGTTGCCATGATCGACATCTCCTTGCCCCGCCCACAGGGCGGATTTATCCAGCCTGGGGTGTCAACCCCAGGTAGAGGTGTCGGCCCTGCGGGGCTTATGGAATGGTGGGCGGCCCGGTCCTGGGGTTGACACCCCAGGCTGGATAAATTCCGCCCTGCGGGCGGGGCTTCGGAATCCCTCCATCAGCTCACCGCCTCCATCGGCACCTCCGCCGTCGCCAGCCGTTCGGTGCGGAAACGGGCCATGCAGGGGACCGCGAATCTCCAGACGTAGGTCTCGGACGTCTCGCGGCACGCGGCCTCCAGGCGCTCGGCCATCGCCGCGGGGTCGAACTGGAGGTTGTCGATGTCGATGCCGCGGATGAAGGCGGCGTTGGTGGCGGCCCGGGGGTCGTTCAGCACGGCGGAGGCGACGTGGGCGGCGGTCCAGCGGGCCAGATCCCGGAGATTGTCGAGCTGCTCGTCGAGCACCTCGCGCGCCTCGTCCCGGCTGACTCCGACCTTGTAGAACGTCAGCTCAGAGGCGGCGAGCGCCCCCACCTCCATGAAATCGAAGAAGACCGGCTCGGGGGCCTCGAGAACCACGTTCTCCTTCTTCCACCGGTAGTAGGCGGCGAGGAGGCGATGGATGCCGTGGTTGATCGGCCCCAGTTGGCCGAAGCGGCGGAGGAAGGTGGGCAGAAACGTCTTGTCGACGTGCAGGTCGTTGATGAAGGGGAAGACGTAGTAGGCGAAATAGACGGTCAGCTCCCAGACGTAGCGCAGGGAGAAGCACTCCTGATCCCCCAGCGTGCAATAGCTCACCGAGAAGCTCGGCACGTAGGCCTCGTAGACCGCCCGGGCGAGCGGCTCGTAGAGCCGGACCTTGGCCGCCAGCTCCTGCCGGTCGCCGGTCAGGATGCAGTCGCTGATCAGCGTGTTGTAGATCGAGATCAGGTCGCCGCCCGGGCTGTAGAGCGGATCGGTGAAGCGGCAGGCCTCGCCGCAGAGCGCCCAGCCGGAGGCGGAGAGGGTCTGGCCGCTGTCGAGGGCGAAGCTGGTGAACCCGGAGTGGTGGAGCACCTTGCGCTGCGGCAGATCGCGGGCGTAGAGCGGGTACTCGCGGCAGATCCATTCGATCAGCTTGTCGGCGGTGGAGACGTCCTTGCTGGAGACGACCGCGGAGTCGTAGACCAGCCCCAGGCTGGTCTTGCCGTGAAGCGGGATCTCCCAGAACCAGTACCCCTCGCCGCAATAGTGATTGGTCGCCAGGAAGGAGGGGAAATGCCCCAGGGTCCCGCGCTCCGGCCGCAGGCGGATGGCCTTGCGGTCGAGGTTGGTGCACTTCTCGGGGTCCATCAGCCCGTCCACCCAGAGGAACGAAGCGCCGTGCTTGATCGGACTCGGGCGCTCGAGCTTCTGCTTGCGGGCCAGGAAGCGGTTCCGCCCCGAGGCGTCGACCACCCAGCCGGCGCGGCCGGTGATCTCCCGGCCGTCGACCTCGAAACGGAAGCCATGGGGACCCTCTTCGGCCAGATCGACGTCCAGGCCGGTGATCGGGTTGATCAGCTCGAAGCTCGCGGACTCCAGGTTGCGGCTCAGGACCTCGGCCTCGAACGTGTTGCGGTCGAGCTGGTAGGTGGCGATATTGGAGACCTTCCGGATGTACGACTGGCTGAGGTCCTCCCAGACCTCTCCCCCGCGCTGCGATTTCCAATAGAAGCGGAGGTTGTACTTGAGATAGTGCTCCTGCAGGAGGTACTCCTCCAGCTCGAGCACCCGCGAGTAGTAGTAGCCGCTCACCTGCACCGTGGCCTCCCCCACCTTCTGTTTGGGGTTCGGGATCTCGGCCCCGCGGTCCACCATCAGGATGTTGATCTCCGGCCGCGCCAGCAGCAGTTGGCGGGCGAGCGTCAGGCCGGCCAGCCCGGCACCGGCGATCAGGACATCGACTTCACGAAAGCTCTTCTCTTCCATTTCCTGGCTCTCCCTTCACGCTCTCGAATCTGGGGCTCCCAGCACCACGGCGCAGGCATGGCCGTCGGCGCTGAGCGCGGTCAGCAGGACATGCCGGACGCCGTCGACGCGGCGCGTCCTGGCAACGGCGCCGGTCAGCGGAAAGCCATCCTCGCCGCGCTCGAAGCCCAGGATTCCCGGCAGGGCGCCGTCGCCAAAGACGCCGAGCGCGGCGACCGCCTGGAAGCCGCCGGAAGCGCCGAGCGCCTCGCCGAGCATCGATTTGATGGCGGTGAGCGGCAGGCCCGCCCCAAAGGTCCCCAGAGCCGCGGCGAGGCCGGCGGCCTCGGCGCGGTCCACCGCCACGCTGCCGCTGGCGGAGACGCTCACCGCGTCGAGGTCGCCGGGGACGACCTCCGCGTCTTCCAGAGCGATCCAGACGGCCCGCTTCATTGCCTCGGCGGCGCCGTCCGCGGTCTCCGAGGGGTCGAAGGCGGAGCCGTGGCCCAGCACCTCGGCCAATACGCCCGCGCCCCGCGCCGCCGCCCCCACGGCCTCCTCGAGCATGAGCAGCGCCGCGCCCTCAGCCAGGGCGAAGCCGCACCGGCGGGCGTCGAACGGCAGGGGGTCGCCCGGGCCGCAGAGCCGCCCGGCGCGGAGGTGGCCGAGGAAGGACTCGAAGCAGAGCTCCTCGGCGCCGCCGGCGAGGAGCGCGTCGGCGTGCCCGCCACGGATCTGGCTGGCGCCGCTGGCGATGGCGAGCAGCCCCGAGGCCTCCCCCGCCGAGATCGTCGAGTTGACTCCACGCAGGCCGTGCCAGATGGCGGCCTGCCCGGCGGCGGCATTGATCACGCTGTTGGCGAAATCCATCGGGCTGACGTGCGAGGGGCCGAGTTGGAGGCCGCGGCGGTCGAACTCGGCGATCGTCTTGACGCTGCAGAAGACGGTGCCGAGCATCAGGCCGACCTCGCGCTCAGCCCGCAGCTCGGGCGTCCAGCCGCTCTCGTCGAGGGCGCGCTGCGCCGCCGCCAGCAGCAGCCGCGAGGTGCGGTCGATGGGGCGCAGGTTGCGCTCGCCCAGATAGTCGCGCGGCTCGAACGGGCGGATCTCGCCGGCCTGGCGGGGGCCGGAGCCGTTGATGGACAGCCCGTCGAGCGGGAACAGCTCGATCTCCTTGAGCCCGCTCCTCCCCGCGCAGAGGGCGGCGTGGAGCCCGGCGGGCGAATCCGCCAGCGGCGAGAGGACCCCGGCTCCGGTGACGACGACGGAACGGCGCATGGTCAGAGCCCCACCTTTCGCAGGATCACCGAGGCGTTGTTGCCGCCGAAGGCATAGGCGTTGTTCATCGCCATCCGCACCGGCAGCTCCCGCGCCACGTTGGGGACGAAGTCGAGGCCGTCCTCCGGGTCGTCCATGTTCATGGTGGGAGGGACGCGGTTCTCGGCCACCGCCAGGGCGCAGACCGCGGCCTCGATGGCCGAGGCGGCGCCCATGGTGTGGCCGATCATCGACTTGATCGAGCTCATCGGGATGCGCGGGGCCGCCTCGCCGAAGACCCGCTTGACCGCCAGGATCTCCAGCCGGTCGTTGGTCGGGGTGCCTGTGCCGTGGGCGCTGACATAGCTCACCTCGGAAGGCGCGGCGCCGACGTCGGCGAGCGCCCGCTCCATGGCGCGGGCGGCGCCGTCCGCCTCCGGGTGGGCGGCGGTCATGTGGTGGGCGTCGCAGGAGAGCCCGTAGCCGGCGAGCTCGGCGTAGACCCGCGCGCCGCGGTCCAGGGCCCGTTCGAGCGGCTCGAGCACCAGCACCGCCGCCCCCTCGCCCGGGATCATCCCCTTGCGGTTGCGGTCGAACGGCTGGCAGCGCTCCGGGGCGATGGCGCCGAGGCGGGAGAAGCCGGTGTAGGTGATGCGCGAGAAGGCGTCGGCGCCGCCGGCGAGCATCAGGTCGGCGCGGCCGGCGCGCAGCGTGTCGAGCGCGTGGGCGAGGGCGTAGTTGCCGGCCGCGCAGGCGGTCGGGATCATCGTGTTGACCCCCGCGAAGCCCAGCTCGCGGGCGACGTGGGCGGCGATCATGTGGCAGGGATAGAGCAAGAGGAACTCGGGCCCCACGCGGTCCACCTCCCCCGCCTGGATGCGGTCGTCGAGCCTCTCCACCTCCCGCGGCTCGCCGGAGGTGGTGCCCATCGCCACCCCGGCCCGCTCGGGAGCCACCGCGCCGGGATCGATGCCGGCGTCCTCCAGGGCGAGCCGGGCGGCGGCGATGGCCAGTTGCGAGGCGCGCCCGAGCCTGGCGGGATCGAGCCGCCGGACGTAGGGCGCGGGCTCGAAGCCACGCACCTCGGCGCCCAGGTGCACGTTGAACAGATGGGTATCGAAGGACTCGACCGGAGCAAACCCCGACCGGCCGGCGAGCAGGCCGTTCCACACATCCTCCCGCCCGATGCCGATCGGGGTGACCAGGCCGAGACCGGTCACCGCGATCCGTGGCTCCATGGCTACACCGCCTGGTGCTGGGTATCGGCGAGGCGGCTCTGGACCAGGGCCACCATGTCGGGGATGCTGTCGATCTCCTTGTACTGCTCGTCCGGGAGCTCCAGCTTGAAAGCGAGGTCGACGTCGACGCCGATCTCCAGCAGGGACAGCGAGTCGAGCTTGAGCTCGTCCCGCAACTTCGCTTCATCCCCGATCCGGGCCGGATCCAGCCCCGCGACGTTGGCGATGATCTGCTTGACCCTGGCCCGAATCTCCGTGGCGTCCTGGTTCATCTCTCTCCCCCTTTTCTAGTCATTACGACGATTCGAACGTTGATGCCAGTGGATTCCCTTGCTGGCATCTATGTTAGGCCCAATCCGGAGGAATCCGTTACAGCCTTTCGAGACGATATAGAAACTTTTCGATTTCCCGAGGTCCACTCGCCCGAGCCTTCCCGCGATCGGGGTCTCTACAGAAGAAACGTCAAACCGACCCGCCAGGGGTCAGATCCGGCGAAAAAACATCCGCGACAGTCCGGAAACGAAAGCCCCGGCCCCCCAGAGCAGGGCCGCCGCGGCGGCGCCCGCGCCCTCCACGAGGAGCCGGGCGAGCCAGACGAGAGAGGCGGCGCCGGTCCAGACCAGGAGCCAGACCGGCAGGAGCGGCAGCACGAGAAGGGGGGGCGGCGCGAACGGCAGGCTGCGCGCCAGTCCGCGCCAGAACCGCAGCCCGCTGGACGAAGTCGCGAGCCCCGCGCGCTCGATCGCCACCTCGACCTGCACCGTCCCGGCGCCGGCGCAGGCCGCCTCGAAGCGGCTCCAGGGGCGCCCCGCGAGTTGGAAGGCATCTTCCTCCATCGGATGGCCGTGATAGCGGAAACGATTGGCCGCGCCATGGGCGAAATAGAGCAACAGGAAAGGGCGAAGGGGACCGAGGCCCCAGCCGCATTCCTGGGCCTGAAGAGCATGATAAGCCTCATGGACCAGCGTGCCGATACCCTCGGCGCTCTCGAGGTCCCAGGACGGAGGCTCGACGTAGATGCAGGTCCGGCGGCGCGCGAAGAGCGCCGGGATGGTGATCGCCTGTCCGCCGAGGCGGCCGATCAGGTGCGGAATGCCCTGGTGAAAAGAGACGGCGCCGAGATCGAGACCCGGATAGACGGCCCGGAGCAGCCGCACCACCTCCTCCGGCAACTCGATCCGCGGCGGGAAAAGCCAGCGCCAGAGGCGGCGGGCGCGCTCCTGAAGGCGGTCGCCGAGCTCGCTCACTTCTTCGGCGCGGCGTAGGAAATCCGGTAGATCGCCCCCGCCTTGTCGTCCGACACCAGCAGCGCCCCGTCCGGCATCACCTGCACGTCCGCCGGCCGGCCCCAGGCGTCTCCTCCCTGCAACCACCCCTCGGCGAAAGGCTCGTAGGAGACCGCCTTGTCCCCCTGCAGGCGCACCAGCATCACCCGGTAGCCGATCGGCGTCGAGCGGTTCCAGGAGCCGTGCTCGGCGATGAAGATCTGGTTGCGGTAGGGCTCCGGGAACATCGTGCCGGTATAGAAGCGCATGCCGATCGCGGCGACGTGCGGACCGAGCTCCCGCGCCGGCGGCGTGAACTCCGAGCAGGCGTGCTTCCTGCCGAACTCGGGGTCGGAGATCCGACCGGCGTGACAGTACGGGAATCCGAAATTCATCCCCGCCTTCGGCGCCCGGTTGAGCTCGTCGGGCGGGACGTCGTCCCCCAGCATGTCGCGGCCGTTGTCGGTGAACCAGAGCTCATGGGTCTTGGGGTGCCAGTCGAAGCCCACCGTGTTGCGGATGCCGCGCTGGACGATCTCCGGCTTCCCCTGAGCGTCCAGCCGGGTGATCGTGCCGTAGATCGGATTGTCCCGCTCGCAGACATTGCAGGGCATTCCCACAGGGACGTAGAGATTGCCGTCCGGACCGAAGCGGATGAACTTCCACCCGTGGGCCCCGTCGCGCGGAAAGGCGCTGGTGACCACCACCGGCTTGGGCGGATTCGCCAGCCGCTCGTCGATGCCGTCGAAGCGCAGCACGCGGGAGACCTCGCCGACGTAGAGCGCGCCATCCTTCCACGCCACCCCGTTCGGCGTCTGCAGATTCGAGGCGATCGTGTGGACCTCCTCCGCCACGCCGTCGCGGTTGCGATCGACCACCGCATAGACGTTCGACCCCATCGTCCCCACATAGAGGATCCCCTTGGGCGACAGCGTCATCGAGCGCGCGCCGCGAACCTTGTCCGAGAACAGGGCGATCGAGAAGCCGGGCGGCAGCTTGATCCGCTGCAAGCTCCCGGCCGGAGCCGCCGGCGCCAGACAGGCGAGGGCGGGGGCGAGCAAAAGGATGGAGAACAGGAGGAGGACGGATTTTAGATTTTGGATTTTGGATTGCGGATTGCGGATTCTCATGGCACACACTCTCCCTTTTCCCTGGCGTTCCTGGCGGCATTCCTCGCAAAAGTCATGCACCTTCCCCGCCAGCCGCCTCCCCCAATCCAAAATCCAAAATCTAAAATCCAAAATCGTCAAGTCAACAACAGCCCCACCCCCACCGCCATCACCCCGACGGCGAGGAGCTTCCGTAGCGTCACCGGTTCGTGGAAGAAGATCCAGCCGGAGAGGAGGGCCATGAAGTTGCCGATCCCCCGCTTCAGGGTCTCGACCGTGCCGACGTAGGCCTGGGGCAGCGCCAGGAACTGGAAGGCGAGGGCCAGGGTGCTAACCACCAGGGCAAGGACGTAGATCCCGGGAACGCCGCGGACCTTGGCCAGATCCCCCAGCCGCCCCTGGACCACCAGCACCAGGAGCACCCCTGCCGCGACTCCGGCGGTGATGACGACGCCGTGAAAGGGGGCGTTCGACCGCTGGACCGCCAGCTTGTCGAACGGGATCGTCAGCGACCAGAGGAGCGCCGTGAGCGCCACCATCAGCGCCCCCTTCAGAGTCCCGTGCTGCCCGGAGTCGTCCGTCGCGGATCGCCGCCGCCAGTGGAGCCCGATCGCCCCGGCGACCACCAGCAGGATGCCGAAGGCGTGCGACGGCGTGGGGCGCTCGCCCAGGAGAGGGATCGCCAGCAGGGTGGCGAAGACCGGGGTCAGCGAGAGGAGCGGAATGGTGACCGAGAGCGGGGCGATCCGCATCGCCTGCAGGAACAGCAGGTTCGCCACGATGTTGAGCAGCACCGAGGCGAGCGCCGGACCGAAATACCCAGGTCCCGGCCCGCCGGCCCCCTGCTGCGCCATCCAGGCGGCGAACAGCGGCACCGACCCGATCGTCAGCAGGAAAACCAGCGCCACCGGCGGGATCTCCCGCACCAGCAGCTTGCGCGTCAGGTCGAACCCCGCCCATCCGAGCCCGCAGGCGACGATGAGCAGGAGGACGGGGAGGGGGATGGACATTGGGGCGGGAGTGTATATCGGGACGGTGCTCCCCCACCCCGAATCCTCACCCCCCTGGCCCCCTCTCCCATCGCCCTCCCAACCGCCGGGAGAGGGGGAACGATACAGAACCGATCGCGTAGGGTGCGCTACGCGCACCTTCGAGGTTGTCCATGGTGCGCACAGCGCACCCTACAAGCACGGCAGGTTCGGTCAGGTTCCCCCTCTCCCGGTCGGCGGGAGTGCGGTGGGAGAGGGGGCCAGGGGGTGAGGTTTCGGGGTGGGGGGAGCGGTGCAACCCCGACTTCCGCTAAACTGACCTTCTTTCAGCTTCTCGAAGGACGGCTATGAACCTCAGTCCCGAGCTTGTCTCCGACATCCTGGTGCGCCAGGGCTATCTCACCCCCGAGCAGGGGGAGACCATCAAGGCCGAGGCCAAGGCCCTGCCCCACCGGCTGCGCAACTCCAGCGCCTTCGAGCAGAAAGCCCTGGCCTACGACCTGATCCTCCAGCTCCGGCTGCCCAGCCAGCGCGACTCCGGCGGCGCGCTCACCGAGATCGATCTCGCCCAGGCGATTGCCGGCGACGCCAAGCTCGATCACATCCGCATCGACACCCTGAACCTCAACGCCGATCTCATCGAATCCAAGATGTCGCGGCCGTTCGCCAAGCGCCACCGCATGATCCCGCTCGACATGGCGAACGGCAAGCTGCGGGTGGCGCTCGCCAACCCCTACGACATGGAGGGGATCGACTTCTTCAAGCGCATCGCCGGCCGCGACGCGCTGTTCGTCGTCGCCTCCGAGCCCGACATCCTGAAAGCGCTGACCGAGTTCTACGGCCTGCGCCACTCGGTCAAGCGGGCCGAGAAGGACCTCAACTCCGGCATCGACCTCGGCAACCTCGAGCAGCTCAGCCGGATGAAGAGCGAGACCGAGATCGAGTCGTCCGACCAGCACGTCGTCAACGCCGTCGAGTTCATGCTCCAGCACGCCTTCGAGAGCCGGGCGAGCGACATCCACATCGAGCCCAAGCGCGAGGAGAGCCTGATCCGCTTCCGCATCGACGGCGTGCTGCACGACATCCAGCGGATGCCGAAGGTGGTCCACGCCGCGGTCACCTCACGGATCAAGACCATGTCCCGCCTCGACATCGCCGAGAAGCGCCGGCCGCAGGACGGCCGCGTCAAGATGAGCCGCGCCGGCCGCGAGATCGAGCTCCGCGTCTCCACCCTGCCGGTCGCCTTCGGCGAGAAGCTGGTGATGCGTATCTTCGATCCGCAGGTGGTGATGCAGGACCTCTCCGGACTCGGCTTCTATCCGGACGAGATGACCACCTTCAACGACTTCATCAGCCGCCCGCACGGGATCATCCTGGTGACCGGGCCCACCGGCTCCGGCAAGACGACCACGCTCTACTCGGCGATGAAAACCATCTGCACCCGCGAGATCAACCTGACCACGATCGAGGACCCGATCGAGATGGTCTATCCCGACTTCAACCAGACCGAGGTGCAGCTCAAGGTGGGGATCACCTTCGCGGCCGCGTTGCGCCACATCCTGCGGCAGGACCCGGACGTGATCATGGTCGGCGAGATCCGCGACGACGAGACCGCCCAGTACTCGATCCAGGCGGCGCTGACCGGCCACCTGGTCTTCTCCACCCTGCACACCAACGACGCCGCCTCCTCCGTTTCCCGCCTGATCGACCTCGGCGTCGAACGCTTCCTGATCAGCTCGACCGTGGTGGGGGCGATGGCGCAGCGGCTGGTGCGGCAGATCTGCCCGCACTGCATCACCGAGCGCCACCTCGAGCCGGAAGAGATCACGGCCCTGCGCCTCGCCGTGCCGCCGGGCAAGCGGATCAAGGTCAAGGAGGGGGAAGGGTGCTTCGAGTGCCGCCACACCGGCTACTTCGGCCGCACCGGCATCTTCGAGATCATGCCGATCGACGAGGCGATCAAGAACCTGATCATCCAGGGCTCCGACGCCCCCGAGATCAAGCGCGAGGCGGTGAAGAACGGCATGCGCACCCTCCGCCAGTCGGCGCTCCGCAAGCTCGCCGAGGGCATCACCACCTTTGAGGAGGTGGTGCGGGTGACCGGGCTGTAGAGGACGGTTGGCCGTTCTGGCCCATCATTGGGCCGGTGAGTCCGGGACCATTCCAAGGAGATTTTTTCCTCCCCCGGAACGGGGGAGGTCAGGAGGGGGCCGCTCCGAAGTCCGACGTACCTTCCCAAACGAGCAGAACCGGTGTCTCCGCCTTCCTGGGCTTCGACACCGGCCGAATCCGTCCCTCTGGGCCTCTAGCAATTGGAGATGCAGCGCGGGCTCGGGTCTCCCGCGAACCAGGAGCAGCACCCGCAAGGCGCGCAGCACGTGGTCGTGGGACCGTCCGAGGTGCATCCCTCTCGCGCGAGCTTGTTGCTGAAGGGCCGTCGGGGCGACTTGGCCGGCTGCTTGCCGTTCCCCTGGCCCAGCGACTGGAGAAAGGCGATCTTCGCGGCATCGGCGGCGGGAGGCGCAGCCCGCTCCACACGCTGTACTCGGGTCTTCGGCGCTTCGGCGGCCGACGCGGGCGCGGCGGAAACGGCGAAGAGGATGGCGGCACAGAACAGGGTCACGTAGAAGGTCAGCTTGGACATGGGAGTCTCCTTGTCAGAATTGGTTTCTTTATGCCTCGGGGCTTCTGGCTCCCGGGCGCTGATCCTGAAACGAAGCCGGAGCGCTGATTCCCTCACCCGCGGAGTGACGATCTGGTGATCTCCCAACTCCTGGTCACCAAGAAAGAGGCCGGCGTCAGAAACAGAGCGTAGCCTCGCGGAGCTCTCGGCGCACGCTTGGCATTAAACCTGCTAAGCCGTTGGTAACTGTTCGCAGCCGGCAGTACGCCGGCTTAAAAAGCTGGATCATTTCGCCGATGTCGCCTGACTGTAGGACGGAGCGGATGCGACTCGATCCAGGCGGCATCTGACTGCGCCTGAACCGAAGGACTTTGGAGAGAACCGATGCGGCGAATGCTCCGCGAAAATGGCCTTTTGATCGTGATGTTCAGCCTCTTCCTCTTCGCGGTAGCCGGCCAGACCTTCACGGGGCTCCATGAGTACAACGACGACGAGAAGGATCACGGCCAGCCAACCTTGAGGCTCAGTGAGTATCTCGCAAGCGGCCACTTTGTCGAGTCGATCTTCGAGAACTGGGAGAGCGAGTTCCTCCAGATGGCGTGCTACGTGTTCCTCACGGCGTTTCTCTATCAGAAAGGATCGCCGGAATCGAAGGATCCCGATAAAAAGGAGCCGGTGGATAAGGCGCCCAAATCCGGACGACCGAAGAAGGATGCTCCGTGGCCGGTCCGGCGCGGCGGGTTCATCCTCAAAATCTATGAGCGCTCGCTGAGCCTTGCCCTGTTCCTGCTCTTCCTAATCTCCCTTGTTCTCCACGCGGCCGGTGGCGCGCGGCTCTACAGCCACGAGCAGGCGCTTCACGGCGGAGAGGCGGTCTCCACCCTGCAATATCTCGGCACCTCCCGGTTCTGGTTCGAGTCTTTCCAGAACTGGCAGAGCGAGTTCCTCTCCGTCGGCGTCCTGGTCGTCTTGTCGATCTTCCTCCGCCAGAAGGGCTCGCCGGAATCCAAGCCTGTCGACAGCCCGCACAGCAAAACTGGAGAATGAATGAGCGGAGAGCCGATTGCGATAAGATCCGATTGAGTTACAAAGGAGGAACCCAGATGCCGATCCCTGCCAGTTCCAAAGAGAGTGGTCTCCGTATTCGCTGGACCCTGCTGAGCGCCGCGGGTCTTGCCTGTGGCCTGATCGCCGCGATCGCCCTCGGCGCCCCGATCCGGACGGTGGTGGGGATGATTCTGGTGACTCCGGTCCTCACCGGCATCGTGGGAGCCGTGTTCGGAACGTCGCAGTGGGTCCTCCTGCGCCGCCGGCTGGCCAGCGCCCGCTGGTGGATTCCAGCGAGCACCGCCGGGCTCGGCCTGGGACTGACATTGGGCGTCGTGCTGGTCGAGCAGATCGGCCGGCTTCTCACGGGAGGACAGGTCCACGTCGCCACCCTGGGCAGCCCCGTCCGCGCCTTGAGTTTGACCGTGGTCGGACTGGTGAGCGGCGCTGCGCTGGGCGCTGCCCAATGGTTCGTCCTGCGCTCGCGGCGGGAGGTGGCCCGGAGATGGTTCCTGAAGAGCATGCTCGCCCTCGGCGCCGCCCTCCTCCTCGCCTCGCTCGTCACCGACCTCCTCTTCGGCGGCCTCAAGTCGCCGCTGGGACTGGCGGGCTTCGTCCTGATAGCGGGGCTCGTGGCCGGCGGGGTTACCTCGAAAGCCTTTGTTCAGATGAGCGAGCCCGCGGTCGCCGCCTGAGTTGCGCCAAGGCGCGAAGATCGACCGCTCGCCAACGCTCGCTTACTTCGAGTAGGATCACCACACTCCCTGGAAAAACCGGGGGCGTGCCAACACACGCCCCCGGCGACTACAGCCTATTCGTTACCTCGCGGTACGGTGGGTCTCCGGGGAGTGCCTTTCTCCTCTCTCCGGCTGCCCCCGGGGCCGGCCTTGCCTACGGTACGGCTTTATGCCGAACTCGATCAGCTTGTTGCTGTGACGTCCGTACTGGCCGCGAACCCAGATGCGGATCCGGCTCGCCAGCGCCTTGCCGTGAGCCAGGGAGGCGCTAACCGCCCGCGTCGCCTGGAGCCTCTCCGCCTCCAGGCTGGCCCGCCGGGCGTACGCGGCCCGGAGATCCTCCAGGTTCGCTTCGAGCTGCACGCGGAAAGTCTCCACCTCCGGCAGGTCGGCCCGGTTGGCCTCCACGGCGGCCAGGAGCTGGTCCCAATCCGCCGTCACCTGCGCGAACGCCTTCTTCTCTCTCATGCTTCGTCTCCTTGCGTCTGCACCGGACTGGGCGGCGCGGCCGCAACCGGCGGCTTTGCCGATACCTTGGCCTTCCGCGCCTTCCTGCCGGTCGGCACCAGGCCGAACATCTTCCCCAGCTCGGTCTTGGTGCCGATACGGCTCACCACGAACGCGCGGAGCTTGCGCGCCACCTCCGCGCCCTGATCCTCGATCTCCACCAATTGCTGGGTCGAGGCCTTCTTGGTCCCATCGAGGTTCTCCTGCTTGAGCTTCTCCTCCCGAAGCCGGGCAAGAAAGCCCTCCAGCTCCGTCTTCAGAGGCTCCATTCCCGTCAGCAGGTTGACGTTCTTGTCGCAAGCTCCGAGGAGCCCCTCCCAATCACGGAAGATTTTCGAACGGGCGGTAATCTTTGGCATGTCTCTTCCTTTCAGTCTTGGTTGAGTTGAACGATCGATCCGGTTATCCGAGCTCGGTGGCGAAATCGAGCACCGCCGGCGTGAGCGGGGCCAGACGGCTGCCTGTCTGCCCGGCATACAGCGAGAGCCGGACCTGCTTGCCGGTGATCTCCACCGTCACCGGAAGGGACAGCGCCCTCGCCAAGCCGGCCACGAACTCACTGTAGTGCGCCGCCGCCTCGCAGTCCGGGAACACCCGCGTCCGCTGGATCATCCGGCCCTTCCCGGCGAGCTGCCAGAGCGGCCACGTCTTCAGCCACTCCTGGACGCGCTCGGGCTTCAGCTCGTCCACCCCCGGCATACCGGTGATGAGCCCGGCAAACCCCCCGGACGTGTGCGGAGGGCGGCGCAGTCTGATCGTCACCACCGTCTTCTGGGACATGATTCTTTCCATCGTTACCATACGTCTCTCCTTGCGGAAGCTCCGGAGCCTTCATGGCCCCGGAAGGTCAAACTCGAAACGGGAAACTGTTCTTTGGGGATCAGAGGGGATCAGCCGTCGGGATCGACGCCGAGCCCCTCCGAGGTTCGCGGCAGCCCGGCGAAGGCCAGCAGGGGATTGCGGCGGAACCGGCGTAGCATCTCGACGGCGGCGGCGAGGAAGTCTTCCAGCTCCGCGCGGCGGCCCTGCGCCAGGGCCATTTCCACCGAGCCGAGCGCCCGCAGCACGCCGGCTTGGCCGACCTCCGCCGGGAAGCTCTCCACGATGTCGTGAATCAGCGGATGCACGCTTTCCAGCCGTCCTGACTTCGCCAGCGCTGAGGCGAGATCGAGCGAGGCGAATGCCGCGTCGTAGAGCTTCCCCGCTCTCAGAAAGCTTTTCCGGGCAGTGTCCAGCAGGCCGGGCGCATCCTCCAGATCGCCGGCGAGCGCGGCGACCTTGCCCTCCATCCAGGCGACGTGCGCCATCTGCCGCGAGGAATCGGCCACCCGGCTGTACATCGAGCGCGCCACCTTGACGATGCGCACCGCCTTGGCCTCGTGGCCGAGCGTCGCATGGCACACCGCCAGGGCCAGCCGGGCACGCACCGCCAGCGTGGCGTCGCGGTACAGATCCAGCACCTCGCAGGCCCGCGTCAACGGCAGCACGGCGCGGTGCGCCTGCTCCTCGGCCACGAAGAGGAACCCGAGCTCGGCCAGGCACGCCCCCTCCTCCAGCAGATCCGCGTTGTCGTTGTAGACCAGCGCCGCGCGCCAGAGCAGCCCGCACGCCTCATCGTCCCGCCCCTGCTCCAGCCGCAGCGCCGCGAGCTGCTGGCAATAGAAAGCCCGCTCGATGCCATCCGGCGGCCCGGTGAGGTACGCCGCCGCGCGCCGGAAGGAGTCCTCCGCCTCGCGCCGGTTCCCTTCCAGCCTCCAGGCGCTGCCCACCAGCACACAGGAACGGGCCTTCACGTCATCCACCCGGGCGCCGAGCCCCGCCTCGTAGCGTTGCGCCGCGACGTGGAACGCCAGCCGGGCCATCTCTGCCGAGAGCGCCGTCTCGGCCGGTTGCAGGCTCCAGCTCTCTTCCAGCAGCAGCTCCGCCACCCTCAGATTGCGGAACTCGGCCGAGCCGGCGAGCGCCCGCCGCACCGTCGCCGCGCTCCCGATCAGCCGGTCCATCAAGCGCCGGGCCCGGACCGTCTGCTCCTCCATCCGCTTCATCAGATCCGGTGTCCGCGCCTCCAGATCGCGCAGGAGCCGGTCGTACGCCGGATCGGCTTCCCCGTCTCCGGCGGCTCTCCCCCCCAGCCACTCTCTCGCGCTCTCCCGGCACGTGAGGCAGTCCAGAAGGTGAAGCAGGTCCGCCTCCCGGTCCGCCGAAACCTCTAACAGGAACGACTCCACGCGCTCCAGCTCGTCAACGCATCCGCTCACGGTTCCTGCTGGCTCCTCGGCGCTCAGCGCATCTCCGGCCCACGGCTTGCCGGTCACCAGCTCGTCGATCGTCACTTGGAGGAGGGTTCCCAACAACACCAGGATCTCCAGCGGCGGCGCATTCTCCCCCCGCTCCCATTTGGAAAGCCGATCCCGGGACACTCCCAGCTTCCGGGCCAGCGCTGTGCGGCCCCAATCCTTCCCACTCCGCAGCCGCACGATCCGGGCACCCAGATCAACAAAGCGCCCAACTCCTGAGTTTGCCGGTTCGGCAGCATCGAGCTCCGGCTCGTCTTCCACACTCGCCATCGGTTTGCTCCTTCTGTTATGGCGGCAGTCTAAAGGAGCCAAACGAGCGATGTCTATACCCTATTAGACAAAAATGACTAAGAACTTGTTGATTCTGCAATTTGTGCGGTATGTTGCGTAGAACGACGACGCCTCAAGCCATTCCGTACCGGCATTGCGCGACTTCAGGGCCTGAATTCCAGATGCGAGAGAATTTCGCTCGCTTCCGAGAGAATCTTTCTCGCCCCATGCCAAACTGAAGTCCCTTGCAACGGGAGGCGTTGCGACCGCGGGCGCTGGCGCCATGGCGGCGCCTGCTGTCCCCGCGGCTCAGGAGGAGATATGTCTCGAATTTTGTTTCGCCGGATCACGACCGCCGCTGCCCTCGCCGTCCTGCTCACCCTCGCCGCGCCCGCTCATGCCGTCGGATGGAATGGATGGGCTTCAGACGGCAATCCGCTGCAGTCAGCGTGGCAGTGGGTCGCGAGCTTCTGGGCTCCGCAGGCGCCGGCGCATGACTCCAGACGAATCACAAAGGCCGGCATAGGGATCGATCCGAATGGACAGGCCCAGTCTGATCGGGGTACCGGCATCGATCCGGACGGATTGAAGTCGGATGGCGGCCTGGGGGTCGATCCGAACGGGTGAGCCTGGGTGGGAGAACTCTTGCCCCCCACGACCGCTCTTCGGCGGAGGCGGTAGAGACGTTCCAGGTCCTATACGACACCCATGGCAGGCCACGGGACCGCGGAACGTCTCCGCCGGAGGGCACGCCGCCGCCCGTAGCACCGCCTGATCGGGGCACCCCACCTCCATCCCACCGAAGCGGATTTGTAGCCTCTTCCCTTCCGCCTGTGCGACAATACCGCCTTCCCATGGGAGACCCGTGTTGACCGACCATCCGAGCCGTAAAGAGCTGCTGGCCGTGGTCCGTGGAGGCCTCACGCCCGAGCGGGAGGTAGCGATCCTGCGTCATCTCTACGAGGGCTGCAAGAAGTGCCTCGCCGCCGCCCCCTCCGCTCTGAAGCTCGGCTTCGGCCTGGAGGGGAAGACCACGGTGAAAGAGGAATCCGCCATCGATGCCGCGATCCGGCGGGCCTTCAAGACGGCGACGCGCCACGACCAGCATCTACGTGAGCAGGAGCTGGAGGCGAAGGAGGCCGAGGAGATCCTGGCGGCGGGTGGAGTGGAAGCGCCCGAGAAGCTTCCCCGGCCCATGGGGATGCTCGCCAAGTACAAGGCCCTGCTGGCCCGGAGCTGGTCTCTGCGGCACGAGGACACGGCATCGATGGTCTACTGCGTCCGGCTGGCGGTGTGGTGCGCCCAGGTGCTGGATCCTAAGCAGTATGGAGTGGAGCGGGTATTCGACTTCCAATGCCGCGCCCAAGCCGAGTTGGGGAATGCGCTTCGCGTTTCGGACCAGCTCGACAAGGCGGCAGATGCATTTGCTCGCGCACGGCAACTGTTCGAGCTTGGGACTCGTTCCGAATTCCTGGAGGTTTTCCTTCTCAATCTGGAGGCTTCACTCCATGCGGACCGACGCCGATTCGAGCTGGCGTGTATCAATCTGAGAAAGGTTCTCCGTTGGCATCAGCGGAATGGAGATCTCCATCTTGCTGGTCGAACGCTCATGAAAATTGCGCTCTTCACGCGCTATGCTGGGAGCCTGTTGGAAGCTCTCCCTATCCTTCGGCAAAGCCTCGAAGCCATTGACGGCAAACGCGATCCGGTTCTTGCGTATGCGGCTATGCATAACGAGCTCGCACTGCTCATTGACTTGGGTCAGTTCCGAGAAGCCGAAATCAAGCTGTTTCAGCTCCGGCCTCATCAGAGTCACGCAGGAGGATGCATCAACCAACTTCGTTTCCGTTGGGAGGAGGGTCGCATCGACGCTGGCCTCGAACGGTGTGACCGAGCGGAGACGATCTTCCGCGAAGTACGCGAAGGCTTTCTGGGAGTCAACCGAGCCTACGACTCCGCCCTCGCCTCCCTCGACCTCTCAGCCGTTCTCCTGGCGCAGAGAAAAGCCCGCGAAGCGAGGGATGTCGTGGCGGCCGCCTACAAGATGTTTATGGCCCTCAAGATCCAGCGCGAGGCCCTGATGGCCGTGCTCGCCTTGAAGACCGCCTGCGAGGTTCAGGTGGCAACGCGGGAACTGGCGGAGCAGATCGCCAAGTACGTGCGGCGGCTCGAGAACGACCCCGGCGCGCGGTTCGAAGGCGAGGAGTAGGAGACGCCCCGCCGTCCCCGTGGCCTTCGCAGGGTGTCGTAGAGCGTCTGGAGCGTCTCTACGGAACGGTGTTGCGGCGGCGATGGATGGAGGTTCCGGGGGCCTCGCAAGACGCAAGATCTCCACAACACCTCCGTAACCTCATCTCGGGGCCAAGCCTCCAACGTACCGTAGAGATGACCCAGACGATGTGCGCTGATTTTTCAAAGGCCAACGCCGGCGGGTCGTCTCCGCGGCGGCGTCAACCCTCCAAATCCATTTCTCCTTCCGCGTCGTCCACCTCCGTCACCAGGAGATTCGCCAATTTCGCCCGTGACGGCGTATGCGGCCCTTACTCCCCCACCGCTCCCTTGGCCATCATCTCGGCGAAGAGCTTCCGGAGCATTTTCATCATCATCCGCTCCATCCCCTGCTCGACGGCTTCCAAAGACTCTTCGTCCCTGGGGAGCTCCACTTTCGCGACCGGGACCGGCGGCTCCAAGGGCGCGGGCCCGAACGTCTCCCGGATGCGCTGAGCCGCCTCGGTAGGCGGTTTGCGGGGCTGGGTATAGACCAGCTCGAAGAGCTCCTGCGGCTCCAGCCCGATCGCGCGTGAGATGTCCACGATGTGCTCGAAGCGGAGCTCCATGACGCCGCTGAACAGGCGGGTCAGATAGCCGCCCGAGACGCCGAGCCTGCGCTCGACCTCCCGATTGGTGAACCCGAGGACCCGCATGGCGGACCGGATGACCTGGATGACATGCTCGATTTCTGGCTTCATGAGGTTTGGCGATTGTACACGACCCGAACAGCTTCCGCAACCCCTGGAACTGAATCCTCTTTTTGCTTGACAAGATCGGCAATGTATCTGTAGAACTTGGTCCCGAGCCGGTCGCGCCCTGACGGAACTTATTCCGGCTTGGCGAACCGGAGGGGGAACCATGGCCGACTTGGCGGAGTTCAAATCGAAGGTGACCAAGCAGGGGGCGATGCTCTGCTTCCCTTTGGGGAAATCTCTCGGGATTGCTTTGAAGAGGTACGGTTTCAGCCCGGGCCAGCCGGTCGTGGTGCGGTTTGACCGGGAGAGGCTGGAGATCCGCCCGCTGAACACACCGGAAGCGGTCCGGGACAAGCTCAGGCTGGCCGGCGGGGAGCTCAAGGAATTCCGGGAGAGGATGCGGGCTCTGGCGAATGATTTGCCGCAGGTGTCGGACGAAGAGCTGGAGGGGGAAGTGTCCCTGGAAGGGGAGCTGCTCGGCCTGCTGGAGTGCCTTCTCTCGGACGACCTCGATCCGGCGATCCAGAAGCTCGAGGGCGTGGAAGAGCTGGGGCCGCTGTCACCGGCCCAGGAGGTGCGCCGCCCCGGCAAGGCGGCGCGCAAGCGGAACGAGGACCGCTCCTAGAAAATGCAACCCGGCCAGCTCGGCGAAAGCCTTCTCGGCTGGGCGATGGAGAAGCTCGGCCTTTCCGCGCGCTGCCGCACCCAGGTGCTCAGCGTTGCCCGCACCGTTGCCGACTTCGCGGGGAGCCATTCCGTACGTTCCGCCCACCTTGCGGAAGCGATCCAGTACGTTTCGATGAGACGTCGAGCCTCCGGCGCACGGCTCGCCGAGGTTTTTTGCGGGCCCGCCCCAGTCAATTTTTGTCCCGCCCGGGTTTTTTACGGTCCCTGAAACGTTTCCGGACCTCCCCGAAACGTTTCCGGACCTCCCCGAAACGTTTCCGGACCTCCCCGAAACGTTTCCGAGACTCCCCGAAACGTTTCCGGACCTCCCTGAAACGTTTCCGGATCTCCCCGAAACGTTTCCGAGACTCCCTGAAACGTTTCCAGACCTCCCTGAAACGTTTCCGCGTCTCCCTGAAACGTTTCCGAGACTCCCTGAAACGTTTCAGGGACTCCGTGAAAGGTGGGCGAGACTCCGTGAAACGTTTCCGGGACTCCCAGAAAGGTGGGCGAGGCTCTTGCGGAGCTCCCTCCGGAACGTCGCGGAGCTCTGTTGAAAGGCGGGCGAGCTCCGCGGAAATCCGGGCGGACTCTGCCAGATGCCGCCGGTAGAGCCGCCGAGGCTGTAGTAGTATCCGTGACGCTTCCGCCCGTCCACGACAACCCACTCTGACACCGAGCCAACCATGCCCCGACCTGAACAAGCAGGCCCTGACAACCGTGCCACTCTGTCACGAATCGTGCGCGCCGGTCTCTTGACCGGCGTTACCGACGGTCTCTTCTCGAGTGTTTTGAGCGTGGCGTTTTATCACTCCACGGTGACGCGCCTCTTTCAAGGTGTGGCCTCGACGCTGCTGGGCACGGCCGCGTTCGACGGCGGGCTCAAGACGGCGGCGCTCGGCGTGCTGATGCATTTCGGCGTCGCCCTGGGATGGTCGGCCGTGTTTCTGGTCCTCCTCGACCGTTCGCCATGGATCCGCCGCCTGCTCGAATCTCCGCACGGCGTGCTGAAGGTGGCCTCGCTGTATGGACCGTTCATCTGGCTGGTGATGTCGCTGGCGGTGATTCCTCTGCTCCTGCATCGCCCGCCGGCGATCACCGGCCGCTGGTGGATCCAACTGATCGGCCACATCCCGTTCGTCGGCTGGCCGATCGTCTGGGCGATTGGCAAAGGCCCAGCTCGTTCTCGCTAAGGCTGCCCCGCGGCCCACAGGATGCCCCCCAAAATGTGCTGGGCGTAGGCAGCCTCGGCGTAGGTCTCGGAGCGGTGACCCAGGGCGGTGTACCAAGCCCGGCCGAGACCGATCCTGTGGCACCAGGCGATCGGATGGTCGCCCATGGCGCCGCTGCCGGGGCTGTAGCTGGTTTCGTCGATGGCGAGGAGCACGTCGACCGCGTTGCGGGGATTGGTCTGGAAGTTGTACCACTCGTCGGTGAACGAGAATCTCGCCGGGTAGTGCCGGGTGGAAGGGTGGGTCCCATCCTCGACCCGGAGCGTGGCGGTCTGGATCGGCGGGTGGCTCACGAACCAGGCTCCTCCCCCGAGGAGATCACCGTAGAAGGGCCAGACATGCTCGGTGTCGGCCGCCGAGTGGATGCCCACCCAACCGCCTCCCTGGCGGATGTAGGCTTCAAAGGCCGCCTGCTCGCCGCCGTTCAAAACCTCGCCGGACGTGTTGAGGAAGATCACCGCCCGGTAGGCGCTGAGAGCTTGCGGAGTAAAGACCGCGGTGTCCTCGCTGGTGTCGACGCTGAAGCCGTTGGCCGCTCCCAGGGTCTGAATCAGGGAGATGCCGTCGGGGATCGAATCGTGGCGGAAGCCGGTCGTCCGGGTGAAAACCAGGACGCGGAAGCTTTCGGCCGCGGCGGGAAAGGCCTCCGTATCCCCCTGGCTGGCGAAACGTCCCGCCGGATTGCGATAGATCTTGCGCGCGCCGGTCACCGTGTCGGTGAGGGTGATCCTGTACTCGACGTTGGTCAAGGCGCCGAAGAAGAACCACCAGTTGCCGTTCACGGCGCGGCCGTCGAGGACCTTGGTGGTGACTTCGAGATTGGCGGGATCGAAGAACCAGAACGTTCCCGTGTCGTCGGTCAGAGCGGAGGCCCGGCCGGCGCCGGTCCTGCCGTCGAAGTCCTTCCAGGCGATCTCGACGCGGAATCGCCCGCCGTTGAGACAGAGCGCCGTGGGACCGGCCACGCAGGCGGCCTTGCCGGGGAGAGGTTGCAGGTCCTCTGCCCTCGCCCCCACGGCGAAAGCCAACGCAACCAGGAAGACGGAGAAAAGTCGGTCTCGGCCTCGCATGGAAACCTCCCGTAATGCCTGACCCACAGGCTGCAAGGGAGATACCACAGCCGGTCCTGAATCTTCAGGAACGTACGGCGGGGAGAAAACCCGCACCGCGCGGGAGTCTCAGGTTGTAGTATCCGTAAAACACCCGTGTTCCAGAGGTCTGCCAGGGGGCGTCCCGCCCTGGCGGTTACGAACCGTCATGCCAACCCCGCCACCTGACCGCTCGCCGCTCCGGGTCTCCCGCCCGGCCCGAATCCTGGGGACCGGCGCCGCATTGCCGGAGGAAGCGGTGACCAGCGCGGAGCTCGACCGCAGGCTGGGGCTCGCGGCCGGCACGGTCGAAAGGAAGACGGGGGTGCGCGTGCGCTATGTCGAGACGCGGCGGAGCGCCGCGGCTCTGGGGGCCGAGGCGGCCCTGCGCGCGCTCGCCGACGCCGGCCTCTCCTTCGCGGATATCGACTGTCTGGTCGCCGCGAGCGGCACGCCGGATCAGCCGATGCCCTCGAACGCGGCGCTGCTCCACCGCGAGCTGGCGGCCGGCGGGTCCGCGATTCCGGCCTTCGATATCGCCGCGAGCTGCCTCGGCTTTCTGGTCGCGCTCGACACGGTGGCCTGCCTGATCGAGGCGGGCCGCTACCGCCGGGTGCTCATCGTCGCCTCGGACATCGCCTCCTGCGGCCTCGACTGGTCGAAGCTGGAGGCGAGCGGCATTTTCGGCGACGGCGCGGCGGCGGCGGTCCTCGGGCCGGCGGAGGCGAGCGGCTCGGCGCTCCTCGCCAGCGCCTTCGCGACCTACAGCGAAGGCGTGCACTTCTGCGAGATTCCCGGCTGCGGCTCGCGGCATCATCCCAGCCGGACCCCCGAGCCGATCCTCCCCCTCAGCCTCTTCCGCATGGACGGCAAGGCGGTGTTCCGGCTCGCCGCGGAGCACCTGCCCGGATTTCTGGCCGATCTGCTCGCCGCGGCCGGAGTCGGCCTGGACGGGATCTCGGTCGTGGTGCCGCACCAGGCGAGCCGGCACGCCCTGCAGTACCTGCGCCGCCAGCTCGGCGTGGAGCGCGGGCGGATGATCGATCTCTTCGCCGGACAGGCCAACCAGGTGGCGGCGTCGCTGCCGAGCGCGCTCGACGCGGCGATCCGGGGCGGACAGCTCCGGCGCGGCGAGACGGCGCTGCTGATCGGCAGCGGCGCCGGCCTCGGTCTCGGCGGCGTGATCCTGCGGTATTGAAGGCTGGGAACGGAGGAAGAGCTTGGAACCGCCGCGCGTCGAGCTTCACCTGCTGCAGGTCGGACGCTGCCGCCATCCCGAGTGGGTGACGATCCGGGGCGGCCGCTGGCGGACCGTCGACTTCCCTTCCCTGGTGGCGCTGATCCGCCACCCGAGCTTCGGGACCATCCTCTACGACACCGGCTATGCCGACCGCTTCGAGACGGCGACCGGCCCCTTCCCCGAGCGGCTCTACCGCTGGCTGACGCCGGTGCGATTGCCGGCGGAGGAGCGGCTCGCCTCGCAGCTCGGCCGCCACGGACTGCGCCCCGAGGACGTCGAGCGGGTGCTGATCTCCCATCTTCATGCCGACCACGTCGCCGGGCTGCGCGACCTCCCGCGGGCCGCCTTCATGGCGCTGGAGGCGGATGTCGCGGCTCATCTCGGCGGCGGAGACAGCGGCGGCGGCGCGCGGAGCCGCTGGCGGGCGCTGCGCCGCGGCGTCCTGCCCGCTCTTCTGCCGCCGGACTTCGGCTCGCGGCTCGCCCTCGCCGACGCGCGGCCGATCGTCGATCTCGGTCCCTCCTGGGCGCCGTTCGAGCGCGGCTACGATCTGCTGGGCGACCGCAGCCTGATCGGGATTCCGCTCCCCGGCCACAGCCCGGCGCAGCTCGGCGTGCTGCTCCGCACCCAGGAGGACCGCCTGGTCCTGCTCGCCGCCGACGCCTGCTGGTCGAGCCGGGCCTGGCGCGAGCAGCGGATGCCGTCGATCCTGGCGCGGCCTCTGTTCGACGACTGGCACGCCTATCGACGGACGCTCGGCGGGCTCCGCGAGGTCGCGGCCCGGCATCCGGAACTGCTCATCATTCCTTCTCACGAGGCCCCGGATGCGCGCGCCTGAGACGGCGATCACGGCCGCCGTCTTCGCCCGCTTCCGCTGGGGGTTGCGCTTCGCCGACCGGGCCGCGCTGCTGCGCTTCCAGGAGCGGCGCCTGGAAAGGTTTTTCCGCCGCACGCTGCCGCGGTCCGCTTTCTACCGGCGTTGGGCCGGCCGGCCGCTGGCGGACCTGCCGATCGTGGACAAGGGGACGGTGCTCGGCCAGTTCGCGGCGTTCAACACCTGCGGCGTGGAGCTCGACCGGGCGCTGGCCGAAGCGCTGCGCGCGGAGCGGAGCCGCGACTTCCGGCCGACGCTCGCGGGGCTCACCGTCGGCCTGTCGAGCGGCACGTCGGGCACGCGCGGCGTCTTCCTGGCCAGCCCCGGGGAGCGCGCCCGCTGGGCCGGCGCGCTCCTCGCGCGCCTGCTCTCCAGCGGCTCGCTGCGCCAGCTCCTCGACATCCGGCGGCCCCCTCTGCGGGTGGCCTTCTTCCTGCGCGTCAACAGCAACCTTTATGAGACGGTCGCGAGCCGCCGTCTGGACTTCGCGTACCACGACCTGCTCGAGCCGCTCGAGCGCCACCTGGAGCGGTTGAACGCCGATCCGCCGGACATCCTGGTGGCGCCGCCCACCGTGCTCCGCCGGCTCGCCGACGCCGCCGCGGCCGGCGGGCTCCGCATCGCTCCGCGCCAGCTCCTCTCGGTCGCCGAGGTCCTGGAGCCGGACGACGAGCGCGTGATCGCCGCCGTCTTCGGCGTGCCGGTGCGGCAGGTCTATCAGTGCACGGAGGGGTTTCTCGGCGCGAGCTGCCCGGCGGGCCGGGTGCATCTGAACGAAGAGCTGCTGCACGTCGAGCCCGAGTGGCTGGACGCCGGACATCAACGGTTCCAGCCGATCGTCACCGACTTTTCCCGCACGACGCAGCTCGTCGTCCGCTACCGGCTGGACGACGTGCTGCGGATCGCCGAGGGCCCCTGTCCGTGCGGCCGGCCGACCCTGAGCCTCGAGGCGATCGAGGGGCGGGCCGACGACGTCCTGTGGGCGGCGCCGGCGGCCCGGCCCGCGGGGGTTCCCCTGTCGCCGGTCTTTCCCGACGCCCTCCGCCATGCCTTCGCGCGGGCCGACCCGCCCGGCGCGCTCCGCGACTACCGCCTGGAGCAGCACGGCGGGGACTGGCGGATCCGGCTCGACGCCCCGGCGGCGGCCGTCGCGGGCGCCGAGACCGCCGTGCGCGGGGAGCTGGCGGGCCTGGTGCGCCGGCTCGGGCTGCGGCTGCCGGATCTCCATTTCGAGCCCTGGCGGGAGGAGCCCCCGCATCTGAAACGGCGGCGCATCCGCTGCGAGCGGAAGCCGCCGGCGGAGGGGGCGCGGACGTGAGCCCCTTGAGGATTCTGGTGACCGGCGCTTCCGGCTTCGTGGGCGGCAGCTTCGTTGCCCGTTTCCGTGACCGCGCCGGGCTAGTAATTCACGGCGTCGGCCGGCGTCCGCTGGACGATCCCGGCTACACCGCGCGCGATCTTTCCCGTCCGTTCGAGCTGCCGTTTCGCCCCGACGTGGTGATCCACGCCGCGGCGCGCGCCTCCCCCTGGGGCACGGCGGCCGAGTACCGCCGCGACAACGTCGAGGCGACGGGCCATGTGCTCGACTTCTGCCGGCGCAACGGCCTGCCGCGCCTGATCTACGTGTCGTCGAGCTCGGTCTTCTACCGGCCGGGCCCACAGCTCGGCCTCACCGAGGAATCGCCGATCGGGCCGCGCTTCGTCAACCGCTATGCGGCGACCAAACACGCCGGCGAAAGGCTGGTCCGCGACTATCCCGGCTCCTGGCTGATCGTCCGCCCGCGCGCCGTCTTCGGGCCGGGCGACACGGTGCTCTTTCCGCGCCTTCTCGCCGCGGCGAGGAGCGGCCGCCTGCCGCTGTTCGTGGGGCGGGGCGAGCCGGCGGTCGGCGATCTGCTCTATATCGACACGCTGACCGACTACCTGCTCACCGCGGCGACCCGTGACGACCTCCACGGCGCCTACAACCTGACCAATGCCCAGCCGGTGCCGATCCAGGAGTTCCTGCTCGCGATCTTCGCGCGGCTCGGCCTGCCGGCGCCCCGGCGGCGGGTCTCGATCCGCTCCGCGATGCTGGCGGCCGGCCTCGCCGAGGCCGCCTGGCGGGCCTTCCGCCTGCGCGGAGAGCCGCCGGTGACCCGGTTCGGGGTCGGGGTCTTCGCCTGGTCGAAGACGTTCGACGTCAGCCGGGCGCTGGCCGATTTCGGCCCGCCTTCGGTGTCGATCGCCGAGGGCGTCGAGGCGTTCGTCCGCTGGCAGCGCCGGCGGATGGGGGAAGTGCCTTGATTTCGCTCCTCCTCGCCCTTCTCTATCTCGGACTGTTCGCCGGCAAGGCCCTCTTGGCGCTCCGGGCCGCGCGGCGCGAGCCCCCGGCGCCTCTCCAGTCAGAGGCGGGCGCCGGGGTCGCCGTCGTCCAGGCGATCCTGAGCGGGGATCCGCGCCTCGGCGCGGTGCTGGAGGCGAATCTCCTGGAGCTGCCGGCGGCGCAGTTCCTCTGGCTGGTCGACGCCGACGACGAGGTGGCCCAGACGGTCTGCCGCGATCTCCAGGCCCGGCATGGCGGAAGCGAGCCCGGCGGGCGGCTCGGTCTGCTCGTCCTGCCGCCGCCGGCCGACGGTCACAATCCCAAGCTGCACAAGCTCGCGCTGGCCCGGCCGGCCGTGCGCGAGCCGGTGCTGCTGGTGCTGGACGACGACACCCGCATGCCCGCCGCCACGCTCGCGGCGCTGCTCCAGAAGCTCGGCGCGGCCGATCTGGCGACCAGCCTGCCCGGCTATCTCGACGACGGCCGCCCGCCCTCCCGGCTGCTGGCCCAGTTCGTCAACAACAACGCCGCCCTGACCTATCTGCCGCTCCTCGCGTTCCGCCCGCCGGTCACCATCAACGGCATGGCCTACGCGCTGCACTGCGACTTCCTCGACGCGGCCGGCGGCTTCGCGCCGCTGCTCGGCCATCTGACCGACGATCTCGCCGTCGCCGAGCATGTGCTCGCGGCCGGCGGGCGCATCGAGCAGAGCGCCCGTCCCCACTGGGTCGAGACGACGGTGCGCGACTTCGGCCACTACCTGCGGATGATGCACCGCTGGTTCCTGTTCGCGCTGCTGTTGCTGCGCAAGCAGCCGCTCCCCCTGCGCGCCGTCATCGCCGTTCTCCACGCGCTGCCGCCGCTGCTCCTCGCCGCGCTCCTCGCCATCGCGGCGCTCGCGCCGGCCCCGCTCACCGCCGGCGTCCTGCTGGCGGTGCTCGCTCTGCGCGCGCTCGGCCTGGCGGCGCTTCAGCGCTCGATCTACGGCCGTCCGCTCCACTCGCCGCTCACCTCGCCGGCGAGCGAGCTGCTCCAGCCGTTGCATCTCCTGCACGCGCTCTGCTGGCGGCGGATCGTCTGGCGCAAGCGGCGGTACCGCGTGCGCGGCGAGCGCCATTTCACGGTCGTGCCATGAACCCGCCGCTGCCGTCCCTCCAGATCGCGTTCCTGACCGGGCAGAGCGACCCGCGCGGGTCGGCTCTCGATCCCAGGCAGGAGGCTTTCCTCGACGCCCTGCCGGCACCGGCCGGCTGGAAGGTGAGAGTCAACTTCCCCTATCCGGAGGTCACGCCGCCGCACCGGCCGACGCCGCTGCCGCGCGCCAGTTGGAACAACGCCCGCCAGTTCCTGGCCTCGCGCCGCGCGGCGTTCGCGGCGCGGCACCGGCCGCCGTTGCTGGCGCTGCTGGCGAGAGCCGAGCGGACCCTGCTGCTGGCCGGCAGTTGCGGCCTCGAGCTGCTGGCCAATCTCGACCTGCCGGCGCGGGAGCTCGGGCGGCTCCACGTCTTCGCCTATGGCGCCGTGTGCCGGCGGCGGCCCGCTTGCGATCTGCGCCAGGTGCGGGGGCGCCGCGACTGGGTTTCGCGCGCCTTGACGCGCATCGACCTCGGCCGTTCCGACGCCTGGGTCGCCGGCGGCCACCTCGACTACTTGGAAGACCTGGAGGTGCTGGCGCTCTGCCGCGCCTTTCTGGACGAGGTGACCGGCGGACCGGACGGGGAGCCCCGGCGGTGAGCCGCGCGCGGATCGATCTCGCGGCGCCGCCCTTCGCCGGACATCTGCACCCGCTCCTCGGGATCGGCCGCCGGCTCGCCCGCGATCACGAGGTGCGGGTGATCAGCACGGAAGGCGCGCAGGGGGAGATCGCCGCCGCGGGATTGGACGGCGTGCCCCTCCTCGCCGGGTGCGATGCGGAGATCCGCCGGATCGCCGACGGGCCGCGCGCTGTGCGCAGCCATCCGCTACGCCTCCACGCCCAGTTGCGGGCCAATCTGGCTCTCCTCGAACGCTTTCAAGCCGAGCTCCGGGAGGTCTGGGACCGGCAACGGCCCGATCTCCTGATCGCCGATTTCAGCCTGCCGGTCGCCGGCAGCGTCGCTCGCCAGCTCGGCATCCCCTGGTGGACCAGCCATCCGTCGCCGTGCGTCGTCGAGACGCCGGACGGCCCGCCTGCCTATCTCGGCGGCTGGCATCCCGGCCGCGGCTCGCTCGGCCGTCTGCGCGACGCCGCGGGGCGCGCGCTGGTGCGCGCCTTCAAGCGTGGAGCTCACCGCCTCTACCGGCGGCCGTTGAGCCGGCTCGGCTTCCCGGCGCTCTACCGGTTCGACGGCAGTGAGGCGGTCTATTCCGACGAGCGGATCCTGGCGTTCGGCGTCCCCGGTCTCGAGTTCCCGCGCCGCTGGCCGGCGGCCGTCGAGCTCGTCGGACCGGTCCTCTACACGCCGCCGCGCGTTTCGCTGGATGCGCCGGAAGTGCCCTTCGCGCCCGGCCGGCGGCACGTGCTGGTGACCCTGGGAACCCATCTCGGCTGGCGGAAGGAGGCGATGGCGGAATCGGTCCGGCAGGCGGCCCGCGCGCTCCCCCACCTCGAGCTCCACTTCAGCGACGGCGACCCGCGCAGCTCTCGCCGGGAGTCCGCCGGCAACTTCCATCGCCTCGGCTACGTGCCCTACGCTACGCACCTGCCGCGCTACGCGCTCGTCGTCCACCACGGGGGTACCGGCGTCATGTATCACACCCTGAGCGCGGGGACGCCGGCGCTGGTCGCCCCCGTCGATTACGATCAGTTCGATCATGCCGCCCGTCTCGTGGCCGCCGGGCTCGCTCATCGCCTGGACCGGCCGGACGAGTTGGCCCAGCGAATCGCCGGCGCTCTCGCCGATCCGCGGCTGCTCGCGGCATGCCGCCGCTTCCAAGCCGTCGCCGAGGGTTTCCACGCCGAGGAGAGGATCGCGGAGCTCGTCACCGCGCGCCTGGTCCGCGGCGAGACCGCCTGAACCTGCCTTGAGCCCTCCCGTAGAAAGGACCACCGGAAGGGAGGGCGGCGAGGTCGATCTCTACCCCGCCAAACAGCGCTATCGCGTGGCGGGGCGATGCTCGACTCCCGCCGGTACGCGCTCCGGCGCGGCATGAACGAGATCGAGCTCATCGTCGATTCGCGGCGTCGTCGGTGACCGTGGGTCCCTGGATCACCCGGATTGACCGGAGCCCGGTGGACAATGTGAAGCGGTTCTGAGCGAGGGCGGGGACGAACCCCGCCCTCGCGCAGAGTTTTGATAGGGACTCTTAGTTGCAGGAGCCGTACGTCGGCTGGGCGGGCCCCACGTTGTTCCAGACCACGATCCCACAGCTCGAGGTCGAGACCGGATTGGCGTTCAGGAACCAGAGAGTCAGAGTGACCGACGGATACGGGGTGGAGTACGAGTGCGTGATCGTCGCGACGCCGGTGTCCTGCGTCGAGCCGTCTCCGAAATCCCAGTAATAGCGGTAGAGGTTGTGAACGATCGTCGAGCAACTCGCGTCGAAGCTGCAGACGTGAGTACTGTCGTTGCAATCCCAAGTGAAACAGGCGTCATCAGCGGCCCGGGCCGTCCCCATGAAGGCGAACAGGCCGAGAGCGAACGTCAATCCCATAGCTATGCGTTTCATCGCAGACTCCTCTTCAATTTGACGCCGCTTGAGCACATGCGCCATTGCGGGGAGAGCCTAGTATAGCTAGTTATCGATAGTCAAGCATTTAAATTTTTCTTAGAATCGCCGCGGCGAGGATGGCGGACCCTCGCCGCAGGAGTGGAACGATCTTACTGCTGGGAGAGCGCGGGCGCGGTCGGCGCGCCGTCGGGGGTGTTGCCGGCGTTGTTGTTGTTGCCGAAGGAATTGACGACTCCACCGTTGACCGGGTTGATCCCCGTGCCGCCATTGTTGAAAATCGACGTGTCGGCGATGCGGAGGACGGCGCCGGTGCCGTCGGCCTCGACGCCGCTGCCGGTGTTGTGGGTCACCAGGGTGCTGACGACGTTGATCACGGAGTTGTTGGCGCCGCCCACCGTCGAGAGCGCGCGGATGCCGTCGCCCGAATTGCGCGAGACCTCGCTGTCGCGGATCGAGACCTTCGAGCGGTCGTCCGCCTCGATGCCGACGGCGTTGCGCTCGATCTGCACGTGATCGATCGTCACCTGCGCCGAACCGGCGGCCCCGGGCTGGATGTGGATGCCGGCGCCGGCGGCGAAGTTGTTGTTGCGGATGACCGTGTTCTTGACGTAGAGCTGGCTGGCGCCGGAGGGGATGAACTTGATCCCTTTCTGCGTGACGCGGTTGATCTCACAGTTCTCCACCGTCAGCGAGAGCCCGCTGTTGAACCGGATGCCGTCGATCCCGGTGCCCTGGCCGTCAATGCTCAGCCCGCGAAGGATGACGCTGTCGGCCGCGCCGGCGGTGATGATGAAGCCGGTGGTTCCGGAGGACAGGACGCCGGCGAAAGTCTCTTCGCTCTGGACGGTGATCGCCTTGGTGATCGACAACGTGCCATACGCCCCGTTGTCGATGACGTTGATAATGCCGCCCGCCGCCGTCTTGCTGATGGCGCCCGCGAACGTCTTGCAGGGCGCCGTGCGGCTGCAGGGGTCGGCGTCGCTGCCGGTGGCCGACACCCAGGTACGCGTCGCCTGGGCGTTGGCGGAGACGCCAAAGGCCAGCAGCAGGCCCAGGCCCGCCAGGGCATTACGGAATACGTTGAGAACGGTCTTCATAGCTTCTTTCTCCTTGGTTGAGCTTAATGGCTAACGGTTAGGCGGGCCTGGGGAGGAAATTGTTACACCGGGGGCGCTGAGGAGAAATCGCGAGCCTCGTCCGTCTCCTTAGGCGACGCAGACCCAAGATCGCGCCGCCTCCAAGCCGCATAGCCGGTCGGTGGCAGGCGCCACATCTTCCACTCGCGAGCCTGAGGGTCCCGTGAACCGGGACCGAAAGGAGATTTCCGATGAAACGCCTGTTGACCTTCCTCGTCCTGGTGTCCATGGCGGCCGCGGCGCACGCCGGCGATCCGACGACGGACCTGCTCACCGCGCCGTTCGTCCAAGACTTCATCCTGCTTTCGACCGGTCCTGGCCCCGGCGGAAAACCGGTCGTCAAGTACGCGATCGATACGGTCAGCGGCTCGCCGAAGACCGCCAATGGGGTGATCTTCCGCAGCGATGGCGAGATCAACATCTACATCCATGACTTCAATCCCCTCACTCAGACGTGGGTCGTCGAAGCGAAGGCGACGCCGGACGTCAGCTATGCGTCGATCAAAGCCTTTCTCGATGATCTGAAGGCGCTGCAGGGCTCTCTGCCGCAACCACCTGCAGCGCCAGCAGCTTTGAGCGCAAGCGCTGTCCCCCCGTTTGACCGGTGCGCTCAACTCACGGGCTGCGACAGACTAACCTGTCGGATCAACCAAGTTTTCAATACCCTCAATCAGGGGGTTCTGGCCGCTACCGAATTGCAGACACTGGTCAATGGAGCGACTGGCCACCAGGGGGTTACAACGGCCTCGACTGGGCTCATCAAACAACAGCAGGCTCTCAAGGATAACAACGACCGCGCGCGTGCGGAACTCGACGCAATTCGTAACGAGTATAGCGATTTAGGTCATCAGCACACCCAGGAGTGCGCCGCCATCACTAGTCGGATTCTGATCGACTATATCCAGGTGCAAAGCACCGCCGACCAGATCATCGCGAAAAAAGAAGCGCTTCGGGGGCAACTCGGCGAGCTTGTGAAGATCCTCCAGCCCTATCTCCAACAGAACGCCTGGTTCGGGCCGACTCTCAGCGACTCCTTTATCACGTCCGTCACGCCGACCTTCGAAAATCAGCAAACGGTCTCCGCGTCCTTCAAGGAACGGACCATTCAACTCGACGACTCGAAGATCGTCATCAAGTCCGACGACGCGAACGTCGTCGCCGGCAAGTTTGATGTGCGCAGGAGCTCCTTCTTCGTTCCCGAACGCGCCGCCGCGGTGATCTATAACAACTTGAAATACCCGCAATACGGCACGGCCATGAATGACGAGGGCAAGATGGTCGTCGAACGCACGAAGGACCACCAGCCGGTCGGCGGCGCGCTGATGCTGAACCTGGTCATGCGCATGGGCCGCAACTCGTCCGTCGTCTATCCTCTCTTCCAGTTGGGCGTCAGCTCGGCCAAGGACTTCCCCGGCTTCCTGGCGGGGGTCGGCCTCCGCTTCGTCGAACCGTTCCGCTTCAGCCTCAGCATTGGCGGAATGATCACCCGCTACAAGGATCTCGACGGCAACCTGAAGGTCGGCGACGTCGTCTCGGGGACCGACGACATCAACAAACACCTCACCTATAAAACCTCGCCCGTGGTCCTCTACGGCGCGATGCAGCTCAAGTTCTGAACGGACGGCCGGAGCGGCCCTGGGGCCGCTCCGGCGCCACCTGTCATTGATCGCGAGAAGAAACCGAGGCGGCTTCGGCCCGCCGTGTCTCCCGCTCCTCCACCGGCAACCACCGCCGCCCCCGCTCCCCCACGTACTCCGACTGCGGCCGGATCAGACGCCCCGTGGCGAGCTGCTCCAGGGCATGCGCCGTCCAGCCGGCGACGCGGCCGACGGCGAAGGTCGGCGTGAACAGCTCGGTCGGCAGCCCCAGGCCGTGCAGCAGGAGGGCGGTGTAGAACTCGACGTTGGTGTCCAGGCGGCGGTCCGGCTTGCGCTCGTGGAGCAGGCGCAGGGCCGTGGCCTCCACCGAGCGGGCGAGATCGTAGAGCTCGCGATCGCCGCCATGGCTGTAGAAGCGCTCCGCCGCCGCGGCAAGGACGTCCGCCCGCGGATCGCGCACCCGGTAGACGCGGTGGCCGAAGCCCATCAGCCGCTCGCCGCGCTCGAGCTTCTCGCGCAGCACGGCCTCGGCGCGCTCCGGCGTCCCGATCTCGAAGACCATGTCGAGCGCCGGCCCCGGGGCGCCGCCGTGCAGGGGACCCTTCAAGGCTCCCACGGCACCGGTGATGGCCGAGATCAGATCGGACTGGGTGGAGACGATCACCCGGGCGGTGAACGTCGAGGCGTTGAGGCCGTGGTCGGTCACCGTGTTGAGGTAGGTCTCCAGTCCCCGCGCCCGCTCCGGCGACGGCTCCTCGCCCGCGAGCATGTAGAGGAAGTTCGCCGCGTGCCCGAGTTCCTCCCGGGGCGCCAGCGGCTCCTCCTCCCGCAGCAGACGCCAGTAGGCGGCCACGATCGTGGGGAAGGTGGCGGTCAGGAGGAGGGCGTCTTCCTTCGGATCTCCCCCTGCCCCTTCCGCGAGGCTGAGCGTGCCGGCGGCCATGCGCAGGGCGTCCATCGCCGGCACCCGCCGCCGAGCGGCCTCGCGCAGTAGATTCAGCGTCGCCGCGGGTAGCGCCCGCCGTCCGGCGAGGCGCCGCGCGAAAGCCTCCAGCTCCCCGGCCGTGGGCAGACTGCCGTTCCAGAGCAGCCAGGTCATTTCCTCGAACGAGGCGCGAGGGGCGATCTCCTCCGCCGGAAAGCCGGCGAGGAGCAGCACGCCCGCCTCGCCGTCCACGCTGCTCAAACGGGTCGTGGCGGCCACGACCCCTTCCAATCCTTGCTTGATCTGAGTGTCCATGTCTGGTCTCCCTTCGCCTCCATCTTTGGCCCGCCCTGATGGGTTGTCAATCTTGATTCTCAAATCAATGTACAGCGTGTTACTTTGCGATCATGGAAGACAGGTTCCTCACCGCTCAGGAGGCCGCCGCGGAGCTTGGGGTCTCGCTCGCGACGCTCTACGCCTACGCGAGCCGGGGGATGCTCCGCTCGGAGCCGGTGCCAGGCGAGCCGCGGGCGCGGCGCTATCCCCGGGAGGACGTGCTGCGCCTCCGGGAGAAAAAGGAGCTTCGGAAGGAGCCGGAGAAGGCCGCGCCGAAGGCCCTCTCCTGGGGGATGCCGGTGCTGGAATCGGCGCTGACGCTGATCCAGGACGGCCGCCTCTACTATCGCGGCCGGGATGCGGTGGCCCTGGCCCGGACGTCGACCGTCGAGGAGGTGGCGGCGCTGATCTGGAATGGCGAAGCCGCGCGCCTGTTCGCGGCAGAGCCCCCACGAATCACCTGGCACCTCCCGGAAGAGCTGACCCCGATCGAACGCTGTCAGGTGGCGATCCCCCTGGCGGGAGCGGCGGACCTCGCGGCCTGGGATCTGCGTCCGGCGGCGGTGGCGGCCACCGGGGCGCGCATCCTGCGCCTGATGGCGGAAACCGCGGCGGGCGCCCCTTCCCTGCCTTCCATTGCCGCCACCCTCCAGGCCGGCTGGGCCCCGGGCCGGCCCGAGGTGGCGGGGCCGATCGGCACGGCCCTCATCCTGGCGGCGGATCACGAGTTGAACGTCTCGGCCTTCACGGCGCGCTGCGTGGCCTCGGCCAACGGCTCGCCGTGGGACGTGGTCTCGGCGGGCCTCGCGGCGCTCAAGGGGTCGCGGCACGGCGGGCACACGGAGAGGGTGGAAGCACTGTTCAGGGAAGCGGGAACGGCGGCGGGCGCGCGGAGGGTGCTGGCGGACCGCCTGCGCCGGGGGGAGCCGATCCCCGGCTGCGGCCACTCCCTCTATCCGGACGGCGATCCTCGTGGCGCGGCCCTGCTGGAGATGGCGACCGAGATCGCTCCGGGCTCGCCGGCGGTCGAATGCGCCCTGGCCCTGGCCGAGGCTTACCGGGAGCTGATCCGCGAGCACCCCACGATCGACCACGGCCTCGTCGCCCTCAGCCGGGCGCTGGACCTCCCGCGACACACGCCGCTGGCCCTCTTCGCCCTCGGCCGCACCATCGGCTGGATCGGCCACGCCATCGAGCAGTACGGCGCGAACAAACTGATCCGGCCGCGGGCGGCCTACATAGGCGAGCCACCGGAAAGTTCTGGAGCCGGCTGAAACAAGATAGGATCTCGCCCCAATGAACGTCAGATTCGTCGAGCCCGGATCTCCGCTTCCCGCCCCTATGAGCGAAGGCACTCGTTACTTTCAGGCCTCCGCCCGAAAGCATTTCCTCCGTCAGATCGAGAGCCTGGCTCAGCAACAGAATCGCCATCTGTTCGTCGCCAACGAGCAGAGCGACAACTACGTATTCGGTCTGACGAAGGTGCGCCGGGTCCTCGCGGTCGACGGCGACGAGGTTCGGCTTTCGGAGAGTCATGCGCGGCACCGGGTGAGCCCGAGTGCTCCTTCCCTGGCGGTTGGAAAATGGTACGAGATGGCCATCGATCCCGCGTCCAACAAGATTCTCGAAGCGTTCGAGCGGCAACCCCAGGTGGTATTTCCTCCACCACAGACATCGACCTTCCCAATCGATATCGGGGCTCTACCGCCCGTGAGCAGGTACAACGCCGAAGCTTTCTTTTCCAAGGTGCGGCGCCAGCCCCATATTCCCTTTCAGTATCCGGCGAACGGATGCTGGGCCAGGGCTCACGAGATGTGCCGGCTCATTGAGCGGCACTTCGACCTCGATCTACTGGACGTGGTGGCCAAAATCTGGAACTTCGGAGAGCTGAAAGTCAAGTCCGACAACAATCCCACATGCCTAGTGGAATGGAAATATCATGTCGCTCCAGTGGTAAGAGTGGGCACGGAGCTTCTGGTCATCGATCCTTCCCTGTTCGAAGGGCTGGTGACAATCGACGTCTGGCAGGACAGGCAGTCGGAGCTCTCGCGGGACTCCATCTTCACGACCCGGGATGCCTACAACATCGGCGGAAACCATGTCTCTGGTGAAGAGCAGCTGTTCGTCGAGGAAGCGGGGCAGGCCGCGGAGCAACTGCAAGAGTTTTGGGGAGACCTCATCTCCCTGATTGTTTGTAACGGCCCCCTCCCCTATCGTTGCGATTGCGGATAGCCCGCATGCCTATTCCTTTTCTCCCTCTTTCCGCGCCGGCTTTTTTTTGTCCAAAGCCTTGAGGTCTGCCAAAGCCTTCTTCAAATCGGCCATCAATTGCGGGAGATGCCCGTCCACGGGCAGCTCAAACGTCCTAGCCGTGTTCTGCCCACAGCCCAAAACAAGCTCCTGGGATTCAGAGCCCACAACGAAAGTTTTCCCAATCACTTTGACAGTGAGCGCCTTGACGTGGAGTTTTCCTTCATCGTTAGCCATAATTCTCCCGAAGCCTGTATCTCTATGGCAAAGAATTGTACCATGTCAGGAGAGATCCAACTACCGAAGTAACGCCTCGAAGGCAGGGTCGCCCCACAGAGGCTTCCAGACAGGATCGAGCCGCAGATCGGTCGCCGTGAGCGAGTTTCGGTAGGGGGTCACGAGCAGCCGGGCCAGCCGGTCGATCGCCTCGCGGCGATGCCCTAGGATCAGGTCCACGAGGGCCTGGATCTCGCCGATCCGGGGACCTGAGTAGGCATCGGTCTGGCGCATCTGGGCCGCCTCTCCGGCTTGCGCCAGAGCCTCCTGGGATCGGCCGAGTTGGGCGAGCGCCACAGCCAGGCAAGCGTGGAAGAACCCCCGGCCCGGGTAGAGGGCGATCTTCGCCTCCAGGTCGGCCCGGTTCGCCTCGGCGGCGGCGAGGGCCCCCCGGTGATCACCCATGCGCTCGCGGGCCACGGCGGCCATCATGGCGATCCGGGTCTGCGTCTCCGGCGCCAGTTGCCGCATCCAGTCTGGAGAGAGCCTTGCCAGGGCCTGCTCGTACTTGCCTTCGTAGAGGTCGAGCCGGAAGGCGGTCGCCTCGATCATGGGGATCCCGGACATGCCTGCCTGATCGAGGAGGCCGCGGGCCTGTTCCGGATTGCCCTTCCAGGCCAGTTGGTTGAGAGTCCTCTGCTCCCAGAAGAACGGCTCGTCCGGGGCCTGCGAGATGGCCTCGGCAAAGCCGCGGTCCGCCTCCTCGAAGTTCCGTAAAGCTCTCTGGGTCTCGGGCAGAATCCAGACCAGCTCACCCGTCCTCGGGTCCAGCCATTCGGCGTGCCGGAGCGCCTTGATCGCTTCGGGGAACCGGCCTTTGCGTCGCAGCAGGAGACCGAGCGCCTTGGCAACCTCGGCATTATTAGGAAAGAGCCGGGCGGCGATGTCGAGCTGAGCGAGGGCGCCGTCGAAGTCTTCCTGACAGCGATAGGCGTAATAGGCCCGCGCGAGCTTCACCTCGGGAAGATCCGGATCGAGCGCCACCGCCTGCTCGAGAGCATGACGTGCTTGTTCTACCCGCTCGCGGGTCGGGTCGGTGTTGTACGCCAGGTAGGAGTGAACCAGCGAGAGCTCGGCCCAGGCGGCGGCGAACCCTGGATCCAGCTCCACCGCCCGCTCGAACGTCAGCACCGCCTTCCGCAGGTGCTCTTCGGAGTAGAAGGGCTGGTCCTTGAGGCTGAGCCCACGGACATAGGCTTGATAGGCGTCCAGGTTCTTCGTCGACGGCTCCCGCAGGGCGAGGTTCTGCTCCGGCAAAAGGTTGATGCCCAGCGACGCGATCACCCGGCGGGAGATCTCGGCCTGTACCTCGAAGACGTCCTTCACCTCGCTCTCGAAGGAATCGGCCCAGACCTGGACGCCGTCCACCCGGACGAGCTGAGGCCGGATGCGCACTCGCGGCCGGCCTCCCGGCCGCGAGGCCCATTGCACCGTCCCCATGAGCACATAGTCCACGCCCAGCTCGCTGCCGATCTCGCGCGGAGGCTTCGCGCCCTTCTCCTGCGTGGAGATCGTGCGGTAGATCACCTGCAGGGCCGGCAGAGAGCCCAGGTCCTTGGTCACTTCCTGGGCCAGCCCGATCGCGAACAAAGGATCTCCAGGGCGGCCGAGGTCTTCGAACGGTAGGACGACGATCCGCATGGCGGCTGCCTGCGGGCCGGTCCCTGGCGAGGGAACGGCCGCGACGGCGGCGCTACGGGCCTCGCCGGCTTTCCCCTGGCTGAACAACACGAGCCCCAGGATCGTCACCAAGCCCGCGACCACCAGCAGGCTCCACACCCATCCCCGGGGGGAGGCTGAGACGGCCGGCGGCGGGAGAGGGGCCGGCGCGATCAGAACGCAGGAAACGGCCGGCGGCAGCATCCGCTCGACCGGCGCGACCAAGCGGTACCCCCGTTTGGGAACGGTCTGGATGTAGCGCGGCTGCCGCGCATCGTCTCGCAGAGCCTTGCGGAGGCTGTGGATCGCCTGGGAGAGCGCCCCTTCCTCCACGAATGCCCCCGACCAGAGGGCATCCAGCAGCTCCTCTTTGGGGACCACCCTCTCCGGGTTGGCCGCCAGATAGACGAGCACATCCATGACCCGGGGCTCCAGCCGGACCGAGCGACCATCGGCGGAGAGGATTCCTTCGTCCCTCCTCACCTCCCACTCGCCGATCTGGAGCCTGCCCGGCTCCGGGACGCTGATCACTGGTTCCTGAGAATGGCTCATGCCGGTCCGGGACTCCGCGGAGGAACCCGCCTTTCTCCCTCATTTTAATACATTTCCAGTTCCTGAACCTTCCCAAATCTTTCCTTGAGGACGGTGGGAGCCTCTCCAGCCGAAGCTGGCTTCAGATCCGCGGCCCCCCCACCGCGGCCCTGCTTCTGGAGACAAGGTATGACCTGTGAGCTCGAAGTCCTTCCCCCACAACCCCACCCCACCACCGGCCCTGAGCGCCAAGCCCTGCCCCGGCCTTCCCCACAGCGGGCCTCGCTTCCCTCGCGCGGGCGGGCTCTCCTCGAGGAGCACTTCGTCCTCGTCCGGAGGCGGCTCGATCGCCTCAGCCGGACCAGCGGCCTGCCCGAGCACGAGGCCGACGAGTTCCTGTCCTGGGCCCTGTTCAAGCTCGTAGAGAACGACTACCGCATCCTTGGCAGTTGGGAGGGCCGCAGCTCCTTCTCCACCTACCTGACCGTCGCCCTGGTCAACCTACTGCGCGACTACCGTATCCACGTCTGGGGGAAATGGCGGCCGTCCGCGGCGGCTTGCCGGCAGGGTCCGGAGGCCGTGCTCCTCGAACGGCTCCGGTTCCGCGACCGCCTCCCCTTGAGCGAGGCCATCGACAGGGTGCGGGCCGACCCTGGCTCCCACTACTCCCGCGAGGAGCTGGAGCGGCTGGCCGGCCGTCTTCCCGAAAGGATCGAACGCAGGATCGTCGGCGAAGAGGAGCTTTCGCGGATCGCTGTCGACGGCAACGTCGAAGAGCGGGTCAGAGAAGGCGAGGGCGCCCGCCTCGCAGCCCGGGTCCACGAGAGGCTTCTCGCCCTTTTGCGGGCCCTGCCGGCCGAGGACCGCCTTCTCCTGAAGCTCCACTTCCAGGACAGCCTCACCATCGCCGCGATGTCTTCCGTGCTGAGGCTTCCGCAGAAGCAGCTCTACTACCGGCGCGACCGCTGCCTGAAAAAGCTTCGCCGAGCTCTTCTGGAAGACAAACGGACCTCCGAGGAGGCGAACGAGCTTCTCGCCTCCTCATGGTGTGGGCTCCTCACCGATCGCGAAACCGTGTGGGAATGAGGCTGGGCCGCATGGCGAAGGGGCCGGGAGACAGCGGAGGAGGAAGTTTGGAGGCGACGAGCGGATTCGAACCGCTGAATAAGGGTTTTGCAGACCCTCGCCTTACCACTTGGCTACGTCGCCCGAGACGGGCTGGGGCCGCTTGCGCGGCCCCCGGATCTTAGCAGAACGCGGAAGACGTCCACGGTCTTGAATCAAATCAAAATCTGGAGCGGGAAACGGGATTTGAACCCGCGACCCCAACCTTGGCAAGGTTGTGCTCTACCACTGAGCTATTCCCGCCCGACAGGCTCGCAAAGAATAGTCAGGGAGCACCTGACTGTCAAGCGGCTGTCCTGACAGCCTACCGGCGTCGGCGAGGAGGGCCCGGATTGTAGGGAAAGGCGTTGCGGATCAGGGTGTAACGCCAGCCGCCGCCGTCCCGGTCGAGGCCGAGGACATCGAAGCGGCAGGAGCGGCCGTGCCAGCCGCGGGCGCTCAGGTAGAGGACGGCGGCGCGGGAGAGGCGGCGCTGCTTGGCGAAGCCTACCGCCGCGATCGCCGGGCCGTAGCGGTCGCCGTCCCGGGCCTTGATCTCGACGAAGCAGAGGGTCTCCCCCTCTTGCGCCACGACGTCGATCTCGCCGCCGTGGTTGACGGCGTTGCGGGCCAGGATCTGATAACCCTGCCCCTCGAGCCAGCGGACGGCGTCATCCTCCCCCGCCTTCCCTCTTGCCCGCGCGTGCGGCTGCTCGCGGAAGCTGTCGCCGCTCAATCGCCCTCTACTTCCGCTTCCAGCGGGTTCCCTGCGGTGTGTCCTCGAGGACGATGCCACGGGCGGCGAGCTCGTCGCGGAGGCGGTCGGAGGCCGCGAAGTCGCGGTTCTTGCGCGCGTCGTTGCGCTCCTGGATCAGGCGCTCGATCTCGGCCGCGTCGCCGTCCTGGGCCTGCCCCTCCGGCCACTCGGCGGGATCGAGCACGCCCAGCACCCGGTCGACGTCCTTCAGGGTGTCGAGGACGCGCTGGCGGTCGCCGGCGCCGATCCGCTTCTCCTCGATCGCCACGTTCACCTCTTTGACGTAGGCGAACAGGGCGGCGAGGGCGACGGCGAAGTTGAGATCGTCGGCGAGGCCGGCCGCGAAGTCCTGGCGCAGCCGCGCGCCGGCTTCGGCGAGCCGCGCGTCGGCATCCCCCCGCTCCTCGGCGTGCCCGAGGCGGAAACGCATCTCGTCGACCCGGCGCAGGGCTCCGGCGGCACCGTCGAGCGACTCGAAGGTGAAATTGAGCTTCTGCCGGTAGTGCACCGAGAGGAAGAGGTAGCGCAGGGCCCGCGGCGAGCAGCCGCGCGCCAGCAGGTCGGGCAGGGTGTACTGGTTGCCCAGCGACTTCGACATCTTCTGGCCGTCGACGATCAGGTGCTCGGCGTGCAGCCAGGTGCGGACGAACGGCTTGCCGGTGGCCGACTCGCTCTGCGCGATCTCGTTCTCGTGGTGCGGGAAGATCAGGTCGACGCCGCCGCAGTGGAGGTCGAAAGTCTCGCCGAGGTACTTCATGCTCATCGCTGAGCACTCGATGTGCCAGCCGGGCCGGCCGGGGCCCCAGGGGGAATCCCAGGAGGGCTCGCCGGGCTTGACGGCCTTCCAGAGCCCAAAATCGCGCACGTCCTCCTTGCCGTACTCGTCGCTCGCCACCCGCTCCCCCTGGCGCGCCTGATCGAGGTCGAACCCGGAGAGGCTGCCGTAGCTGGGATCGCTGGCGATCTTGAAGAAGACCGAGCCGTCGGTCTCGTAGGCATGCCCGTTGGCGATCAGGGTCTCGATGATCGCGATCATCTCCGGGATGTGCTCGGTCGCCTTGGGGAAGTGCTCGACCCGTTCCATGTGCAGCGTGTCGAGGTCGCGCAGAAAGGTCTTGATGAACGGCCCGGTGTACTCGGGCAGCGAGAGCCCCGCCTTGTGCGCTCCCTGGATGGTCTTGTCGTCGACGTCGGTCAGGTTCATCACCTGGGTGACGCGCAGCCCGAGATGCTGGAGGCTGCGCCGCAGCAGGTCCCCGAAGAGGAAGGTGCGGAGGTTGCCGATGTGGACCTCGTTGTAGACGGTGGGGCCGCAGATGTAGACGCGGGCCTCGCCGGGAACGAGCGGCTGGAACGTCTCGAGCTTGCGCCCGAGGGTGTTGAAGAGGACGAGTTCGGTCATGGGCTTTTGGGGTCCGGGGAGGTTCTACTTGGTCACGGTCACGGAGCCGGCGAGCCAGGTGAGTCCGGGGATGGCCCGGCCGGCGGAATCGAGGCCTGCGTTGCGCGAGACGGCGAAGCTTCCGGAGCCGGATGCCACGGCGCTGAACTCGATCGTCAGCACCACGCCGGAGCCGTTGGATCCCGGCGTGGTGCCGAGATGGGTGCCGCCGATGATCAGGGTGCCGGGCGAGGAGACCGCCGCCTGCACCGCGCCATTGCTGAGCAGAGGTCCGGCCGTGACGCGGACGTACTGGAGCTGGGTGGCTGGATAGGTGAGGTCGAAGGCGACGCCATAGAGGTCCGTCACCTGGTTCGCCCGCAGCTCGAGGACCAGGGTGGAGGCGGTGGTGGCGGCGCCGCTCGCGAAGTAGAGGCTGTTCACCGCGGGAGCCGACTGCGGCGTGAAGACGATCCCGGCAGCAGGCGGCGGCGGGGGTGGCGGCGGCTCGGTCGACGTGCCGCCGCCCCCGCCGCTGCCGCCGCAGGCGGTGAGGAGGAGGGTGAGGAGGAGGGCGCTAAAGAGGTAGCTCGATTTCATAGCAGTCACGCCGCCTTTCGCCCGGGATTGAAATCCCGGGCTACCCACGGCCGTCCTCCGGACTCCAAGAATGAAACAGAGGATTCAGGAAGTCCCGGCTCAGGGACGACCGTCGGTAGCCCGGGATTTCAATCCCGGGCTGCGGCCCGCCCCTCAAACCCGTACCTCCTGCTCTTCCGCCAGACGCTTGAGCTGCCGTTTCGACCGCTCCTTGCGCAGGCCGCGGAGATGGTCGGTGAAGAGGATGCCGTCCAGGTGGTCGACCTCGTGGCAGATGGCGCGGGCCAGGTAGTCGTCAGCCTCGAGCTCGAAGGGCTTCCCTTCCAGGTCCTGCGCGCGCAGGGTGATCGAGAACGGACGGTCCACCTTGTCGGTGATCCCCGGCAGGGAGAGGCACCCCTCGGTGTCGGTCTCCACCCCCTCGCGCCGGACGATCTCGGGATTGATGAGGACCCGGACCTCGGCGGGATTCTCCCCCACCGAGATGTCCACCACCGCGAGGCGGAGGTCGACCCCCACCTGGGGGGCCGCGAGGCCGACGCCCGGGGCGGCGTGCATGGTGTCGACCATATTGGCCGCGAGCTTGCGCAGGCCGGCGTCGAACGTCTCCACCGGGCGGCACTTCACCCGCAGGACAGGGTCGGGATAGATACGGATCGCAAGGATAGCCATTGTTATTTAGGTCAAGTACCGCTTCGCAGACGTTGCACCGTGGCGGCGACGTCGCGGTCGTTGTGCTGCCCTCGCAGCGTCTCCAGGAACCCGCGCGGATCGGCGTTGCCGACCAAGCACTTCTCCAGCCCTTCGCGGGTGAGCTTCAGCGCGATGACCGGCTCCGCCGTGCGGTAGCGGGCGGGCCATTTGCCGCGCTCGAACAGGACCGCCTCGCCGAGGAGGTCGCCGGAGCCGAAGCTGCGCACCGTCCCGGCGTGGCCGCCGGATTCTATCGTGGCCTCGACGACTCCCTGGACGATCAACAGCAGGAAAGCCTCCTCGCTTCCCTCGCGGGCGATCACCGTTTCGGACTCGAGGCGGAGGAGCACCATGGCCGAGAGCAGCCGCTTCAGCGACTCGCCGGGGAGGTTGCGGACCACGGTGCTAGCGGCGAGGTGGTGCCAGAGCCGCGTCAGCTCGAGGGCGGTCCCGGCCTGGGCGCCCCCGGCCTCGCGCAGGCCCTCGAGGGCGAGCGTCCGCACCTGCTCAGAGCTCTTGCCGCGCTGGAGCTTCTCGGTCTTCTGGCGCAGCGACGGGTCGAGCGGCGCCAGCTTCGTCGCCTTCGACAGCAGGGCGATCCCCTTGTCGTGAAAGCCGTCCTGGGCGTACTCCTCGGCGACGAAGACGTATTCGATCACCGCCTTGTCGAACTTGCGGAGATGGGTGTAGACCTCGGCCAGCTTGAGGTGGGAGTGCAGATCGTCGGGGTTGTCCTTGAGGCGCGCGCGCAGCCGCTCCTCCGCCTCGTCGTAGCGCTCGAGGACGACCAGGTCGTCGATCGTGTACTCCTGCGGCTCCTGCTGCTGCTTCTTGCCGCCGCGAAACCAGTTGATCGCCAAGGGCTCCTCCCCCAGAATGGATAGAAGAACAGATTGCGAACCGTATCCGTCGGCGGCGTCACCCGAAGTGGACACCGCCGCAGCCGAATCAGCTCGTCATGGACTGTGAATGATAGGGCGAAGGGAGCGGCGAAGCAATTGAAAAAAAGGGAGTTCCCGCTCCCGCGAGAGGAATAAAGCAGGTGGTCCGGAAGTTGCTATTTCTATACAGAAGACAGCCGGGCGAGTGCATCGTCCGACTTATGGAGACAGACAGATGAAGACTCTGAGCAAAGTCCTCTTGGTCCGTTTTGCGCTTGCCCTCGGGCTGCTCGCCCTGGCGGGTCCCGCGCTCGCCGACGTCCCTGACGCTGGCTATGATGACGCGGGCGGCAACGGCAGCAACGAGGGTTATGGCTATTTTCGCGTCGTGGAGGGCTCGCCCACGCTGGTGCAGGCCGGCACGGACGAGCCCGCCGCCGCCGAGGTCAACCAGCCGGTGCTGGCGGGCGACCACCTGCGGGTGCCCGACCGTTCGCGGGTCGAGATCCTGCTCGCCGACCAGAACATCCTGCGGGTGGACGGCGGCAGCGAGCTGATCCTCGAGCGCCTGGCCGCCTCGCCGGACCGCAATGACCGGGCGACGGTCGTGCGGCTGGTCGCCGGCAACGTGCAGCTCGTCGTCACCCAGGATTCGCTGGGCGACCAGCTCCCCCGCGTCGATACGCCGAACGCCACGATCTACCCGCAGAACTACGGCGTCTACCGGATCACGGCCGACGACGGCTGGAGCCAGGTGGTCGTCCGCCGCGGCACCGCCGAGGTGGTGACCGACCATGGAACGTCGCGCGTCCGGGCGGATGAGGAGGCGGTGATCGACGACCGCGCCGACGACGAGGACCGCCGCGCCGACATCCGCGAGGCCGGCGGCTTCGACACGCTCGAGCGCTGGGCGCGCCAGCTCGACGACGAGTACTCCGGCAGCGATCAGCGCTACGTCGACGACAATCTGCGGTACGCCGCGGCGCCGCTGACCCGCTATGGCTCCTGGATCGACGTCAATGGCTCCTCCTACTGGCGGCCGCGAGTGGAGGCCGGCTGGCGCCCCTACTGGCAGGGGCGCTGGGTCTACACCCCTAGCGGCCTGACCTGGCTCTCCTCGGAGCCGTGGGGCTGGGTGCCCTACCATTACGGAAGCTGGGACTACCTGCCCACCTACGGCTGGGTCTGGCAGCCGGGCTCGGTCTGGTCGGCGGCCTGGGTCTACTGGTACTGGGGGCAGGACTACGTCGGCTGGTGCCCGACCGGGTACTACACCCGCTATTACGGTCCCAGCTTCGGCGCCAACATCGGCTTCCGCAACGGCATCTACGGCTGGGCCGGCGGCGGCTGGGCGATCTACGACAACTGGAACTTCGTGTCGACGTCTTATTTCCGGGATGGCTATCGCAACGGCTATCGGGACGGCTACTGGGACGGCCACCGCGACGTGCGGCGCTACGCCGTGCCGGTCGACCGCCATCGCGGCGACATCGGACGCGGCATCATCACGACCGACACCCGGCCGATCAAGCCGAGCGTCTGGAAGGATCCCGGCGGGCCGCTGCGCGCCCTGCGCGGCGGGCGCACGGCCGAGTTGCCGGACGTGACGCCGTTCATCGCCCGCAAGCCGAACCTGCCGCAGGCGGTCGCCCGCACGGTGATCTCCGAGAAGCCGCAGGCCCTCGACGGCACGCCGCTGCGGCCGGGCACCCTCGGGCAGCCGGGCCGCCGGGCCTCGGAGGGGCGTCCCGCCGTCCAGGGCGCTCAGCCCGGCAAGCCGGGCCCGGTCATCGGCGGCGGCACTCCGGCGGGACGGCCCGTCGTGCGTGAGACGCCGGGCCGGAACGGCCGCCCGGGTCCTCAGGTGGACGGCGGCGCGCCCAACCCGCGCGTCATTGGCGGCAATGGCGGAGACCGCGGCGAGCCGGTCGTCCGGGAGCGCCCCGAGCGTCCCGCGGCCGAGGCCGACGGCGGCGCCCCGCGTCCGGAGCGCAAGCCCGTGGTGATCGAGATCAAGCCCCAGGCCAGGCCCGACCGCTCCGAGCGGCCGGCCGCCGAGGACCGGCCGCCGGTGGTGCGCGAGCGCCCCGCACGGCCCTCCTCCGAGGCGGACGGTGGCTCTCCGCGGCCGGAGCGCAGGCCCGAGGTCGAGCAGCCAAAGCCCGACCGCTACGAGCGGCCGCAGACGCAGGATCGTCCCCAGGTGCGGGAGGAGCGGCAGCCGGAGCGCAGGCCCCAGGTCGAGGAGAGGCGGCCTCCCGAGCGGCAGCCGGAGCGCAGGCCGGAGGTCCGCGAGGAGCGGCAGCCCGAGCGCAAGCCGGAAGTCCGCGAGAGTCCTCCGCCGCAGCGCAGCACGCCGGAGGTCCGCGAGGAGCGGCGGCCCGAGCGCAAGCCGGACAACGACGAGCGCAAGCCACCCCGCGCCCGCGGCTGAGGCGGCTCTCCCCAGCCAAACCAGGAAGCCGGGTTCGCCCGGCTTCCTTTTTTCGTCTTCGATGCGGCTACAATCTCCCCCTCCATGCGCCCCTCCTTCCTGTTCCGCATCCTTTTCGTCCTGTACTGCATCGAGGCGGGGACGTTCCTCGTGCTGGCGCCCTGGAGCCCGGTCTGGGACCGGATGCTGCTCCAGATCCCCAGCGAGCTGCTGCGCGCCATCGCTCTCTACCCCTTGGTGCGGGCGGCGGTGACCGGTTTCGGACTGATCCACCTCGTCTGGGGCGCCCACGATCTCGACGAGCTCATCTTCCGGCGCCGGGCCTCCCGTGCCACCACCGACGTTTAGCCTCCTCGCGATCAGCGACCGGATCTCCCTCGGCGCTCTCGGGATCGAGATGGCGGACTGGCTCCGCGCCGCCGGGGAAGCGGGGATCGGCGCCGTCCAGCTCCGCGAGAAGGATCTCGACGACCGCGCCCTCTACGCGCTCACCCGTCTCGCCCGGTCGATCCTGCCGCCGGCCGTCCGCCTGCTGGTCAACGGCCGCCTCGACGTCGCGCTCGCGGCCGGCGCTGACGGCGTCCATCTGCCCGCTGACGGAGTCCCGGTGGCGGCGCTGCGCGCGCGGTTCGGAGAGACCCCGCTGATCGGTTGCTCGACGCACACCGTCGCCGAGGTGGAGCGGGCGCGCGACGGCGGCGCCGACTACGTCACCTTCGGCCCGGTCTACGCGACCCCCGGCAAGGGGACCCCCGTGGAATCCGGCGAGCTCGCCCGCGCCGCGGCCTCCGGCCTTCCCGTCTACGCGCTGGGAGGCATTACACTAGAGCGGTTCGGCGAGCTGGCCACGGCGGGAGCGGCGGGAATCGCGGCGATCCGGCTGTTTCAATCGACCTCGGTCCCGCATCTGGCGGAGCTGACCCGGGCGGCCCGCGAGCGTTTCGGCCCAGACAAGAGGAGAGCCCTTTGGAAATGACCCTCGGATCACGGTTCCGCAAGCTCCGGTACCTGCTCGTCTCGCTCGCCGTGATCGTGCTCGATCAGTGGACGAAGTGGCTGGTCGAGGTCCATCTCCCCCATCACACGACGCAGCCGGTGATCCCCGGCTTCTTCAACCTGACGCACGTGCGCAACACCGGGGTCGCCTTCGGCCTCTTCGCCTCGGACAACGGTAGCGGCGCCGGCTGGCTGCTGACCGGCCTCGGCCTCGGCGCCCTGGTGGCGGTCGGCCTCTACTTCTGGTTCACGCCGTCGCGCGACCGGATCCTGCTGGTGGCCCTGGCGCTGGTGGTGGGTGGCGCGGTCGGCAACCTGATGGACCGCGTGACGAGCGGCGCCGTGACCGACTTCCTCGACGTCTACGTCGGCCTCCACCACTGGCCGTCCTTCAACATCGCCGACAGCGCCATCTCGATCGGCATCGTGCTGATGGCGATCGACAGCTTCCGTCCGCACCGCCACGAGGAACCCCGCGAGGCCGCGGCGGCGGCTACGGTCTCCGATTGACCCCTTCCCCCCCGGGGACAAGCGCCTGGACCGTCGAGCCGGAAGGCGCCGGCGAACGGCTGGACCGCCACGTCGCCGCCCGCCTCGATGTTCCGCGCAACCAGGTCCAGAGGTGGATCGCCGAGGGTCTGGTGCGGGTCAACGGGCGGGAGGCGAAGCCCTCGGCCGCGGTCGCCGCGGGGGACCGGGTCGAGTGCAGCCCGCCGGAGCTGAAGGAGGAGCGGGTCCTCCCCGAGCCGGGCGATCTCCAGGTGCTCCATGAGGATGGCGAGATCGTCGTGCTCGACAAGCCGGCGGGCCTGACCGTGCACCCCGGCGCCGGCCGCGCCACCGGCACCCTCGCCCATCACCTCCTCGACCGCTATCCCGAGATGGCCGGCGTCGGCGGCCCCGGCCGGCCGGGCATCGTCCACCGGCTGGACCAGGGGACGAGCGGCGTGCTGGTGGTGGCGCGGACGCCGGCCGCCTACGCCCGCCTCTCCCGCGCCTTCGCCGCCCGCGAGGTTTCGAAGCACTATCTCTCGATCGCCTACGGCGCCCCGTCGCCGCCCGCCGGCACGATCGAGGCGCCGATCGGACGCCACCCCCAGGAGCGCAAGGAGATGGCCGTGCGCCCCGGCGGCCGGCCGGCGCGCACGCACTACCGGACGATGGCCGCGGCGGCAGGGATCTCGCTGCTCGAGCTGGACCTCGCGACCGGCCGGACGCACCAGATCCGGGTCCATCTGAAACACATCGGCCATCCGCTGGTGGGCGATCCGGTCTACGGCGAGGCGCGCTGGAAGGCCCTCCCCCGCCCCCTCCAGCCGGTCCTGCGGGACTTCCCGCGTCCGGCGCTCCACGCTTGGCGGCTCGCCTTCCACCATCCGGCGACCGGCGCTCCTCTGGCCTTCGAGGCGCCGGTGCCGGAGGATTTCAGTGGGCTGTGGGAGAGGGTGACCGGGAAGGCGTTTCCGGTCAGATCAACTCCCTGAACGCCTTGTACGGCCGCCCCTGCGACTCGGCGACCGCCTGATAGGTGATCTGCCCCTTGTAGGTGTTGACCCCGAGCAGCAGGCCGGGATCGTCCAGCGCCGCCTGCACGGCCCCCTTGTTGGCGAGCGAGATCGCGTAGGGGAGCGTGACGTTGTTGAGCGCGAAGGTCGAGGTGCGGGGGACCGCGCCGGGCATGTTGGCCACGCAGTAGTGGACGACGCCGTCGACCACGTAGGTGGGGTTCGAGTGGGTGGTCGCGTGGGTGGTCTCCAGGCAGCCCCCCTGATCGACGGCCACGTCCACGACCACCGCCCCCTCCTTCATCAGCTTGAGCATCTCGCGGGTGACCAGCTTCGGCGCCGAGCGGCCGGGGATCAGCACGGCGCCGATGAAGAGGTCGGCGCGGCGCAGCGCGGCCCGCAGGTTGTACTGGTTGCTGACCAGCGTCGTCACCGCGCCGTGGAAGAGGTCGTCGATCTCGCGCAGGCGGTCGATGTTGGTGTCGAGCACGGCGACGCTGGCGCCCAGCCCGTGAGCCATCTTGATCGAGTTCAGGCCGACGATGCCGCCGCCCAGCACGACCACGTCCCCGGCGGGAACCCCCGGCACGCCGGCGATCAGCGTGCCGCGTCCGCCGTGGGCCTTCTGCAGGAAGCTGGCGCCGATCACGACCGCCATCCGCCCGGCGACCTCGGACATCGGGGTCAGCAGCGGCAGCCGCCCCTGGCGGTCCTCGATCGTCTCGTAGGCGACGCCGGTGATCTCGCGCTCGAGCAGGACGCTGGTCAGCCCCGGCAGCGGCGCCAGGTGGAGGTAGGTGAACAGCGTCTGGCCGCGCTTCAGCAGCGGGTACTCGGACTCGACAGGCTCCTTCACCTTGACCACCATCTCGGCCCGGCCGTAGACGGTGGCCGCGTCGGGCACGATCTCGGCGCCGGCGGCGACGTAATCCTGGTTGGGAATGCTGCTGCCGAGGCCGGCGCCATCCTGGACGACGACCTGATGTCCCGCCTCGACGAGCGCGTGGACGGCGGCCGGGATCATCCCGACCCGATACTCGTGATCCTTGACTTCCGTGGGTATGCCGATCAGCACGTTAGGTTCCCCATTCGATTCGTCTTTTCTAGTCAATTAGTCGATCGTAGGTTTTGGCGCCGGCTCGGCCTTGCCGCGCGCGGCCGCGGCCCTGTCTTTCCGCATGTCCACGATGCCTTTGAAGAAGGCCCCCTCGGCGATGATGATCCGCGGCGCCGAGATGTTCCCCTCGAGACTCCCCGAGGGGGAGACCTCCACGCGATCGGAGGCCGCCACGTCCCCGATCACCCGGCCGCCGATGCGGACGACCGGGGCCGCGACCGGCCCGGTCACGACCCCATCGGCGCCCACCGTCACCGTCGCGTCCACCCGCACCTCCCCCTCGATCTCACCCTCGACCAGCAGCTCGGTTCCCCCCGTCACCTCGCCCCGGAGGCGGGTGCCGGCGGCGATGTGGGTGAGACGGTATTTCTGCTGCGCAGACTCGGACGGCCCTCCGGACGCGGAAGGAGAGGACGGTTGGTCACGACGGAAGATCGACATAGCTCCCCGGCACCGTGTTCGGTCTCTTGTATAGGAAGGGTGAATTGGAGCGGGCAACGGGACTCGAACCCGCGACATCAAGCTTGGGAAGCTTGCACTCTACCAACTGAGTTATGCCCGCTCGATGGGTCGAGCGTGAGGAAATCTAGCCGAGCGGCGCGGCGGGGTCAAGTGGCGGGTCGAGCCAGGCCGCCGCCGGATGGCGCATTGCCAAGACAAACGGCTATACTGGGAGCATGCAAGGCACAGGATCGGGCCGAGGCCGCGACACCGTGGAAGGCAAGGACTCCCTCTACTTCTTCCCCGATCAGAAGATCACCGAGCAGGAATTCCTCCACCTCCTTCATCAGGGCACCTCGGAGCAGCGCGCGTGGGTTATCTCCCACCTTCTCCGCTACGCCCAGTGGGACGACATCTGGACCTACGTGACCCGCGACGAGGTCAGGGAGATCTTCCCCACCCTGGATCTCCCCGAGAACCTCCGCAACGCCTGGGGCCGGATGCTCAAGGTCGAAGCTCCCGTCGGGTAGTTCACCCTGAGGGCGGCCACCCAGGGCCGCCCCTACATCTTCAGGCGTAACGCAACGATCTGCGTCTGCTCGAAAGGGTGGAAGTTGTTGTCGCTCACCAGCACCAGCGTGGGCGAGCCGTCGGGCAGCCGCGGTCCGAACGCCATCCCCTCGATGTTGTCCGGCACGAAGCCCGAACGGGCGAAGTCGTAGACCAGGGTCTTGCGCGCGGGCGTGTAGCGCTGCCCCATCAGCGACTCCGTCCCCGACACGTCGGTGGCGCCGGCGAGGGAGACCCGGAAGATCTGGATCGACAGGCCGCGCCCCTCGACGTACTCGCGCTCCAGGGCCAGCAGATCGCCATCCGGCAGGGCCAGCAGATCCGAGAGGCCGCGGACCTGGAAGCCGCCGCCCCGGCCGGGCCTGGCGATCGGCTCCACTACGTAGACGAACTGCCCGCCGGGGACGAATCCGCCGCCGCGCCGCCCGTAGCGCAGCAGGCGGACCGGGCTCGCTCCCGTCACGTCCTCGGGCGCGTCCTGCCGGAGGGCGCGCTCATTGGCCGTCCACAGCGCCTCGCCTCCCGGCGAGAGGGTGAGGCTCTCGAAGCCGAGGTTCCCCCGGATTCCCCGCTTGTCCGTCGCAAGAAAAAGCTCCGGCACCGGCAGGGCGCGCAGCAGCTTGCCGGCCGGGGAGAACTCGCGGATCGACGGCCCGATCTCGGACGCGACCAGCATCTCCCCCGTGGGCTCCAGGGCCATCCCCTCGCCGTCCAGAGTCTTGCCCGTGAACCCGGCGAGCGGGATCGCCGCCAGCGGCATCTGCAAAGGGGTCTTCCCCGCCGGCGGGGACACCCCGTTGCCGCTCACCTCGAAGGCGAGCCGGAACACCCGCGCCGGGGTCGCCTCATCGTTGTCCACCAGGGCGAGCCAGGTGCCGTCGGCGGCGCGCGCCAGCGCCGAGAGGCCGCCGACCCGGAAGCCTCCAACCCGGGCACCATAGGGGGCGATCAGGGGGCCGGTGCCGAGCATGGAAAGGACGGGGGCGGAGCCCTCCTCCCGCGGCGCCCGCGAGTGGGACGGGCAGGAGCTGTCCGCGAGCGCGAGGGGCGCCAGCAGGGCGAGCGCGATGCCGCGCCAGAGGCTCATCGCGGCACGAACTGGACTTCGAACATCTTCGGCCAGAGCTTGCCGGTGATCAGGAAGGTCCTGGACTTGGGGTCCCAGGCGATGCCGTTGAGCACGTCGGACTTCTGCCGCTCCTCAGGGGTGAGCAGGCCGGAGGCGTCGACCACCGCCGTCACCCGGCCGTCCTTGAGGTCGATGCGCAGGATGTCGTCGGTCTGCCAGACGTTGGCCCAGACCACCCCGTCGACGCATTCGAGCTCGTTGAGCTTGTAGGCGGGCTGGCCGGCGAGCGTGACGTTGAGGGTGCTCTGTACGGCGAAGGTCTTGGGATCGCGGAACGTGAGCCGGTCCGAGCCGTCGCTCATCACCAGCCGGTTGCCGTCCAGGCAGAGCCCCCACCCCTCGCCGTCGTAGCGGAACTCCCCCGCCGGCTTGAAGTCGGCGCGGTTGTAGACCAGCGTCCGCTGGTCCTGCCAGGTGAGCTGGAGCAGCTTGCCGTCCACCAGCGCCAGCCCCTCGGCGAAGTACTCCGCCTTCACGGCCACCTTCCGCTTGACGGCTCCGGTCCGCGGGTCCACCTCGCGCAGGCTCGACCTGCCCGGGAGCCCGGTGCTCTCATAGAGCGTGTTGCCGTCGAGCAGCAGCCCCTGGGTGAACGCCTCGGGATCATGAGGGCGGACCGAGAGCACCTTCACCTTCAGTCGCTCGGGAGCGCCCGGAACGCTCGCCGCGGCCTCGGCGATGTCCGACGGGGTGACGCGGTCCGGCCGCGGAGCGGGGCGGAAGTGCCAGAACAGAGCCAAAGCAAGAACGGTGATCATGATCAGGATGATAGGCCAGCGGCGGGAGGCCGGCACAGGGGCCGATCGAAGTTTCTTGGAACGGGTTGCTTGGCCCATGGTTGGTAAATATCCCTCTGAATCTGCTCCGCCCGCAGGGCGGGATTTATCCAGCCTGGGGTGTCAACCCCAGGACCGGGTGCCGGCCCTACGGGGCTTATTGATCTGGGGCGCCTCCTACCTGGGGTTGACACCCCAGGCTGGATAAATCCCGCCCTGCGGGCGGCCCTATCTCATTTACCCGCCCCACGAGCAGTCGTCCATCCCGCCCAGCAGCGAGGAGTCCGGCATGCCGATCGGCTGCCCCGGCGGTGGCGCCGACGGCTCGGGGCGCTTGGCGGCCTCCTCGACGCCGCGGCGGTCGAGGTGGCGCTCGATCTCGCGGGCGAGGAAGGCCCGGTTCGCCCCCTCGGCCTCCTGAGGGGCGCCGCCCTTGCCGAGCCGGCCGGCCAGGGAGCGCAGCTCGGCGTCCACCCGCGAGCGCACGCCCGGCGCGGCCTGGGGATCGCTCGACAGGCCGATCAGCCGCCGCACCACTACCCACTGCTCGGTCCGCCGCACCTCGGCCAGCCGCTCCGCCTTCGGCGCCGTGCCGCCGAACACCTTGTCCTCCAAGCCTTTCAGCACCTCCTCCAGCCCGGGCAGCGAGGGGTCGCGGCGGTGGAAATCCACCAGCCGGGCCGTCCGTTCGGCGCGCAGCAGCAGCCGCACCGCCATGTCGGCGCCGGTGGCGGCAGCCGAGAGCGCATCGAAGGTCGGCGCGGTCAGGCCGGTGAACATCTCCTCGTTGGCGTGATACTCGGCCGGGCGCGGCAGCAGCAGGCCGATCACCGGCTCGGGCAGGTCGAGCGTCTCGGGGGTCAGCACGTCCAGGATCGCCGCCAGCGCCCGCCGCTGCGCCGCGCCGTCCACCGGCTTCGAAGGGGGCTGGCCATCGCCGCGCAGGGCATAGGTGTACTGCAGCCCGCCGACCACCTTGGTGGCGGCCTCCAACTGATACCGGTGATGGAAGTAGAGCGGGACCAGCACCTCCTGCAGCAGCGACAGGGGCTGCCCGGGGGCGATGTTGTGCTCGCCGAAATTGGCGAGGCCGATGCGGCGCACCGCCAGCTCGTGGCGCAGCCCCTCGGCGGCGTCCGGGCCGTTGTCCCAGAGATGAGTGAGCGGGCTGGCCGAGCCCTCGGGGCGGGCGTCCTCGTCGGTGAGGAAGATCAGGCCGCGGGCGAGCCCTTCCTTCACGATCGCGTCGAGCCCCGCCCTCTCGTCCGTCCCCGGCGCGAACTCGGTGTAGCCGTAGCGGATCGCCTGCACGTCCCACTCCCCCATCCCGGTCGCGTAGGCCTTGGAGAGATCGAGCTTGCCGTCCGCCGTGATGTCGACCTGCGGCGCCGGATAGTCCATCACCGAGGCCCGGCCGTAGGTCGAGGCGGCGAAGTTATGGGCGAGGCCCAGGCTGTGCCCCACCTCGTGCGCGGCGAGTTGGCGGATGCGCGCGAGCGCCATCCGCACCGGATCGTCCGGCGCGCCGGTGCCCGACTTGTCGGCCCCGATGAGCCCCTCGAAGAGGAGCCGGTCCTGCCGCACGCGCAGCGAGCCCAGCGTGACGTGCCCCTTGAGGATCTCCCCCGTCCGCGGATCGATCACCCCGCCGCCGTAGGACCAGCCGCGGGTCGAGCGGTGCACCCACTGCACGAGGTTGTAGCGGACGTCGAGCGGATCGGCCCCGGGCGGCAGCACCTTCACCTCGAAGGCGTCGATCAGTCCCGCCTTGTCGAAGGCCTGCTTCCACCAGCTCGCCCCCTCGATCAGCGCGCTACGGATCGGCTCCGGCGCGGCGGAATCCACGTAGTAGACGAGCGGCTGCTTGACCCGCGAGCGCGCCGCCGCCGGATCGACCTTCTCCAGCCGGTGGCGGGCGAGGAAGCGGACGTCGACCGGCTCGGCGATCGGCGCCGCATAGTCCTTGAACTCGACCCCGAAGTAGCCGGAGCGCGGATCGAACCGCCGCGTCCGAAAGCCGGCGTCGGGCAGGCGCACCAGCGAGTGGTGCTGCACCAGGGTGATCGCGCCGGCCGTGGGCGCCGTCTCCCGCACCAGGCGCCCCGGCTCGGCCGACTGGTAGGTCAGCAGAGACTCGAACTCCACGTTGTCCGGAAAGGCCAGGCAGTTCCCCGCATCGACGATGCTACGGCCGGCGTCGAGCGACCAGCTCCCCTGCTGGGCCATCTTCAGCCGCGCGACGATGTCGTGGGCGTCGCGCACCAGGAACGGGGTGAAGTCGATCAAGGCCCGCCCGTCGGGATCCTCGGCGGCGATCTCGCCGGCCCAGAGGATCGAGGTGGCGAACGACTCGCGGACCGCCTGCCGCTCCCCCGCGTCCTCGGTCAGCGCGCGGAACTTGAGGTTCGGCTGCTCCAGGATCACGCGTCCGCCCAGGCGGCGCAGGTTGACGATGCGGGTGTCGCCGAGCTGGCCGCGGTCGAGCCCCACCGGGTTCGAACCGAGGCCGGTGGCGATCCCCTCCTGATAGATGAAGCTCGCCACCTGGCCGCTCTTCTCCGTGGCCGCCGGCACTTCCAGCCAGACCTTCCCCTTCTGGCGGTCGACGTAGAAGGTGAGGAGCCCGGCCCGCTTCTCCAGCCGGCCCGCGATCTTGGCGATCGTCGGCGGTCCGGCCGCGGCGTCGGCGGCGGAGGCGCTCTTCGCCTCGGCCTCCTTCGGAGGCGCGGCGGCGAGGGGGAGGGAGAGGAGGAGGGCGGCGATGGCGGCAAGAGACTTCAGATGACGTAGTGGCATGGCTTCCCCAGAAGAAAGATACAGGGCCGACAAGGGCCCGGGCAGTCTACCATCCAGCTCGCCTCGACAAATCCAGGCCTATCCGTAAAGATGAGCCGCGACGGCGCCTTTCCGGCGTGCGACCGCCTCTCCCCATGGCGCCCAACGTGCCCGCCGCTCCAGACTCCGACATCACCCCCAGCGACATCGGACGCGAGATCCGGGACTTCGACCGCCGCCAGGAACGGCGGCGCCGGATCGTCCCCCGGGCCACGCTCGTGGGGGTGCTCGCCGGCCTCGTCGCGGCCGCCTTCCGCCTCGCCCTCGAGACTGCCGACCGGGCGCGGGACGGCCTGTTCCGAGCCGCGCACACCCTGCCCGGCTTTTGGGGCCTGCCGCTCGTGCTGGCGGTCTGCGGCGGCGGCGCGGGAGCCGCCGTCTGGCTCGTCCGCCGCTTCGCTCCCGAGACCTCCGGCAGCGGCATCCCCCATCTCAAGGCCGTCCTCCACCGGTTGCGCGGCATGAACTGGCGGCGCGTCCTGATCGTCAAATTCACCAGCGGCACCCTGGGCATCGGCAGCGGCCTCGCCCTCGGACGCGAGGGACCCACCGTGCAGATGGGCGGTGCCCTGGGCCAGATGGTGAGCGGCTGGCTCCACAGTAACGCCCGCGAACGGCACATCCTGATCGCCGCCGGCGCTGGCGCCGGGCTCGCGGCAGCCTTCAACGCGCCGCTCGCCGGAGTCATCTTCGTCCTCGAAGAGCTCCGCCGTGACTTCGCTCCCGGCGCGCTGACGGGAGCTTTCGTAGCCTCGGTGACCGCCGACGTGGTGGTGCGCCTGATCACCGGCCAGTCGCCGGTGTTCCGCGTCGACAACCCCCCCGTGCCGCCTCTGGCCACCCTCCCCCTCTTCCTGATCCTCGGAGTGGTCGCCGGCCTCCTGGGCGTCGCCTTCAACCGCGCGCTGCTGACCAGCCTGCGCCTGTTCGAGCGCGCGTCACGATGGCCGCTGGGCCTCCCCGCCGCTCTCGTAGGGGTCGCGATCGGCCTGATCGGCTGGTTCGCGCCGGAGGCGCTGGGGGGCGGGGGACCCCTGGTTCAAGCCACTCTGGGCGGCAGGATTGGGATCTACGCCCTCTCGGTGCTCCTGTTGCTGCGCTTCGGGTTGACCATGGCGAGCTATGGCACTGGCGCGGCCGGCGGAATTTTCGCACCCCTGCTGGTGATCGGCGCGCAAGCCGGCCTGCTGGTGGGCCTGCTGGGCCAGCCGCTGTTCCCCTCGGCGGCGGGATTCGGCACCTCCTTCGCCATCGTCGGCATGGCGGCGCTGTTCACCGCCATCGTCCGGGCGCCGCTCACCGGCATCGTGCTGCTCCTCGAGATGACTCTGAGCTACCCCCTCATGCTGCCGCTTCTGGCCGCCTGCTTCACCGCCTACGCCATCGCCGACCTGCTCCACGACCGGCCGATCTACGAGGCCCTTCTGGAGCGCGACCTGCTGCGGAGCCAGAAACCGGCCGAGGGCGATACCGGCCCGACGATGATCTTCGAGGTCCTGGTCGAGTCGGGGGCTCCGTTCGATGGGCAGCGCGTGGCCGACCTCGGCCTCCCCCCGGGCTGCCTACTGATCGCCATTCAGCGCGACGACCGCGAGGAGGTGCCCTCCCGGGATACCGTCCTCCACGCCGGCGACCGTCTCACCGCCGTCGTGGCGGCTTCGGCAACCGGTGGCATCGAGCTGCTTCGGCATGGGGCGGCTTATTAGGGAACTTGGCCCGCTTGCCGCAAAGCCTCCGATCGGCTATAAGCAAGAGTCATGCAAAGTTTGGCCATTCCACAACATCCAGTTGAAACCACGGAGAAAGATTTCGACTCGCTAGGACTCAGTCAATCGATCCTCCGCTGCGTGCGGCTCGTCGGGTTCGAACATCCGACGCCCATCCAGGCCGCCGTCATCCCGGCGGCGCTCAGCGGGCGAGACCTGATCGGCCTCGCCGAGACCGGCTCCGGCAAGACGGCGGCCTTCACGCTGCCGATCGCCGAACGGCTCGCGCAAGACCCCAAGGCCCGCGCCCTGATCGTCTCCCCCACCCGCGAGATCGCGCTCCAGACCCAGGCTTTTCTCGACGCCTTCGGCGGCGACTTCGGCCTGCGGACGGTCTGCCTGATCGGCGGCGTCAAGATGGGGCCCCAGCACACCGGGCTGCGCCGCCGCCCCCACGTCATCGTGGCGACCCCCGGCCGCCTGCTCGACCACGTCGAGCAGGGCACCGCCAGGCTCGCCGACTTCAATCTCCTGGTCCTCGACGAGGCGGACCACATGCTCGACATGGGGTTCATGCCCCAGGTCAACCGCATCCTGCAGGAGCTGCCCAAGAAACGGCAGACGCTGATGTTCTCCGCCACCATGCCGCCGCCAATCGAGCGGATCTCCCAGCAGTTCATGAACGATCCGGTGCGGATCGACATCACCCCCGAGGGCAAGGCGGCCCACGGGATCAGCCACCGGCTCTACATGGTCGAGCCGGACAACAAGAAGGCCTGCCTGCTCGCCCTGCTCCACCAGGAGCTCGGCAGCACCCTGGTCTTCATCCGCCGCAAGAGCGACGCCGAGTGGCTCTCCGGCGTGCTCATGCGCGAGGGGCATCCGGTCGAGCGCATCCACTCCAACCTCTCCCAGGGGCAGCGGACGCAGGCGCTCCAGGGCTTCCGCGAGGGGGAGCACCGCATCCTGGTGGCGACCGACATCGCCTCCCGCGGCCTCGACATCCCCCGCGTCGGCCACATCATCAACTTCGAGATGCCCGAGACCGTCGAGGACTACATCCACCGCGCCGGCCGCACCGCCCGCGGCAACGCCACCGGGATCGTCTCCACGATCGCCACCTGGATCGACAAGATGATGGTCAAAGAGATCGAGGCCACGCTCGGCGAGGATCTCCCCCGCTGTACCGTCCCCGGCGTTCCCCCCTACGTCGAAATGAAGCCGAGGGTCACCCTCGGAGCCCGCAGGTCTACCCTCAAAGTGAAGCGGCGGTAAGCCGCAGCCTTCCAAGGATAGTAGGGGCGCAGTCCGCTGCGCCCCTATGATCGAGCTTCGGCCTGCCCCGCTGGACAGCAGACGGCTTCACCCTCTATCCTCCTTGCTTAGATCTGCAATGCGCAAAACATTGCGGGCACTCGCGGTCCCGACCCGTTCCCTTTGACAAGGAGATTTGCGTGAGAAACAGAAGCGTCCTCGCAGTGCTCGTGGTCTCGCTCCTTCTCGGGCTCTCCCCTCTAGCCGCCGATCCCGTGATCCGGCACGGCATCGACATCTTCACCACCACCGCCAACGGCACCACTTCCTACGATTTCGCCCAGAACCCCATTCCCGCCGGCTTCTTCTGCAAGGGCTCCAAGGCCTTCACCAGCCGGGTGGCGCTCAAGGGCCTGCCGCTCGCGACCGGCACCCCGGGTCAGCTCTGGGATACCGACACGATCATCGAGCGGCTCGACGACGCCGCCTTCGACGCCAGGGGCGTCGCCGTGACGCGGATCCAGATGCGGGCGCTGTCGCTGGTGAGCATCGCCCCGATCAAGACCGCCTGCGGGAGCTTCCACGTCTATGTCTCCCTCGGCGGCAAGCAGCGGGTGACGACGATGAACATCTACCGCACGCAGGAGGGTGGCGGCAACTTCGTCGCGCCTCTCGCGGTCAATGCGCGCCTGACCTTCATTCCCGTGAAGCCGGGGAGGAACAAGGCCGCCCAGAAGCTGGCGCTCGACGGGAGCTTCACCTTCCCCGCCAGCCCCCTGCCCTGGAGCCACGCGGGCAGCGCGATGGCGAAGAGGATCGGCTCCGTGATCGTCGACACCAATGGCGACCTGATCCCCGACACTGCGCTTCCCGCCACCTCGAACTTCTCGCCGGGCTCGTCGCCGGACCGTCTCAGGCTGAACAAGGTTGATTATTATGGGGACTGCCCCGACCCCTGTGCCGGGCCGACCTGCCATCTCGATCCCAGCACCGGCAAAGAGCACTGCACGTACCCCACATGGCCTTACTACTGTGGCCTGCCCACATATTGCCAGTAGTACTCGTCAGCCGCGCCCGCAGAGCTCTACCGGCACGCCGGTTCCGGCGCCGAAGTAGGAGCGGGAGTTGGCCCCCGGCAGCGCGAAGCCGTTGATCGCGATCCGCCGGGGGGCGGTACCCCGGTTCTCGGCGCTGCGGTGGACGACGTAGGGGCCGAAGAAGGCGGCGCTCCCGGCTTTTAGAAGAGCCGGGACGCCGGGGAGGCCCTGGTAGTCGCGTCTCACCGCTCCGGGATCGAGATGGCCCTGGCTCCCACTTCGCGGATAGAAGACCAGCGGGCCGTTGTCGAGAGTCGAATCGTCGATCGCGACCACGGCCTGGACGTAGCTGCCGCGCCCGTCGACGTCCTGCCACTCGGGGGTGCCATAGCGCCGGTGCTCGCTGTCCTGGTGCGGCTCGAACTCCAGCCCGTCGTGCGGAAATTTGGCGTGCAACTGGTTGAGCAGGTGGACCGCCGTGGCGGAGCCGAGGATCTGGCCGACGATCGCGGTCAGCCGCGGCTCGCGCCCGATGGCGAGGAAGGCCGGCTCGCAGCCCCCCGCCCAGACCACCCGCAGCAACCGGCGCGGCCCGTCCGCGCCGCTGAACACGAACTGGCTGCCCGCGTGCTCGACCTTGAGCTCCCCCTTGGCGTCCTCCCCGCCGTCCGCCGCCGGGAGCGCCGTGGCGAGCTCCCGCCCCATCGCCCGCAACCGCTCCGCCGCCTCGGCCATCTCCGCGACGTCCTCGCGCGAAAAAAGATCCTCGACGACGAGGTAGCCGTCCTCATAGAAGCGGCTGAGATCGGTGGATGAGAGCTCTCGGGGCATAGAGAGCTATCTTGAGCTATGCTTTTAGCTATGTCAAATTGGCATAGACCTTCGGCCCTCCTGCTTACTGCCACTCGGCTCGCTCAGGGAGCAGCGGCCCAGACACCGGTTCGTCCGGCACAGTTCGTCGTCTCGCCAAGCACCGCGGAGAACAATTTCCTCAGCGACCTGGCCATGGACGGCGCGGGAAACCTGACCTTCCTGTAGTGGAGCCTGAACGAGGATGTCTTCACACAGCGCCGCAAGGTCAGGGTCCGCAGCACCGGGCTCGTGCGGCGCAGGACGAATTCCGTGGGACCGGACGTGGGGAGCCGGTTCCACATCATCAGAACGTCGCCGCGCTGGTTGGCCACCACCGTGCCGCCGTACGAACGGAAGCGCGGCTCATCCAGCCGGTGGGGCAGCGCTACAGCAACTCCGGGGAACCGGTGGGAGCGCGGCTGACGATCGCCGACGATGAGTGGATCCCGGATAGCCGCCCACAGATCGCCATGTCGCAGCGGGGGACTTCGTGGTGGCCTGGGACGACCAGGGCACGTCGCTGGCGTGGCTCCGCCTCTACCACCGCGACGGCGCGCCGGCCGGACGGGATGACCCCTGCGGGTTCTTCCACAATTCCTTCCGCTGCGACACGGCCCACAACGGCTTCGGCGGCGATGCCATTCTCACGGTCAACGGCCCGGGAAGGCCGCTGATCGGAAACGTGGACGGGCTGTAAGCCCCTTCAGGGAGCGCTGTCCTTGGCCCGGCGATTCATCGCCGGGCCATGGCGCCGGTCAGCCGTGGACCGCCGGGGAGACCCCGAGACCGCGCGCGAGATCGGCCTCGAGCTCGCGCCAATGCTGAAAGCGATCCGCGAGGGCATCGGCGTCGACGCCGCGGCCGGCGAGTTGATGGAAGAGCTGCCAGTGGCGGCGCTCCGCGGGGCCGAGATCGGCCAGCAGGTGCTCGACTTCCGGGTCCTCGACGACCTCCAGCAGCCGGGTGAACCGCTCGCAGCTCCGCGCCTCGACCATGGCGCCGAAGAGGAGACGATCGACCTTCGTCCAGGGTTCACGGCCGGGGACGATCTGGGCTCTCAAGGCTTGAGCCCAGGGGTTCTTCCGCCGTCCCCCGAGCGGCCAGCCCCGCCGCGTCAGAATGGCCACCACCCGCCGGAAATGCTGCACCTCCTCGGCGGCGAGCGCCGCGGTGCGCTCGACGAGCTCGGCGTCGTCGGGGTAGTAGCCGGCGAGCGACAAGGCATACATGGCCACCTGCTGCTCGCAGACCGCATGATCGGCGAGGAACTCGGGAAGATTCGCGGCCGCGAGCTCCGCCCACGAGCGGGGCGTCGCGTGAAGAAGCGGGAGAGCGGCAAAGACCTCCTCGTAGCCGATCGGCTCGGTCAGGCTGCTCTCGTTGCCGGCGGGGCGTCGCATCGCCGGATCATACCGTGACTCCAGCCGGTCCTCGTCAACGGCCCTTTGGGCTCCGCGGCCTCTCCAGATGATTCCTCACCCTGAATTTTACAATCCTGCCGATCAATTCGAAAGGAACAGGCCGGTCCAACGGAAATTGCACCGAGCCCTTCGCGCCCTTGTAAGCAGACAGCTCGTCTTTGAACTCCTCGATTCCTCTCGGCGCGGGATAAAACCCGATGTGCTTCTTGAAAGCGGCAAAATGAACCAGGTTACCGTTCAGAGTGAAGGTGGGCATCCGGTATTTGATGGCTTCTTCCGCGTCTGGCGCCGCCTCCCGGATCGTCATCCTCAGCTTTTCCAGAATCTCCCGAACATCCTCCGGGAAGCCCGCGATGTACTCATCGATATCCCTGGGCGCTGCTGGGCTCGTTTCCATCCTGTCTCCTTTCACCGGCGCGGCTCACCGCGCCGGCGGCACGTCCCGCCCCAGGCTTGCGAGCAGATCGTCGATCTCCTTCACCCGCTTGCCGTCCGCTCCCGCCAGCAGCGTGGCGCGCGCCTGCCGCAGCAGGGTCTCCGCCTCCGCCTTGCGGCCCAGCTCGATCAGGCAGCCGGCGAGGGAGACCTGCGCCTTCGCCACGTCCGGATGCCCAGCCGACAGACTGTGGAGGCGGACATCGAGCGTGCGGCGCAGGTAGGGCTCCGCGGCCGCGGCGTTGCCCTGATCCATGAAGTTGTTGCCGATCTCGCGCAAGGGAAAGGCGACGTGCGGATGGGCCGCGCCCTCGGCCTCCTCGACGATCGCGAGTGCCTGCTGGGCGAGAACGCGGCCTTCGGGGAAATGCTTGCGGAGGCGCTCGACGCGGGCGAGGTGCAGGAGGATCTGGCCCACCAGGGGGTGCCGGTCTCCCAAGGCGCGCCGGCGCAGCTCCAGGGCCTCGGTGAGCAGCGGCATCGCTTCCTCGATCCGGTTCTGCGCCAGGAGCACGGTCGCGAGATTCGTCAGCATGCCGGCCTGCAGGACGTTCGCGTCGTTGCTCGACGTCCGCGGGAGCGCCAGCGCCTGGCGGTAGGCGGCTTCCGCTCCCGCGTTGTCCCCCTGGTTCTGTCGCGCCCTGCCGAGGTTGGTGAGGGTGTAGAGCAGGTCCGGGTGGTTGTGGCCGAGGACCCGCCGCTGCAGCGCCAGGTTCTCCAGCAGCAGGCTCTCGGCCTCCTTGGGTTTTCCACCATCGAGCAGGATCGCGGTGAGGGCGGCGGTTTCGCGGATGGTCTTCGGATGAGTCGCTCCGAGGACCTTGCGCTGGACGGCCAATCCTTCCCGGTAGAGCCGCTCGGCCCGCTCGTAGTCCCCCTGGTCGCCGGCCCGCCGGCCCAGCAGGATCAGGCTCTCGGCGACGAGCGGCCCCGCAGCCCCTTCGGCCCGGTGGGCGAGGCTCAGGGCCTCCTGGTGAAGCGCCTCCACCTCCTTGGTCACGGCGTCCCGGGCCGCGACCGTCTGGCCGAGCTGATTCAGCGCCGCGGCCAGAGCCTCCGGATCGGAATCCTCGCGGCGGCGCAGCGCGACCGCCTCGCGCAGGAGCGCTTCCGTCTCCGGGAACGCGGACTGCTCGTAGCGGGCGCCGGCGAGATGCTCGAGACTCGTGGCCAGCTCGAGCGGTTCGGTGTCTCCGGCTTTCCGGCGCAGCTCGAGCGCACGCGCCAGGAGCGGCGCCGCCGCGTCGGCCCGCCCCAGACCGAGCTGGGCCTCGCCGATGGCATCCATCACCGCGGCCTGGGCGTCCGGCCGCTTCGCGAGCTCCCGCGACACCCGGGTCGAGCCCTCCTCCAGAATCTCCCCGGCCGTGAGGCTCCCGCGCTCCGTCTCGTAGGGACTGGCCTCACGGAACGTGTCGACCAGGAAGGACAGGGCGTAGCGCGCCTTGTCGCGCTCGCGGGCGAGGTTCCGGCCCTGCTCGACCAGGCCCACCACGAACCCGAGCGCCACCACGGCCGCGATCGCGGCGGCCGCCACCGTCTTTTGCCGCCGGCGCAGGAGCTTGCGCGTGCGATACAGCAGGGTATCCGGCCGGGCGGCGACCGGCAGATGCTGGAGATGGCGATCGAGATCGGCGGCAAGCTCGGCCGCCGAGGCATACCGGCGCGCCGGCTCCTTGCGCAGCGCGGTCAGGACGATCGTGTCGAGATCCCCGCGCAGCTTGCGCTGAAGCGCCGCGGGCCGCGTGCCGCGGGCGCGGGCGACCGTCTCCGCCGTCGTCTCCAGTGTCTTGGGCGCCGGGTCGCCGCGGCGGAACAGGGCCTGGCTCGGCCGCTCCGGCTCCTGATCGCAGATCGCGTGCTCGATCTCGTGCGGCAGACCGCTCGCGACGCGGTACGGGCCGCGCCCGGTGAGCAGGCCATAGAGCAAGACGCCCAGCGAGTAGACGTCGGTCGCGGTGGTGATCGGCTCCCCCCGGATCTGCTCGGGACTGGCGTAGCTCGGCGTCATCATGCGCGAGCCGGTGCGGGTCAGATCGGTGCCGGCGGTGTCCGCGCCCTCGGGCGCGAGCTGCTTGGCGATGCCGAAGTCGAGGAGCTTGGGCTCGCCGCCGGCGGTCACCAGGATGTTGGCCGGCTTGAGATCGCGGTGCACGAGCAGGTTCTGGTGCGCGTACTGGACCGCCGCGCAGACCCGCCGGAAGAGGGCCAGCCGCGCGTCGATCGGCAGGGCCTGCAGGTCGCAGTATTCGTCCAGCGGCAGGCCATCGACCAGCTCCATCACCAGGAACGGGCGGCCGTCCTCGGTGGTGCCGCCGTCATACAGCCGGGCGATGTCGGGGTGCTCGAGACGGGCGAGGATCTGCCGCTCGGCGAGGAAGCGGTGGACGGCCTCGGTGTCGCGGCTCCCCGCGCGCAGGATCTTGACCGCCACCTCGCGCTCGTACTGTTCGTCGTCGCGGCGCGCCAGGTAGACCACACCCATACCGCCGCCGCCGATCTCGCGCAGCAGCAGATAGGGTCCGAGACGGCGCGGCAGCGGGGGCTCGGGTGACTCGTGGGAGGACGGCGACACGGCAGGCTGTTCGAGGAAGCTGGTGGCGCGCGCATCGGCCGCGAGCAGCCGCTCGACCTCCCGCCGCAGGCCGGCATCGCCCGCGCAGGCCGTGTCGAGGAACGCCGCCCGCTCGGCGGGCGGCCGCTCCAGCACCGCGTCAAAGAGGGCGTCGAGCCGCTGGAAACGCGCCGGATCGCTCATTCATCCGCACTCCGCCGGGTGCAGCTCGTTGAAGAGCCAGGCCTTGGCGCGGCGCCACTCGCGGACCACGGTCTTGGGAGAGATGCCGAGGTGGGTGGCTGTCTCCTCGATCGACAGCCCGGCGAAGAACCGCAGCTCGACGACGGCCGCCTTGCGCGGATCGAGCTCTTCGAGCGCCGTCAGCACATCATCCAGCGCCTCGATGTCGGGGCCTCCGCCGGCGCCGGCGAGCTCCTCGAGCTCGGCCACCGTGATCCGCTGCAGCTCGCCGCCGCGCTTGGCGCGGTTGCGGGCGCGCGCATGATCCACCAGCACGCGCCGGATCAGATGCGCGGCAAAGGCGTAGAAATGAGAGCGGCTCGGCCAGCGCAGGCTGCTCTGCTCGGAGAGGCGCAGGTAGGCCTCATGGACGATCGCGGTGGCCTGCAGCGTGTGCTCGCTTCGCTCCTGCCGGAGCTGGCTGGCGGCGATGCGGCGCAGCTCGTCATAGACCAGCGGCAGAACCTTCTCGGCCGCCTCCCGGTCGCCGAAGCTCCACTGCCGGAGCAAGTCGGTGACCCCCGCCTCTGGTGAGCCTTGCGCCATGTCATAATAGTATATTAATCCGGCGAAAGCGGGACTCTCTGAAGCTGCGGAATCGTCTGGAGACCTTTGGGCTGGAGCGGCAGGCGAAGCCCGTCATGGAGATTCGTCCTTGAATTACTTGGGTACGCGACCCTTTACCGCGTTGGCCCGGCCACTACAGGTGATACGGCCAGTGGCATCTGCTGGCAGGCGCGCGCGCATCCGTGCTTTGAGCAGCGCGAGATCTTCGGATGCCATCGCCGCGAGCTTCGGGCCGACGCTCGCCCCCTTGAGAATCGTAGTCCAGTAGTCGTCGAAATCGGCGAAAGTCCGTTGCACGGCGATCTCCCGTGTTTCGACGGCATCCAGCCCCGTACCCTCCCACAAGTCCCGCATTGTATCGAGTCGAGACGCGCCAGGGCTGGGCGGTGCCGGAACCGCAATGCCCATCCCACGAATTTCAACCAGCAACGCCTCGTAAGGAAGACCACCGCCGCACAGGTCCCAGGCATAGGCTGTGACGATGCCACCCGGGCAGACCACTCGTGCCATTTCAGCAACGCCCTGGGCCGGATCAGGAACGAAGAAGATCACCAGCGGCATGACAGCCGCGTCGAACGTGTCGTCGGGGAAAGGCTGTGCCATTGCATCGCCCGGACGAAACTGTGCGACCCGCGACGCGAGTCGTGTGCGAGCGAAGGCGAGTTGCTCCTCAGACGGGTCGATCCCCTGTACCGAGACGGGCGCACACCGCTCGACGAGCATTTCGGTAAAGGCACCGTTGCCGCAGCCCACGTCGAGCCATCGCAAACCTGGCTCTGGAGCCAGCCAGTCGAGGAAGGTTTCCCCCGCAAGCTGGCTCCACTTCCCCATGTATCGTTCGTAGGCAGCCCCGTCGTCGAAGCGGATCTGGTCGGCTTCCATTAACTTCTTTCTCCGGGAGCGGCAAACATTATCTCTGTGGCGGCTCGAATAGTTCGATGCAGTTGCCGGCGGGGTCGTCTAGCAGGACTTGCTTACCGCCGTTGCCGGCGACGATGTCGTTCCGGAAATGAGCACCCGCCTTGCGCAGGGTTTCGACTTTATTTGCCAGGTCTGCGACTTCGATCTGGATACGGTTCCATCCGCCCGGGACCGGCTTGCGCCCATCGGGCATGGCCTGGCCTGCTCCGCCAGCTCCCGGTGCGTTCAGCAAAAGACGAAGGTTGCCTCGCGAAAGTATTGCAAAGCCGGGGGCAGGGTGAAGGTCGACGCGAAAGTCGAGATGCTTGGTGTAAAACGAGATTGCCGCCTCGACGTCATCGACTATATAGCGAACGCTTACGGTGGTCATTATTGTTTCCTTCCTTGCTTGATCGGGCTGAGCATGAGTTCCTCGAAGCGATAGCGCCTGAAGCTCATTATAGCCTGAGATCTACCACCTGCTGCTCGACGTCGCCAACGCTCTCCAACGGGCCAACTTCATGCGCTACTGAATTCAAACCTCACGCGGGAGGTGGGACGGCTCGCCGGCTGGGACGACGGCATCTGGTCCCGGCGGTACCAGTCGATCCCCGTCAGCGGCGAGGAAGGAGCGCAGATCGCGAGACTGAAGTACGTCCTCAGCCACGGAGTCAAAGAGGAATTGGTGAAGCGTCCTCCCCACAGACTCACGCTTGCGCAGTGCTCATCCTCAGGGGACGTGTATCCAGGCGGCAGATTTATCGAGGTTTCGGGCTGAAAACAAGTCAGATTTTGTCTGGATCTCTCTAATTCAGTCACTGAAGACAGTGCCCGAATCTCGGGAAATCCGGCTCCAGCCCTCAGGCTGCCGCGCTCTGGTCATGGAAGGCGACTCTTTATGGAATCACCTGGAACCTTCTTGGCTGGCGAAGCCGGCTGTCCGCTGCAAGCGTTGGTTAGCCGCGCCTTCCTACTCTGCCCCTCCAGGTGAGTCCGCATTCGCCGGGCCAGAGCTTGCGCCTTTGAACCTTCTGTTCCACCGCCTCTTTGCGCTGCCCTCCTGCACTTCTGGCTTGTATCCTTGACGTTCCAGGAATTTTACAAGAGCGGCTGGCGTCGGCGCCAGGAAGTACTTGATACTGAATTGAGAACTGTCAATCACCCCGGCGTCCTCCAAAGCACGCAGGGCGTACGACGCACACCGATACCCTGCAATACTGTAGTCAACAGTAGGCTCTCCTTCGAAATCACGTCGCACCGCGTCGCGCTGATTTGCCGTCACCATAATCTTAAAGGTCACGACTTGCTTCTCCTTGATCTTCTCCTCCCATTGCGCCTCGGTATAGTGCTCAAACTTGCTATTCTTGCTTCTCCGTCTGCTGAAGAAGTGAGCACCTTTAGCGTCATTCGTGAATCCCAGCACTCCGTCTGCTCCGAGATTGATGACGACATGCCCACCCTTCAGGCCGCCGTATATCTTCTCCTCCTCCTGCTGCCCGGGCGCTGGCTTCGAACCGCTGACGATCTGCACCGTTATTAAGACACCTGAATCAGAGCTGCCGGAATCGTCCAGAGCAATGCCTATATCCGCCGGACCCTGCACCTCGACGGAGGAGACCGCCTCTTCTGCTGGGGCACTGCCGTTAGCACCGTCTTGTTTTTGAAGAGCAGGACCAGTGTGATGCACGGGGATGCGGCTAAAGTCGTGCGCGAAACGTGCTAGCTTGGCGGACGACGCGACCTGCAGAGTACGCATCACGCCCGGCCTCACGAAGCCATGCGGCTGTTGCCCCATGGCCGGAATCGACTTACGCCTGATGTCGTGCATGTGCAAGCGATCACTCCGCGCGTTCGGAAGACGAGTTCGTGTGAGAGAACAGGACATCACACCAAGGAAGAGCCCGCCTCCCCGGGTGGAAGCCCGGGGAGATAAGAAGGAGTAATATGGCGCCGATCGCCCAATCCGGCACTATCTCACCTGTTGTCGGCGGCTAACGTTATAGGCCTAACCGCGCGGCGCCGCGTAGCGGTGCCGTCCGGTTGAGGCCAAGAGTTGGGCGTCGCAGCAAGAGTGTCATCTTCGAAGGCCTGAAAGAACCTCATACCTAATAGCATTGTTGTCGGCCGAATGGATGCGGACACGCGCGCTACGAAAGGAAACCTCAGTCGGGCCAGGGCTCTGAAGCGTGTAGTGGAGGTCCTGCTGAAACGCGGGTCTAGCCAGATCGTTGACGAACTCTCGATACAAGATGTCGACCACGTTGCCCGACACGCCTTCGTAGATCAGCTCCCTTCGAAATCCATTGCTGCCGGCTGTTGATGTACCTTGCGCGTCTTGAAAGGGTATGGGCTTATCTAGCGCCATCCAGGTACCTAGGCGCGAGTCGGACGGGCCCTCGGGAGCTGTCCAATAGTCGAACGCCCCGTCGGAGTTGCGGTCTTGTAAGCAGACCCTACTACTTTTGTGGCTAAGAGGGATGTGGAAGATCAGGGTTGCGGTACAAAACACCTTCACCTGAGGTGAGTCACTGAATGCGGGAAGGAACTCGCCAGCCGGGAGACCCCAGTGCAGGTTCAGCGAGTCGACCTTTGCGGCGTCGCGTAGTCGGGCGCCGGATAGCTGGCTGTAGTCGTATGTTTCGTAGATGGTCTCGCCGACCGACCGCTCTACCACCAGGTTTAGCTGCGGTGACTCGCCGACGTGCGGGACGCTTGCAGGCGTTGTAGGCACTGAGGCGCAGCCCGCCAAGAGTAGTGCCGCAGCGATGGACCGTTTGTGTAGTATCAACTAGCTCCTCTCGATCTAAAAGCGCGTAGTGGGAGGGGAGAGCCCAACCTTGGCGTCACCGTCTAAGCGCCCCGGCTCTGACTCGGCCATTACGACATGGTCAAGAGCCTGGAGTTGTTGCGGCGCATGATGGCATGCCTTTCTCATCTCACTCTCTGAATTCAACTTAGAGGAAGCTTACTGCTGAACAGCAATCACGTCAACGCAATGCGGGCTGTCGCATAAGCACCACATTCCCCTGAGTCGGCCCACCGGGTTCTGCACACCCCGTCCTCGGCGGCTCAGACGTGTGCCCAGATCCTCGCCTTCTGCACACAGAAACCAAGGGGAGCGGCCCCGCATCCGCTCCCCTGGCCAAAGTACTTTCAGTTGTCAAAGAGCCTGCGCCGCTCGTCGGGGAAAGACCCGGACCGGTCTCGACGCCTGGCACGACGGCGGAGTCCCTCGATCCGTGGAATCCCCAAGCCCTCTCGACGGCTGACTTCGAGGCTTCCGAGAGGACTCTGGACAAACGACTATGATGTGCATACATTAGTTGTCAGGGAACGAACTGTCAAGCCTCCAGCGATGGGGTCGGCGAGCTTCTCCGGCCGTGGCCGAGAAGAATCGGAGGCTTGCGGCACCGATTTCAGGTCTTTTCCCCAGAGATCGACTGACATTCCCTGGGGGGAATGGCTGCGGCAGACGGGGAATGGTTCATTCCCCAGACTTCGCGGAACATTCCCCAGGGGGAACTAGCGATTCCCCAGGATGCGCATGATGCGAAGAGGTGTACGCGTCCCGTTCCCCGTTTCACGGACGATGCCGGGCCCGGGGAATGGCCCGTTCCCCTGGCATGGAAGGCAAAGCGCGAGGGAATGCGACGGAGCGGGTCTTTCGCCTCTCGTTCCCCAGAGGGAATGGGTCGCGCCGAAGGGGGAATGCGGTCTGAAGGCGCCGAGCCGGGACGCGAGAGGCAGGGAATGGCTCCTGGAGAGTAGGGAATGGCTCTCGAAGGGTAGGGAACGAGGCTCGTTGGACAGTTTTTAAGGTCCGCCGGCGCGATCGGCTCTTTGACAACTGAATCGAATGGACCGTGCGGGGTGAGACGGGGCTCGCCCCGCCGGTATCGTCTATGGAGCTTGACGATCTAAGCCGGCGGCTGGACCGGCTCCGCCGGAACCGGCGCCGGACGCCGCGGCGCTCCTCCCTGCGTCCCCTGCGACGTTGGGGGCGACGGTGGCTTCTCGGGAAGCTGGAGGATGATCTCCTGCGGTCTCGGGTTGAGGGCCCCCGGCGGCAGGAGGAGACGGGCGGCCGGCGGCTCGACGGGTGCCGGCGGAGTCTTTCCCAATGGCGTGGCCGGCGCGGCGGGCGCGGCCGGCGGCGGGGCCCCTGGCCGTCTCGCGTTCAGCTCCGAGTAGAGCTTGGCCGCGAAGGACTGGATCTCCGCCTGCTCCCCGGCCGCCGCGGGACGCGTCCCCTTGCCGGCGAAGACCAGCCGCGTCTCGAGGGCGCCGGGGCGCAGGCTGTCCTCGGTCTGGGCGCCCCCCTCCTGGAACGGCTGCAGGCGGTCGAACCAGTCGTAGACCCGGCCGAGCGCTCCGGGCTCGAGGCGCCCGCGGACTTCGCCGTCCCAGCCGCACGAGGTGGCGACCGCCTCTCCCGTCAGGTAGATCGCCACGTCCTGACAGTCCAGCGAGGAGCCCCCCTGATGCCAGGCGAAGACCAGTCCGTAGGCGGCGCCGCCACGCCCGCCCGCGGCCTCGGCCGCCACCTGACGGCTCCACTCGCGGATCATCCGCTGCTCGGTGGCGCCGGCCTTGACTTTCCCCTGCCCCTGAAAGGCGATCTCCCCCTGGGGCGTCTTCGCCTCGAACGGCGCGTAGGTCCGCAGGAAGTACCAGGCGACGTCGGCACGGCGGGGATCGACGAAGAACTTTCGCGCCAGCGGCCCCGAGGAGGGCCCGATAATCACGCCACGGGTGCCGATCCGGACCAGCTCCCGGGGCGCCTGGCCGCGCCGCAGCTCGATCGCGATCCGCGGCGCCGCGGGCGCGGTGCGCGCCTTTCCCGCCTGCGCGGCCGGCCCGCTCCCGGCCGTCCCCTTGCCACAGGCGGCGGCGCCCAGGAGCAGGATGGAGAGCAGGAGAGCGGCGGCGGCGATCTTGCCCGTGATCTTGCCCGTAGTAGTGGCCATGATGAAATCTTCCCTGATGGACTGCCCCTGGAGCGATCGGAGCAGGGCGTAACATACCGCAGGAACGCGGCTTCGCGCCCTGGAGCCGGAACAGGACACCCATGATTCGAGATCTCAAATACGGCTTCCGCCGCTTGCGCCAGAGCCCCGGCTTCACGCTGATCGCGGTCCTTGCCCTGGGCTTGGGCATCGGCGCCAACACGGCGATCTTCAGCCTGCTCGACACGGTGGTGCTGCGCCCCCTCCCCTATCCGGAGCCGGACCGCCTCGTGCAGATCTGGGCCAGCTCGCCCGAGCAGGGCTTGAGCGAGACCGGGCTGTCGGCGCCCAAGTTCCGCCTCCTGCGGGAGAGCGGCCCCTTCGCCGGCATCACCTCCTACTATCAGGAGGACGTGAACCTCACGGAGCGCGGCGATCCCGAGGTTCTCCACGGGGAGCGGATCAGCCGGGAGTTCTGCGGCGTCTGGGGGGTGAAGCCGCTCCTGGGGCGCTGCTTCTCCGCCGCCGAGGACCAGAAGGGGGGCGGCGACGTCGTGATGCTGAGCGAGGGGCTCTGGCGGCAGCGCTTCGGCGGCGATCCGGCGATCCTCGACAAGGCGGTGCGGCTGGAAGGGAAGCCCTGGACGGTGGTCGGCGTCCTCCCCGACGTGCTCCACTTCCCGTTCCGCGACGTCCAGGTCTGGCTGCCGCGCCCGCAGGAGCTCTCGCTTCTCCCGGAGCGCGCGATCGAGCTGGGAGCGGGGTTCCTGGAGGTCGCGGCGCGGCTGAAGCCGGGGGCGGCGCTGGCGGCGACCCGTGGCGAGGTGCGGCGGCTCAATGGCCGCTACGCCCAGACGCTGCCGGGGAACCTGGACGCCGGGTTCCGCCTGGATGTGGTGCCGATGCGCGAGCAACTGGTGGGAGACGTCCGCTCGTCCCTCATCCTGCTGCTGGGGGCGGTCGCCCTGGTGCTGCTGATCGCCTGTGCCGACGTGGCCAATCTGCTGCTGGCTCAGGGGCTCTCGCGGCGCCGGGAGGTCGCGATCCGCATGGCCCTGGGCGCGAGCGCCGGCCGCGTGCTCCGCCAGCGGCTGGCCGAAGGAGTGGTGCTCGCCCTGATGGGGAGCCTGGCGGGTCTGACGCTGGCCTGGGGAGGACTGCGCCTGCTGGTCGCCTGGCATCCCGCCAGCCTGCCGCGCGCCGATCAGGTGGGGATCGACGGCCGGGTGCTCGTCTTCACGCTGCTGCTGTCGCTGCTGACCGGTGTGCTGTTCTCGCTGATCCCGGCGCTGCAGAGCCTGCGCACCGAGGCTACCGCGCAGCTCAAGGAGGGCTCCCGGAGCTCGACGGCGGGCCCGCGCCGCGCCCGCTCCCAGGGTGTTTTTGTCGCCGTCGAGGTCGCCCTCTCCCTGGTGCTGCTGATCGGAGCGACGCTGCTGATCCAGAGCTTCCGCCAGCTCTCGCGGGTGGACCTCGGGCTCAATCCCGCCGGGCTGCTCTCGCTGCAGATCTCGCTGCCGGCGGCGAAGTACCCGGACTCGGCGCATCAGCGGGTGTTCTTCGCGCAGGTCCTGGAACGGGTGCGGACGCTGCCGGGGGTACAGTCGGCGGCGATGTCGGACTCCCTGCCGGTCCAGGGGTCGTCGAAGTCCCCCTTCTCCATCGAAAGCAGGCCGCTGGCGGTGCGCGACCAGCCGATCGCCTGGCTGATGGTGGTGAGCCCCGACTACTTCCGCACCCTGCAGACGCGCCTGGTGAAGGGGAGCGAGTTCGATCCGGCAACGCCACCCGACGCGCCGCTCACCACGGTGATCAACGAGTCGCTGGCGCGACAGTACTTCTCCGGCCAGGATCCGCTCGGCAAGCGGCTGATCATGGGGAGCCGCAAGATGGAGATCGTCGGCGTGGTCCAGGATATTCAGCAGCTCGGGCCGGACGTCGAGAAGACTCCCGAGTTCTTCCTCCCCGCCAACCAGGACATCAAATTTCCGATGCCGTTCATGAACCTGCTGGTACGCACCTCCCTGCCGCCGGCCAAGGTCGCCGAGAGCGTGCGCCGGGAGGTGCGCGTCCTCGATCCCGAGCAGCCGGTCGCCAACCTGCGGACGATGCAGGGGATCGTCGCGGAAGCCGTGGCCGGCCGCCGGATGACCATGGGGCTGCTCACCGGCTTCTCGGCGGTGGCGCTGCTCCTCTGCGCGCTGGGGATCTATGGGCTGGTGGCGCACTCGGTCTCAGCGCGCCGGCAGGAGATCGGCGTCCGCATGGCCCTCGGCGCGCAGCGTGCCCAGGTGCTGGCCGTCGTCGTGCGGCAGGGGTTCCGCTGGGTGCTGATCGGGCTCGTGATCGGACTGGCGGGAGCGCTGGCCGCGGCGTTCCTTCTCTCAAGGATCCTGACCGGTCTGCTCTTCGACGTCAGCGCCCGGGACCCGCTCTACTACCTGGGCGCCCCGGTCCTGCTGGGAGCGATCGCGTTGCTCGCCTGCTACCTGCCGGCCCGCCGGGCGGCGCGGGTGGAGCCGGGGATTACTTTACGGGCGGAGGGGTGAGGAGAGGCGAGAGGTCCACATCCTCGATGGGCTCAAGGTCATCGATCTCTGGAAACTCCTCCTCGAGGGGAGCCCACGTAGACAAGATCTCGAGGAGGGACGGGCGGGGCATCGGTTTGATGATTAGCCTATTCTCCATGCGCCCAGTACGGCCAGACACCCACGCCCGGTCAGAGTGGCCCTCTTCATTCAGCCAGAATAGCCAATTCGCCCTTCCCCTTTCAAGCGCCGGGGGCGGTCACTCTATGGGCGGAGGGGTGACGGAAAGGGGAGGGTTAGGTAGCCCGCCTTCGCGAAACGTTGATGGCCTGCCAGAGACGCCCCGCCGTTCGTGGCCTTCACAGGTTGTACTTCATCGTCTGGGGCGTCTCTACGGAACGGTGGCGCGTTGGCGGGAAGGAGAGGTTGCGGAGATGGGTGATATCGTGCCTTTCGATGCCGCGCCATCCGACTCCTCTGTTTCGGAATCGTTATCGGGTTCCGTCCGCGCGTTTGCCAAGTTGGGATTATCGTTGGGCCGGCATGTATTTCGTGACGATCTGTACCGATGGGCGCGATCGGTGCCTGGGTGAGGTGACAGGAGGGGAGGTGTCGCGCTCTCCCTATGGCGAGGTCGTAGCCCGCGAATGGCAACGGATTCCGGGGCGCTATCCTCGGGTTCGTCTGGACACCTGGATCGTCATGCCAGATCACCTGCACGGAATTTTGATCCTCGAACCGGCTCCAGAAGAGACCGCTGCTTCTCTGGGAATCATTATGGGCACCTTCAAATCGAAAGCCACCAAGAGCATTCGAGCGATGGGCCACCGCGGCTTCGACTGGCAGGATCGATTTCACGACCACATCCTGAAGAACATTCAAGAACTGGAACAGGCCCGAACGTACATCCGTCAAAACCCCCACCGTTGGGAAGCGAAAACAACGCCCCCATAACCTCTTTACTGGGTTCATGCGATACCGTTCCGTAGAGACGCCCCAGACGATGTGCGCCAACATTCCATAGACCTGCGACGTCGGGGCGTCTCCTCGCTCCTCGCCAGGTCAGAGACTCAGCGTTTCACCGAGCCCAAAGAACTTGTACTGGTCGCCAAAGACCTTGTGGAAGACGGAAAACGCCAGATGCCCGGTGCAGTGAGCCGGAGCGACGGCCTCGACACCGTATTGCTCGTGCATCCGCTTCGCCAGACCTTCGATGTACTCGCGGCCATACGGAATCAGATGGAAACCGCCGGCGACCAGGTAGATCTTCCCCTTCCGGACCTTCTGGGCCTCCTGGATGATCGTTTCGATGGTGCTGTGCGAGCAGCCCGCGAGGATGATTTCGCCCTTGCCGGTGGCGAATGAAGCCGACAGCTCGGGCATGCCGACGAACTGCGGGTGCTCATCGCCGAACGGCGGGTACTTGATGAAGGTCCCCATCAGCTTGGAAGTCGTCGGAATCAAAGTCACGCCCGGCAGCACCTCTTTGGCTTCGGTCACATACTCCACGTTGGACTTCCAGAACCTCCCCGTCGGCACGGTAACCATGCCCTCGACGACCCGCTCGCCGCGAAAATACTGCTCGTCCTTGGGCAGGGTCTTCGCCACGTCCGGCTCGGGCTCCCGGAAGGGGAACTTGGTGGGTGCGCCGAGAGAGAAGAAATCGTTCGGGAGGTAGATCTTCACCTTCGGATTGACACTCAACAGGTAATCGAACCCGCCGATGTGGTCGTAATGCCCGTGCGACACGATGGCGATATCGATCTTCCTCAAGTCGATCTTCATGGCCTTGAGGTTGCGCTCGAAGATCCTGGCATCGGTTCCCGAATCGAACAGAATCCACTTCCCTTTGTAGTTCACGACGCAGGAGAAGCCGAAGTCCTGCGCCAGCCCCTTTCTTTCCGCACCGAAGGCGTCATAGACATTGGCCAGGGTCACGCCCGCTGAAGGCGCCGCTGCCTGCGCCCTCACGGGAAACTGGACGCCACAGCTTGCGATGAGTGTCAACGTCAGCAGAGCAGGTATCGCGCGTCTCATTCTCAGATCAACCCCCGCGACGAAAGTTCTTCTTTCAGGTAGGCGTAGTAGATCGGCGCCGCGATCAATCCCGCGAGGCCGAAGGCGGACTCCATGACCAGCATCGCCAGCAGCAGTTCCCAGGCCCGGGCCTTGATCTGACTGCCCACGATGCGCGCGTTGAGGAAGTACTCGAGCTTGTGGATCACGATCAGAAAGGCCAGCGAGCCGAGCGCGGCGCCCAGGGAGTACGACAGGCTGACCACGACGATGACCGTGTTCGAGATCAGGTTGCCGATCACCGGCAGCAGGCCGACGAGAAAGGTCAGGAGGATCAGCGTCTTGATCAGCGGCAGATGGACGCCGAGCAGGGGGAGCAGCACGACCAGGTACAGGGCGGTGAAAGCGGTATTGAGCGCCGAGATCCGCACCTGGGCGAACACGATGCGCCGGAAGACCTCGCCCAGGCGGCGAGCCCGCTCGGTCAGGGCTTCGGCCAGCGGTCCGCGCGACCCGGCCGCCGCCACCTCGCTCAGCGAGACCAGGGCGCCGATCACCATGCCGATCAGCGCGTGAAGAAAGCTCCGCCCGATCTGCGCCCCGAAGGTCTGGAACTGCCCGGCGTGCTCGCGCAGCCAGGTGACCCCTTCGTTCTTCAGCTCGTCGGTATTGTCCGGGATCTCGGCGGCAACCCAGAGGGGGAGGTGCTCCTTGGAGGTCTCGAGGATGTCCGCCATCTGGCCGAGCAACGCCGGCAGGCTCGCCGGAGCGCCGCGGCCCCGGAAGAACGCGAGGACGCCGACGACGGCGAGGACCAGGGCGGCGACGACGAACACCGCCAGGATGGCGACCGCCCAGCGCTTCCCAGCCTCCCGGCGGCCGCGGATGAAATGCAGCTTGCGGCTGAGGATGTGCACCAGCTCGTAGACCGCGAGCCCCCCCAGCAGCGCCGACAGCAGGTGAAGATGGAGGACCAGGATCAGGACCAGGGCGGCGAGGGCCCAGGAAGCGATCTCGACGGTCGAGGGGCGGCGCGGCGGCGCAAGGGTGTCCTTCATGGGCAGGATCGTATCCCGGGATGGCCTTGACAGCACGGGTCTGAGCTGGCACGATTTGAACGATGGTTCAAAACTCCGCCGCGCGCCGGCCAGAACCCCGCGACAACCGCGAAAAAGTCCTTGACCGAAAGCGCGAGATCCTCGACGCCGCTTCGCGGGTCTTCCGCCGCCGGGGCTTGCAGGCGACCGGGATGCGCGACATCGCGGCGGAGCTGGGGATGGCGGTCGGCAACCTCTACTACTACTTCAAGGACAAGGAGGAGCTGCTCGCCTTCGTCCAGGAGGACGCCCTCGCCGGTCTCCTCGACCTCGCGGCGCGGGTGCGGGCAGCTCCACTGCGGGCGGACGCCAAGCTCTTCCGGTTGATCGAGGAGCACGTCGTCCGCCTCAACGAGGGGACCCCCGGCTCGCTCGCCCACCTGGAGGTGGAGGCGCTCGGCGAAACCTGGCGGCGCGAGGTGCAGGAGCAGCGCGACGAGTACGAGCGCGCCTTCCGCGACCTCCTCGAGGAGGGGATGGCGGCCGGCGTCTTCCGGCCGACCGATCCCAAGGTGAGCGCGCTCGCCATCCTGGGCGCCGTCAACTGGACCGTGAAATGGTTCCGGCCGGAGGGTGGTAAGACCGCCCGCGAGATCGGCCGCGAGCAGGCCGAGCTGCTGGTGCGCGGAGTCTTGGCGCCGGGAATCACGCTGGCGCCGGGAATTGAAATGGAGAACGCATGGACGACCTGACCACCCTGAAGCTGCGGATCAACGGCGAGGACCGCCCCGTGGTCTTCCCCACCCACCACACGCTGCTCGAGGTGCTGCGCGAGGAGTGCGCCCTGACCGGCACCAAGCACGGCTGCGAGCTCGGCGAGTGCGGCACCTGCACCGTGCTGGTGGACGGCCGCCCCGTGCTCTCCTGCCTGATCCTCGCCGCCGAGACGGGCGGCAAGGCGATCGAGACCATCGAGGGCCTGCAACTCGGCAATGACCTCCATCCGCTGCAGGCGGCCTTCGCCGATCTCGGCGCCGCCCAGTGCGGCTACTGCACGCCGGGCATCCTGATGGCCGCCAAGGCGCTGCTCGCCGAGAACCCAACTCCCAGCCGCGGCGAGATGAGCGAGGCCCTCTCCGGCAACCTCTGCCGCTGCACCGGCTATCACAAGATTCTCGAAGGGATCGAATGGGCCGCCGCCAAGATGCGCGGCGAGGACTGGACCCCGCCCAGCGAGGTCTTCTACGGCTCGGGCGACCCCGTGGAAGCGGCCCGCCGCACCCCCCAGGAGGTGAAGAGCCACCTGCGCGGCGTCGAGTCCGACCGTGGACATCTCCCTTCGGAACCGCGGCCCGTCTGAGGACGCTTTCAGAAAGAAATCATCATGGCTGAACCGATCAGAAATCCCGAGACCGAAGACGAGCCGCAACGCGAGACCAACATCATCGGCAAGCCGTTCCGCCGCGTGGACGGTCGCGCCAAGGTGACCGGCTCGACGAAGTTCGCGGACGATCTCGCCTTTCCGCGCATGTGCTACGTCCGTCTGGTCCGCTCCACGCAGCCGCACGCGACGATCAAGGCGATCGACTTCTCCGAGGCGGCGAAGGTCCCCGGCTTCCTCGGCTCGCTGACCGGCCAGGACACGCCGATCCCGTTCGGCATCCTCCCCGTCTCCCAGGACGAGCACGCCCTCTGCCCGGACAAGGTCCGCTTCGTCGGCGATCCCGTCGCGGCGGTCGCCGCCGTCACCGAGGACGCGGCCTACGAGGCGGCGCTCCGGGTGAAGGTCGAGTACGAGCCGCTGGCCACGATCTCGTCGATCGAGGAGGCGATCGCCACCCCCGAGCCGCGCATCCACGATTACGGCGATCGCGGCAACCTCCATAAGGTCGTCTCGATGACCTTCGGCGAGGTCGAGAAAGGTTTCGAAGCGGCGGACGAGATCTTCGAGGACACCTTCTACTACGAGGGGAACACCCATCTTCCCATGGAGCAGCACGCGTCGGTCGCCGTGCCTGAGGACGACGACCGGGTGACCCTCTACTCCTCCAGCCAGACTCCGCACTACGTCCACCGCGCCCTCGCCAAGGTGCTCGATCTGCCGGCCTCGCGGGTCCGCGTCGTCGCCGCTCCCAACGGCGGCGGCTTCGGCGGCAAGAGCGATCCGTTCAATCACGAGATCGTGGCGGCGAAAATGGCGCTCAAGCTCGGCCGGCCGTGCAAGATCACCCTCACCCGCGAGGAGGTCTTCTACTGCCACCGCGGCCGCCACCCCGTGCTGATGCAGATGCGGACCGGGGTGAAGAAAGATGGAACGATCACCGCTCAGCGCCTGCGCACCGCTCTGGACGGCGGCGCCTACGGCAGCTACGGCGTCGCCTCCACTTACTACACCGGGGCGCTGCAGACGGTCACTTACAAGATGCCGGCCTACGAGTTCCAGGGCGTGCGCTGCTTCACCAACAAGCCCCCCTGCGGCCCCAAGCGCGGCCACGGCACTCCGCAGCCGCGCTTCGGCTTCGAGGTCCATCTCGACAAGATCGCGATCAAGCTGGGGATCAACCCGGCCGACCTGCGGCTCAACATGCTGGCCGAGCCCGATTCGATCACCGCCAACTGGCTGAAGATCGGCTCGATGGGCCTGCGGAAGTGCATCGAGGCGGTGGTCGAGGGAAGCGGCTTCCGCGAACGCTGGGGGCGGCTGCCCGAGGGGCGCGGCCTCGGCCTCGCCTGCGGCTCCTACCTCTGCGGCGCGGGTCTGCCGATCTACTGGAACCACATGCCGCAGTCGGGCGTGATGCTGAAGCTCGACCGCTCGGGCGGCGTCGCCGTCTTCTGCGGCGAGTCGGAGATCGGCCAGGGGTCGGACTCGATCCTCGCCGCCGTGGTCGCCGAGGTGCTCGGCGTCTCGCTCGCCGACATCCGGCTCTGCGTGGCGGACACCGACCTCACCCCGGTCGATCTCGGCAGCTACTCCTCGCGGGTGACCCTGATGGTCGGCAACGCCGCCCTGCAGGCCGCCGAGCGGGCACGCGAGATGATCGCCAGGGCAGTCTCCGAGCAGCTCGAGATCCCCACCTCGCGCATCGTCTTCGCCGAGCGCCGGGTGTTCGACGCCCAGGACCCGGACAAGGGGCTCACCTTCCAGGACGCCGTCATCGCCGCCGAGGCCCGCTTCGGCACCATGGCCACCACCGGCAGCTACATCCCGCCGCGCTCCCCGGGCCGCTACCGGGGCGCCGGCGTCGGCCCCTCCCCCGCCTACTCCTACTCGGCGTCGGTGATCGAGGTGGAGGTCGATCCCGAGACCGGGCTGTGGAACCCGGTCCACGTCTGGATGGCCCACGACGTCGGCCGCTCGCTCAACCCGGTGCTGGTGATGGGCCAGGTCGAGGGGGGCGTCTACATGGGGCTCGGCGAGGTGATGATGGAGGAACAGATCTTCCGCCGGCTGCCGAAGCACCTCTCCTCCGCCCTGGTGCACAAGCACCCCTCGGTGCTCGAGTACAAAAGCCCGACGTTCAACGACATGCCGCCGGTGACGACCTATCTGATCGAGGACCCGGACCCGCAGGGCCCCTTTGGCGCCAAGGAGGTGGGCCAGGGGCCGCTGCTGCCGGTGATGCCGGCGGTGGCGAACGCGATTTACGACGCCGTGGGCGTGCGGGTCGACCAGGTGCCGATCCATCCGCACATGGTGCTGAAGGCGTTGGAGGCGAAGCGCAAGGGGCTCGAGCCGCGCTTCGGCCCCAAGGGGTTCCCCGAGGTCGACTTCGGCGAGGACCTCCACGTCCCCACCCCCGAACAGGGGGGCGACGGCACCGCCATCAACGACTACCGCGAGAAGCTGCGCTCCGGCATGCGCTCGTCCGCGGGCACGATGATGACTCGCGAGGAGGCGCTGCGGAAGAAGAAGCTCGCCGCGCTGACCACCGATCTGAAAGGGGCGAGGTAGTCATGCTGCGGCTGCCGCAATTCAACTTCGTCCACGCCCGCACGCTCGTCGAGGCGGCGTCGGTATTATCTGGAGAAGGCGCCGGCGAGGGGACCGTGGAAGGCGGGCTCGTCCGCCTGGTCGCCGGCGGCACGGACCTCTGGCCCAACATGAAGCGCCGCCACCAGCAGGCCTCGACCGTGGTGAGCCTGATGGGCATCCCGGGGCTCTCAGGGATCGACGTCAACGGCGAGATCCACATTGGCGCCACCACGCTGCTGAGCGACGTCGTCGCCCACCCCGCGGTGCGCGAGCGCTACCCCGGTTTCGCGGCGGCCGTGCAGTCGATCTCCTCCCCCCCGCTGCGCAACATGGGGACGATCGGCGGCAACCTCTGCGTGGACACGCGCTGCACTTACTACAATCAGACCGAGGAGTGGCGCCGCTCGATCGATTACTGCATGAAGGCGGAGGGTGAGATCTGCTGGGTCGCCACCAGCTCCCCCCGCTGCTGGGCGCACACCGCCACCGACTCCGCGCCGATGGCCTGCGCCCTGGGCGCGAAGGTGAAGCTGGTATCGAAGAAAGACGGGGAACGGGTAATCCCGATCGACGACCTCTACCGGGACGACGGCATCCAGTACCTGGCCAAGCGGCCGGACGAGATCCTGACCGGCCTCTATCTCCCGGCGGACGCGACCGCGGACCGCTGCCGCTCCGCCTTCTGGAAGCTCCGCCGCCGCGGCTCGATCGACTTCGCCGTCCTCTCCGCCGCCGCCGCGGTCTGGCTCGCGCCGGACGGCACGGTCGAAAAGGCGAGGATCTATCTCGGGGCCGTCGCCTCCCGGCCGCTGGCCGCCCAGGAGAGCGCCGACTTCCTGATCGGCAAGAAGCTCGACCGCGAAACGATCGCCCAGGCCGCCAAGCTCACCCGCAAGGTCGCCACCCCGATGGACAACACCGATTTCCAGACCCAGTGGCGCGGCACCATGGTCCAGCGCTACACGGAAGCGGCGCTCTGCGAGGTGGCGGGACTGGATCCGGGTCGGCTGGCGCCGAAGCATGCGGGGACGGTTTTGCCGGTGGTGGAGTAAAGATGGAAACTAAAAAAGATCTACTCAATATTGAAAGGGATATTCCGACCACTCCAGAGGATATCCGCGCTCTTCGGGAGAACCGCCCTCAACCAGCAGAGGACTGGCTGACTCAGCTCACGATCGCGGTCCTGCAGATTCCCAATCTTCAGGAACTCCGCCGGAAGCGGCGCACGCTCGAGGGATTTGATCCCTTTGAGTTGTGACGCATCTGACCGTGACGTCATGTGTGCGATGTAACCCAGACGGTTTCGCCGCGCCGGAGACGCCCCGCCGTCCCCGTGGCCTGCGCGAGTTAATCGTAAATCGTCTGGGTCGTCTCTACGGTACGCCAGTGATCTTGCCCAGGAATGAGGTTACGGGAACATTTCGATTGTGTAATGCCCCCGTAACCTCATCCTTTGCCACCGCGCCAACGTACCGTAGAGACGTCCCAGACGATGTGCGATGACTTTCCGGAGGCCACGGGGACGTCGGGGCGTCTCCGGCGCGCAGGCCTCATCTGATAGGCTCTGGATCGTCCCCTTTGAGGCTCCCTGTGGACACCCCGACCCTCCGCCTCCAGATCACCCCCGCCGAGGGCGCTCCGTTCGACTATTCGCTCCGGGGCGAGACCCTCGTGGTCGGCCGGGCCATGGATGCGGACCTCACGCTCGCGGACCCCTTCCTCTCGCGCCGGCACTCGCGGTTCTTCCGCACGGGCGCCGACCTCTTCGTCGAGGATCTGGGATCTCGCAACGGGACGATCGTCAACGGCCAGGCGATCCAGCAGGCGACGCGGGTACGGCCAGGGGACGTGGTCAAGATCTCCAACAGCGTGATCGCGATCCTGGCGCCGGCCCCGGTGAAGGCGCCGGAGCCCGCGGACGACTTTCTGGACGGCACGGTCTTCCGCCGCGCCTCGGATCTGCTCGACCGGCAGAGCGCGCCGGCCGCCGCCAATGCCGCGGATCTCAGGCGCTACGCCGAACGCCTCAAGCTGCTCAACGAGGTCCATCAGGCGCTCGGCCGCTCGCTCACGCTGGAAGAGCTGCTGGAGCTGATCCTCGACCGGGCGTTCGATCACCTCCGCCCCGACCGCGGCGCCATCCTGCTCAAGGAGAAGGACGGCGGCTACCGCCCCGCCGCGAGCCGCTCCTCCCTCGGCGGCCCGGAGGGGCTGGTGTTCTCCCGCAGCCTGGTCCGCGAGGTGGCCGAGAAGGGGATGGCGGCGATTGTCTTCGACGTCCAGGCGGATGAGCGCTTCGCCACCGCCCAGAGCATGCTCCTCTCCGGCATCCGCAGCCTCATCGCCGCTCCCCTGCTCGATCCGGAGGGCTCGCTCGGCTTGATCGTGCTCGAATCCCGGGCCGGGATCCGCCAGTTCTCGGAGGAGGATCTGGAGCTGCTGGTCTCGCTCGCCGCGGTCGCCGCCCTCCATCTGCGCAATCTCGCGCTGGCCCTGGAGGCGGCCGAACGGCGCCGGCTCCAGGAGGAGCTCGCGCTGGCGCGGCGGATCCAGGTGGCGCTCCTCCCCGACCGCCTGCCGGAGGTTCCGGGCTGGGAGCTCTACGGCGGCAACATCCCGTCGCGCGGCGTCTCGGGGGACTATTACGAGGTGGTCACGCGTGGCGAGGGGCGCGAGTGCGTGCTCATGGTGGCCGACGTGGCCGGCAAGGGGATGGCCGCCTCGCTGCTGACCGTCTCTCTCCAGGCCCTCTCGGCCGGCCCGATCGAGGACGGCCTGCCGCCGGACGAGATCTGCGCCCGCCTGTCGCGCCAGCTCTACCGCCGCACGCCTCCCGAGAAGTACGCCACCGCGTTCCTCGGCATCCTGGAGACGGCGACCGGCCGGTTGCGGTATACCAACGCCGGCCACAACCCGCCGCTGATCCTGCGCGCCGCAGGCACGGCCGAGGAGCTGGGAGCGACGGGCGTCCCCATCGGCCTCCTCCCCCAGGCCACGTACAGCGTCGGCGAGACGGTCCTCGGCCCCGGGGACGTCCTGGTGCTCTACACCGACGGGCTGGTCGAAGCCGGCGATCCGGAAGCCAACGAATACGGGCTGGAGCGCCTCCAGGAGGTCTGCCTGAGCGCCAGGGGCGAGACCTGTGAGAGTCTAGCCCGTATCCTGGGACGGGATCTCGAGGCGTTCGCCCGCGGCGTGCCGTTCGCGGACGACCGGACGCTCGTCCTGGCCCGCCGCTTGGAGGACCCGCTTTCATGACCGAAACCGTTGCCGTCCTCCCCGCCGCCGGCGCCTCCCGCCGAATGGGCCGGCCCAAGCTCCTGCTCCCCTTCAAAGGAGGTCCGCTGGTCGGCAGCGTCGTCAACGCTCTGCTGGGAGCCGGCGTGGGAGAGATCGTGCTGGTGACCGCGCCGGACGACGAGGAGCTGCGGGGCTGGGCGCGGCGGGCCGGCATCGAGAGCGCGGTGAACCCCGATCCCGAGCGCGGCATGCTCTCCACCATCCGCGAGGGGATCGCCGCTCTGGGCGGAGCCGCGGAGCTGGCCCGGCGCGGCGCGATCCTCCTCGTCTCCCCCGCCGATCTGCCCAACCTGCGGGCCGAGACGGTCGCCGAGGTGCTCCGCCGGATGCGCGAATCCGGCGCGCCGATCGCCGAGCCCGTCTTCCAGGGCCGGCGCGGCCATCCGCTGGCGATCGCCCCGGCGCTGATCCCCGAGATCGACACGCTCGATCCGAACGTGGGCCTGAGGCAGCTCCGCGACCGGCACGCGGCGGAGCTGCTGGAGATCGCGGTCGAGGACGCCGGGGTGGTGCAGGACGTCGATACGCCGGAGGAGTACGAGCGGCTGGCGGGTCTCTGACGGTGGGAAAAAACCTACCGGTTCTCCATCCCATCGTGATCGCCCACCGTGGCGCCAGCGGCTACCGGCCCGAGCACACGCTGGCGTCCTATGAGCTGGCGATCGGGATGGGCGCCGATTTCATCGAGCCGGACTTGGTCTCGACCCAGGACGGCGTCCTGATCGCCCGCCACGAGAACGAGATCTCGGAGACGACCGACGTCGCCGCACGTCCGGAATTCGCGGCCCGGAAAACGGTCAAACGGATCGACGGCCGCGAGGTTTCCGGCTGGTTCAGCGAGGACTTCACGCTCGCCGAGATCAAGACGCTGCGCGCCAGGGAACGGCTGCCGTTCCGCGATCCATCCTTCGACGGCCGCTTCGAGGTACCGACCTTCGCCGAGGTGCTCGCGCTGGCGCGGCGGAAGAGCGCCGAGACGGGGCGGACGATCGGCGTCTATCCCGAGACCAAACATCCCAGCTACTTCCGCTCGCTCGGGATTCCTCTCGAGGAGCCGCTGCTCGCCGATTTGCAAGAAGTCGACTTGCCGGTCTACATCCAGTCCTTCGAGATGGGAAATCTTCAGGAGCTGCGAAAAGTGACCGATCGCCCCCTGATCCAGCTCCTCGAGGCCGCGGGGCAGCCGTGGGATTTCACCGTGGCGGGCGATGCCAGGACTTATCAGCGCCTTGCCACTCCCGCGGGCCTCGCGGAGATCGCCACCTACGCGGACGGCATCGGCCCGGACAAGCGGATGATTGTTCCCGCGGACCCCGGCGGCCGGCTTCTCCCCCCCACCGCGCTCGTCGAGGACGCCCACCGCGCCGGACTCCTGGTCCACCCGTGGACGTTCCGCAGTGATGGGACTTTCCTTGCCGCGGAGTACGGAGGAGATCCCGAGCGGGAGTACGAGCAGTTCTTCGGGCTCGGCGTGGACGGCCTGTTCAGCGACTTCTCCGATCTGGCGGTCCGTGTCCGCGAGCGCTGGAGGCGTGGATGAGCCTCACGCTGCAGGAGCTCGCCACCGGCACCGATCACGAGCGGGTCGTCTTCTGCCGCGACCCCGAGGCCGGCTACCGGGCGGTGATCGCCATCCACAGCTCCGTGGCGGGACCGGCCGTGGGCGGCACGCGCTACTGGACCTACGCCGGCGAGGAGGAGGCGGTTGCGGACGCCCTGCGGCTGTCTCGCGGCATGACATTCAAGAGCATCATGGCGGGACTCCCCATGGGCGGCGGAAAATCCGTGATCCTCCGCGATCCCGCCGATACCGCGGACCGCGCGGCGCTCTTCCGCGCCCACGGCCAGGCCATCGAGCGGCTCGGCGGCCTCTACACCGCCGGCGAGGACGTCGGCACCCAGCCAGCGGACATGGAGACGATCGGCCAGGAGACCCGGTATGTCGCCGGCATCCTCGACGATCCTTCCCCTTACACCGCCCAAGGCGTGGTCCGCGCGATGAAAGCCGCCGCATTCCACCGCTGGGGCGCGGACGATCTCGCCGGCCGGACGGTGGCGATCCAGGGTTGCGGCAATGTCGGCTTCCATCTCGCCCGCGAGCTCGCCGCGGCCGGGGCGCGCCTGTTGATTGCGGACGTCGATCCTGAGCGGGTACGGCGGACGGTGGAGGCCACCGGAGCGGTGGCGGTCGATCCCGGCGAGATCCAGAGCGTCGAGGCGGACATCTTTGCCCCCTGCGCCCTCGGCGGCATCCTGAACGCCGGGACGATCCCCGGCCTGCGGGTGGAGATCGTGGCCGGCGCCGCCAACAACCAGCTCTGGGAGGACAGCGACGGCGACAGGCTGCGCGACCGGGGCATCCTCTACGTCCCGGACTACGTCGCCAACGCCGGCGGCATCATCAGCGGCGGCAAGGAGATCCTGGGCTGGAGCGGAGAGAAAACGAGCGAGCGGATCGCGGGGATCTACGATACCCTGCTCACCGTGCTCCGGCTGGCCCGAGCGGAGGGGATTGCGCCTCACGCCGCCGCGGACCGGCTGGCCGGAGAACGTCTGGCAGCCCTGGCAGCGGAGAGGAGACAGCAATGAGTCTGGAAGTGAAGAACGACGAGAAGGCGGGAAAGTTCTACGCCACCGTGGAAGGCCAAGAGGCGAGGATCGAATACGAGAAGTCGGGCGACGTGTACGACCTCCTGCACACCTTCGTCCCCGAGGAGCAGCGCGGCCACGGTATCGCCGAGCAGCTCGTGACCGGCGCCCTGGAGCAGATCCAGCGGCAGGGGGCCAGGTTCCAGCCGAGCTGCCCCTACATCCAGGGCTTCCTCAAGACTCACCCGCAGTATCAGAAGGCAGCGGCGGACTGACGCAGGTCGAGAAGCTGAACGCATAAGCCCGCACCCCCGCCCGCGGGAAGCGCAGCACCAGACGCCGGCGACGGAACTCGGCGGAATCGACGAAGCGCACCAGACGCCCGCGCTCCCAGACGGCGAAGGTGCGGCCGTCCCGCTCCACCACGTCCTCCCCGCGCTCCGCCGCCGCGACCGGCGCGCCGTCCACCTCGATCTCCAGCTCCCCCGCCGGCGCCAGCACCAGGTTTACGCCCGCCGCGTCACAGACCAGATCCAGCTCCGCTCCCGGCTCCCGGGCTTCCAGGAACTCGGCCTCATGGAGCCACCGGCCGCGGGCGGCGAACATCCCCGGCGGCGCCGGTCCCTCCTCGCGCTCCCGGTGCCTCACCTCCTCGCCCGGCCGGTACCCCTCGGCGGCCAGCAGACGGCCGCGGTGGAAGCCGAGATGGGTCTCGCGAGTCGCCGGATGGCAGACGGCCCCGGGCCGGTCCTCCGCGCGCACCGGTTCGAGGATCTCGGGCATCGGCGCCGTATCCCCGGCCTCGCGCAGCAGGCGCTGAATCCAGTCCTCGGTCTCGCCGTAGGCCCCCTCGCCGAAGCGCTCATAGCGCAGGTAGCCGCGGGCGTCGATCAGATAGCGGGACGGCCAGTAGTGGTTGGCGAAGCGGTCCCAGATAGCGCGGTCGGCGTCGAGCAGCACCGAGTAGGGGATCCCCTCGTCACGCACCGCAGCCGCGACCAGAGCGGGATCGGCGGAAAGCTCGAACTCCGGCGTGTGCACGCCGACGATCGCGAGCCCGCGGCCGGCGTAGCGCTCGTGCCAGGTCTTGAAGTACGGCAGCGTGCGCAGACAGTTGAGGCAGGTGGATTCCCAGAAGTCCACCAGCACGACGCGGCCCGTTGGTTCCGAATGGCCGTTCCGGATCGACACCTCCGGCCCCTGTATCCACAGGCCGGACGCCAGCTCGGGAGCGTGCAGGGGGACGGAGATCGCGGGCAAGGAAGAAGATTGGAAACGCCGAGCCCGAAGGCCGAGCCCGGCGTGATGGATGCGGTTCTGCTAGTGAACCGAGACCGACATGTTGTAGTTGTTGCGGGTGTCGGAATCCAGGAAGACATGCCAGTAGGCGAAAGCCGGCTTGGCGCCCCCGTTGGTCAGGGAAAGCGACTCGGAATTGCCGGTCCCCGTCGAGGCGGAGAGCGGCTCGCCGCCGGAGCAGCTCGTGAACGTCTCGAGCTCGACGTCGCCGTGGGAGTCGTCGAAGTTCAGCGTAACAGTGACCGTCTTGCCCTTCGGCACGCTGATCTTGTACCAGTCGGTGTCGTTCACCTTGACGACGCGGTTGCCGAGGGTGCCGGCCTTCACGGTCTTCGCCTTGGCGCAGGAGTCGTTCTGCTCCGAGTTGTCGTCCGGACCGCTCTTCAGGTTCTTCTTGATCTTCGAGTAGGTGGTGGCGAACGAGCCGTAGCAGTCGAACGTCTCCTCGCCGCACGACGACGGGCCGTAGTAGAGCTGGCCGTAGAGCTGCTGGGTGTCGGCCCGGAAGATGCCCGAGCCCGAGGAGCCCCCCTCGGTGGGCGCGTCGGTCCAGGTAGTCCGCAGCACCTGCAGCCCGTTGGTGCCCTGGAACTGGTAGCAGGCGGCGGCGTTGTCCTTGAAGCCGAAGCTGATCCGCTTGTAGTCGCCCGCCGGATGATGGATGGCCACGGCGTCCGTGCCTTCCGGCACGGTCTTCGACGTCCAGCCGGCCCAGTAGAGATTGTCCGGCAGCGCGCCTTCGACAATCATCAGCGAGTAATCGGAGGTCGGGTTGTGGGAGACGAGCGTCGCCCCGTTCGACCGCGGAACGCTCCCGAACGACGGCGGGTTGCCGTTGCAGCTCGCGGTCTGGTAGAGCCAGAAGAACTCGGTCGATCCCGCCGCGCCCTGCGAGCTGATGCAGTGATTGGCGGTCAGATAGTAGGGGGTGAAGTCCTGCGCGTTGTCGTTGATGAGCTGGCCGGAGCAGAAGAAGCTGCCGCCATCGTCGACGAAGCTGATGCCGGAGACCGCCTTGGCCACGTTCGCCCACTCGGGGTAGCAGGTCACGTCGTTGTGGCAGGGGCCGGCCTCCTTCTCGCCCACCAGGCTCCGGGCCACCTTGTCCACCGGATCGAGGTAGTAGTGCTGCAGGTTGTCCACCGTGAACGGCAGCGCGTCGGCGACCGCTCCAGCGGGAGCGACGCTGGCCGGTGTCAAATACTCGATGCGCACCCGATCGCCGAAGAACGAGCCGGTCCAGAAATCGCCGGCCGCGATCGCGGAGGTGTCGTGGAACTCCACGTTCCGGTCGGGGTCGAACCGCGAGTAGCCGCTCTTGGCGATGCCGCTCGTTTCGGCCGAGTAGACCGCCAGCTCGGCGCCGTCCGGCAGTTGGACGTTCTTGAAATGGAGACGGAGGCCGAGGGCCTCGGTCGAGGCGATCTCAGCCGCCCACAGACGGCGGCCGCCCGCGGCGTCGTACCAGTTGCCGTCCTGAACGGAGACCTGGAGGCTGCGGCCGATGCCGAAGCGGAGGGCCTTCACCCGCGCCCCACGGTCGCCGAGCGCGTCCTCGCGCAGGAGTGCGTCCCGGTTCACCGCCGGCAGGCGCACCTCCGGCAGGTTGCCGAGGGCGATGCCCATCTTCTCCGCGGGAGTGGGACGCACCGTCTTCTGAGCCTTGTGGAGCGCGGGCCCCTGAACACCGAAGGTCTCGGTCGGGTCGTTGGAAACCGGGGGCTGGGCGGCCCAGCCGGTGGTGCTCGACGCCAGCAGGGCACCGAAGCCGATCGCCAGCGCGAGCCGTCCCGCCTGACGCCTGGGAGCGAAGAATCCTTGCATCCTGATCTCCTTTTCGAGCTGCCGCAGAACGCCTGTCACCGGGGCTCGATGTTTCAAGTCATAGCATTTTACCACTGAGTCGCCCGGAGACCTACCGGCCCTCACCGGGGCGCCCCCTGAACGTAGGCCGGGTCATTGGTGGCGTTGTTGACCACCTGGCCCGCGGCGAGCAGCCGGCCGGACCGCACCAGAGCCTGCACGGTGAAGCCCCCCGCCACGCCCGCCGCCGGGATCGGATGCTGGTTCGGACTGAGCTGCCGGGCCCTGCCCGGGGCGAGCGCGATGCCGTCGAGCCGGCCGAGCACCGTGCCGTCGAGCGCCCGGTAGATCAGGTCGTAGAGCCCCCCCTCGCTGGCCGACGGGTTGAACAGCCAGAGCGTCGTCCGGTAGGCGGTGTCCTGCCGCAGACCGGTCAGGACCACCTGGTGCGACGCCGCCGCGGCGTCGGGATCCCCCAGGGCCGCCAGCGACTGCCCGAAGCGCCGGGCCGGCTGCGCGTTGTTGTAGCTCTCCCCCTGGAAGATCGGCAGCGCGCCCGAGGGCTCGCGGCTGACCAGCGTCAGGATGCCGATGGCGTTGGTGACGTGCCACTGGCCGTTGATGACGTCCGCGAGGCGCCGCGTCTCCCCGGGCTGGAGGGTCAGCGACACCGGCGCGGTCGGCTGGGCCAGGGGGCCGACGCTGGTGAACGAGAGGTCGGCGTGGAGCGCCTGGGCGCCGGGGTTGGCGAGCACCACGTCGGTGCGCCAGAGACTGCCGAAGGGGCCCGGCGCCGACAGCGCCCCCACCAGATAGGCGCGGGAGGTCTTCGTCACCGCCGCCTCAAGGAAGGATGGATCGAGGGTGGCCAGCCGGATGACCGACGCGTACGGATAGAGCGGGCCGCCGGTGACCGTCTCCACCTGGACGCGGTAGTCGCGGCCGGAGACGCCGTACGTCCCGCTGATCTCCACCGCCTGGAACTGCCGCTGGCCGAACGGCGCCAGCGTCAGCACCGGGGTGACGGCGATCTGCGCCCCCGCGGCGTTGAAGAAGCGGACGCGGTAGGTGGCGGGCGCCGCGGTGGGATTGCTGACGCCGAAGTACGAGAGCCGCTCGGCGTCGCCGCTCAGGCCGACCAGCGTCTGGACCGCCGGCACCGAGCCGCCCAGCGTCAGGCCGGGCACGGTCTGGCCGAACCTGGAACCCCCCTGGGTGGTGGCGTTGAACGAGGCCACGACGGGCGCCACGGCGACCGTCCCCTGCGGGGTGATCGAGAGGAAGCCGCTCACGTTCTCCCGGCCGAAGAGCTCCTTGAGCACGCCGGCGAGGAACAGGGTGGCTCCGGGCCCGATCGTGCGGGTCGCCCGCGGCGGCGCCGCCTCCGTCAGGCCGCGCTTGCGGAACTCGATCACCACCGTCACCGGCAAGGCCCCCGGGTTGTAGACGTAGAGATCGGTCGTCTGCACCAGCGCTCCCGAAGTCTCCGCGATCCACGGCAGGATCACCCCTGGCGCCGGTTCGGGATCGGGATCGGGATCCGGTCCGGGGCCCGGACCCGTCGAGCTGATCTGGAACGTCTTGTTCGAGCTGCTCGACGTCTGGCTGTTGCTCACGGTGAGAGTCACCGCGTAGCTCCCGGCCTGAGCCCAGGTGTGGGTCACCGAGCGGCCCGAGGCCGTGGTGCCGTCGCCGAAGTCCCAGGCGTAGGTCACGTTGCCCGTGGCGTTGGCGGTGAGGCTCACCGCGGCCCCGGCGTTCGCCTGGCACTGGGTGAAGCCGAACTGGTTCTGGCACGGAGCGCTGGTCTGGAACGTGCCGTCGAGCGGCGGCGGCGCCGTCGAGACCACGGCCACCACCCGGTTGGCCTGGGCGGACGAGCCGGTACGGCTGATCGTGAGCAGGACGTTGTAGCCGCCGGCGGTGACGAAGGTGTGGGTCACGATCTTGCCCACGGCCGACGTGCCGTCGCCGAAGTCCCAGGCGTACTGGGTCGGCCCGCCCCCGGAGGAGCTGGCGTCGAAGGTGACCACCTGCCCGGGCTGGGGGGAGCTCGGCGAGTAGTTGAAGCTCGCGCTCAGCGCCCCGGTCCCCGAGATCGTCACCCCCTTGAGCCCGAGGGCGCTGCCGCAGGCGGAGTTGGTGGCCGAGACCGGCTTGTTCCCCGGATTCGACCAGGAGACCGCGATCTGCGGCCCGGTGGCGGCGCCGGCGATCGCGCCGTCCGCGACGCTCCACGTCCAGCCGTTGCTGTTCGGCGTGCAGCCGGTCGCCGTGGCGGTGAACGTATACAGGGCGCTGACCTGACCGGAATCAGGGCCGGCGATGTCGATCGCCGAGCCGCCGCCGCCGGTCAGGCCGGTGCGCTGGTGGGAATCGAACAGCGACAGCGCCGCGCGGTAGAAGATCCCCCCCACGAACTTGCCGCCGCGGGGAGCCACCAGGTTGAAGCCCGTCGGCCCGCTCCGGTAGTACCAACCCCAGTAATTGAACGGGGAGATGTCCTGCGGCGCCGCGGGGTTGCTGACGTCGAGCAGCCACTCGTGCTGGGTGTCGCTGGAGCAGCGGCTGTCCGTCCCCAGGTAGAGGAACGGAATGCCGTCGCTGCGGGAAAAATCGAGGTACTCGGTCCCCTGCCCGTTGTATTCGCCGTTGGAGAGCGGCGCGCCGAGCCCCGAGCAGGAGCCCGCGATGCAGCTCACGTTGTAGATCGACAGCCGGTGCACCTCGCGGCCGGCGGCGGGCTCGAAGGCCGAGGTCCGCGCGGCGAGATAGTAGGCGCCCGCCTGCTTCCACAGGGCGATTCCGTTGACCGTGCGGTCGTTCAGCCCCGAGAGCGCGAGCTGCGGGCTGGCCGGATTGGCGAGGTTCCAGATCTCGAAGCCGCGCGAGGAGCCCGCGCTCGCCACCACGAACTGATCCACACCGTCGACGAAGCTCGGCGCTTTCGAGCCGAGCTGTCCCAGATAGACCCCCGGGCACTGGACCGCCTCGCCGAAGGCGGGAACCGCCTCGAAGCAGCCGTTGTAGAGCTTCGCCTGGGTCATGTCATAGGCGAACAGGCCGCCGCTCGGCTCTCCGCTCGGCGCCGCCAGAAAAGCGTAGCGCCGCCCGCCGAGAGTCGCGGCGTAGACCTGGTTTCCTTCCTTCTTGTGGTTCTGATAGAGGAGCTTCGGGCTGGTCTTGTCCGTCAGGTCGATGATCGCCATGCCGATGCCCGACGTCCCCGCGACCGCCACCTCGTCGTCCACATTGGCCGGCGCGTCCACATCCTGGAGCGGCCACTTGATCTCCGGGTTGCTGCTCCAGATCGGGAAGGCCCGGAACGAGAGCTGGGAGAGCGGCTGCGGCAGCGCGCTGTGCGCGTCCCACACCTGGAGCCCGTGCGAGAGCGCGATGAAGAGGTACTGGTTCTCGGTGTCCAGCGACATGAACCAGGGGAAGCTCGAGTAGGCCTGCTGCTGTTCGAGGAAGGCGCTCGAATCCGTGCAGAAGGCCGGCCCGAACTGGCCGCAGGTCGTATAGGTGCTGACCGGCCGCAGACCCTCCCAGCGGTCCGAGGGCGCCGGCGCGGCGGGGGTCGCGCAGGAGGCGCGTCCGCAACCCGAGCGGTCGCACGTCCCCGCCGCGGCGAGCTCGCCGGGGGCCGCGAGATTCAGGCAGAGCAGAAACAGAAAGGCGAGAGGGTAACCCAGGGTGCGCTTCTTCATCGCGGCTCCTTGTCGGAACGTGAACGTCGCCATCAATGCCACTAGAGCATATAGCACCTTTCGCACCAAGCCCACGTTTCGATAGGATGTCGCTCGATCGTGGCCGACCTGTCCTCCCCGCAACCCCCACCTCCGCGGCGCCGCGGGCGCCGGATCTTCCTCGCGATCCTCGGGCTCCTCGTGGCCTGGCTCGCCTGGGAGGCCGCCAACTGGCCGGACGTCGCCGCCCTGACCGACCGGCATCCGCGGACCACAGCCTTCATCGCGCGCTATCAGGGGTGGGGGCTGTTCGGGCCGAAGAAGAAGGTCGAGTGGACCTGGGTGCCCTACTCCCGGATCTCCTCCAACCTGAAGCGGGCGGTGCTGGTCAACGAAGACATGCGCTTTTTCTCCCACAACGGCTTCGACGAGGCCGAGATCCGGTCCGCCCTCCAGGACGCCTGGCGGGAGAAGTCGATCCCGCGCGGCGCCTCGACGATCACCCAGCAGGTGGCCAAGAACCTCTGGCTCTCCGGCTCCTACAACCCGTTGCGCAAGGTGAAGGAGGCGATCCTCACCCGCCGGCTCGAGGACAAGCTGTCGAAGCGGCGCATCCTGGAGATCTACCTGAACGTGGCGGAATTCGGGGAGGGGATCTACGGCGCCGAGGCCGCCGCCCGCCACTACTACGGCAGATCGGCGGCAAGCCTCACCGCGCGCCAAGCCGCCGAGCTCTCCGCCAGCCTCCCCCGCCCCAAGAGCTGGCATCCGGGCGTCCAGAGCCGCGCCTACCTGCGGGAAGTCCGCCACACCCAGCGGCGGATGGCGGTCGCGCGTTGGCTGGCGCGGGAGATCTAGTAGACGGATCGATCTTTGCAGATGATTCCACTCAGACTGTCGGCAGGCGCCGCGGAACTTCCCTTGGCGGCCGTCGGCTCGAAAGGAGACATCATGAAGAAGGCTCCGAAAAAGATCGCCCTCACCCGTGAAACCCTCGATCAGCTCGATAGGGTGCTGAAGCCGGAAGAGCTCGAGCAGGTGGCGGGCGGAAACCAAACGGGCAAACGCACGTGTGATTGCCCGTAGAGTCGAGTAGCTTTCCCATCCCGACGCCACAGCTCGGCGCTTACCGATATGTGGCGTCGTCGACGGTGACCCGGAAGAACTCGCCTTCCGTTTCGAACCGGTTCGTGCCGAAATACCCCGATCACTCCGCCGCGCGCACCATCTCCCAGGCCAGCCCCGTCTGCGTCTTCCCCCGGAACAGATGGGGAAAGTTCTGTTCGCCGTACCGCCCCCAGTGCGGCCGCGCGCCGTCGATGTCCTTGAAGCCGTACTCCTCGGAAAGGCCCCAGGAGCTGTAGACCCCTCCCGACTTGCGCGACACCTGGGGATCGGCGGCGAGAGCGGCGACCGCCCGGCCCACGAAGCAGGGGGTCTCGGAGCCGGCGAAACCGTAATTCCTCGCCTCGGGGTTCTTCTCCGCCACCTCCCGCCAGCTCTCCTCGGTGGCGCCGAAATGGTCGAGGATCGCCTCCGTGCGCATGAAGCCGGGCGCGATGGCGAGCGCGCTCACGCCATGCGGCGCCAGCTCCTCCGCCAGGTCGTAGACGAGCCGCTTGAGGGTCATGATCGACAGGTCGAAGAAGAGCTGCCCGGCATAGCCGAGATTGGGGTGCTCGGTGATCTCGACGATCAATCCCGACTGGTTCCGGATCAGCAGCGGCGCCGCGTGCCAGCAGGTCGTGACGTGCGGCCAGACCCAGGCGTCGAACATCGCGCGCCCCGGCTCCAGCGGGAGCTTCCAGAATGGTTTCCAGTCGCTGATCTTGGGCCCGGTGAGCAGGTTCACCAGCAGGTCCAGCCTCCCCTGCTCCTTCTCGACGCGCTTGAAAAGGCCTGCCACCTCGGCCTCGATGCCATGATCGACGCGGACCGGGATGCCGGCGCCACCCGCTGCCTGAACCTTCTCCGCCGTCTCCTCGATGGTCTCCGGACGGCGCGCGTAATGATGATCGGAATCGTTGGGCCTCTTCCGGCTGCCGCGGCCGGTGCAGTAGACGGTGGCCCCGGCCTCGCCGAGCATGCGGGCGATCCCGCGTCCGGCGCCCCGCGTGGCGCCGGCGACGACGGCGACCTTCCCCGCCAGGGGGCGCGCTTTTCCAAGAGCTGCTTTCGAGGACGACTTCCGGGTGGGCATGGCTTCCTCCCTCCAGGTTTTTTCCTCACCCCCGCCACTCCTCGTTCAAGATAGCCCAGCGCTCATGGTCCCGCCAGCGCCCGCCGATCTTCAGATACTTCGGAGACAATCCTTCCAGGCGGAATCCGAGGCGGTCCACCAGTCGTATCGAGGCCGTGTTGGAGGGCTGGATGTTGGCTTCCAGACGGTGCAGGCGGTGGAATTTGAAAGCATGATCGAGGGCTAGGGCGAGCCCCTCGCGCATATAGCCCTGGCGGACGTGCGCGGCACCGATCCAGTAGCCCAGGTAGGCGCTCTGAAAATTGCCGCGAACGATCTCGCTCAGGTTGATCGCGCCGAGGATGGCGTGGTCTTCACGCCGCGCGACGAGCAGCGCTTCGAAGTGATCCGCGCGGCTGCGCCGCAGGTAGGCCGCGAACTGCTCGGCGGAGAACGGCGGGGCGACCCAGCCAGCATGAAACCGGCGGCTGCTCCGCGCTAGGGCGATGAACTCCTCCTCATCCTCCTCGCGTAGGTGGCGAAGCAGGACCCGGGCACCTTGCCGCAGAGTGTCGGACATCGCGACAGGCAGTATATAGGCCGCGGCCTGGGAGGAGACGGGGAAGGTTGGCATGCCTCATGCTCGCTATTTCTTGCCGGCTTCAAGGAAGCGTGTGGCTTCGGCCGTCGGTGTGAGGGGTAGGACCAACCTGTAGACGAGGAGGATGGGCGATGGCGAGGAACGTGGCATCGAAGAGTCCAACGAAAAAATCCGGGGCGCTGGCGAAGACCCCGTCGAAAGAGGCCGAGGTGCTGGATCGGGCCCGGCCGCTGGTCGGTCAGAAGTCCGTGGAGATCCAGCCCTTCGGCACGATCGTCAAGCTGCCGATCGCGCTCAGCGAAACGGCCTGCCGCCAGAGCGTCGAGAACCTGAATCAGGTTCTGGCCGATACGATCACGCTGCGGGATCTCTACAAGAAGCATCACTGGCAGGTCGCGGGTCACACTTTCTACCAGCTCCATCTCCTCTTCGACAAACATTACGAAGAGCAGAACGAGCTCGTCGACCAGATCGCGGAACGGATCCAACTGCTCGGCGGCGTCAGCCTGGCGATGGCGCCCGATATCGCGGAGACGACGCTCATCCCGCGCCCCCCGCGCGGACGGGAAGAGGTGCCGGTCCAGATCTCGCGGCTCCTGCACGCCCACGAGATCATCCTGGAGGAGTCGCGCTCGATGGCCGGCCAGGCCGACGACGCCGGCGACGACGGCACCAACGACCTCCTGGTGAGCGACGTGGTGCGGACCAACGAGCTCCAGGTCTGGTTCCTCTCGCAGCATCTCGTGGACGTGCCGCTCGTCCGCGCTGACTGAGGCTGCACAGGTCAACGGTCACCGCGGCAGCCCCAGGTGCCGCGGGACCTTGGCCTCCAGCAGCTCGACCAGGGCCGGCTCCATGTAGTCGTAGAGGTCCGGGATGTCCAGGCAGACGAGGCGCTGCCGGTTGAGGTGTTTCCGGAACCGCCTGCGCATCCGGCTCAGGTGGGCCTTCTCCATTACAAAGATGACGTCGGCCCACGCGAGCAGCTCCGGCGTCACCGGCTGAGGCGCGTCATGGTTCAGCCCCGCGGAGGCCACCTCGATGTCCCTCCGCCCGGCGAACACCCGTTCCGCCGTAGGGCTCCGCAGCTCGTTCTGACTACAGACGAAGAGGATGTTCTTCATGGGTCTCATAGTCTAAACCGCCACGGTGTCGCGACTCGGGCCTCGCTGATGCATCCTTCCTGGATGCGATGCAATGTGGCGGCAGATGAAGCGACATACCGGGACGACGTCGCAGCCTCCCCGGAGATGAAGCGTCGTCACTGGAGATGAAGCATCCTCCCTCTACGATGATGCATCGCCACCGGACGACGCATCATCTCCCGCGACGACGCATCATCTCCGGGGACGACGATGCAACGTCGCTGGATATGATGCGTCGTCGATTTAACTGAAGCGACTTCCGCAGGAATGAAGCATCATGGTGCGACGATGGCGCATCCTCTCCTCATCTGAAGCATCTTGCGGGGCTTTGAAGCGTGATGGCGCGACGTTGCTTCATTCTGGAACAGGCTTGTCTCGGCGAGCCGGAATTCGCTTCGCCGCCGGCGGATATGAAGCAATGTCAGCCTGTGCAGGCCGTGCTCCTGGACGAAGGGCCTGCCATCGGGATACTGTTGCAACCTGAACCTGGCTTGATGCAAGTTCCGGGAGCTGCTTCGCCGTCCGGGCCGCCAAAGCGGCGCGCGCTTACGGCAGAGCCGCGGAACCTGCGCCGTCACGCCGCCTTCCAGGAGAAACGCGATGAGCTCGGATCTCTCCATCGCCCAGGTCCTGACGGACCTGGAGGCGCAGGTCAAGCAGCTCGAGGGGCAGGAAGCCTTCCATGCCGGGCAGGAGGTGTTTCATCGGGAGCAGCGCGCTCTGCGGGCCGGCGAGTTGGAGAGCATCCGGCAGCGCTACGAGGCGTTCCAGGCCGCGGCGAAGGCGGCGGGAGAGGTCGTGCGCCGGGTCAAGGTGGAGGGCGCGGACGAGTCCGCCCCGCCGGTGACGATCAGCAGGATGATCGGCCGGGTGATCGAGGGCAAGCTGAACGGCGAGAGGTTCACCCCCACCGCCATGGCCGGGGAGGTCAACGAGACCTTCGGAAAACGGCTGCGCCGGCCGGTCACCGGCCGCACCGCCGCGGTCGCGCTCAGCCGTCTGGCCGACCTCGGATGGGTCCACCTCGTCCGGAAGGGAAAGCCCTTCCACGAGGCCATCTACGCCAAGGGCCGGAAGCCCTGATCGGGGCCCGGGGCGGACCCGGTTCTAGACCGCATTGACAGCCACGCCAGAAAGCCCGCGGCGGAGATGTCGTACGCCAGACAGAACGCTGGCCCCAGGCTGGCACACCGGGATTCGTCACAATGTGGCCGTGGAAAAAATCAAAGACGCCATGGGCCGCCAGCGCGGCGGCGACGAGCCAGAGATTGACCTTGAACCCGACGATGGCAACACAGAAGAAAACCATCATGATCAGCGACTCGACAAGCATCGCTTGGACAGACCCGCCCATCACCGCGAACAGGACGTAGTACGACGCGATCACCATCAGCACCGTCGGATAGAACGCCCGGTCGCGGTCGAAGCCCACCAGCCGCGCCATGACGGAGACGAGAAGAGCGATCACGATTCCTACTACGTAGGCCATAGACCCTCCAGGTCAGGCCCCGGTGCCAGGGTGGAGCCACAGCGCCACGAGGTCAGTGCCGTTCAACTCGGCGAGACATCCAGCGGCGAACTCGATGAACTGGTCACCGGGCGGCACGCCGGTACGCCCGACTCTGATCCAGCCGTTGCCCACGTCGCGCAGGGTCGTCAACTCGCCGGCCCGAAACAGCCGCAGCGCGACGCCGCGTGGCGGTACCTCCGCGAGCCGCACCCGAAGCCGGGCCGGCGTCACCCTTGGGGAAGCCAACTCGGCAGGTTGCCATGAAGCGTCGGGGTGGTAGCCCCAGATGCCCAGCACCTCACCGGTGGTCCGCTCCACTTGCAGGGCCATCGAGCCGTACGCCAGCTCGACGGCATCGCCTGTACGCTGAGCCGCCGCGGAATCGGCAGGCCGAAAATCGAAGGACAGCCCACGCTTGTCGTACCTCAGCTCCCCACGGACTGGCGGGCCTTCCGCGACGAAGAATTCCATCCTCTCACCTCACGAAGTTAAAGTGGTAAATGATCCTGTCCACCGTGTTCACGACCAGTTCCCAGGTGCCCTCCGAGCCGTTGAAGGTGCCCGGCACATCCCAGCGCAGCGTGTTCAGCGCTCCTTGCGGATCGGCGATTGGCTCCGCCGATTCCATGATCTCCTGAATCAACAGGCGGCTTTCCATGAACGGGCGCGAAGCCGCATGGCTCGCCGCGGTCTCGCTGAACTCCAGCTCCAAGGCGTCCACCGCCCCAGCCTCGAGGACTGCTTCGGCGCCCGCCTCGACGGCCACGGCTGCGAACACTTCCCACAGCACGATCGCCAGTACGATGCCGGCCAGTACCAGTCCGATTTTCACCCCAACACTGCAGTCGGACAGGCCCGAACAGTTGTCGGCGAAGACCGGACCGGGCAGGGCGGCGACGGCGGCGGCGGTCACGGCCACGCGGCATATCCCACGGACGCGGTGGTTCATCGGCCTGACCCGCCCGCCGGCTTCGGCAGGACAAACGCGGCGAGCAGCAACGGCGGGATCACGGCCACCACCATCGGCAAGAAAGACGCGCTGCCTCTGTTGATCGCGGGCTGAACCACGAGCGCCGCCATCAGGAACCCGCCCCCGCCACAGGCCGCGATCCTGATCAGCAAGGGGATGCGGTTGACGATCGCCACGTACGGCTGCATCGCAGGCACGACGCGATATTGAAGCACGCCCAGACCCGCGAGGAGCACGAAGAGAGCTCCAGCCTCCAGCAGCGAGGAAAACAATCCCGCCAGCAGCAACGTGAACAGTGCCGATCGCAGCACCACCCGCGCCTGCCAGGGCCACGGACGGCGCATGCTGAACCGCACATACGGCCGATCGTTCGGCGGCGCCGGCCGTTGTCTCGCCTTCAGGGTCAGCACGGCGCGCCCGGCGACCGCAAGCAGGGTGACGAGCGCGATCCATGGGGCTCCATGCTGCAGTGGATTGATCGAGCCGATATCCGGAGCACGGCTCCAGAACGACCAGACCGGTCGAATCATGAATGCGGCCGACTGCGCCCAGAAGTATGCGAGCAGAGCCTGTACCAGCCCGCCGGCGAGAAACCCCAGGAAGAACCCGGCGCTGCCGGAACGAACGAGCGTCTGAGTGTGCCGGCGTACCGAGGTGGCCACGAGGGGTGTGACGACCAGCAGCCCGGCCAGGATCACATACGTGTTCACCAGCGCCAGGTCCGTACGCAGCAGAGTGCCGAACCGGGACACGCCGTACGCGTACCCCATGCCTTCATGGCCGTGCAGCAACAGGTCGCCGAACGCGTACCCGATCGCCGCCAGCAGTCCCAGCGACGAGCCGAAACCTCCCACGGCCGCGAGCAAGAGAAGCACCGGCAGCGACGAGGAGAAGACCAGACCCGGATGCGCGGCACCGAGCAACAACCCGAAGAGCAGCACAAGGGGCGGTGCCAGGGCCGCGGCGGCCGGCCAAGCCAAAAGGTAGTCGCCATCGCGCAGTACTGTGCGCAGCGTCTCCGAGAGCCGAGCGGCCGCGCCCGGAATCCGCCGCCAGAACAGTCGAGCGGTGGCATCCAGAGTCGAGGCGTCGGCGAGGGGCATACGCTACCTCCCTGATGGAGCGTGACTCGGCTCGCCAGCGGCATACCGGCGCGCGGCAAGGCCGAGGACGCATCCGTAGGTCAGGTGGCCGATCATCGAAACGGTGAGAAATTCCCCCAGGGCGGTGAGCCTCAGCCAGGAGGGGTACAGCAGGGCCATGGCGAGCTCGAGGCCAAGCCCCCAGGCAACTCCGGTCAGCGGTCCCGGCTGGCGAAACAACAGCACGTACGCGATACCGAAGCCGGTACCGTTGCCAACGTGGTAGGCCAGCCCTGCCGCCCAGGCCCAGGCCTCCGAAGCGGCGGCGCCGACAAAAAGGTGGCCAAAGATCGGAATGACGTGGAAGGGCTCAAAAGAGAACGACCACAACGCCACGACACCGTACCGGACGGCATCGTAGGCGACGGTCGCGAGCAGCCCGGTCAGCAGGCCAACCCGGGCCCGCCGCCGCATCCGCCGGCGCTCTTGGATAGGCACGCGCCGGGCGAACCAGAACCAGAGGAGCGCCCCCATGGACACGAGAGCCGCCACCGCCAGCGGCAGCGACAAGTCCACAAGGATGTGCATGACCAGCCCAAGGCCGCCAGCGAACGGCAGGAGCAGCAACGGCAGGCGCCAGCGACCGATTACCATGCCAAATTCATCTCTGGCTCGCACAGCCTCTAGTCGATGTTGACCGCCATCCTTCGTGACAGCTCGATATATACATGCCATTCCAGCTCTTCGGTAACTGAACAAGTCTATAACAGTTCGGGTTGTGGGCTTGGCGTGGGCACTTAGGCATACTCTCATGGCAATGCATGGTGAAATGTTAGCTGACGGAGAGTCACTCCATTTTTGGAACCTTTGAGAGGAGAGAACTATGAAGAAGAAATGAACAAACTTTCTCTCAACCGTGAAACTCTCAGTCATCGTTATCGGTGGTACCCCAACCGGGAACTGCAGTCCCACCCAGTACTGCTCCCTGGACCCGAAATGTAATACTGATGCATGCGGCAACCCCGGCGAAGGTGGCTCCGCCTCTTTTGGCACCTGCAACTCCTGCGGGCGTGCAGCGGTGGGTGCACGTCCGGAGGCACCTGCACTGGCGCCAGTTGCTCTAACATCAATTGCTGAGACCAGCGCTGCATGGGAAGACGGGCGGTACCTTAGACAGGAACCGCCCGCAAGGCTATAGACGCGCCAGTTCCGTCGCCAATGCGCAGGACTGCGCCATGACCTGCGCGCGCCCTACTTCCCACAGCGTAGGGAAAGTAGGCGAACGCCTTGACGTTGTCGATGAACTCCTCGTGGCGCGCGCCGTAGATGGTGCGCGCCTGTCCGCGAGGCCGCCGGCCGGCTGCCCCTTCTTCCACTGGCGGCCGTCGACGAGCAGGACCTTCTTGCCGTCGTCCGTCGCGATCGACCAGTCACCGACCACGGAGAGGAGCTTGGAGGGCTCTCCGCCTTCTTTTTCATTGTTGAGGTCAACGCGCACGATGGCAGGCACAGCGGCCGGTTTCTGAGCGGCGAGGGGCAGCACGCCGAGCGCGGCGGCGAGAAGGAAAAATGGGATCAGTCCAGGAGGGGCTCCAAAGGGAGCCCATGAATCCCTGCAGAATCGTAGATCGGGAGATGTGTGTGTAGTGGTATGGATAAAGTCCCGGGCTACCGACAGTAACCCCTTCCCGGGATCTGGGATAACAGGTTTATGGGAGTCCCGGAGGGGACGGCCGTGGGTAGCCCAGGATTTCAATCCTGGGCTATGCGAGGCCGCCAACCTCCTGAGAGAACCGTAACCCTAGAATCGCAGCCGGGCCTGGAACTGCCACTGGCGCGCGGGATCGACGTTGGCGAGGCCGCCGAGCGGCTGGCCGAAGGTCGCCAGCGGCTGACCCGAGGGGTCGTTGCCGTAGACGCCGTTGTAGCCCACCACGTTCTCGTGGTTGGTCACGTTGAAGACCTCCCCACGCAGGCCGAGGGTAGCGAAGCCGAGAGGGAAATCCCGCTCCAGGAAGAGCGTGATCTGGTAGAGGTCGTCGCCGCGGCCGGCGTTGCGGCTGATCACGTGGCCGTTGATCACCGGACGGTCGGTGTTCGCGCCGTCGCCGTTGTTGTCGACGCCGGTGGTGATGTTGAAGGGGCGGCCGGTGGCGAACTCGGCGATGCCGCCGAAGCGGAGCTCGAACGGCAGCCCCACCCAGCCGCTGAGGACGCCGCGATGGCGCTGGTCGAGCAGGCTGTCCGCCCACTCCTTGTCGAGCCGGTTGACGTCGTTGGGATCGCCGCCCGGCGCGTCGGCCTCGACGTTGTTGCGGGTGTGCGACCAGGTGTAGCTGAGCAGCATGCCGCCGCGGGTGGCGAAGTTCTTCCGCAGGTTGAGCTGCAGGCCGTCGTACCGGCTCTCCCCCCTGTCCACCGTCACCAGGACGCGGCGGTAGCCGTTGGCAATGGGGGTGATCGGGCGGGTGGCGTCGGCCGTGGCCGCCGGGCGGGTCTGCCCGGGAGCGGTGCGCGCGAACTCCGACGGCGCGTTGAGGTCCAGGTTGCGCGGGATGTCGGTGGTGATCGCGTGCACGCCGTCGAGGCTCAGGAACCAATGGCTCCCGATCTCCTGCTCAGCGCCGAGCGTCGCCTGCTGGGTGCGCGGGTTGTTCAGGCTGTCGGGATAGCCGCCGCGCAGCCGCGAAGTGTCGAAGAACTGGTTGTAGAAACCGACGCGACCCGGCCGCACGGTGACGTCGCGCGCCGGCAGCACCGCCCCCGCCGGGAAGGCCGGCAGCGGCGCCAGCGATGTCGGGAAGCCGAATTGCCCCGGCGCGACACCGATGGTGACGAACCCGGTCGGGCCGGCCAGCTCCCAGCCGGCGGCGGTGTTGGCCTGGATCTGCGAGTAGTAGATCCCGTAGCCGCCGCGCACCGTGGTCCGCGGGCTGTTGCCGGGATTCCAGGCGAAGCCCAGCCGCGGCGCGATGTTGTCGTCATCGCCGGTCAGGTCCTGGCGGTCGTAGCGCACGCCGAGGTTGAGGATCAGGTTGCCGCGCAGGCGGTAGTCATCCTGGGCGAACAGCGACCAGAGGTTGTCGGTCACCCGGTAGCTGACGTTGCCGAACCCCTGGGTAAAGCGCGTCACGTCGTTGATCGTGAGCTGCGAGGTGGGGATCGACGGCGAGATCCCCGGCCTGAAGGTGAACTGTCCGAGCACGAACGGCGAGCCGAACTCCTGGCCGTTCCCCCCCGAGCGGGAGTGGATGTAGTCGCCGCCGAGCTTGAGGAGATGGCTCCCCAGCGACAGCGACACCGTGTCGGCGAACTGCTGCTGGCGGTTGGTGAGGTTGGCGAAACGCGACTCCCCTTCGGTGGAAACGCCGGGCCGGACATACTGGGTGGAGGGGTTCAGGGGATCGAACTGCGTGATCGGATCGCCGTTCTGCCAGATCAGCCGCGCGTCGTTGAAGGCGTTGGCGCCCAGCACGGCGGTATCGCCGATCTGGACCGACTCGGTGTCGCGCCGGAAAGTTCTCCCCGCGCTCGGCAGGTTGTTGCCGCCCACCACGTCCTGCGGATTGGTATCGGTGAAGTGATCGAGATTGAAGCGGCCGAACAGATGGTTGCTCGAGCTCAGGTCGGCGTCGGCGCGGGCGAAGAAGAGCCGCTGCCTGTATTCGCCGGTGAAGACGCCGGGCGCCAGCGGCGAGGTGATGATCGAATCGCGGTCCTGATCGTTGTACTCGCCGGCGACCGACCAGTAGGCCCGGTCGCGGATCAGCGGCCCCGAAAAGAAGGCGCTCCCCTGCTTCAGCTCGTCGCTCGACTCCTGGCCGGTGACCGGCGCGTCCGCCTGCAGGCCGCCGGGCCGGTAGAGGGCCACGACGTCGCCATGCAGGTCGTTCGTTCCCGAGCGGGTCACCAGGTTGATGGCGCCGCCGGCGCTGCGGCCGTACTCCGCCGAGAAGGCGTTGGTGAGGACGGTGAGCTCCTGGAGGGCGCCAAGGGGAATGTTCGTGAAAACCGTCTGCCGCCCCCAGGCGTCGTCGGCGGTGCTGCCGTCGATGGTGAAGCCCGCCTGCCGTCGGCCGCCGCCGTTGATCACGAACAGCGTGTTATTGAGGAACAGGTCGCCGGTGCCGCGCGCCGAGCGCACCGCCGAGCTGAGCAGCGGCAGTGAGGTGAGCTTGCGGCCGATGATCGGCGTCTCCTGGATCCTCTCGGCGTCGAACCGGTCGCCGAGCTGCGGCGAGCCCGACTGCACCCCCTCGGCCGTGCCGAAGACGGTGATCGCCGCCTCGACCGCCGCGGGGTTGAGGACGACGTCGATCGCCGCCGTCTGCCCGGCGCGGAGCTGGATTCCCCCCCGCTCCTGCGGAGCGAGCCCCTCGCGCGCGGCCTGAATGCGGTAGGTCCCCGTCAGCGGCAGCTCGGGAAGGGTGTAGAGCCCGCGGGCGTCGGTGCGCACCGTACGCGTGAAGCCGGTGGCCTCGTTGGTGATCGTGACCTCCGCGCCGGAGATCGGCGCGCCCGCCGGATCGAGCACTTGGCCGCGGATGGCGCCGATCGCGGGCGTCTGCGCCTGGGCGGCGACAACAAGAAGACAGAAGACTGCGCAGAAAGCGAATAGATTCCTGAAAGAAGACATGCGGGAAACTCCTCCTGCAAAGCAGGGCAATGAACGATGATCGATCGGGGCCGCCACACACGGGCACCCCGTTCTCCGGGCCAGGCCAGCCAAACGGCAAGCGCCCCGATTATTCGTTCTGCCGCTGGATCAGGAGGAGGATGTCGAGAAAGAGAGCGGGACCGGTCCCGGCGCGCGACAGAGCGGCCCGGCGGCTGGTGGGCGGAGCCGCGGCGCCGGTCTCCGGCACGGAACCTGGAGGCTCGGGCGGAGTCGGCTCGGCGGCGAGCACGGCGGCCTCGTAGTGCGTTTCCGGAGGAGCGAGCCGCGACCGCAGGCTGAGCGGCTCGGCCGCGACCACCTGATGCAGTCCGCCGCCGCGGCGCGAGCCTTCCATCCAGGCGACGACTCCGGCCTGCCCCGGGAGGGCCGGCTCGCCCGCTGCGAAGGCCGACCGCGCGAGCGGCAAGGCCCTCTCCATGGCTGGGGACACGGCCGCCGGAGAGGCCACGATCGCGAACCGCTCCGGCAACTCGACGGCGGTCTCCCGCATCTCGTCGCCGAAGCGCAGGAGGATGCGGACGTCCCGCGCCGGCAGGGGCGGGACCTGGAAGCGGATCCGGCGCAGATCCTGATCCAGATGCGGCGTGATCCGCACCGGATAGGTCGCGCCGCCGTCGAGGCTGAGGAACGCCTCCCACTCCTGGACCTTCTGGAGGTCGGCAAAGCGCGCGCCCGGCGTCCACTCCAGCTCCGCTGTCGAGCCGGCCGCGAGCGCCGCGCCGGCCCACGGGGCCAGCAGATGTACGGGCGCGCTCATCTCCCTCGCTAAACCCATGAAGGCAAACGCGAAGAGGCCCCAAACGAAGCAGGCCAGGGTGAGGAGTGGAGTCGGGCGGCGCATCGGGACGCCTATCATACCTGCCTCTCCCCGCCCGAGCATCAATGTCCGGGCGGCGCCTCGCCGATTCAGGGTGATAATCTCCCCAAAACCGCCCGCGAGGGCTCATCTTTCAACACGAGGTCCGACGATGATCCGGATGATCCGCAAGACGGGAGCCCCGTCCCTGATCCTTCTCGCGCTCTGCCTCGCGGCGCCCCTCGGCGCGGCGACCGACCGCAAGCTCACCAGCTTCACCGGTGTCGAGCTCAAGGACAGAGACCCCAAAGAGGACGTTATCTTCGTGGTCGGGGGGGACAACCGGCCCACCGCCAAAGGCGCGCCGCTGCCACGCGTGGCTGAGACGATTCTCTCCGAGATCGGCCTGATCCGGCCCGATTTCGTGCTCTGGACGGGCGACACCGTCTACGGCTACTGCGACTCGCGCGACGAGCTCGAGGCGGAGTACCAGCGGTTCCGCGAAGCCGCCCAGCCGCTGGTCGGCTTCGTTCCGTTCTACAACTCCCCGGGCAACCACGAGATCCACAGCACCCAGACGGCGAGCGACTGCGCGAAGAAGCCCGACCAGCTCTGCTGGGCGGACCCCGATCCCACGGCCAAAAACCGCTGCTCCGAGGAGGTCTTCGTCAGCCACTTCGGCCAGCTCTACGGGTCTGGCGACTACGCCGGGGTCCACTTCATCGCTCTCGACACCGCCGTGCCGGGCGACGAGGACGCGATCTCCGGCCCGCAACTCGACTGGTTGAAGAAGGACCTCGCGAGCAATGAGGACGCGCGGGCCATCTTCCTGTTCACCCACACCGAGTTCTACCAGTCCCCCACCATCGATCCGGGGGCGGGCCGCGGCCACCCGACGGTCGCCCGCGCCTGGGAGCTCCAGGACCTCTTCGCCCGCTATCCGGTGGCGGCGGTCTTCTCGGGGCACGAGCACATCTTCTGGCACGAGCCCCCGGAGAAGCACGGTTTCATCGACTATTTCATCGCTGGCGGCGCCGGCGCGCCGCTCTACGCGCCTCCCGACCGCGGCGGCTTCTCGCATTACGTGATCGTCCGGGTTTCGGGCAGAAAGATGACCTACGACGTGATCGAGCCCGGGCGGCTCTATATCGAAGGGGTGAAGAACCCGCCGACCGGCGCCGAGCAGTTCTGGATCGTCAACTCGAATGACGCGCAGCCACTCACGCTGCGCGGCCTCCAGGTCGAGATCTCCTCGGCGGCCCTGGGCGGCTGCGACGGCCTGGAAGCCACCGGCGAGCTCCGGCGCCGCGACTCCTGGAACCCCTTCAAGGTCGCGATCGACTCCTGCGACGCCGCAGCCGGCGGCAAGCTGCGCCTCCACGTCACGGCCGCTCCCGTGCAGCAGGGCTCGATCCGGGTGACGGTGCGGCGGAAGCCGTAGAGTAAAGGTTTAGAACGCCCTGATCTCGCGGGCCATCTCGAGCTCCGCCAGCACCGAGCGGGCGTGGCCGAGCTGCTCCGCGGGAACGAGCACATCGATCTTGAACAGCGCCCCGAAGAAGAACAGCAGCGAGCGGAAATGATGCCCCCGCGCCAGGGCCGCGATCCCCGCTTCCTGCAGCAGCTCCTCCAGCCGGTAGGAAAAGTGGACATTGTCGAGCTGCGTCAGGAGGGCGGTGAGGCCGTTGCGCTTCTGGAACCGGTACTGATCCCAGAGGTCGAGCCCGATCGCCACCACAAGGAGGACATCCAGGAAGCCGAACGAGAACGCGATCGTGTTCGGTCGAAACTCCTGCCAGGCCAGCACGGTGATGCTGCCGAAGGTGAGGAGCGCCGTCGCGGAGAGGGCCTGGCGCCGCAGAGCCGCCGCAAGCTCGTCCAGAAACTCCTCCGGATCGGACAGGTTCGCCTGCAGGCGGGGGCGGCTGCTGAACAGGTGGAACGTCAGCCATGAGAAGAACGGGATCACGACCAGCGCCAGCGCGATCGGAGCGATCCTCGATTGGCCAAAGGACTCGGGGAGTCCGAATATCCGGAGGAAGAGGAGCGTGGCGCCCAGGGCGCTCAACTGAGCCGGCACGACGCCCTGCGGGAACGCCGGAACCCACCGTTCCTCGGCCTTGCGGACGAAGCGGAACACCAGCATGATCAGCCCCGCGGCTACGAGGAGGCTCAGCGCCGGGACCAGCGAGTCTTCGGAATCACCTCTTCCCCTGGCGATCCTCTTCCAGATCGATGCGCCGACGTTGACCAGCATCAGCAGGGCGAATCCGTTGCCGATCCCGTAGGCGGAAAGGAGCTGGCCCATCGCGAAGATCGCGGCCGTCACGGCGGTCAAGGTAAGAACCGTGACCAGCATGAAACCCAACCCAGGGAGCTCCACGACAAGGGCGCCGCCGTGGCTGGACAGGAGCTCCAACCCTTTGGCGGTCCCCGCCGCCTGGACCGCCGTGATCAGCAGGCCCGTGATCAAAGCCGCCCGGTTGAGCCGGGCTCTCCCGGCGGCTCCGCTCTGCCGCAGACGGCGGCCCGGCGAGGTCATCAGGGCGAACAGCTCGACCAGGATGAAGCCCAGGATCAGAGGCTCGAGCCCCAGCATCAGCAGGTTCCTCCGCTCCAGGGCCCGGGAGAGCTCGAGGGCTTCCATCTGCACCAGGGGCAGCGGTACGGAACTCCCGAGCACGTAAAGCGCCAGCAGCAGGAGCGTCAGCACGAGCCGCCCCCCATAAGGAATCGAAGTTTTAGCTTCCGCGCGCTCGCTCACTGCGCCGGTCACCATGCGGAGACCTCCGGGGCTTGAGGGCCAGAGTGGGTTTACCAGAGGATACAGCACAACTCTCTGGCTCGCCTGATCGAGCTTCGCCACCCCGTGCTCCGCCCTGCGGGCGAACTCGGAGACCTTTGTATAGGTTCAATCCGGGGCAGAGGAGCTCAACTGCTCGTCGAGTTGATCACCGATCTCCAGCGTCCGGCCATAGGCGGCCTCGATCGCCCGGTTGAGCACCGCTGCAAAGCGCCCCTCGTTCAGCTCGTGAAGCGCCCGGGAGGTGAGCCCGCCGGGGGAGGTCACCTCGTCGGCGAATTCGCCAGGCGGACGGCCGGAGGCGAGCATCATTTCGGCGGTGCCGAGGATCGTCTCCAGCAGCATCTCGCGGGCGAGGGTCCGCGGCTCGCCGACGAAAACGGCCGCGTCCTCCAGGGATTTGACGAACTGGGCGAGCAGCGCCGGGCCGGTGCCGTAGGCGGCGGTGGCGCGTTCGACCTGGGCCTCGTCGGGAAAGTAGACCTCCCGCCCCAGGGTCCCCAGCACGGCCCGCACGGTCTCGCGCGCCGCTTCGGGGACCTCGGGCGTCGCCGTCCAGAACGTCAGCCCGCGGCCGATCCGGCACGGCAGGTTGGGCACGCAGCGGACGACCGCCGGACGTCCCAGGGCGCGGCCGATCGCCGCCGTGCGGACGCCGGCCACGATCGACAGCACGACGTGGTCCGGGCGCAGGCTGCCGCGGATCTGTCGCAGCACCTTGGCGAGCGCCGGCGGTTTGACGGCGAGGACGACCAGATCCGCGCCGTCGATGGCTTCCAGGCTGTCCGTGGTGCCGTGGATACCGTAAGCGCCGGCGAGTTGCGCCGCCCGCTCCGGCCGGGGACCGGCGGCCCAGATCCGGCCGGGCGAGGCCAGCTCACGGGCGAGGAGCCCCCGGATCATGACCTCCGCCATGACCCCCGAGCCGACGAAGGCGATACGCGTCTCCATGGAATCCCTTTAGAGCGTGACCACTTTGCCGGCGTCATGGATCATTTGCGAGAAGCTCTGCCAGCCGAGGAAGGCCTCCACGGAGGCCTGGACGGCGGCCGTGTCGAGTCCGAGCATACGGGCCGAGGCACTGCAGGCGTAGAAGCGGATGAGCCCCTCCTCCCGCCCGGCGGCGAGCATCTCGGAGAGCGGCGGCATGGCGAGCGACTCCAGCCGCTCGGCCAAGACGGGCGGCTGCGGATCGAGCTCATCCCACCGCCCCCGCACCCAGGCGTCGAGGGCGCCGAAGAACAGCGCGACGTCCACCCGCTCCCCCGCCGCCGCCGTGCTCGCCGCCAGCGCGGAGATCTGGAACCGCATGTCCCACGAGCCGCCGTGGGCGAGGATGAGGAGGTCGGCCATGCCTACAGCCTATCAGGGAAGTCGCGAGCTGCTTGGAAGATGTTGTCCTCTTTGAAGTATCTGCGTAAAATAATATTTAGAGGCTCGACAGCCGCTGAGAGCGGTAATGAAAGGAGAATTGATGCTTCTTAGAGAGGGTCTCGGCTCGCTAGCGCTCACGATGATCATCGCCTTACCTTTGCCCCTTCCAGGAGCAGCCGCGGAGCTCCAGAGGCCTGAAATGGCTGTCGCCCGTGTGGAAGCGGGACCAGCGCGCATCGACTGGCTCCCCCAAGTGGACTACGAGCGCTTGGTCCTGACGGTCTCCGGCCCTGGAGATCTCTTCCTCCGGCAAGAATTCGAAGCTGGCAAGCCTGTTTTTCTCAGTTCCGTTGATTCGACAGGCGACCGTCTGCCGGACGGCAGCTACGTTTGGGAGGTGCGGACGGTCCCGCGAACAGACAAGCTGCCACAGCCACCGCTCGTGCTCTCAGGTCACTTCGTGATCAAAGATGGAAGCTTCATAGCAAAGCCCAGAAGCAACCCCAGAAACGCTCCGGAGTCTTCCCTCAGCAGGATCCCAACCAAGGACCTCATTGAAAATGGTGACCTGATCGTGAAGGGGCAAGCCTGTATCGGCGGTTCGTGCACCGACAGCGATGCCAATGTTGACGTGCTCAGGCTCAAGGCAACCCATCCCAGCATCCTGTTTGACGAGATTGGGGTTCTCAGCATTGTCAGTGGCGCCTCCCTCGACTGGGCGGTGCTGATCAATCCCTCCGACGTAGATCAATTCTCCATCGCGAGTAGCGACGGTACATCAAGCCTGACTCCCTTCACTCTGACAGGCGGCGCTCCAGACAACTCCCTCTTCGTTGCCAGCAACGGTAACCTGGGCCTGGGGACCGCCACGCCCGCCGTCCATCTCGACGTCAAGGCGAGCACCGCCGAACAGGCTACGGAAAGGCTCCAGAACTCCAGCGCGACGGGCTACTCGGGGACCGAATATCTCGACAACGCCGGCAATGTGGACCTTTTCTTCGGTATCGACAATGCCGCCTCGACGACCCGCCTGAACAGCGCCAACAACAACCCGATCGTCGTGCTCACCAACAGCACGGAGAGGATGCGAGTCACTTCCGCTGGCAATGTCGGCATAGGCACCGCTTCGCCGGCGAACCATCTTCACGTCGCAGGCAGCGCCGGAACGAACAGGGCGCTGATCGAGGAAACCAACGGGACGACGGCGCCACGCGAGATGCTGGAGATCCGAAACAACGGAGGATCCATCCTGATCTACGAAGATACGAGCGTTAGCCAGCGATGGGCAAGCGGCACATTCGGCGCCAACTTCGTGCTGGACGAACAGTCCCGCGCCGGCGTGGAATATACCTTCGGCAATACCGGCAATCTGACGATCGCCGGGTTTCTGACCCAGGGATCGAGCCGGGACCTCAAGACCGACTTCACATCCCTCGACCCCAAGGACGTCCTGGCGCGCGTGTCCGCCCTGCCGGTCTCCCTCTGGAGCTACAAGACCGAGAACGCGGTGCGCCATATCGGTCCCATGGCCGAGGATTTCCACCAGGCCTTCGGGCTGGGAGAGGACGACAAGCACATCGCTCCCGGCGATCAGGCAGGCGTCGCCCTGGTCGCCGTTCAGGGTCTCCATCAGCTCCTCCAGAATAAGGGGCAGGAGATCGCCACGCTTCAACGCGAGAACACCGATCTGGCAAAAAGGGTCGAGGCGCTCGAGGCCATGCTTTCGAAAGTGATGAGCACAAAAGCGGCGTCGGACGAGCAGACTCCGTAAATCGCGGGTGAGAACAAATGAAAAGGGGCGCCCAGCAGAGCGCCCCCTTTCAAACACCGATGATCCTGTTCAGCTCGCCGGCTGCTCCCCCACTGTCCAGGTATCCCCGGCCTTGAGGAGGTCTTCCAGCTTGCCGACGCCCAGCCGCTCGGTCTCGGTGTGCATCTGCGCGATCACCCGTTCCTCGTAGGTGGGCACCTCGACGTCGCGGAAGACGCCGAGCGGGATCGGGAAGCCGGGCGGCTGGAGCTGCGCCATCAGGAAGGCCAGGGCAGGGTTCTCCTGCGTCTCGTCCCAGACCAGGCAGTCGTCGGCGCTGAGCTCGCCGCCCAGCTCGACGACCTCCATTTGCGTCCCCCGCATGCGGATGCCCCGGTCCTTGTTCTTGCCGAAGACCAGCGGCTTGCCGTGCTCCAGGTAGAGCGCGGTGTCGTCCTTGGTCTCCTTGTCGGTGAGGCCGGAGAACGCCTTGTCGTTGAAGATGTTGCAGTTCTGGTAGATCTCGATGTAGGCCGTCCCCTTGTGCTGGGCGGCGCGGCGCAGGGTGTCGCGCAGGTGGTTCTGGAAGATGTCGACGCTGCGCGCGATGAAGGTCGCCCCGGCGCCGATGGCGAGCGACAGTGGGTTGAACGGGTAGTCGACCGAGCCCGCGGGCGTGGACTTGGTCTTCTTGCCCAGCTCGCTGGTCGGCGAGTACTGCCCCTTGGTCAAACCGTAGATGCGGTTGTTGAACATCAGGATCTTCACCCCGACATTGCGCCGCAGCACGTGGATCAGGTGGTTGCCGCCGATCGACATCGAGTCGCCGTCGCCGGTGGCGATCCAGACCTCCAGCTCGGGCCGGGCCAGCTTGAGCCCGGTCGCCACCGCCGGCGCCCGGCCGTGGATGGTGTGGAAGCCGAAAGTGTTCATGTAGTACGGGAAGCGGCTCGAGCAGCCGATCCCGGAGACGACCACGAACTTCTCGCGCGGAATCCCCAGCTCGGGGAAGACCTGCTGCACGGCCGAGAGGATGGCGTAGTCCCCGCACCCGGGGCACCAGCGCACCTCCTGATCGGTCTGGAAGTCCTTCTTGGTCAGTATTGGAGTCGAGGTCGGGGCCGGCGTCTCAGTTGGCATGCTTAAGCTCCAGGATCGACTGGATCTTGTCCAGGATCTCTTGACGGGAGAAGGGCTTCCCCTGCACCTTGCTGAGCGTGATGATGTCCTTGAGGAAGCGGGCCCGCAGCAGCAGGGCGAGCTGGCCCAGGTTCATCTCCGGCAACAGCACCTTGTCGAACCGTGCCAGCACATCCCCAAGATTCAGCGGGAAGGGGTTCAGATAGCGCAGATGGGCGCGGCTGACCGAGAGGCCCAGCCGCCGCGCGCTGGCGACCGCGCCGTGAATGGCGCCGGCGGTCGAGCCCCAGCCGATGACCAGCAGCTCGCCCCCCTGCGGGTCACCGAAGACCTCGACGTCCGGCAGCTCGCGGGCGATCCGCGCCACCTTCTCGGCCCGCAGGTGGACCATGTTCTCGTGGTTGACCGGGTCGTAGGAGACGTTGCCGGTAACGTTCTCCTTCTCCAGGCCGCCGATCCGGTGCTCCAGGCCCGGCGTGCCGGGGACGGCCCACGGGCGGGAGAGCGTCTCGGCGTCGCGCTCGTAGGGGTGGAACCCCTCCGGATCGGCGCGGAACTCGATCCGCAGGTCCGGCAGCTCCTCCACCTGCGGCAGCTTCCATGGCTCGGAGCCGTTGGCGATGTAGCCGTCCGACAGCAGCACCACCGGCACCATGTAGCGGGTGGCGATGCGCACCGCCTCCAGCGCCACGTCGAAACAGTCCTTCGGCGAGGACGCCGAAAGGATCGGAATCGGGGACTCGCCGTTGCGGCCGAACATCACCTGCAGCAGGTCTGCCTGCTCTGTCTTGGTGGGCAGGCCCGTCGAGGGGCCGCCGCGCTGGATGTCGCAGACCACCAGCGGCAGCTCGGTCATCACCGCCAGGTTCATCGCCTCGGCCTTGAGCGCGATCCCCGGCCCCGAGGAGGCGGTCACCCCCAGGGCGCCACCGAACGAGGCGCCGATCGCCGCGCAGACGGCGGCGATCTCGTCCTCCGCCTGGAAGGTGGTGACGCCGAAGTTCTTGTAGCGCGACAGCTCGTGGAGCACGTCCGAGGCCGGCGTGATCGGGTAGGCGCCGAGGAAGAGCGGCAGGCCGCTGCGCCGGCTGGCCGCGATCAGCCCCATGGCCAGCGACACGTTGCCGGTGATGTTGCGGTAGAGACCCGGCTCCATCCGCGCCGCCGGCACCTCGTAGCGGTCGTGGAAGAGCTCCGTGATGTCGCAGAAGTTCCACCCCGCCTTGAGCACGGCGATGTTGGCCTCCGCCAGGTTCGGTTTGCGCGCGAACTGCTTCTTTAGCCACTCGACCGTGTTGTCGAGCGGCTGGGAGAACAGCCAGTAGCACATGCCGAGGGCGAACATGTTCTTGCAGCGGTCCATCGCCTTGGTGTCGAGACCGCTCGTCTCCAGCGTGCGGCGGGTCATCGTGGTCAACGCCGCCTGGAACACCCGGTAGTTGGCGAGGCTGCCGTCCTCCAGCGGGTTGACGGTAATGTTCGCCTTGGCGAAGTTGCGCGCGTTGAACTCGTCGGTGTTGACGATGACGATGCCGTTCGGCTTGAGATCCTTGATCTCCTTCCGGAGCGCCGCCGGATTCATCGCCACCAGGACGTCCGGGGAGTCGCCCGGGGTATGGATGTCATAGTCGGCGATCCGCACCTGAAAGGCCGAGACGCCCGCCAGGGTGCCGGCGGGGGCGCGGATCTCGGCCGGAAAGTCGGGCAGGGTCGACAGGTCGTTGCCGAGCAGCGCCGAGGTGTTGGTGAACTGGGTGCCGGTAAGCTGCATGCCGTCGCCCGAGTCCCCGGCGAAGCGGATGACCACCTCGTCGATCTTCTCGGGTACGGCCGTATGTCTCTCATTCTCTGCGATCATGATCATCTCTCTGCCGAGGAGTGAAACAAAAAAGACCCGGCCTTCATGCCAGGTCCTCTCTGGAGTATGGCCCCCGGACGCCGTTTTGCCAGGAGAACGCGCTACGCGCCTCCTGGGATTTCCCCATCGAGCTGTGATCTTACCAGAGGTGGGAGTTGCAGGAGAGGGAGGTCAGATCGACAGCCGCTCGAGGAGGGCCTTCTCCTCGGGAGTCAGCCCGGCCGCCAGCTCCGGATTCGTCTCCAGGAGACCTTGAGCGTCGGCGAGGTCCTGAATGCGCTTCGAACGGCGGCGGGCGGGGTCGGACGCCGCCCTGAGTTTCTCGTGGAGCAGATCGGCGCGGACGATGACCCGCAGCGGTACTCCTTCGAGCTGGATCTCCTCCGCCCGGCCCACGGCGGCAGCCAGAGCCGGATCGTCCGTGAACTGGACGGGCGTCCCCTCCGGACCCAGCCAGTTCTCCGAGTGCTCGAACCGGCCGGTCCGATGGAATCCGGCGGCCTCCAGCTCAGCCCAGGGGATGGACCGGCGGTCCAGAACGGCGAAATCGATATCCACGGTCGTCCGCGGTTCGGCCTGATGGACCTGGAGCGCCAGGCCGCCGATCAGAGCGTAGGGCGTCCCCGCCTGGAACAGAACCCTTCCGAGCGCCAGCAACGCGGGCTTCTTCGACTGTTCCATCCCGGACCTCATCCAGTGCCACTGACGGTCCAGGAGGAACCCGGTTTCGAGACCGCTCGGCATGGTTCGATGATACTCCCCAGGGGGAATCCCGCCCTACGGGTGCGCGGCCTTGTGGGCCTCGCGCTCCTGGGCCTGCTTGGCCGCCTCGACGAGGTTGAAGGCGTCGCGGCGCATCTTCGAGCGCTGGACGTCCTCCTCGGGGAAGCGCGGCCGGTAGCCGAGCTGGTTCTCGTCGAAGGTGAACGGCTTCAGCAGGTCCGCCTTGCCGACGATCGACTGCTCGCGCGTGAAGTAGGCCATGTCGTAGTTGTTCGACATGATGATGGCCTCCTCCGGGCAGGCGTCCACGCAGAAGCCGCAGAAGACGCAACGCAGCATATCGATCTCGTAGACCGTCGGGTACTTCTCGATGTTGACGTCCGGATGCTCGCCGGCCTCGATGTGGATGCACTCGGCCGGGCAGTTCTGGGCGCACAGGAAGCAGGCGACGCACCGCACCGATCCGTCGGGACGGGAGGTGAGGATGTGATGCCCCCGGAAGCGATGGCTGTAGTCCCGCCGCTCCTCCGGGTAGCTGATGGTGTACATCCGGCTCGGATTGAAAAGGTTTTTCAGGAAGTGCTTCATCGTCACCCACATCCCACCCAGCAGCGGCAGGTAGAGCCGCTCCGCGAACCCCGGCTTGTACGGCTTGGGCTCGGTGGGATAGGGGGACCGCGGTGTCTGTGTCGTCTGGGGCGACTGGGCCAAGGGCTGGCTCATCGTTCAAGCTCTCCGGCAACGATGTTCAACCCGCCCAGCGAGACGATGGCGTCGGAGAGCGAGCCGCCGTTGATCAGGTTGGGAAAGGTCGAGAAGATCGGGAAACAGGGCGCCCGGCAGTGGTTCCGGTACGGCTTGCTGGTCCCGTCGCTGATGGTGTAGAAGCCGAGCTCGCCGTTGGCGCCCTCGACCATGTTGTAGATCTCCCCCTCCGGCACCTGGATGCCGTCCATGATCAGCTTGAAGTGGTAGATCATGGCCTCCATCTGGTTGTAGCAGGCCTCCTTGGAGGGAAGGGCCACGTGCGGATCGTCGACGATCCACGGCCCGGACGGCATGCCGCGGTCGAGGAGCTGCTTGATCATCTTCAGCGACTCGCGGATCTCCAGCATGCGGATACGGAAACGGTCGTAGACGTCGCCGCCGTAGAGCACCGGCACCTCGAAGTCGAGCGTGTCATAGAGGTCGTAGGGGTGGGCCCGCCGCACGTCGTAGCCGACGCCGCTCGCCCGCAGGCACGGTCCGGTCCAGCCCCAGTTGACCGCGTCCTCGCCGGAGATGGCGGCGACGCCGACCGAGCGGTCGATCCAGATCCGGTTCTTGTTGACCAGCGTCTCGACGTCCTGCACGTACTGGGGGATCATGTCGACCAGCCGGCGGCAGCGCGCCTCGAAGTCGGGCGGCAGGTCCTGGATCAGGCCGCCGATGCGGCAAGCCGAGACCGTCAGGCGGGCGCCGCAGACCGACTCCAGCAGGCCGTAGATCTCCTCGCGCGGTTGGAAGAGGTACCAGAAGCTGGTCAGGCCGCCGGCGTCCACCAGCGTCGTGCCGTTGCAGACGCAGTGGTCCATGATGCGCGAGAACTCCGAGAGGATCATCCGGGCCCAGACCGCCTTCGGCGGCACCTCGACCTTCAGCATCTTCTCCACCGTCTTGCAGTAGCCGACGTTGTTGATGAACGCCGAGCAGTAGTTGAGACGGTCGGTATAGGGGATCACGTGCTGCCAGGTGTGGGTCTCCGACATCTTCTCGAAGCAGCGGTGCAGGTAGCCGATCTCGACGTCGGAGGCGACGATCGTCTCGCCGTCCAGCACCGCCATCAGGCGGAAGGTGCCGTGCATGGCCGGATGCGTCGGGCCGATGTTGATCGCCATCCGCTCGAACATCTCGTCGCCGTGCTCGGGCAGGTCGAAATGCGGCTGGTAGATCTTGTCCTCGGTGAGGATCCAGCGCTTGGCCGCGTCGTAGTCCTTGCGCAGCGGGTGCCCCTGGAACGCCTCGTGGGTGAGGATGCGCCGCAGGTTCGGGTGGCCGTCGAAGCGGAAGCCGAACATGTCGTACGCCTCGCGCTCGAACCAGTCGAGCGCCTTCCAGTGCCTGAGCATCGAGGGGAGCACGAGGTCGTCCTCGCGCAGCGGCACCTTGAGCCGCAGCCGCGCGCCGCGCTGGAGCGAGTAGAGGTGGTAGACCGCCTCGAAGCGCTCCTCGCGGTCGGGGAAGTCGACGCCGCACAGGTCGAGCATCATGTCGAACTGCGTCTGCGGGTTCTCCTTCAGCTCGCGGCAGACCTCGAAGAGGACGTCGCGGCTGACGATCCAGACCGGCTGGTCCAGACCCTCCTGGGGCAGGATGCTGCCGGCCGGGAACTTCGCCCGGACGGTTTCGAGCTCGGGCAGGGCCGTGGTCTTAACTTGTGGGGGCGCCAGCGTTGACACTCTGGGTCTTCTCCTGGTCCTTGGATTCCCGGTTCTGCTTGCGGAATCGCTCGCGTTCGCGGATGACCTTCTCCTTGAGCTGGAGGATGCCGTAGATCAGCCCCTCCGGCGTCGGCGGGCAGCCCGGGACGTAGACGTCGACCGGGATGACCTCGTCGATCCCCTGCATCACGTGGTAGGCGCGGTAGAAGCCGCCCGAGCAGGCGCAGGCCCCCATCGAGATCACCCACTTGGGGTCCGGCATCTGGTCGTAGATCGTCTTCAGCACCGGTGCCATCTTGTCGTTGATGGTCCCCGCCACCAGCAGCACGTCGCTCTGGCGGGGCGAGAAGCGCACCACCTCCGAGCCGAAGCGCGACACGTCATAGTGGCTGGAGACCGTGGACATGAACTCGATGGCGCAACAGGCCGTGCCGAACGGGAACGGCCAGAAGGAGTTGCGCGTGGACCAGTCCTCCAGCGTGTCGAACGTGGTGGTGACCCAGCTTTCTCCGATCATATTGTTCATGGGGCATCAGTCCTCTCGCTGGCTGCGAGTCTACCACTTGTGACTGGCGGTCACAAGCTCGTGTTCATTGAATGTTTGCAAGGAGTTAGGTTGCAGCCGCCGCGCCCGCCCGTCCGTGCCGGAGGCTCCGGCCGGCCCCTCTCCCCCACCTCTCTCAACAGGCCCCGGGAGGGGTGGATTCCCGGAGAAGACGGCGGAAGTGGGGTGAGGGGATCCGCCACGCCGGATCGTTCCTTCCTGTTGGACCTGCCCTTCGGGGCGCTTACAGGAAGGAGAGTCTCGGATGGACACCCGAAAGACCGCGCAGAGCTCGGAGACGGTGACGCGCCGCCGCCTGCTTCAGACCGTAGGGGCCGGAGGGGTGGCCCTGGCCCTGGGGGCGCGGTCGGGAGTGGCGCGCGAGGATGGCGGGCCTGCGCAGGCGAAGCTACGGACGCGGCTGACCGAGAGCTTCGGCCTGACGCACCCGTTCGTGGGCGCCGGCATGGGATTCGTGGCCCTGCCGGAGCTGGTGGCGGCGGTCTCGGAAGCCGGCGGCCTGGGAGTGCTCGGGGTGGCGCCGGAGCCGCCGCCGGTGTTCGCCGAGCGCCTGGCACAGATCCGCGCCCTCACCCGCCGGCCGTTCGGAGTGGACTTCTTCCTCGCCACGTCGCCGACGCTGGGGCCGATCACCGTCGACGGCCACATCGAGATCGCCGTCGCCGCCAGAGTGAATTTGGCCGTCTTCCACTTCGGGATTCCCATCGCCGCCTGGGTGACGTCCCTCAAGGCTGCGGGCATCCCTTTCTGGGTCCAGGTCCCCTCTCCCGAGCAGGCGCTGGCGGCGATCGCCGCCGGCGCCGACGGGCTGGTGGTCCAGGGCCAGGAAGCCGGCGGGCACAACCGGAGCACGACACCGCTCCATCACCTGCTCCGGGACGTCCGCGACGAGGTAGGAGACGGCGTGCTGGTGCTGGCCGCCGGGGGCATCGCCACCGGGGCCGACGTGGTCACCGCGCTGGCTCACGGGGCGGACGGCGTCTGGGTGGGAACCCGGCTCGTCGCCTCCCGCGAGGCCTACGCCCATCCGGAGTGGAAACGCCGCCTCACCCAGGCCCGGCGCAAGGACACGGTCACCACCACCCTCTTCGGACCCGAGGTTCCCTGCCTGCCCTACCGGGTGCTGCGCAACCCGGCCGTGGACGCTTCCATCGGCCGGCAGGACGAGATCTGCGGCCTCCCCCCCACCGGCGCGCCGATCGGCACCACGCTGCTCTTCCCCGGCACCTCGTTCGCCACGCCGGGCGTGCCCATGCCCACCTTCAGCGCCCTGCCGCCGACGCCGGACACCACCGGAAACTTCGACGCCATGGGGATGCCCGCCGGAGAGGGCGTCCAGCACATCCGCGACATCAAGCCAGCGGCCCGGATCGTCGCGGACATGATGGAGGAAGCGCGGTCGATCATCGTCCGGAAGCTGGCGTAAGCCTTCAGGAGTCAGTACGCGGACGTAGAGGTACGAGCTCGCGCTCATTTTGTACACCACGCAGCAGAAGGGAAGCGGCGGGGTCACCGCGATCAGTTGCTCCGCCTCGCGGGCTCAGGCGGCCAGCTCGTCGTAGACCGCCTCGACGGCGCGCATCCGCGCCGCGAACGAGAGCGGCCCTTCCACGAGCTCCCGGGCCGCGACGGCGCGGCGGGCCGTGGCGCCGCGGTCGGCCAGCGCGAGCGCGATCGCCTCCCGGAGCCGCGCCGGATCTCCCGGGGGGACGATCAGGCCCTGCACGCCGTCCTCGATCAGCTCTGCCGTCCCTCCAGCGGCGGTGGCGACGACCGGAGTCCCGAGCGCCATGGCCTCCAGCACGACGTTCGGCGTCCCCTCGTAGTCCGAGGACTGCACGAAGAGGTCGAAGGCGTGATGGAGGTCCGCCACGTCGGAACGGTGGCCGAGCAGGAGGCAGTCCGCCCCGGCGCCGAGACGCCGGGCCGCGGCCTCGAGCTCGCCACGCAGGGCGCCCTCCCCCACCAGGACCAGACGGAGCCCGGGACGGTCCCGCCGCAGGTCCGCGAACACTTCCAGGAGGCGGTCGAACCCCTTCTGAGGCTCCAGCCGGCCCACCGCTCCGAGGACGATGTCATCGGCGGCGAGTCCGAGAGCGGCCCGCACGGCCGGCCCGCGCGCCGGATCGCGGCGGAAAACCCGCGAGTCGATGCCGTTGAGGATGGTCGTCACGCGCTCCGGGCGGGCGCCGCGGAGGAGGAGCTCGCGCCGGATCGCCTCGGAGACCGCGATGAGCCGCGGGAAGCGCCCGAGCACCCGTTTGTCCAGGGGGTAGTACAGCCAGCGCTCGCGGCGGCTGTGCCCCGTCCAGCCGTGCACCGTCGCCAGCGGCACCACCCGCTCCGCGCGAGCGAGCATCCAGGCCAGGACGTCCGTCTTGTAATCGTGGGCATGGACGATGCCGATCTGCCTCTGCCGCACGAGGCGGCGGAGCGCCGAGAGCACCCCGGAGTCGAGCGGATGCCGCTCCGCGATCTCGTGGTAGTCGAGGCCGAGCGATTCCGCGCGCTCGCCGATCCCGAACAGGGGGTCCTGCCGCGCCCGCAGGTAGCAGACCGTCACCGCGTACCGGGAAGGGTCCGCCGCCGCCGCGCCTTGCAGGATGGTTTTCTCGGGACCGCCGCCCGTTCCCCACACGCAGCGCAGCTCGAGGATTCGGATCGGTCCGCTCATGCAGTCTGGATGCCCGGGCCGTCGTCCCCGCTGTCGGGGTGGGACGCGCGATAGACCAGGGCCAGGGCGCGGGCCAGGTCGTACACGCAGGCCACCGCGAAGGCCTGCGCGATGTCGATCGGCCGCACGCCGGGCCGGTGCGCCGTCATCAGGCCGGCGCGCAGGGCCGCGAACGCTCCGATGCCGAGAGGAGCGCTTGCAGTCAGGAGGAGTCCGGCCGGAGCGGCCAGGAGACCTGCGACTCCGGCCGCGAGCCACCCGAGCTCGATCACCGGAATGAGGAGGCTGGGCAGCCCCCGGAGGGTGAGCGGCCCGCGCAGGCCCGCCCGCAGGTTGTCCCGGCCGTGCCAGAGCTGGGTGCGGAAGAGCTGCCGCAAGGTGGCCGGGTCGCCGTAGTGCACGCTCTTGAGCCGGTCGTCGCTGAGCAGGCGCAGGCCGCCGGCGCGCAGGCGCTGGCAGAGGTCGTAGTCCTCGCAGGTCTCCAGCCCTTCATCGAACCCGTGCAGCCGCTCGAACTCCCGGCGCCAGACCGCCAGGTTGCCGCTCGCCAGCCACTCCACCTCGAAACAGCCGGCCCGCCGGTGCCGCATGCCGTCGAAAGCGCGCTGCACCCAGGTCGCCACCGCCGGCACGAGGTAGGGGGCGCCCACGGCCCCCACCGCCGGCCGGCTCAGATCTTCGATCGCGCAGGCCATCCAGCCCGGATCGATCTCGTGGTCGGCGTCAATGAACGCCAGGACCTCGCCACCGGCGGCGGCGGCGCCCCGGTTGCGCAGCCCGGCCACCCGCAGGCCCGGGCAGACCAGCAACCGGGCGCCGGCCTCCAGCGCGACCCGATCGGAGCCGTCGCGGGAACCGTTGTCCACGACGATGACCTCGAGGCGCTCGACGGGGTACTCGCCGCGGGTGATCGACGCCAGGCAGCGCCGCAGCCGCGCGGCGTCGTCGAGGACCGGGATGACACAGGAGACGTTGGGGACGCCGCTCATGACGCCCTCGGCAGCCGGGGCTTGCGCACCAGCACGTTGTTCATGATCAACAGGTCCAGGCCGCTGCTGAAAAAAGTGCGCAGCGCATCCCGCGGCGTGTTGACCATCGGCTCCCCCTTCAGATTGAAGGAGGTATTGAGAACCATCGGCACCCCGGTCCGCTCGGCAAAGGCCGCGATCATGTCGTAGTACCGCGGGTTCACCTCTCGCCGGACCATCTGCGGCCGCGTGGTGCCGTCGCAATGCGTGACCCCGGCGAGCTCTGGAGCCCGGTGCGGGCGCACGGGGAAGGTGACGATCATGAACGGGGCGTAGAACGCGCCCTCGAGATAGTCCTCGGCGGCTTCGGCCAGCATGCTGGGCGCGAACGGCCGCCACCAGTCGCGATACTTGATCGCTCGATTGACGCGGTCGCGGACCGCTTCCCGGCGGGGATCGGCGATGATCGAACGGGCGCCGAGGGCGCGCGGCCCCCACTCGCTGCCGAGTTGAAACCAGCCGGCGATCTGCTGATCGGCCAGGGCCTCGGCGACGCACGGAGCGATGTCCTCGTCAGGGAGGATCTCGTAGGGGAGCTTCGCCTGGTCGAGCTGCTCGACGATCTCCTCGTTGGTGAAGAAAGGGCCCCAGTACGCGTGCGTCAGCTCCTGCGGCGGCAGCGCGTGGCCGAGGGCCAGATGCGCGAGGTAGGCCGCCCCCAGCGCGCCCCCCGCATCGCCGGCCGCCGGCTGGATCATCATCCGGTCCACCAGACCGGAGCGCCCGATCTTGCCGTTGAGCGTGGCATTCAGGGCACAGCCGCCCGCGAAGCAGATATCGCGCAGGCCGGTGGCCTCGACGGCGCGCCGCACGATCTTCATGCCGAACGCCTCGATCTTCTGCTGCAGGTCCGCCGCGAGGTCCTTGTGGATCTGCTCCAGCGGCTCGCCGATGCGGCGTGGCGGCCCCGCCCGCCTCAGGAGCTCCTCCGGGAACGGCGCCCGCCGCGCCAGGCAGTCCCCCCGCATGGAGAGCGCCTCCACGTCCACCAGGTCGTCCAGCAAGCCGCGCGGCGTGCCATAGGGCGCCAGGCCCATCAGGTTCCCCTTCTCGCTGGTGCGCAGGAACTCGTAGACGAAGTCGTTGAGCTGGCCGATCGAAAAGCGTTCGAACGGCATCTCCTCGATCACTTCGATCCGCGATCCCTCGCCACGGGCCACCATGCCGGAGAGCTGATCGCCCCAGCAGTCCCAGGTGACGATGGTGGCCTGCGGGAAACCGCTGGCGTGGTAGGCCGAGGCGGCGTGAGCGAGATGGTGGTCGATGCAGACCAGGGGGGCGGCGGAGTCCAGGCCCAGCCAGTAGAGCAACTGCGAGCGCAGATGATCGACGATGCGCTCGGGGAGGAAACCGTTCGACAGCAGGGAGCCGATCTGCCGCGGCAGCACGTTGCGCGCCATGAACTGCGCCGTGCTCGCCAGCTCGCGCAGGACGGGCCCGCGGCGGCGCTTGCCGCGCTCGGCCGACTTGACCGGATCCCAGTTCCACCCGGTGCCCGCCAGATCGTGGATCGTGATGCCCGCGCGGGCAAGGCAGAACTGGATGGCATTCAGCGGGAAGAGCCCGGGCGCTTCCTTGATGCGGACGAAGCGCTCCTCCTCGCACATCGCCACCAGCGCCCCATTCCGCAGCAGGGCGGCCGCCGGATGATGGCCGATGTCGTTCGCCGCCGCGGGCCGGTAATTGATCCCCAGGACATAGACATCTTTGCTCATGTCGCGGTCACCTCGTGCTGTAAACCCCAGGTGCGGTGCCGTATCGAGCGGGCGCTCTGCGCGGGAGAGACTTTATCAATTTTATTTTCTAAAATAAAATCGATAAATTGCAATCGCGACATGCGCGGCAATAAGGAAAGCTGCGACCTCCGCCGGCGACTTCCGTATCGGCCTATGTCAAAGTATGAAGGGCCCGGAGCGCTTCCGCCCGGGCTCGTGGCGCGGCGAAGATCGCGGCGGGACCAGACGCTTCGGCAGTTCCAGGACGCGGGAGGCGCTGGGCGAGACGGCCGCCACATCGAGCTTCCAGAGCTCGCGGCCGGTGGAGGGCTCGGTGGCGGCGAACAGGAGAGATTTGCCGTCGACCGCCAGGATCTCCGGGTCGCTGCCTCGCGAGCCCGGCCAGAGGTCGGCGACGAGCTGGAGGGTCTCGCCGAAACGGCCGGCCGACCAGAGCTCGCAGCCGTGCCCGGTCTCGCAGGCGGCGAAGTAGCGCCGGTCACCCAGGGTGAAGAAAGACGCCGCCGTCAGGCTCGACAGCGGGTCCGGCAAGGGGCGGGTGCTCGCCGCGGTGCCCTCGGTGAGCCAGACCTTTTCGGGCGCCTGTCCCTGGGGGTTATCGACTCCGAAGAAGAGCGTGTCGCCCAGCACGCTGCCGAGGTTCGCGCCGACGCCGCCATCGCTCACCCGAGGGAAGGTCCCCAGGAGGCTCGCCGTCAACGTCGAGGGGTCGATCGCCCACAGCGTCTCGTGCTCCTCGTCGGCGTCCTGGTATCCGGCGCCGGCGTAGAGCGTGCCGCTGCCGGCGGCCAGGGCGAAGGTGCCGCCCGGCAACTGCGCCGGCAGGGGGTGGGTCCCCTCGGCCGACCCGTCGCTCGTCCATAGCGTGCCGCCGAACCGGAAGAAGAGACGCCCACCCACCACGGCGGGGCTCAGCTCCGACGAGTAGGTGTCGAGGAACGGGGTCGAAGCCAGGCGCAGCGTGCCGGCCGCCGTCCCGTCCGTGCGCCAGACCTCCAGCACCGCGGTGCCCGGTCCGCCCGGCCCCGGAGCTCTCCGGAACAGGAAGGTCGAAGCGCCGAGCGCGACGGGCGCGAAGACCGGCAGGAACCGCTCCGGGTGATTGGGGTTGAACGGCAGTTGAGCGATGAACCGCGATCCATCTTCCGGGGAGCCGTCGCTGCTCCACAGCCCCCCGCTCCGGGTGAGGACCAGCGCGCCGTCGCCCAGCCGGCCCAGAGCGGCCGAGTCCAGGATGCGGCCGTCCGGAACCGTCACCGGGGCGGTGCCCGCGGCGGTCCCATCCGTGGACCAGAGCGCCGAATCGAAGCCTGTGATGAAGAAGCGGCGCCGGCCGACCGCGATCGTCGGGGTTGGGCACGGCTCGAAGCTCGGCGAGCAGGATTCGTTGTATTCCGGGATCGCTTCCATCGAGCCGTCCCCGGCGATGGCGATCCAACGGAAATCGTGGAAACTGCTGAGCAGGACGCGATCACCGAGCGAAAGCGCCTGCGACGGAGAGATGCCGGTCGCCAGGTGCCGCAGATCGGTCACCGGCTCCGTCCGGCCGCCGGCGATCCGCCAGAGCTGCTGCCCCAAGGGCTTGCGTTCGGCGGCCACGAAGAGGGCACCGTTGTAGGAGATCGGCGGTCCCTGGACACGGAACGGCCGGTCCCGCGTGCCGTCCGAGAGCGCCTTCGTCCCCGCCGCCGTGCCGTCGGTCTCCCAGAGCTGTTGCACCCCCTGCCGCATGGCCCCCAGGAGCAGGTGCCCCTCGACGACGCCGAGGCTCGCCGCGTCGACCCGGACGAGGCCGGAGCCGAAAATCGACCCTTCCGCGGTGCCGTCCGTCCGCACGAGATGGCGGTTGATCGCTTCGAAGGCCTGGTCGCCGATGATCGTGACGTCCGACATCGAGCTCGACTTGCAGGTCTGTTTCCCTCTGCAGACGCGCACGATCTCGCGCAGCTCGTGTGTCGTCTCGTCGGCCGCGATCAGGTTCCCCGAGTAGTAGTAGCCGGGCGCCGGGATCAGGGTTGTCAAGCCGATCGCCCCGAGCTGATCGGCCAGGAAGCCGAAAGCGTCGGGCCGCAAGCCGGTGTAGGCACGAGTGCCGCGAAGAGTGCCGTCTGACGACCAGAGTTGCACGGTATCGTCCCGACGGTCGGCGAGGACTCCGAAATAGAGCCGCCCATCCCGCCAGCCGGCGACGTTGAACTCCGCCGCGGCGAAGAGCTGCGTAGCTCGCGGCGAATCCAGGCGGCTCGCCCAGAGCCTCTGCCGTAGCGTGTGCCGGTCCGAGGTGAAGAAGAACAGCGTCTCGCCGACGGGGAAGAGCCAGCCAATCACCTGACCGTCCAGGAGACGCAGGACGCGGTCCCGCGCCACATCCCAGGCGAGAAGCGCGGAGCCTTTGCTGAAGATCAGCCACCGGCCGGCGAGCGTCTCCAGGCTCCCCGCGCCGTCGGTCTGGCCGGCCAGGCCCGGGACCGGCCCCGTCCCCGCCACCGTGCCGTCGGTCGACCAGATGCCGTGTTCACTGGCGTTGCAGCTCAGGAAGAACAAGCGCTGCCCCAGGGGCTTCGCACCGGCGAGTCAGGTCGTGAGGACGGCCGCGTTGCCGCTTTCGCCGGCGGCCAGGAGCACCCGGCGCTCGGGATCCGCCGCGGATCTCGCCGACCAGAAGATGCGCCCGCCGACGGCGCCGATGATCTTTGCGTCGTCGAGAAGACCGGAAGCTCCCGCGATCGGGACCCGGCGGGAGCCCGCCGGCGTGCCATCCGTGCGCCAGAGGGTCTGGCCGGTCTCGGGCTCGGCCGCGATGAAGAACAGCGTTTCCCCGAGCCGCGTGAGCTGCGGCAGCGGGCGACCCCCCTCGAACTCGCCGGGAAAGAAGTCATGGACGAGATGGACCGGGCTGGCGGGCGCCGCCGCTCCCGCGATGACGCTCCCCCAGTTTAGAAGGAGCGCCGAAGCGAGCCCGATGCCGAGAAGACCCGCGCGTCTCAGGGTTGCCGCCATGGAACGAGATCCTTGCCGCGAGGTTGAATGACCCCGACGAAGTTGCGCTGTTTTTTGTCTTGCGGAAATTTTGTCTTGCGGAAAGATACCGTGGTTGGTCCAAACTTTGCAAAATAAAATCGGAAGATTTCAAAAACACAACGCGACAAGGAGGCACCGTCATGCCCGAGAAGAAGACGATCGAGAAGGCCCGGAAGGACAAGAGCGAGGGGAAGGCGCCGAGCACCCAGGCCGGCGAGTTCGTCCACCAGGAGATCGAGCACGTCAAGGAGGGGAAGCACGGCGCGCGGTCGACCAAGCAGGCGATCGCGATCGGCCTGTCGGAAGCGCGCCGCGCCGGCGTGAAGGTCCCGGCGCCCAAGAAGGGGACGGCGTCGGAAGCCACGCGGCACAAGGCTCAACAGGATCTCGAGGCGGGAGCCAAGGGGGCGAAGAAGACGGTTTCGCGGACGCGCTCCAAGGCGACGACCGCGGCGCTGAAGAAGGAGGGGCACTCCGCCGCCTCGCACCAGGCGCTCTCTCAGCAGGCGAAGTCGGCGGCCTCGAAGCGCACCGTCGCCGAGCGTTCCGCGGCGGCCCGCAAGGCGGCGCGCACCAAGGGCGCCGAGGAGCGCTCGGCCGCGGCGACCCAGGCGGCGAAGACCCGGGCCAAGAAGGCGCCGGCGAAGAAAGCCGCCGCCAAGAAGTCCACGGCCAAGAAGTCTTCCTGAGGCCGGGCGAGCCGCGGCGGCCTCGCCTGGCGGAGCCGCAGCCGGCGTTCCCAGGGAGGTCTACATCAACGTATCCATTCTGCCGTGGCGAGCGCCTGCCACAAGGATCGGGCCGGAGCCGGGGCCACGGGATCCAGCTCGACGAGCGGGGAGCCGTCCCCGGCCTCTGCCAAGCGCAGCCCCGCCAGCGGGAGGATCTCGTTCAGCGGCAGCGGATCGGTGCCCTGGATGTGGGCACGGTGGAAAGCGTCCCAATCCCGTGCGGCCGTGGCGTTCAGAGCGGCCTGAATGTCTTTCCATTCATAGGTCCGCTGACCGCCTTCCGTCTGACGCCAGAGCGCCCGCAGAAAATCGCCGAGGTCGCGCTTGCCGTGACTGGCGTCCCGGATCAGCACGTCCCACGAGAAGGCAACCAGCGCGCCGGCGCTGTAGAGCGGTGGCCCTTTGTGAGTGCCGCTGCCCTCCAGAGAGGTGGTCAGCCGCCGGGCGTTGCGGACATGCTCGGCGAGCTTCCGCCGCAGATCGTCCGGACCGATCAGCCCGGCTTCGGCCATGGAGACGTTGGCGACGTATTCGGTAAAACCTTCCTGAAACCATTGGGACGTCGCGTAGTCCGCTCCCCGCAGGCGCCAGCCGTTCCAGAAGTGAAAGATCTCGTGCCCGATCGTGTTTCCCCATTGGGAGCGGTTCGCCCGCGACGGCGGCGTGTCCACTGTCAGGGCGAAGCTGCGGCGGAACGCCTCTCCCCCACTGTCCATGACCGGCAGCAGAACGACCAGATAGCTCTCGCGTTCCTTGAATTCCATCAGCCGCACGAAGCGCTGGACCAGCGCGCCGAGCGTCTCGCGAACCTCGGGACGGACCGGCTGCCAATGCCCCATCGAGGCGACGAGCAGCCGGAAGCGGCCCGCGGTCACCTCGTCCGGGGCGGAACGGGTCAACACCACGAGGTTCTCGACGAGGTCCTGGGTAGACCTGGCGGCAAATGCGTTGGCGGCTCCCGGTCTCGGCTCCCAGGGCGTTACCGCGCGCCAGCTCCGGGGAAGAGAGAACTTCACCTGGCTCGCGACGACCTCCCGTGTTGTAAGGAACAGAGACCGGCCGGCGATCACCAGATTGTTGGCGTCCGCGAACGCCGACTCCCGGGGAGCCGGCCATCCCCGCGCGGCCAGGGCGGAATAGTCCACCTCGTAGCGCGCGACCAGCCGGCCCGCCAGCTCCCGATCCAACCGCCAGCCGAATTGATCGGCCAGCGTGACCCCGACCGGCCGGCCGTGTTCGTCGGCGACCCGCAGATTCTTAATCAGGGCCGGCCACCCCTTGGCGTCGATCTCCGGGATGTCGCCCGGGCGCGTGGTTTCCATGGCGAGAGCCTGTCCGCGGATCGGCAGACTGGCGGTGACCGCCAGCTTGGGGGCAGCGCCCGGAAGCATCCGCACGAGGTATTCCGCGGGCCTGGGAGCCACCTCGCCATGGGCCTGCTCGCGGGAGGGGCTGACCGCCCCAGCCGCGAAGACGATGGCGAAGACGAAGATCGCGAGTCTCATCAGGTTTTCTTGCATACGGCGGCAGGATAGCGGAGTTTCAGCTACCGGGAGAAAAGGCCAGGAGCGGACAGGCCTGCGTTGCGCCCGTCCGCTCCAGCGGTTTGCCAGGCCCCGATGAGTTGCAACTCAGGAGACCGCAAACCGCTCAACGCCCATCAACAACCTTGATCGTCACTGATTCCACGGGGCCACTGCCGACGAAACCCTCGACGCTGGCGCTGACGTCCTCGTTGAAGGTACTGGCACTGACCGTGTTCTTCGCCCCCGACGCCCAAGTGACGTCCCAGGTGATGGTGATGATGGCGTTCGGATCGTCGCCGAGTTGATACACCACATTCCCCTGGGTACCGGACGCGCTGCCCTGTCGCCCACTGGAGCGGAAAGCAGCCTTGTTGGTCTTCGCGGGAATCGCGACGGGCGGGAAATTCCCGACGTCTTCCCACTTGCCCCATTCTAGATGCTCGCTCTTTACCGTGAGCACGGAATCCGTGCGGTTGTTGATGCCGCAGATCATCTGAATCATTTCACTCATCACCTGGGCGTTTTCATCCTGCGTGCTCACTTCACTCACTTCAGTCATTCCACTCATCTGTTTCTCCTTGTGTAGTACAGCGGCCGTTTAGATCGTTCCGATCCGATTTGCCTGCATCGAGAAGGTGCCCTGACCCGCCGTCTTATCTCACCCCGCGAGCAAAGTCGCCGTAACGGCGCTTTCAGGAGCGAGAATCAAGCCCGCGTCCCCGGGCCGTGCTACGATCGGATCGTTCTTCTCTAAGAAGGAGTTGAGGTTGGGATCGCGCGCAAGGAGCCTTCGCGGCCTCTGCTGGATGTTGGTCCTCGTCTGCGTCGGAGCGTTGGACGGAGGCTCGCCTTCTGATCCGGGAGACCGGCCGGCGCGGCGGGTCCTTCCGGCCGGCGCGGGGCTCGCGCGCCGGTTGGCGGGAGGAGAGGTCCACGCCTACGGCATCCAGGCGAGCCCTGGGACCCGCAGGCTGATCACCGTCGAGCAACGGGGGATCGACGTCGAGGTCGCCGTGCTGCGGCCGGACGGCACGACGCTGATCGCGGTGGACGGCCCCACGGACAGCGAAGGCCCGGAGTCGCTGCTGCTGCCCGCCGACGCCTCGGGACGGCTGAAAGTCAAGGTCGGATCGCCAAGCCCCGGCGTGGCGCCAGGGGCCTACACCGTAAGGATGGAGGAGCTGGCGGAGTCGACGCCCGCCGAGCGCCGCCTCGTCGAAGCCGAGCGGCTGATGACCGAGGCGGCGGCGCGCAATCGTGAAGGCAAGGCGGAGTCGCTGCGGCTGGCTGCCGTCCGCTACAGGGAGGCCCGGATCCGCTGGCGCTCTCTGGGCGACCGCCGGGAGGAGGCGCGATGCGCGCTCTCGGCCGGCGGGATCCACATGGCACTCGGCGAGCCGAATCAGGCCCTGGAGGATTACCGGCAGGCACTGGCCCTGGCGGTCGATCAGCGGGACGCGCCCGGGCAGGCGGCCGCCTGGGGAGGGCTCGGGCTCGCGCGGACCGCGACGGGTGATTTCCCGGGCGCCGTGGCGGCACAGCGCAGCGCCCAGGCCCTGGAGCACGGCCTCGGCCGTCCTTACGAGGAAGGCAAGGCGCTCAACAATCTTGGCTATGCCCTCCATTCGCAAGGAGAGCTGCGCGAGGCCCTGGGCTTCTACGAGGCTGCGCTCGCAATCTTCCACCGCGTGGGAGAGAAAGGTTTTTGGGAGGCGAACGTGCTCCAGAACCTCGCGGCGGTCGCCATGAGCCTGGGAGAGCCGGAGGCGGCGCTGCGGAGCCACCGCCGGGTCCTCGCGCAGCAGCGCGCCCTGGGCGACCGCAAGGGGGAGGCCCGGACCCTCAACAACCTGGGGGTCCTGTACGACAGCCTCGGCGAGCTGGGCGAAGCTCTCGCGGCCTATGCCGCGGCGCTCGCGATCGTCCGCCCGTCCGGCGACCGGCTGTGGGAAGCCGCGCTCCTCTACAACATTGGCGCCGCCTGGTACGGACGGGGGGACTTCCAGCGCTCGCTCGCCAACCTGGAGCAGGCCCTGTCCATCCGCCGGGAGATCGGCGACAAGCCCGGCGAGGCGGGGACCGAGACCGCCATCGGCGAGGCTCATTTCCGGCTTGGAGACACGGTCCGGGCGCTCGACGCGGGCCGCCGGGCCGCCGGCGTGGCGAGCGCGGCGTCCGACCGCCGGGGCGAAATGCACGCCCGCCGTCTCCTCGGCGAGGTGAGCCTCGCCGCGGGCGAGCCCACGGCGGCGCTCTCCGATCTGACCCGCGCCCTCGACCTCTCCCGGCTCCTGGCCGATCGGGTCGACGAGAGCTCGATCCTGCGCGACCTGGGACAGGTGTACCTGGCCCTGCGGCAGCCGGAACGGGCCGCCGGGCTCCTGATCTGGGCGGTCGAACGCGCCCGGGCGGTCAAGGCTCCGGCCCGGATCATCGCGTCGCTGACGGCGCTGGCCAGCGCCGAGCGGGCGCTGGGAAGGCCGCGGCAGGCCCTCTCGCGGATCGACGAGGCGCTCGGCCTGGTCGAGACCCTGCGCGCCACGGAGACGGATCCGGACCTGCGCGCCTTGTTCCTGGCCTCCAAGCACGCCGCGTTCGAGCTCGCCATCGACCTCCAGATGGAGCTCGACCGCCGGGAGCCCGGCCGGCAGCACGCGCGGGCGGCGCTCGAGGCCAGCGAACGCGCCCGCGCCCGTTCGCTCCTCGACCTGCTCCAGGAGGCGGGCACCGAGGTCCGCGAGGGGGTCGATCCATTCCTGCGCGACCGCGAGCGAGCTCTGCTCCGGCGGCTGAAAGCCAAGACGGGCCGGCAGGCCAGCCTGCTCAAAGGGCCGGCGGCCGGGAAACGGGAGCGGGCGGCGGACGAGGAGGTCCGCGCGGTGCTCGCGGAGCTTTCCCAGGTCGAGGCCGGGATCCGCCGCCACAGTCCGCGCTACGCGGCGCTCACCCAGCCGCCGCTGGCCAGGAGCGGCGAGATCCAGGGCCTGCTCGACGGCGAGACGATGCTGCTGGAGTACGCGCTCGGCGAGGAGCGCAGCTTCCTCTGGGCGGTGGACCGGGACTCCGTGACGGGGTTCGAGCTGCCGTCGCGCGCCCGAATCGAGGCCGCCGCCCGCGAGGTCTATGGCCGGCTGAGCGTCCTCGCGCCTGGAGAGCCCGGGGAGAGCCGCCTCGAAGCCGCCGCCGCGAGCCTGAGCCGGATGCTGCTCGGGCCGGTCGCCGGGAGGCTCGGCGAGCGCCGGCTGATCGTCGTCGCCGACGGCGAGCTCCAGTACATCCCGTTCGGGATCCTGCCGCTTCCTGAGACCGGGGGGGCTCCCCTGCTCATCCGGCACGAGATCGTCAACGCTTTTTCGGCTTCCGCCCTGGTCTTGCAGCGACGGCTGACCCGCGAGCCGGCGCCGGGCGTGGTGGCGGTGCTGGCCGATCCCGTCTTCGATCCCGAAGATCCGCGAGTGGCGGCGCGAATCGTGAGGGGAGCCCCGGCGGCCTCAGCGACCTCGGCGGTGCGCTCCACGTCCGGCGCCGGCCCCTTCCTCCGGCTCCCCTGGACCCGGCGCGAGGCGCGGGCGATCGCCGCCGCCGCCTCTCCTGCCCCGTCGCTCCTGGCTCTCGACTTCCGGGCCAGCCGGAAAACCGTCCTGTCCCCGGAGCTCTCCCGCTACCGCATCGTCCACTTCGCCACCCACGGCCTGATCGATTCCCAGACCCCCGCCCTCTCCGGCCTGATGCTCTCCAGCGTGGGGGAACGGGGAGAGCCGGTCGAGGGGTTCCTCGGCCTTGGCGACATCTACAACCTGCGGCTCGGAGCCGACCTGGTCGTCCTCTCCGGATGCGAGACGGCGCTGGGCAAAGAGGTACGGGGCGAGGGTCTGATGGGGCTGACCCAGGGCTTCCTCTACGCCGGAGCCCGGCAGGTCGTCGCGAGCCTCTGGCGGGTCGAGGACCAGGCGACGGCGGAGCTGATGTCGCGCTTCTATCGCGCCCTCCTGTCCGAAGGCCGGACCCCGGCCGCGGCCCTGCGCCTGGCGCAGCTCGCCGTCCGGGACGACAGGCGCTGGCGGTCCCCCTACTACTGGAGCGGTTTCGTGCTCCAGGGCGGCGGAGATCGACTCCTTTCCCGCGTGAGACCCTGAGATAACCGGCGGTCCAGGGTCACTTCAGTTCAAACCGCGGCAATCCCGCCCTCCTCGAGAAAGGAACGACCCATGGACCCATTGGATCCCCGCATCATCGGATGGTGGACGATCAAAGGCTGGAAGGCGATCAACGACGACAAGGAAGCCGATCAATTCCCGGACAACGGTTTTATCCTGGGCGGTCCGCTGCTCATCGTGGAGGCCGAAGACGGGTACAGCCTCTTCTGGCCGGACGAAAAACAAGGGCTGTGCTCCCTGCACTATCCGGTCGATCCCCAGTCTCGGGTGACCTTTCCGGGGGACAGCTTCCCCTGTCTGATCAAGGACCGCGCGCTGGTCTGGTTGGACCTCCTGGATCCGCGAGCGCTCAAGCTGACCGTCACCCTGGCCACGAGTTCTGAGCGAAATAAAGGAGGGACCGGCAACACCGGCACCTTCGTTGCCCAGGCGCCTCCCGGGGGCTGGTGAGCCCGGTTCCTGTATCATCGAGCCCTCTTGGAAAGAGGGCGTATGGACGGGCTCCGCCTGAGATCTTTGCTGGCCTTGTGGCACCTACAGAGCAGGCGGACCCGGCGATGAGCGATCCCGCCGCGGTTCCGCCGCCGGATTCAGAGGCGATGGCGGATCTGGTCCGCCGCATCATCTCCGGGGACCCGGTCGCCGAGGCCGAGCTGGTTCAGCGCTTCAGCCGGGCGGTCTCATTCCTGCTGCGGCGGCTGGCCCGGGATGAAGGCATGGCGGAAGACCTGTATCAGGAGACCTTCCGGCTGGTGATCGAGAAGGTGCGGGGCGGCGAGCTGCGCGAGGCGGAAAGGCTCCCGGGGTTCGTGAGCGGCATGGCCCGGAACCTCTTCCTCGGCTCGGTCCGCCGCGGCGGCCGGCGGCAGAAGTGGCAGGCGGAGCCCGAGGCCGCCGAGACCGCGCCCGACCCGGCGCCCGGGCAGCTCGCGAGGCTCCTCGCCCAGGAACGGGCCGCGATCGTCCGCCGGGTGCTGGCCGAGCTCAAAAACGACCGCGACCGCGAGATCCTTTCGCGGTATTACATCGCGGACCAGGACAAGGAGGAGATCTGCCGCGACCTCGAGCTCTCCGATCTGCACTTCAACCGCGTGCTGTTCCGCGCCCGTCAGCGGTACCGGGAGCTGTTTGAGAAATGGCAGGGAGCGGCGGCGGCCCCTCAGCCGCAGGCCGCCGGGTGACAGGAGAACGGATGATTCCCATGGACCATGCCTACGCCGAAGAGCACGGCCTCGTCGAGTCCTATCTCAAGGACCGGCTGAGCGAGAGCGAGCGAGAGGCGTTCGAGGCCCACTACTTCGCCTGCGAGACGTGCCTGGCGCAGTTGGAGGCGACGAGCGACTTCCGCGAGGGGATGCTCCAGGTCGCGGCTGAAGACACCACGCGCGCCGCGGCGGTCCACGCGCAGCTCGGCCTGCTTGCCGGCCTCGCCTTGCTGTCCCGCGGGCGGCGGCTGGCCCTGGCCGGCCTCCTACTGCTGCTCCTGGCTCTCCCGCTCGGGCTCCTGGTGGCGAATCGCGGTCTCGAACACCGGCTGGACGAGGCCCAGGTGCGCACCCCGCGGCAGACCGGAGCCGCGGGACCGCAGATCAATTTGCCGATCTACACGCTCGCCGCGGTGCGCGGCGGCGAGGACGCCGGCCGGGACCCGGTGAACCGCATCCCGCTCTCGAGCACCACTGGATCGATCATCCTGAACCTGGAGCTCGCCACGATCGATTTTCCCTCCTATCGCGCCTCGCTACGCGCCGAAGGCGGCCAGGAGATCTGGCAGGCGGGCGGCCTGCGGCCGGACAGCCGGGATTCCCTGACCCTCCTCCTCCCGTCCAGCATGCTCGCTCCCGGCATCTACCGGTTGACGATCGAGGGGATGAAGGACGGCGGCCAGGGGTTTGCCGTCGCGGCCTATCCGTTTCGAGTGGAGCGGGCTCGGTAGGCTCCCGCACCTCTTTGCGGTTGGCTGACCGCGGGAGACTACCCGGTCAGCGGATCGCCGCGCAGACATTCCGCACGTGGCCGCGCAGCCAGCGATGAGCCGGATCGGAATCCAGCCGCGGGTGCCAGAGCAATGAAACCGTGAACTCCGGCGTGGGGACCGGAAGGGAAAAACTATGCATTCCGGCACGCAGGTTTCCGGTGTGCCGTTCGGGAACACTGGCGATCAGGTCGGAGGCCCGAGCCAGAGCCAGCGCGGTCGAAAAGCCGTCGACGATCACGATCATTTCCCGTTCCATCCCGAACGGCTCCAGGGCTTCATCGATCGGTCCCTTCTCGAGACCCCGCCGTGAGACGCAGATATGCCTGCCCGTCGCATAACGGGCGGGAGTGATCTCGCCCTGGGTCAGCGCGTGCCCCCTTCGCACGACGCCAATGAGACGATCCCGGAACAATGCCTGCGCACGCACCTCCGGGCTCGTCGTCTTCTCCACAACGCCAGTTTCCAGATCGACGGTCCCCTCCCGAAGTGGCGTGCTGTCTTTGTCCGGCTTCTGCACGAAGCGCAGCCGCACGCCGGGAGCTTCCTCGCCGACGCGAGCAATGAGGTCCGGTCCGAAGTTCTCCACAAAGCCTTCGCTGGTCCGCAGCGTGAACGTTCGGACGAGCTGTTTGAGGTTGATCTTCTCGGCAGGGCGCAGAACCGCTTCTCCATCCTGCACGAGCTGGCAGACCCGCTCGCGGAGCTCGAGCGCCCGGGGTGTGGGAACGAGACCGCGTCCGGCCCGGACCAGCAGCGGATCGCCCGTCGTCTCGCGCAATCGCGCCAGCGCCCGGCTCATCGCCGACGGGCTGAGCCGCAACCGCTGGGCAGCGCGCGCGACGCTGCCTTCCGCGAGCAGCACATCCAGGGTGACCAGCAGGTTGAGGTCGGGCCTCGACATGCATCCACCATAGCAGGGTTCAATCGTGACGTGGCGTCAAACGCACGAGGTAAGTGCAAAGGACGCGCCTTCCGCCACGTCAGGCCAGATGCTAGGTTTCTGACCATGTTAAAAGCAATGAAAGCGGAACGAGATGAGACGGTCGCTGAAAGCGCGGACCACACACCTTCGGTCCGGGGGGCGCTCGCCGGCCTTTCGCTATCCATGCTGCTGTCCTCGCTCGGCACCAGCATCGCCAATGTCGGCTTGCCGACGCTGGCACAGGCGTTCACCGCCTCTTTCCAGGAAGTCCAATGGATCGTCCTCGCCTACCTCCTCGCCATCACCACCCTGATCGTCGGCGTCGGACGGCTCGGTGACATCACCGGCCGCCGCCGGCTGCTGCTGGCCGGGATCTTCCTGTTTACGGTGGCTTCGGTCCTGTGCGGTTTCGCGCCCACGCTCTGGCTGCTGATCGCCGCCCGCGCGGCGCAGGGCCTCGGAGCGGCCGTCATGATGGCCCTCACCCTGGCCTTTGTCGGCGAGACGGTTCCGAAGGCAAAGACCGGCAGCGCTATGGGGCTGCTCGGAACGATGTCCGCGATTGGCACGGCTCTCGGCCCATCGCTCGGCGGCGTTCTGATCGCCGGACTCAGTTGGCGGGCCATCTTCCTGATCAACGTACCGTTGGGTATCCTGGCTTTTCTTCTCGCGCATCGCTACCTGCCCGTCGATCGCCGGGAGCCGAAGACGGATCGGGCCGGATTCGACAATGTGGGCACGCTGCTGCTGGCTCTGACGCTCGCGGCTTATGCACTCGCCATGACCATCGGGCGCGGCCGTTTCGGTTCGCTCAACATGGCTCTGCTGCTGGCTGCCGCCTGCGGAGCCGGCCTCTTCGTGCTCGCCGAGGCGAGAGCGGCATCGCCTTTGATCCGGTTGGCGATGTTCCGCGATCCAGTGCTGAGTGCGAGCCTCGCCATGAGCGCGCTCGTCTCGACAGTGATGATGGCGACGCTGGTGGTCGGGCCGTTCTATCTCTCTCGCGCGCTCGGGCTCGATGCGGCCAGGGTTGGATTCATCCTGTCGGTCGGTCCGCTGGTCGCCGCGCTGACGGGTGTGCCGGCCGGCCGCATTGCGGACCGCTTTGGCGCCCAGCGCGTGACCCTCACAGGGCTCATCGGAATCGCGGCCGGTTCCTTCCTTCTATCCATGACGCCGGCGACGCTCGGCATCTCCGGCTACATCGCCCCCATCGTGGTGATTACCGCCGGCTATGGGCTGTTCCAGACGGCCAACAACACCGCCGTCATGACCGATATTCGTCCGGACCAGCGGGGCGTTATTTCCGGCATGCTCAACCTGTCGCGCAATCTCGGGCTGATCACCGGCGCCTCCGTCATGGGCGCTGTGTTCGCGCTCGCCTCGGCAGCGACCGACATCACAACGGCGAGCCCCGAGGCCGTTGCCGCCGGCATGCGGATCACGTTCGCGGTCGCGGCAATCCTGATCGTCGTCGCGCTCGCCATCGCGGCTGGAAGCCGTGCTCTCTCGGCTCGGTTCTACGGTGTAGCCTGAGCGCTCACAATTACGAGGATTTGACCGACTGGCACTCTTTGCCCCCGCGGGTCTACTTGGGAGGCAAGGGAATCAGCACCGGTGGCGTGCCCACCGGGTCGGCGAGGCGGAGATAGAAATAACCGATGCCGGCGAGGCCCAGCATGAGGCCGGGGACCTCCGTGGCACCGTAGGTGCCGCAGGGCCAGGGCGTCCGCTGCGCGGCGCAGGTCTCGATCCCCCGCAGGCCGATCTCTTCGGCCCGCCGCAGCCACTCGGGGCGGCCGAGGATCTGTGATCCATAGATCAGCGTTTCGCAATTGCCTCCACGGCCGTGGCAGAGGGAGTCGTTGGTCTGGCTCATCTCCGTGCCGCCGCGGAGGTTCTCGAGAGTGGTGGCGACCGCCACTTCCGCCTCTTTCCGGGTCTGCTCGTCGCCGGAGAGCTCCCAGGCTCGCAGGCGCGACAGGCCGATGCCCGCCGCGCCGTGGCACCAGGCGGTCATAAAGGCCGGAGCGTCGGAGGCCGCCGTGCCGGCCGCCTCCGGGTCCCGCAGGTCGGGCCAGTTGCCGTGCGCGGCGTCGAACCAGTGCCGCTCGTAGTGGAACGCCCCCTCGCCGGCCTCGCGGAACCGCGCCTCGCCGGTGGCGTGGTGGAGCTCCAGCAGGGCCCAGCCGACGCCTCCCGCGCCGTGCGAGAAGCCGAGGAGGTTCCCCTTCTGCTGGACCCCCGGAGCCCCGAATTCGCCCCAGGACCAGCCAGCGCCGTCGCGGGACGCGGTGGCGAGGAGATGGTCGCCCAGCCGCACCGCCGCGCCGGTCAGCGCGGCCGGCCCGCCGTGCCGCCGCTCGGCCCGCAGCAGCATTGGGATCGCCCCGGCGCAGCCCGCCAGCAGGTCGAAGTTGCGGCCCGTCTCGCCGCCGGCCGCCTCTTCCAGGAGCGCCAGCGCCGGTCCCCGCGGCGACTCGTCTTCCAGCAGGCAGGCGACCTGAAGGGCCGCGTCGGCGAGGCCGGTCCAGCCGCTGTAGGCGCCGATGCGCGCCGCCGGCGCGATCTCTCCGGCGCCGTGCGCGAGGGCGTGGCGGATCGCCCCCAGCGCGGTGCGCTTGAACATCCGCTCGCCGGTGGCCGCGTGGAGGTGGGCCAGGAAGAGGGCGATGCCGCTCGTCCCGCTGTAGAGCTCGCCGCCGTAGGCACGGTGGACGTGCCGCCAGCGCCCCCCCAGGTTCTCCATGGAGAAGCCGATCCAGTTGCACACACCATCGCCCCACAGGGCGTCGCGGCAGATCCGCGCTCCCAGGGTGGCCGCCGTCTCCAGGAAGAGCGCCCGGTGTTCCGCTGCCGGCCGATCGGTCACGACGATGATTCCTCCCCCGCGAGCGCCTGATAGCAGTCCAGGGAGCCGGCGTTGAGATGGAAGCGCTCCGGGTCCGCCCCCTGGGCGCCGGCCAGAAGCCGCAGCTCCGCCAGCCGCGCCGCCGCCCCCTGCTCGCCGCGCAGGAAGCAGCTCCAGCAGGACTCCGCCAGCAGACGGCAGCGGTGCTGGCCGAAGCTCTCGCCGTTGCCCGGGTCTTCCGCGACCCCGACCCCGGGGGCCAGGCGCCAGGTGAAGAACGGCACCTCGGACCCGAGGTGGGGGCGCACGGCCGGGTAGACCTCCTGGAGCAGATCGGCGACGAAGGGGAAGAAGCGCTTGGCGAGATAGACGACCGCGACGTCCGTGCGGCCGTACTGGCTGGGCATCACCGAGCACTTGAAGCGGAACGGCACCTGGAAGAAGTTGAGCCGGGCGGAGAGCGACCGCACCAGCTCCGGCGCTCCGGCGAGCCCGACGTTCCAGTAGATCCGCACCAGGCCGAGGGTGAAGCCCTCGTCCTCGGGGGTCTCGCCGAAGCAGTAGTAGAAACCGGGCTGGAGCGAGGTCGACTCGCGGGGATAGAAGATGCTGATCTGCGCTCCCTGCCGCGGCCGCGCGCCGGGACCGTCCTTGCTCAGGAACTGGCCCGGCCAGAGCGACCGCGAAAGGTTCCCCCGCTGCGCCGTGATCTGCCCGGAGGAGTGGATCCGCTCGATCGTCCAGCCGTGCTCCCAGCGGTCGCGCGAGGCGTTGGCGGCGGAGAGGACGCCGCTCAGCCCGTCATCCAACGAGAAGTCCTCGCGCTCCTGGGCTTCCGGCGGCAGCGGCGGCTTGAAGGGGCGGCTGTAGACATAGCGGTACAGGATGCCGGTGAGCAGCTCCACCAGCGGCGCCTTCGCGGTGGCCGCCGCTCCGTTGCCGTTGTCCCCTGGATAGGCGGCCACGGCCGGTGGAGAGACGGCGAACTGCCGCCCCGCGAAGGTCAGCTCGTGGGGCGCGTCGATGCGGATCGCCGCGAAGACCTGATCCAGGGAGTCCCGCCAGCCGGCGCTCATCGTCTCCTTCATAGTCCCACCATCTGGCTGACCGCGATGGCGGGGTCGCGCAGGATGTTCATGCTCATCTGGAGCTGGCAGAGCGCCTGTGGCGTGATCTGGGGCGATTTCTGGATCCCCTCGTAGGCCGTCTGCACCATGCGCGCGGCGGCACAGGCCATGCACCGCTCCAAGGTGCGCCGCGACATGGTCCGGCTGAAGCCGCGGGCCGCCGCGTAGCGGGTCCAGAAGGCGGCCAAGGCGGCCTGCATGTCCTCCCCCTTGAATGGCGAGGCCGCCGCCGCCTGATCCAGCGAGACGCCGGGGCCGAGGGGGAGCGTGAAGATCCAGAAGCTCAGATAGGCCTGGATGATCGCCCCCGTGTCCCAACACTCGTCGCCGATGTCGGCCATCTCCCAGTCGATGATCCGGATGTCCAGCGGGTCCTCCGGCCGCTCGCGGTAGAGCAGGAGGTTTTCCCACTTGATGTCGCCATGGAGGAGGGCGCGAAAAGTCCAGGAGCGCTTGAGAGCGTCGAGCGCGCGGGTCAGCCCGGGGTAGTCGCGCAGGATCTGCAGGAGCTGGGCGTTGCCCTGGCTCATCTGGCTCAGGTACTGGGGGTGGGTCTCGTGGATGGAGAGGATCCACGGAAGCTTCTTGTCGAACAGTTGCAGCTCCTCCAGGGCTGGGAAGAACAGCTCCGCCTGGCGGTGGTAGGTGCCGAGCTTGTCCCCCTGGAGCTCCGCGATCTCGCGCGGGAACCGGCCCTGCCGCTGGTGGTGTTCCCAGAGGCTTTCGGCGTCGGGGAGCATCTCGAGGACGAGGACCGTCGCCGCCGGGTCCCAGTGATGACACTTGGGCAGCAGCGCGGCCATGGCACCGAAGCGGGGATTGCGCGCCGCCATCTCGTAGCACTTCGCCTCCCGCTCCAGGGTAAGGATATAGGCGGGGGTGCGGGTGCGCACCTGCTTGATGAAGAAGCCGGGGGACTTCGTCCGCAACACCTTGAGGTTGTAGTTCCGGCTCGACTGGTCGAAGACCATGAAATCGCCTTCGACCACCGACCCCAGAGTCAGCAGCCGGCGCTCGGCGAGATAGTGGACGACGTTCTCGGGTTGGACCAGCATTCTTGTAGGCTCGGAGACACGGACCCGGAAGGCCCGGCGCCGCCACCGAGGCGGAGCCGGGCCAGCCGGGTCGCGGGTCAGCTTACATCACGAGCCCTTCCCACCCTTGTCGTCGGACTTGTCACCGGGCTTTTCCCCGGACTTTTCCCCCGGCTTGGTGCCGGACGACACGCCTCCGGCACCTCCAGCCGGGCCGCCGCCACCCGAGCCGCCGGACGATCCGGTGCCCGAGCTCCCCGCCGCGCCGCCTCCACCCGCGCCGCCACTACCCCCGCCCTCGCCACTGGGACATCCACCGCCGCAGGTCTGGACGCCGCCGCACTGGGTGATCGGACCCTGCGTGATGGGACCACCACCCTGCCCGCCACCCTCACCACCGCCGCCGGGGCAGCCACCACCACAGGTGTGGACCCCGCCACACTGGGTCACCGGACCCTGAGAGACAGGGCATCCTCCGCCGCAGGTATGGACACCTCCGCACTGAGTCACCGGACCCTGGCTGACGAGACCACCGCCCTGTCCGCCACCCTCACCACCGCCGCCGGGGCAGCCACCACCGCAGGTGTGGACCCCGCCACACTGGGTCACCGGACCCTGAGAGACAGGGCATCCTCCGCCGCAGGTATGGACACCTCAGCAGTGAGTGAGGGGGCCGTGAGTTATGGGGCAGCCACCGCAGGTCTGGACACCGCCGCACTGGGTATGGGGACCGTGAGTGATCGGGCAGCCACCACCGCAGGTGTGGACGCCTCCACATTGGGTATGGGGTCCCTGGGAGACGGGGCATCCGGCACAGGTGTGAACGCCGCCGCAATGGGTCACCGGACCCTGGCTGACGTTCTGGCCCTGGGCCCCACCGCCATAGCCTTGGCATCCACCACAGGTGTGGACACCGCCGCACTGGGTCACCGGACCCTGGGAGACCTGGCATCCACCGCAGGTGTGGACGCCCCCGCACTGGGTCACCGGACCCTGGGAGACCTGGCATCCACCACAGGTGTGGACGCCCCCGCACTGGGTAAGGGGACCCTGGGAGACCATCAGAGCTTCAGGATGGACACCCCCGGCGGGGCCGCCCTGCGGTCCGCAGGCGATGGACTGTTGCGGCCCTGGTCCCGGACCACCGGGACACGCGGGTCCGCCCGAGGCCACGCAGATGATGCCGCAGGTGTGCTGGGGCCCGAAGGTAGGATGCTGACAGAAGACGCCGCAGGATTGAATCCCGCCGCACTGGGTCACTCCGCCACAGGTGACGAAGACGCAGGATTGACCGCAAGTGATATGGACGCAGGTCTGGCCACAGGTATGAACGCCGCCGCACTGGGTGTGTGGACCGCAGGTGACCTGGAAGCAGGTCTGGCCACAGGTGTGGATGCCGCCGCAGATGGTATGGCCGCCACAGGTGAAGCCGATGAGGCAGGTCTGCCCGCAGGTTTGGATGCCGTGCCAGGTGGCGCCACCGCCGCCACAGATAAAGCAAACCGACGCTGCGGTGATATGGCCAGCGGCGGCTCCAGCGGGAGGACAGCCGCCACAGGTATGGATGCCGCCACAGACCGAGGGTCCGCCGGCGGTTGCAGCTCCGCCGCCACAGAGATCCTGGGTCAGGGGGCCGTGCATGAATTGGGTAAAAGGATTCACTATTCATCCCCTTTGAGAAAAAACGTTGCCGAAGCGAGAGGAGATCGTGCGGGGAGTATCGGGAAATGCAACCCTGGCGGCGGAGGGCGGGCCGAGACCCGCACACCCTGGCCTCGCCGGGGAAAGAAAGGTGGAGTGCTCTGGTATGCCTGGGCTCGCCGTCGCATCGTCAATCAGTCATTTCAGAGCTTACATCCAGGCTTGTACGGCGTCAACGCCGAAGCCGCGAGGACATGCCGTGCCGAATCAATCGTCCGCACCTCTTTCGATGATGTTGGTCGGCGCTCACGCTCCTGGAGCGTCATCCAGTCAGGCGCCGGCGCGCCTCCGTTCGTTACCCGAAGTCTTCCTGAGGCAGGGCGATTCAGTCCGGCTGGCCTTGCTCCACGCTCAAAGGCGTGCGAGGCACTCCTCGATGGCATCCCCGACCGTCTTGGTGGCTTTCCTGCCCACGCCTGCCTGTCGGGCGTGGGCACGCCAGCGGGCCGCGGCCGAGGCGACTTCGTCGAGAATCGTCTGGGCGTCGCGGCTCGATAGACCCGCTGGACCCGCCAACTTCAAAAGGTGGCTGCGCCCGGGTGTCCGGCCTTCTCCATCGACGGTCATCGTGTGCTCACCGCCGGGGCCGGGCGAGAAAACGAGATCGTAGGCCGGCGCCAGCTCCCAGGTGCCTTCATCGGTCAACCGGAAAGCGAAGTTCTTCACGTGGTCGTCACGGTTGTGCGTCAGTACGTTGAACACCATCCGGCGGTAGCACTCCAGGACGTCCTGGTGATTTCTGGTCAAGATCCGCGTCACCTCCAGGAGCTGCCGGTAGTCGCAGCTCGGGATGCGGAAGTTGGACTGGATGAGATTGCCGAGGTGTGCACGTGATAACGGTGATTGCCCTGGCGGTCGAACCGCTCTACCCCGAAGAACCGCTCTCTCTGAGGTGTCTCGAAGAGACGCGTGGGCGGCATCGCGAGGCCGGCGTCTTTCGCCATCAGGGAGTAGGCCAGCTCCCCCGGGACCGGCGTCCGGCGAGTCTTGCCGGGTCTGAAACTTGACGATCCAATGGGTGTAGCCCGGTGGCAGGTCGTCCTCACCCGAGAGAATCGAATCTCCGCAGACTCCGACCAGCACCTTCGACCGCGCACCCCCGGGGCTGCCACCGGCGCGTAGAAGCTGCGGCAGCACCTCCCCCGCGGTGCCTTCAATCACCTGCTGGGAAGCGCGTGCCATCTCGTGCAGGTCGAGGATCCGTGCCTGATCATTTCCGGGAACGACCGGCGGGTGATAGGTGAGCGCTCCCATGGTCCGGGCCGAAGGCTGAATCGCGGTGTTCGATGAGGCCCGGCTGCGGCGGCAGCTTGAACGGAGACAGCCACAGGGGATCGCGCAGGAAGGCCGGATCGTACTCGAAATAGACTTGCAGGCTGGCCGGCCGCGGTCCCGCTTCCGCCAACTGGCCGACGATGCGCTCCTCGTCCGGTTCACGGGTGAGGCGCACCTCCAGCTTCTTCATATCCGACCCCGCTTGCGCGTGGGCCCCTTCTCGCCGGCCTCCAGCTCAGCCAGCGACGACGCCCGAGGCCCCTAGAAAAGGGTGTCGAAGTCATCCAGCCGGTTCAGGGCAAAGGCGAGATCGAGCAGGTTCTGGAGCGACACCCTGCCCGACTCCTCGAAGCGCCGCAACGAGGCCAGGCTGACCCCCGACCGTTGGGCCAGAGTGGCCTGCTTCCACCCTCTGGCCAGCCGCAACTCTTTGACCCGGGTGGCAAGGGTCCTGCTGACGTTCTCAGGCGTCTCCAATGAAAAACCGTTCATGGCGCCGTCTCCCCAGGGCGCGAGCCCCTCAACAACCGCTAGTATAGTAGCGATAGATAGATATTGCGAAGAGAACCGCCTAAATATTAGCTGCTGTACGATGTTCTCGAAGTGCCACCAGAGGGCGGAATTTATCCAGCCTGTGGTGTCAACCAAACCTCTACACACACATCTCAGCTTCAGTTCTGGCGCTTCCGGAACGATCTGGGATTCGCCCTGAAAGGGTGGCATTTGATTAGCCTGGTGCTTTAGCGCCAAGTTGGAAGCCTCCCAATCCCCACCCGCCCTGAAGGGGCGGAACCCAACTCTTCCCAGACCGAGGATCGCCGCTGAAAGGCACCGCCCCCTCGTGGCGGATATGAGAATGGGGCCTCCCTACCTGGCGCTGAAGCGCCAAGCTAATCATGTCGCCCCTACAGGGCGAGGTGGGAATTGGCCCTGCCTGCGCAGAGGTTTGATAGAAGCTCTTTTCGTCTGGTACCCCTCTGGTCGACCCATTGACGGCTCGACATAAATCTACTAAATTTTGCGAATACCGAGAACCGGAAAGGAGATTGAGATGAAGAAGCTGTTGAGATGCGCTGCTCTTTTGTTTGCCTTGCTGCCCTTCTGTACTTCGTCGTCCCAGGCAGTGGTTCATTACCTGACATGCGATACCTACTGCTGCTGGGGGTACGGAACACCCTCATCCCAGTGCAGCGACAATGGCTTCATCACCACATGCGGCGAGTGGTGGCAGAGGATGAGCTGCCCGTAAAGGATCAGGCCGGGTTCACAACACCCACAGCGGGAGAAAAGCCCTCCAGCAGTGCATCCAGGCCGGCATTCGCCGCGCCTGGGTGCACCCGCCCAACAGGGAAGTTTTTACAAACGCCTCGACGGTTTTGATGTCCGTTCCTGGCGTACCGCGATCAGCAGTTCGTCGACCGCCGCAATGGTCTCGGGAGCCACCGTGCCGAGCTGCTCGAAGAATCCCGGCGACCATTCCGATCCAACCGCCAGCTCTCTCTCAAGAGCCCGGACGATCAGGCGGTTCCGACTGATCCTGAGGGCTCGAGCCATGCGGTCTACTGCTTCCAGGAGAGGCTTCGGAATATGGATGCTGGTGGCCATGGCTAAGCAGCGAGGATACTCCGTTTCCGTAAAGAGATTCCGCCCCATTCCGTCGAACTGGCTGAGGTGCGCTGCTCGGAGAAAAGCTCAGGCCTTGACTTAGTCCACTCCTTAGCCCAACGTGCGTGGTGTGGCACAGATCAACATCCATGAGGCCAAGACGCACCTGTCCCGTCTGCTGCTGCGGGTAGCCGGCGGCGAGGAGATCGTGATCGCTCGCGCGGGCAAGCCGGTGGCCAAGCTCGTTCCGATCGAGCCCAAGCCGCAAAGGGTCTTCGGTCAGGACGAGGGGCTCTTCGAAGTCCCCGAAGATTTCGACGCACCCCTGCCGGGCGAGGTGCTGGCCCTCTTCGAGTCTTGAGAATCCTCCTCGACCCCCATTGCCGGTTGTGGATGCAGGCCAGAGAATCGACTGGCACTTCTCGGGTAGGAATCCTCACCGTCGACTGGCAGTTCAAGGCCTACTAGGTCAACCTGCTCTGGGCGTAGGGAAAGCAGCTCAGATCGAGACGAAATTCCTTCGAGCCGCAAGGGCATGCTCGTGCCGAATTAATCGTCTGACACCTCTTGGGGCGGCGAGCCGGAGGTCGACCACGTCTGCGCCATCCGCGGCGGCGTGCCCGTGCTGGGGGACGTCGACGGCGACGGACGCGAAGACTTCTGCCTCTTCCGCACCAACCGCTTCGACTGTGACAGCGGCCACGACTACGGCGCCGCCGAGACCGCCATCGTCTTCGGCCAGGCGGGAGATACGCCGCTGCTGGGAGATGTCGACGGCGACGGACGCGCCGACGCCTGCGTCTTCCGGCTCGACCGGTTCCTCTGCGACAGCGGCCACAACGGCGGCGCCGCCGAGACAGAGATCGCCTTCGGCGCCCCGGGCGACGAGGCCCTGCTGGGGGATGTCGACGGGGACGGGCAGGCCGAGGCCTGCGTCTACCGCGGCCTCCAGTTCCAGTGCGACACCGGCCACAACGGCGGCACGGCCGAGACCGTGATCGCCTTCGGCGCCCCCGGCGAAATACCCCTCCTCGGCGACTTCGACGGCGACGGACGGGACGACGCCTGCGCGTTCGCCGGCGGCGTCTTCCGCTGCGACACGGCCCACAACGGCGGCGCGGCCGAGGCCACCCTCACGGTCACCGGCCCGGGACGGCCGCTGATCGGGAACGTGGACGGGCTGTAGGACTCTTCAACCCCTCGCCCTCCTCTCTACGGAGCGGAGGCGACGCGGCACTGAATTCATCGTCTGGCACTCCGTGCCGGACGAGGTGCTGGCCCTCTTCCAGTCTTGAGAATCCTCCTCGACACTCACTGCTGGTGAGGATGCAGGCCAAGCCGCAGCAGTTGTCCACAGCAGCCCCTGGCACTGCTCCAAGATCGGGGGAACGAGCCCAGCCTCCCTACACAAGCCGCTGATCTTCGAACTCGGCTGCTTGAGGCGGGGATTTCGCAGGCCACCCGCAGTCGCCGCTCCGAATCGGACACAACTATCTTGCGCATTACCTAAACAGCTTCACGAGTGCTGTGTCTTTAGACACAGGGCAGGCTCGCACCGGAATTCCTCGGTGCACCAAGAGTGGCCTGACATCTTCGTTAGACCTCCGCCCTGCAGGAGAAATAACATGGCCCGTTCAAAGTCTGTGCTCGTCCTCAGCTTACTCGCCGCCGCCATCGTTCCCACCTGCATCGTGGCACAAGAGTTGCCACGCCAGATTCCGCGCGTGGTCCCGATTCTAGAGCAGAGCAACCTTGGAGAAACTCGCTTTCAACTAACCCGGAATCAGCTCGAAGGAGTCGGAATCCCTGAAGCTTCCTACCCTGGCGGTGACCGGGATGTGGCCGCCCTCTCTGAACTGGCGCTGCAGTTGACAGGAAGCGAGACTCGGGTGGATGGACTTCTTCGTACCGCGCTCGGAGAGATCGGCTTCCAAAGCACCGTTCAGTCTGACGGTACGGTCCGCGTCGAGTATGAGCTTCCCCACGCGCAAGGCTCGCTCACGCTGAATGTGGACCGCTCGAACCAGACGGCCCAGGCTGAATACCCGGCTGGGTTCATGATGACCGCTTCCGACCGGTTCCTCTTTCGCTCGCTCGCCGTGGCACTTGCCCGAAACAAGGAGGACGGCACCGCCTTCGACACTCTTCTCAGGACTTCCAATCTTTGGGGTGCGCACCCCATCGCTCGCGTCCGCCTCACCCGCATCACGGCTCCCCGGGAAAAGAGTTGGACCAATCTGTGCGGCGTCACCGCGGCATGGCTCTACCATGACGCCACCACTCATGCCCTCCTTTCGGAATACCTTCCCACAGGCCCCTCTTCCCCCTCGTGTCGTGCCCGTTGCGGCGCGGGATGCAACGCAATTATCGGAACCAGTGCCTGGACAGTAGATTGCGGAGGACACGATCGCTGCGTCGAAACGCATGGAGATAACACCGGGCCCAACTGCGGCAACGAGTTCACGGCTGCTTCGGATGATTACCTGTTTGCTTCGAACTGCAACTTGACGGGCTGGTAGAGCCCCTGAGCCTCTCCCAGGGACCAAGACGGCCCGGGCGGGCGATCATCCCGCCCGGGTTCATGGTCGTTGGGATTTTTCAGCATTGATACCGGCCGGAGTGCGCCGCCGCACGAATCGTCGTGGCACTTCTTTGGTTGCGTGAAGCGCCAACAAGTGAATCTCGCGCTGGTAAGGAGATTCTGTGAACTGGATGGCATGTGCCAAGTATCTTAGGCGCTTTATACGAGGCGGTCTGAGGGCCTACAACGGTACGGTCTCAACGGAGGTCGAAGGAGTGACTCGTGCCGGAAAGGTGCGACGGGAAGAGGTTCAGCCCAGAACCAGTACCTGTCATCCACCCCGGGCAGAGCATTCGGACAGCACCCGTTCCGGTTTCAATTTCAATGCGCTGCCCAGCGGGATTGCCCAAACAGCCCGCTAGTTATAGCTAGCCGAGCTAGGTCGCGCACGACGGGTACACTTAGCGAAATCCTGCGCCAATCAAATGAATCATCAGGGTCGACCACTGGTTCTCGGCTCACGTGCGCAATGGCACACCGACAAGATTCATACAGGTGGCCTTCAAGTCCACCCTCTGGTATGTCTTCCTCTTGGCACAGCCTAGCCACATCTTCGCCGATTCGCTGTTTATTCTCTTCTATCCAAGCTCGTACATTTGCTCTACGTTCATGGAAAGCCAACTGGACCACCTTGTAAAAACTTAAGAAAGAATAGTAAACGCTTCCACTGCTAACACCTTCTCGGTAGAGCGCCAAAGGTAGATCAAGACTATTTGAATCTCCTCCGTAGATAAAGGGGTCGAAATCATCTCTGTACAGTGTTGCACCGAGGCGACGAGACTGACGAATAGATGGAAGAAAGTGGCTGCCAGCGATTAAGGCAAATCGAGTAGTGATGGCCTGCCCAGTAGCAAAAGCAAGGACGCTCAAAAAGCGCAATGCCAGTGTGTGCTCATGATCCGCATTGCTCCGATTCTCCACAGGCACAATGAGAATGGATTCCTCTTGGTCAGTCCTATTAATCCAGCGAAGAGTCCTGCCTCGGAACTCGAACCAGCGCTCCGGCGCCTCTCCAAAACGAACTTCACACTCCACTGCGAATTCGAACTGCCCAGCGAAATGACCAAATACCTGCCGCCACTGAGTCTCAAGGTCTGGGGGCAGCAAGGCTGGAGGCTCTTCTTCCTGGATTCCTTCTCGATCAGCAAAGGAAGCTACTATGTCAGATGCAAACCATTCCGGGTCACAGAGCACGTCTGGAGGGCGCCACTTCGTGCGCCGATAAAAAAAGGGAAACCTCTGTTGCCACCTCCAGGCGGTAAACGTTGTCCAATTCGTCTGTTCGTAAAAAGAAACCTCGATACTAGCGGGAAACCTCGCTGGCGACCGCTTATAAAGATCGGCGATGCAGATCAATGCAATAATACGCAGTACAAGATGAAGGGGTTTGTACGCGTGCTCTGCGGAGTCTGCTACAAAGTCCCATCTCTCTTCTTGTTCTGTTCTGCGCCCAATAATCTCATGAACTTCTCCAAACAACTGGGTGAAGTAATGTCCTCCCTCTCGCCACACGGGCTCGGCACGGTGCCACTGACGGCTTGAACTATGCTCCCAACCTGAGATTATATCTACAGAATTAAGGAGCGCGTGTTTCGCAGCCTCCCAGGTCGGTGGACCAGGTTCTGCGGCTAGGGCAGCCTGTAGAACAGAGAAGAGAATCGCTACGCGTTCCGAGCCTCCGTGTTCAGGCACGCGCAACTTGTCGCATGTCTCCTTGAGCAACTGAGCCCACGTGCTACTCGCTTCTATTCCCCGCCAAGAGGGCGTGGAGGTGATTCGAATCAGATCCTCGATCCGCCCACCAGATGCAAGATGATTCAGGGCCTCGTCGAGACGTTCTCGGATGTCCGGCTGGACTTCCAAAGGTCCGCTCTGCGGGTGGCGCATGAAGATACTCGGCATAGCAGTTCTCAGATCCCCCAAAGTCTCATCTTGGGCGACTACACAAGAATCAGACAAAGATGGCACCGCACCCGACCTCTTGTGAGACAAGATATTACTCCGGCCAGGACTTCCAGGGCGAGAAACTCGACCTTAGGGCAGCGTGCTCGCTCAGACCTGCAGGTAACGAAAAGTTCCAGGGGAACGGCCCCGCTCCCGTCCCCTGGTAAAGGTACTTCAGTTGTCAAAGAGCACACGCCGTCGGTCGGGGGAAAGCCCCGGACCGGCCTCGACGCCTCACATGACGGCGGAGTCCCTGAATCTGGAAGAGCTCCCCAGTCCTCTCGACGGCTGACTCCAGCGTTTCGAGAGGCCTCTGGACAGACGACTGCAATGCACATACAGTATTCACCAGGAAACGAGCTGTCAAGTCTCCCTGCGGGATCTTCGAAGGTCTTGGTCCGGCATCGAGGGGCTTTCGAAGGTTTCACAATGCGCCTCTTGTGGCTTGTTCCCCAAAGTTTGACTGATGTTCCCTGGGGGGAATGGGATCGGTGAGCGGGGAATGATCCGTTCCCCAGGATTCGATGGATATTCCCCTAGATGTGCATGACTCGAAGAGCCACGTGCGCGCCATTCCCCGTATCGCGGAGGACGTCTGGTCTGGGGAATGACACGTCGATGGCCGTCATGAAGCGCGCAGGGCGGGGAATGACCGGTTCCCCGGCCATCGTGAGACGCGAGAGGCGGGGAATGAGGCTGATTAGGTTACTCGCGTCCCGTTCCCTGGAGGGAATGAGTTGTCCTGAGTGGGGAATGCGGCGCGAGGCCGGACGCCGAGGCGCGAGAGGCGGGGAATGCCTCTCAGGATGTGGGGAATGCGGTCGCTGAGAGTTCTTTGACAACTGAATCGAATCATCCCACGCGGAGCGAGAGGGGGCTCGCTCCGCCGTGGGCCTGATTCCGCTCGAAAGACTGAGCCCTCGGCTCAGGCCACCGTAGCCAGCTCGTGCAGGTAGTCCACGAACGACCGCACCGCCCCATCCCACCCCATCACCTTCGGATTGGAGGACTCGATCACGAGGTATTCATCGGGGGCGTGGGCGCCGCTGCCGTGGCCGAGGCCGAAGTGGCCGGCGGGGAGCTTGAGCGGCTCGGCGGTGAAGACGTAGCCGGGATAGGAGCCGGCGTTGCGCGGCCAGAGGATCGGATCGAGCTTCGCGCGGCGGTAGACGGACATCGCGGCGCGGATCACGGAGGTGTCCGCTTCCGTGCTGGTCGGATCGTAGCCGCCGCTCGGGTTGACCTCGACGTCGCCGAAGCCGCGCTTGGCGAGGTGCGCCTTGAGGGCGGCCACGGCGCCGTCGAAGGTCATGTCGGGCACCAGGCGGAGGTCGAGCTTGGCGACGGCGCGGTGCGGGAGCACGGTCTTGCCGCCCGGCCCGGTGTAGCCGGCGACCAGCCCCTCGATGTTCACGGTGGGCGTGAACAGGAAACGCTCGAGCGAGGCGCGCCAGGGCTCGTCGTGAGCCCAGCGGTCCGCTGACAGCAGGCGCTTGGCGGTGGTCTCGTCCAGGCGCGCCGCCGCCGTGTCGAGGATCGCGCGCTGGGCAGCCGAGGGCGGGCGAACGGCCTTGGCGAAGCCCTCGATCGCCGGATCCCCGTCGGCGTCGACCAGCGTGGCGAGCGCCTGCACGAGGTGGAAGGCCGGGCTGTCGAGCCGCGCCCGGTTGCTGGAGTGAACGTCCTTCTTCGGACCCCTCCCCCACTTCTCGCCGCTCGCCACCAGTTCCAACTCGACCACCCCCTTGGCGCCGAGCGACACGGTCACGGTGCCGTCCGGGTCCTGCGACGCCGCGGGCATGAAGACGCCCGTGCAGCGCTTGAGGGCGGCGGCGACCTCGGGCCGGCGCACGACCTGATGGAAATGCGGCGAGCCGATCTCCTCCTCCCCCTCCGCCACCAGCACGAGATTGACCGGGCACTTCCGGCCGGCGCCGTGGATGGCGTGGAGAGCGGCCAGGAACGCGGCCTCCGGACCCTTCTGGTTCACCGCGCCGCGGCCCATCAGAACCTTGCCGAAGCCGGGCTTGTCGACGACCCTCGCCTCCCACGGCGGCGAGGACCACTCGGCGGGATCGACCTGCTTGACGTCGTACATGAAGTAGAGTCCGACGGTCCGCGGCGCTCCGGCGTCCAGGGTGGCGAAGACGCCGGGCTGCCCATCGGTGGGGATGCGGGTGACCTGCTGGAAGCCGGCCTCCCGCGCGAAGCGCATCATCAGCGCGCACCCCTCCTCCATCCCCCGCTTCTCGGCGGCGATCGAGGGCTGCCGCACCCATTCCTGGAGGCGCGCGATGCCCTCCGCGTGGCGCTTCACGATCTCGGCCTGAATGGCGTCGAGGCCGTCGTCGGAGCGCAGGACCTGTGGGAAAGCAAGGGCGGCCGTGGAGACGGCCGTGGCACCCAGGAAATCGCGGCGTGTGAGTGGGCTCATGCTGAGGAGTTTAGCGCGTGGGGGCACGGCCGGGAAGGCGTTCGGGCGGTGCGATGCCGCCCCTTCGGGGCGGACCCTCACTCCCCAACCCCTCTCTCCCAGCCTCCCCCCCGTCCGCCGGGAGAGAGGGGCTTTCAGGACAACGTAGCCAACTTCTCCCTCTTCTCCCGGCGGATGGGGGGGAGGCCGGGAGAAGAGGGCCGGGGTGATGAGGGCCAGCGGACCGGAAACGCGAACGCTGACTCAGCAGAACTACTGCGCCGGCACGTAGATCCCCGGCACCCCGAGCTGGGCAGCCGTCTGGTTGAGCGCCGCGAGATCCTTGCCGAGGAGCCCGGAGAGCTCGGCCTCGTAGCCGTCGAGCTCTTTCACCTGCGCGGTGAAGACCTCCCGCATCCCCTGGGTCGGAGCGCCCGCGCCTCCCTCCGACCAGTCCATCAGAGGGGCCATGCGCGAGTAGAGCTGGCTCCCCCCCCGCTGGGCCAGGACGTCGTAGACGATCTCGGCCTTGGGGTTGTGCAGGCGCGCTTCCAGATTGTCGAGCTTGTCGATCAGGCTCTTCGAAGGCTCGATCAGCGGCTTGGCCTTCTCATCCTTGGCGAGCAGCTCGTTGCGGTCGGCGAGCTGGCGGCGCACGGCGCGCAGGCGGTTGACGTCGCGGGTCAGCCGCGTGATGGCGTCGCGGATGCCGAGGGTGAAGCGGAGCTGCGCGTCGAGGTCGGCGTCGGAGGCGGCGTTGGCGGCGCGCGGATCGCGCTGGAGGGTGAACGGCGCGGTCGCGGTCTTGCCGTCCGCGGTCAGCCGCAGAGTATAGGAGCCGGGCACCGCCGCGGGTCCGATCGCCGGATAGCCCGCGTCGAGCTTGGCGTTGGGGATCATCTCGGCGCCCTCCCAGGCGAGGTTCCAGACCGCCCGCTGCACGCCGGCCTTCTTGGGGATCGCGAACTCCTCGAGCTGCTCCTTCTCCTCCTTGACGTACTCGCTGCTGCCGGTGGGCTCCTTGGCCTTGCTCGACAGGGTATTGACCACCTTGCCGGAGGCGTCCAGCACCTCCAGGGTGACGTCCCCCTTGGGCTCGTCCTTCAGCCAGTAGTAGACGCGCACGCCGCCGGGCGGGTTCTGGCCGGTCCAGTCACGGCCGCGGCCGCCGCGGTAGGTCCAGCGCGTGGCGTTCGGCACCGGATAGACGTGGAGGCCGTTGGCGGTGGCCGACGCCGGCAGCGGCTCTCGCACCACCGCGAGGTCGTCGAAGATCCACATCGAGCGGCCATGGGTGCCAAGGACGAGCTTGTCGTCCTTGACCACCAGGTCGTGCACGGCGACGGTGGGCAGGTTGAGGCGGAGCGCGTGCCAGGTGGCGCCGGCGTCGCGGGAGAAGGCGACGCCGCGCTCGGTGCCGAGGTAGAGCTGCCCCTTGCGGGCCGGATCCTCCTTGACGGAATGGAGGTAGACGTCGCGCGGGAGGCTGCCATCGAGCCGCTTCCAGGTGCGGCCGAGGTCGGTGGTGCGCCAGAGGTACGGGCGCTGATCGTCGAGCCGGTGGGCGTCGATCACCAGGTAGGCGGTGCGGGCGTCGAAGTGGGAGGGCTCGATCATGCCGGTCGTCCCCCACTCGGGGAGGCCGGGGATATTCGCCGTGACGTTGCGCCAGTTCTTGCCGCCGTCCTCGGTGACGTGGATCAGGCCGTCGTCGCTGCCGGCCCAGATCAGATCCTTCTGGACCGGCGACTCGGCGATGACGAAGACGGTGTCGTAGGTCTCGACGCCGGTGTTGTCGCCGGTGATCGGACCGCCCGCCCACTTCTGCTTCGACTTGTCGTTGCGGGTCAGGTCGGGGCTGATCACCGCCCAGGTCTGGCCGGCGTCGGCGGTGCGGAAGACGACGTTGCCGCCGTAGTAGACCACCTTCGGATCGTGCGGCGAGACGGCGATCGGCGCCGTCCACTGGAAGCGGTAGCGCATGTCCTCGCCGCCGTGCCCGGAAGGGTTCTCCGGCCAAGGGCTGACGTTGCGCTCGGCGCCGGTGCGGTCGTCGTAGCGCGAGAGGTAGCCCAGGTACTCGCCGGCGTAGACGATGTTGGGATCGGAGGGGTCGGAGACCACCCAGCCGGCCTCGCCGCCGCCGACGCCGTGGAAGTCGGTGTTGCGAATGCCGGCGCGGCTGAGCGACTCGCTCGGCCCCTGGGTGGTGCCGATGTCCTGCAGGGCGCAGGCGACGTGGAAGGGGACCCGGTTGTCCACGGCGACGTGATAGCACTGGCCGATCGGGAGCGGCGGCGCGATCCAGTTCTCGCCGCCGTTGGTGGTGAGGTAGACCCCGCCGTCGTCGCCGCCGATGATCCGCCGGGCGTCCTTGGGATCGATCCAGATGTCGTGATGGTCGCCGTGCGGCGGGCCTTCCACGTGCGTGAAGTTCTTGCCGCCGTCGATGCTCTTGAGCAGCGGCACCTGCGGGCACCAGACCTCGTCCGGGTTGGCCGGCGAGACGGTGAGGGTGGTGTAGTACCAGGCGCGCTGCCGCAGCTCGTGGCTCCCCGAGGCGAGGGTCCAGTTCTCGCCGCCGTCATCGGAGCGGAAGAGCCCCCCCTTCTCGGCTTCGATCAGCGCGTAGACGCGGCGGCCGTCCGAGGGTGCCACCGCGACGCCGATCTTCCCCCAGGTCCCCTCGGGCAGGCCGTTGCCGGTGAGCGCCTTCCAAGTATCGCCGCCGTCGCGCGAGACCCAGAGGCCGCTGCCCGGGCCGCCGCTCTTCAGGTCCCAGGGGTAGCGCCGGGCCTCCCAGAGGCCGGCGAAGACGATGTTGGGGTTCGAGGGGTCGAGCACCACCGCCGAGGCGCCGGTGTCGGCGTTCTTCTTCAGCACCTGCTTCCAGGTCCTGCCGCCGTCGGTGGTGCGGTAGACCCCGCGCTCGGGGTTGGGGCCGAAGGCGTGGCCGAGCACGGCGGCGAAGGCGATGTCGGGATTGGTGGGGTGCACGACCATCTGGCCGATCTGCCCCTCCTGCGTCCAGACGTGGTTCCAGGTCTTGCCGGCGTCGAGCGACTTGTAGATGCCGTTGCCGGGCGCCACGTTGCCGCGGATGTTGGCCTCGCCCGAGCCGACGTAGACGACGTTGGGATCGGACGGCGCGACGGCGATCGAGCCGATCGAGGAGACCGGCTGGTCGTCGAAGATCGGGCTCCAGTTGACGCCACCGTCGTTCGACTTCCAGACGCCCCCCGAGGCGGTCGCGGCGTAGTAGACGTGGGGATCGCCCGGCACGCCGGTCACCCGCGCCACCCGCCCGCCCCACGCCGGACCGACCAGCCGGTACTTGAGAGCCTTGAGCTCGGGAAGGTCCTGCAGGCCGGTCTTGGCCTCTGGAGCGGGGGCCGGTTTCGCCGGAGCGGCGAGCCCCGGGGCGACGGCAGAGATCAACATCAGGAGAGAGAACAGAGAGCAACGGAGGCCGCGCATGGACATGTGGAAGGCTCCTCGGAGAGAAGAATGTACGCCCGGGAGCTTAGCAGGCCGCGGGCAAAATGTAGGGTAGGGGCTTGTCCCCTCCCTCGCCCCGCAGGGGCGGAATTTATCCAGCCTGGGGTGTCAACCCCAGGTAGGCGGGCCAACAAATCCCAAAGCCCTTAGGGGTGGCCTATCAGGCGGGAATCAGCCACCCTTCCAGGGTTTGAATTTCGGAGACCTCCCACCTGGGGTTGACACCCCAGGCTGGATAAATCCCGCCCTACGGGCGAAAAATTGCCCGCCCCCCTACCGCTCCCGAATGCTCCCCTGGCCGAGCAACCCCTCGATCGAGGTGACCAGGGCGGGGACGAGGTGGATCTTGAGGTTGTCCGGCGTGGCGATGCGGACGGTGCGGCGGTCGGCGAGCTGCATCTCCAGGGTGACCGGCACGTCGCCGGGGTGCTCGGTCAGCAGGTCGCGCAGCTTGAGCATCTGGCTCGTGGAGAGCCTGGGGTTCAGCTTCAGGTCGACCCCATTGAGAGATCTGCCGGCCAGCTTCTTGACCGGCACGATCTCCTCGACGGTGATCTCCACCTCGCTCCCCCGCTCCCGCACCTGCCCCTTGACCAGCACCACCGCCTCGTCGGTGAGCAGGTGCCCGAACTGCTCGAGCTTGTTCGCGAACAGGGTCACCGGCAGCCCCCCCTCGAGATCCTCCAGCACGAAGCGGCCCATGAAACGGCCGGCGTTGGCGCCGCTCTTGATCTTCACGCGGTTGAAGCCGGACACCATGCCGCCGAGGACGACCATGCCCTCCGGGGCGCCGTCGCGCAGCGAGCCGGTGGTATGGCTGACCAGCCGCTCCAGGGTCTCCTGGTACTCGGAGAGCGGATTGCCGGTGAGGAAGAAGCCGAGGGCCTCCTTCTCGTAGCGCAGCCGCTCGCGCTCGGGCCACGGCTTGACCGAGAGGTCCGGCGCCGGCTCCATCGACTCGCCGGCGCTGACCATCGCGCCGAACAGGCTGTGCTGCCCCTCCTCGCGCTCGCGCCGCCGGCGCTGGGCATAGTCGAGCAGGCCGTCGAGCGAATGCCAGAGGGCGGTGCGGTGGATCCCCAGGCTGTCGAACGCGCCGGCCTTGATCAGGCACTCGAAGACCTTCCGGTTCACCCCCCGCAGATCGACCTCGGTCGCCAGATGGGCGAGGCTGCGGAAGCGGGCGGCTTGGCGGCGCGCGGCAAGCACGGACTCTATGGCGCCCTCCCCCACCCCCTTGATGGCGCCGAGGCCGTAGCGGATCTGATCGCCGACCACGGAGAAGTACCAGGCGCTCTCGTTGATGTCCGGCGGCAGCAGGGTGATCCCCATGACACGGCACTCGGCCGTGTACTTGGCGATGGCGTCGGTGGAGCTCAGCTCGGAGTTGAGCATCGCCGCCATGAAGGCCACCGGGTAATGGGCCTTGAGGTAGGCGGTCTGATAGGCGACGCTGGCGTAGGCGACGCTGTGGCTCTTGTTGAAGCCGTAGCCGGCGAAGGGCTCGATCTTGTCCCAGAGCTCCGACGCCTTCTCCCGCGGCATGCCGCGGGTAGCCGCGCCGTCGACGAACTTCGCCTTCATCTTGGCCATGACGTCGGCCTTCTTCTTGCCCATCGCCTTGCGCAGCATGTCCGCCTCGGCCATGCTGAAGCCCGCGACCGACACGCCGATCAGCATCACCTGCTCCTGATAGACGATGATGCCGTAGGTCTCCTCCAGGATCGGCTGCATCTCGGGAGCGAGATAGGAGAACTTCTTGCCCTGCTTGCGCTGGATGTACTCGTCGACCAGGGTCATGGCGCCCGGCCGGTAGAGGGCGTTGAGGGCGGCGAGCTCGGCGAAAGCCGTCGGCTTGACCCGGCACAGCAGGTCGGTCATGCCGCGCGACTCGAACTGAAAGATGCCGCTGGTGCGCCCCTCGGAGAAGATGAGGAAGGTCTCGGGGTCGTCGAGCGGGATCTCCTCGAGGTCGAGGGGGATCCCCTGCTGGCGGACGATCTTCACCGCGTCGTCGATCACCGTCAGCGTGCGCAGACCCAGGAAGTCCATCTTCAGGAGCCCGAGGCTCTCGATGACGTTCATGTCCCACTGGGTCATGATCTGCTCTTCGTCCCCCTTGACCACGCGGTAGAGCGGGACGAGCTCGTCGAGACGGCTCGGGGTGATGACGACGCCGGCGGCGTGGACCGAGGCGTGGCGGGTGAGCCCCTCCAGGCGGCTGCCGACGTCGATGATCTGCTTGATCTCGGGGTCGCGCGCGGCCTCGCCGGCCAGCGGCTCTTCCTTCGCCACCGCGGCGAGCGACCTGGTCATGTCCGGGATCAGCTTGGCGATCCGGTCGACCTTGGCGTAGGGCACCCCCATCACGCGGCCGACGTCGCGGATCACCGCCTTGGCGGCGAGGGTTCCGAAGGTGATGATCTGCGCCACCCGGTCGCGGCCGTACTTCTCGCCGACGTAGTGGATCACCTCGCCGCGCCGGCGCATGCAGAAGTCGATGTCGATATCGGGCATGCTGATGCGGTCGGGGTTCAGGAAGCGCTCGAACAGCAGGTCGTACTGCAGCGGATCGATGTTGGTGATGCGCAGGGCGTAGGCCACCACCGAGCCGGCCGCCGAGCCGCGCCCCGGCCCCACCGGAATGTCGCGTTCCCGGGCGTGGCGGATGAAGTCCCAGACCACCAGGAAGTAGCCGGGGAAACCCATCTTGTTGATCACCTGGATCTCGTAGTCGAGCCGCTGCCGGTAGGCCTCCTCGGGGTGGCGGACGCCCCCCTGCCCGCGGCGGCGGCGCAGCTCGGCCAGCCGCTCCTCCAAGCCCTCGCGGGCGACCTCGTCGAGGTAGCTCTGGAGGGTGTACCCCGCCGGCACCGGAAACTCCGGCAGGTGGTAGGTCCCGGTGGGGATCACCAGGTTGCACTTCTCGGCGATCGCCAGGGTGTTCTCGATCGCGGCGTGGTCGTCGGGGAAGATCTTGTGCATCTCCTCGGCCGACTTCATGTAGAAGTTGTCCGAGGCGTACTTCAGGCGGTCCGGGTCCGAGAAGGTCTTCTGGGTGCCGATGCAGAGCAGCACGTCGTGGGCGAAGGCGTCGTCCTTGCGCAGGTAGTGGCAGTCGTTGCTGGCGACCAGCGGGATGGCGTTGCGCTGGCTGATGCGGCGCACCACCTCGTTGGCCAGCCGCTGCTCGGGGATGCCGTGGTCCTGCATCTCGAGGTAGAAGTTCCCCTCGCCGAAGATGTCCAGAAACTCCTTGGCGGCCGCCTCCGCCTCCCGCTCGCGGGTGGCGACGATGTGCTCGTTGACCTCCCCCTTGAGGCAGGCCGAGAGGCAGATCAGCCCCTCGCTGTGCTGGCGCAGCAGCTCCTTGTCGACGCGGGGCTTGTAATAGAACCCCTCGAGGAAGGCGGCCGAGGTGAGCTTGAGGAGGTTGCGGTAGCCGGTCTCGTCCTTGGCCAGCAGGACCAGGTGGTTGCTGCTCCCCTTCCCCGGCGTGCGGTCGAGGCGGCTCCCCTGGGCGACGTAGGCCTCCATGCCGATGATCGGCTTGATGCCGGCGGCGCGCGCCTTGTTGTAGATCTCGATGGCGCCGAACATGTTGCCGTGATCGGTCAGGGCCACGGCGGGCATGCCCGCCTCGACGGCGGCCTTGATCACGTCGTCGAGGCGGTTGGCCCCGTCGAGCAGACTGAACTGGCTGTGGAGATGGAGGTGTACGAAGTCAGACATCGTGGTTCCCCACGATGGTATCAGACCCGGGTATCGCTTAGACCCTCGGTTTTTTTCTCCTGACGGATGGCGCGGTAGGTATAGAGGTAGATGTAGTAGAGCCCGGAGGCGACCGTGAGGCCGGCGACCAGGTAGAGCGTGGTGTCGGCCGCCAGCTCGATCGACCGGAGTTTCGGGAAGGCTCCAGAGACCAGAACCAGGGCCACCGCGACCACCTGGAGAATGGTGTTGATCTTGCTGAGGACCGACGGCGGGAACTTCTTCACCCCCGCCGCGAGGTAGAGCACCAGGGCCACGACGACGATCAGCACGTCGCGAGCGATCACCAGGATAGTGATCCAGGGGGGGATCTGGGTGCCGCCGTGGTTGAGGCTCGGGATCGACAGCACCACGTAGGCGGTGGTCAGCAGGAGCTTGTCGGCCATCGGATCGAGGTAGGCGCCGAGGAGCGACTGCTGCTGCCAGAAGCGGGCGATGAAGCCGTCGAGGGCATCGGTGACGCCGGCGACCACGAAGATCAGCAGGGCCTTGGGCGCGTCCCCGTTCATCACCATGATGACGAACAGGGGGATCAACCCCATGCGCAGCAGGGAGAGGAGGTTCGGGATGGTGAAGGTCATGAGCCGCCCAGGAGCTTCAGGCTGCGGCGGAGGATCTCCACCCCCTCGCTGCCGGAGAGCGGCGCCGTCGCGTCGCACCCCTCGCCCGAGGCCAGCAGGCCGCACCCCTGGGACAGCGAGCAGACGTCGCCGCCGTCGGCGCTGCCGTTCGCGCAGGAGGCCGCGCCGAAACGGGCGAGCGTGCGCAGGACGACCCGCAGGGCCTGGCCGCGCCGCACCGGCGATCCGGGGTAGAAGCGGTGCTGCGTCGGGTCGACCTCCATCAGGCCGAGATTGACCACGCGGACGATCTCCTCCCGGTGGGGGTGGTCGAGCACGTCGGTGGCGATGCGCCCCGCCGTCGGCCGGCTGTTGCGAACCTGCGACACCAGCCAGTAGAGCAGCACGGAGAAATCCCCCTTGTTGAGCTCGGGCTTCGAGGCGACCCCCTGGACGTCCTTCGGGAGCTGCGCGAGGCGCCAGCGGAACTTGGCGGCCTCGAGCCTGCGCGCCAGGTCGGGGTCCTTGGGATTGCGGGCGGCGAGATCCTGGACGATCTTCAGCCCGGCGCTGGGGTCCCCCACCTCGAGCTCCAGCTCGGCGCGGCGCTCCAGCAGCAGCCGGTCGCCGGGAGTGCGGGCGGCGATCTCCTTGACCGCGGCGAGCTCGGCGGCGCGGTCGCCGCGGGCCAGCGCCACCTTGCGCTCGGCCTCCAGGGCGATGGTCTCGGACGGCCCCCAGCTCGTCAGCAGCGAGAGCTGCTTCTGGGCCTCGTCGATCTTCTCGGCGCGCAGCGCTTCGTCGAGCCGGTGGGAGACGATCTCCATGGCCCGGGGGTGCAGCTCGCCGGCCCGCTTGAGGGCGAGGGGGCTGCGCGCGGCCACCGCCCGGTAGGCGGCGTAGGAGAGGGCGACGTCGCCCAGGCGCTCGGCGGCACGGCCGGCCAGCAACTGGCTCGCGGTATAGGTGGGCAGCGCGTCGCCGACCGGCAGCAGGCGGGCGACCACGCGCGTGTTCTCGCCCATGGCGAAGTCCACCTGGGCCGCGAGGACCTGGGCGGGGAGGAAATCAGGATTCTGCTCCAGCATTTCCGCGGCGGCGCGCGTGGCCCCCTCGGTGTCGCCGGCCTCGAGCAGATCCCGCCAGGCGTTCTCCAGCCGGTCGCGGAGCTGCGAGTCCGCGTCAGTTTCCCTGGAATACCCCTCGCGGGGATCGATGACATACGGCCGGTCGGCCGCCTCCAGGGCGAGAGGCTCGGCGGCCCGCTGGACGGGCTCCCGGACAGTCGGCGTGGGCGGCGGAGCCGAGGTGCAGGCGAGGGCTGCCGCCAGCAGGAGGCAGGAGATCGCGGCCGGGGCGATCCGGCGCCCTGAGCGGCGCCGGACCTCCCGGACCTCAAGAAGCAGGAGGCGCTGCGGAGATGGTGGCAATAGCATGCTTGTAAATGAGGATTTCCCTGCCTTCACTCTCTAGCACCACGGCAAACCGATCGAAACGCTTGAGCCGCCCGAGAAGAGACTTACCCGTCACCAACTCGAGGTACATCGTCTGCCCTTCCTTGAGGCTCTGGAAGAGATACCCATCCTGAATGTTGATGTTGTGTTTAGCCATACGCCCTCCCGAGACCCCTGTGCTTGGCATGTTCTAATACCCCCGGAATCTGCCGTTTTAGTTCCTGGGCCGAGAACCAGGTGACATCCGGCTCTTTCCGAAACCAGGTCTCCTGCCGCTTGGCGAACCGCCGAGTCTCTTGGACGATCCCGGCGATCGCCTGCTCGAGAGACCCATCCCCCTCCAGGTGACGGACGAGCTGACGATACCCTATCGCCTGGAAAGCGGGAAGCCGGGGAGACAAACCTAGCCGAAGCAGTCTTTCGACCTCCGCCAGCCACCCCGCTTCCAACATCCAGGCCACACGGCCTGCGATTCGATCGTATAAGAGAGCACGCGGGAGCGTCAATCCAACGCGCACGGCCGCAATGGCTTGAGTCCCAAAGGGTTGCTCCGCGATCCAGGAGGAGAGCGGGCGGCCGGTGACCAGCGCCACCTCCAGGGCCCGCAGCACCCGCTGGGTGTCCCCGGGGGCCAGCCGCGCCTCCGTTCGCGGGTCGATCCGGGCGAGGTCGGCCCTCAGCTTCTTGAGCCCCTCCGCCGCCAGCCGCTCGCGCAACGCCTCCTGCACCTCCGGATCGCCGGGCGGGATCGGGCTGATCCCGAAAAACAGCGCCCGCAGATAGAGGCCGCTCCCGCCGACCACGATCGGCAGCTTTCCCCGCCCCTGGATGCCGGCGATCGCCTCACGGGCCCGGCGCGCGAACTCCCCCGCCGAGTAGACCTCGGACGGCTCCAGGATGTCGACCAGATGATGCGGCACGCGCTCGCGGTCGGCCGGGCTGGGCTTCGCCGTGCCGATGTCGAACCCCCGGTAGACCTGGAGGGCGTCGGCGTTGACGATCTCCCCCCGCAGGATCTCGGCAAGAGCGAGCGCCAGCGCGCTCTTGCCGGTGGCGGTGGGTCCGACGATGGCGAGGATGGGCTCCATGGCCTGCATAGGGTACATTGCCGGAGGCCGGCCTGTGTTAACCTGAAGTTGTAGAAGAGGATGACTATGGCACAGCCCCCCAGCAATCATCTTTTCGTCATCCGGGTCCGTCCGGAGGACCGGCTCGCCTCCGAGCGGCTCGCCGCGCTGGGCCGCATCCAGCCGCTGGAGGGGACGGATGCCCTGCTCCTGTCGCTGCCGGCCGATCGCGAGGCGCCCCAGGCTGCTTGGCGTCAGGCCCAAGAGGTCGTGGGAGCCGCGGGGACCGTGCAGCCGGTGCTCCTGGACGAGGAGGGGGAGCCTCACTACCCCACTGGCGAGATCTCGATCCGATTCAAGGATGCCCTTGGCGACGACGAGTTGCGGCGCTTTGCTGCCCGTCACGACCTCCGGCTGCTCCGCCGCAACGAGCTCGCGCCTCAGCAGGCGGTCTTCCAGCCTCTCGACGGCTCCGGAAGCTATCTGCCGGAGATCGTGCAAAGAATCGAGCGCCAGGGAGCGGCCAAGGCGGTCTGGGCCAATACCTTGAGCCGCTACCAGCGCGTCGCTCTCCGCTGATCTACCTCACCCGCTCTGGTCTACCTCGCCAGCTTCAAGGCCTCGCCCACGGCCTTTCCGGCGTTCACGCGCCCGAAGCCCAATCCTTCGCTGTGCCCCCGTTCATCATAGGCACCGCCGATCTTGTCCGCTGTCGCTTCCAGGAGCGCCTTGAGCTCCTCCCGGCTCAGGTCCGGATGCACCGAGAGGACGAGCGCACCGGTCCCGGCTGCCATCGGCGTCGCTGCCGAGGTGCCGCCGAAGCTGGTCGTATGCAGATGATCCGGATTGAAGCCTCTCCGCGGCAGAGAAACGTCGGTGGTGAAGATGGCGCGTACGCCGCCACTGGAGGGAGCGACGAGAGAGAGCTCAGAGCCGACATTCGAATACTCCGCCCGCCGCCCCTGATCGGTTGAAGCGCCGACGGCGATTGCATGAGGGTCCCGCGCCGGGAAGGCGACCCCTTTTCCTGCGTCATTCCCGGCGGCGCAGAACGTTGCCGAGCCCTTCCCGCCACGTCCCAGCCGGCCGGCGTCCTCCAGGGCCCGCTCGATATCCAGGCTGATTCCACCGAACCAGGAGCAGGAGAGGATGTCCGCATGCATGGCGGCGTAGCGGATGGCGTCCGCGATCCGTTCATCGGACACCAAGCTGTCGCCGTGAAAGATCTTGACCGGGAGAACGCGGCACCCGGGAGCCACCCCGACAGAGCCATCCTCAAGACCACAAGCCGCGATGAGACCGGCGCAAGGAGTCCCATGGATATCGTTCCCCTTCGGCTGATCGAACGGGAATTGGAATCTCTTGGGCCGGGGTCGAAGTGATCCGGATCATCATCGGGCAGAAAGAAATCCCGACCGATCGCGTCCCTCGCGTTTGGATCGCGGTTCTTCCAGAGATTCGCTTTGAGATTCGGATGCTCCCCGTCCACGCCGTCGTCCAGGACAGCCACGACGATCTCCGGTCTGCCGGTCGTCACCTTCCAGGCTTCGCCGACAGCGAGACCTTCCCCCTGCGCGGCTCCTGTCCACCCCGCGTTGCCCAAATGCCACTCTTCAGGGAGGACTGAGGGAGGAACCTGCCGTCGATACTCGGAGGTGAAATTCGGGGTCACCAGAGTTATCTCTTCGAGTTGCGTCAGCCGGTTCGAGATCTCGATCAGCTCCTCTCCCGAGCACCTCCTTGCAGGCTGCAAGACGACTACCTGATCCGGGATGAAAGCGTTGGTACGGCAAATCACAAACCCATAAGACCTCAGAAGACTTCGCCGGAGTCTTTCGGGGACGCCCGAGCGGAACCGGATCACCAACTCGCGATCGCCCACCCGGATCAGACCGCTCATCACCTCTTGAAAGACCGTCGGGAGCGACCCTGTGACGGCTCGCCGGCCTTTCGCGGAAACCTCACGATTTAGGCAGGCAAGCTGAATCCTCGACCCCCTCTTATCCAACAGGTCGATCAGAGCGCCTGTCTCGGAGCGGAATCGCAGAGCGCGCCTCATTTCGGTGCCCCTGGCGTCTCGATGCGCAGCTTCCCGTCCGGGCCGAACCGCACCACGATCTCGCCGGTCCGGTCGGTGCGCAGCACGTGGGCCCGCTCCCCCAGCCGCTCGACGATCTCGGGCGAGGGGTGGTGGTAGACGTTGCCGACTCCCACGGAGATCAGGGCCAGGCGCGGCGTCACGGCCTCCAGGAAGGCCGCGGTCGAGGAGGTGCGGCTGCCGTGGTGGGCCACCTTGAGGAGGTCCGCATGCAGGCCCTGGGCGCAGCAGGCGGCCAGCTCGCGCTCGGCGCCGCTCTCGACGTCGCCGGTGAGGAGCGCCCGCCGGCCGTTGACCTCGGCGAGCAGGACGAGCGAGCGCTCGTTGACCGGCCCGTCGTCCGCCGCCGCCGGATGCAGCGTGGTGAGGCGCCAGCGGCCGAGGGTGAGCCGCTGACCCCGCGTTAGAAGACGTGTCCGCACGCCGGGCAGGTCGAGGAGCTTCCCCGCGCAACTGTGGGGGTCCCAGCCCGGGGCCATCCAGACCTCGCGCACGGGTAAGTAGGCCGCGATGTCGACCAGTCCTCCACAGTGGTCTGATGCCGGTGGCTTTTTGCCACGAGTTTAGGGGGAGGGTGTGGGGGCGCGATCGAGGGCGGCTCGTAGAAGAGGTTGATCTCGATTTCGCCCGATCCGACCACGATCCGCTCCACCACTCTCTCGACGATCTCGCGGCGCTCATCGAAGGACAGTTCCGGCCAGCGGACATAGAGCGATCCGGCTTCGGTGGCGAAGTCGGCGGCCGAGAGCTGCTGGATGGTGAGGAAGTCGATCTCCCCCTGGAGGCGCGGGATCTCCGCGTCAAGCTGCGAAGCGCGCTCTTCGAGCGGCCGGTGGCGCTCGCCGAAGCTCTTTGCCGAAAGCTCGTCTGCCTGGTAGAGGCGGTAGAGCTTGTCCATTTCTAAGGACACCCGGGAGCGTTCCCGGACAAGCGTCTCGAGGAGTACCTCCTTCTCTGCCAACGCCTCATCTCCCTGCCCGAGGTAGTCGGCCACCTGGACCGGGTCGAGAAAGAAGTCCCGGAGCTTCTCCTGAAACACCTTCTCCAGGTCGACGATCGGGATCTTGTTCCGGCACTTCTTGCAGACCCATTTCGGGGTGTTCGAGGGGACATACATCTTCATACCGCACTCGCAGACGGCCACGCCCGAGAAGAGCTGGACGGCGGGACGGCCCTGCCGCTTCACCTTGGCTGCGGACTCGGAGAGAAGCGCGTTGCACTCGTTCCAGAGTTCTTCCGATACGACCGGTTCGACGGTGTTCCAGACCCAGTCGGCCTCGGGCTTGAGGAGCCGCTTCACCCCGTCGCTTCGGGAGTAGTTGGAGCGATGGAGGCCTTTGGCTACAGGGTTAGCGATGATGCGTGCGACGCTCGTTTCCGGGAAAGGCCGGCCTTTGCGGTTCCTATACCCTGCTTCGTTGATGAGCCTGACCACCTTGCCTATACGCCGGTGTTCCTGGAAGAGCTCATACATGAGCTTTAGGACCGGCGCCGTGGCGGGGTTGACGACGAGCCGGCTTCGCTCATCCCAGCTGTATCCATACGGAGCTTGACCCGCCGTCCGCTTTCCAAGCTTGGCCCGGATCGGGACCGACGCCGCGATCCTGGCCGAGATCTCCTCCCGCTCCCATTCCGCCAGAGCGGCAATCAGGGTGTAGAAGAAGCGGCCGGCGGGGCTCGATGTGTCGATCGACTCCGCCAGCGAGATGAGGTCGGCACCCTCTCGCCTGAAGATGTCAGCGAACTCCAAGAGTTCCTTGGTGTTTCGGGCGAGCCGGGCGAGCTTGGAGAAGATGAGGCCGGTGATCGTGCTGGAGCGGACGTCCTCAAGCATCTCGGCGGTCTCCGGGCGGCCCATGACGGACTTCCCGGAGATGGCGTCGAGGCGGTACACCTTGGCGACCGTCCAGCCCTTCATCTCCGCATACATGCGCCCGCGAGCTTCGTGGTGCTCCGGGCTCTCCCCCTTGACCTGATCCTCGGTCGAGACCCGAATCCAGAGGCCGACCTGTTTCTCCGGCCTTTTTTCGCCGGGCAGCGGGAGGCTTCCTCGTACGTCACTACGGTGTGGCATGGCAACGCTGTCTCCGTTGAAGGATGAGTGTGTCTAGGTAGGTGATGAGCAAGAACAGGTCTCGCTCGACGATACCCGCCGACGAGCCATCCGGGGAGGCGGCTCTTTGTGCCGAAGCGGTACCCCTCACCCCTTGCTGCTAATGGTTCGTTTCATGGGGGTTTCTGCGGCTTGTAGGGCTTTCTCAATGCGACCCCAAGGGGACGTGACTGTGGGCAAGAACGCTCACGCACATCCCTTGAGGGTATTTATGAGCATCTATGAAAAATTGAGTCTGGCGGTCAATACTTTTAACGTGATCGCAACTGTCGCAGGCATCATCGTCATGATCCTGTCCAAGCCGCAACCATGCCCGACAAACACCGCGGGCTCCCCTACCTTTTCCATCTCACTTCGCCTGGAGCCGCTTCAGGCTCCGGGCAACGACCTGGGCCACGGCCTTCGCCCCCACTCCCGCCTCCCCGCCGGCCGGGGAGCGGTACTTCACCTTGACCTTGTACCCGCCCACCATCGTCTCCCGCTCCCCCACCGCCTGGAGATCGAGGAATGCCGGGAACTCTTCCGGGAGGAGAAATGCGACCCTCGCCGCCTCGTCCTTTGCGAGCCGCTCCCCGAGTGCCGCCTCAAGCCGGGCGAGGTGCGTCCGCTTCATGGAGAGACACGCCACGCGGGTAAAGCCGCCCCGCAGGCACTTCTCGACGTTCGCTGCTTCGTGCTCGACGCCGGTCGAGACCGAGATTTCGCAGGCGATCGAGACGCCTTCGCGCGCGAGCGCCACGTCAACGCTCCCGCCTTCGACCGGCTGCTCGATGACCGCCCGGAACCCGCGCTCTTCCCCCCAGCGCTTCACGAGCTCCTGGAGATACTTGTGCTCTGCTCCGCCGCGGCCCAATGGCGGCGGGGGCGATGCTGCCGGGCGGGGAGGCCGAGCTCGGACGATCGCCTCTTCACGAGGCGCGTGAGGCGGTTCCTCCGGCGGACGCGGCGGAGGAACAGTGGCTTCAGGAGCCGCACCTTGCGGCTCCTCTGGGATAGGAAAGCGCTGCCGGGTGAGTTGGACGATCTCTCCCCGCCTCTCCCTCGCCTCTGCGGGGTCGATCTTCGGGGGCGGAAGCGTCCGCAGGTTGAAGTCGTCCTCCGAGCGGCCGATCCGGCAGATCGCCTCCCCCACGGCGAGGTTCGCTAGGTCGGAGGCGCCGAAGAAGGAGAAGCCCTTTTCTAAATGGCGAGCATCGTCTTCCGCCACCCGGAAGGCGATCCGCGTCTCCGCGTTCGAGAGGAGCGCCGAGAGCACCTCGGGTTCCCGCGATTTGAACTGGTTGAGCTCCTGATGGGCCGCCACGAGCGCCAGCCCATACTTCCGTGCCCCGGAGAGGAGTCCCGCCATCGACGCCGTGGCGAAGTGCTGCGCTTCATCTATATATAAGGTGAAGGGCCGGCGGTCCTCCGGCGCGGTGTCCTGCCGGCTCAAGGCCACCTGGTGGAACTTCGAGACAAGGAGGCTCCCGAGAATGGCGGCGTTCTCCTCCCCGATCGCCCCTTGGGAGAGCTTGCCGAGGAAGATCTCTCCCCTGTCGATGACATGGCGGAGATCAAGCCGGTCATCCCTGCTCCCGACGATCCGCCGGACGAGCTTCGAGCGAAGAAGCGTGTCGAGGCGGGTCAGGATCGACCCTTGAGGCTTGCCGACGAGAAGCGGAAACTCGCGGGTCCAGTAGAAGCGGATCTCGGGGTCGGTGACCGTCGCGAGGACCGCTTCCCGGAACTGCTTGTCGACCAGGAACTGCCGGAGATCGAGAAGGGTCCCACCCTCCGGTCGCTCGAGGAAGGCCAGGATGGCATTCGCCAGAACTGCCGTCATCTGGTCGCCCCACGACGTCGAGAGGCGCCGGAAGAGGCCGACGAGATCCGACGAGAGGAGGATCTTCTCCACCTCAGAGCGGGCCGCCAGGATGTTCCAGCCGACGAGCGAGTGCTCGTCGGAGGGGTCGAAGAGGATGACGTCCCCCAGTCGGTCTTCCGGGATCCGGGCGAGGATCGCGTCGATGAGGTCCCCGTGCGGATCGAGGACCGCAAGGCCCGCTCCCGCCTCGATGTCCTGGGTTATGAGCTGGACAAGGAGCGTCGACTTGCCGCTCCCGGAGGCGCCGATGATGTGCGCATGGCGCATCCTCGCTTCGGCGGGCCAGGCTACCTCGACCGGCTCGCTGCGATGGACGTTCTCGCCAAGCACCACTCCGGAAGCGCGGGTCCGGGCAGGAGCCGCCTTGGTGCGGAGCGCCGTGCGCCGCAGTCCCGGGAGCTTGACCGACGCGGACGGCAGATGAAGGAACGAGACGAGCTCCTCGCTCGAAAGGAGCATTCCACTGCGGTGGCTCTCCCGGGAGAGGAGATCGTCAGCCGGATCGATGTCCTCAAGAACGGAGAGCGGCAAGAGCTCGTTCCCTGCGGGAGTGCCGAACTGCATGAGGACCCCGGCCAAGGTCCAGAGGATCTCGGAGGCCCTCCCTTCCTTTGCTCGGGCGCCGAGGCGAAGTACCGTCGCGTAGAGCGGCTTGCCGACCTTCTGCCGGGCCAGCGAGGAGATTTCGGGGGCGTCCTTGAAGAACGGCTTGTCCTCGTTGTCGAAGACGGCCCGAAGCACGCTCTCGGCCCACGGCTCCCGGGCCGGCTCGACGAGGAGCTGCAGGACGCCGACTTCCCCCTCCCGGAGGGTCGCAAGAATCGCCAGAAGCGGCAGGAGCGGGTCGGGGTCGAAACTCTTATGCCGCTCGAGCGGAAGCATGAACTCGCGGGAGAGCCCGAAATCAGCGATCGCCTGATAGTCCCCGCCGGACTCCCACACGCGCTCCAGGCGATCGGCCTCTGGCGTGACCGCGACATCGGGAAAGAAGGCCCGCAGATGGCTTTCGACGAGAGCGGCATCCGACTGCCGGCAGGCTATCTGGATCATCAGCTCTCCGCCGTGGCCGATGACCTCGAAGGAGAAGGGTCGCTGGCAGCTCCGGAGCGCGAGGAGAAGCCGCTCGGCTGCGCTTTGCCCAATCGACATGCCGGGAGGCACCGCAAGAAGGAGCTCGACCAGGGGCTCACCCGATCGCCACGGCGCCGGGTCTTCCTCCTCAGGGAGCGAGATCGTTTCTTCCGGCGGCTCGCTCCTCCCGAAGAGCCCGTCGGCAAGTCTGCTGAGGAGCGTGGGCCGCCGCCCGTCATCGCGAGAGCGCGGCAGGACGAAGCCGTAGAAGGGGCGGAAGGGGGGCTCGAGCTCGACCGCGTACGGCCAGGCGCTCCACCCCCGCCCCCGGATCTCCCAGGCGTAGAACTGCTCGGTGATGGTCTCCTGAAGGGTGGCCATGGTAGCTAGGCCACGCGCCGCTCCGGTACGGCAACGACGCGCCGGCCGGATTCCTCCGTGACGGTCTTCACTGCTTCGAGGACGGCACCGTGGATGGCCGACTGGAACATGCTCTCGGTGTCGACCGAAAAGTATGTGCCGGGATTGAAGAGGGCGCTGTAGATCTTGCCGAGGAACGGCATGGCCTCGGCTGCCTCCTCGACACCGAAGACCTTCTTGTGAACGCCGGTGCCCATAAAGCCAAGAATGAAGAGATAGATGGCACCCATGACATACAGGGGTATGAAGCTAAGGTAGGACACGAAGGCCGAGAGGCCGAAGGCAAGAGAAAAAAAGCCTAGGCCGATAATGACGGCAAGGTAGAGGTATGGGAGGTACCCAGGAAAATCGAGAGCCGCCCACGAGGAGAAAAAGAAGCCGGTGCCATACGGGGCGGCGCATACGTCGAAGACCATGGCGCCCCGGGAAACCCGGAGATACTCCCGGCCGGCGGAAGCTACGCCGCCTTCTTTATAGACGACCCGGGAGAAAGTCACCTCCGGTACCTCGCGATCTTTGACCGCCGCCTCGACCTGGGAGTAGAAGTCCTGCACCGAAGTCGAAAAGCCTTCGTACGCCGTTTGCCAGTGGGAAAGGACAGTGCGGGGTTGTTTGCGCATTGCTCCTCCTTCCGCTTCAAGCGGTTTATAGTTCCCTTCGAGTCCGTTGTACAAGGTAGAGCGAGAACGGAGGCAGAAAAGCATCAGATCGCTGGAGCCGGATACGGCCATTTGACGCTCTAGAGAGTATGGACACTCCTCTCAACGACCGCGTTATGGATATAGAGAAGCCAGTAACCGAACTCCTCACCGCCTGGTCCTCCGGCGACAAGGATGCGCTGAACGAGCTCGTGGTCCTGGTCTATACCGAACTGAAGCGGATCGCCCGTCGCGCTATGGCCGGGGAGCGCTCGTCGCACACGCTCGACCCCACCGCGCTCGTCCACGAAGTCTATGAGCGCCTCGTGCCTCTCAGGAACATGTCGTGGAAAGGCCGTGGCCCCTTCTTCGCGTTGGCCGCTCGCCTCATGCGGAACATCCTCGTCGAGTATGCCCGGGCAAGCAGTGCCAAAAAGAGGGGCGGAGAGGCCGAACGGGTCACCCTCTCCCATCCCGAGCTCCAGGTGGGGGCGCCGGAAGTCGACCTCCTTGATCTCCACAATGCGCTCCTGGAACTCGAGATCATGGATCCCACGATGGTTGAGATCATCCATCTGCGGTACTTCTGGGGAGCAACTGAGGATGAGGTGGCGGAGGCGCTCGGACTCAGCCGCTCCTCGGTGCAGCGCGAGTGGGCGCTCGCGAAGCGCTTCCTTGCGGACCGTCTGACTCGTTAACTCAGGCATGCATCCCGAAGAGTGGCAGGAGGTCAAGCGGATCGTCGACCGGGCGCTCGAGCTCCCGGAGGAGGAGCGGGAAGCCTTTCTCGCCGCGATAGAGGACGAAGCGCTACGCCAAGCCGCCGACGATCTCCTCAGAGTCCCGACTGCCGGAGCGGACGCGTTCGATCATCTGCGCTTGTTTCCCGCCGCGCGGCTCATGCCGTTCCGGGACGGGGATACGGTCGGACCGTACACCATCGTCAAGGCCCTCGACCGGGGCGGAATGGGCGCCGTCTTCAAGGCGAAGGACACCAGGAACGGCCGGGTAGTCGCCCTGAAGATCCTTCCCCCAAACGCTCTCTCATACTCCAGAAACGAGGACAAGGCGCAAGCACGGCTGAAGCATCGGTACATCGCCACCCTCTACGACAGCGACACAACGCCGGAAGGCTTTCGCTACGTCGCGATGGAGTATGTGGAAGGGATCCCGATCACCGCGTTTGCAGAGGCCGATCGGCCAACGCTCCGGGGCCGCTTGGAACTCTTCCGTCAGGTCTGCGAAGCCGTCGAGCACGCTCACCAAAAGCTCGTCGTCCACCGGGACCTCAAGCCCGACAACATCCTCGTCACGGCCGAAGGAGAGCCGAAGCTCCTCGACTTCGGTATTGCGAAGATCCTCTCCCCCACTCTGGCCGCCCGGACCCTCACGCGTTCCGCCGACCGGCCCTTCACCCTTGCGTACGCGAGTCCCGAGCAGCTCGGGGGCATGCCGACCGACACGAGGACCGACGTGTACTCCCTCGGTGTGCTTCTCTGTGTTCTCCTCACCAGCCGGCTGCCATACAGGGCGGAGCGCTCCCACGACCTGCCCCAGGCGATCCTGGCGCTTGAGCCGGTCCGGCCGAGCGCCCTGGCTCTCTCCGAAGCGGTCTCCCCGTCTGCGCTCCCGAAAGGGAGCAGACGGCGCCTGCGCCGTCTGCTCGAAGGAGAGCTTGACGCCATCGTGCTCCGGGCGCTCCGCAAGGAACCGGCCGAGCGCTACCGCTCCGTCGCGGAGCTCTCCGAAGACGTCCGTCGCTACCTCGACCGCGAGCCCGTCCTGGCGCTCAAGGGGACCAGCCGGTACCGCATGCGGAAGTTCCTCGAGCGGCACCGGTTGCCGGTAGCTGCCGCGCTCCTCGGCCTCCTTGTCCTCATCGGCTTCACGGTTGCCCTGTTCTTCCTGCGGCAAGAGGCGCTCTCGGAAAGGGACGCTGCACAGCGGGAGGCGAAGCGCTCCGAAGCGGCATCCGGATTCCTGGTGGACATGTTCAAGGTATCCAATCCCTGGACGACGCTTGGCTCTACGGTCTCCGCGCGTGAAGTCCTCGACGAGGCCGCGCGCAAGCTCCAGGCATCCCCGCCGCGCGATCCAGCAGTCCGGGGGACACTTCTCCGTTCCCTTGGCAGGATCAATCTGAACCTCGGCAACTACGCTCCGGCAGAGACGCTCCTTGAGCCGGCACTAAAGGATATCCGCGCCCATTACGGGGGCAACCCCCGTCTCATCGCGGAGACGTTGGCTGATCTTGCGACCGTCCGCTACCACCAAGCCCGCTATGCCGACGCCGAGCGCTACGCCGCAGAGACTCTCTCGGTGGCGGACGTTTCCGATGCCGGAGAAACCCTCGAGATGCGCTCCCTCATCGGCCGCGTTGCCTTCGCCCGGGGCGACTTTACCCGGGCGGAAAAGCTGTTCCGCACCGCCCTTGCGGACTCCGAGCGACTCGGCGGCCCTCAGTCGCTCCGGGCCGCGAGCGCCGTCCACGATCTCGCCTGTACCCTCCACGCCGAGGGTAAGTATGCGGAGGCATCCGCCTGTTACGGTCGCAGCCTCGCGATCCGGAGGAAGCTCCTCGGGGAAAACCACCACGGGACGCTCCAGGTGCTCCATAACCTGGCCTGTCTGACCCGGGACCAGGGAAACAGCGCCAAGGCCGAAACCGAGCTCGTGGCTATTCGCCTCGGGTACCGGGCCATCTCCGACCCGAACTACCCGAGCATGCCGACGCTCTTCCACAACATCGGAGCGACCCTCCTGTCGGCAGGCAAGCTCGACGAAGCGGAGCCCCTCCTCTTCGACAGCCTGGCCGGCTACCGCTGGCTCTTTCCCGACAATCATCCGCACATCGCCCGGGCACTCGCCGAGCTGGGGCGACTCTTCGATGCGCGGCGCCACACCGCGGACGCGGAGCGCTACTACCGCAATGCTCTAGGGCGGCTCGAGCGGAGCCTGGGAAAGGGTCATCCGGACACCATTACTGTGGCGAACAACTACGCGGCATTTCTGGCCAGGGAAGGCAGAGGACGCGAGGCGGACGGCATCTGGCGGGAGCTCCTCTACCGCATGGAGACGCATCCCGTGCGAGAGGATCTCGCCGAAGCCATTCGAGAGAACCTGGCGGCCGCTCATCGGAGTCAAAAGGGCGATGCTTCTGATACCTGGAGGGCGGTCACCATCGAGATGCTCGACCTCACGGAGACTCCCGACTACCTGGAAGCGCCGGATCGGACAGCTCCCCTTTCTCTCGCAGGCAAGCGGGGCGCCATCCGGTTCTTTGACGACTTCAACGACGGGCTGATCGACCCGGGGAAATGGGAGGTCCGGGGCAACACGGTCCTCGAAGAGGGAGGCAAGCTCCGCGTACTGACAACCGTAACGGACCAGGGCGGCCAAGCCCGGACGCTCCCCTTCCCTATTGATTCCACTCAGACCTTGATCATCTCCCGTCGGGTAAAGGTCCACGCCTCGAACGAATTCCTGGATGGCAAGATGGTCATCGGCATCACCGGCTACCCCGAAAAGAACTTCGGCGTCTCCTACGCCAACTACCGCTACACGGGAGCCGGCGAGAGCGTGACGGTCGGCTTCTCCCTCTTCCGGCGTAATGCCAGTAGCCATCGATGGGCGGAGCAGCGGGCCAATGTGAGCCTGCTTTTGCCTCCCATCTGGGACCGCTGGTTCGACGAGGAGCTCCGCTACGATCCGCAGACCGGCGAAGTCCGCTACTCGATCGACGGTACGGAACGGCTGGCCTACAACGTCGGTCCTCTTCCGCCGAACGCCTCCACCCTGACGCTGACCTTCTTCCCCTGGGGCTGGTATACGGGGCATTCCCAGGAGATGGATTGGGTGAGGGTCGAGCAGTAGCAGGTAGCAGGTAGCAGGTCAAGCTCTCTTTCTCTCCAAGCTGAAGCTTTTTTCCGACGGATTGCGCTCTATATACATGCAGGGCCATAAGGCCCATGTGCAACCTGCATCTTACGAAGGGTGGAACATTGAACCGACACGCAGCCGCACTCCTTGGAATTTTCCTTCTGGCAAATCTACCCGTTCAAGGCACGGAGATTGCTCAACCATCCGAAACAAAGATCGTCCCTGATATCAGCAAACCTAGGCATCAAGAGAGAAGAGATGGCGCATCGTCTCGTCGTTCCTTTCAAGCCCTGCTCAAGAGTCGGCAGCAGATCTATTACCAGCATGGATCTGTTGCGCAAGGTCAACTCGCCCAATTACTCTATAAGACCCCGAGCGATTATCCCTGCGGGTATGTATACACCGCTGAACTTACATCAGCAGCAGGGGACGCAGATCTCTACCTTCATGAGAAAGTGAGCGGTACGTGGCGTAAACTCAAAGAGAGCATTAAGGGAAGTGGAGTCATGGACAGCTTCTCGTTCACGTGCAGCGATATCACGCCCAGCGCCACGAATGTCGATCTCGATGCAAAGGGATATTCACCCGGAATTGCCACTTACGATTTCTTTCTCTATCAGGAGGCAGCTGCATCAAGCTTTACGCCACTCACGTTCCCACTAAATGGATATACTTCGACCAGCGCTCCCGTCACCGCCATTGTTGATCTTGACACTCGGTGGAATTACATTCAAACCCGTACGGGCGAGGTGGGTGACTACTGGTCCGGATGCTTGGCATACGTGGGAGGTATAACTGTCGCATGCGATCCCAACAATACTGCCAACGCAGCCGCTCCTTGGGCGTATAAGATGCCTGGCGGGGGTAGCTACAACGTGAGTGCATTTAACTACCAAGATGCAGCTCCTGGAGTAAATGTGTATATGTGGTATGACAACCATCGAGGTTACGACTACGCCGCACCCGAGGGTACGAGCGTTTTCGCTGCGGCGAGCGGGCAAGTAACTGGCATTGACCTATCAATGGGCCAAGTCGAAATCACCCATAGTAACGGCTACAAGACCTATTACCTGCATATGAGAAACATCCTAGTTTCTGTGAGTATGACCGTTATACCACGAGGACAAAAGATTGGAGAAGTTTCCCATACCGGGGCCGGCAATGCAAATCATCTTCACTTTGGCATATATGACGCCTCAGGTGCCTTGCTCGACCCATACGGAAGAACTGGGCTTTACCCGTCAATGTGGTAACAGGCGTCTCTAGGGAGCAGAGTTAACAAGCATGCCTCTACCTTCGAAGTCGAGGCATGCTTGCCGATCTAATTCTTCGTACGAAATGAGTTTCGGACAGCTTCGAACGTCTTTTTAACTGATTGCGGCACTTCCTCAAGATCACCATCGAGAATAATGGCGTAAGTATTTGTACCGTCCTTGAACTCGGCGCGATATTCTCTGGACTTGACTGCAAAGTCTGGAGTTACACGGTCTTCGAGGAAACTTCCCAAGCTTACGTCAATGATATAATTCATGTACCCGCCTTTAAGATCTGAATATTGTTCGGGCAGGTAAATCCAAACCAGACTTGGCGGTACGACTCCAGACGGCGCGCCTCGAGGTACTATGCCCTGACTATTGGTCACTGCGTCGTATGTAGTACCATCCGCAGGATATGCAAACGAGAATTGATAATCTTTATTTTCATAGTGCTTCACGTCCACTGAGTTGGTCGTAGAGGACGTTGTGTTTGACACGTCAGCGTTGGAAGCAGGTTTACCGTTACCGTCTCGAATAATGATACTTAAACCTCCAAAAATAATTATGGCCAGCAAGATAAAACCTATTTTCATATGCTTGTTCATGCTGAGAATTATAACAAATCAATAGGACTGATTCAACTACACGTTAAACGTTGTTCTGCCTTCGTCCGGACGATCTCTTCAATTCCGCACTAAACGCCTTGCTCGGCTCCCCCTCAATCATCAGCTTCAAATACACCGAGAAGTTCGGCAGCGTCAGGAGATCCTCCGCCTCGAACTTCGGCGCGAGCTCCCTCGCCACGATGGGAGCATCCAAAGCCCCCACCCGGAAGGCGATGAACGTCCCTGCGTTCCCGAAGACCGCATCGCGGACCTCCGTCTCAAGCTGTCCGAGATACTGGTGCGCCAGAATGAGAGAGAGCCGGTACTTCCGGAGTTCCGAGAGCATGGTGGCGAGCGTCAAGGTGGCGAAGTTATGGAACTCATCGAGATAGAGGTAGAAGTCCTTCCGCTCCTCGAGCGGCCGGTCTGCCCGCTCAAGCGCCGCCAGGGAGAGGTGGGAGACCAGGAGCGACCCCAGAAGGGACGCCGGTCCCTCCCCGAGCTTCCCCTTGGCGAGGTTCACGATGAGGATCTTACCGGTGTCCATGAGCCTCCGGAGGTCAAAGGAGCCCTCCTTAGCCGTGAGTATGGCTTTGAGGCGGGGGTCGATCAGGAAGGCGCCCACCTTGTTGAGGAGGGGCGCGGTGACCACGGCCCGGAAGGCCGGCGAGTATCCGGCAAACTCCTTCTCCCAGAAGGAGCGCACCACATCGTTCGACACCTGCCGGGCAAGTGACCCCCGGTAGTCCTTGTCGGAGAGGAGGCGGGGCACGTCGCCGAGCGTCCCTCCCGTCTCAAGGAGCGTGAAGACGACGTTCCGCAGGAGATGCTCCAGGCGCGGCCCCCACTCATCCGTCCAGAGCTTCTTGAAGACCTCGACGGTCCCGGCCGCGGCGAGCGCCCGGCGCTCCTCTGGCACGCCGGCGAAGGGGTTGAAGTGCCAGGCGAGGGAGGTGTCGGGGACGTCGAGGTAGATGAGGTCGCCTCCCCTGCCAGGATGCACCAGGGAGACGACTTCCTCGGCAAGGTCGCCGTGGGGGTCGAGGAGGGCAAAGCCTTCGCCGTTCCGGAGATCCTCCCGCATCAAGGTCTTCAAGAGCGTCGACTTCCCGGTACCGGTCTTCCCGATGAGGTACATGTGATTGCGGCGATCGGCGCGACGGATGCCGAAGGGAATCCCCTTGTTGCGGTGGTTGGTGCGGGCGAAATAGGTGATCTGACGCTCGGGGTCCATGGGAGCCATGGTGCCCGACTTGAACACCCATCCCAAGAGACCGAAGTATGCCCGGGTGGAGGTTTGGGCAGTCCTCAGGCCAGAATTCCCCGACAGCCACCGAAGTATGCTAAGCTAATAAACGAAGCAGATGTGAGTTTATCTCGCCTGACGCTTTTGTCCACTGGTTTACGCTCTAAAAGGGGCACAGGAACTCGTACTCTTGAAAGGAGAATGCATGAGAAGGTCTCGTACGCCGAAGTTTGCTGTCCAAATCGTCAACGCTCTTCTTGTTTTTATTACTATGGCTATTACAGGATTTTTTCTGACTTCCAGCGCAAATGCCGCAGACGATCTAGGCTTTCGCTTCTTCACCAACAACATCTCAGTCTCGGAATGTGCAACGAGCTATCAAACTGATATAAGCGCGGCTGTCGCTGACTACAATAACAATACAGACCTCATAATGGCGCTTGTGACAAACGCTTGCACCTTTGTAACTTACGTACAAGGCGATTATGGACCAGTTGGTTGGTATGGCAAAGCAGAACCACGCAACAGCACCAGCAGGCCCTGCTTTAATAGCGATGGTTCACTTTCTGGGTTATGCAATACTACGGACTTCAAGGCCAAAACTGCCACTATTTACCTTAATAGCTATAACGGAGGAATCCCGACCTCCCTCCGTGCAGTTGTAACTAGGCATGAGATGGGCCACGTGTTCGGCCTAGGTCATACTAGTTGTTCGGCAGGTAGCATCATGAGGCCCGGTAGTTGCTCCAGCTTTTATACAGCCCTGCAGGCTCAAGACAAGAACTACATCAATGCTTGGTATTAGGAGAGATAATTAAATGAAGTTAAAAGATAGAATCAGCATGTCCAAGCTAGTACTCCCGGCAGTGGCATTACTGGGCCTTGGTTTTGGGGTGATCTCTAGTCAGTTGATTAGCAAGCAAATCGAACCAGACTCGAGCTTCGAGACCAGAGCTCCGGAGTCGATGAGCGAATTAATCAGAGAGTCGGATCTTATTGTCCTTGGTCGATTGATCTCTGTTATTGATCAGGGTACGTTTTATGGGTACGACAAAGACGCACGAAGGAGAGCCGCGCTTGATAAGCATAGTCCCACCTCACTAGGATTACCCTTCACCGATTACGAGTTGAGCGCGGAACGGGTGATCCTTGGAAAGTCGCAAGTAGATACGAGTAGACCTATCATTCTTCGAACTCTCGATAACCCGAGCATCTCAACCTCACTCTCAACCCTAAGAAATGGAGACAGACGCGTATTTTTCCTAAAAATCAATCCTGATAGCAGGACATATAGCCTGCCTAGTGCAGTTAGCCAAGTTGACATCGACGGACCCGTCGCGGTCTATTTCAAAGGAACTTCAGCCAACTTTCCCTTTGGCAAGAAGCTTGCCTCCTTAGACTTTATCAAACAAGTTGAGAGGGCGGTATCTACGCGAAACGATATGAGAGCCCAATGAGTACACAACTACTACTATTAAGACCTCCACCGAAGATCCGGCTGGGGGTGGTTGTACGCCACCATATAGCATAGACGAAGGGTATACGCCCCTGTCTCGTGTCGAGGCATTCAAAAAAACCCAGACCTCCGGCCTGGGCTGCCCCTCTCGGGACGTGGAAAGAACAATCGGCGGCCTAAGCCACCCTAAGCAAAGAACTCACTCTCTTCTCTAACTTCACCCGCTCGTCCGCATGCGGGATGCTCCGGGCCATGGCGGTGCCCCCGTTCACGAGCTCCCAGACCGTGCGGGCGCCGCCCTCCTCCTGCTTGGCCATCTCCATGATCTTCTCCCCTTCCCTCTTGGTGAAGTCGTGCTTCCGGAGGAAGGAGAGGACGTCCTCGTCGGAGGAGCCCACCTTCTTCCTTGCGGCCCGCTCCAGGCCTTCCTTGACGTCGACGACCGACGCTTCGGCATAGGCCTGGAGCATGGGAGCGACCTCGCGCTCGAAGCGCTCCGGGGCATTCTTGGTGTGCTTGATCCGGAGCTCCCGGACCTCCCTCGCGCCCCAGATCGTGCGGTTGTCGCAGACGTGGTCGTAGAGGAAGGTCATGAAGCCGAACGTGTGGTGCCCCACTTCCGAGTTCCAGACCATGAAGCCGCGGAAGAGGAACCGGGTTGTCCCGTCTATCCTCACTTCGACCGGGTTCTTCTCGTCCACGAGGAAGATGAAGACGTCCCGGTCGCTCGCATAGAGGGTGGTGGCCCGCTTGGGGTTCTTGGCCTGGTAGCTGGCCGAGGGGACGTGCCAGCGCCCGTCGGCATTGACCCGGATCACCGCCTCGACGACCTGGTGGTCGTAGATGCGGCCGTAGTCGGGGCCGACGATGCAGCGGAGCTCTCCCCTGCCTTCTGTCTCCCATCGCATGACCTGGATCCGTTCGGGCTTCAAGAGGTACCGAAGTCCCAGGTTAACCGCGTGGGCGGCGAAGGCCGGGCCTGCCGGGACGGAAGCGATCTCCCGTATCCATTTGGCCGGAGTATGGGAGAGCGTGGCGAGCTGCCCCGTAGACCAGTGGGTCGGCGAGAGCGTGCCGAGGACGTCATGCTCGAGATGGAAGGAGCCGCCGGCCTCTTCGCTACCGCGGGCGATAAGCGCTGTGGTGGATGTCGTCGCTACGCGACTCTGCTCCTTGCGCTCGAGCGTGGCCCGATGGAGCTCAGGAAGGGTGAGGTACCGCTCGTCATCCGGGCGACGCCACCACTCTTTTGAGGCGCGGGTGATCGTCGTTTCTTGGAGTACGGACATACGGATTCCTTTCTGCCCTGGTGGGCATCGCGGTATGCGGTGTGTCGGGAGAAAACTGCGGGTCAGACTTCTTCAGGCAGGAGGAGGCACGTCGAGGAGCGGTCGGCCTCGGTCACGATCCAGAACGGCACGCCAAGGCGGGTGCGGTACGCGGAGCGGAGCGGATTGCCTGTGACGAGGGCCAGGGTGTTTCTCGCCCGCTCCTCGTCCGAGAGCTCGCCCCAGTCTCCGGAGAGATGGCGGGCGAGGAAGGTATGGACGCCCTGATGGCTGTCGGTGAGCGCGGCAAGCGCGCCGGGAGTGGCCAGGAGGCGGGTGAGGAGAATCGGATAGACGGACATGTAGCCTCCTTTCAGATGACGCCGGAGAGGATGAGGGCGCTTGCGACGGTCGGGGTCTGGCACTCGGCGCACCACCCTTCGTCCTGGTCGGGTTCATACCCGGCGGTGAATGAGCAGCCGTCGTTCGTGCAGATGCCAGGTATGACGTCGTCCAGTCGGTAGCAGTCGAAGAGATCTTCAACGTCCATGCCTTCGCTGTCGGCAAGGACCTCGAGCTTCGCTTCGCGCACGCGGCGATCGATCGTCCGCCGTTTGTGCATGCGGGTCCTCCTTTCGGTTGGTTGGAAAGAACTGTTCAGTATTCTTCAGGCAGGAGAATGCAGGTCGAGGAGCGGTCGGCTTCGGTGATGATCCAAAGCTTCGCGCCCTGCGCTGTGCGGTATGCGGAGAGGATGCGCTCCCCGGTGACAAGGGCCAGGGTGTTGGCCGCCTTGTCTTCCGGAGAAACCTCGCCCCAGTCCCCCTCTTGGTGGCGGGTGAGGAACGGAACCGCTGCCTGCTTCGCCTCCGAGAGCACTTCAAGCGCCCCCGGCGTGGCGACGCAGCGGCCGAGCGGAAAGAGTATCCGCGTGAGAGTCATGTGATCCTCCGTTTGGTTTAATGGTGGAAGAGGAGACCTTGCGCTGCCGCTACTCGCTCTCACCCTCCGCCCATCGAAAGTTGGGCGGAAGCTCGCTTTCACGGCCGCAACCGAAGCACAGGACGCGGGGATCGTCGCCAATCTCATCAACCTCGAGATCGCCGCCCCAGCAGACCGGCACGCCGTCTTGGACCGACATCGGCGCATACTGGCCGACATCCTCGACGTAACGAGTGTTCTCGCTTCCGCAGTGGCCGCAACACACGCCATCGTCTTTGACGACGGCAGGCGGACGGCCAAGCGGGTTGTCTTTCGGCAGTTCGACAACGAGCGTGTACCGATACCCCGGACCGAGCGCCTCAGTGATCTTCGGATGCTTCACGTCAAAGTGCGTCGGCCGGCTCTCGGTGTGTCGGAGCTTTTCGTATGCCCTTCGCGCCGCATCGACCAGATCCTCGGCGTCGACCTCAACGGTCCAGGTGACCGTGTATGGCTCTGCCATGCGGTACCTCCTTTCGCCGTGTATCGTGAGGAATAGCGGAACCAACAAGCTCGAAGGGATTCGGCAGCTCGCTCTCTCCTCCGCACTCGGCGCACCAGACGCGGGGATCGGCTCCGTCGAAATCGGCAGTGACGCTGTCCTTGCTCGCGTATGCGGTGCCGTTGTCGGCCCACATGAAGGAGCGCTGGCCGACGTCTTCGAGGTAGCGAGTGTTCCTGCTGCCGCAATGGCCGCAGCACACCTCGTCTCCCTCGATCACGGCCGGCGGACGGCCGAACGGATTGTCGTAGCCGAGATCGATCTCTTCGTCGTGCCAGCGGTTGTCCTTGTAGTATCCGACACCGAAGAGATTCTCCATGTTGTATGCGTCCCTCTGGCATCGCAGGGCCTCCCGCACGGCTTCAAGCGGAGTCTCCGCCTCGATCTCGACGGTCCACGTGATCAAAAACTCTTGCATCTAGACCTCCTTTCAGTACGGCACGGCGCCCCAGGCGCCGTGCAATCGTGGGATCAGTTGTCGCGATCGATGAGCTGCCGGAGTGCGGCGAGCTCCGCTTCGATGCGGGCGGCGTCTTCTTTTGTATGGAAGGTTTCGAACGCGCGGTAGAGGGCGCGCGCCAGGATCTCAATGTCGGACCGGATGTCCTCGATCTCCTTGCTGTGCTCCTGCCCAAGCTTCCGGCACTCCTCTAGTGTCTCTTCGGTAGTCATGGCTAGAAGCGGATAGCGGGCAGCTCCTCGCCTTCCCGGCTTCTGCGCTCGCGGTCAAGGAGCGTCTCGAGGTTCCGTACGAGCTTGCGGAGTCTCCGCTCGCTGCGTACCACCTTTCGATACTCCTCCCGGAGCTTCGCAATATCAGAATCAGTTCGTATCAGTTTGAAATACTGCATGGTATGGGCTGCATTAGCTGGTATGGATGTCTGTCGCCAGGTGGGCCGCGATGAGGGCAAGCGAATCGAAGATCCGCATGCGGGCGTCCTCGCTCGTCCAGGCCTGGCGCTTGCGCGGCAGCCTGGGCCGGAGCTCGGGGAAGCGCTCGACGAGGGACTCGGCGATGTCGTGCTTCCCTTTCGCTCCCGGGAATGCTTCGAAGACCTTCCGCTTTGGGATATGGACGGTCCAGAGGCTTCGCAGAAGGGCGATCGTCTGGACGCCCTCAAGGAACGTGACCGCCCTCCTCCCTCGCCGGGTGCCGGTACCGTCCTCGGTGATGAGGACCTCCGGAGCGTAGAGGGAGATGAGCGACTCGAGGCGGTGGGTCCACTCCGCATCACTGCGGCCGGTGGCGAGTCCCCAGTCGACCAGGCGGTCCGGGGACTCGAAGACCACGTAGGCGAAGCCTGCAGTTGTCGGGTCTATGGCGAGGTACCGGGTGCACGTCACGAAGCGAAGAGGTTAGTTCTCCTGGAGAGCTCTCCCAGGGCCTGAAGCTTGGCGGTCGCCGCCGGAGAGATGCCAGCAGCGCGCACGTTCGCGATGAGCTCGGAGGCCCGGCTGACGACGGACTGTTCGACCGTGTTGAACCTGCCGGCGAAGAGCTCGGCTACCGGAGCGCCGTAGAGGGCCTCAAGGGCGAGCGCGGTATCGAGGGACGGCTCTCGCCGCCCGAGTTCGTACCGGGCAATCGTCGCAGCGCTTCCCGCACCGATGAGGAAAGCAACCTCCTCCTGGGAGAAGGCGTGCCGTCGGCGGTGCATGCGCAGGTAGCTCTGAAGTGGTTCGCTTTGCATGATTCAACGGAGTCACGATATCCGAGGAGGCGATCGCCCCATAGACGAAAGACCTTGCCATGGCGGCAAGGTCTTCAAAATCGCAACAAGGCGGAATGGTACGGGTTTGTTGCTTAAGCCAAGCTAAACGAAATATTAAGAGATGATGAAGAGGAGATGAAAAACCGTCTGAAGCGGAGACGTTGGGGATGTAGGGACGTTGGGAAGGATGTGCAGCGACAAAGCAAAAGGCCACGCCTGGCCGGTCTTTGTGCCTGGAGAGGCCCTGCAATGTCCCCTATCTCCCTTAAGTCCTAATAGTCCGAGTGCCGCTTCCCAGAACTGCATATTTTCATGAATGTAAGTGTCTATTAGGCTGTCACTATGTGAGAGGCGTAAGCTTAATACCTCCTTAGAAGGGAGCTGGAATGAGTGAGTTCAGAATGGAGCAGAGCCAGGAAAGCAAGCCTCAGAACTCCTCTGAAGGCTTTCCCCAAAGACCCGGAGAAACATACCCGGTTGAAAAGCCCGAGGAGACGGCGAGCCATGCCACGGAACAATTCGCTCGAGGGCTGACGCATCACCTGGTCGGGCAAATTGGTCGCGGCTCTCATAGATACATCGAAGAAGATCTAGGTATTGTAGTAGCCGATATGGAACGAAGCGTTGAGCGCTTTAACTTCCAACTGTCCGTACTCAGCGACATCCAAAGGCCATTTCCCTGTCTTGTCATAAACGCACAAGAACCACCTATACCCATAGACTTCTTTCCTTCACGATTACTTCTTGGATTACCCCGAACCAGGAAATCCCGCCTACTTCTTAATGATCTTTATGGAGCCTTACTAGAACTCCTGAATGAGCAATCAGGAAAAGATCACGTCAAACTATTTGATTATAAAAACGCTATTGACTTCTTTGGAGTTAGACTGAAAGATTTCGTGACAGATCGGGCCAGACACCGTGACAATCCGGATTACCACCCCGACAGCCCAGGCATACGAGTCCGCGTGGACACCATTACTCCTGGCCTTCGAATACACTACTCGGACGCGTATTTTTTTAACCCGGAAAGGGCCTTCAATTCTGTTACGACGCCCTCATTCGACTGGATGCCCCCAGGATTGTACTTATTTGGAGTAGCTCGCCGTGGCGAGGCTCCCGTATTCGACCTTGGGACTACATACCGCATACGTCCTGAATCAAGAAGAGTGAAGCTACAGGTATGATTCAACAAGCCGATTATGGAACGCTTGCTCCGCTTGTAAGAACAGTGGGCTGGCTCATGTCTGCTGCCACCGCGATTTCCCTTAGTTGGCGACGTCGCGCGAAGTGGGAACCATCTGAAGAGGATGTATCTCAAGGTCCTGCGCGGGTCGGAGGTCTCCTAACAGCAGTATTAATAGCTATCCTGTGGACCCAGATGGCCGACCTTCAGCACGAACGATATTTGCTACTTTTAGCTCTATGGCTGGCAGGCGCCACGCTAGTATCTCTCCTGGTGTATGTATTCCTTACGTCAATCATGGTCTTCACACAAGAATATGCGCTACGTAAAAACGTGATCGCGGAGCGCAAGATTATAGGAGGATTTTGGCTTAAGCCAAAGGCACAGGAGGTTATTGCTCAGAAATCTTTGTCTGTTCAAGAGGTACTTGAGGGAGCAGGTAACAATCCTGATAAAGTCTGGTCTCGGCCATCAAGAGGATTGGTGAAGATTCTATTTATATTATGCTACATGGGCCTGATTGTTTGCGGCACAACGGCCCTCACAAGCGTTGCGATTCTGCTTCTGATCCGAAGCTGAGGACAAGTGTGACCGCACCGCTGGTTCAATCCCGTACCTCCCGAACAGCCGGTCCAGCTTCGGCTGCTCCCCCGGCGGATCACATACGTCCGTTCGACTTCACGGGACGCAGTCCCAGCCGGCGCCTGAGAATCGAGCCCACCCACCGGGGCGAGACCCTGCCCCCGAGCCCGGCGCTCTCTGAGGAGAGCGCCACTGGCATGTAGATTCTTCACGTGCTGGCGAGAACAGGAGGTAGCTCAGGACCCAGTCTGAGCCGGATCGCAGGGGAAACGCAGCGTCTCAGGACGGACTATACCCTGCCCACAACCCCTGGTCGGAACAGCCCCCTTCACCAGTTGGCGCTTGGTTTAGAATTTGCATGTCATCGCGACCGCAGCGCAGTAGTCATCCGGCAGCTCGGACCGATACATCCGCTCCGCGAAGACGCTTGCATGGTGCAGCCGGAGTGCGGGGCGTAAGGAGGAAGGTTGATGTCCTTTCTGAAGAGAGAGTCGATGAAGCGTTTCCTGGCTCCCTTTGGTCTCCTGACATTCTTAGGGGCAGTCCCGCTCGTATATGCCGCCGTGGATGCTCCGGCGGGTATGGACGACCTGACCAACGGTTTCGAGTCCCAGACGCAGTTCGATCTCGACCGTGCGCAGTTCGAGAACCGCGATGAGATCGCCGACGGCCTGGGACCGATCTACAACGCCCAGGCGTGCTCGGAATGCCACCAGAGCCCTCTTAGTGGCTCGGTCAGCCAGATCAGCGAACAGCGGGCGGGGAAGTTCGACGGCACCACGTTCACGGCGCACGCCGGCGGATCGCTCATCAACGACCGCGGGATCGCACCGGGGCTCCACGAGATGGTGTCAGCGACCGACAATGTGCGCACCTTCCGCGCCTCGCTCAACCTTCTGGGCGACGGCTTCGTTGAAGCCATTCCCGACAGCGAGTTCACCCGCATCCGGAATGCCCAGCCTCCGGGGATGAAGGGGACCATCATCTACGTCCCGGTCCTGGAGGCCCCTGGCACGGCACGGATCGGACGCTTCGGCTGGAAGAACCAGCATGCGAGCCTCCTCTCCTTCTCGGCAGACGCCTACCTCAACGAGACCGGCATCACGAGCCCCCTCCAGCCGAACGAGAACACCATGAACGGCCAGTCGCTGGCGGCTTTTGACACCGTTCCCGACCCCGAGGATGCGGCGACTCCGGCCCATCCCTTCGGCCCCGACGTCGAGTCATTCACCCGATTCATGCGTTCCACCAAGGCACCGTCCTCGGTTACTACCTCCAGTCAGGGTTTCCAAGTTTTCGTCGCGACCGGGTGCGATTACTGCCATACGACAACAATCACAACCGCCCCGACCGGCACCCAGATCAATGGCAGCACCTTCACGGTCCCTGCCGCGCTCGGCGACAAGAACATTCATCCTTTTGGTGATTTCATGCTGCACGACATCGGTACCGGCGACGGCATCGACCAGGGCGGCGGTCCGACTACCCGCAACAAGGTGCGAACAGCGCCGCTCTGGGGCCTTAAGAATCGCTCCCGCCTCCTTCACACCGCCGAAGCTCTAACGATCGACGAGGCCATCCTCCGCCACGGCAACGAAGCTCTGCCCGTTATTCAACAGTATGCTAGCTTAGATCCCAGCTCGAAAAATTTTCTCATCCAGTTTCTGATGTCCCTCTGAACTCCCCGGGCTGACCAAGGTGAACCCTCGGCCAGCCCTGTCACGTCTTCCGCTTGCACAGGACATCGGGGACGTAGGGACATCCTGCAACTAGGCATAGACGGAGAGAGCAAGCCCGCCTAGAACAGCCCGCCTGTTACCGGCACCGCTTCCACGTCCCCAACATCCCCACGTCCACTCCCCTCCTCCAACCCATACCTCCCAAACAGCCTCGCAAGCTTCGGTCCCTCCCCCGGCGGGATCACATACACCCCGTTCGACTTCACCGGCCGGAGCCCGAGCCTCCGCCTGAGGATCGAGCCCACCCATCGCGGCGTCGCCTTCCCGCCGAACTCCTCCCCATACTCGTCGAGGAAGAGAGCGGTGATCTCCTTCACCGCGAGCGGCTTCCCTGCCTTCTGCAGCCCGTAGACTGCCTCAAGGACGGCCGCCTCGACGTCAAGTCCCCGGTCAGCCACGATCTCCTTCTGGTAGTGCCGGGCCAGGTCGACGACCTCCTCCCGGACGGCCGGATCGTCGATGACGGCGAGAAGGGGCGAGAAGACCTGGCGGAGCCGCGGCTCGATGCTCTGGTCCGTGAAGCTGTCACTTCTGCGCTCTCTTCCGAAGGCCCGGAGGCGGAAGGCCAGGAGTTTGTTCCGGATCCCGAGCGCCTCCCCCTCGAAGCCCGCCGGCAGGTTGATGGGAATGTCTTTGCGGAGCTCGACCTGGCCCATCTCCTCGGTGAGGCACCGGCTCTCGAGCGCCCGGTCCTTGAAGTCACGCCGGGTGGCGATGAGCTTCGGGCCAAAGACGGTATATGCCCGGACATCGAACTCCTTCCGGTTCCCTACCTGCTCGCTCCGGAGGACAGGAAAGCCCCGGGCGTTGCCCTGGTTGAAGATCTTGACGATCTCGTTCCGCTCGTCGCTCTCCTTGAAGTCGCTCTCGTCGATGACGAGGGTGCCCCGGAAGGCGTCGATCGTCCGGAAGATCGGCGAGACGGTCGAAGCACCGCTGACGAACATGGGCTTGTAGCAGAGGGACCCGACGGTGAGGAGGAAGCGGGACTTGCCGGACCCGTAGTCGCCGCGGACCCGCAGATACGGGAGCTCGTTGAAGCGGTCGTAGAGCCAGGAGAAGAGGACGTAGTACGCGGAAATGGCCTCGAAGCGGGGTGTCAAGGCCACATGGTGGTGGATGAAGGAGCGGATCTCCTCGAGGAGCTCGGCGTCAGTGCCGTACTCCTCGGGCTCTGACGGCAAGAGGACCACCTTGTGCACGAGGAGGTTGTTGGTCGCGGAGTATGGGACGAGGCGCTCGCCGGAGGGGAGGTCGAGGTGGGGTGCCACGGTCCACACTCCCCCGCTTCCGGTGACGAGATCGGTGGTTGAGGTGGCAGGATTGAAGACGGCTTCGATGATCTCGCCGGAGGGGAGGATGGCGGAGATGGTTGGGGTGGTCGGGGGCATGGGGAGAGGATGCCTGGTCTTCTCACCAATGGAGAGGCTTACATCTGTTCCGCCTCGGCAATATCAGGACATGACGAACCCACCCCGCCTTAAGGCGGGGTGGGTGAAGATCCATAACTAGCGATCCGAGGGGTTATCCTTAAGCCAGTTGAAGATCTTCTCTATCACGTGTCTCGGTCCAAGTTCGGGGGGGTCTTTCCTCTTCGGCAAGTTTGTATGGCTTCGAGAAGCGTACCGGGTGCGTCCACATAGTTTGGTTTCGTCGTGCTCCACAAGCAGGCAAAACGGAAAAGACAGCTCAACGACAACGTTTTCGCGGTCCACTCGGCGGTTCGAGGTGAGCATTTCGAGGAGTTCACGTTTTTCGTCGTCATTACCCATTTCGTGGCTCAACAAGGCCGTAGAAGCAAGTTCGAGGATTTCTCGCAGCCGGGTAGCGATCTGCCCCGCATCTACATCCTTGGAGAGCTTCTCCTCAAGCTCGCGCTCTTCCATGAGGAGCCGCTTCTTGCGAGGCTCGAAGGTTTCCTTGTCGAGCGTTCCTTCAAGGAAGGCATCGATGAGCCGGTCCCGCCGTACCTGAAGCGCCGCGAGCTGCAACTTCCAGTTCTCTTGTACTCGCTTGGTACTCTCTTCGCTCACACTGAGGAAAGCGGCAATCTCTGCCTCAAGCGCGATACGTTGTGCATCGGACAGTTGGAGCCTTGCGTATGCTCCCACAACTGCGGCTTCAAGTAACTCCTCGCGCACTCCTGTCAGCGGACAGCTTTTCGTGTGGCAGCGATAGTAGACGTGACCTTTTTGCCGCTCGCCAACGAGGGTGTAGCCGCACTCGGCACACCGGAATGTCCGGCGATAGCGGAAGAGGTTGTTCTTTGCTTTCTTTTGAGTTTTGCCGGAGAGAAGCGCCTGCACGCGATCAAAGAGCTGCTTGCCGATAAGCGGATCATGCACCCCCTTGTATACCGCTCCTCCCTTCTTGTGGGCAATGAGCCCGATGTAGAAGGGATTGTTGAGCATGGCGGAGACGCCGTTCCTTGTCACGCGCCCACCTTGCCGGTTACGCAGTCCCATGCGCTGAAGCTCAGTGCACAAGGTGTCGAGGCTGTGGGCGCCGGTTGCGTAGAGCTCGTAGGCCCTGCGCACTATGGGGCCAGTGACCGGATCGATGGTCTTGACCTTGCCACGATGGCCGTTGTTGACGTACCCCAGTGGCGCTCCCCAAGGGAGAAGCCCTTGTGTGAGCCTGCCGTGGATGCCCTTGCGCACTTCCTCCTTGAGGTTGCGGATATAGTCGGTGGCAAAGACCGCCTGCACGTCGGCCAGGAGGCGCTTGCCGCGGGTGCTCAAATCAAGGTTGTCGCTTGCGAAGCAAACGTCGAAGCCCTCATCTGCAAGGTCGTTGATGTCCGCCCAATCGTGGTAATTGCGGCTGGAGCGGTCTACCTTGTGCACGATGAAACCATTTGCCTCGCCCTTGCGCAGGCGCTTGGCCATGGCGGTGAAGATCGGCCTGCCACGAACTGATGCAGTCTCGATTTCCCGGAACCACTCGACAATGGTCAAGCCCTCTCGCTCTGCGTAGCGGGCGATGACGCTCCGCTGCTCAGTAAAAGAGGCGCCGTCGCGATGCTCCTTCTTTCCAGGATCCCTCTCGTCATCCTGACTTGGATCCGAGACACGGATATAAGCGAAGAATCGCTTCATATGTCCGTGTCTTGGGTTTGTCTTGTAAATGATCGACCGGTGTCCATGCTACTCGGGCAATCCTGAGCTGTCAAAGCAGCGAGACGTTCGCGCTCGCCTGGGTCGGCAGCAATCCGAGCGTGTAGCCGCATGATGAAGGACAGGTAACGGCGAAGCGCATGGCGCGCCTCATCCTGCTCTTCAGGCGCGAGGCAGGAAAAGAGAGTTTCAATGGTGGTCTGCTCTGTTTGCATTCAGACAGAGTACCTGCCGCATTAAGAGCGAGAAAGACGCTGATTTGTGACGAGGCGGGGGATAGAGAAAACGCCGAAAGGCGGAGTAGCTTCTCCCCATGGAGCCCAAGATCCATCACGGCTATTGATGCTCCGGTTAAGCCACAATACAACCCCAGAAGACCCTCGCCAGTTTCTCTCTAGCGGCAACGGCATCCAAAGATCGAGAATTCTAGCCAGATGTCGAAATTTCAATAACCTCGACACGGACCTCTAGGTCTTGTACTCTTAGGTAACATCTAAAGAAGGAGACCCATGTGGCGCCCGGATCAGAACCTTGCACTCCCTTGTTCTTGCTGAGCCCAGAGGCTGATCGTCTCTTGGGCTAAGAAAGTTAGTCATATTGGGTTATGGCCGCATTTGTTTCAACAAATTAATTCCCGAGTCACCAGCAAGTTCGACTACACCTCTTTATAGCATCTTACAGGAGGTATCATGGACTTCTTCATTGGCACCCTTTCTTTCGTCGACAGAAATTCATTCCTAATGCCTCAGGGATTTTTGCTCCTTAGGGCTTCAGTCAATGACCGACGGCAAGCAGCCGTATCAGCTACAAATTTGATCAGAGACGTTCAACATCTGAAAGCCAATCAAAAAGTCGGGATAGTGGGCACTAAGGATTTAGTCGGGTCGATACCAGCTATTAGGATGACTGAAATCAACCCCGTGGGGGCTTGGGGGCGAACTCTAAGCGTTACCGACTTACAGCCGATGTCTGTTGCTGACTTAGAAGCCGAAATAGTAACTCCAGATGCAAAACTTTCCTCTCCGAAGAAAACACAATCTAGTAAATCAAAAGCGAAGAAGAGTGTCGCCAAGAAGTCTGCTCGGAGATAGCTATGCGTAAGAATTCACTTAGATTGATTGCTACCTCGTCCTTCCTCCTCTTTGTCGCTTGCCATTATTACGACAAGCCTGTAACCGGAGATTGGACCTCCGATGATGAATTCTTTGATACCTTGGTGGATCATGACCTTGAGAGTAACGGCATCGAGGTTGGAGAGCCGGAAATATACGATGACTCCTCTTTACGAATAATGCTTGAGACTGCACAAGCACGATTGGCGGCAATCAACGGATTAGGTGAAACAGCCCTCACGGGCCATCTGGGAGCGGTAACAGGCGGTCGGATCGATGTAAGTCAGACAGGGCTCCAAGTAACAGGATCCTCACTACCTGGAACAGTGACAGAAGCTAAGGGGGCAACTACTCAGACCAGTACCAGCGCTCAGGGGGACGTTAGCACCATAGCGAATGCCCCTATCCAAAATGTAACAACCACCGCATCTCCAATGGCCCCACCAACTCCACCAAGCGCACCATCAGGCCCTGCGTTCACTCCCCCTACCGGTATGTCGGGCTCCGCGCTAGATTTTCTGAATGAACAGATGCAGCTGACGTACGAGATCGCTGGCCTGAGACTTATGCTTGAAGGCTCGGTCTCCGCACGATTTGTGAAAAACGAGCGGTTCATCAAGCCTCGCGCTACCATTGGCTTTCCTATTTCGCTTAAACCGCAACCTCGCTATAGGAACGCAGTTGCCGTCGTTGAGGTAGAAGTTGAAACAGCCCATCCTAGCGCCGCAGATCCAGTTCAGGGTGATCCACCGATCATCACCGCGCTTCTTCCTCAAGAAAAGAGCTATAACGTTGCAGCTCTTACAGACCGCACAACGTCAATTGGCGCAGGTGCCGTAATCGGTGCGGTAGGAGTAGCCGGGAATTTCTTAAGAGCGCGCAGAACCTTCTATCTTGTACAAGATCAGGATACTATCGCGATACAACGGCCTCGCACTCCCCGTGAAACAGCGAAATGTAAAAACAAATTTGGCATAACAGTGAAGTGCCGGCCCGATAAAACAAAGAAAGACGAACCTAAGGACACTAGCTTCAAAAACACGGCATCTTTTGCTTGGGAATTTCGCCCCGTACTCGGGCGCGAATACGTTCGCGGCGGAATGAAGCGAACTTTCGTCCAACTCGCATTTCCGCGAATAGACATTCCGAACGACGATTGTTTCGGCACTATAAAAGTCCGTACTTATTGGCGCTATTTCAACCAAAAGGGTGGCATAAGCGAAGAAGTGATTAAAGGTTCTGTCTTCCATCGCGAGCTCTTCCCTGTTGCTCAGTATGATCTAACTCCTTTTATTGAACAGCTGTCCTTCCAGGATCTTGGTGACGGCACCGTCCGTGTCTTTGTTAATGCAAAGTACGGCTTTATGGCAGACACATATGTTCAGGTGGGCCCGACGCGCTACGACACATCTAGCGGGCTTCGCATGGATGAAACCGGCTTATCATTTATAGCTCCGGCCACAGCGCTTGCTCGGTGGACGGGTCATGTTATATCGCGCGACGGAAAGAAAGCGGCCCTAGTAAACGAATCAATCCGAGAGCATTTGCCTACGCTTAATCAGTTCTCGTGCCTTCCCCGAAAGGATGGGCCATCACCCGACACAAATAAGAAGGTGGAAATTCATGACATCCGCGTCTCTCCGGACCGGCAGACGGTGGACATCGAAATGCAGACAGAGACCGGCCCGGAGAAACCAATTCAGACCAGCTTAATTGACAAAGGGAGCAAGACCACCCTAAACCTCTCTTCAGCCACAATTACCGGGCTGAACACCGACCAGCCAATACTCCGAGCGGCAATGGCTTCTGACCCCGCCGTCGTGTGCGATAGCGGCCAAATAGAAATAAAGACTGTTATCTTGACCCCCCTTAACGAAAGCACTACTCAAGTCAGTGTTAAGCTTGATTTTGACCGCTTAGACAAAACAGAGTTTAGTAACGAAATTCTGCTAGATATAGGCCATAAAATTTATGGCTTGGGGGATACTGTCGTAAGACGGAACTTTAAGAAAAAGACTATCACCGCTGTAGTCCCCACCTCTGCCCTGATAGCAGGCCAACGCCTGCGCGTTTTTCGTCTTTTCTGGACATCTCCCGAGGGTTCATTAGAGAAAGACGATCCGAATACCTGCTTCAACAAATTCGCGCCCCTGGGCGTTGGACTGGATTCGGCTGTCGAGCGTTTAGTGCTCGTGACTTCAGATAAGGAAAAAACCACGTACCTACTCTATGGTAACAATCTGAAAGAGTCCGTTGTGCTGCTCCCAAAGGAGGGGGATAAGAAGGACAAGGATATCGAGTTGACTGCTGTCGGAGACTTACCCGAGGATCGCGTTCGCCTGTTAACCATCAAGACTGACAAACTGCCAGCCATAAAGAAGTTGGTCATCCAAAAAAAGAGTACGGGCCGCCCTCTCGTCCTCGATCTACCGCAGCCTGAATCAAAGCCTGCTCAACCTCCAAAAATTACTCTCGATTCTCCCGTAATCCAAAACACGGATGAGCTGGATGTGGCTGTTGAGCGAGGTGGAGATTTGCGTTCCGTAAAGCTGGGTAAAAAAGAACTCACATATACACCTGGGGAGGCTTCCATCCGCCTAACAAATCTGCGCAGCGCTGGAGTTACCTCTGAACAGAAGACCCAGGAGCTCACATTCGAATACACGGATACGACCAAAGTTACAGTGAAACTCGACGTCGTTGCAGCAAGAGTGGGAGTAAAGCAATGACCATGTCATGGTTGCGAGCTGGCCTCCTGATTCTTTAGCTCCGGTTCGCAGCCTGTAGGATCCTAGCTCTCCGGGTGCCCGTTTGTCGGCCGCGGGCACCCGCTACCCTTACGATCCCTCTCTTGGTACGATCCCTAACCGATATACCACCCCTCAGAGCCAGCGGCCGAGCATCAATAATGCAAATAAGAAGGTAGGATGAGCAAAAAAGTTCGCCACTTCACCGCCTCCGTTACCACCCAGCACGAAGGCAAGACCGAAGAGCAGGAATGGCCGGTGTATGCCTGGACCCATGCGATGGCCACTGAAATGGCCTTCGCCTACGTCGTCCAGGTGCTGAAGATCCAGGGAGACTTCGAATTACGGGTGGTCGGTTCCTGAACGTGCCCTAAGCCGTCCTCTTTCCCTCTCATACGCAGGTGCCGCACCGGTCGACAGGCCCGCAGCGATCAGACTCCCCCGAGCTCGGGAACGCGTCCTTCACTGAGAAGATTTGGCTCGGCACTCGCTCCCGCCTCCCACAGCCGCCGGGCCTCGGCGAAGGCGCTCGCCGCTCCCGCCAGGTCGTTCCCGGAGCGTCGGACGCTGGCCAGAAACGCCAGGCAGTATCCCTTGAGCCGTGAGCGCCAGGCCTCCTCGCCCGGAACGTGCTCGGCCACGTGCACGGCGAGCTCCGCCAGTTCCAGTGCGACCGAGGCCCGATCGGATCCTGCGGCGGCACTCTCATGGCAGAGGTACTCCGCGAGCGCCCAGGACTGAAACTCCCGGCAGGTCTCGACCAAAAACCGGCGCTCGTCGGAGTTGCGCGGCTCGAGCCGCCGCCACAGCTCGGGAGCATCGCTTCGATCCGCCTCGCTCGGCGAAGCGCTGCGCTCCCACGGCTGCCTTGAACTTTCGAGGGTTGCCAGGAAGACCACGACCGCCGTACGGGCGGCGCCGGTTAAGGCGCTTTCAAGCCTCTCAGTATCGTCGTCCACGTCGTATTTCCTTTCAGGAAGAACCATGGCGAGCCGGACAGCCTTGAGCGCCGGCAAGAGGCAAGCGTCAACGAGCGGCATCGGCACACCCACAGCCGCGGCGAGCCGCTCCAGAGCTTTTCGAGGAGGAACTATCCTTCCGCTCTCATAGCGGGAGAGCGAACTCGGATCTAAGCCCGCAGCCCGGGCAAGGTCCCGCTGCTCCCAATCGCGGAACTCGCGCAGCAGCCCCACAAGCCGTTTCAGGTCTTCCGGGGAGGCCTCCTCCGCCACGTCAGGCCTCCCCGTGCACGCCCGGATGCATTCCTGTGGGATTTTTCCACACGGCCTGCGGCACCATAGTCCCTAGAAGTGGACTTGCCGTACTGACCGCCGTCTCGAAAGGAGCGTCCGCCATGTTCCGATCCTCCGCTGCCCGCAGAGCTCTTGTAGTCCTCGCCATTTCCCTGGTTGCGCCGCTTTCCGCCTTGGCACTACCAGCGCCAGGGACCGGCAGGATAACGCCTCCCTCCGTATCGATCTGGGAATGGCTGGCTGCCTCCTGGAGCGCGCTTGCCCCCCGTCTCGATCTGCCTGGGATTTCCAAAGCCGAGGCGAAACCTCTTCCCGACCTCGCTCCGCAGAACAGGAGCGAGGTCGGCTGCACGGTCGACCCCAACGGCACTCCCTGCCCAGGCGGCCGGCCGTAGAGGAGGAGGCACGGCATCTCCGGAGCGCTATTCTTCGAAGCGAAGTCCCGGATCGTGCCGCGCCTTCTTGAGATAGCTCATGACGCGGCGCGCCAGCTCCGCCGTGGCAGCCTCCTGGCGCTCCGCCTGGAAGAAGAGATAGAGGGCTCTCTGCGCCTCGCGGTGGATACCCTGCTCCTCGAAGATCCACGCCATCTCGCCTGCAAGAGCCCGTACCTCGGCCGTGCGGCCGTCGTTGAGGTAGAGCGCGGCGAGATCGAGAGCGGTGAGGGCGGCGTCATAGGGCAGTCCGCGGGCGGCAAACTCGAGCCGCGCCTGTCTGAAATTGGCCTCGGCCTCCTCGAGCCTCCCCATGCCGGCCGCGATCTTCCCCTGAAGCCACAAGACCCTCACGAGGTCGAGCTCCCGACGGAGAGCAACCGCCGTTCCCCTGATGTCCGAGAGGAGTTCCCCGGCTTCGCCATAGCGGCCAAGCTCGCAGAGGCTCGTTGCCAGGTTGAAGCGCAGGACCCAGAGAAGCCGCGGATGACGCTTCGCGTCGATGAGCGACAGCGCCTCCCGGAGCATCTCGATGGCGCGCTCCCCTTCTCCCATCTGCTCGAGCGTGGAGCCCTTGATGAGGAGGATCCTTCCGGCAGCGTGTTGCGGCGCAAGCGAGAAGGCCAGCTCCAGGACCTTGAGCGCTTCCGGGAAGCGGCGCTCATCGCGCCGGAGCGACGCTTCCAGCTCCAGGAAGCGCCAGGCAGCGAGCACTCCGTGATCAGCCAGAATTCCCGCATCCCAGAGCTTCCGGGCACGGGCGAACGCCTCGCCGGCTCCCCGCATGTCATTCCCGACCCGCCGGGCATTGGCGAGAAACGCCAGGCAGTATCCTTCGAGCCGCGAGCACCACGGCTCGCTTCCGAGGGCGAGCTTCGACACCCGGACCGCGAGCTCGGCGAGCTCCAGGGCGACATCCGACCTGTTCGAAGCCGCCTCGGCGCTCTCGTGGCACAGGCGCTCCGCGAGCGCCCATGACCGGAACTCGAGCGATACCTCGACGAGAAGCCGTCGCCGATCAGGAGCCAAATCCTTGAGGGTAGCCCAGAGCCGCGCCGCCCTCTGGCGATCGTTTTGGGAGCGGCCGCGCCGGAAGATGTCCTTGAGATGCTCTTCGGTGACACTCCGGACTGCGACTGACAGGTCTAGAGCGACATGCTGCAGCTTCCGAAGATCCTCCCCTTCCGGGTCTACCGGCGAGGAGGGCTCTTCGGGCGTGCCGAGCGCCTGGCTCAAGCCAAAGAGCACGAAATCGATGGCGCCGGCGTCATAGCCCATGGCGGACGCGAACTCTTCGAGCCGTTTCCGTGACGGGGTGCGCGTCCGCTCGTAGATGGAGATCGCCTTCGTGGAGAGGCCGACGGCCTGGGCGAGCTCCCGCTCTTTCCAACCCCGGGCGTGGCGCAGGGCGGTTAGGGTGACGCTCAGAAGGGATGGCACTCGGCGTGGCATGACGTGTCGTTCTCTCTAGAAGAGAAGTATCCGCAGGAGGCGTTTTTGTGACACGGAAAGAAATGCCGGCCGACTTGGCGCGGGAATGTGGAAAAACGGAACCGTTCTGCCCCTCCAGGAGGAAACCTCGGGATGTGGAGCCGGCATGGAAACGCTCCAAGGTACCGTCTGGCCGCGGTCACACGGCGAAGGAGAGATGATTGGGGAAGTCCAAAGGAGAGGCGAGAAGGGAGGAACGCCAGGCCCGGAAGGAGCTCCGGGCTGTCGCTAGGGAACTCCGCGCAATCCGCTATCGCCTCCTGGGCGTCCTCTCTGTCCTGCCGGAGCGCCAGGAAGAATCCGCTCAGGATGACACGATCGATCCCGACTACGACGCGGCAACCGAGATGCGCCTCATCACGCAGTGCATCGTCCACGACAACATCGAACCCGCGGTTACTGCCCTTCTTGATGCCGCACGGTACCGGGTGAGTGAGAAGGAGCACTGAGGGAGTATTGGCCTCTACTCGGGCCGTCCTTCAGCAGAGGGTGCCCGCATGAGCCTCTTGCAAAACCCCAGGAATCCCCGAAGCCTTGCAAGAGAGCCGATTAGGGACCTGATCTAAAAGCTGATCCCGTACGGCACGCTGCCTCCGGCGGCGAGCGTGACTGTTTTGGTGCCGAGCGTGATCGCCTGGGAAGCTCCCGTCACTGTGTCGACAACCACGCCGGTTCCGAAGACCTGATAGCGCACAGAGCCTTGCGACTGGCGGACGATCGTCACGGCAACGGTATGGCTGCCAGCGCCGAACCGTTCCGTTTCGGCAATAACCTGACAGTTCAGCGCGCAGCCTGCATTGCCGAACTCTTTCCGGCCGATCTCCCGGTTGTCGACCGAGACGGCTGCGGTTTGAACCACGCCGCCGGAGAGGGCCGCCAGTCCAAAACCGATCGTGAGATGCTTGCCGCCTGACTCAGTGGGACTCGACCCTCCGTGCCCTCCTCCGCCGCCGCAACTCAAAATCGTCAGGGTAGAGAACGCGAGAATGGCAGCAAGGCAGGTTCGTCGGATCATGTCATCCCTCCTTCGGTCGAGCGTGCATAGCGTGAGCGAGACAGACCGTTACAGGGTAGTCTATTTTGGGGTAGTCCAACAAGCGGGTAGATGGTTCGCCTATGGCGAGCCGGCACCCCGAGCGCTACCGCGCCTTCCTCGTACGATTGCGGGACGCTCGCAAGGAAGCGGGCCTCAGCCAAGAGGCCGTGGCCGCTGCCCTGGGGGTGAAGCAGAAGTTCGTCTCCAAGATCGAGGTCGGCGATCGTCGGGTCGATCCCGTGGAGCTCGATGATCTCGCCAAGCTCTATGGGAAGCCGGTCTCGTGGTTTCTCGAGGAGTAGCAGATGGAGATCCCCCGCCGGGAGAGACACCGGCAGGGGCTAAAAGGGTGAGAGGGAGCGCTCCGCCGCGCCCCTATCTGCCCAGCGGGTTACCTGCTGACCTCGCCCTCCGCTTCCCGGAGGAGCTCAAAAAGACGCTCAACCCCATGGCGCTCGGCGAGCGCGCAAAGGTCCGCGGCAACCTCGCTTGAGGCGAACTCGGGACCAAGGCCATACGATAGCCCCGCCCGGATGACTGTCGAGACATCCGTCGTGCCGGCGACCCGAAGCCGCTCCGCTTCAAGCGAGAGCACTTCTGGCGGGAACTCGGGGGGATCCGCCTCTTCGATCATCACCCCTCCTACGGACACGTCGAGAACGCCGCGCTGTCCTGGATCGGCTGGAAGGCCTTGCCCTGCGGGTTGGTGTACGTCTTGACCGCTCCGGTCTTGGTGTCGGTCACGGTGATCGTCACCTGGACGTTGGTGAGACCCCCGGCGTAGAACCAGTATGCGTGGTTAAAGCCGCAGGCGTTGATGACCTTGAAGACCATCTCGACATTCGTCGAGTCGAAGAACCAGAAGTATCCCGAGTCGTCGGTCAGCCGCACCAGGTTGCCAGCTCCGGACCTTCCGTCCGGCGTCTTCCATTGGGCGGCGACGCTGAAGCGGGAATGGTTGAAGCACACCCCGGGTGACTGGCAGAGCGTTCCCGCATCGGGATAGGTCGTTATGGTAGTCGTGTTGGAGTAGTCAGAGTTGTTGCCGGGCGAGTGGGCGCGCACCCTGAAGGAGTATGTGGTCCCCGGCAGCAGGTGGTCGATCGTCGCGGAGGTCGTGTTGCCGCTGACCGAAGCGATAGCCAGGAACGAGCTCTGATGAGCCTCCTTCTGCTCGATCTGGAAGAAGTCCTCGCCGGAGGAGTTGTCGGTCCAGGTAAGGATGCAGGCGGTGCTTGAGGCGACAGAGCCGCCGAGGCCCGAGGGAGGAGTATATGTTGAGCCGCCACCCCCTCCTCCCCCGCCGCCGCAGTTGGGGAAGTACGGGGCGCAGGTAGCGGAAAACGGCGTGCCGTCGCAGCAGCCGCAGCCGCACACCCCGCCGTGGTGGGAACAGCAGCCCTGCTGAGCGTACGAGATCGCGGAAAACATCAGGAAGGTAACGAGAGCAAGGTAGATCCTACGCACCAAAGTCCTCCTTTGTACGAGCCGGTTGCTACCGGCCGCACTGCCAAGCACTGTGTTGTAGATTCGGAAACTTTACAGATGCGTGAACCCGATTGTCCAATAGCAAACTTCAAAAGAACGCATGTGCCTATTCAGTGGACACAGCGGACCACTAGTGTCCGGTCTATTTGCTGTCGACCGCCCCTAAGGCCAGCATTGACTGTAGTTTCGAGCGACTCAGGGGTGTCCACGATTTGAATTTCGGGGGCGGAGGCGTCCGGGAGAGATTGAGCAACCTCTTGATGGCGGTGCTGCGCTTCCGGTCCAACTGAGCCAGGGGCTGGCCGGGCAGAGTTCCCGGCAGCTGAGCTCGAGGGTTTGCTAATCGTCCATGCCATGCTCTCGGGCTTGACCGACTCCGAGGTGACGCATGAACGTGGGCAAGACGCTGTTCGCACAGGTGATGGAGTTCGTCCCCTGGAAGACCTTCGGACGCATCGTCGAACGGCACAAGGCTGATGCGGGCATGCGCACTCTGAGCTGTGCCGACCTGTTTCGCGTCATGACCTTCGCGCAACTCACCTGGCGCGAATCGCTGCGCGATATCGAGGCTTGTCTGGCCGCCAACCAAACCAAGCTGTTCCACATGGGAATGAAGGCGTCGCCCGTGCGCTCGACGTTGGCCGACGCACTCGAGCGTCGCGACTGGCACATCTATCATGGGCTGGCTCAGCGACTGATCGCGCGCGCCAAAGCGCTCTACGCGCAAGATCCTTCGGTGCTCGAACTCGACGCCAGCGTCTATGCGCTGGACTCCAGCACGATCGATCTGTGCCTGAGCCTGTTCGACTGGAAGACGCAAATCTGGTGCGCCGTTGCCACTTACGTGTTGATCGCCATTGTAAAGAAAGAGCTTCAACTCGAGGCCTCGCTGTACACATGTCTACAGATCTTGTCGGTCTCGATCTTCGAGAAAACCGAGATCTCATGCGCCTTGCAGCCCGATCGGTCCCAACGAGAAATAGCCAACCCCGCTAACCAATTGATTCTATTCGACTTCTAACCGGACACTAGTGACAGCGGACCTTTAGTGGACGGTTGCAAAAGGCAGCCAAAGCGGCACGCTTCGCTCTCCCAGATTAAGCGCGATCTCCTCCGCTTGGAGAAGCTCATCACGCCTGAAGAGGAAGCAGAGATCGAATCCTGCTACCATGAACTTTGCGGTAAGGGTCTTCTACAAGTAATTGACTAAGAGGGGACAAGCTTTGTTGCCCCCTCTTCCCACCTAATCGAAAAGGCCCTACTCTACTCTTGAAGTAGGTTCCTCTCTTTCAACTTTTCGAGGGTGGTGGCGTACTTCGCAAGGCTTAAACGAATGTCATCTGCCTGCGGACTCTCCGGGTGGACAGTTGCAAGAGCACTGAGGGTGTCAGCCAGTTCCTTACTCTCAGGTGAACGAGGGTCTCCATTCGGTCCACCTTGTTGAATGAAGTAGCCGAGCCTCGCGTCGCTTTTAAGCGCGTTCCACACCTTGAGGGCATCTCCCTGAGGCTCGCGAAGGGCTATGGATACAGGCTCGGACTCAACCTGGCCCAACGACTGTTCGCCCGAAAAGACTGCCTTAATTCTATAGGTACCAGGGCTCGCAAATGCATAGTCAGTGTCGACATAATCTCGGGTGATTTGCTTTGCAGAGAGGGTGGAAAGGTGTTTTGTTTCCATACGATGGTGATACAAAAGGGTCGCTTTCGTTTCGATGTATTCCTCCGGCGCTAGTTCGATGGGAGAGCTCTTAAACACATCCGCGGTACCCCACCGAGGCCCAATGTATTTTCTGAAGCCGCCCCTTTCGGCTAACAGAACACTGATATCTCCAGTGTCGACACCAGGCATCTTCGACAGAATTATCGGTTGATCGGATCTGTTCGTGATTCTGATCTTAAGTTTGACCAGCTCGCCAAGGACGTAGCTCTCGGAGTTTGGATAAACCTCCACAGATAACCTTCGAGTGCTATCTTCTGGCGCCGTGATCTCCGCCGCCTGTACAGCATTGCCCAGGGTACTCAACACCGCAAATGCTAGAACGTACTTTACCGTCGTCTTTATATTCACGTGGCGCTCCTTATCCGTGCTTGTATATATGGCTGGTTGTAACCTTACGGGCGATTAGTCATTCTAATAGCGTTCAACGTCGTTGGGCTAAACGTAAGATCGCTGTTACCCGTCGTCATGATTCCTCCGTCCGTATGCTGGCCGCCAAAAAGGTGACCAATCTCATGAGCCGCAACTACGGCCGGACTGCTTGTCTGGGTGACCAAACCCTCGTGATCAGTCAATAGCTCGCTGAAGACGTTTGCCCCCACGCCCCTGATACTATCTACCTCGCCGAGGTATGCATCCTCCACGGGGTCATTGTCATGAGCGATGGCGGGCTGGTATGCGCCCAGTAGGTACACCGTCCAGTAGCTAAGTTCCGTATCCGGTTGTTGCGCTTGGAATCTATATATTGGCAGAAAGCTGCTGGAATCATCAGGCATATTCGCCACGAAGGGTACATCATTCTGATTGCCGGTAAGGTCGTATATAGGCCTGACGTATGCCGCTGCAAAAATATTTTTAGTAGGATCATCACTGTCTTGCAGCATACTTGTGTCAGGGGTTGGCACCTGCTCACCCTGGTCACCATCGACCATACTATCGTTATTGTCGCCGATATCGTCATCGTCATACAGAACGAACGACTTACCTTTGACCAGCTTTGGGTCGATTGTCCCTGCGACCGTGACACTCTTCTTGTCGCCTTCCGCGACAGGATATGAGACGCCATCTATTACAATGCGGCTCCCGAGCTCAAATCTGCCGCCATCCGTCAGTCCCCCTTGGATGAAGAGATTTGTGGCGTCGAAGGAAAATGATGTATTTTTACTTGCCCTTTTTATCACTCCCGTGACTTCATTGCCCGATATAGCGCCCATAGAATCAACTTCAATATGCACCCTTCTCCAGACGGTCAGTATGGGCGAAATCTTTGCCCGATCCGTAGGTAAGGCTTGACCTAAGCCATCCTTTACTCCTACTCCGTTTACCGTGAGGCCATCTCTGTCGCCAAGGATACAGGCCCCAGCAATCCGAAAGTTGTCTCCCGGTTGCTTTGAAACTTGGAATGTAAAGCGGGCAACCCCGTCTGAGCCTGTGACTCCGGTGCCGATACCGATACCGGTTGTCTGATTAATACTCGGAGTCGTTCCGTTATTGTCAACTCCCCCAGAACCGTCTCTGTCGACCACCGTATTATCCGTCGACGGATCATCAACATCAAATGCCTTTACATATACTTCCTTGCCCGCAAACTCGCTAGAAAGCGCCACCTTGATCATCACTGTCGTCTTATCTGTGTCAGTAGCCGTGGCTTTGCCAGGAAACATCCTTAATCCGCCCCCTGCATTTGGATTGTTGTCGAGCGGGCCATTAACCGCCTCCCACTCTACGCCGGCTACGTTTACAACAATAGAGGATACTTGGTTCCAAACGCACCTTAGTTGATCACTGCATATCGAGACAACGGTCTGTCCCAGACCTACTCCTTTGAGATAGAAGGGATCGCTTTCTCCGTTTCCAGTAGCGTCTAGGGGCACAAGTATATCAATAGTATCTGTGAACGGACCTGTTGAGCTGTTCGAGAAGCCCAGAATCCCCGACGCTGTCTGCGTCACCTTAAATACCACAGTGGTATTAGGGGGACCACTAAAACCTAGGATAGCGAATCCACCGAGAGAGCCCAAACAAGCAGAGAGGTCTGCGGTTACGGTAGCCTTAGTAAGGGTAGCCGTAGAAGATTGAGTCATTCTATCGACTTGAATTCCGCTTTTGTCGGATAGAGGCACCATCTTGTACTGCTGCGCAGCGACAGGAGAACTTGCCAGTAGATAGAGCGCTGCCATCAAGACTCCTGCAACATGCACGACTCTGCTTCTCTTCATGTGTTGTTCCTCTCTGGTGAGTGATGCTTCGGGTACACACCAATCCTTAGTCCTGGAGGGAACAGAGTGCGGGTAGCTACTTGCTCGGCAGAACTCAGTTTGGCTAGGACACAGCAGGTGAAAGACTAAGAGATATTTTCAATTTAGTCAACGATGATGTTGAAAAAGAGCAGCTAGCGGGTGTGCCTGTTTCAGGTTTGCCCCCGACAATGGAGCTAGGCATGCTGGCGTTCGGCTAATCCTCGATCCCCAGATACGCCCTTAGCGCCCGCCGGATAATCTCCGACTTCGAGGCCCGCTCCTTCTTCGCCCGCTCGGCAAGCGCCCGCGACTCGTCCGGGTGGACGTAGCCGATCTCGCGGACGAGGTTCGTGCCGGCAAAAGGTGTCAACGATCACCCAAAATTCCCCCACCTCGATCGCCTAAAAATCCCCCCCTCCTCGGTTGATGTTGTTCTCCTGACAGACCTCGTCGCCGGGCCTGTGGGGCCTGTGGGCGGCGCCGCTGTTG